>Ga0302187_10000015_pt1 | contig 190237 bp, 161 predicted proteins | sample II_Bog_E1_3_FD_202120 | JGI IMG/M metagenome (GOLD analysis project Ga0302187, IMG submission 202120) | Peat permafrost microbial communities from Stordalen Mire near Abisko, Sweden - II_Bog_E1_3 | ecosystem: Environmental > Terrestrial > Soil > Wetlands > Peat | place: Sweden: Abisko...
CCCTTGGATCCCATTATTTTGGGTCTGCGCTGAATTGGCGACCATGCGCCCGCCGCGCAGCGGCCTTTCAAAAAGCCGCTGCGCGGCGGGCGCACCCCCCAAAGACCAGCGCTAACACCAAGTAATGGGTTCCAAGGGCCCCCGCCCTTGGCCGCCGGAGGCCCTCTTCTTTACTTTCAGAACGTCTTCAACAACGCCTCGATATCCGCCATGGTGACGACGCTGGTGGTCGCCACATCGGCGGCCGAGCGGGCGACCATCGGCGCCACGACCTTGCCGCCGAGTTCGACCACCTGTTCGACGCCCGCCGCCTTCATGGCGATGGCGGTTTCGCGCCAGCGGACGCGGCCGCAGACTTGCTCGACCAGCAGGCGCTGGGCCTCGGCGGGGTCGCTGACCACGGCGGCGGTGACGTTGGCGTAGAGCGCGATGCTCAGCGGCCCCGGCGGCGTGGCGGCCAGCGCCTCGGCCATGGCATCGGCGGCGGGGGCCATCAGCGGGCAGTGGAACGGCGCGGAGACCGGCAGCAGGACGCCGCGCTTGATGCCGTGGTCCTTGACCAGCGCGACGGCGCGCTCGATCGCGGCCTTGTGGCCGGAGAGGACGACCTGGCCGGGATCGTTGTCGTTGGCGACGACGCAGACTTCGGTGGTGCCATCGGGGGCGGTGGCGGCGGCCTCGGCCAAGGCGGTGGCCTTTTCGATGTCGGCGCCGAGGAGCGCGGCCATCGCGCCGATGCCCACCGGCACGGCGGCCTGCATCGATTGGCCGCGCAGTTTCAGCAGGCGGGCGGTGTCGGCCAGCGAGAAGGCGCCGGCGGCACACAGCGCGGTATATTCGCCCAAGGAATGCCCGGCGACGAAATCGCACTTTTCGGCGAGGCGCAGCCCGCCTTCGGTTTCGAGCACCCGCAGCGTGGCAATGGCGTTGGCCATGATCGCGGGCTGCGCGTTCTCGGTCAGCAGCAACTGGTCGTCGGGGCCTTCGCTCATGATGCGGAAGAGGTGCTGACCCAGCGCCTCGTCGACTTCCTCGAACACGGCGCGGGCGGCGGCGCTGGCGGCGGCGAGGTCCACGCCCATGCCGACCTTCTGGCTGCCCTGACCCGGAAACAGGAATGCGCGCATGGGTTTTCTCCTCCACCTGCTTGCGACGTTGGGCGCGCCTATGCGCCTGCGCGCGCGGCGGCAAGTCCAAACGGCACGATGCGGTTGGCGGGGTCGTGGCCGATGTCCGCCGCGCCAAGGTAGGGGATGCCGCTGCGGGCGCACCAGTCGTGGGCGATCTGTTCCGGGGTGGCGCCGAAGGGGCGGTCGTTGTCGGGGACGTCGCTGACGCGGCCGAGGCGCAGGCCGGCGATCCCGGCCAAATGCTGCGTGGCGTGGAAGAACAGCCGGTCGATGGCGTAGAGGTGTTCGCTGACCTCCTCCACCATCACCACGTGACCGGCGAGGCCCGGCATCAGGTCGGTGCCGCAGAGCATCGCCAGCGTGGTGAGGTTGAACGCAACGGTGGGGTGGGCGCCCAGCGCGGGTTCGAGGCCTTCGGTGCCGCCGGCGAGGTAGGCCAGGGCACGGTGGACGGCGGCCTCGCCCCCGGCGCGGCGGATGTCGGCGGGCATCGGGCCGTGGACCGGGCGGCCGATGCGGGCGCGATAGAGCGCCGCCAGCAGATACCCCATGTCCGAATAGCCGAGCCAGGTCTTGTGCGCCGCCGCCGGGCCGAGTTGGCGCACCGCCTGCGCCGCGATGCGGTTCGAGCCATAGCCGCCGCGCGCAAACCACACCGCATCGAAGGCCGGATCGTTGGCGCAATCGAGAAAGGCGGCAAGGCGGGTGCAGTCGTTTCCGGCGAAGTGGCCGGCGCTGGCATGGCATTGCGGGTGGACGTGCAGTTCCACGCCCGCCGGGGCCAGCGCGATGACGCGCGCCATATCCTCGGGACTGAGCGGGGCGGCGGGGGCGCAGATGGCGATGCGGATCGGCATGGCCCCTTCCCTATGCGCAGCGGTTCAATCGCGCAAACGTACGGCGTGGCTCTGGCGGGTGGCGGCGTGGAAGTCGGTGGGCTTGTCGGCCACCCAGGCGACGAAGCGGGCGATCCGGGCATCGGTGCGCAACTGCGGCGGATCGTCGCCGATGCGCGCCAGTTCGGCATTGGTGAACGTTGCGTGCAGCGTGCGGTGGCAGATCGGGTGAACCGGCACCGTCTGCCGCCCGCCACGCGCCTTGGGCACGGGATGGTGCCATTCGGTGCGGCGGCCCAGCGGGCGCGCGCAGAGCCAGCACGCGGGCGGCGGCTGTTGTTCACGCCGGGCGACCTCGGCCTCCGCAATTGTCCTTGGCCCGTGCTTCGGCATTAGCAAATCCTCAAAGTCTCGCGGGTATTCACCATGCAGCACATCCGTACCGGCACCGTAAAGGTGTTCGACCGGACGCATGACCAGGGACGTTTTGCACATGACAGCATTCGGCCGCCGCAATGGCCCCGCCGGCTTTAGCCAGGGAAACCGACCGCAGTTCGGTCTCGCCCGCCCGATGACGGGGCCCGGGCAATCGCCGGGCGGCGAGCAGTTTCCGCCATTGCCCACCGCCGCGCCGGTGCCTGCCGAGCCGCTGGGCCGGGGCGGCGACGCGATGGCGCGACTGGCCGAGCGCATGGCCAGCGGCGGCGAAGCGCCGAAGCAGGCAGAAGGCTTTGAGGCCAGCGTCCACAAGATCAAGGAACAGGTGCTGCCGCGTCTGCTGGAGCGGGTCGACCCCGAGGCGGCGGCGACGCTGACCAAGGATGAACTGGCCGAGGAATTCCGCCCGATCATCATGGAGGTGCTGGCCGAGCTCAAGATCACGCTCAACCGGCGCGAGCAGTTCGCGCTGGAAAAGGTGCTGATCGACGAGTTGCTGGGGTTTGGGCCCTTGGAGGAACTGCTCAACGACCCGGATGTCAGCGACATCATGGTCAACGGGCCGGACCAGACCTACATCGAAAAGAAGGGCAAGCTGACCCTCTCGACGATCCGGTTCCGCGACGAATCGCACTTGTTCCAGATCGCCCAGCGCATCGTCAACCAGGTCGGCCGCCGCGTCGACCAGACCACGCCGCTGGCCGACGCCCGGCTGAAGGACGGCAGCCGCGTCAACGTGATCGTGCCGCCGCTGAGCCTGCGCGGCACCGCGATCTCAATCCGTAAGTTTTCCGAGAAGCCGATCACTATCGACATGCTCAAGGACTTCGGTTCGATGTCCGAGCATATGGCCACCGCGCTGAAAATCGCCGGGGCCTGCCGGATGAACATCGTCATCTCGGGCGGCACCGGCTCGGGGAAGACGACGATGCTGAACGCCTTGTCCAAGATGATCGATCCGGGCGAGCGCGTGCTGACCATCGAAGACGCGGCCGAATTGCGTTTGCAGCAGCCGCACTGGCTGCCGCTGGAAACCCGGCCGCCGAACCTGGAAGGCCAAGGTGCGATCTCGATCGGCGACTTGGTGAAGAACGCGCTGCGTATGCGGCCTGACCGGATCATCCTCGGCGAAATCCGTGGGGCGGAGTGTTTCGACCTGCTCGCCGCGATGAATACGGGCCACGATGGGTCGATGTGTACCTTGCACGCCAACAGCCCGCGCGAGTGCCTGGGCCGTATGGAAAACATGATCCTGATGGGCGACATCAAGATCCCCAAGGAAGCTATCAGCCGCCAGATCGCCGAATCCGTGGACTTGATCGTACAGGTCAAGCGCCTGCGCGACGGATCGCGCCGCACCACCAACATCACCGAGGTGATCGGCATGGAGGGCGATGTCATCGTGACGCAGGAGCTGTTCAAGTTCGAATATCTCGACGAGGACGACGATGGGCGCATCATCGGCGAATTCCGCTCCTCGGGCCTGCGGCCCTATACGCTGGAGAAGGCGCGGCAGTTCGGGTTCGATCAGGCGTTTCTGGAAGCCTGTTTGTAAGAACAAGGGGATATGCGAGGGACACGTCCCTCGCGCTCCCATGCCTTGTCAGCGTTGGGGCTGACCAGCGGAGTTGCGCAAGGTTGCCGCGCCGCAGGCTTGAAATGGCGACTTCGCCGCCTTGCGCCATATCGCGCGCAGGGCGCGACGTGGACAGGAACAGGGAGCGCGAGGGACGTGTCCCTCGCCTATCGCTTTTTCTTCAGCCCCCGTGCGCCCACCCACGCACCACCGCCCCCGCCGCCAGAATCGCCACCGCCGACGACCAGAACGCAATCCCGCGCCACGGCATTACGCCGGGGCGATCGAGATCGGCGCGGTGGCGGCGGCGGTGCTCGCCCAGTGCGGCGATGATGGACAGCGCCAGCGCCACGCCCGCAACCACCGTCGGCAGAGCAATTGGATCATCGAGCAGGGTGGACAGGACGGGCGGCACGGCGTCGCCATAGACGCCGTGCCTCTGCCGTCAACGCCAGACCAGCTTGGGCTTGCGCGCCGCCAGTGTTTCATCGAGCCGCCTGCGCGGGGCATGGGCCGGTGCGGCGTGGAGCGTCTCATCCCCTGCCCGCGCGCGTTCAGCCACTGCGCGTAAGCTGCCGATGAAGCGGTCGAGGCCGGCCTTGCTCTCGGTCTCGGTCGGTTCGACCAGCATCGCGCCGTGGACCACCAGCGGGAAGTAGACCGTCATCGGGTGGAAGCCCTCGTCGATCAGGCCCTTGGCGATGTCGAGCGTGGAGAACCCGGCGGGCAGGCCATCGTCGCTGAACAGCGCCTCGTGCATGCACGGGCCGGCGCCGGCGAAGGGCGCGTCGAGCACGTCCTCGAGGCTGCGCAGAACGTAATTGGCGTTGAGCACCGCGTCCTCGGCGACCTGGCGCAGGCCGTCGGCACCGTGGCTGAGGATATAGGCCAGCGCGCGGGTGAACATGCCCATCTGGCCGTGGAACGCCGCCATCCGGCCGAACGACTGCGGATGGCGTTCGTGCGCAGTTTCCTCCTCGACCAACGTAAGTTGGCCATCCTCGTGGAGTTCACTGAACGGCAGCGGGCCGAACGGGCAGAGCGCGCGCGACAGCACCACCGGGCCGGAGCCAGGGCCGCCGCCGCCGTGGGGCGTGGAGAACGTCTTGTGCAGGTTGATGTGCATGGCATCGATGCCGAGATCGCCGGGCCGCACCTTGCCGACGATGGCGTTGAAGTTGGCGCCATCGCAATAGACGTAGCCGCCGGCCGCGTGGGTGGCGTCAGAGATCGCCTTCATGTCGCGCTCGAACAGGCCGCAGGTGTTGGGATTTGTGATCATCACCGCGGCGATGTCTGGCCCGAGGCGCGCGGTGAGCGCCGCCAGATCGACGCGGCCATCGGCGGTCGCGGGGATGCTCTCAACGCGATAGCCGGCAAAGGCGGCGGTGGCGGGGTTGGTGCCGTGGGCGCTGGTGGGGACAAGGACAACTTGGCGGTTGGCGCTCTCTCCGCTGGCGTCGTGCGCGGCGCGGATGCACAGCAAGCCACACAGTTCGCCATGCGCGCCGGCCTTGGGGGTCATGGCGACGCCGGGCATGCCGGTGAGTTGGCAGAGCCAGGTAGCGAGTTCGTTGATGACTTTCAGTGCGCCCTGCACTGTCTGTTGCGGTTGCAGCGGGTGCACATCGGCGAAACCGGGCATCCGCGCGACGCGCTCGTTGAGGCGCGGGTTGTGCTTCATCGTGCACGAGCCGAGCGGGAACGGGCCGAGGTCGATCGCGTAGTTCTGGCGGCTGAGGCGCGTGTAATGGCGCACCGTCTCGGGCTCGGAGAGGCCGGGGAGCGGCACGGGGGCCTTGCGCAGGTATTTGGCCAAGGCCGGATCAGGGGCGCCGGGTGCGTCATCGAAATCGACGCCGGTGCCATCGGTACCCAGTTCGAAGATCAGCGCTTCTTCCAGCGACAGCCCGCGATCGCCGCTGGCGGTGGGGACGGGGGCGACGCTGGGCGCATCGGCGTGAAGGTCCGGGCGCCAGCCCGCAGCGTTGGGGGCGTTCATGCCGGTTCTCCGATGGCGATGGCCGCGCGCAGGGCTGTTGCCAGCGCCGCGATGTCGGCCGGGGTGGTGCATTCGGTGGCGGTGATCAGCAGGCCCCGGTGCAGGGCCTCATCGCCGGGGTAGAGCCGGCCCAGCGCCACGCCGCCGAGCACGCCGTGCGTTGCCATGTCGCGCACGGCGGCGCGGGCATCGACGGGAAGGCGCACGGTGAACTCGTGGGCGAAGGCTGTGTTGACGATCTCGATCCCAGCGATGGTGCGCAGGGCATCGGCGGTTTCGCGCGCCCTCGCGTGGCTAAGCGCCGCCATTTGGCCGAGGCCCTCGCCGCCGAGCAAGGTCATGTGGATGCTGAAGGCCAGCGCACAAAGCCCTGCATTCGTGCAGATATTGCTGGTGGCCTTCTCGCGCCGGATGTGTTGTTCGCGGGTGCTCAGCGTCAGGACGAAGCCGCGCTTGCCATCGGCGTCGACCGTCTCGCCGGCGATGCGGCCGGGCATCTGGCGCACGTGCTTCTCGCGGCAGCCGAACAGGCCGAGGTACGGCCCGCCGAAGTTGAGACCGACGCCAAGCGCCTGCCCCTCGCCCACCACGATGTCCGCGCCGAGCGTGCCGGGGGATTCGAGCAGGCCCAGCACCACCGGATCGGTGACGACGGCGATCAGCAACGCGCCCTGCGCCTGCGCCGCCGTGGCGATGCGGGCGAGATCAGGGATGCGGCCCAGCACATCGGGGTATTGCACGACCACGGCCGAGGTTTCGGCGTCGATCGCGGCGATCACCGCATCGTCATCGGGGGTGGCGGTCAATGCCGGCGCTTCGCCGACCAACACATCGCCAGTAAACCGCGCCATCGTCCGCGCGGTCGAGACGTAATGCGGGTGCAGGCCCGCCGACAGCACCACCCGCCCGCGCCGCGTAATCCGCGCGGCCATGGCGATCGCCTCCCAGCACGCGGTCGAGCCGTCGTACATCGAGGCATTGGCGATCTCTGTGCCATAGAGTCGCGCGACTTGCGTCTGGAACTCGAACAGCGCCTGGAGCGTGCCTTGCGCGATCTCGGGCTGGTAGGGGGTGTAGGCGGTGAGGAACTCGCCGCGCTGGATCAGGTGATCGACCGAGGCCGGGATATGGTGCCTGTACGCACCGGCGCCGAGGAAGAACGGCGCATCGCCGGCGGCCAGATTGCGGCGGGCGAGCGACGCCATGTGCCGCTCCACCGCCATCTCGCTGGCGTGGGCGGGCAGGCCTTCGATGGGGGCCGGGAGCAGCGCCTCGGCGGGGACATCGGCGAACAGGGCATCGACCGTGGGCGCGCCGATCCGCGCCAGCATCGCCGCGCGGTCATCGGCGGACAAAGGCAAATAGCGCATCAGAGCCCCGCGACGTAAGCCTTATAGGCGGTTTCATCCATGAGGCTCTGCACCTCGGCAGGGTCCGACAACGTCATGCGAAACAGCCAACCGGCGGCTTCGGCATCGGTGTTCACCAGTTCGGGCGCGTCGGCGAGGGTTTCGTTGCCTTCGCTGATCGTGCCGGTGACGGGGGCGAACACGTCCGAGGCGGCCTTGACCGAATCGACCACGCAGGCGGTCTCGCCGGCCTTCAGCGTGGTGCCGGTGGCGGGCAGGTCGACGAAGGTGATGTCGCCGAGCTGGCTCTGGGCGTAATCGGTGATGCCGACGGTCGCTTGGGCAGCGTCAACGTCGATCCACTCATGGTCCTTGGTGTAGAAACGGGGCATCTGGGATCTCCTCTGCAGGGTTCAGCGGACGTAGCGGTGGGGCACGAAGGGCAGCGGCACGACGCGCGCCGGCACTTGCTTGCCGCGGATGTCGATGGTCAGCGCGGTGCCGGGGGCGACGTGGGCGCTATCCACATGGGCCAGCGCGATGGCGTGGCCGAGGCTGGGGGCGAAACCGCCCGAGGTGATGCGGCCCACGGGCGCACCGTCGGCGAGGACGGTGGCGTGTTCGCGCGCAGCCTGACGGCCTTCGAGGGCGAGGCCGACGAGGCGGGTTGGCGTGCCGTTGGCGAGGGCGGCGAGGATGCTGTCCGCACCGGGGAAGCCGGCGGTGGTGCGACGGCGTTTGCTGATGGCGAAGTTCAGGCCGGCGCTGACGGGATCGGTCTCGGGGTCGAGATCGTGGCCGTAGAGCGGCAGGCCGGCCTCGAGGCGCAGCGAATCGCGCGCGCCGAGGCCGCAGGGGCGCACCGCCGGGTGGGCGGCGAGGGCATCGGCCAATGCGGCGATATCCGCGTGGTGGACCGAGATTTCAAAGCCATCCTCACCGGTGTAGCCCGAACGCGAGATGCCGAGTTCGCGGTCGCCCCACAGGTAAGGGCCGGACTGCATGAAGCGCAGTTGCTCGACCGGCACGATCTCGGGCAGAGCCGGGGTGAGACCGAGGCTGATCAGCGCCTCGACCGCGCGCGGGCCTTGCAGCGCGAGCAGGCCTTGCTCGTCGAGGTGGCTGAGGGTGATCTCGTCGGGCAGGAACTCGCGCAAGTGCGCGATATCGTCCCACACGCAGGCGCCGTTGACGACGAGGAAGAACGCATCGCGCCAGCGGGTGATCATCAGGTCGTCGAGGATGCCGCCGTCATCGGCGAGGAGGACCGAATAACGCAGGCGCCCCACTGCCAGCGCGCCGAGATCGGCGGGGAGCAGGGCTTCGAGTGCCTGCACCGCCTGCGCGTTGGCGTCTGACGCTTCTTCAGGCCCGCTGACAACAAGCTGGCCCATGTGGCTGACATCAAAGAGGCCGGCGTTCTCGCGTGTCCAAAGATGCTCGGCGATGATGCCGCCTTGCTCACCCGCGTACTGGACCGGCATCATGTGGCCGGCGAACGCGACCATGCGTCCACCGCGTGCCCGGTGCCACGCATCCAGCGGCAACAACGTTGGCGCCTCGGGGACGTAATCCTCGGGCAGTTCTTCCAGGATTTCGGACGGAGTCCGGGTATCGCTCATGATCGGCCTTTCCGCAGCAGTGTGCACCTTTTCGGCGCCCCCTCTGTCACGGAAACCTGAGAGCTTTCCCCCCGCCCCTGCATAACAGCCGGCACGGAGGTTACCCCTTCGGTGGCCCGGACCTTTGCTGGCCCAAAGCGCTTTCCAGAGTGTCGTATGTGCCCGCGCGGTCCTGAAGCCTGAGAGATTCCGGGGCGGTTGCTCCTTCGGCGTCCTGCGGCCCGCCCGCTTGGGGCGAATCGCAGGAACTCTCCCGCGCGGTCAACGACAGAGGGACGTCTGCCGGGGGTGAAGCGGAAAGTCAAACTTCAGGAAATCTTATCCACGGCATCATGGGGGGGATTCCAAGAAAGGCAGATGCGAGGGGCAAACCCCTCGCGCTCCCCGTTCCTGTCCACGTTAAGCCAAGCACGCAGTGGAACTGCCATGCGGCAAAGCCGCCTTCAATTCTGCCGCTTCGCGGCGAGCACAACAGTGCAGCGTTGAACTGACATATGCAGGAATGGGGACCGCGAGGAGCCAACCGATTTTCCTAGGGAAATCGGCACGTCAAACACCCCTCGCATCTAATCCCTTTAAATCTTCAAACGTTGCTCAACCCTGCCGGCTCCACCCCCGTCGCGCGGGTGAACGCGGCAATCGCGAACCGATCCGTCATCCCGGCGATATAATCCGCGATCACACGCGCGCGCGGCGTGGGATCGGCGGGCAGCGCCGCCGCTCTTTCGGCCCCCATCAGCGCGGGGTTGACGTCATAGGCGGCGTAGAGGCCAACGGTGACGGCGCGGGCTTTTTCGGCGGTGGCGAGTTGCTCGGGGTGGTAATAGAGCCGGTCGTACATGAAGCGCTTGAGGGTGCGTTCTTGTGCCGCCATCGCGTCCGAAAACGCTCCGGTGGCCTGCCCCGCGGCGCGCACATCGGCGGGGGTGGCCATGCCGGCGCTGCGGGTGCGGGTTTCGGCGATCAGGTCGTTGACCATCAGGCCGATCTGGCTGCGGACGAGTTCGCGCAGCTGGCGCTCGCGCGGAGCGTGGGGGAAGCGGCGCTCGACGGCGCGCCATTGGTCGGCGACGAAGGGGAGCGTCAGCAGGTCGTCAAGCGCGAGGAAGCCGGCGCGCAGGCCATCGTCGATGTCGTGGTTGTCATAGGCGATGTCGTCGGCGAGCGCGGCGACTTGCGCTTCGAGGCCCGCCCATTCGGCGAGGTCGAGCGGGAACGCGGCGTCGAGTTCGGCCAGCGCCCAGTTGGCCTGCGCGACCGGGCCGTTGTGTTTGGCGAGGCCTTCCAGCACTTCCCACGACAGGTTGAGCCCGTCGTGCTCGCAATAGGGGCTGTCGATGCGCATCAGCGTGCGCAGGCAATGCGCGTTGTGGTCCCAGCCACCGTGGGGGGTGAGCGCGGCGTCGAGCGCCTCCTCGCCGGCGTGGCCAAACGGAGGATGGCCGATGTCGTGGGCGAGGCAGAGCGCTTCGGTCAGGTCTTCGTCCAGGCCGAGCGCGCGGGCGATCACCCGGCCGATCTGCGCGACCTCCAGGCTGTGCGTCATGCGCACGCGGTAGTGGTCGCCATCGGGGGCGACAAACACCTGCGTCTTGCTGCGCAGGCGGCGAAACGCGATCGAGTGGATGATGCGGTCGCGGTCGCGCTGGAACGCGGATCGGGGCCCGCGCGCCACCGCGCCCTCCAGCGCAAACTCGCGGCCACGGGTCTGTGCCGGGTCGCTGGCAAGCGGAGAGCGCGGCATCGCGGTTACTGGATCAGCCCGCTGCGGCACAGGCCATAGGAGCTGATCAGCACCTCCAGCGCATCGGGATCGTGGAAGTTGCGCACGGCGTTGATGTAGCCCTGCCAGTCGTGCGCGCCGCCAAGTTGTTGCAGGCGGTAGAGCTGCGCGATGGTCAGCTTTTGCGCCATGCGCCGGGCCATGCAGCCGGCATAGGGCTCCTGAATACCGGAAGCGATCAGCGCGGTTTCCACGCGGTCGCGCTTGACCTCCTGCACGCAGCCGGTGAGCGACAGGGCCAGCAGGGCGGCAGCGATGAGCGGGCGGTGAAGCGGCATGTATTGGGTCCCGGGCGGTGGTTGGCGCGGGGGGCGCTTTGCGCGATTTTGGGGGGGAAGGAAAGGGGTGGATGCGAGGGGCAAACCCCTCGCGCTCCCCGTTCCTGCATTGGTCAGCTTAACGCCGCATCGTGGCGCACGCCGCGAAGCGGCAGAATTTGAAAGCGGCTTCGCCGCATGGCGTATGGCTGCGTGCAGGGCGCAACGAAGACAGGAACGGGGAGCGCGAGGGGCCAACCGATTTCTCTTGAGAAATCGGCACTTAAAACGCCCCTCGCACTTCACCCTTATCCCTTAATGCGCCAAGGCCTTCACAATATCCTCGACCATCTTCTTGGCGTCGGCCAGCAGCATCATCGTCTGGTCCATATAGAACACATCGTTGTCGACGCCGGAATAGCCCACCCCGCCCATCGAGCGCTTGATGAACATCACCGTCTTGGCCTTGTCGACATCGAACACGGGCATCCCGTAGATCGGCGAGGACTTGTCGGTTTTGGCAGCGGGGTTGACCACATCGTTGGCGCCGATGATGAAGGCGACGTCGGCTTGCGCGAACTCGCCGTTGATGTCCTCCAGCTCGAACACCTCGTCATAGGGCACGTTGGCTTCGGCCAGCAGCACGTTCATGTGCCCGGGCATGCGGCCGGCGACGGGGTGGATGGCGTATTTGACGTTGACGCCTGCCTTTTTCAGTACGTCGCCCATTTCGCGCAGGACGTGCTGGGCCTGCGCCACGGCCATGCCATAGCCGGGGATGATGATGACGGTTTCGGCTTCTTTGAGGAGGAAGGCGGCGTCCTCGGCGCTGCCGCGCTTCCACGGCCGCTGTTCCTTGGCGCCGCCGCTGGCCGCCTCGGGTGCCGCGCCGAAGCCGCCGGCGATGACGCTGATAAAGCTGCGATTCATCGCCTTGCACATGATGTAGCTGAGGATCGCGCCCGAGCTGCCCACCAGCGCGCCGGTGATGATCATCGCGGTGTTGTGCAGCGTGAAGCCCATCGCCGCCGCCGCCCAGCCCGAGTACGAGTTGAGCATCGAGACCACCACCGGCATGTCCGCCCCGCCGATCGGGATGATCAGCAGGAAGCCGATGGCAAAGCTGAGCGCGGTGACAAGGCCGATCACCCACAGGCTCTCGTCCTGGGTGAACCAGCCGACGAGGCCGATGATCGCGATCAGCGTGCCGAGGTTGATCACATGCCGACCGGGCAGCATGATCGCCGCGCCCGACATCTTGCCGGCGAGTTTCAGGAAGGCGATGACCGAGCCGCTGAAGGTGATCGCGCCGATGGCGATGCCGAGGCCCATTTCGATGCGGCTGTGCGGGGCGATGATGAAGCCCTCGGTGATGCCGAACGCCTCCGGGTTCAGATAGGCCGCCCAACCCACCAGCACCGCTGCAAGGCCGACCAGCGAGTGGAACGCCGCGACGAGTTGCGGCATGTCGGTCATCTTGATCTTGCGCGCGGTGAAAAAGCCGATGCCGCCGCCGATGGCGATGGCGGCGAGGATTTCGACTATCGCTCCAAAGTCAGGGCCGAGGAATACGAGACAGCATTCCTTCATGCTTGGCACGACACAGGGCTCAGGCAATGGAAATGTCCCACACCCTACCATCGCGGCATGACGCGGCACGTGAGTGACCAGCGTCGTCACCACCGCGATCGTCATCCCGGCCATGCCATACCGGTTGCCGGCGCGGCTGGTGCCCGGCGAGGACAACCCGCGCAGCGCCATGATGAACAGCACGCCCGCCACCAGATAAAGAAACGCAACCAACGGATTGGCCGCCAAATCGGCCACAACCGGCACCGCGGCACCGGCGGCAAGAATCTGGAGAACCATCACTTCTTCTCCTTCTTCTTGTACATCGCGAGCATCCGCGCGGTCACGGCGAACCCGCCGAAAATGTTTATCGAGGCCAGCACCACCGCGCCCAGCCCCAGCCACTTCGACACACCCGCCGCCGCGCCGATGCCGCTGGCCGCCGCCGCGATCAGTGCGCCGACCACGATCACCGAGGAAATTGCATTGGTCACCGCCATCAGCGGCGTGTGCAGAGCCGGCGTCACCGACCACACCACGTAATACCCGACGAAGCAGGCCATCACGAAGATCGAGAGAATTGAAACGAAATCCATAGGTTTTTCCTCTCGATCAGCCGAGCAGCCGGGGATGGACGATCGCACCACCTTGCGTGAGGCGGATGGCATCGCCGATCTCGGCATCGAGCACCGGGCGGCCCGCCTCCTTGTCCCAGAAGGCCGACAGGAAGTTGTAGAGGTTGCGCGAGAACAACGCCGAAGCGTCGGCCGGCAGATGCGCCGGGGTGTTGGCCCAGCCCATGATCTTGACCCCATGGCGCACGACGATCTCGTCCGGCACGGAGCCTTCCACATTGCCGCCCTGGGCGACGGCGAGGTCGAAGATCACGCTGCCGGGCTTCATCGTGGCGATCTGCGCGTCGGTGATCAGGCGCGGCGCGGCGCGGCCGGGGATCAGCGCGGTGGTGATGACGATATCCTGCTTGGCGATGTGGGCGCTGACCAGTTCGGCTTGCGCCTGTTGGTATTCCGGGGACATTTCGGTGGCATAGCCGCCGCTGCCCTCGCCCTCGATGCCCTTCACGCTTTCCACGAAGATCGGTTTCGCGCCCAGCGACTGGATCTGCTCCTTGGTGGCGCTGCGCACGTCGGTGGCGGAAACTTGCGCGCCCAAACGCCGCGCGGTGGCGATGGCTTGCAACCCCGCGACGCCGACGCCCATGATGAACGCCTTGGCGGCGGTGATCGTGCCGGCGGCGGTCATCATCATCGGAAAGGCGCGGCCATAGACCCCCGCCGCATCGACCACCGCCTTGTACCCGGCGAGGTTCGATTGTGACGACAGGATATCCATCGACTGCGCGCGGGTGATGCGCGGCATGAACTCCATCGCCAGTGCCTCGACACCCGCTGCGGCATAGGCATCCACGCGGTCGCGGCGGGTGAACGGGTCCATCCCGGCCACAACCCATGCGCCCGGTGCCGCACCGGCCAGCAATGCCGCGTCGGGACCCTGCACGCCGAGCACGATGCCCGCGCCGGCAACCGTCGCCGCCAGATCGCCGACCCGCGCACCGACCGCCGCATAGTCCGCATCGGCGATCGAGGCGGAGGCCCCTGCCCCGGCTTCAACGGCGACGTCGATGCCCAACGCCTTGAACTTCTTGACCGTCTCCGGCGTGGCCGCGACGCGCGTTTCCCCGCTCGCCCGTTCGCTCAGAACGGCGAGGCGTAATTGCTCTGCCATGATGCTCCTGACTTCAGTGCGCGATGAGATAGACGACGAACGCGGCAATCACCGCGACCACCGGTACCCCGACCTTGAACAGCCGGAGCATACCTTCATAAGTTGCCCGGTGGGCGGCGAAATTGTCCGATGTGGTCATGCCTTCCTCTCCCCTGGGGCATTTTTGCCCGTTCGGCGCGCTTTTTCGGCCCGACGCGCCATGTGTATCCCCCCGGCGACCGCGCCTCAAGTACAACCGCATGCGGAAAACGCCACCTGTCACACTTAACAGGGATTTTACCCGTCGCCGCTATGCCGGGCAGCATTGAAGGGATGCTGCACGATCATGGCCGAGAGCGACGCTCGCCTCCTGATGCTGATTGATGACGAACCGGCGCAGGCCCGGCTCATCACCGCGCTTGCCGGACGCGAGGGCTGGCGGGTGGTCGCGGTGCGCGATGCCGAGACCGCCATCGCCACGCTGGGCACGCGCCAAGGGATGCAACTGGGCGCGATCATCGTCGATCACTGGGTGCCCGGCGACGATACCTGCAACCTGATCGCCGATCTGCGCGCGCGCCGCCCCGGCTTGCCGATCCTGATGCTGACCACCAGCGCTTCGCCCTTGCTGGCGGTAGAGGCGATGCGCGCCGGGGCGACCGACTATCTGGTCAAGCCCGTCGCACCCGAACGGTTGATGCATGCGCTGCGCACCGCCACCGGCCGCGCCAACGCCACCGACGAATTGCAGCCGCTGACCGAGAAAATGGCCGCCCCCGCCGATTTCGAGGCGATGGTCGGCGCGACACCGGCCTTCCGTGCGGCACTGGCGGTGGCGGCCAAGGCGGCGCGCGGGCATGGCCCGGTGCTGATCGAGGGCGAATCGGGCACCGGCAAGGAAATGCTGGTCCGCGCCATCCACGCCGCCAGCCAGCGCGCGCGCTTGCCGCTGCGCATGATCAATGCCGCGACGATGCCGGCCAATACGCTGGAATCGGTGATCTTCGGCCACGAGAAAGGCGCCTTCCCCGGTGCCTTCGAGCGGCAGATCGGCGCCCTGCAGCACTGCGACGGCGCCACGCTGGTGATCGACGAGATCGACCGCATGCCCGCCGCGCTGCAATCGCGGCTGGCCGAGGCCATCGCCCACGCCAGTTGCCGGCCGATCGGGGCGCGGCACTCGTTCCGCGTGGACGTGCGGATCATCGCCGCCAGCAACAGCCCACTGCAAGCCATGGCCGAGGCGGGCGATTTCCTGCCCGAACTCTACACGCTGCTCTCGCCAGTGACGGTGACACTGCCGCCGCTGCGCGCCCGGCCGGGCGATGTGCCGGCGCTGGCCCGCCATTTCCTCGCACGGATCGGCGAGCAACCCGGATTGCGCCCGCTGGGCATTACCGATGGCGCGCTGGCGCTGCTCTCGGCCTATGACTGGCCGGGCAATGTGCGGCAATTGCAGGCGGTGCTGTTTCGCGCGGCGGTGTTCTGTGATGGCGACGCGCTGACCGGCGACGATTTCCCGCAACTGTCCTCGCTGGTCACCGCCGGGCCGGCCGGTGCGGCGGGCGGGATGCAGCATGAGAGTGCCGGGGTGACGCTCTATACCGCCGACGGCAACCTGCGCCCGCTGGAAGAGATCGAGGCCGATGTGATCCGGCTGGCGATCGGGCACTATCGCGGGCGGATGACCGAGGTGGCGCGGCGGCTGGGGATCGGGCGGTCGACATTGTACCGCAAGCTGGGCGATCTGGGGATCGATAACGTGGCATGAAGGTTAAGGGTTAGATGCGAGGGTCACGACCCTCGCGCTCCCATGACTTTAGCGACGTTATGCCTTGCACGCGGTCATGGGCCATGCCGCGAAGCGGCCATAAAGCCTGCGGCGCTGCGACGTTCAGCAAGGACGATCAGACGCGCCACGTCGACAAGGAACGGGAGTGCGAGGGGTTTGCCCCTCGCATTTCACCCCTTTCTTCAATCCAAAATCTGCGCGAAATCCGTCAGCGCCGCATCCGCCAGCCCGCGCCAAACGTGCATCGCCTGAACCGTTTCCGGCACATCGTGGACGCGGATAATCTGCACCCCCGCCTGCATCATCTTCACCGCCAGCATCACGCTGCCACCCAGACGCCGGTGCGCGGGGGCCTCGTTCGAGAGCGCGCCGATCAACCGCTTGCGGCTGGCGCCCACCAGCAGCGGGCAGCCCAGCGCGTGAAACAGCGGTAGCGCATTCATCAGCGCGAGGTTGTCGGCCATCGACTTGCCGAAGCCAATGCCGGGATCGAGCAGGATGCGATCGGCTGCGATGCCGGCGGCAATCGCCTGATCGCGCCGCGCGGCGAGCCAGTCGAACACGTCCAGCACCGGGTCGGCATAGCCGGCGCCCTCGTGAAGATTTTCGGCGGCGGCGCCATCGGGGGCACCGGGGGCGTGCATCAGGACGATAGGCGCCTGGGTGCGCGCCGCAAACTCCAGCCCGCGCGGATCGTGGCGGAACGCGGAGACATCGTTGAGAACATGGGCGCCGGCGGCCAGTGCCGCCTCCATCACGCCGATGCGGCGGGTGTCGATGCTGATCGCTGCACCCATGGCGGCGAGGCGCTCGATGGCGGGGATCACGCGCTTGATCTCGTCGCCCTCCCAGACGGGGGCGGCGCCGGGGCGGGTGCTTTCGCCGCCGACATCGATGATCGCCGCGCCGGCCTCCAGCATGGTGGCGGCGTGGATCGGGGCGGCGTCGGCAGTGCCGGTGTGGCGGCCGCCGTCGGAAAAGCTGTCCGGCGTGACGTTGAGGATACCCATGACCTGCGGATGGTCGAGCCGGATGGTCCGCTGGCCGAGCGCGAGCGGGGCGTGGGACTTGCGCAGGTTGGCCCATTGTTGCGCGGCCTGATCGGCCAGGGGGGCGGGCAAGGCGGCGATGGCGGCGGGGATCTGGCCGCTGGACAGGCGTTGGCGCTCGACGACGCGGCCGTTGGTGCGGCGGATCAGCGCGAACCGGTTGGCGCAGGCGAGGCCGCCGGCAAGGCGGATGGCCTCGCCGTTTTCGGACTGGAGGGAGTCGGTGAGCGCGATGGGGCGGAGGTAGATGGTGTCGGGCATTTTTTGGGTGTCCGAAGAAAAGGGGACATGCGAGGGTCACGACCCTCGCGCTCCCATGACTTTTTAAGCGCGGGATCGGCGGGTTAGAGCCATGCCGCCAAGCGGTTTTAAGGCCTGCGGCGCTTTCCGCCGCGCGCGGCGGCAGAGTCATGCGCGAACGTGGACAGGTATCGGGAGCGCGAGGGTCGTGACCCACGCATTCCCCCTTATTCCTCTGTCGCCAACAGATACAACTGCCGCAGCGCATCGATCGGCTTCACCTCGCCCTGATGCTCGACATGCCAGAACGTCCAGCCATTGCACGAGGGCGCGCCCTGCAGTTTGGCGCCCACGCCATGGATACTGCCGGTCACATCGCCCGAGGCGAGGCTGCCATCGGCGCGGACAGTGGCGGTAAACCGCCCCTTCTTGCACGAGAGCCGCGCGCCCGGCGCGATCCAGCCGGTTTCCACCAATGTCCCGAACGCCACCTTGGGCGCCGACTTCGCGCTCTGCATTGTGGTGATGGCGCTCTCGTCCAGCGGCAGCGCCAGTTCGATCCGCTCCAGCGCGGCCTCGCGATAGGCGCTCTCGCGCTCGCAGCCGATCCAGTTGCGGCCGAGGCGCTTGGCCACCGCGCCGGTGGTGCCGGTGCCGAAGAACGGGTCCAGCACGACATCGCCCTTGTTGGTGGTGGCCAGCATCACGCGGTAAAGCAGGCTTTCGGGCTTCTGCGTCGGGTGGACCTTGTGGCCGCCCTTTTTCAGCCGTTCCGCGCCGTTGCAGATGGGCAGCACCCAGTCGCTGCGCATTTGCAGTTCGTCGTTCAGCGTCTTCATCGCGCGGTAGTTGAAGGTGTAACGCGATTTCTCGCCCATGCTGGCCCAGATCAGCGTTTCGTGCGCATTGGTGAAGCGGGTGCCCTTGAAGTTGGGCATCGGGTTCGATTTGCGCCAGACGATGTCGTTGAGGATCCAGAACCCCATGTCCTGCATCATCGCGCCGACGCGGAAGATGTTGTGATAGGACCCGATCACCCACAGCGAGCCGTTGGGCTTGAGCAGGCGGCGTGCCTCGACCAGCCATTGGCGGGTGAAGGCGTCATAGGCGGCGAAGCTGTCGAATTGATCCCAGTGGTCGGTCACGGCGTCGACATGGCTGCCATCCGGACGGGCCAGATCGCCGCCGAGTTGCAGGTTGTACGGCGGATCGGCGAAGATCAGGTCGACGCTGGCGCTGGGCAGGCTGCGCATCGCGGCGATGCAATCGCCATCGAGGATGTGGCCCAGCGGCAGTTCGGGATGCGGCCCCTTGGGCATGTCCGCGATGCGGCGGCGGGTTGGCGCGGCAATGCGGCGTTGCGGTTCGATGGTCAGCGCGCGCGTCGCCACAGTGAATTCCCCTTTGTCAGGCGCCCGGTGGGCGCAACGAACGCACGATTCTGAATCTTCCGCGACTCGACGTCAAGCGGCGATTTGGAATGATTCCAAAAATGCAAGCTTGAGAATCGGCCGAAAGCCCGGAAATACTACGTTTGGTGCAGATTCTGGTGGGAATCCGGTGTGCAATTCGCTCAACCGAACAGCATAAGCTGCGCCACCGGGGCAAAACTGCGCCGATGATGCGCGCAAGGGCCATGCGCGGCCAGCGCCGCCAGATGCTCGCGGGTGCCGTAGCCGGCGTTGCGCTCCCAGCCATAATGCGGATGCGCCTCGGCCAATTGGCGCATGATGCGGTCGCGGTGTTCCTTGGCGATGATCGAGGCGGCAGAGATGGCCGGCTCCTTCGCGTCCCCCCCGACGATCGCCCGCGCCGGCCAACACCACTCGGGCACGCGCCCGTGCGGGGTCATGTTGCCGTCGATCAGGGCCAGCGTCGGCGCAATATCTTGCGCCAGCGCGGTCATGGCCAGCGTCATCGCGCGCATCGTGGCGGCGAAGATGTTGATGCGATCGATCTCGTCCGGCTCCACCACGCCGACCGCCCAGCGGCATTGGGCCTTGATCTCCACCTCAAGCATCGCACGACGTTTGGCGGATAAAGCCTTGGAATCACCAAGGCCTTTGATGCTCGCATCGCCCAGCCAGACGGCTGCGGCAACCACCGGGCCGGCCAAGGGCCCGCGGCCGGCCTCATCGATGCCGGCGATGATCTGGGGATGGGTCATGGGGCGCGGTTTCGGCCGGTGCGGGCCCGATGGCAAGGGGCACAATGAACGGAGCGCGAGGGGCGACGCCCCCTTTTCCTTGCGCTCGCGCCCCCCCTCGCCTATCCGCGCCGCCTTGCCTCACCACCGAAATGCCCCCCGCCCATGACCGATACCGCCACCCTGATCCCGCTCGACGCCGTCGACCCCGCATTGGTCGAGGGCTTGCTCGACCGCGCGTTCGAACCGGGCCGTCACCAGCGCACCGCCTATCGCGTGCGGGCGGGGATGGACTGGTTGCCGGCGTTGTCGTTTGCCGCGCTCGATGGCGCGGAACATCTGGTGGCAACGATCCAGTGCTGGCCGGTGGCACTGACCGATCCCGCCGGGCGTGCGCATCCGCTGGTGATGGTGGGCCCGGTGGCGGTGCTGCCCGAGGCGCAGGGCCAGGGCTATGGCAAGGCGTTGATGACCGCGTGCATGGCGGCGATGGACCCGCGCGCGCCCTTGCCGATGATGATGATCGGCGATCCCGAATATTACGGCCACTGGGGCTTTGTCGCCGATTACACCGGCGGTTGGGATGCACCGGGGCCGTTCGAGAAGCACCGCCTGCTGGTGCGCACCGCCACCCCGGCGATCCTGCCGCCGGTGGGGATGTTGGGGCCCTGGCGCCGTTAAGGGTGAAGTTGGGGTTGGACCGGCCCGCCCCACCCGGCACACTGCGCCACCCCAACCGCTGAGTCGCACATATGCCTTATGAACCGCCGCCCGAACTCGCCGCGCTGAGCCTTGCCGAGATCGGGGCATGGGCGGCGGCGCGCAAATTGCCGCCGGTGGACCAATGGACGCCGCAGCACAGCAGCGACTCCTTCATGCGCATCGCCGCCGATGGCCGCTGGTTCCACGAGGGGTCAGAGATCCGCCGCCCGGCGATGGTGCGCGCCTTTGCCAGCCTGCTGCTGCGCGATGCGGAGGGGCAGCACTGGCTGGTCACCCCCTATGAGCGCCAGAGCATCGCGGTGGAGGACGCCGCCTTCATCGCCACCGATGTGAAGCGCGAGGGTGATGCCCTGGCCTTCCGCATCAATACCGACGAGTTCGTGCTGGCCGGACCGGAGCATCCGTTGCGCGCGGGGGGCACGGCCGAAGCGTCGGCCTTGTACCTCGCCGTGCGGCATGGGTGCGAGGCGAGGCTCAACCGGTCGACCTGGGAGCAACTGGCCGCGATCGCAATTGCCGAGGCGGGCGACGATGCCGCGCCCGAAACGCTGGCCGTGACCAGCCAGGGCGCGCGCTTTGCATTGATGCCGGCCTGATGTCGGCTTTGACGGAGAAAGTGGCGCGGCTTTACGCCGAGGGTCTGGCGCGGCCACCGCTGGAACTGTGGCCCGATCCGCGCATCGCCGGGATCACCACGTTCAAGCCCGCCGCCGTGCTGATGGCGATCACCGACCGCGCCGAGGCCCCCGGCCCCGGCCTGTTGATGATCCACCGGCCCGAGACGATGCGCGCCCACCCCGGCCAGATCGCCTTTCCGGGCGGCCGGACCGACCCGGGCGAGAACGCCATCGCCGCCGCGCTGCGCGAGGCCGAGGAGGAACTGGGCATCCCGGCCGAGCAGGTGCGGGTGATCGGCACAACCGATTTGTACCGCACCGGGTCGGGCTATGAGATCACCCCGGTGATCGCGGTGATCCCCGCCGATCTGCCGCTGGTGCCCTCGCCCGACGAGGTGGCCGACTGGTTCGAAGTGCCGCTGGACCATGCCCTGGACCCGGCGCGGCATGAGGTGGAAGTCCTGGCGATGGGTGGCGGGCGACGGTTCGTGCGCGTGGATTGGGATGGGCGGCGGATCTGGGGGATCACGGCGGCGCTGCTGGCGCGGCTGGCCTATCGGATGGATTGGGTGGGGGCGGCATGAAGTTGGTGGCAGACTGGATGGACCGCGCCGATCTGGCGGTGTTGGTGGCGGCGCTGGGGCCGGGCATGGCGCGCTATGTCGGCGGCGCGGTGCGGGACACGCTGCTGGATCTGCCGGTCAAGGACATCGACATGGCGACGGTGCTGGAACCCGCCGAGACGATGGCGCGGCTGCGTAGCGCCGGCATCCGCGTGGTGCCCACCGGCATCGAGCATGGCACTGTGACGGCGGTTCTGGAGGGCGGCCCGGTTGAGGTGACGACGCTGCGCCGCGATGTCTCGACCGATGGGCGGCGCGCGACGGTGGTGTTTTCCACCGACTGGCGCGAGGATGCGGCAAGGCGCGATTTCACCATCAACGCGCTGTATGCCGATCCGGTGGACGGCGAGATCGCCGATTTCTTCGGCGGGCTGGACGATCTGGCGGCGCGGCGGGTGCGGTTTATCGGCGATGCGCGCGAACGCATCCGCGAGGATCACTTGCGGATCCTGCGCTATTTCCGGTTTCAGGCGCGGTTCGGCGCGGCGGCGGATACCGAGGCGGAAAGCGCCTGCGCCGAACTGGCGCCGACCTTGCGTGGGCTGAGCCGCGAGCGGGTGGGGATGGAACTGTTCGCGCTGCTGGCGCTGCCCGATCCGGCGCCGACCGTGGCGCGCATGGCGGAGCTGGGCGTGCTGCGCGAAGTGTTGCCCGAGGTGGGCGATCTGGGCGAACTGGCGCGGCTGACCGATGCCGAGGCGGCAGCGGGCATGGCGCCGGTGGCGATCCGGCGGCTGGCGGCGATGCTGCCCGCCGATCCCGCCGTGGCCGAGCAAGTGGCGGCACGGCTGCGGCTCTCCGGTGCGCAGCGCAAGCGGTTGGGGTTGTTGGCGGCGCGGGGCGACGGGGTCACGCATCCACGCGCGCTGGCGTGGCAGATCGGCGTCGAGCCGGCGCGCGACCGGCTGTTGCTGGCGGGGGCGGATGTGGCGCCTTTGGCCGATTGGGTGCCGCCGGTGTTCCCGCTGAAAGGCGGCGCGATCGTGGCGCGCGGCGTGCAGGCCGGGCCTGAGGTGGCGCGGGTGCTGCGCGCAGTGGAGGCGGCTTGGGTGGCCGAGGGGTTCCCCGATGCGGCGCGGGTCGAGGCGTTGTTGGGGGCGGCACTAGGAAAAGGGTGAAATACGAGGGACTCGTCCCTCGCGCTCCCTGTTCCTGTTCACGTTGCTTATCCCGGCGACAAAACGCCAAGCGGCGAAGCCGCCCTTTAGGGCCTGCGGCGCGGCAACCTTGCACAACGATGCGTCGAGGCGCACGACCGACAACGTTGAGGGAGCGCGAGGGACGAGTCCCTCGCATTTCACCCTTTCCTTACGCCTCGAACCGCCGCGACAGCGCGTGATAGAGCTTCGGCTTGCACACTTGCGCGCTGGCCCAATCGGCGATCAGCGCGGTGGCGAACAGCGGCAGGATCAGCGTGCGGTTGGCAGTCATCTCGGTCATGATGATCACGCTGGTCAGCGGCGCGCGCACCACCCCGGTGAAGTACCCCGCCATGCCCAGCAGCACCAACGCGCCCGAAGGCTGGCTGGGGAAGGCCAGTGCGAGGAACTGCCCCAGCCCCGCGCCCACCGACAGCGACGGCGCGAAAATGCCGCCGGGCACGCCTGACAACGCCGTCGCCAGCGTCGCCACGAAGCGCAGCGGCCCGACCAGCAACGGTGCGTGACCACCCATCAGCAGCGCGCGCGTGGTGCCATAGCCGGTGCCCCAGGTCATGCCGCTGGCCCAGCCGGTGACCGCGACGATCACCCCCATCGCCAGCGCCCAGCGCACCGGTCGCGCCCGCACCCAGGCGATCGGGCCGTTGCGCGTCCAGGCCATGGCGATCAGCGCGCGGCTGAACAGGCCCCCAAGCGCGCCTCCGACCAGCCCGGCCAATGGCGCCGCGATCAGCATCACCGGCAGCGGCAAGCTCTCCGACACCGCGCCGAAGTAGACGTAATCGCCCGAAATGCCGAGGCTGACCACGCCCGAGACCATCACCGCCGCCATCACCAGCAGGGCGACGCGTTGCTCGTAGGCCGAGGCGAGTTCCTCGATGGCGAAGGCAATGCCCGCCAGCGGCGCGTTGAACGCCGCCGAGACCCCCGCCGCGCCGCCGGCGATGATCACGCCTGCACCGATCGGCCGCTTCAGCCAGCGGTGGGCGGCAGCCATCACCGCCGCGCCGATCTGGACCGACGGCCCCTCGCGCCCGACGGCGGCGCCGGCCAGCAGCATCACGATCGTGCAGGCGAACTTGAACCCGGCGACGGGCAGCGAGATCAGCGGGCTGACATGATCGGAGGCGCCGCGATGGCCAGCCTCATGACAGGCGGCGATCACTTGCGGGATGCCCGAGCCTTTCGATGCCGGGAAGAACCGCACCGTCGCCCAGGCCACCGCCCCGAAGGCCAGCGGTGTGACCACCAGCGGCGCCCACGGCACCGCCTGCGTCAACAGGCCGAACAGGTGCGAGGCCCAGTCACCGCCACGCGCCAGGGCGCTGGCGGCAAAGCTGAGCAGCACCGCCCCGCCCAGCGCCGCCGCGCGCCCGCGCACGCCGCCAAAGCCGAACGACCGCGCGGCGGGCATCAGAACTTGTTGTCGCGCGGGAACCCTTGCGGCGGCAGGCGGCCACCGGCTCCGCGTGCGACCTTCCACAGGCGCATGTCCTTTTCGGTGCGGGTGCGGCCACTGTCGCCGCCCATCGCCCACGAGAGGCCATCGTCGATGCGGAAGGTGACGATATCGGCCATCCCGCCATCCTGATAGCGTTGCAGCGTGACCCCCTGCCCGCGGGCCATCACCGGCAGTTCGGTCAGGCTGAACACCACCAGCTTGCGGTTCTCGCCCACGACCGCAACGTGATCGTGCTCGGCGGGGATCTCGCGGACGGCGACCATGCGCACGCCCTCGCGGGTGGACATCACCGCCTTGCCCTTGCGGGTTTCGGCCAGCAATTCGCCGGCCTCGGCGGCGAAACCCCGGCCGGTGTTGCTGGCCAGCAGCAGTTGTGCGCCCGGATGCCAGACCAGCAGCGCGATGATCCTGGCATCGGCATCGATGTCGATCATCGATCGCACCGGCTCGCCAAAGCCGCGCGCGGAGGGCAGCTTGTCCGCGCCCAATGTGTAGAACCGGCCGTTGTCGCAGGCGATCAGCAATTTGTCGGTGGTCTGCGCGTGGAGCGCATAGGCGGGGCCGTCGCCTTCCTTGAACTTGAAATCACGGTCGAGCGGTTCGTGGCCCTTGGCCCCGCGAATCCAGCCGCGCGCCGAGAGGATCACCGTCACCGGTTCCTTCTCGATCATCGCATCCATGTTGAACTCGCGCGTGGGCGCAGCCTCGGCGATGGTGGTGCGGCGGCGGCCCAGCTTGGTGTCGGGACCGTATTCCTTGCGCAGGGCGCGCAGATCGCGCTTCAACCGGTTGCGCTGCTTGCCCGGATCGGCGAGCAAGGTTTCCAGCTCGCCCTGCTCTTTCAGCAGCGCGTCATGCTCGCCGCGCAGTTCCATTTCCTCCAGCTTGCGCAAGGAACGCAGCCGCATGTTGAGGATCGCCTCGGCCTGGCGGTCGGTCAGCGCGAACTCGGCCATCATCACCGGCTTGGGCTCGTCCTCGGTGCGGATGATCTCGATGATCCGGTCAAGGTTGAGGTAGGCGATGATGTAGCCTTCGAGCAGTTCCAGCCGCGCCGCGATCTTTTCCAGCCGGTGCCGGCTGCGGCGCACCAGGATGTCGATCTGGGCGAGCACCCATTCCTGCAACATCAGCTTGAGCCCGAGCACCCCGGGGGTGCGATGGGCATCGAGCACGTTGAGGTTGAGGCCGAACCGCGTTTCCAGATCGGTCAGGCGGTAGACGCTCTCCTTGAGCAGATCCGGATCGACGTTGCGCGATTTGGGCACCAGCACGAGACGGATTTGCTCATCGGACTCATCGCGCACGTCTTCGAGGATCGGCAGCTTCTTGTCGGCGATCAGCGCGGCGAGTTGCTCGATCAGCTTGCCCTTGGCGACCATGTAGGGGATTTCACTGATGACCAGTTGCCATTGGCCGGCGGCGAGTTTTTCGATGCCGGTGGGTTCCCACTCGCCCTGTTCATCGCGCCCGGTGGAGAAGCGCGCGCGCACGCGGATGGCGCCTTTGCCGGTTTCGTAGGCGGCGCTGATCTGCGCGGGGCTGTCGACGACGATGCCGCCGGTGGGCAGGTCGGGGCCGTGGAACACCTGCATCAACGCCGCGTGTTCGGCCTGCGGGTTGTCGATCAGCAGCAGCGTGGCGTCGAGGATTTCAGCGACGTTGTGGCTGGGGATGTTGGTGGCCATGCCCACGGCGATGCCGGTGGAGCCGTTGGCCAGCAGGTTGGGGAACAGCCCGGGGAAGATTTCCGGTTCTTCCTCCTCGCCGTTATAGGTGGGGATGAAGTTGACCGTGCCTTCTTCCAGACCGGCCATCAGCAGCATCGCCGTGCGCGTCAGCCGCACCTCGGTGTAGCGATAGGCCGCGGCGTTATCGCCATCGATATTGCCGAAGTTGCCCTGTCCCTCGACCAGCGGATAGCGCAGCGCGAAATCCTGCGCGAGGCGGACCATCGCGTCATAAACCGACTGGTCGCCATGCGGGTGGTACTTGCCGATCACATCGCCGACGACGCGCGCCGATTTCTTGAACGCCTGCGCCGGATCGAGCTTCAACTGGCGCATCGCCCACAGCAGCCGGCGGTGCACCGGTTTCAGCCCATCGCGCAGATCGGGCAGCGAGCGCGCGGTGATCGTGGACAGCGCATAGACCAGATAACGCTCCGACAGCGCCGAATCAAACGGCGCGTCGACGATCTGGTCAAAGGGATCGGGTGAGCCAAGAGGTTCTGGGGTTTTGATGGCCATGGCCAAATGTCCTAGCAACAGGCCGGCCCGAGCGGAACCCACGGAACATCGCCAATCCCCCGGCATATGGTTGGGGCGGGCCACGGCGCCCGCGCATTGGAGTTTCCCCCATGACCAAGCGTGTCCTCATCCTCGCCACCGACGGGTTCGAGCAATCCGAACTGACCGAGCCGAAAAAGGCGCTGGAGGCTGCCGGCTTTGAAACCGTGGTGGCCAGCCCGCAAAGCGGGTCAATCAAGGGATGGCTGCATGGCAACTGGGGCGAGAGCGTGCCGGTCGATGCCTCGCTGGACGAGGTCGATGCCGACGATTTCGATGCGCTGTTGCTGCCCGGCGGCCAGATGAACCCCGACAAGCTGCGCATGGAAGCCCGCGCCATCGAGCTGATCGAGGACTTCGACGATGCCGGCAAGCCGATCGCGGCGATCTGCCACGGGCCGTGGTTGCTGGCCGAGGCCGACATCATCGATGGGCGCACCGTGACGAGCTGGCCCTCGATCCGGACCGATCTGGCCAACGCCGGCGCGGACGTCGTGGACGAAGAGGTGGTGGTGGACGACAACCTGATCACCAGCCGGATGCCCGACGACATTCCGGCGTTTAACCGGGCGTTGATCGCGGCTTTGACGGATTGAAGGTGCAGGGATGGGTGCGAGGGGCACGCCCCTCGCGCTCCCCGTTCCTGTCAACGTTGCGTCTTGCACGCAATGCTGTGCCATACGGCGAAGCTGCCGTTATAGCCTGCGGCGCGGCCATGTTGCGCAATGTGGGGGGGCAGACGCTGGTTTCGACAAGGGCTGGTTTCGACAAGGCATGGGAGCGCGAGGGAGCCGCAGGCCGGCGAAGCCACCAGTCCCTCGCATCTTCCCCTTTTCTTACCTCAGCCCCTGCATATCGCGGGCCTCGGCGGGGATGAACACCTCGATGCCGTCCATCGCGTCGGTCAGCACGATCTGGCAGGACAGGCGGCTGGTCCCGGTCACCCCGGCGGCCAGATCGAGCATGTCATCCTCATCAGCGCTGGCCATGGGCAGTTTCACGAACCATTCGGGCGCCAACACCACGTGACAGGTGGAACAGGCCATCTGGCCCTCGCACGTCCCTTCCAGCGACATGCCTGCCGCCTGTGCCACTTCGAGCAGGCGGGTGCCTTTGGCAGCGGTGGCGCCAATGCGCTCACCCTTCGGCGTAATGAAATTCACGTGAATCACGCGTGCGAAACCCCTCCGTCATAGGCCCTGCGCCGCTGCTGCGGCGTCAAGGGCTTGCAAGGCCTCGGCAAACTCTCCGGCTTCGGTATAGCGCCCGAAACCGATCCGGACAGAACTTTTTGCCTGTGCCGGCGTCAGACCAAGGGCGGAGAGCACATGACTGGGCCGGCCAGAGCCGCTGGCACAGGCGCTGCCCGCCGAAAAGGCGATGGTTCGGCAATCGGACATCAGCCGCGCAACATCGAGCCCATCGCGCCGGACGTTGAGATTGCCATGCCAGCGGTGGTCCGCATCGCCGTTCAGCGCCCAGCGGTGGAGGATCGTGCGGGCGCTTTTCCACAGGCTGTCCACATGTTGTCCATCACTTGTCCGCAGGCGGATCGAGAGCGCCGCCGCCGCGCCGAACCCCGCGCACAACGCCGGCGACAATGTGCCCGAGCGCAGGCCGCCCTGCTGGCCGCCGCCGTGGATCTGGGGGGCAAGTGTGACGCCATCGCGGATCCACAAGGCACCGATGCCCTTGGGGCCATGCAGTTTATGCGCGGAGACGGCGATTAGGTCTGCGCCGGCGGGTGGGGCGAGCTTGCCGGCGCCCTGCACCGCATCGCACAGGAGCAGCGCGCCGGCAGCGTGGGCGCGTTCGGCGATCCGGGCGATGGGCTGGATCGTGCCGATCTCGTTGTTGACCTGCATCACGGCGACGAGATCGGTGCCGGGGGCGAAGGGTGTGTCGGTGACGATGCCTGCGGCCGAGACGGGCAAGGTCTGAATCCGGGTGCCGCTGCGCGCGAGGTGCGCGGCGGTGTCGAGTACGGCGGCGTGTTCGATGGCGGAGACGGCGAGATGACGGGGCGCGAGACCGTGAAGGGCGAGGTTCAACGCCTCGGTCGCACCGCTGGTGAAGACCACGGTGCCCCCGGGCGGGAACAACGCGGCGATCTGATCGCGGGCGATCTCGACAGCGGCTGCGGCGGCGCGGCCGGGGCGGTGGGGCGAGTGAGGGTTGGCGAAACCTTGCGTGCCGGGGCCGGACAACCAGGGCAGCATCGCTTCCAGCGCCTCAGGGGCGAGTGGGGTGGTGGCCTGTTCGTCGAGGTAGATCATGCCATCGCCTGCCAAGCGGCGATGAAAGCATCGATCTGGCCCTCGGTGGTCTCGCGGCCGATCGAAACGCGGATGACTTCGCCCGCGCCCTCGACCTGCATGGCGGTAAGCACGTGGCTGGCGCGCAGCGAGCCGGAGGAGCACGCCGAGCCGGCCGAGACGGCGAACCCTTGGGCATCGAAGCGGATCAGTTGCACGTGGGCGGCGCGGCCGGGCATACGGATCGCGCCGATGGTGGGCAGGCGCGGGGTATCGGCGGCGATGATCTGCGCGCCGGTGGCGGTGAGCGCGGTTTCGAGCCGGGCGCGCAGTCGGGTGGCTTCGGCGAGCCAACCGTTGCCGGCACGCAAAGCCGCCGCCATGCCCAACGCGGCGGGCAGGTTCTCGGTGCCCGGGCGATAGCCGCGTTCTTGCCCACCGGTGGGGCGCAGCAGGCTGTGGTCGCGGACGAGCAAAGCGCCGATGCCGATCGGGCCGCCGAACTTGTGCGCGGATATGGCGATGAAATCGGCATCGGGCAGCGCGATCTTGCCGGCGGATTGGGCGCAATCGGCAAGCAGCAGGCCGCCCTGGCCGCGTACGGTGGCGGCGATCTCGGCCAATGGTTGGATCACGCCGGTTTCGTTGTTGGCGTGCTGGACGGCGACGAGGCCAAAGGGTCCATCGCCCGGCCAACGCTGCGCGCGCTCCGCCAGCCGCAGCACCGCTTCGTGCTCGATCGGCGAGGTATGCGTGAGCGGTTGGACGCAGCGGCCGATGCCCAATGCGATGGCCTCGCTGGCGCCGCTGGTGAAGATCACCTCGCCGCGCCAACCCAGCGCATCGGCGATCTCGGCGCGCGCGTTTTCCAGCGCGGCACGGGCGGCGCGGCCTTCGGCGTGAGGGCTGGACGGGTTGGCCCAGCGCGCGAAACCATCGGCCATGGCGGCCTGCGCGGCCGGCAGCAGCGGGGTCGTGGCGGCGTGGTCGAGATAGATCCGGGACGGCACACGCTGCCTATTGCGGAAAAGTTGCGAAACGACCAACGCTTTCTATATAGGCCCTGATTGCCGTGGCCTGTCTGCCGCGCACGACATTTCCAGGGATTGACGAGAACATGCCCGCAGTGATCTTTCCCGGACCGGAAGGCCGCCTTGAAGGCCGCTTCCAGCCCGGTCTCCGCCCCCGCGCCCCGGTGGCGATGATCCTCCACCCGCACCCGCAGGCCGGCGGCACGATGAACGACCGCATCACCCAGGCGCTGTACAAGACGTTTGTGGCGCGCGGATTCGCCACGCTGCGGTTCAATTTTCGTGGTGTGGGCCGCAGCCAGGGCAGCTTCGACAACGGCATCGGCGAATTGTCCGATGCGGCGGCGGCACTGGATTGGGTGCAGTCGATCCATCCCGAGGCTTCGACCACGTGGATCGCCGGTTACTCGTTCGGCGCGCTGATCGGCATGCAGTTGCTGATGCGCCGGCCGGAGATCCGCGGCTTCATCTCGATCGCGCCGCCGGCCAACATGTATGATTTCAGCTTCCTGGCTCCCTGCCCGGCCAGCGGCATCTTCGTCCAGGGTGCCGCCGACACGGTGGTGACGCCGAACGCGGTGCAGAAGCTGGTCGACAAGCTGCGCACGCAGAAGCACATCACCATCCACCACGACGAGATCCCGCGCGCCAACCACTTCTTCGAGAACGAACTCGACGAGATGATGCGTGCGACGGACAATTATCTCGACATGCGGCTCTCGCCGGATTGCCCGATCCGCTGAACGCCCGGCGCCGCGCCCGCGATGGGCGCGGCCGCCTTATGCAAGCAGCGTATCCAGCGGATTGGCCGGCGCGTCGACGTTGACCAGTCGCTTCACTTCGGCGATCACCGCTGTATCGATCTCATCCGCCGCGCCGATCCGCGCGGCGACGTAACCCGCCGCCAGCATCGCCACGAGACGCAGTGCGTCGTCCAATTGCTCCGGCTTGGCGCCGGTTTGGCTGGAGGCGTGGACCAGCACCGCCGCATGTGTGTCCGGACCGCCCAGGATCGCTTCGGCAAGGTCTTGGCCGACGGCAGGATCGATCGGATCGTAGCCCAGCACGCCCGCCGCCAGCCGCGCACCGCCATGGGACTGAACCAGATCCTCCAGCGCCAGCACCCCGGCGGAGGGATCACAATCATCGAGCAGATGTCGCCGCATCCCCCCGAGAACGAGAGGCAAGAGCGACGCGGTCAGCCGATCCGCGAGCGGGGTCGAGACCGACAGCCGGCGCGCAACCGCTTCCACGCCGCCGCTTCTTTGCAGCGTGGCGTACATCAAACCAACATTCCTGTCTCCGACGCGTTACGCCCGGATGGCGATATCCAGCGCCCGCAATTGCGACCCGTGCATTTATGCAATAGGCCGTCTTAATCAGCTTCGACATGCGGTTGCAACGATTTCGATTGCCGGGGGATTGGCCGGAACAATGGCCGTTGCGGCAGAAATCACCGGATAACGGCGAAAATTACCCATAAATCTGCCGTATGCCCGGCCAATATCATGTACATTTTTTTGCGTACAAGCCACCCGCTGGCCGGGGGCAAATGGCCTCGGCGCGCGCAGGATGCATATGCGAGTGATTCGCGATGCCGGGCGCGTGGGGCAAAGAAAAGGAGCGGCCACCGCTGCCGGTGCCGCCCCTCCTGGTACGCATGCCGCGTGTTTGCGTTGGTGCGCCGCACCGGGGACCGCCAACCGGCGGCCCCTTGCGGTTACTCGCGGTTGAGGAAACCGCCGAGCAGCCCGCCCAGACCGCCGCTCTGGCCGCCCAGCACGCCTTCAACCAGTTGCGGGTTCTGCGAAATGCCGCTGGCGATCTGGCCCAACACGCCCTCGCCGCCGAGATGCCCGACGATCTGGCTCAGCGTATCGGGATCGAGCCCGGTCTGCGCCGAGGCGGTGTCGACCGTGTCGCCATCCTGCCCGTGCGCCTGCGCCAGAGCACCGACCGCCTGCTGAACGGTGGCGGGATCGATGCCGGTACGCTCGGCGATCTGGTTGATATCGACGTTGGAACCGACGGCACTCAGCAGCGAATCGAAAATGCTCATGGATGGACCCCTTCCAATAGTGCGGCTTGGCTATGCCATGCGGCGCGCGCAAAGCATACCCCGGCGACCGCAAGGCGTGAGCGGACAAAATTATGGCGCCGGTGGTTGCCCCACCGGCGCCTCCTCTCCGACTGGATTGCCCCCGGGCACATCGGGGGCAAAGCTGTCTGCCGTCAGGCGGTGACCACCTCGGCACTGTTGACCGGGGCGGCGGCACGCACGCCTTCGTCAACGTGATCGGCAAACTGGGCAAAGTTGTCCACGAACTGTTGCACCAGCGTCGCCGCCGTCTTGTCGTACTCGGCGGCATCGGCCCAGGCGCCACGCGGATCGAGCAGCTTGCTGTCCACACCCGCGACCGCGATCGGCACTTCGAAGCCGAAGTAGGGGTCCTTCTTGAAGGTTGCCTGGCTGAGGCTGCCGTCGAGCGCTGCGTTGAGCAGCGCGCGAGTGGCCTTGATTGGCATGCGCTTGATGCCTTCCTGCGTGGCCTTGCCGCCCGACCAGCCGGTGTTGACCAGCCAGCACTTGACCCCGCCCTTGGCGATCCGCTCCTTGAGCAGGTTGCCGTAGACCGAGGGGTGGCGCGGCATGAACGGCGCGCCGAAGCAGGTGCTGAAGGTGGCTTCGGGCTCGGTCACGCCGATCTCGGTGCCGGCGACGCGCGCGGTGTAGCCCGAGAGGAAGTGGTACATCGCCTGATCGGGCGTCAGGCGCGCGATCGGGGGCAACACGCCGTAGGCGTCCGCCGTCAGAAAGATGACGTTCTGCGGCACCGGGCCAAGGTTATCGGCGCTGGCGTTGGGGATGAAGTCGATCGGGTACGACGCACGGCTGTTTTCGGCCAGCGAGGCGTCATCGAGATCGAGCGTGCGGGTGACCGGATCGATCACCACGTTTTCCAGCACCGTACCGAAACGCTTGGTGGTGGCGTAGATTTCCGGCTCGGCCTCGGCCGAGAGGCGGATGACCTTGGCGTAGCAGCCACCCTCGAAGTTGAACACCGCGGTGTCCGACCAGCCGTGCTCGTCGTCACCGATCAGGGTGCGGCTGGCGTCGGCCGAGAGCGTGGTCTTGCCGGTGCCCGACAGGCCGAAGAACACCGCCGTGTCGCCATTCGGCCCGATGTTGGCCGAACAGTGCATCGGCATCACGCCCTTCACCGGCAGCAGGAAGTTGAGGATGCCGAACACGCTCTTCTTCATCTCGCCCGCGTAGGCCGTGCCGCCGATCAGGATCAGCTTCTCGGTGAAGTTGACCGCGATGATCGTTTCGGTGCGGCTGCCGTGGCGGGCCGGATCGGCGCGGAAGCTGGGCAGATCGATGATGGTGTATTCCGGCGCGAAGCTGGCCAGCTCGGTCTCCGAGGGGCGCACCAGCAGCGTGCGAACGAACAGGTTGTGCCACGCCAGCTCGTTGATGATGCGGACGTTGACGCGGTGCTCAGGCTGGCTGCCGCCGAACAGGTCGGCGACGTAGAGCTTGTCCTTCTCGCCCAGCGCGGCAAAGAAATCGGCCTTGAGCGCGGCGAAGTGCTCGGGCGTCATGGCAACGTTGGTCTTGCCCCACCAGACGGCGTTCTCGGTGGTCTCGTCGCGGACGAAGAACTTGTCCTTGGCGCTGCGGCCGGTGTGCTTGCCGGTGGCGACCACGAACGGACCATCGGCGGCCAGCACGCCCTCGCCATTGCGCACGGCGTGTTCGACCAGCGGCGCGGTGCCAAGGTTGGCGAAGATCTCGGCCCGGGTCGTGATGCCCTGATGGTCCAGCGGGGTGCTCAGCGTAGCGGTCAAAGTCGGCTCCCGGATTGAATGGCGGCATGGGCCGCCAGGCGCTCAGTGTTATGCATAGGAATGCGCAGAGCCATATTGCGCAATTTCGGCGCGTTTTCCACTGCCAATTTGTGGTTAATGTCTATTCTGCCGCGCGGCCGCCCCATTCCGCCGCGCGGCCGCGTGTTGCCAGCCGCAACGCCGGCGGCTAACCCGCTGAACGAGCGGTGCGCGATGACGGCCGCCCCAACGCCAAGGAACCCCGCATGGGCGCACAACCAGAGCCCGATGCCGACACCGGAAACCGCGCCGTGGTGGCGCTGGTCGACGATGATCGCAACATCCTGACCAGCGTCTCGATCGCGCTGCAGGCCGAGGGATTCGCCACGCGGCTCTATACCGATGGCGCCGGCGCGTTGAAGGCCCTGCTGGAGAACCCGCCGGACCTCGCCGTGTGCGACATCAAGATGCCGCGCATGGATGGGCTGGAGCTGTTACAGCGGCTGCGCGAGAAATCGATGTTGCCGGTGATCTTCCTGACCAGCAAGGACGAGGAGCCCGACGAGGCGCTGGGCCTGGCGCTGGGGGCGGATGATTACATCACCAAGCCGTTCAGCCAGCGTTTGCTGGTGGCGCGGATCCGGGCGATCCTGCGCCGGGTGGAGCTGGCGCGCGCCGCGCCCGGCTCTGCCGCCGGAGAGCCCGCGCCCGAACCGGTCAAGCGCGGGCGGCTGGCGATGGATCCGGCGCGGCATGAGGTGACCTGGGGCGGTGCGCCGGTCTCGCTGACCGTCACCGAGTTCATGATCCTGGAATCGCTGGCCAGCCGCCCGGGGGTGATCCGCAGCCGCAGCCAGTTGATGGATGTGGCCTATTCCGACGACGTCTATGTCGACGATCGCACGATCGATTCGCACATCAAGCGGTTGCGGCGGAAATTCCGCGCGGTGGATGCCGAGTTTTCCGCCATCGAGACGCTCTACGGCGCGGGCTATGCCTTCAACGAGGCCTGAGCCCGCACCACCGCCGGGCGATCCGCGCGCTTTGGCCGCGCGAGTGGTGGTGCCGGCGGCGGTGGCGCGGCGCAATGCGCGGCGCGCGCGGCCCCGGCGGATCTCGCTGACCACGCGCATTCTGGCGGTGAACATCATCGCGCTGGGGCTGCTGGCGGGGAGTTTGCTGTACCTCGATTCCTATCGCAACCAGATCTTTGCCGAGCGCGTGGCCCGCGCCCGCGCCGAGGCCGAGATCATTGCCGTGGCGCTGGCCCCGCGCGAGCGGGCGGCGACCAATGCCCTGCTGGCCGATGTGGGGACGCGACAGCACTTGCGGTTGCGGGTGTTCAACGCGCAGGGGCGGCAGATCGCGGACAGCTTTGCGTTGGCAGCGCCCTCGTTCGCCTTTGCCGATCCGGACAGCCAGCCGATGCTGGCGCGGGTGGCGCGCGGGTTGGACCGGGGGATGGATGCGATCCTCAACACCCCTCCCCTGCCCGACTATCGCGCCGGGCCCGACGATAGCGATGCCGCGCACTGGCCGGAGATCGCGGTGGCGCGGGCCAGTGGCGGGGTGGTGGTGTTGGCCCGCTATGCGCCCGACCGGACGCCGGTGTTGACGGCGGCGGCGCCTTTGGCGGGGGGGCGGACCTTGCTGGTGATGCGCAATGCCACCGACATCACCGATCAGGTGCGCGATGCGCGGCAGACTTTGGCCAATATCGTCGGGATCGCGCTGGCGGTGTCGATCGGGTTGTCGCTGTTTCTGGGGCATACCATCGTTGGGCCGTTACGCGCGCTGGTGCGGGCGGCGGTGCGGGTGCGACTGGGGCGCGACCGCGAGGTGGTGGTGCCGCGCCTGCCCGAACGGCGTGATGAGATCGGTTTGTTGGCCCGGGCGATTTCGGACATGACGGCGGCGCTGCGCCATCGCATCGACGCGACCGAGCACTTTGCCGCCGATGTCGCGCACGAGATCAAGAACCCTTTGGCGTCGTTGCGCAGTGCTCTGGAGTCGCTGGAGCGGGTCGAGGACGCGGGGTTGCGCCAGCAGTTGACCGCGATCGCCGCGCATGACGTGCAGCGGATCGACCGGCTGATCACCGAAATTGCCGATGCCAGCCGCATCGATGCCGAGCTGAGCCGCGCGACGTTCGAGGCGGTGGATCTGGCGGCGCTGGCGATCTCGATCGTGGGCGCGCGTGAGCGGCGCGGGGCCAATGCCGGGCGGACGATCACCATCACCCGGCTGGACAATGCCCCCGCGATCATCGCCGGGGTGCCGGCCCGGCTGGAGCGGGTGTTCGAGAACCTGCTGGACAATGCGGTGTCGTTCTCGCCGCCCGGCGGGCTGGTGCGGGTGACGATCGCCGGGGCGGCCAATGGCGGCCGCGTGGTGACCGAGATCTGCGACCAGGGGCCCGGCATCCCCACCGAAGCGCGCCAGCGGGTGTTCGAGCGGTTCCACTCGATGCGCCCGTCCAGCGAGGCGTTCGGGCACCATTCCGGGCTGGGACTGGCCATCGCGCGGACCATTGCCGAGGCGCATGACGGCACGCTGGTGGCGGCCGAGCCCGAGGGTGGCGGGGCGCGGATCGTGCTGACCCTCCCCGGCTGGCACGAGTTGCAGGACTTGCCGTGACGCTGAGGCAGTTCACCGGGGTGGCGATCGGCGGGCGCGCGGTGTTGATCGCCGGCGACAGCGGCGTGGGGAAATCGAGTTTGGCGCTGGCGCTGATCGATCGCGGGGCGGTGTTGATCGGGGACGACGGTGTGGCTTTGGCAGTGCGCGATGGCGATGTGTGGGCAATGCCGGCGCCTGCCACGCGCGGGTTGATCGAGGTGCGCGGCGTGGGATTGGTGACTCTGCCGGTGTGCGGTGGGGCGGCGGTGGCGCTGGTGCTGCGGCTGGAGGACGGGGCGCCAAGGTTTATCGAGGCGCCGCCGCAGGTGGAGCTATGCGGCGTTATGGTGCCCGAAGTCACGCTCTGGCCGGGGAGCCCGGTGCTGGCGCTGCGCGCGGAGATGGCACTGGCGGCGCATGGGTTGGGCACGGCTAAGCATGTATCCTGAGGGGCACATGCGTGTCATTCTTGGCGGATGGCGGTAAAACGGGCCCCTTCCCTTTTCCTTGCTGCGGGCGCACAGGAAGGCGCGTGATGTCGAGCCAAACCACACCCGATTCCGATTTTCGTGCGCCGGCCGCCGATGGCATGCCGCCGGCAGTGGCCGAAAGCGGCGCGCGCCAGCGCGTGTTGCTGGTGACCGGGGTGCTGGGCGCGGGCAAGACCACGGCGCTGCGCGCGCTGGAGGACCTGGGTTGGGAGACGATCGACAACTTCCCGATCCGCTTGCTGGAAGGGCTGTTGGACAATCCCGAGCGGGCCGGCGATGCGCATACGCCGATGGCCATCGGGTTCGATTCGCGCACACGCGGGTTCAACGCCCATACCGTGATCGAACTGGTCAAACGGCTGATCCTGCGCGAGGATATTGCGCTGAGCACGCTGTTCCTCGACTGTTCGGGCGAGGAACTGGTGCGGCGGTACAACGAGACGCGCCGCCCTCACCCGTTGGCGAGCGACATGCCGGTGGGTTCGGGCATCGCCGCCGAGCGCGAGATGATGGAGCCGCTGCGGCGCTGGGCCGATGTGGTGATCAATACCTCGGCGTTTTCGACCAACCTGCTGACCCAGGCCATCCGCGAGCAGTTCGGGCCCGTCGGCGGCGCGCCGACGACGATCACCGTCAGCAGCTTTGGCTTTGCGCGCGGGATGCCGCCGATCGCCGACTTTGTGTTCGACATGCGGTTTCTGGACAATCCGCACTGGGACAAGGTGTTGCGGCCGATGACCGGGCGCGATGCGCCGATCGGCGACTTCATTCGCAAGGATCCGGCTTTCGAGGACGCCTTTGCCCGCATCCGCGATTTGCTGATCGCGGTGCTGCCGCGGTTTTCGGCGCAGGGGAAGGCTTACGTCAATGTCGCCTTCGGCTGCACCGGCGGGCGGCATCGCTCCGTGTTCATGGCCGAGCAGATTGCCGCCGCCTTGCGCGCGGCGGGGTTCTCGCTGAACGTCATACACCGTAATCTCGGCTCACGCGCGACCGACCTTGTCGAAGGCGGCGCGGCGCGATGAGCGGGTCGCCAACAGCGCGTTACGCATCGCCGGAGGGGGCACCACGGCCGGGCGCGCATCCAGGGAGTTTTGTGAGCGCATGATCGGCGTCATTCTCGTCACGCATGGCCATTTGGCAGAGGAATTCGTTCGCGCGATGGAGCATGTCGTCGGCCGGCAGGAGGCCGTTGCGACGGTCTGCATCGGGCCCAACGACGATGTCGAAAAGCGGCGGCGCGAGATCGCCGATGCGATCAAGGAGGTCGATTCGGGCAATGGGGTGGTGATCCTGACCGACCTGTTCGGGGGCACGCCATCGAACCTCGCGATCTCGCTGATGGAGGCGGGGCGAATCGAGGTGATCGCCGGGATCAACCTGCCGATGCTGATCCGGCTGGCCGGGGCGCGGCGCAATGGCACCGTGGTGGCCGCCGCCGCCGCCGCGCGCGATGCCGGGCGCAACTATATCACCATCGCCTCGGAATTCCTGGGGCACGACATCTGAACAACCAGAGCGAGACAGGGATGGCAGAGGACAGCACCATGAGCGAGGCCCGCGAAACGATTGTCATTGTGAACGCCAAGGGGCTGCACGCCCGGGCGAGCGCCAAGTTCGTCAACATGGTGGCGATGCTGCCCGAAGGCGTGAGCGTGACCGTGTACAAGGATGGCAACGAGGCGGGCGGCGGATCGATCCTGGGCCTGATGATGCTGGGCGCGGCGCGTGGCGATACGATCGAGATCGTGGTGACCGGCGAGGAGGCCGGGACGGCTTTGGCGCGGCTGGCGGGTCTGGTGAAAGACGGGTTCGGCGAGGATTGATGCGGCGGCTGATTACCGGGTTTTCCAATCCGACCATCAAGGATCTGCGCGCTCTGCGCGACAAGAAGCATCGGCGGCGCGAGGGGCGATTTCTGGCCGAGGGCCTGCGGTTGCTCGAGGATGCGCGCGCTTGTGGGTTCTTGCCCGAGGTGTTGGTGATGGCGGCGGGGCGCGAGGCGCATCCGTTGCTGGCGGCGCTGGAGGCAGAGGTTGTCGGGGCCGGGGGCGAGGTGATCGAGACCTCGGACGATATTCTCGGGAAGATCACCGGCAAGGACAATCCGCAGGCGGTGTGTGGGGTGTTTGCCGAGTTCGATACCTCGTTGGCGGGGGTGGTTCCGGCGAGTGCGCCGATCTGGCTGGTGGCGCAGGCGATGCGCGATCCGGGGAATCTGGGGACGATGTTGCGGACGGCGGATGCTGTTGGCGCAGGCGGGTTGATTTTGCTGGATGATTGCGTCGATCCGTTTTCGGTCGAGGCGGTGCGGGCGAGCATGGGGGCGATCTTCACGCGGCGGCTGGTGCAGGCGCGGTGGGACGAGTTTATTGGCTGGTTGCGCGGACCTGCGGGCGGCGGGGGGCAGTTGGTGGCGGCTTCGTTGCGTGAGGCGGTGGGGTATCGGGGGGCCGATTACCGCGCGCCTTGTTTCGTGATGGTGGGGAATGAGTCGCGAGGATTGCCTGAGGCTTACGAGATGGCCTGCGATTTGCGGGTGACGATGCCGATGAAGGGGCGGGCGGATTCGTTGAATGCCGCCGTAGCCGGGGCGGTGTTGGCTTATGAGGTTTTGGCGGGGGTGGAAGGTTAAGGGTTAGATGCGAGGGGCACACCCCTCGCGCTCCCATTCGTTGTCGGCGTCAGCCATGCCGTCAACATTGCGCGCCCACCGCGAAGCGGCATCATTTTGGTGGCTTTGCCGCGTGGCGCTTTGGCTGAAGGCATGTGTGACGTGGACAAGTTATGGGGGTCCGGGGGGTGTGACCCCCGGCCTGTCCATTTTTATTCTGCTTCGTTCAGCAACAGCGCGGTGTCCGCATGGCGCGGGGCGCTTTCGACGACGGGGACATCCTCGACGATCTCGCGCTTGCCGATCTTGATGTGCTTTTCGCTGAGGCGGCGGGCGCGGCTGAGGACGTTGCCTTCGTAGGTGCGGGCAAAGTCGTTGAAACTGTTGACGGCGCGGCCGAGGTGGATGCCGGTTTTGGCGAGGTCGTCCTGGGTCTTGGCGAGGCTGTCGTAGAGGTCGCTGGCGATCTTGCCGATTTCGCGGGCTTCCTTGGCGAGGCCTTCCTGTTGCCAGACTTGCGCGATGGTGCGAGCGATGGCGACGAGGTTGGTGGGGCTCGCCAAGAGCACGCGGCGTTCGAAGGCGTAGTCCCAGAGGGTGGGGTCTTGCTCGAGCGCGGCGGCGATGAAGTGTTCGCCGGGGACGAACATCACGACGTAATCGGCGGCGTTTTCGAACTGGGACTGGTAGCTTTTGGCGCCGAGGGTGGTGACGTGGGCCTTCATCGCGGCGGCGTGGGCGGCCATTTTAAGTTTGCGCAGGGGTTCGTCGTCGGCCTCGAAGGCGTCCTGGTAGGCGTTGAGCGAGACTTTGGCGTCGATCACGAGCAGCTTGTTGCCGGGGATGCGGACGATGGCGTCGGGGCGCAGGCGGCCGTCTTCGGTGGTCACCGAGTGTTCGGTTTCGAAATCGGTGTGTTCGGCGAGGCCGCATTGTTCGAGGACGTTTTTGAGCTGTTGCTCGCCCCAGCGGCCGCGGGCTTTCGGGGCGTTGCGCAGGGAGTGGCCGAGGCGGGCGGCTTCGGCGCGGACTTGTTCCTGGCCGGTGCGCAGTTCGTTGATCTGGCCGTGGAGGAGGCTGAAGGCGTCGGCGCGTTTGGCTTCGAGTTGGGTGACCTGGGTTTCGTAGCGTTTGAGTTGGGCCTCAACGGGGGCGAGGACGGCGTGGATGCGTTCGGCGTTGGTTTTTTCGGTCTCGGTGAAGCGGGCCTGGGCGCGGGTGAGGAAGGTTTCCTGGGCGCTAGCGAGGACGCGGTGGCCGGCGGCCTCGAACTCCTTTTTCAGGGTTTCCTGCGCTTCGAGGAGGAGGCGCTTTTGCTGTTCGGCGTGGGTGGCGTTGGCGGTGAGGGTGGCGACTTGGGCGGCGAGGCGGGTGGTTTCGGCGCGGGCGGCGTCGAGGTGTTGCGCGAGGGTCTGGGCCTGTTCGGCGCGGGTGCTGGCGGTGGCCAATTCGGTGATGGCGCGGCGGAATTTGTCGTCGAGGTCTTTGGTGGCGGCTTCGCTTTGGGCGAGGCGTTGTTTGAGATCGGCAGTGGGGCGGGCGGCAAAGGTCCAGCCGAGCGCGAGGCCGATGGTGAGCGCGGCGATGACGGCAAGGACGAGGAGGATCGGGGACATGTCGGGGGCCTTCGCGCGGGGAACGGAGAGCGAACATATCGGCGCAGTTGCGGGGGAGCAAGGCGGTTGGCGGGGTTTTGCCCTTCGCAATTTGTGTTTTCATTTTCCTACACGAACCTATTTGGTTATTTACACACCCCTTCCCCGGATGGAGGTGGCCGATGCCCTTGCTTGATCTTGCCAGCCCGATTGCCGCCCTGATCGATCGCATCGTGCCCGATGCCAACCAGCGGGCGCAGGCGAAGCTGGCCTTGCTGACCGAGCAGGGCGCGCTGGAGATGCAGGCTTTGCAGACGCAGATGTCGGCGATCATTGCCGAGGCCGGGTCGCGCGATCCCTGGACCAGCCGGGCGCGGCCGACGTTTTTGTATGTGATGTATGTGATGATCCTGTGGTCGTTGCCGATGGGGGTGGTGGCGGCGATCAATCCGGCCTTGGCGGCGGGGATCGTGCAGGGGATGAATGCCTATCTGAATGGCTTGCCGCAGCCGTTGTATGAACTGTTTGGGACAGGTTATCTGGGCTATACTGCCGCGCGGCAGTGGGGGAAGGTGAAGGGCGTGGATCGGTGAAGGTGCTTGCGGGCTTGCCCCCGGGGGGGCAGAAGGCGCGGCGTTGAACTTTTGCCGAGGATCTGACGATGGCTGCGCCGCGGATTTATGTACTGAATGGGCCGAACCTGAACCTGCTGGGCACGCGGCAGCCCGAGATTTACGGCCACGACACGCTGGACGACATCGCCGCGCGGATGGACGATCGGGCCAACGAACTGGGCGCCGAACTGGATTTCCGGCAGTCGAACCACGAGGGGCATCTGGTCGACTGGCTGCACGAAGCGCAGGCCGAGGGGGCCAAGGCGGTGATCTTGAACGCCGGGGCCTATACCCATACCTCGGTGGCGATCCATGACGCGATCAAGAGCATCAAGGTGCCGGTGATCGAAATCCACCTCTCCAACCCGCACAAGCGCGAGGCGTTTCGCCATCTGTCCTATGTGGGGATGGCCGCCGTGGGGACCATCTGCGGGTTTGGCGCGGGCAGCTATATGTTGGCGCTGACGGCGGCGCTGGAGTTGTGATGGGCGTTTCCCCTTGCCGCGCGGGCCCCTCGGCGATAGGTGCGCGGGATTGATTTGCCAGACGGATGTTCGCAGGCTTTGTGCGGGTCGCGCGCGAGCCGGAACTCCCGCCAAGGGGATAACATGGGCGATAAGATCGACACGGGCCGCGATGATGCCGGCCAGGGCGCGGTGAGCGGTGGCATGAACATCGATCCCGCGTTCGTGCGTGAACTGGCCGAACTGCTCGGCGAGACTGGGTTGACCGAGATCGAGGTGGCCGATGGTGGCCGCAAGATCCGCGTGGCGCGCGGCGGGGCCGTGGCGGCTGCGCCGGTGGCTTATGCGGCGGCTCCGGTGGCGGCGCCTGTTGCAGCGGCTGTGGCCGCGCCGGCAGCGGCGGCGGCGCCCGAGGGCAATGTGGTGAAATCGCCGATGGTGGGGACGTGCTATCTCTCGGCCGAACCGGGGTCGGCGCCGTTCGTCTCCGTGGGCAAGGCGGTGAAGGCGGGTGATACGCTGATCATCGTCGAGGCGATGAAGGTGATGAACCCGATCACCGCGCCGACCAGCGGCACCGTGACCGCCATTCTGGTCGACAACAGCCAGCCGGTCGAATTCGACCAGCCGCTGGTGGTGATCGCCTAAAACATGGCCATCAAGCGGATCCTGATCGCCAATCGCGGCGAGATTGCCCTGCGCGTACATCGCGCCGCGCGGGAAATGGGCATCGAGACGGTGGCAGTGCACTCGACGGCGGATGCCGATGCGATGCATGTGCGGCTGGCCGACCATGCGGTGTGCATCGGGCCGCCCGCCGCGAAGGACAGCTATCTCAATATTGCCGCGATTATCTCGGCGGCGGAGATCACCGGGGCGGACGCGATCCATCCTGGGTATGGGTTTTTGTCCGAGAACGCCCGGTTTGCCGAGATTGTCGAGGCGCATGGGATCACGTGGATCGGGCCGAAGCCTGAGCATATCCGGACGATGGGCGACAAGGTGACCGCCAAGACGACGGCCGGGGCCTTGGGGCTGCCGCTGGTGCCGGGGTCGGCGGGCGCGGTTAGCGATATTGTCGAGGCGCGCGCGATTGCCGAGGAGGTCGGTTATCCGGTGATCATCAAGGCGGCCAGTGGTGGCGGCGGTCGCGGCATGAAGGTCTGCACCGGGCCGGACGATCTGGAGACGTTGATCCAGCAGGCTGGTAGCGAGGCCAAGGCGGCGTTTGGCGATGCCACCGTCTATATCGAGAAGTATCTCGGCAATCCGCGGCACATCGAGTTTCAGGTGTTTGGCGACGGCAAGGGCAACGCCATCCATCTGGGTGAGCGCGATTGTTCGTTGCAGCGGCGGCATCAGAAGGTGCTGGAGGAAGCGCCCTCACCCGTGATTACGCCCGAGGAGCGGGCGCGGATGGGCGGGATCGTCGCCAAGGCGATGGCCGACATGAGCTATCGCGGGGCGGGGACGATCGAGTTCCTGTGGGAGAACGGTGAGTTCTACTTCATCGAGATGAACACCCGGCTGCAGGTGGAGCATCCGGTGACCGAGGCGATCACCGGGATGGACCTGGTGCGCGAGCAGATCCGGATTGCCGATGGGCTGCCTCTGTCGGTGCGGCAGGATGAGTTGGAGTTCCGGGGGCACGCGATCGAGTGCCGGATCAATGCCGAGGATCCCTGGACGTTTGCGCCCTCGCCGGGGTTGGTGACGAATTATCACGCTTCGGGCGGGTTGCATGTGCGGGTGGATAGCGGGTTGTATGCTGGCTATCGGATCCCGCCTTATTACGATTCGATGATCGCCAAGCTGATCGTCTATGGGCGCACGCGCGAGGGGTGCATCATGCGGCTGAAGCGGGCTTTGGAGGAGATGGTCGTCGAGGGGGTGAAAACCTCGATCCCGTTGCATCAGGCTTTGCTGGAGCAGCCGGATATCCTTGAGGGCGATTACTCGATCAAGTGGTTGGAGGATTGGTTGGCGGCGCAGGCCAAGGGGTGAAATACGTTCATCGCTATCTGTTCTGTTTAATCAGATAGCGATGAAATGCCCACAGCGCGAATGGTTGGACAATGATCATCATCACGCCAAATATGGCGGTGCAAACCAGCCACCCTGTGGCATCCAAAGGTTTGAATGGCCTCCCATGCTTATCAGTCCAATGTAAGGCGGCACCTACATCAACGAAAACGGGCATAAATACAGACATCCCGACGTAGAATGTGGGAACCTGTGCTAAAGCAGTAACTCGCTTCAGAGGCCCGAATCTCGAAGGCAACATTTCACCTGGCGGAAGCATCCAGTTCGCCATCAAGCTGCTGCCGACCAGCAACACCAAAGCCGCCAGATCGAAAAGAGCGAAGATGGTGCTGTCCTCCATCACTCCTCCAACGGCACGCCCGGAATCTGCTTCGACGTCCGGATCGTCAGCGAGGTCTTCACGCTCGCGACATTGGGCGCGGGGGTGAGCTTCGAGGTCAGGAACTCCTGAAAGCCTTGCAGGTCGTGCGCGACGATTTTCAGGATGAAGTCGATCTCGCCGTTGAGCATGTGGCACTCGCGCACTTCGGGGAGGCCACGAACGTGGTCCTCGAACGAGCGGAGGGCGTCCTCGGCCTGGGATTTCAGCGAGACCATGGCGAAGACGGTGATCGAAAAGCCCAGTTTGGCGGCATCGAGATCGGCGTGATAGCCACGGATGACGCCCAGTTCCTCCAGCGCGCGGACACGGCGCAGGCAGGGGGGGGCGGTGAGGCCGACGCGGCTGGCCAGATCGACGTTGGTGACCCGCCCTTCAGCTTGCAACTCGGCGAGGAGCCGCCGGTCGATCTGGTCAAGGTTAGCCATCTGAATCGGGATGCCTTCCGCGCATTTTGATGATCCGACATTGCAACGATCTGGCCGGGAATGGACATAATGTCGCGGATCGAACCGTGACATCGCCCTCCCTTGCCACTGCCCTTAACGCACGATCGCGACAAGAAAAACCCCGCAACGGCGTCCGTTCGGACATATTATTGTTTATGCCCGCAATCGTCCCGCTTTGCAACGCATGGACCTATTGTGCTTTGCGAAATCCGTGGAACTGCATAAGGGTGCACCCTTGGGATGCGCCATGATGACCGCCTTGCCACTGTGCTCCACCTTGCGGTGTCCGCGCCTGCGATGGCGCGCATCCAGTGGCGCCAGTTGATCGACCTGATCGGTACCGCGCCGGCCGGGGTGCGCGGCGATTTGATCGACGCCGGGTATGTGCGATTGGCCGAATTGGCGCAAGCGATCCCCGCCTCCGCACGCGCGCGCATCCTGGCCGAGCCCGGGGTGCGGTTGCGATCGCCCCGGTTGCTGGCCGAATTGGCGCGGGGCGAGCCGGCGGTGGCGGCGGCGGCGCTGGGCGCGGCGCGGTTGACGCCAGAGGCATGGACCGATCTGGTGCCCGCATTGCCACCCGTGGCGCGGGCGATGCTGTATGGGCGCGAGGATCTGGGCCCCGAGGCGCAGGCGCTGTTGGCGCGGCTGGGCGTGCGCGGACGCGGATTGCCGGCGGCTGCGGCGGCGCAGGAGAGCAAGGCCGCGAGCCGGCCGGATGTTGTGGTTGCCGAGGTGCCGGCCGATGTGGCGGCGCCCGATGACCCCGTGGCGGAGCGTTTGCCGCCGGTGGGCCAGGGCATTGGCGATGTCGTGCGGCGGATCGAGGCGTTTCGCCGGGCGCGCAGCGGGCCTGAGACCGTGGTGGCGCCGGGCGATTCGCCGCGCCTGCCACTGGGGGATGCCGAGATCGCGGCGGCGGCGGCCGGGCGGCCGGTGCTGGCGACGTTTGATTTTGTTACCGACGTCTCTGGCCGCGTGGTGTGGAGCCCGCCCGAAACCGCGCCGATGGTGATCGGGCTTTCGCTGGCCGCGATGGCGGACGAAACGGGTGGGCGGCTGGGCGATGCGATCCGGTTGCAGCAGCCGTTGCGCGGGGCCAATGTGCGCTTGACCGGGGCGCAGGCGATCACCGGGCGCTGGCAGATCGATGCGGCGGCCCGGTTCGAGGCGAGTGGCGGGCGCTATGCCGGGCATGCCGGGCGGTTCCGTCGGCTGGCCGAGGTCGAGGCACCGGCCGAGGTGGCGCGGACATCGGACCGGTTGCGCCAGATGCTGCACGAATTGCGCACGCCGGTGAATGCCATCCAGGGCTATGCCGAGATCATCCAGCAGCAGTTGTTTGGGCCGACGCCGCACGATTATCGCGCCTATGCCGCCGCGATTGCCGCCGATGCGGCGCGGATGCTGGCGGGGTTCGAGGAACTGGAGCGTTATGCCCGGCTCGATACCGGGGCCGAGCGGGTGGAGCCGGGATCTGGCGATCTGCTGGTGGCGTTTGCGGCCTGTGTGCCGCCGCCCTCGGTGAGTGCCGATGGGCCGGTGCCTGCCGTCGCGGTGGAACAGGGTGAGTTGGAGCGGCTGTGCTGGCGCGTGATCGCGGCGCTGGCGGGGCATGTGGCGCCGGGCGATGCGCCGACGGTGCATGTGCGGGCGGCCGAAGGCAGGGTGCGGGCGGCGGTGGCGCTGCCGGCGGCACTGGCGGGGATGGACGATGCCGCGCTGTTCGCCGCCGATGCGGCCGGGATTGCCGCTGCGCCGCGACCGCGTGCGGGGATGTTCGGCACCGGCTTTGCCTTGCGGCTAGCCGCGGCGGAGGCGCGATCGGCGGGTGGGGCGTTGACGCGCATCGGCGATGTGTTGGAACTGGCGTTGCCTTTCGCAACTGTGCCGGCCGAGGGCTTGGCGGCAGCGCCCTTGACCGGGGTTCCTGCGTGAGGGCTTGACCGGCGTTTTTGCGGGGGGCTTGACCGGCGTTTTTGCGGGGGGCTTGACCGCCCTTGCCCGCAGCCATAGCGCAGCGCATCACGCCGCTATGGCCGGAACCCGCGCTTGAACGACCCACGGATCACCACACCGCCGACTGACGACGCACTGGCGCGATGGGCGCCGGAGTTTGGCCCGCGTTTCTGGGTCACGGTCGATACCGAGGAGGAGTTCGACTGGACGCGGCCCCTGGCGCGCGAGGGGTATGGTATTGCGGCTGTGCCGGCACTGGCGCGGTTTCAGGCATTTTGCGAGACCTCCGGGGTAGTGCCTTGTTATATGCTCGATTATCCAGTGGTCGCAGCGGCCGCTGAGGTCGTGGGGCCGGCGGTGGCAGCGGGGCGTGCCGAGGTGGGTTTGCAACTGCACCCGTGGGTCAATCCGCCGCATGACGAGGACGTGACCCCGGCCAACAGCTATCCCGGCAACCTGCCCGTGGCGCTGGAGCGGGCGAAGCTGCTGGCTTTGCGGGACGCGGTCGCGGCGCACTTCGGGGTGTCGGCGCGGGCCTATCGCGCGGGGCGCTATGGCGTGGGGGCGGCGACGGCGCAGTTGCTGGCCGAGGCCGGGGTGGCGATCGACAGTTCTGTGCGGGCGCGGTTCGATTACAGCGCGGGGGGCGGGCCGGATTTCTCGGCGTTGGGCCCCAAGCCCTGGCGGGTGGGCGGCGTGCTGGAAGTGCCGTTGACCACGGTGTTCACCGGGCGGCTGCGGCGGTGGGGAGCGGCGCTGTTCCCGCGCCTCTGGCCAGAGCGGATGCGCGGGGTGTTTGTCCGCACCGGGTTGCTCGAGCGGATTCCCCTGACGCCCGAGGGCACCACCATCGCCGAGGGGCTGCGCGCGATCGATGCGGCGCTGGCCGATGGGGTGCCGGTGCTGGTGTTCTCGATGCACAGCCCGTCGTTGGCGCCGGGGCACACGCCCTATGTGCGCGATGCGGCGGGGGTGGAGGCGCTCTATGCCTGGTGGGCGGCGGTGTTTGCGCATCTGGCCGCGCGCGGCGCGCGGCCGGTGACGGCGGCGGATATCCTGCGCGGCTGCCGGTGAGGCTTGCCTGCCGCGGCCGGCTTGGCTAGGCGAAGCGCGTGGGCCTGTAGCTCAATGGTTAGAGCTGGCCGCTCATAACGGCTAGGTTGCGGGTTCGAGTCCTGCCGGGCCCACCATCGCCATCTTTTTCAGCACAGCTTGCCGGGGACGACGGATTGCGCGGCGGTTGATGCGGGGGCCCGCTTCGCCTATAGGGCGGGGAACGCCCCGGCCGAGGCGATGCGGCAGATTGCCCGCGCCGACGCCGGGGCTTGTCGTTTCGTGGGGGTCGCAAGACCTCCTTGCGCGGGCGGGGCCGCTGGACAACCCGCACCGGATCGCCGTTGTTCCAGCCAAGGAAGCCAGATGATGTCCCGTCGTCGCCAGATTTACGAAGGCAAGGCCAAGATCCTGTACGAGGGTCCCGAGCCGGGCACGCTCATCCAATATTTCAAGGATGACGCCACGGCCTTCAACGGCGAGAAAAAAGCGACCATCAACGGCAAGGGCGTGATCAACAACCGCATCAGCGAGTATGTGTTCACGCGCCTCAACCACATCGGCATCCCCACGCACTTCATCCGCCGGCTGAACATGCGCGAGCAGTTGATCCGCCAGGTGGAGATCATCCCCATCGAGGTGGTGGTCCGCAACGTCGCCGCCGGCTCGATCAGCAAGCGTCTGGGCATCCCCGAGGGTGAGCCCCTGCCCCACACGCTGATCGAATATTACTACAAGGACGATGCGCTGGGCGATCCGATGATCGCCGAAGAGCACATTGCCTGCTTCGGCTGGGCCAACAACGAGGAAATGCAGGACATCTCCTCGATGGCGATCCGGGTGAACGACTTCATGTCGGGCATGTTCGCCGCGATCAACATCCGGCTGATCGACTTCAAGCTGGAGTTCGGGCGGATCTGGGACGGCGATTACTCGCGCGTGATCCTGGCCGACGAGATCAGCCCAGATGGCTGCCGCCTGTGGGACATGACCACCGGCGAGAAGCTGGACAAGGACCGCTTCCGCCGCGATCTGGGCGGCGAGGAAGAGGCCTATCAGGAGGTCGCGCGCCGGCTGGGCTTGCTGACCAACGAGGAAGGTGGGCCTTCGGAGGTCGCCGACCTGTCGAAGCATCGGAAGTTGCGGGGGAAGTAAGGGTTAGATGCGAGGGGCTGGTGGCTTCGCCGGCCTGCGGCTCCCTCGCGCCCCCATTCCTTGTCGGCCTCAGTTGCGGCCAACACCCTTGCGCAAGGTTGATGCGCCGCAGGCTTTCATGGTGGCTTCGCCACAGGGCGCTTTGATGGCGGTGGTGCGCCACGCAGACAAGTCATGGGGGTCCGGGGGTGTAACACCCCCGGTCTTCGCCCTTTCCCCCTTCCCTTCCGCGCCGCACCACGTCATAGGCGCGGGCAGAAACCAGAGGCCCCCGTACGGGGCCAGCGCCCGGTGAGCCCCTTGGCCGCCTCGCCGGGCCAGCATTGAAAGGTGCCGTGCCGATGAAAGTCCGCGTCCACGTCAGCCTCAAGAACGGTGTGCTCGATCCGCAGGGACGGGCGATCCATCATGCGATCGAGGGGCTTGGCTTCAACGGCGTGCAGGATGTGCGCGCTGGCCGGCTGATCGAGCTGGAGGTCGACGAGACCGTGACCGACGAGGCGCTCGATGCCATGGCCAAGCAGTTGCTGGCCAATCAGGTGATCGAGAACTATCGTATCGAGCGGGTCTGAGGAGCCAAGGCAATGGGCGGTTTTCGCGCGGCGGTCATCACCTTTCCCGGATCGAACTGCGATCGCGACATGGCGGTGGCGATCGAACAGGTTTGCGGCGGCGAGGTTCACCGCGTGTGGCACGGCGATGCCGGGTTGCCCGATGGGCTGGACCTGATCGCGCTGCCGGGCGGGTTTTCTTATGGCGATTATTTGCGTTCGGGCGCGATGGCGGCACGCTCGCCGGTGATGCGGGCGGTGGTTGAGGCCGCCGGGCGCGGCGTGGCGGTGCTGGGCGTGTGCAACGGGTTTCAGGTCTTGACCGAGGCCGGGTTGCTGCCGGGCGCGCTGATGCGCAATGCGGGGATCCGGTTTGTGTGCCGCTCGGTGGCGCTGACCGTCGAGAACACGCAATCGATGTTCACGCGTGGCTATGCGCCGGGGCAGACGATCTCGATCCCGGTGGCGCACCATGATGGCAACTATTACGCCGATGAGGCGACGCTGGACCGGCTGGAAGGCGAAGGGCGCGTGGCGTTCCGTTATGCCGAGAGCGTCAATGGCTCGGCGCGCGACATTGCCGGGGTGCTGAACGATCAGGGCAACGTGCTGGGCATGATGCCGCATCCGGAACGGATGATCGAGGCCGCGCAGGGCGGGACCGATGGGCGGGTGCTGTTCGAGGGCATCGTGCGCGGGTTGGTCGGCGCCTGATTCAAGAGCAAGGCGACATGCGAGGGACTGGGGGCTTCGCCCGCTCGCGGCGCCCCTCAACGTTGTAGAGATCAGCAGTGGCCAGCCGCGTTGCACAACGTGGCCGCGCCGCAGGCTCTATATGGCGGCCTCGCCGCAGGTGCCTTAGCGCGAGTGTTGCGCTCAAACGCCCTCGCCATCGCACGCAACGCTGCCATCGCGCAAAACGCGGCCAAGTCATGGGGGTCCGGGGGTCGTGACCCCCGGCCGCCGGAGGCCCCCTGCCCTGACTAAGCCCGCACCGAGCGGCGGCCGAACAGCAGCACCGCCTCATCCCCCACCATCGGTCGGCCAAAGTGGTAGCCCTGCACCGAGCGGCAGCCCAACCGGCGCACCATCGCCAGTTCGGCATCGGTTTCCACGCCCTCGGCGGTGGTGGACATTTCGAGGCTCTCGGCCATCGCCACCACGGCGCGGATCACGGCGAGGCTTTCCAGGTTGCCGGTGGCGCCGCCGCGCACGAACGAGCGGTCGATCTTGATGGTGGAGAAGCGCAGCGTGCGCAGATAGCCCAGCGACGAGTAGCCGGTGCCGAAGTCGTCGAGGCTGACCGCGCAGCCGAGCGCCAGGGCGCCTTCCAGCACGGTCCGCACGGTGTTGGCATCGCGGACGAAGACGCTCTCGGTGACTTCGAGTTCGAGGCGTTGCGGGGGCAGGCCGCTTTCCGCCAGCGCGGCGACCAGCGTATCGAGGAAGCCGCTGTCGAGCAGTTGCTCGGCCGAGATGTTGACCGCCAGCCGCACGTGCGCCGGCCAGCGCATCGCCTGACGGCAGGCGTTGCGCAGCACCCAGATGCCGATGGGGACGATCAGGCGCGTGTCCTCGGCGATGGGGACGAAGCGCGAGGGGCTGATTACGCCATATTGCGGGTGTTCCCAGCGGACCAGCGCCTCAAGCGCGAGGATGCGTTCATCGCCGGCATCGACCACCGGCTGATAGTTCAGCGCCAGTTCCTCGCGCTCGATCGCGCCGCGCAGGGCGACTTCGAGCACACGGCGTTCCTCGGCCTGGGCGTGGAGGCCGGGCTCGTAAGTGCAGTGGCGGCCGCCGCCTTCGTCCTTGGCACGGTAGAGCGCGAGATCGGCGTTGCGCATCAGCGTCTCGACCGTGCCGCCATCGCGCGGGGCCAGCGCCGAGCCGATGCTGGCGCCGACGTAGAGCGTATGCGCATCGACCGAATAGGGTTGCGAGAGGAGTTCTATCGCGCGGGTGGCGAGGCGATCGACCTGGCGGGTGTCGGCCACCTCGCGGATAACGATGGCGAACTCGTCACCGCCCAGCCGGCCGCAGGTCTCGCCCTCGTCCATCAGCGATTGCAGCCGTTCCGACACCGCCGCCAGCAGGTGATCGCCGACATGGTGGCCGAGCGTGTCGTTGACCGCCTTGAAGCGATCGAGATCGAGCATCAGGAAGGCGCAGCGGGTTTGCGTCTGCACCGCGTGGCGCATGGCCTCGGCGATCGCCTCAGTGAGCATCAGGCGGTTGGGCAGGCCGGTCAGCGTGTCGTAGCGCGCCAGCCATTCGATCTTGTCCGAACTCTCGCGCTGGGCGGTAACGTCCGATCCGACGCCACGGAAGCCGGCGAAGCGGTCCTGTTCGTCCACGCGCGGCTTGCCGGAGAGCGTCCACCAGCGCGTTTCGCCCGCGACCCGCGCCTGTACCAGCAGGTTGGAGAACGACTCCTGACGGGTCAGGCGTTCGGCGAGGTCATAGAGGCTGGCGTGGACATCGCCGTGGCCCCATTCGTCACCCGCGAGCAGGCGGACCAGGCTGCGGCCCTCGACCTCGGCCGGATCGTGGCCCAGCGCCATGGCAAAGCGGCGGCTGACCGCGCGCACCCGGCGCCGGGTGTCGGTCTCCCACAGCCAGTCGGCAGCGGCGTCCTCGAACTCCTTGAGCAGCAGCGAGACGACCTCGCGGTGTTCGGCCATGCCGGTTTCCGCCAGCCGCGAGAGCAGGAAATCGCGCCCCGCCTGCACCGCGCCCAGCGCGATGGTCAGCGTGTAAAGCGCAGCGATCGCGGCCATCACCGGTTGACCGGCCGACAGGAACGCCGCCACCGCGCCCGCACCCGTCAGCCCGATGAACAGCACCGCCGCCTGGGGCAGCGCCGGCACCGCCACCGCCCAGACCGTCATCAGGATGGCCACGACGGTCCATTGCTCCATCAATGCGGCATCGTTGACAGCGGCGCCAAAGCCATAGGCGGCAGCCGCCCACAAGCCCGCGTTGGCCGTCAGCGCGCCCGCCAGATGCGCGGCGGCGCGCCGGCCCGAGCCGCCGTGCGCCAGCCGATCGGCCGCATGCACCCCCCACGCCAGCATCGCCGACACCAGCGCCAGCCAGCCGAACAGCACCGGATGACGCACATCCGGGCCCAACAGCCACAGCGTGGCCAATGCCGCCGCAGCCTGGGCAATCACCTGCATATGCATAATTTGCGGAGCGCGGGCATGCTGGATCGCGCGGACGCCCTCTGGCGGCGGCGCAGCGCCGGGCATGCCCAGCACCGTACGACGGCTCAGCCCCTTGATCCGGCTCTGCGATGCCTGCGCCTGTTCCATTGGCGGAGGGCATACGCGGTAAATGCTTAGCGGGATGTAAAGCCGGCGGTGATCTCGCAGCCGGGAGAACCATCCAAAATGAATATTTTATATCGTACTGCTGTGCACCTTGGGGCACGTGCTGTGCACCTTGGGGCACGCGCCGATTCGCGCTCGATGTGAACAACTGCAATGCAGCATAGAATTTCGCAACGCGGCGTGCCGGCGGTTTTGAATAACGATATTGAACAACGCATCCGCGCGATCCGCGCAGGCCCACCGAAAATGGCGAAAATCTGACATTTTTTTGATGATTTCCATGGACTTAATCGATTTCGCGACGCATAAGCAATCGCGCATACCGTTGCACGTGAGGGCAATGACAGCGCAAGCAGGTTCTCATAGACAAATGAGTAATTATCCGGAATATATGTAGTGCAATCGAATAAAGCCTACGCCTTGCCCGCCCGCGTGGCATTGCGACTCGATCGGAATACGCGGGACTGTTCAGTTGCGGGCAGTCAATCGTGCGGTGTTGCTGCGCCGCGCGGCTGCCCTGTTTCGGATGCGGATCGTGTCATTTCCATGCTGGGGGCAGCGGACATGAAAATCAGAAATCGGCACCGGATGCGCCGGTACCGCCACGTTTCGGGACGTGATCGACGGTTGCGATGAACCGCCACGCCATGCGGCACTAAGCCGCGGTACCTGACAATTCATTGGCACTCGCCCCCTGCCCCGTGTCGAACGGCGGCGGACGGAGGCCTGCGCGCCGGAGAAATTCGCCATGCAACCCGTTGTGCGCATGTTGGGCAGCCATGGCATCCCTGCCACGCATGGCGGCTTTGAATCCGCCGCGCAGGCCATCGCCCTCTATCTGGTGGCCAAGGGGTGGCGCGTGGTCGTCTATGGCCAGGTGCAGGGGCGCGGGCGGATCACCCGCGACATCTGGCGGGGGGTGGAGCGCGTGCTGATCCCGGTGAGCCAACCGGGATGGCGCGGGACGGCGGTGTTCGACTGGCTGTCGATCCGGCACGCCTGCCGCTATCGCGATCCGTGCCTGACGTTTGGATATAATACCGCAGCATTCAACGTGATGCAGTGGATGCACGGCATTCCCAACGTGATCAACATGGATGGGCTGGAATGGGCGCGGCGCGGGTGGAGCGTGCCGATGCGACTGGCGCTGCGCATCAACGAGCGGGTGGCGGCGGCGCTGGGCGATGCCTTGATCGCCGATCATCCGCTGATCCGCCAGCACTTGCTGGGCTTTGCCCCGGCGCAGAAGATTACGACGATCGCCTATGGCGCCGATCCCATTGCGGCGCCGGTGCCCGAGGGGCCGGTGCGGGCGCTGGGGCTCTCGCCCGGGGGGTATTTCACGCTGATCGCGCGGCCAGTGCCCGAAAACAGTGTGCTGGAGATCGTGCGCGCGTTCTCGGCGCGGCGGCGGGGGAAGCAACTGCTGGTGCTGGGCAACTTGCGGGCCGATGTGGCCTATCACCGCGCGGTGCGGGCGGTGGCCTCGGCCGAGGTGGTGTTTGCCGGGGCGATCTATGATCCGGTGCAGGTGCAGGCGTTGCGCCATCATGCCTGCGGCTATTTGCATGGGCATACCGTGGGGGGGACCAATCCCTCCTTGGTGGAGGCCTTGGCCGCGGGGAACCCGGTGATCGCGCATGACAACCGCTTCAACCGCTGGGTGGCGGGCGATGCGGCGATCTATTTCGATGACGAAATCGCGGTCGACCGGGCTTTGGCCGAGGTACTGGCCCGGCCCGAGCGCGCGGCGGCGATGGCGGCGGCGGCGCAGGCTCGCTTTGCCGCCGCGTTCTCGTGGGACCGGGTGGCGGGGCAATACGAGGCGTTGTTGCGGCGGTTCCAGCCGCTGCCGGCGCCGGTGGCGCGCGCCGAGCCGGTTCTGGAATTGGCATAACGACCGGCGAACGTCTGGCGATCTGGGGGGTTTTGGGGACATGCGGCTTTTGGCGGTGCATCCCGGGGCGGAGCTTTACGGCTCCGACCGGTCTTTCGGGCAGGCTGTGGGGGCGCTGGACGCCGCCGGGCATCAGGTGACGGTGGCGCTGCCCCATGCCGGGCCGATCCTCTCGTTGCCGGCATTCGACCGGGTGTTGGCCCGGTGCGACGCGATCTGGGTGCCGCGACGCGGCATGATGACGCTGCGCTTCCTGCGCCAGGGGATGCGGCGGGTGGTGGCCGCCTGGCGGGCGATGGCGGCGCAGGATGCCGCCTATATCGATACGATCGTGGCCATGGATTACCTGATCGCATCGGTGGCGCCGCCGCGCCCTTGCGCGGTCCATGTGCGCGAAATCCCCACAGGCATGGAGATGGCGGTGTTCCGGTGGTTGCTGATCGCCAGCCGGGCGGAGCTGGTGTTCAACTCGGTGGCGACGCGCGATGCGTTTCGGCTGCCGCGATGGCGGTTGCGGCATGCGCGGGTGGTGCACAACGGCGTGGCCTTGCCACCGGTGGCAGCGCGGGCGGGCTATGACGGGGTCAGGCCGCTGCGGGTGTTGATGATCGGGCGGTTGAACGGGTGGAAGGGGCAGGAGGTGCTGGTGGCGGCGCTGGCGGGGATGCCGGCCGAGGAGCGGGCGCGGATCGCGGTGCGGATCGTGGGCGGGGTGTTCGGCGACAACGACCATTTCCGCGCCTCGGTGGCGGCGGCGGTGGCGGCGGCGGGGTTGCAGGGGGTGGTGGCGATGGAGCCGTTCACTGACACGCCCGACGCGGCCTATGACTGGGCCGACGTGGTAGTGGTGCCCTCGGTGAAGCCCGAGCCGTTTGGCCGGGTGGCGATCGAGGCGATGGCGCATGGCTGCGCGGTGGTGGCCAGCGCCCATGGCGGGCTGACCGAGATCGTGGCGGATGGGGCCACCGGGCGGCTGGTGCCGCCGGGGGATGCCGGGGCGCTGGCGGCGGCGTTGCTGGACTATGCGACGTTGCCGGGGGCGGTGGCGCGGCATGGCGCAGCGGGGCGCGCGCGGTTTCGCACGCTGTTCACCGCCGAGTTGGCCGACCGCGGGATCGTGGGTGTGTTTGGGGAGATGCGCGCGGCGTGAGGATCGTTCACGTCCTGCACGAGGTGCCCTGCCCCGCGACCAGCGGCATCCGGTGCGACATGGCGCGGCGGCTGGCGGGGTTTCGCGCATTGGGGCACGAGGTGTTGGTGGTGGCCTGGGGCGAGGCGGTTGAAGGCGCTTTGGACGGGGCGGAGGTTTTGCCGATTGGCGGGTCCGTGGCGGCCTGGGGGTGGCGTTTGCTCAATCTGGCGCGGGCGCCGTGGTATGGCGCGGCGCGGATCCCCTGGCCCTGGGTGACGGCGCGGGTTTTGGCGCGGGCGCGGGGGTTTGCGCCCGATCTGGTGTGGGTCGAGGGGGTGCATGGCGGCTGGCTGGCGCGGCGGTTGGCGCGGCGGTGCGGGGTGCCGCTGGTCTATCGCGCGCATAACATCGAGCATCGCTATCTGGCCGCGCAGGCGCGGTTGGCGACCGGGCGGCGGCGCTGGGCGCTGTGGCTGGGGACTTGGGGGTTGCGGCGGGCCGAGGTGCGGTTGCAGCGGGCGGCGGCACGGGTTTGGGATATCTCGGGCGAGGATCTGGAGTGGTGGCGGGCGCGGGGGTTGGCGCATGGGGGGTGGTTGCCGCCTTTGGCGGCGGGTTTAGGGACGCCGGCTTTGGCGGCGGGTTTAGGGACGCCGGCTTTGGCGGCGGGTTTAGGGACGCCGCCTGTGGCCGGGGCCTCGGGGGCGGGTGATGGGGGGCGGGATGTCGATCTGGTTTACGTGGGGGGGCTGGACAATCCGGCCAATCGCGATGGGCTGATGTGGTTTTTGCGCGCGGTGATGCCGCGGGTGCGGGCGGCCTTGGGTGAGGTCTCGTTATTGGTGGCGGGGCGGGCGCCGGATGCGGTTCTGGGCGCGGCGGTGATGGCGGCTGGCGGGGTGTTGGTGGCCGATCCGGGGGATGTGGACGCGGTGTTCGCGCGCGGGCGGGTGATGGTGAACCCGGTGCGCCATGGCAGCGGGGTGAACATCAAGACCATCGACATGCTGGGCACCGGCCGGGTGGTGGTGACGACGCCGGTGGGCGCGCGCGGGTTGCCCGCCGAGGCGGTGGCGGCCTTGCAGGTGGCGGGGACGGCGGAGGCCTTTGCCGGGGCGGTGGCCGCGGCGGTCTTGGGCGCGCGGGCGGGTGTGGCGGACTGTGATCGGGCGGGGATGATGGCGCGGGTGTTTGGGATTGACGGGTTGGCGGCGGCTTTGGCCGAGTGGGAGGCGGCGTGATCCGGCGCGCGTTGGTGTGGCTGGGGCGGCGGATGAAGGGGGAGCTGTTTGCCATCGATCCGGGGGTGCCGGCATCGGCTCTGGTGGGGTTTGCGGTGGGGCGTGGGGTCGATGCCTTGCGCGGGGTTTGGTTGCGGATCTGGCTGGGGCGGGGATCGGCCTGGCCGGTGTTTGTGGGCGCGCGGGTGCGGGTGTCCTGCGCGCGGCGCGTGGTGTTGGGGCGCGGGGTGACGCTGGGCGAAGGGGTGGTGCTGCGCGGGTTGTCGCGCGCGGGGGTGCGGTTGGGTGACGGGGTTTCGGTTGGGGCGGGGACGGTGATTGTGGCCACCTCGGTTTTGCGCGAGCTGGGCGAAGGGTGCGTGATCGGGCGGAACAGCGGGATCGGGCAGTTTGGCTTCATCGGCTGTGGCGGGGGGGTGGAGATCGGGGCCAATGTGATCATGGGGCAGTATGTGAGCTTTCATACCCAGCGCCATCGGTTTGAGGATCCCGCGCGGCCGATCGTGGCGCAGGGGGTGGAGCGCTGTGGGATCGTGATTGGGGATGATGTTTGGGTGGGGGCGAAGGCGACGTTCCTGCCGGGGGCCGTGGTGGGGCGCGGGTCTGTGGTGGCGGCGGGCGCCGTGGTGCGGGGGGTGGTGCCCGAGGGGGCGATTGTGGCCGGCGTGCCGGCGCGGGTGATCGGGTGGCGGCCGGGGTTTGGCGGGAATTGATTTTCCTACATCGCGGCGATGTGATTTTAGGAACAAATCATGAACTGACGCGGCCGGGGGGCCGAGTCGCGCTATGAGGAGACCCGCATGTCGAGCCCCTTCCCCATTCTGACGCCCGCCGGATTTGTTTCGCCCCAGGCCATGGCATGGGCCAACGCCGATGGGTTGGCGCAGACCGTTTCGGCCAGCGCGCCTTTGCCGGTGACGCTGGAAGGTGGGACTTTGAGCGTGGCGTTGGCGCCCAATGCCGCGTTGGAAAGCGGCGGGAACCTGGCGGCGATCCGCTCGGCCCTGGGCGGGACGCTGAGCGTGGCGGGGGCGCTGGGGCGGAGCTGGGCGTTGTCGGCGGGCGCGGACAGTGTGACCGCGACGATTGCGGGCACACCGAATGTGGCGATTGCGGGGACGCCGAGCGTCTCGATCAGCGGTAATCCGGTGTTGGGGGCCGGGTCGGCGGTGATCGGCGCGGTCAGCAATGCCGCGTTTGGCGCGACGCAGCAGGGCACATGGGCGGTGGGGCGGACCTGGGGCTTGTCCTCAGGCACGGACAGCGTGACGGCGACGATTGCCGGCACGGCGAATGTGGCGATCAGCGGCAATCCGGTGCTGGGCGCGGGGTCGGCGGTGATCGGCGCGGTCAATCTGGATATCGGGGGGAGCGCGGTTTCCGCCGCCAATCCGGTGCCGGTGGCCAATGCCTGGGGCGCGCCGGTGGTGACGGCCTGGGGGACGGCGACGGCGGTGAATGCCGCCGCATCGGTGACGACCGCAGGGTATGACACGGTGATCGTGACGCTGGCGGCGGGGGCCGGCCTGGCGGGCGGGCAGGTGGTGTTCGAGGCGTTTGACGGCGTGAACTGGATCGGCATCAAGGCGCCGACGATTACCGACTATACCACGACCGGCGCGGTGGTGACGCCGGTGGCGGGGAGCAGCAAGGGCTATCAGGTGCCCGTCGCCGGGTTCCCGCAGTTTCGCGTGCGGTTGGCCAGCGCGGTGACGGCGGGGACCTTGACCGTCACCACGATCGTTTCGAGCGCGCCCGATGTCTCGTTGGTGACGGTGGGGCTGGACCCGGCGCAGCCCTTGCCGGCGGGAGGCAACACGCTGGGCGCGGTGATGATGCAGGATGGCTATGGCAATCCGATCAATGCCAGCCTGCCGACGCAGGTGTTGAACCCGGTGAGCAATGTGGCGACCGCATCGGCCACCGCGACCGGCGTGATTTTGAACATGACCGTGGCGCAGTATAACTCGTTTGTGGTGGAGATGGCGGCTTCGACGGGTGGGTCGCACTCTCTGATTGTGGAGGGGAACAACACCGGGCTGGCGACCGACTATTGGTATTCGCTGTCGGGGTGGCCGACCGACGATGCCAATGCCGGGGCGACCTCGACGCGCACGGTGGCATCGAATTCGTCGTCGCCCTATGTCTATGCCAAGCGGTTCGATTATATCCGCGTGCGCTGTTCCGCCTATGGCGGGAGCGGGACGATCTCGGTGCGGGTGACCGCCGGCATGGCCCCGGTGACGCGCATGACCAACACCATCTTCGTGACGCCGGGGACGGCCGCCGGGGGCAGTTACTCGATGACCGGGGCCAACGCCTATCCGGTGGGGTTTGGCAGCAAGGCGGTCAACGACGTGACGACCGCCTATGCCTTGACGGTGCCGACCGTCGCCAGCGGGGGGCAGCAGGTGGTGTTGCCTTATTCGGTGCCCGAGGCCTCGTGGCAATATGCGGCGGCGAGCGGCGGCGATGTGAAGAGCGGCACTGCCACCGCCACGCTGAAGGCGGCGCCGGGGGCAGCTTTGCGGGCCTATGTGGCGCGGTTGACGGTGAGCCATGATGCCTTGGCCGCCGCCGTCGAGTTGGTGGTGCAGGATTCGGCCAGTGTGGTGCTCTATCGCGGGAAGTTGCAGGCGGCGGCGGGCGAGGCGATCAATCTGCATTTCGATCCGCCGTTGCGGCCATCCGCCAATGCCGCGATCAGTGTGACGACCAGCGCGGCGCTGACATCGGGTGCGGTCTATGTGAACGCCCAAGGGTATGTCGCGGCGTGAGCGGGCCTTTGGCATTGGCGGCGGCGGCGCAGGGGCGCGCGATCCCGCGATCGTTCTTTGGCATGCATGTCGAGAATGCGGTGCCGGCGGCGTATAACCTTTATGGGTCGGTGCAGTGTCCGTTGTTTGGCGATCTGGGGTATGGGGCGGTGCGGCTCTATGAGAGCTATGCGACGCAGTTGTTTTGCAATCCGGCAAATGGGACGTTCAACTGGGCGCCGCTGGATGCTCTGGTGGGGTATTATGCCGCCGCCGGGGTGGAGATGGTCTATACCTTTGGCAATATGCCGGCCTGGGCGACGGGGGGGAGCGCGAGCCATTTCAATCCTTTGCCGCCGACGTCGATGGCCTGTTTGACCGGGTATGTCTCGGCGCTGGTGGCGCGTTATGCGGGGCGGATCAAGGCTTACGAGATCTGGAACGAGGTGGATAATGCCGCCGGATCGTGGTCGGGCACAGTGGCGCAGATGCAGGCCATTTGTGCCGCCGTCTATCCGGCGGTGAAGTCCGGGGATCCGGCGGCGCTGGTGCTCTCGCCCAATGTCGAGGGGTTTGGGGCGATGAATGTCGGCAACGGGCTGGGCTATCAGGACCTGGTGTTGCAGGGGGCGGCCGGTTGTGCCGATGTTCTGGCGGTGCATACCTATTGCGATCCGGGGCAGCCCGAGTTTGTCGTGCGGTTTGGGCAGTTCGTGGCGGCGCAGGCGAAGAAGTATGGCTTAGCGCAGTATTGGGCGACGGAGAGTGGGGCTTTGTCGTGGTATGACGCGACGGGGACTTTGCAGAAGCCCAGTGCCGGTGGGACGAAGATGCCCGCCGCGCAGGCCAGCGGGTGGGTGACGCGGTTGGGGTTGTGTCACTGGCTGGGCGGGTTCTCGCGGTGGTATTACTTCTCGCTGGACGGGAACGGGATCATGGCCTGGGATATGGTCGACTATTCCGGGACGGGGGCGGTGGCTTCGGTCGAATATGCGCCGGCTTTGGCTTACAAGTATCTGGTGGCAACTTTGACCGGCGGATGCGTGTTCGGGTTTGCGGTTTCGGGGGGGTGTATTCCTGCCAGTTCGTGCAGGCCGGCGGGCGACGGGGATCGATCTACTGGACCGCCGATTATGGCAGCGGGGTGGTGAATGTCGCCGGGGCCGTGCAGGTGACGGATAATCTGGGCGGGGGGTTGGTGGCGTCTGCGGCGCTGGCGGTGGGGGGGCAGCCGGTGTTTGTCTGGTGGAACTGATGCATGAGAGCGGCGAGGATGCCGCGCACTTTGCCCCAGCGGCGGCGGAGCAACATCCGCGCGAGATCGCTCAGGATGGCGGCATAGATGTGGGGCAGTTGGCGGGGGGCGTGATGGCGGGCGCAGATCAGGCGCGCGCGGTAGAGCCGGGCGGTGGCGGCGGGGGATGAGCCCTCGGGCGTGCTGCCGGTGGTGACGCCGACTTTGTGGTAGACGCGGGCCATAGGCGCGATGGCGATGGTGAAGCGGCCGCGCGCGCGCAGGGCCCAGTCGGCCTCCTCGTAATAGAGGAAGTGGGTGGGGTTCATCGGGCCGATGGTTTCGAGGAACGCGCGCGCGGCGAGCATGGCGGCGCCGATGGGGTAGAGCAGTTCATGCGGGCGTGGGGGCTCTGGCGGGGTGGCGGCCGGGGCGGCGTGGGTGAGGTGTCGGCAGGAGAAGGTGCGCAGGTTGAGCGCGCCGGCGGTGCCCTGGAGGCGGTTTGGCGCGTGGTAGAGGTGCATGGTGGCGCCGGTGAGGCCTCGGTGGGGGTCTGGGGCGGCGTGGTGCAGGAGGCGGGTCAGCGCATCGGGGGCGATGACGGTATCCGGGTTGAGGAACAGGACGTGGCTGGCGCCGGTGGCCAGCGCGTGGTGCAGGCCGACGTTGCAGCCGCCCGCGAAGCCAAGGTTGGCGCCGGTGTCGATGATCAGCAGTTGGGCGGGGGGTGTGGCGTTGGTGGCGGCGATGCGGGCGGTTGTTGTGGGACGTGCGTTGGGGAGTGGGACCGGGCTGGCGGGATCGGGCGGGATGTCCAGCGCGCCGGTGGCCCATTGCTCGACGAGATCGGCGGTGCCATCGGGCGAGGCGTTGTCGCACAGCAGGATTTGCACCGGGGGGCCGGTCAGCGCGAGGCAGGCGCGGATGCAATCGACCGCGTCGCGCCAGCCGGTCCAGGTGACGATCACCACCGCGATCATTGTGATGGTGCCCTCCCCCCCTTCGTTGCTGGCGTTGTTGCCGGGTGGGGCGCATATTGACGCATGGGGATGCGGAAATATAGGTGTCTTTACATGGTGACGAGGCCGGGCCTCGGCCGGGCGTGCCGGGGGGCGCTGGCATGACACTCAGGCGATCGCTGGCGTGGACCACGGGGGGGCAGATCGTGCTGTTCGCCGCGCAGATGGCCGCGCAGGTCGTGGTGGCGCGGCATCTCTCGCCCTATCTGGTGGGGATCTCCGCCATCGCCTTTTCCATCTGCGACATGTTGAATTTGATGCAGACGTTCGGGCTGCGCAACTTTCTGGTGCGGGAGGCGGCGGTGCCGTTGCCCGTGGTGCGCACGGTGTTTGGCGTGAATCTGGTGGTGGCGTTGGCGACGGCGGGGGTGTTGGCGGGGTTGGCGCTGATCGGTGGGGCGGTCTGGGGCGAGGCGCGGGTGGGCGTGGTGTTGGGGATATTGGCGGTGGCGCCGGTGGTGATGGCGTTCGAGCTGGTGCCCGGGGCGATGATGCAGCGCGAGATGGCATTTGGCGCGATTGCCGCGATCAATGGCTTGCGCGCGGTGGTCTCCGCCGGGGTGACGGTGGCGCTGGTGCTGGGCGGGGGGAGCTATGCCAGCAGGGGCTGGGGGGCGCTGGCGGGGATGGTGGCCGGGGCGCTGGCGACGATGTGGGCGGGTCGGCGGTATCTGGTGTGGCGACCCTCGCTGGCGGCTTGGCGGCAGGTGGCGCGGTTTGGGCTGCACATGGCGGGGATCGGCGGGGCGAGCAATCTGGCGCAGAAGGCGGTGGACCTGATCATCGGGCGGGTGTTGGGGCTGGCGGCGCTGGGGCTGTTTTCGCGGGCTTCGGCGTTGAACAACGTGGTTTGGGGGAACATCCATGTGGTGTTCACCCGCGTGGTGTTTGCCGCCATGGCCGAGGAGCGGCGGCAGACCGGATCGATCCGGGCGATCTACTTGCGCACGGTGGATCTGGTGACGGCGTGTTTGTGGCCGGCCTTTGCCGGGTTGGCGGTGTTGTCGGGGCCGGTGGTGCGGTGGCTCTATGGGCCGGGGTGGGATGCGGCGGGGCCGGTGCTGGCGTTGATGGCGGTGGCGGCGATCGGGCTGAGCGCGGTGACGATGGCGTGGGAAGTGTTCGTCGTGTGCGGGGCGACGGGGACTCAGGTGCGGATCGAGGCGTGGCGCGCGGGGTTGCTGCCGGTGATGACGGTGGCCGGGGCGATGCTGGGCTTGCGCGGGGCGGCGGCGGCGCGGGTGGTGGATGCGGCTGTGGCGGTGGCGCTCTATCGCGGGGCGATGGGGCGGTTGACCGAGACGCGGCTGGGCGAAGTCGTGGCGATCTGGGCGCGCAATGCGGTCTTGGCCGGGGTGGCGGTGGCGCCGGCGCTGGGCGTGATGGTGTGGGCGCGGTGGGCGCCGGGGGTGGCCTTGGCGCCTGTGGCTGGGGCGGTTCTGGCGGGGGTTGGACTCTGGGGGCTGGCGGCGCGGTGGTTGAACCCGGCATTGGCGGGGGAGATCGGCTGGCTGGTGGCGCGGGTGCGGCGGGGATGAAGCATCCGCTGAGCCGGCCGGAGGGGATGCCCGTGCCCTTTCGCGCGACGTTGTTGCAATATCTGCCCGCGCGGGTGCCGGCGGCTTTGGCCGAGGTGGGCGCGGTGGGGTTGTTCTGGGTGGCGGCGATCGTGCTGGCCAGCCAGATGTTGCAGCCGTTTACCAAGGCCTATGCCGTGGCGCCGGGGTCGGTGATGCTGGCGGTGATCGCGGGCTATGCGCTGGTGGCGTTGTGGCGCGGGCATCTGGGGATGCTGGCGGGGGTGGCGCTCTATCTCGGGTGGCTGCTGGGCGAGTGCGTGTTGTTTTCGCTGCACGCGGGGGTGAGGGTCAATGTGGACAATGCGCTGGTGCAGGTGATGGTGCTGGCGCTGGTGGTGTTTCGCGAGTGCCGGTTGCCGTTGGGAGTGGTGCTGCGAATCGCGACGGCGTGCTGTCTGGGCTATCTGGCGGTTTACGTGGGGCTGAACCATGTCCTGGTGAAGCTGCCCTCGGCGGGGTCGGCGCTGGTACTGGGCGGGGCGGCGGGACGTGGGGCGCGGGTGTTCCTGGTGTTCGAAGTGGCGTTCTTCGTGCTGGTCCAGGGGTGTCTGCGGATCTGGCGGACGCCTTTGCGCGGTTTGGCGATGGCGGCGCTGGCGGTGGCGGCGATCGCTTTGGCGGGTTCGCGGGTGCTGACGCTGGCGGCGGCGGGGGTTTTGCCGCTGGCGCTGGTGTCGATGTGGTTGCCGGGGACGCGGCGGGTGTTCCTGATCGCGGTCAGTGTCGTTTGGCTGGGGTTGGTGGCGCATGGGGTGGCTGGCTATGCCGTCTCGGGGCTGAACCCTTATGCGATGATGCGCGGGGATGAGAGTGGGCGCGCGCGCTATCTGGAGTTTGCCGATGCGCGGGCGGCGATGCGCGGGCATATCGCCTTTGGCGTGGGATTGCCGCCCGATCAGGTGACGCTGAACAGCTATACGCAATCGGTGCGGCCGTTTTATGCCAGCGATCTGGGTGTGGCGGGGGTGTTCTTCTCGTTTGGCGTGGTGGGGATTTTGGGGTTTGTCGGCTGGTCGTTGCTGTGTTTGCACGCCATGCCATGGCCGATGGCGCGGCGGACGCCGGCGGCCCACGCGCTGATGTGGACATGCGTGTTTGCGGCGGCGGTGGGATGGTTCACCCCCGATGTGATCGGGCCATCGGGCGCGGCGTTTGTCGGGATGCTGATGGGGGTGTGGTTGAAGAACGGGGTTCCGCCACGGCCGCGCGTGTTGGCTTTGCGCGCGGAGATTGATCCGCGGGCGCGGCGGTTGCGCGCCTATGCGGTGCCGCCTGCCGCGTGACGGCAGGCGGCGCAGCGGTCAATCGAGCAGGTCGCGCAGTTCGTCGGCGTGCTCTTCTTCCTGGGCCAGGATTTCCTCGATGATCTTGCGCGTGGTGGGATCGCGCTCACCCAGGAAGCGGGCGAGTTCGCGGTAGGCATCCACGGCGATACGCTCGGCGATCAGGTTTTCCTTGATCATATCGATCATGGAGGTGCCCTCGACGTATTGGGCGTGCGACTTTTCGAGGAAGTTGGCGGGGTTGAGATCCGGTTCGCCGCCGAGCTGGACGATGCGTTCGGCGAGCTTGCCGGCGTGGACCTGTTCCTCGTTGGCATGTTCCATGAAGTGGCGCTTGATCGGTTCGGAGTTGATCCCGGTGGCCATGTAATAGTGCCGGCGATAGCGCAGCACGCAGGTCCATTCGGTGGCCAGCGCCTTGTTGAGCTGATCGATGATCACCTCGCGGTCATCGGGGTACGAGGGGGTGATCGGACCTTCCTCGACATGCTTGCGGGCCTCGGCGCGCAATTGTTCGGTGGAGGTGAACTGGGCGGATTCCTGGTCGACGAGCGTGGCCATCGGGTGTCTCCATGCGGGGGGCGGCCCGGCGGGGTGCCGGGCATCGGCGGAGAAACGCGCCGGGGGGCTGCGCGGTTCCCTCTGCGATCGGCCGGGCGCGCCATCGGGCAGTGGCCCGGAACATCGCGGCGGCTGGGGACTTTTCAGGGGCAGGCGCCGATTGCAGCGCCCGGCGCCCCCGCCCGGCAAGGATTTTGCGATGACCGTTCTGTCGCACACGCTCGACATCATGTTGCGCGCCGCCAGTTGGTCGCCGCGCCTGACGCACGGATTGTGCGAAGTGGTGGCGTTGTTCCAGCCCTGAGCGCGATCAGTTGCCCGACTTGTCCTTGCGCAGATCGTGCGAGGCCTTGGCGGCATCGCTGCTGACTTCGCTGGCCGCATCGGCGGCGGCATCCTTGGTATGCGCGACGAGGTCGGCGCCGGCGGCCTTCAGGCCCGATCCGGCGTGCAGCGCGGCGTCGCTGAGCGCGTTGCCGGCGGCATTGATCTGGACATCGGCGGCGGCGGAACTGGCCGCTTCGGTGTCGGTGTCGGGCTTGTTGCAGGCGGCCAGCGGCAGCGTGGCGCCGGCCAGCACCGCGAGGAACGTGAGGCGGTTCATGTCAGAGTCTCCTGATACGACAAGGCCCGGGCGGCGACGCCCGGGTAAACCTACAAGAAGGCCGGGCGGCGACACCCGGGTAAACCAACAACAAGGCCCGGGCGTTGCCACCCGGGCGCTCGTGAAATGGGACATGCGCAAGGGCACGCCCCACCGGTTCAGCGGAAAGATCCGCGTCGGAACAAATTGACGATCGCCAGCAGCACGATCGCGCCGATGACCGAAACGGCAAAGGTGCCGACCGTCAGCGGGCTGTTGTTGATATCGCCATGGGCGAACAAGACGCCGCCGATGAAGGAGCCGATGATCCCCACGACAATGTCGCCGATCAGGCCCAGACTTTCACGCATGATCATGCCCGCCACTGCGCCAACCACAGCGCCGACGATCAGCCAAACGATGATACCCATTCTCGACCTCCGTTGGTTGCCATACCCCCACCAACAGTGCATAGCCCCGGATGTTCCGCCCCGTATGCGGGCCGGACCGGGCTTGCGCGGGTTCGCCCGGCGCCGATGCGCCGGTCAGAGGAGCGGCGCCGATGCCCCAGTTCCTGATCGAGCAACAACGGATCCGGCGATCGTTGACCGCGCTGATGGCGGTGGGCTTTGTCGCGCTGTGCGGCATCGTGCTATCGGCGGCGGTGCTGATGTCGGCCAACCAGCGCGAGATGGGATGGATCGCGCATACCTATCAGGTGGAGCGGCAGGTCGATGTGATCCGGCTCTCGGTCACGCGCATCCAGGCGACGCGGTGGCGCAATGCGGTGATGCCATCGGCCCGGTCGGAGCAGGCGGCGGAGGAAGCGCGCGCCGAGTTAGCGGCGGCGATCGCGCGCTTTGCCGAGCTGACGCGCGACAATCCGCAGCATCAGGCGCGGGTGCCGTGGCTGCGCGATGCGGCGCGGGTGGTGCAAGGCGGCCAGCGGGTGGCGCCGATCGTGCCCCCACCCCCCGGCGCGGCGCCCGATGCCACTGGCGCGGCGCCACGCGCGGGGGCGTTGCGGCCGGCGGTGCTGTTGGCGACATTTCGCGGCATTGCCGATTCCGGGCCGGCGGCGCGGCATATCCTGGATCTGTGTACCGTCATCCGGGGCGAGGAGGACGGTTTGCTGGCCATGCGCACCGCCCGGCTGGGGACGATGCAGAGCGCGTTCTATGCCGTGCTGGGCGTGGCGGGGGTGTTGCTGGTGGCGGTGGGGGCTTTGATCGTCACCACGCTGGGGGCCTATACGCGCGATCTCAATGCCTCGCGCCGGGCGCTGCGCGAGGCCAATGCCGGGCTGGAAAGCGCGGTGCAGGAGCGGACGCTGGATCTTCAGCGTGCCAATGGCGAGTTGCAGCGCTTTGCCTATATCGTCTCGCACGACTTGCGATCGCCGCTGGTCAATGTGCTGGGCTTTACCGCCGAGCTGGAGCGCGCGACGGCGGAGCTGGGCGGACTGTTGGCTGTGCGCGAGGCGGCCTGGCCCGACGCGGTGGACCCGCAGGCGCGCGCCATCATCCGCGAGGACCTGCCCGAGGCGATCCACTTCATCCGTTCCTCCACACAGAAGATGGACCGGCTGATCAATGCCATCCTGCGCCTCTCACGCGAGGGGCGGCGGACGATGCATCCCGAGACGGTGGATCTGGGCGTGTTGGTGGTGGCGGTGGTGGATGCGATGCGCACCTCGATCGATGCGGCGGGGGCGATCGTGGCGATCGCACCCGGGCTGCCGACGATCCAGTGCGACCGGCTGGCGGTGGAGCAGATGATCGCCAACCTGATCGAGAACGCGGTGAAGTATGCCCGCCCCGACGTGCCGCCGGTGATCGCGGTGACCTGCGCGCGCCATGGAACCCGCGTGGCCATCGCCATCGCCGACAACGGGCGCGGCATCGATCCGCGCGATCACGAGCGGATCTTCGATCTGTTTCGCCGGGCCGGGCCGCAGGATCGTCCGGGCGAAGGCATCGGTCTGGCGCATGTGCGTGCGCTGGCCTACAGGCTGGGGGGGACGGTGGACGTTGCCTCCACGCCCGGCGCGGGGGCGACGTTCACGCTGGTCCTGCCGATCTCGTTCTCCGACAGCCACGATCAGGTGTCATGACCGAACCGCCCGCCCCTCTGGTGACCATCGTGATGATCGAGGATGATGCCGGCCATGCCCGGCTGATCGAGAAAAACATCCGGCGCGCCGGGATCGCCAACCCGATCCGCCATTTCACCGATGGCACCGCCGCTCTGGCGCATCTGGCCGCCAGACCCGAGGCGCCGGCGCTGGTGCTGCTGGACCTCAATCTGCCCGATATGAGCGGGATCGATATCCTGAGCCGGATCAAGGCCGATGCGCGGTTGAAACCCACCCCGGTGGTGGTATTGACCACCACCGACGACCGGCACGAAATCGACCGGTGTTACGCCTTGGGTGCCGATATCTATATCACCAAGCCGGTCGACCACGAGAACTTCGCCGCAACCATCGGCCAGTTGGGGGCGTTGTTGGGGGTGATGCAGGTGCCAGACGCAGGTTTATGACTTCACCGCCACGGGTTCTTTATATCGATGACGACGCCGGCCTGCGCACACTGGCGCGGCGGCGGCTGGCTGTGGCTGGCTATGACGTGGTGCCCGCGGCCAATGGCGCCGATGGGGTGGCATTGGCCGCCGATGGCGCGTTCGATCTGGTGGTGCTGGATCACTGCATGCCGGGGATGGACGGGCTGGAAACGCTGGCGGCGCTGATGGCCTTGGCGGTGCAGCCCAGCGTGATCTACGCCACCGGCACCGACGAGAGCAGCATTGCCGTCGCCGCGCTGAAGTCGGGCGCGGTGGACTATGTGGTCAAGACGGTCGACGACGATTTCTTCGAGCTGCTGGCGCGGACGCTGGCGCAGGCTTTGGAGACGCGGCGGCTGCGCGAGAGCCGCGAGCAGGCCGAGCGCGCACTGCGCGACACCAATGCCAAGCTGGAAGCGATGCTGGGCGAGATGAACCACCGCGTCGCCAACAGCTTGCAGATGGTCTCGGCGCTGGTCAGCCTCCAGGCACGCAAGGCCGAGGGGGCCGAGGCCAAGGACCTGTTGCAGGGCATCCGCCAGCGCATCCACGCCGTCGCGCAGGTCCACCGCCAGTTGTACATCGGCGGCGGCGCCAGCACGGTGGCGATGGCCTCTTACCTGCACGAGCTGGCGCGCGATCTGGAGCAATCTTTCTCCACCCCGGGATCGCCGCGGCGCATCTTCGTCACCGCCGATCCGCTGGACATGCCCGCCGCGACGGCGGTGACCTTTGGCATGCTGGTCAACGAACTGGTCAGCAACGCCTGCAAGTACGCCTATCGCGAGGGCGAGGCGGGCGAGGTGCGCATCGCCTTCGTCAACCGGGGCGGCGGCGGGTTCCGCCTAAGCGTCGAGGACGATGGCAACGGCATCGGCCAGAGCACCGCGCCCAAGGGCACCGGCCTGGGCTCGCAGATCATCCGCGCCATGGCCGAAACGCTGGAGGCAACGCTGAGCCAGGGGAATATCGGCGGCGGCTATCGCGTGGAATTGGAGCGGGCGCCGCGCTGACTGCGGGCCGGGGCAGTGATGCCTTTTTGCCACACATTTCGTTGAAATGGGCCTAACCCATATTGCGGCGCAACCCACGGCGTGGCTAGGCATTCCTCAAGTCGAAGCCGAACGACGATGGCGACCACCGTGTCGGACGGCTCTCGCAAAAGGAAGGGATCCACATGAAGAAGCTGTTCCTGGCCGCCGCGTTGGCCACTACGGCATTGGGCGGCGGTGTCGCCCATGCCCAGGACCAAGGTCCGTACGTTACCGTCGAAGGCGGTGCCGTGAAGAATGAGAAGTCGAACATCGTCGATCCGCGCGTCGGCACGGCCGGTTATGATCGCTCGAAGTGGGGCTGGGTTGCCGGCGGCATCGTCGGTTATGACTTCGGCCACTTCCGTCTGGAAGCCGAAGGCAGCTACAGCCGCGCCGGCATCATGAGCCAGCATTATGACGGCACGTTCGCCAAGAACGGCAACGGCCTCTATGGCCACACCGACATCACCGATGCCATGGGCAACGTGCTGTTCGGTCTGGGCCACTGGGGCGCCGTGAAGGCCTATGCCGGCGGTGGTGTGGGTTGGGCCCGCGTCCATGTCGCCACCAACAACGATGTGGCGGTGCCCGGCTATGTGGTCCACGACCATGACGAGGGCTTTGCCTGGCAGGCCATCGGCGGCATCACGTATCCGCTGAGCCACAACCTGGATCTGGGCATCCGCTATCGCTACTTCCGCCCGGATGGCGCCGATCACTTCTACTCGCAGAGCGATGGCGTGACGCAGAAGATGCGGATCCGTTCGCACTCGGCGCTGGCGACACTGACGTACAACTTCGGTCGCGAAGCGGCTCCGCCGCCCCCGCCGCCGCCCCCGCCGCCGCCTCCCCCGCCGCCGCCCCCGCCGCCCCCGCCTCCGCCGCCTCCCCCGGCTCCGGTGTGCAACAAGGGTCCGTACATCGTGTTCTTTGACTGGAACAAGTCGGACATCACGGCTGAGGCTGCCTCGATCCTCGACAGCGCGGTGCAGGCCTATGGCAACTGCGGCACGGTGCCGATCCAGGTCGCGGGTTACACCGACAGCTCGGGTTCGCCCAAGTACAATGTCGGTCTCTCGATCCGCCGCGCGGATTCGGTGAAGGGCTACCTGACCTCGCATGGCATCGCCGACAGCGCGATCGCTACGCAGGGCTACGGTGAAACCCACCAGCGCGTGCCCACCGCCGATGGTGTGCGCGAACTGCAGAACCGTCGCGTGGAAATCAACTATGGTCCGGGCGCCGGGAACTAATCCCCGACAACCTGATCGACAATGGAAAGGGCCGGAGCAATCCGGCCCTTTCTGCTTGTGCGGCATGACTGCGGACTTTAGACTTGCGGCGCTTCCACGCATGGCGCACACCCCCGCCAGCTTGGCCGGGCGTTGGCCTTGCAGGCCAAAAAATCACGATATTGCGACCGATTATTGATGTTGTCGGGCGGGGGACAAAGGATTGCAGCGGATCATGACGGCGATCGACATCACCGACGGCGATCCGCCATCGCGCGAGGATGTGGCCCACCGCTATGTCGTGGACGACGCCGGCGTGCGTGCGGAATTGGACCGGCTGTCGCGGCTGGCGGCGATGATCTGCGAGACGCCGATGGCCGCGGTGACGTTGATCGTGGGCGACAAGCTGTTGTTGCTGGGCCGCGCCGGGCTGAGCGGATCCGAGGCTGCGCGCGACGGATCGTTCTGCGTCCACGCGATGTACCAGGTCGGCTGCATGACCGTGTCCGATGCGCACGACGATGCGCGCTTTGCCCAGAACCCGCTGGTGCTGGCCGCGCCCTTTGTTCGGTTTTACGCCGGCGAGCCGTTGGTCGCCGATAACGGCGCGCCGCTGGGCAGTCTCTGTGTGATGGATTCACAGCCGCGCCCGTCGTTGAACGCAGCGCAGGTGGATGCGTTGCGCACGCTGGCCACCGCAGCGATGGCGCATCTGGAGAAATGGCGCACCGCGCATGACTGGTCCGATCACTCGGAAGGGTCGCGGCGTGAGCTGGACCGGCTGAACCGCCGCTTCGATGCCCTGGCCGAGGCTTTGCCGCAGCTGGTGTGGTCAGCGCCCGAGGATGGCCTGTCCGATTATTTCAACGGCCACTGGTGCCGCTTCACCGGCGCCCCGGCCACGGCCAGTTTCGGCACCGGCTGGCTGGACTTCGTGCATCCCGACGATGTGGCGGCCGCGCGCCAGGCCTGGGGCGATGCGGTGCACGATGGCGGGCTCTACTCGGTGGAATACCGCCTGCGCCGGCACGATGGCGAATACCGCTGGGTGGTGGCGCGCGGCTTGCCGGTGCACGACGATTTCGGCGCGGTGGTGCGCTGGGTGGGAACCTGCACCGATATCGACGAGCGCGTGCGCACCGGCGAACTGCTGGAACTGATGTCGCAGGAGTTGAGCCACCGGATCAAGAACCTGTTCTCGGTGGTGCAGGGGCTGATCACGCTGACCATGCGCAACCGGCCCGAACTGGCCGATCTGAACAAGGCGCTGCAGACGCGGATGGTCTCGCTGGGCCGGGCGCACGATCTGGTGCGGCCGCGCGTGGTGGGCGGCGTGTCGTGGCGATCGGAAACCACGCTGCACGAAATGGTGCGCAAGCTGATGGAACCGTTGTTGAGCGACGGCTTGCCGCGCCTGCACATCACCGGCGACGATGTGGTGATCAACGAGCAGGCGGCGACACCGCTGGCCTTGTTCTTCAACGAGCTGGCAACCAACTCGCTGAAATATGGGGCCTTGAGCGTCGAGGGCGGCAAAGTGGAGCTGAATATCGTGCGCGGCGATGCGATCGCGGTGCAATGGCGCGAAGTCGGCGGGCCGCCCATCACCGCCGAGCCGGTGGGCGCCTTTGGCATGCGGCTGGCCGTGCTGAGCGTCGAGCGCCAGTTGGGCGGCAAGCTGGAACTGGATTGGCGGCACGACGGGCTGGTGGCGACGGCGCATATCCCGGTGTGGCAGATCGGGCCGCGCTGAGGAACGGCACGCCCCTCACCGCGCCGCGTTTCCCCCTCCCCACACACGAAACCGGCGACGCTCACGATGGAGCGTCGCCGGTCGGGCACTGATGGCAAGCCACCGTGGAGGGGGTGGGGTCAGGCGACCAGCCGCAGCGCCTCGAAGTTGGCAACCACTTTTTTCAACTCGCCCATGAAGGCGTCCATGACGTCCCCTTCCATCACGAAGTTGTGGCGGAAATCGGGAAGGATGCCGCTTTCCAGCGCGGCGGAGAGCGCGGCGCGGGCGCGGGCAATGCGGCTTTTCACCGTGCCCATGGCGACACCGCAGATCTCGGCGATCTCTTCATAGCTGACGTTGCCGATCGACACGAGCACCAGCACCTCGCGCTGGGCGGCGGGCAGAGTGGCCAGCGCGCGCAGCACGTCCATCGCCTCCATCGTGCTTTCCTGGCCGCCCTGACAATAGAGCACGCGCTCGGCCACCGCCTCGTCGTACTCGCCGACGAAGCGCTCGCGGCGGATCTGACCAAAATAGAGGTTGCGCAGGATGGTGAACGTCCATGCCCGGAAGCTGGTCCCGGCGACGTAACGGTCACGCGCGGCCCAGGCCTTCATCAGCGTTTCCTGCGCCAGATCGTCGGCGCGGTCACGGCAACCGCAGAGCGTACGGGCAAATGCGCGCAAGTGGGGGATCGAGCGCGTCAGCTCGGTATGGAAATCGGCATCGGAGAGCGGATCGCCCTCGATCTTGGCCGGGCGCACGCGGTCAACTGAGATATTCATCGGGGGGATCTCCTCGCTCATTCGCGGCTACAGGGATAATACCCCGCGCGCCGCTCTGTTCCCAACTTTTTCGAAAAAAAATTTTCGGAACGTGTCAGCCACTTCGCCGGTTGTCTGGAAGCTTGCCCGGCGTCTGATATTGTCATTTTGGCAGGGTTTGATGAACGTCACTGGAACAATGATCGCAGCAAGGCGTAAGAAACACCGCGAGAGGGAATCGCACGGGGGCGGAAGACGACGCGCTCCGGTTCGGGACGGACCGGGTAAGGCGTCGATCCGGCCGGCCCCGCGGGTCTGCACAAGGGGGTGGCCCGCCCGTTGAGCCTTATGAAGGAACACTGATGACTGTCACGTCCGATCGCCCGGCCCGGTCTCCGCAATCGGCATCGCCGATTCCCGCGGACGCGCCGCCGCCCGCCGCGCGTGATCGGCTGGCCGGTTCGCTGCCCTATTTACGCCGCTATGCGCGCGCGCTCAGTGGCACGCAATCATCGGGCGATGCTTTTGTGCGCATGATGCTGGAGGCCGCGCTCTCCGATCCCGAGATGCGCGCGCAGGTCAATGCCAGCGCGGTGGGGCTGTACAAGGCATTCACCGCCGTTTGGAACACCGCCAACCTCGATGCCTTGGACGGCCGCGAGACGCCCGAGCCCAACCCCTCGCAACTGAGCCGCGTGCCCAGCCAGCGACGGCAGGCGCTGCTGCTCAACCAGCTTGAGGATTTCTCGATCGCCGATACCGCCGACATCTTGGACCTGTCCGAGGAGGAGACCCAGTTGCTGGTCGATGCGGCGATGGCCGATCTGGCCGGCGACAGCGTGGCCGACGTGCTGATCATCGAGGACGAGCCGCTGATCTCCAGCCACCTCGAATCGATCGTGGCCGAGGCCGGGCACCGCATCATCGCCAATGCCACCACCGCCGACGAGGCGCGCGCGGCATTTGAACAGCATCGGCCGACGCTGGTGCTGGCCGACGTGCAGCTCGCTGACGGCAGCTCGGGCATCTCGGCGGTCGAGGATATCCTGCAGATCGGCGCGGTGCCGGTGATCTTCATCACCGCCTTCCCCGAAAAGCTGCTGACCGGTGAGCGCGCCGAACCCGCCTTCCTGATCACCAAGCCGTTCCGCGAGGAAACCGTACGCACCGCGATCAGCCAGGCGCTGTTCTTCGGTTCGGACTTCAAGGCTTGAGTGGGGCGATGCCGCGCCGCAACGGCCACCCAGACCCCGCCCACGGGGGCCCCGCCGAAACCGGGCGGAGCTATCTTGCGGGTGGCGACGTGCCGTCGGCGTCGCACCGCCGTTTTGCGACGACCTATACTGCCGCGCAGATGCGCCAGATCGGAATTATGCCTGTGCCCGACCCCGAACGCCCTGCTCCGCCGCCCAAGCTGTTCAAGGGCAAGAACGACGCCGGCCCAACGTCAGAATGGGCACGGACCATCCGCCGGCATTACGATGCCGCCGCCAGCGAGCCGGTGCCCGACGAATTCAGATCCTTGATGGACGAGATCGCGCGCAAAATCGAAAAATGATCGCGCGCGGGGCTTTATCGCACGCCCCGATGCAAACAGGTGTATGATCGAAACAGGCGGTGACGCGGTGCGTCGCCGCCTGAATGCTTTGTGGTGCCGTTTGAACGTGCGGCGCAAGGCTTTCTTCCCTCCGTTTCACGGTTTGTCGCAGATTTTGGCCGGTTGGTGTGATGCTCGCAGATGCGAAGGAACCCCGGCGGGACTGCTCCGTTCCATTCATCGAAGCGCAAGCAAAAGGTACAGAACGATGGATGAGCGCCGCCCCACTCTCGACACGTCAGGCTCCGCCCCCCACACCGCTGTCGTCCCGCTGTTCCAGCACAAGTCCGGCGATCGGTTGCGAGTCGCGCTGATCGGCACGTTTGCGCCGCGTAAATGCGGCATCGCCACGTTTACCAGCGACGTGCGCGACAAACTGGCCACCTATTTTCCCGAGATCGAGGTCGATGTCTATGCCGTCGACCACGCGCACTCGGGCCTGGCATATGCCCCGGGCGTCGTACGGATCGATGCCGAGGACGCCGAATCCTATCGCGCCACCGCCCGCCGCATCAACGAGAGCGGCGCGGATGTGGTGTGGGTGCAGCATGAGTACGGCATCTATGGCGGGCCGGACGGCGAATGCGTGCGCGAATTGATCGACAGCGTGGCCGCGCCGGTGGTGGCGACGCTGCACACCGTTTTGCCTCACCCCTCGGAACGCCAGCGGGAGATCCTGGAGCATCTGCTCTCGCGCTGTTCGCGGGTGATGGTGATGTCGCAGCATGGGCGCGACCTGCTGGTGTCCTCGTACAAGGCGCGGCCGGAGACGGTGGAGATCATCGAGCATGGCGCCCCCGACCGCCCGTTTGGGCAGGAGGACGAGGCCAAGGCGCGGCTGGGGCTGGCCGGCAAGCATGTGTTGATGACATTTGGTCTACTGGGCCCCGGCAAGGGGTTGGAGCAGGTGATCGAGGCCCTGCCCGCGATCGTCGCGCGGCACCCGGATGTGGTCTATCGCATTGTCGGGGCGACGCACCCGGTGCTGGTGGCGCGCGATGGCGAGAGCTATCGCGAGGGTCTGGTGGCGCGGGCCGAGCGGCTGGGGGTTTCGGGCCATATCGTCTGGGAGAACGCGTTTCTTGAAACCGACGAATTGCTCGATCAGTTGGCCGCCTGCGACATTTACATCACCCCCTACCCCAACCTCGCGCAATCGACCTCGGGCACGCTGAGTTACGCGGTGGCGCTGGGCAAGGCGGTGGTCTCCACGCCCTACATCCATGCGCGCGAGTTGCTGGCCGATGACGTGGGGTGCCTGATCCCCGACAACTCGCCGGGCGAGATCGCGGCGGCGGTCAATGCGCTGCTCGATTCGCCGGCGGCGCTCTGCGCGGCCAAGCGCCGGGCGTGGGAGCGCGGGCGGCAGACGATCTGGCCGGTGTTCGCCAAGGCCACCGCGCGGCTGGTGCGCGGGGCGATGGCCCCGGCGGCGCGCTCCATCCCGGCCAGCGCCATTCCCGGCCTGACCGGGGTGTGGACGATGACCGACAGCACCGGCATGTATCAGCACGGCATCGGCGTGATCCCCGATCGACGCCACGGCTATTGCGTGGACGACAACGTGCGCGCGCTGATGCTGATGAATGTGGCGCGGGGCTTGCCCGAGGTGGAGCGGCTGCGCGCGAGCACGACGTATGCCGCGTTTATCCAATATGCCTGGAACCCGGATCAGGGGCGTTTCCGCAACTTCATGCGGTTCGACCGGACGTGGTGCGAGGATGTCGGTTCCGAGGATTCGAACGGGCGCACGCTCTGGGCTTTGGGGCACACGGTCGAGCATTCGCCGTTGCCGGAGATCGCTACCTGGGCGCTGGGGTTGTTCGATGATGTCGCCACCTATGTCGCCGGGCAGCGGTCGGTGCGGGCGATGGGCTTTGCCGCGCTGGGCGGGTTGTGCGTGATGCGCGCCGGGATCGAGCGGCCGATGGCGCGCCAGTTGGTCGAGCAGGCCTGCGAGGCGCTCGCCTTCCTGTTCGATGAGGCGCGCCGGCCCGACTGGGCCTGGTTCGAGGCGGTGCTGAGCTATGACAACCCGCGCCTGTGTCAGGTGTTGATCGAGGGCGGGCACCTGCTCGGCCGGCCCGAATGGACCGAGCGCGGGATCGCCACGCTGACCTGGCTAACTACGTGTCAGACCAGCGCCGCCGGGCATTTCCGGCCGATCGGTTCCGAAACCTTTGGCCGGGCCTATGAATGGCAGCCGTTCGACCAGCAGCCGGTCGAGGCGCAGGCCGCCATCGAGGCGGCGCGCGCGGCCTGGCTGGCGACCGGCGAGGCGCGCTGGATCGAGCTTGCCAACCGTGCCTATCAGTGGTTCTTTGGCGCCAACGATCGCGGGGTGGCGCTGGCCGATATTGTCACGGGCCGGTGCCGCGATGGTGTTACGCCACGCGGGCGCAACGAGAACTGCGGCGCCGAATCGATCCTCGCCTTTCAGCTTGGCCACTATGGCCTGGCCGACCTGATGCGCATCGCCGGTCGGCCCGGATCGCCCAAAACGCAAGGTACGACGGGGACTGAACTTGGATATGCACACGAAGACACTCGCCCACAGTCCGCTGCGAATCCTTGACGAGCGGCTGCATGCCGACCCCTCGCGGGTGGTGCTGCGGCCTTTCCATCTCGGCTGGCAAGCCGCCAACGCCGGCGAAGGCCGCGCGTTGCGGCTGGTGAGCGATATTGCCCGGCTCGACGAGGAGCGCGTCGAGCAGGAATACGCGCATGTGCTACGCGACTTCGGCAACCGCCATTGGCAGACCGAACATATGTTCGACGCGCGCTATCGCGAGGTGGAGACGCGGCTGGATCTCTTTGGCCGGACGTTTTCGGAGACGCGGCGCAGGCTGATCGGCGCGTACTTCTGCCACGAATATACGTATTCCGCTGCGGCGTTGATGAACCCCTCGATCGTGCCGCACCCCGATCAGTCGGGCATGGCCGAGGGAACCGTGCGCTTCATCATGTCGCTGCGCGCGGTGGGTGAAGGGCACATTTCCTCGATCGCGTTCCGCGAGGGGATCGCCAATGCCGATGGTTCGTTCACGCTGTGGCCGGAAACGGCGTTTGCCACCGCCGTGCAGCAGGTGGAGACGCATGCGCCCCAAAGCGCCGATCACGTGACCGTGGAGCGGCATCCGGAGAGCAGCCTGTCCAACACTGTGATCTTCCCGATCACCGAGCAACAGGCCAACGGGCTGGAAGACTTGCGTCTGGTCCGCGTCGACCACGGCGGCGGTGATTATGAATGGGTGGGGACGTATACCGCTTATTCGGGCAAATCGATCCAGTCGGAATTGCTGCGCACGCGCGATTTCCACACGTTCGACCTGCAACCGATCACCGGCCGCGCCGGGCGCAACAAGGGCATGGCGCTGTTCCCCGAGAAGATCGACGGGCACTACATGATCGTCGGCCGGCAGGATGGGAAGAACCTCTATCTGCTGCAATCGGACCGGTTGGACCACTGGGATGACGAGGGCGTGTTGTTGATGGAGCCCAAGTATCCTTGGGAATTCATCCAGATCGGCAACTGCGGCGCGCCGATCCGCACCGACGCCGGCTGGCTGTTGCTGACTCATGGGGTGGGGCCGATGCGCAAGTATGCGCTGGGCGCGGTGCTGCTGGACCTGAAGGATCCATCGCGGATCATCGGCCGCACGCGCGAGCCGATCCTGACCGCAGAAGATGCCGATCGCGCCGGCTATGTGCCCAATGTGGTCTATACCTGCGGCGGGATGATGATGCCGGGGGGGCAGTTCCTGATCCCCTATGGCATTTCCGATATCGCGGTGGGCTTTGCCACGGCGGCGCTGGAAGATCTGTTGGCGGTGATGGACTGAGCGGTCGAGCACGTGAACCAAATGGTCCATCACGTCGATATGCTGGTGATGAACCAAATGGTCCATCACGGTGGCGGTTGTGCCCCCGCGATGCCCCTCCGGACATGCCATCGCGATAAAAATGCTGGTAGCCCGGAGCCTTCACGCTCGCCATGCGTTCTCACGCCGAGGGACCGCATCGATCGTGCCAGTGGGTGGGTTCAGGCTTGGAGTTGAAATGATCGAAACGATCGCGTCCGTCGGCGATCCGCAGCGGGCGGCCGTGGCCGAAACCATGCCGCCCTCCCCTATCCCCACATCCTTGCGTGACCGGTTGCGTCAGGGTTCGGCGCAGGAACATGCGCGGTTGGATGCCCGGTTGGGCGCGATCGATCTGGCCACGGCGCGCGGCTACGCCCGCTTTCTGACGATCCATAGCGCGGGGCTGGCGGCGGTGCAGCCCGCGGCGGCGGCGTTTATCGGCGCCTCGCTGGGGCTGGCCCTGCCCGATGCACGGGCGATGGTGGCGGCGGATCTGCGCGAAATGGGGCTGGCAGAGCCCGCCGGCGCCGCGCCGCCGATCGATCCGGCGCAGGGCGCGGGCGCGGCTTATGTCCTGTTAGGATCACGGATGGGCATGGGGGTGATCTCGCGCGGGGTGCATCTGCCACCGGGTGCCTGCGGGCGATATCTGTTCGACCGCAGTCTGGGCGCGTTGTGGCGGCCGATGCGCGATTGGTTGCAGGCCGCGCCGGCGCAAGGGCCCTTGGCCGAGGCGGCATTGGCCGGCACGCAGGCGGCGTTTGCCGCGTTCACCGCCGCTGCCGGCATCGGCCCCGGCGCATGACCGAGCGCTATCCCGATGGCGGCGTTACCCTGCAGAGTTGCGATCTGGAACCGATCCACATCATCGGCCAGATCCAGAATTTCGGCTGGCTGGTGGCGCTGTCCAGCGACTGGATCGTGCAACGCGTCTCGCTGAACTGCGGCGAATTGCTGGGCCAGCCGGCCGAGGCGGTGACGGGCACCCCGGCCAACATGTGGTTCACCCCGGCGGCGATCGAGGCGATCCGGCACAGGCTGGCCAATCTGGTGCCGCAGCGGGTGGAGCGGATCTTCGCGCTCGATCTCACCCACGACCGGCGGCGCTGCGATGTGGCGATCTGGCGATCGGGGCGCGTCATCGTGCTGGAGGTGGAGCCGGCCTCGGGCGCGGGGACGCACGACTATCTGGGGCTGGTGCGGCCGATGCTGGATGCGGTGCGCCGCGCCGCCACGCCCGAAAGCCTCTATGCCGTGGCCGCCAAGCAGATGCGGCGGCTGACCGGGTTCGACCGGGTGAAAGTCTATCGCTTTGACGAGACCGGCGCCGGCGAAGTCCTGGGCGAATCGCGTGCCGACGGGGTCGACAGTTTCCTCGGCCTGCACTTCCCCGCTTCGGACATTCCGCAGCAGGCGCGGCGGCTCTATCGCGAGAACCTGTTGCGCATGATCGCCGATGTCGATGCGCCGACCGTGCCGATCCACCCCGCGCTCGATGCCAATGGCGAGCCGCTGGACCTCTCGGCCAGCGGGTTGCGCGCAGTGTCGCCGGTGCATGTCGAATATCTGCGCAATATGGGCGTGCATGCATCGATGTCGGTCTCGATCATGCGCCATGGCGCGTTGTGGGGGCTGTTCGCCTGTCACCACTACAGCCCGCTGACGCTGAGCCATGCCACCCGCACCGCCGCCGAACTGTTCGGCGAGTTCTTCGCCTCGACGCTGGACCAGGTGCAGGCGCGCACCGCCTTGCGGCTGCGCGATCAGGCGACCGTGCTGCACGACCGGATGATGGCGCAAGTCGCCAGCGGCGGGTCGCTGCTCGACACGTTCGACAGCTTCAGCGACATGATCCGCGAGGTGATCCCGTTCGACGGCATCGTCGGCTTTGTCGATGGCGAATTCCTCAGCCGGGGATCGACCCCCGATCGCGCGCAGTTCACCCACCTGGCGCGGTTCCTCAACACCACCGGCACCGGCACGTGCTGGTCATCGGTGCATCTGGCCGAGGCCTATCCCGCCGCCGCCGCGTTTGGCGAGCGGGCGGCCGGATTGCTGTCGATCCCGGTCTCGCGCACGCCGCGCGATTACGTCGTGCTGTTCCGCGGTCCGCATGCGCAGAGCGTCAACTGGGCCGGCAATCCCAACGAGAGCAAGACCGTGGGGCCGATGGGCGACCGGCTGACCCCGCGCAAGAGCTTTGCCCTGTGGCAGGAGGAGCGGCGGCAGCACGCCAAGCCCTGGACCGCCAGCGAGGTCGCCACCGCCGAAAGCATCCGCGTGACGCTGATCGAGGTGATCCTGCACCTGATGGAAACATCGGCGCAGGAGCGCAATGCCGCCGCCCGGCGTCAGCAGGACCTGATCGCCGAATTGAACCACCGGGTACGCAATTCATTGAACCTGATCAGCGGATTGGTGAATCAGGGGCGGCGCAATGCGCCATCGGTGCCCGAATTTGCCGCGGCGATCGCCGGGCGGATCCAGGCGTTGGCGCGCGCGCACGATATGGTCAACGCCACGAACTGGGCGCCCTATCCTATCGCCGATCTGGTGCGCACCGAAGTGGCCGAGGTGTTTCCCGGCGCCACCGGGCGCTTGCAGATCGCCGGGGTGAAGGCGATGATCCGGCCATCGGGCTTTACTACGCTGGCCGTTGTGGTGCACGAACTGGTCAGCACCAGCGCCGCGCTGGCCACCGCCGAGGGGCGTGCGGAAGTGACTCTGACACAGACCGCGCGCGGCGAACTGATGATCGAATGGCGCGAGAATGCGGTCAGCGAGGCGCAGCGCCCGCTGGATGGCGTGGCGCAAGTGATCCTGGAGCGGTCGATCCCCTATGAACTGGGCGGATCGGCGCATCTGACCCATGGCGAGAACGGGCTGGTGGCAACATTCACCATCCCCGCCGACCGCGTGGACATCGCCGAGGGCGAGGCCGCGACCACGGCCGGCCCACGCGGGGCGGCGCCGGTGGTGTGCGATGCGCCACGTCTGCTCTCGGCGCGGGCGTTGATCGTGGAGGACAACGTCATCATCGGGCTGGAGGCCGAGGACCAGTTGTTCTCGATGGGCGCGGCGACGATCGACATGGCGAGCACCGTGTCACATGCGCTCGATCTGGTGGGGCGCAATGCCTATGAATTCGCGTTGCTGGACATCAATCTGGGCAACGAAACCAGCGAGCGCGTGGCCGAGGCGCTGAGCCGGCAGGGCACGCCTTATGCCTTCACCACCGGGTATGGCGAGGTGCCATGGGCCCGCAATGCCGGCGCGCACGTCACCGCGCCGGTGGTGACCAAGCCGCTGGATACCATCGCGCTGGAACGGGCGATCAGCGCCGCCATGGCCTTGCGCGGGTGAGGTTGGACGCAGCACCGGCCCCGCCTGGATGGCGGAGCCGGTGTCGTGTTATCGGTGGTGGGGCGCGGTCACCGCGCCCCACGCGGGATCAGTCGCCGAGCGCGCCCTTGACCTTGCCGGCTGCGGTCTGGATCTTGCCCTTGGCGTCCTGCGCAGCACCCTTGGCGGCCAACTCGGCGTCACCGGTTTCCTTGCCGATGGCTTCCTTGGTCTTGCCGATGGCCGAATTGGCGGCGCCGGCGATCTTGTCGCTGATCGAACCCATGAGTGCTCTCCTTGCTGATCAGGCCACGACGATCGTGCCTTCACAAGGATCAACGACCAACTTGCGAAGCGGTTCCAAGCCGCTCGTCGCAGCCGATTGACACGCGCCCGCGCCGGCGCGATCACGCAAGCCATGACACAGCAGACGCCGGCCCGCGCCGGTGCCCCCTCCCCCCATCGTTTCGGAGTTCCGATGCTCACAAAGCATGTTCGCCTGCTTGGCGCTGTTGCCCCTGCCTGCCTCGCGCTTGCCCTTGGCGGCGGGATGGCGCAGGCGCAGTCCGCCGCCCCCGCCCCGCAAGCGGGCAAGGCCGCCATCGGCGCCTGGGGCGTGGATACCGCCGGGGGCGACCCCGCCGTCTCGCCGGGCGCCGATTTCGAGCGCTATGCCTCGGGCAAGTGGCTGGATGCGCACGAGATCCCCGCCGATCGACCGGGTATCGGCACGATGTCGGACTTGCGCGAGACCGTGCAGGGCGAGGTCCGCGACCTCATCACCGCCGCGCCCAAAACCGGCAAGATCGGCGCGCTCTACACCAGCTTCATGGACGAGGCGCGGCTGGAGCAGATCGGACTGGCCCCGTTGCAGGCCGATCTCGCCAAGATCGCGGCGATGCCCGACAAGGCGGCGCTGGCGCGCTTCATGGGCGCCAGCAGCGGGACCTTCGGCATCTCGGTGATCGATTTCAGCCTGACGCCGGACACCGTCGATGCCAACATCAACGTACTGGGCATCGACCAGAGCGGGCTGGGTCTGCCCAACCGCGATTACTATCTGGGCGAGCAGTTCGCAGCCCAGCGCGAGGCCTATCGCGCCTATATCGCGCGGACGCTGCGCCTGACCGGCCTCGCCGCCGACGATGCCGCGGCCGCCGACGGGGCCGCGCGCATCCTGGCCTTTGAAACCGAGATCGCCAAGGTGAGCTGGGCCCCCGCTGACAGCCGCGACATCAGCCGCACCAACAACCCCTACAGCACCGCCGAACTGGCCGCCTATGCGCCGGGGGTGGATTGGACGGCGTTCTTTGCCGGGGCGCAGATCCCCGCGCAAAAGCGCATCATCGTCGCCGAGAACACCGCCGTGCAGGCAATCGCGCAAGTCTGGGCGCAGACGCCGCTCGATACGCTGAAGCTGTGGGAACAGTTCCACGTCGCCGATCAGGCCTCGCATTACCTGAACAAGGCGATGGTCGAGAACAACTTCGCCTTTGAAAAGACCCTGAGCGGGGTGGACCAGATCCGCCCCCGGTGGAAGCGCGGGGTCGATCTGGTCGATCATTCGCTGGGCGAGTTGGTCGGGCGGGTCTATGCAGCAAAGTACTTCCCGCCCGCGTCGAAAGCGGCGATGGAGCAGCTCGTCGGCCACCTGAAGGAGGCGATGGCTGATCGCATCATCGGCAATGGCTGGATGTCCACCGCCACCAAGCAGGCGGCATTGGCCAAGCTGGCACGGATGCAGGTGATGGTCGGCTATCCGGACAAGTGGCGCGATTACAGCGCGTTGCGGATCGCACCGGACGACCTCTACGGCAACGTCCAGCGCGCCGGGGCGTTCAACGCCGCCTATGCGATGGCCGATCTGGGCAAGCCGGTGAACCACGCCAAGTGGGACATGTCGCCGCAGACGGTCAATGCCTACAACGGCGGGCAGGAAAACAAGATCGTGTTCCCCGCCGCCATCCTGCAACCGCCGTTCTTCGATCCCAACGCCGATGCGGCGGTGAATTATGGCGCGATCGGTGCGGTGATGGGCCACGAGATCAGCCACGGCTTCGACGACCAGGGCCGCAAGATCGACCAGAACGGCAATGTCCACGACTGGTGGACCGCCGACGACGCCAAGCGGTTCGAGGCCGAGACCAAGGTGTTCGGCGACCAGTATGCCGCATTTGAGCCGGTGCCCGGCGCTCACATCAACCCGGCGTTGACGATGGGCGAGAACATTGCCGATTTCGCCGGATTGCAGGCGGCGCTGGCGGCCTATCACGCATCGTTGAACGGCAAGCCGGCGCCGATCCTCGATGGGCTCAGCGGCGACCAGCGCTTCTTCCTCGCCTGGGCGCAGGCCTGGCGCAGCAAGGCGCGCGAGAGCGCGGTGCGCAAACAGGTGGCCACCGATCCCCACAGCCCGGCGCGGTTCCGCATCCTGGGGCCGCTGCGCAATATCGATGGATGGTATGCGGCATTCGGGGTGAAGCCGGGCGATTCGATGTACATCGCCCCGGAGCAGCGCGCGCGCATCTGGTAAGCCGGACCGGTGCGGTGCCCGATCGGCACCGCACCGGACGGGTTTCATCCGCCATGTGACACGGCATTCCGATTATGACAGTCGATGTCATATCAGAGTCTTATTTCCGTCATCATCGACAGGCAATGGACGCGTTCGGTAGTGGGGCCAGACCTGCTCCCACGGGAAGACAGCATGGCGCACAGGCACCGCACTCCTTGGCTGGGCATGACCATCGCGGTGATCGCGATGGCGGTGCTGGGCTTCGTCTCCGGCTTTGGGCTGGCGGCGGTGATCGTGGCGCTGTGGTGCGGCACATTGTGGGCCGAATGGGCCCGCCCGGATGTCCCGGAGCCCCCTGCCCCGCCGCCGATCAAGCCCGATATCGAAGGCCTGGTCCGCGCGGCGATGCGCGGCGCGATCGAGTCCCTGCGCGATCCGGTGATGCTGGTCGATGGCCAGCGGATCGTTGCCGCCAATGCCGCCGCGCGCACGACGTTTGGCGCGCATGTGACCGGGCAGGACGCGCGGATCGCGCTGCGCCACCCCGATGCCATCGCCCTGCTCGACCAGCCGGAGGGCAGCAGCGTGACCGTGCGCGGCCTGACCGGCGCGGGCAGTTTGTGGCAACTCAGCCGCGCGGAGGTGGACGAGCGGCTGTGGCTGATCGAGCTGCTCGACCGCACGACGGAGCTGGATATCGGCCGCGCGCATACCGATTTCGTCGCCAATGCCAGCCATGAACTGCGCACGCCGCTGTCCTCGATCATCGGCTACGTCGAGACGTTGATCGACACCCCCGGCGCCACCGAGGGCCAGACCGGCAAGCGCTTTCTCGGCGTCGTGCTGCGCGAGGCGCGGCGGATGCAGGGGCTGGTCGCGGACCTGATGTCGCTGAGCCAGCTGGAGGCCGAGAAGCATGATCCGCCGACCGACCGGATCGACCTCTGCGCGCTGGCCGCGCGGGTGGTCAGCGAGTTCGCGCCGCTGGGCACGCGGGTGCAACTGGCGCGCGGCGAGGAGCCGATCTGGGTGGTTGGCGACGTCAAGCAGTTGGAGCAACTGCTGCGCAACCTGATCGACAACGCCCTGAAATACGGCGATCCCGAGGCGCCGGTGCTGGTCAATGCCCAGCGCGACGGGCGCGGCATGGCGCAACTGAGCGTGCAGGACCACGGCCCCGGTATCGCGCCCGAGCACATCCCCCACCTCACCCGCCGGTTCTATCGCACCGATCCCGGCCGCAGCCGCGCCGCCGGCGGCACCGGGCTGGGCCTGGCCATCGTCAAGCATGTGGTCGAACGCCATCGCGGCCAGCTCGATATCGCCAGCCAACTCGGCGAAGGCACCCACGTCACCATCCGCCTGCCGCTGAGCACCCGCCGTCCCGAAAGCGAGCGCGCGGGCTGAACCAAATGTGACAGAGGTGTCACGCCGCTGTCATGTTCACAGGCCAGAGGGCGAGCGTGCGGCAGGTTCCCGTGGGATCGGTCGTATGGGTCGCCTCGCGGCGTATCTCCCGCTATCGTCCCCCCCAACGTCCACGACATGGCCCCTGCCATGCGCCGAAACAGGAGCGAGCCCATGGTTGCAGATCACACCGTCAAGGCCTTTGACGACGACATCACCCGCCTGCGCGGCCTGATCGCCGAAATGGGTGGCCTGGCCGAGCTGGCCATCGACGAATCGATGGAAGCGCTGGTCAACGGCGCCGACGAGATCGCCGCCCGCGTGATCGAGCGCGACAAGCGCATCGACGCCATCGAGCAGGCCGTGGACCAGCTCGCCATCAAGGTGCTGGCGCTGCGTGCGCCGATGGCCGACGATCTGCGCGAAGTGGTGGCCGGCATCAAGATCGCCGGCATCCTGGAGCGCATCGGCGACTATGCCAAGAACATCGCCAAGCGCGCCACCCGCATCGAGGGCCGCCGCATGTTCGAGCCGCTGACCCTGCTGCCCGCGATGTCGGAAGTGGCCAGCGGCATGGTCCGCGACGTGCTGACCGCCTATGCCGCGCGCGATGCCGCCGCCGCCGTGGAGATCGTCCAGCGCGATGCCAAGGTCGATGCGTTCTACGATTCGATCTTCCGCAATTTCGTCTCGTTCATGGTCGAGAATCCGTCGACGATCACCAGCGCCGCGCAACTGCTGTTCGTCGCGCGCAATCTGGAACGGATCGGCGATCAGGCGACCAATCTGGCCGAGCAGGTCTACTTCACCGCCACCGGCGAATACCTCGCCGACCGGGTTGAACGCCCGCAGAACTGAGCATCCAAGGGGGATCCGTTTCGTGATGATCAATCCGCGTCTGCTGCTGGTCGAGGATGATCCGGCGCTCGCCGAGCTGCTGGAATTCCGCTTCCGCGCGGAGGGCTATGACGTGCGGACCACCGCCGATGGCGACGACGCCCTGTTGCGCGCCGCCGAGGAAGTGCCCGATCTGGTCGTGCTCGACTGGATGATCGAGGGGACCAGCGGGATCGAGGTCTGCCGCCGCCTGCGCCGCGACAAGGCCACCGCCCACGTGCCGATCGTGATGCTGACCGCGCGCGGGGCCGAGGATGACATGATCCGGGGCCTGGAAACCGGCGCCGACGATTATGTCACCAAGCCGTTTAGCCCACGCGAGCTGATCGCGCGGGTTGGCGCGATCATGCGGCGGATCCGGCCGGCGCTGGCGGGCGAGCTGCTGTCGGTGGGCGATCTGGCGCTGGACGCCACCGCGCATCGGGTCACGCGCCGGGGCCAGCCGGTCAGCCTGGGGCCGACCGAGTTCCGCCTGCTGCGGTTCTTCATGGAGCACCCGGGGCGGGTGTTCTCGCGCGGGCAGTTGCTCGACGCGGTGTGGGGGACGGACAGCGATATCGAGCTGCGCACGGTCGATGTACACATCCGGCGGCTGCGCAAGGGCATCGAGCTGGATGGCGCGCCTGATCCAGTGCGGACGGTGCGCTCGGCGGGGTATGCGTTGGAGGCGGTCTGAAGGGTTAGTGCGAGGGGTTAGCCCCTCGCACCGGCCCTGTTCTTACTCCAGGCCCAGCCCGACATGGCTGCGGCTGCGGCTATAGGTGAAGTAGACCACCAGCCCGATCGCGCCCCACACCGGGAAGAACACCATCGTGAACATCGGCAGGCTGAAGTAGAGGTAGAAGCTGCCCACCACCGCCAGCGGCGAGATGAACCAGACCATCGGCGTGCGAAACGAGCGCTTGCGCGTGGGATCGGTGCGGCGCAGCACCAACACCGCCACCGCCACGCAGGCGAACGCATAAAGCGTGCCGGCGTTGGAGAGATCCGCCAGCTTGCCCACCGGCAGGAACCCGGCGAACACCAGCGCGAAGAGGCCGGTGCCGATGGTGATGACGTAAGGCGTCTTGTAGCGCGGGTGGATCTTGGCGAAGATCGGCGGGAACAGGCCATCGCGCGCCATCACGAAGGCGACGCGAGTCTGGCCGAACATCATCATCAGCACCACCGAGGGCAGCGCGATCGTGGCGGCCAGCGCGACGAGGTTGCCGATCTGGAAGTGGCCCATGCGCTGCATCACCAGCACCAGCGCCTCGTGGCTGCAGACCATCGGTTGCGGGGCACCACCGGCGACAATCGCGTCGCAGCGCTGGGTCAGGGCCATGCTGCCGGGATCGAACACATGGCCGGCGGCATCGAACACCGGCTGCGCGCCGATAGCGCCGATCGCGCCCGCCGCCACCAGCATGTAGATCACCGTGCAGATCAACAGCGAGCCGATCAGGCCGATGGGTACGTTACGCTGGGGATTGATGGTTTCCTCGGCGGCGGTGGAGACCGCATCGAAGCCCACATAGGCAAAGAAGATCGAGGCCGCCGCGCCGGCCACGCCGGTCATGCCGGTGGGCATGAAGGGATGGAACGGCGCCGCCTTCATCGCCGGCAAGGCCAGCGCCAGGAACAGCGCCAGCGCCGCCAGCTTGACCAGCACGAGGATCGCGTTGACCCGCGCGCTCTCGCTTGTGCCGACGACCAGCAGCCAGGTGATCAGCATTGAGATGCCCACCGCCGGCAGGTTGATCACGCCGCCATCGTTGGGCGCGTTGATCAGGGCGGTTGGCAGGTTGATCCCGGCGAAATCGTGCAGCAACCCGGTGAAGTGGTGCGACCAGCCGACCGCGACCGCGCTGGCCCCCAGCGCATACTCCAGCACCAGCGCCCAGCCGACGGTCCAGGCGAACACCTCGCCCATGACCGCATATGTGTACGTGTAGGCCGAGCCGGCCACCGGCACCATCGCCGACAATTCGGCGTAGCAGAGGCCCGCCGCGGCGCAGACCACCGCCGCGATGACAAAGCTGACCATCATGCCGGGGCCAGCCTTTTGCGCGGCCTCGGCGGTGAGAACAAAAATGCCGGTGCCGATCACGGCCCCGATCCCCAGCAACGTGAGCTGAAATGCGCCCAGCGTGCGATGCAATGACTTCTTTTCCGCCGTCGCCAAAATGGCGTCGAGCGACTTTACGCGACCGAACATGCGGTTCCCCTCGGATCCGTGAATGGCGCAACGCTAGCGGAGACGGGCGGATTGGCAAGGGGCCAGCGGGGCGAACCACGGCAGGCAGAGGCAGCTTTGTGCACAATTCCTATGCCTTCCCCCGGCGCACCGCAGGTATTACACCCTCGCCCATGTCTACGACCTTTCAAATCGACACCGCGACCAGCCGCGCCACCCCCACCCCCGCGCCGATGAAGCGCATCACCATCCCCGCCATCCGCCAGCGCAAGGCCGATGGCGTGACCGCCGATCCGATCGTGATGCTGACGGCTTATACCGCGCGGCAGACGCAGTTGCTGGACGCGCATTGCGATCTGCTGCTGGTCGGCGATTCGCTGGGGCAGGTGATTTATGGGTTGCCGTCATCGGTGCCGGTGACGCTGGAGATGATGGCGGCGCATGGCGCGGCGGTGGTGCGGGGGAGCTGGCATGCAGCGGTGATCGTCGACATGCCGTTTGGCGCCTATGAGGCCAGCCCCGCGCAGGCGTTCGAGAGCGCGGCGCGGTTGCTGAAGGAGACCGGGGCGGCGGGCGTGAAGCTGGAGGGCGGCGTGGCGATGGCCGAGACGGTGGCTTTCCTGACCCAGCGCGGCATTCCGGTGATGGGGCATGTGGGGCTGACGCCGCAGGCGGTGAACGTGCTGGGCGGCTATGGCCCGCGCGGGCGCAGCGCGGCGGAGGCGGACAAGATTTTGGCGGACGCGCGCGCGATCGAGGCGGCGGGGGCCTTTGCTATCGTGGCCGAGGGCGTGATCGAGCCGGTAGCGGTGGCGATGACGCAGGCGGTGCCTTGCCCGATCATCGGCATCGGCGCATCGGCCCAGTGCGATGGGCAGGTCCTGGTGACAGAGGATATGATCGGCATGTTCGAACGCGTGCCGCGCTTCGTGAAGCGCTATGCCGATGCGGCGGGGCTGATCGGCGAGGCGGCGAAAGCCTATGCCGAGGAGGTGCGCGCACGGTCGTTCCCCGGCGCGGCGCAGACGTATCAGCCCAAGTGAACATGCGCGCATTTGCGGGATCGCTGCTGGTCGCGGCGGTGGGGCTGGCGCTGGCCGGGTGGTATGGCTTTGGCGATGGTGGATGGGCCGGGGCGCTGGATGCCGCTTGGATCGTCGCGGTGCTGGCGGTGCTGGAGGTGTCGCTGTCGTTCGACAACGCGGTGGTCAACGCCTCGATTCTGGGGCGGATGTCGGCGGTCTGGCAGCGGCGGTTCCTGACCTGGGGCATGCTGTTCGCGGTGTTCGGCACGCGGGTGGTGTTTCCGCTGGCCATCGTAGGGTCGACCGCCGGGTTGGGACCGGTGGCGGCGGTGCGGATGTCGCTGGCCGATCCGGCGCGGTACGAGGCGATCCTGACCGGCGCGCATCCGGCGATTGCCGGTTTTGGTGGCGCGTTTTTGGTCATGGTGGGGGTGCAGTTCTTCCTTGGCCGGCAGGGCGAGGCGCATTGGCTGGGCTGGCCGGAGCGCGCCTTGGCGGCGATGGGCCGGGTGCCGGGGCTGGGCTGGCTGATCGCGGTGGCGGCTTTGGCGGCGGTGGCGTGGGGATGCCCGGCCGAGGCGTTGCGCGGGTTTCTGGGGGGTGGCTTGGCCGGGCTGGTGGGGTTTGGCGCGGTGCATGCGGTGGGGCACTGGCTGGAGGGCCATGCGCCGCTGGGGGGGGGGGGCGGCTTCGGGCTGTTTGTCTATCTCAATCTGCTCGATGCCTCGTTCAGTCTGGATGGGGTGATCGGGGCTTTTGCGCTGTCGAACAACATGATCGTCATTGCCATCGGGCTGACCATCGGCGCGGTGTTCGTGCGATCGCTGACCATGGCGTTGGTGCGGCGGGGGACGCTGGGGAACTGGGCCTATCTGGAGCACGGGGCGTTCTGGGCGATCCTGGCGCTGGGGCTGGTGATGCTGGTGTCGGTGCTGGTGCCGGTGCCCGAGGCGGTGACCGGGTTGATCGGCGCGGTGTTGATCGGCGCGGCATTGTGGTCATCGTGGCGGGCGCAGGTGCGGTAGAACGCGGGCGGAAATCCGGGCTTTTTGCTGCGATTGCGAAAAACGCAAGTCATGTTGTGAAAATGTCACGGTCTGGCGCAAACCGCGGGCATCTGGTGGCTTGGCGATTGCCAGCCGCCCGTAACGGCGTCTAGACAGAGGTCAGAAGAGAGGGAGGGGACGGGTGGCCCAATGGGTCACCCGGAACGCCTGGAAAGGCGCGGCAGGGGGTGAATACATCCCCTGCCCTTTTTCCGGCAGGCCGGCAGACGGGAAAAACCCGCGCCGGCCCCCGCCGCCTGAACCCGCTTTCTCACCCATTCATGTCGTACTGCTTCAGCAGGTCGTAAAGCGTCGGGCGGCTGATCCCCAGCAGCTTGGCGGTGGTCGAGATGTTGCCGTCGCTGCGGGTCAAGGCGTGGCGAATCACCCGGCGATCCGCCGATTCGCGTGCGGCGCGCAAATTGAGCAGCGGCGTTTCGGTGGCAACGGCCAGATCGAGATCGACGGCCGTGACCAATTTGTCGTCAGCCATGATGACCGCGCGTTTGACCCGGTTTTCCAGCTCGCGCACGTTGCCGGGCCAACCCCAGCCCTCGATCGCATCTACCGCATCGGGGGCGAAACCTTTGACATGCGGCGCCATCTCGCGGGCGAAGCGGGCGAGGAAGGCGCGCGCCAGCAGGGCCGCATCGCCGGGGCGCTCGGCCAGCGAGGGGATGCGGATGACGACTTCGGCGAGGCGATACCACAGGTCCTCGCGGAAGCGGCCCTCGGCGATCATGCCTTCGAGGTTCTGGTGCGTGGCGCAGACGATGCGGGTGTCGACGGCGATCGGCTTGCGGCCGCCGATGCGCTCGATCACGCGTTCCTGGAGGAAGCGGAGGAGTTTGACTTGCAGGGGCAGCGGAATGTCGCCGACCTCGTCAAGGAACAGGGTGCCGCCGTGGGCTTGTTCGATCTTGCCCTCGGTGGTTTTGACGGCGCCGGTGAAGGCGCCCTTCTCGTGGCCGAACAGTTCCGATTCGAGCAGGTTTTCCGGGATCGCCGCGCAGTTGATCGCCACGAAGGCGCCCTTGCGGCGCGGGCTGGCATCGTGGAGGCCGCGCGCCAGCAGTTCCTTGCCGGTGCCGCTGGCGCCCAGCAGCATGACCGAGACCGAGGTGCCGGCGACGCGCTCGATGGTGCGGGCGACTTTGACCATGATCGGCGCGGCGGTGATCAACCCGCCGAGCACGCGGTTATCATCCCCGGCGCGGGCGGCGAGCGCGCGGTTTTCCGCCTCGATGCGGTGGAGGTTGGCGGCGCGGCGAACGATCAGGCCGAGTTCGTCGATGTCGATGGGCTTGCGGTAGAAGTCGTAGGCGCCGCGGGCGATGGCGCTGAGCGCACTTTCGCGTGCGCCGTGGCCGGAGGCGACGATGACTTTGGCATCGGGTTTCAGCGCCATGATCTCGTCGAGCGTGGCGAGGCCTTCGGACACGCCGTCCGGGTCTGGCGGCAGGCCGAGGTCGAGGGTGATCACCGCCGGTTCCTCGGCGCGCAGGGCGGCGATCGCGCTGGCGCGGTCGCCCACCACGGTGACGGCAAAATCGTCATAGGCCCATTTGAGCTGGGCTTGCAGGCCGGGGTCGTCCTCGACGATCAGCAGGCGTGGCAGGTCGGGCATGTCAGGCGGCCTCTGCGGAGCGGTTGTCGGTGGCCAGTGGCAGGCGGATCACGAAACGGGTGCCGATGCCCTCGCGCGATTCGACCTCCAGCCGGCCGTGCATGGCGCGAACCAGATCGCGCGCCTCGCAGGCGCCGATGCCGAAGCCGCCGGGCTTGGACGAATCGAACGGGCGGAACAGGCGGGTGCGGATGAAATCGGGCGACATGCCGTGGCCTTGATCGATCACCTCGATCTGGGCCCAGGGGGCGGCGGCGGAGATGGCGACGAAGATGGGGGTTTCGGGCGGGCTGGCGTCGATGGCGTTTTGCACGAGGTGGAGCAGGACTTGCTCGATGGCCGGCGCGTTGCCGGCGACGGTGCAGGCATCGCGCACGATGACGCGTACCGGGTGGCGGGCGAGCGCGGTTTCCACCAGCGGGACCAATACGACCGGGCCGATCCGCTCCACCACGCCGCCGCCATAGCGCGACAGGCGGGCGGTCAGCGCGCTGAGTTTGTCGGCCGAGGCGCGCAGGGTGACCAGCATATCCGCGCGGAAGGCGGGGTTTTCGGCATGGCGCTCGGCATTGTGGGCGAGCAGACCGAACTGGCTGGCGAGGTTCTTGATGTCGTGCATCACGAAGGCGATGCGGCGGTTGAAATCATCGAAGCGGGCGGCCTCGGCGAGCGCCTGCGCGCCGGCCTGTTCGGCGAGGTAGCTGGCGCATTGCTGGCCGGCGACGCGCAGCAGGTCGAAGTCCTCCCAATCGAGGCGGCGTTCCTGCGGCGGGCGGGCCAGCACCACCGCACCGACCAGCCGCTCGTAATGGAGCAGCGGCACCATCGCCCAGCCGCGCGGATCGGCGCGCAGCCAGCCGGGAAGATCGGGGCCGGCGTATGTGGCCTGCCCCAGATCGACGATGAAATCGTGCGCCTCCAGATAGGCGACGACGGCGGCGGACAAGGCGCGGGGCGGGACTTCCACCTCAGGCCATTGCCAGCGGGCGGCGAGGACGAGATCGCCATCCTCGCCCAGGACCAGCAGCAGGCCGGCGGGGCTGGCGGTGATATCCGCCAAGGCGCGGATGGCGCGCTCGTGCAGCGGTGGGGCATCGGCGCCGGCGCGGCCCATGGTGCGGGTGAAGCGCAGCCACTCGGCGCGGTAATCGTAACGGTGCTGGAACATGTGTTTGGCCAGCATCACCCGCAGCCAGGTGCGCCCCCGCCGCGACGGCAGCGCCAGCACCGCCCCCGAAGCCGCCACCAGCAGGAAGCCATATTGCAGCCAGCGCGCGTAATCACCGCCCGCGTCGGCCAGCCACTGGGCCACCGCGACCATGACCAGCAGATAGGCCCCGATCAGCAGCAGCGACAGCGAATGGAACGTCACCGTGCGCGAGGGACGCAGCAGCAGCGGCTCGCCGCGCTGGGCCGCGCCGACCAGCAGCGCCAGCGCGAACGCGATATCGACCACGCCGTGGAGCGCGGCGACCTCGCGCGGCCAGCCGTGCGCCACCCACGCCACCGTGTAGAGATTGAGATCGAAGCACCACAGCAGCGCCAGCGCCACCGTCGGCCAGCGCAGGCCATGCCGCGCGGCGGCATCGGCCCCGGCATAGAGGTTGTGCAGCAGCACCAGCGCCCCCACCACCCCCAGCAGCGCCAGCACCGTGCCGACATCAGCGAACAGTGCCTCGTGCGCGCGGGCGGAAAGCACTGCGGCGATCGGCTGGAGCAGCGCCACCCCGGCCAGCACCAGCACCACCGGCCGCACCGGCGCGACGCTGGCATCGCGGCCATCGCTGGCGAACAATGCCCGCAGCAGCGCCAGATCGGCCAGATTGCGCAGGGCCAGCGCGATCACCGCCACCACCGATCCCGCGCCCGAGACCGCCATGGCCAGGCTCCACAGTGCGGCGGTGGCGAGCGCCGCGACTGTGGCGCCGGGGTGCGGCAGGCCCGACACGCGGCGCTGGCGCACGATCCAGAACGCCACGCAGGCCGCGGCGGTGGCGGCGGCGAGGTGCAGCAGGCTGGCCATGCCGCCCCACAGATCGGGGCGGAGTATGGGGATCACCGCGCGCCCTCGTTCCACAGCACCACCCGCAGCGTTTGCAGGATGATCAGCATGTCGAGGAACGGCGTGTAGTTCTTGACGTAATAGAGATCGTATTCGAGCTTGTTATGGGCATCCTCGATCGAGGCGCCATAGGGGTAGTTGACCTGGGCCCAGCCGGTGATGCCGGGCTTTACCATGTGGCGCTCGGCGTAATAGCTGAGCTGTTCCTCCAGCTCCGCGACGAATTCGGGGCGTTCTGGGCGCGGGCCGACGAAACTCATCTCGCCTTTCAGCACGCTCCAGGTCTGGGGGAGTTCGTCGATGCGGGTCTTGCGGATGAAGCGGCCGACGCGGGTGACACGCGGATCGTTCTTGGAGGCCCACTGCGCACCGTTGATCTCGGCATCGGTGCGCATCGAGCGCAGTTTGACCACATCGAAGCTCTGGCCGAACAGGCCGACGCGGGTCTGGCGGAAGAAGGCGGGGCCGCGGCTGTCGATCTTGACCAGGATGGCGAACAGCAGGATCACCGGCGCGGTCAATGCCAGCAGCAGCAGGCTGGCGGCGACATCGAACAGGCGCTTGGCCATGCTGGAGATCGCGCGGCCCGAGGAAAAGCCGTCCGAGAAGATCAGCATCGATGGGTTGACCGTATCGAGATCGATGCGACCGGTCTCGCGTTCGAGGAAGCTGGAGAAATCGTTGACGTGGACGCCGGCGGTCTTGATCCGCAGCAGGTCCTTGAGCGGGAGCGCGTTGCGGCGTTCCTCCAGCGCGAGGACCACTTCGGAGACGCCGAGGTTTTCGACATGGCGTTTCAGGTTGTGGATCGCCGAGCGGGCGATGGCCTCCTCGACCACCGGGGTGCTGCCGGTCATGCCGACGAAGCCGACGATGACGAAGCCGGCCTCGGGCTGCTCGCCCAGATCGCGCAGGCGTTGCGCGCGGCTGCCCGCGCCCAGCACCAGCACCCGCCGGCGAAACGCCGTGGTGCCCAGCAGTCCGCCAACCACCACCCGGTTGGTGACCAGCAGCACGATCGCCGCGAACATCGCGTAAAACAGCGTGGAGCGCCAGAAGCCGTGACTGCCGAACACAGTGGCGAAACCGGTGAGCGCGATGATCCCCAGCGAAATTGCCACCAGCAGCCGCGCCGAGGCGAACCGCACCGAGCGCAGCGCCTCTGCGCCATAGACGCCGACCGCGATCATCGCCGTCAGCATCAGCGCGGTGAACGCCGCCAGCGGGCGAATCCGCGCGGTGAGATCGTTGAGGCCGATGCCCAGTTGCTCGGCGCGCAGGCGCCACGCGAACTCCGCCGCCGCCAGCAACAGCGCCAGATCGACCAACCCCAGCAGGAGCACGGCATGTGGAATGTAGTGCTTGAACAGACGGATCATGGTCCCGCGTCACGCTGGCTTGGGGCCCGGAGATGGACCGCGCGGTAAGACTTAGGGAAGAGCCGTAAAATGTCGGTAAATTTGACAGCAATCACATTTGGGGAGACGCGGCGACGATTCGGCGGAACCGGGGGTGGCGGTGCCGCGTTGGCCGGGGCGAAGGAGCGTTGGGTTTATGGTGCTGATCGGATGTCTGGCGATGATTGTGTTGCCCTTGGTGGGGCTGTTCGCCGGATTGTTCGCCGGGGGGCTGAAGGCCGGGATCTGGGGCGCGGGGATCGGCTTTGCGATCGCGGCGGCGCTCTCCTGGCTTTCGGGCGCGGCGCTGGTCAAGGCGGCGCGGCGGCGCTGAACCCGCCAAGGCGGCGCTGAGCGCGGTTTTGGTGCCCCTGGCCCGACTCGAACGGGCACGTCTCTCGACAAACGATTTTGAGTCGTTCGCGTCTACCATTCCGCCACAGGGGCACGGAGGGTGTCGGGCCTGTTAGCCGGGGTGGCGCCGCGCTTCAAGCACGATTGCGCATCAAAATTTCCAGTGCATGCCGACATGTGCGAGGCCGGCATTGGTCGGCATGCCGCCACCGGCCACGCCCAGCTCGACAATCGGGCCTTTGCGGCGGGGTTGGTAGGTGATCACCGGATCGACGAGTTGCGCGGGGAGCACCATGCCGCCCAGCGCCACACCCTCGACCATGCCCGAGGGCGGCGGGGTGAATTGCGAATCGGCGTGCGGGGCCAGCCGGGCAACCGCGACCGTGGTGACCCGGGCGGGCGCGAGCGGTGCGCGCAAAGTGGCATGGGGAATGGCCGGGGCGATGCCGGGGGATGGCGCCAGGTGAAACCGCCCGATCTGACCGAGACCCTGAACCGCGTCGAGCGCCAGCAGGCCTGGCTGTGGGCGCACTTTGGCAGCGGCGGTTTGCGCGGCGAGGACCCCCAGCGTGGCGATCACGATCATCGCCCCGCAGATGCGGGCATCGGCCCTGGCGTTGGAACATTGTTGCGGCGATCGCATGTGGCGCCCCCCGATCCTTATCGCTGGATCATACCCTGATTTGGGAATGAATGGCCAACGAACAGGTTCCGGCAAGCTGGGTAGATGCCCCGGTTTTGGGGCTATCCACGCCGAAGCGGCGCGCATGTGCGACGGGCGGCAGAGGTCAGCCCCCTGCCCCCGCCCGCATGGATCAGGTCTTGAGCGCGGCGACCAGCGCCTTGTGCAGCCGCGAGTGCAGCGCATCGTTGCCGGCGAGCACTTCGGCGTCGCAAACCGGTTGCGACACGCCGCGCCAATCGGTGACGAAGCCGCCGGCCTCACGCACCAGCAGGCAGCCGGCGGCGGTGTCCCAGGGTTGCAGACTGCTCTCCCAGAAGCCTTCGTAACGGCCGGCGGCGACCCACGCGAGATCGAGCGAAGCCGCGCCGAAGCGGCGGATGCCGGCGACTTCGGTGGAGAGGGCGTGGTAGATCTTGGTCCATTCCGCCACGTTGCCGTGGCCGGCGAAGGGCATGCCGGTGGCGATCAGGCTCTCGTCGAGGTGGCGGCGGCCCGAGACGCGCAGGCGGCGGTCATGCAGCCATGCGCCACGCGCCTTTTCGGCCCAGTAGCTCTCGTCGGTGATCGGCTGGTAGACGAGGCCGGCGGTGACTTCGCCCCAGCCGCCGTTGATCGATTTGTTGCCGTCCAGACGCGGTTCCTGCACCGCGATCGAGATCGCGAAGTGCGGGATGCCGTGGAGGAAGTTGCTGGTGCCATCGAGCGGATCGATGATCCAGCGGGGCTTGTTCGGGTCGCCCTCGATGATGCCGCCTTCTTCCAGCACGAAGCCCCAGTCGGGGCGGGCGACACGCAGTTCATCCCACAGGGTGCGTTCGGAAAGCTGGTCGGCCTTCGAGACAAAATCCGCCGGGCCCTTGCGGCTGACCTGCAGGTGCTCGACCTCGCCGAAATCGCGGCGCAGGCGCTGGCCAGCCTTGCGGGCGGCCTTTTCCATCACGCGCATCAGACCGGAAATTGCCATTCAACTATGTCCTGCTGCGCGGTGCCGTTGAGGCACCGCCGGCGCGATCCGCCCAGGGGACGGATCGCGCCCTGGAAAAAATCAGTCGGCCTTGCCGACGTACGTGCGTTCGTAGACGTTGACCACGATGCGCGTGCCCGAGGCGATGTGCGGCGGCACCAGCACCTTGACGCCGTTGTCCAGCACGGCGGGCTTGTAGCTCGACGAGGCGGTCTGGCCCTTCACCACGGCGTCGGCCTCGACGATGGTGGCCTCGACCTGCTCCGGCAGGGCGACGCTGATCGGGCGGTCGTCGTACATTTCGAGCACGGCGGTCATGCCGTCCTGGAGGAAGGCGGCGGCGTCACCCAGCAGATCCTTGGGGAGCGTGATCTGGTCGTAATTTTCCACGTCCATGAACACCAGGTCATCGCCTTCGGCGTACAGGAACTGGAAATCCTTGGTGTCGAGGCGGACCTTCTCCACCGTGTCGGCGCTGCGGAAGCGCACGTTGGTCTTGCGTCCGTCGATCAGGTTCTTCATCTCGACCTGCATGAAGGCGCCGCCCTTGCCCGGCTGGGTATGCTGGGTCTTGGCGACCTTCCAGATGCCCTTTTCGTACTCGAGAATGTTGCCGGGGCGGATGTCGACGCCGCTGATCTTCATGGGAATGGTGCCTTCAATGGACAAGAGCGAGAAACTGAATCCGGCCGCCCTTAGCCGGGGCCGCGCGCCGTGGCAATGCGCGGCGGCGTTGCTGGCGGTTTTGGCGGTGGCGGGTGTCCCGGCGCGGGCCGCCACCCAGCAGAGCACGCCCGATACGGCGGCGGCATTCGGCGATCTTTCGACACTGCGGTTGGGGCATTATGCCTGCGAGATCCCGGGCGATGTCGGTGGGGAGGCGACCATTCCCCAACCGGCGTTCGACTTTGATGTCGGCCATGCCTCGACCTATCGCACGGCGGCGGGCGCGGGGGCCTATCTGGTGGTCAATGGCAGCGTGACGTTGACCAATGGGCCACTGGCGAACTTGCGGTTCCGGCGGGTGACGCCCAATTTCCTGCGCCGGCTGAATGACGATGGCAGCGAGGGGCGGATGCGCTGCGTGCGGCGGGTGCGGAATAACCAGTAGCGTTTGCGCATTGCAATGCACGGCGTTGCGCGTGCGAAGCAAGGTTGACGCAGGTGCGAAGGCGGGAGAGGACTGGGCCCTCCCCCCAAGCTGATGCGGATCGATCCTGCATGACCTGTTTTCCCGAGATGGCGCGCTCTTGTTTGTGGAGCGCGATGTGAGCGCGGCGGTGCATCCGCGCGTGGTGCTGTTCGCGCTGGCGACCGGCGGGTTTGCCATTGGCACCACCGAGTTCGCGACGATGAGTTTGTTGCCGGCCTTTGCCGCCGATCTGCGGATCGACGCGCCGACCGCCGGGCATGTGATCAGCGCCTATGCCCTCGGCGTGGTGGCCGGGGCGCCGGTGATTGCGGCGTTGGCGGCGAAGATGGCGCGGCGGACGTTGCTGATCCTGTTGATGGCGGCGTTTGCGTTGACCAATGCGGCGAGTGCGTTGGCGCCTTCGTATGGGGCGTTGATGGTGGCGCGGTTTTTCTGTGGGATGCCGCATGGGGCCTATTTTGGCGTGGCGGCTTTGGTGGCGGCGGATGTCGCGCCCGAGGGGCGCAAGGCGCAGGCGGTCGGCTGGGTGATGACCGGGCTGACCGTGGCGACGATCGTGGGCGTGCCTTTGGCCAATGTGTTGGGGCAGGCATTCGGTTGGCGATGGGGGTTTGCGGTGGTGGCGGGGCTGGCGGTGGTGACCGCCGTGTTGCTGGCGGGGTGGACGCCCTATGTGCCGCCGCATCCGGAGGCGAGCGCGGTGCGCGAGTTGCGGGCGCTGCGCAATCCGCAGATCTGGTTGACTCTGGGCGCGGGGGCGATCGGGTTTGGCGGGATCTTTGCGGTTTACACCTATCTGGCGTCGACCCTGGTGGGGGTGACGCATGTCAGCGAACGGTGGTTGCCGTTGGTGCTGGTGGTGTTTGGCTTGGGGATGACGATCGGCAACCTGGGGGCGGCGTGGCTGGCCGACCGGGCTTTGCTGCCGACCGCCGCCGGGTTGATGGTGGTGACGGCGGGGGTGCTGCTGAGCTGGCCCTGGGCGGCGGGGCATGTGTGGTCGCTGATGGTGATGGGGTTCATGGTCGGCGTGGGCGGCGGGTTGGGGACGCCGTTGCAGACGCGGTTGATGCAGGTGGCCGGCGAGGCGCAGACCATTGCCGCCGCCTTGCACCACAGTGCGTTCAATTGCGCCAATGCGCTGGGGCCGTGGCTGGCGGGGTTGGCGATTGCGGGGGGCTATGGGTTGACCTCGGCGGGGCCGGTGGGGGCGGCGTTGTCGCTGGGCGGGCTGGCGGTGTTGGGGGTTTCGGTGTGGGTGGCGCCACGGCGGGTTTGATCGGGAGCGGTGATTTTCGTTTTCCTACACGAACCGTTTTGGTTATCTGGGCAGGGAATCGATCACCGGTCGGTCATCATCAGCCACTCCAGCACCTACGGGGGCGATCCATGACGAGCTTGAATATCCTGACGCCGGGGAACTATGTCCCGGCGATTGCCATCGATTATGCCGCCGCCGACGGGACCGCCGTGGCGGTGAGCGCCGCAAACCCACTGCCCATGGCGGCGGTGACCGACTTGCCCGCAACATCGACGCCGTTGACCGGCACCGTGGCGGCGAGCGCGGTGGTCGGCCCGTTTACGCCGCAGATGGGGCGCGATGTCTGGGCCGCGCTGGTGGGGAGCGGGGCGAGCGGGAGCGCGCAGTTGCTGCGCTCCACCGATGGGGGGGCGACCCAGTTGGGGCTGACCGCGGGGGGGAAGCCTTGGGCGGTGTGGAGCTTTGCCGGGGTTTCGGGCGTGATCGCCAACGAAGCGGTGGTGACCGCCAGCGACGCGGCGATCTATTATCTCGCGATCGTGTTATCCGGTGGTTCGGTCACCTATCGTCTTGGCCAATAAGGAACGCGACCGATGACCATTGCACTCGATGCGGCCGCCTATGCGCTGGCCACGACCAATGCCGCCGCGATCGCGGCGATCTCCATCGATCCGCGCAACATGGGCGCCATGGCCGATGGCTGGCAATTCACCGACGGGGTGATCGCCGCCGGGACGCTGAACAAGATCACCTTTACCAATACCGCTTGGGTGGCGACCGCAGTGACCGTGGGCAACCCGATCTGCGTGGTGGGCGCGGGCATCGGCGGGGTGCCGCTGGTGACCACCATCGCCGCCGTGAGCGGGGCCTCGATCACGTTGGCCGTGCCGGCGGCGCAGGCGGTGAGCGGGGCGATCGGCGACTTTGGCACCGACGATACCGCCGCTGTGCAGGCGGCGATCAACCTGGCATCGAGCACCGGGGCCGCCGTGGACTTTGGCGGCGCCGGGCAGGTCTACTACATCGCCGGGGCGGCGACGCAGTATCCCGTGGGGTTCAACCGGGGCAGCCTGCAGGTGACCAGCAATGTGACGCTGCGCGGCAATGGCGCGACGCTGTTGCTCTCGGGCGGGCGGGTGAAGCCGGGCGGGCTGTTGTGGAACCAGTTTTGGGCGACGCCTGTCGTGCCCACCCGCAACATCCATATCGAGGGGCTGACGCTGGACTGCAACATCGCCGCGCAGACGTGGCCGGCGCTGGCGGCGGGGTTCTCCGACGGGGCGGTGTGGCAGTGGGGGCATGCCGTTGCGTTGATCAACGTGATGGGCGTGGAGGTGCGCAACTGCCTCATCCGCAATGTGCGCGGCGATGGGTGCAACATCACCGGCTATCTCGATACGGCGAACGTCTATCACGCCAACCGGGGCGTGTTGGTGACGCGGTGCGAGTTCAGCAACGTGTTCGGCAATGGCGTGGCCTGCGATGCCATCGGCACCTGGGTGACGCAGAACTATTTCCACGGCAACGGGTACTGGGTGGCGGCGGTCAATATCGAGACCAATGCCGCTGGCGGTGTCGGCCAGTTGCAGGCGGTGCATGTGGAGGACAATGTCTTCGACTTCCGCGACGGGTTGTCGCCGGTGGAGCGAACGCCGGCCTATGCCACCAACTCTGCGCAGGCGATCGCGGCGCAGATCCATTTGCGGCGGGCGGCCTCGTTTGGCGGGTGGTCGCCAGGGCTGGCGGGGAATACCTGGGCCGGGACGTTGCAGAGCATCTTCTTTCGCAACAACACCGTGTGGCAGGGGGTGATGGATGCCGCCGACTTTCGCGACGTGGAGGTGAGCGGCAACCATTTCGTCAATACCTATGAGGCGATTACCGGAAGCCCGCATCTGATCCATCCGGAGACGATCCTGGTGGTGTCTGGCCAGGGAACCGGGGTGACCGGGCTGGAACGGGTGGTGATCGAGGGGAACTCTGTCGACAGCGGGCTGGGCGGGCGCGGCATCACCGTTTCCGACCATGGCCATGCGCGGGTGGCCAACAATGTCATCAAGAACTGCCAGGGCGCGGGGATCAGGTTCGAGACCTCGTCAGGCCATATCGGTGGCAACCAGATCCAGGACTGCGGTTCGGCCACCAGTGGGGACGCCAGCGATGTCGGCGGGATCGCGATCTATGGTGGGCAGAGCCAGCCTTTGGACATTACCGGCAACCAGGTGGTGGACACCCGCAGTTCGCCGGTGATGACCACCGCCGTCTATGCCAACGTATCGATCAGCCCACTGACCAACGTGATGTACAACACCGCCCAGGGCCTGGCCGGCGTGCTGGTGGACGTGAACAACACCACGGTGGCGGTGGGCAACCACACCACCAGCGCCACCGGTTGGGCGACCAATCAGGCCGTGACGGTGGGTGGCGCGTTCACCGCGACAGGCGGGGCGACTCTGGGCGATACGAGCGGCAATCACGACGGCGTGTTGAACGTGATGCGCGGCAATTCGGGGGCGGCCAAGCTTTTGTTCATCGACGGCCATGGGCTGGAGTACCAGGTGGCGCAGGCGGCAGGCGCGGGGCTGGCGTGGCAGAACTTTGCCAACGGGGTGTACCAGTGGACCGACATCGCGTTCTCGCCCACAGGGGCGGTGTTGCTGAATTTGACCTGGCAGAAGCCGTTGCTGGCGGGGGGCAATACATATCTGTGGATCTGCCAGACATCGCCCAATGCCGGGCAATGTCGCAAGAAGATCGGCTCGGTGCCGACCAGCGATACCGATGGCAGCGCCGGCTGGACCTGACTTCGGCGCGCGTTGCGGATTAGAGATACTAATGTGGGCGCGGTCGACATGGGGATGTCGGCCGCGTTTGCGTTTGGGAAAGGCGTGGGTTTGCCGGGGGTTTGCCGGGGGTTGGCCGGGTGGTGGGCGATCGGCGGCTGGGGACAAGTGGGGCGTTGCGGGCCGGGGTGCCCCCCGCCCCCGTTGACCGGCACCCCCGATATCCGCTTACCTTGCGGTTTCGACCCGATAGCGTGGTCGCACCCGGGCAGAACCGGGGCCAAAATGGGGACGACAAGGCAATGGCGGGTGCGGTTTCCACAGGCGAGCAGGGGCTTTCGCATGCCTTGAAGCCGCGACATGTGACGATGATCTCGCTGGGCGGGATCATTGGCGCGGGGATCTTTGTCGGGTCTTCGGCGGCGATCCATATCGCCGGGCCATCGGTGCTGTTCAGCTATATGATCTGCGGGGCGCTGGTGTTTGTCATCATGCGCATGCTGGGCGAGATGGCGGTGGCGCGGCCCGGGGTTGGGTCGTTCACGGGCTATGCCGCCTTGGGGTTGGGGCCTTGGGCGGGGTTTGTTTCGGGGTGGCTCTATTTCTATTTCTGGGTGGTGACGATTGCCGTGGAGGCGATGGCGGGGGCGAAGATCCTGTCCGACCTGGTGCCTTTGCCGGAGTGGGCGTGGAGTTGCGTTTTGATCGCGGCGATGACCAGCGTGAACCTGATGTCGGTGCGGGCCTATGGCGAGTTCGAGTTCTGGTTTGCGGCGTTGAAGGTGTTGACGATCACCGGGTTCATTTTGCTGGGCGCGGGGTGGATCGTGGGGTTTGGGCCCGGGCTGGGCGCGATCCACACGACGTTCGAGGCGCATGGCGGGCTGTTTCCACTGGGCATCGGCATGGTGTTTGCGGCGATCCCGACGGTGATCTTTTCCATGATGGGCAGCGAGGTGGCGACCATCGCCGCCTGTGAGACCGAGGATCCCGCCGGCAACGTGGTGCGTGCGGCGCGGACGGTGACGTTGCGGATCCTGTTCTTTTATCTGGGGTCCATCGCGGTGATCGTGACGATCGTGCCCTGGGATCGGATTATTCCGCCGCACTCGCCTTTCGTTTCGGCGATGGAGGCGATTCATGTGCCGGGGGCGGCGGCGTTTATCACGGCCGTGGTGTTTACGGCGGTGGTGTCGTGCTTGAACTCGGCGGTTTATGTAACGTCGCGGATGTTGTTTGAGATGGCCGGACGGGGGGATGCTCCGGCGTTGTTTGCGCGGGTTTCGGGCTCGCGCGTGCCGGCGTTGGCGATTTTGGCGGCGGCGGTTTGTGGCGTTTTGGTGGTGGCGACGTCGATCGTCTCGCCGGACCGGGTCTTCGTGTTTTTGCTGCAGTCATCGGGGGCGATCATTCTCTCGGTGTATTTGCTGATCGCGCTGGCGCAGATTGCCTTGCGGCGGCGGCTGGAGGCTGCGGGCGAGGTTTTGGCCGTGAAGGTCTGGCTGTTTCCCTGGGTCAGCTATGTGCTGGTCGGGGGGATTTTGGCGGTGCTGGCGATGATGGCGCTGATCCCGGATCAGGCGGTGCAGGTGGGGCTGTGTGCGCTGATGTTCGTGGCGGCTTTGGTTGGGTATTGGGTGCGTCGGCGGCGCGCTTAAGAAGGGTTAGGTGCGAGGGACAGGTGGCTTCGCCGGCCTACGGCTGCCTCGCGCTCCCTCAACGTTGGCGGCGTGGTGGGTGGGATCGGCCTTGCGTGAGGTGGCACCGCCGGAGGCCTTTATGGCGGCTGCGCCGCATGGCGCTTTGCCGGTTGGCGCGCGCGACGTGGACAGGAAATGGGCGCGCGAGGGGCTAGCCCCTCGCATTTTCCCTTTTCCTGGAAGCGGTCAGCCCCGCGCCGGGATCGCCGCGATCAGCGGGGCATGGTTCCACGCGGTAAGGGCGCGGATGAGGTCGGCCCCCGAGAGGCCGGTGGTCGCCGTGTTGCGCAGGGGGTGGACGTTGACCCGCCCTGCCCCGGCCAGCGTTTCGTCGAGGACGACGCGGACCGCGCCATTGGCGTCGTTGAACGCCGCGAGGGGGGTGACTGCGCCGGGGGTGACGCCGAGCAGGCGCTCCATGTCCTCGGCCTTGCCGAAGGACAGCTTTTTGGCGCCGATGACGCCAGCGAGGGCTTTCAGGTCGACGCTGATCGCATGGTCGACGGTGACCAGCCAGAACTGGGCATTTTCGCCGTTTTTGGCGGCGTCCTTCAGGAACAGGTTCTTGGTGTGCGCGCCCGGGATTTCGGCGTGGATCGCGGCGCTTTCCTCGACGGTGAACACGGGGGGGTGCTCGTGGGTGTCCACGGGCACGCCCAGGCGTGTCAGGTCGGCCAGCAGCGCGGCTTCGCTCACTTGAACAGCACCGTGCGGTGGCCGTTGAGGAGGACGCGGTGCTCGCAGTGGGCCTTGACCGCGCGGGTGAGGACGCGGCTTTCGGTTTCCTGGCCCTGGGCGATCAGGTCTTCCACCGTGTCGGCGTGGTCGACGTGGCTGACGTCCTGGGCGATGATCGGGCCTTCGTCGAGGTCGCCCGTCACGTAGTGCGCGGTGGCGCCCACCAGTTTCACGCCGCGGTCGTAGGCGCGGTGGTAGGGTTGGGCGCCCTTGAATGCGGGCAGCGACGAGTGGTGGATGTTGATCACCCGGCCTTCGAGCTTGCGGCAGGTTTCGTCCGAGAGGACCTGCATATAGCGGGCGAGGATGATCAGATCGACCTGCTGCTCGTCGATCAGGGCCATCAGCTTGGCTTCCTGCTCGGCCTTGGTCTCGGGGGTGATGGGGAGGTGGTGGTAGGGGATGCCTTCGTGCTCGGCGCGGCGGGCCCAGGTCGTGTGGTTCGAGACGATCGAGGTGATCTCCATCGGCAGGAAGCCGGTGTTGGTGCGATAGATCAGGTCGTTGAGGCAATGGCCGCCCTTGGAGACCATCACCAGCGCGCGGACTTTGACCTTGCAGTCGAACACTTGCCAATCGAGCGCGAAGGCCGACGCGACCGGAAGGAAGGCAGCGCCGAAGCTTTCCGTGTTGGTGTACCCGGGGGCGGTGAAGGCCACGCGCATGAAGAACCGGCCGGTGCCGGCGTCATCGAACTGCGCGCTTTCGACGATGTTGCAATCTTGCGCGGCGATCGAGTTGGCGATGGCGGCGACGATGCCCTTGCGGTCCACGCACGACACCAGCAACACGAAATCGGGCCTGACCAGTGCCATCGGAATAGTCTCCTTTTGAACGGTTCCGCCTTCTAGGCAGGCGCTCGGCTCGCCGGAAGGGGGCGCCGGCGGACATAAGCATTAATTATGCTTAAATCCAGAAATGCGATTGGCGGGGGCCGGTGCGGGCTATAAGATCAGCTCATAATTCAATGCACGCGCATGAGGGTCTTGCGGGTGCTTGGGCCGGAGAAGCCTTGCCATGCGCCTGCCTTCCGAATTCGATCTCCATGCCCTGCGTGTGTTTGTGCTGACCGTCGATCTGGGCGGAATGACGCAGTGTGCGCAGCAGTTGCATATCACCCAATCGGCCGTCTCGCAGACCATCGCGCGGCTGGAATCGGCGGTGGGGACGCCGCTGCTCGACCGCTCGCTGCGGCCGCTGGGGCTGACACCTTCGGGGCGGACGCTGCACGACCGGGCGCAGCGGTTGTTGAGCAACGCCAAGTCGATCTACGACGACATCCGCGAAGGCGCCGACCAGCCTATCGACGAGGTGACCATCGGCATGTCGGAAAGCCTTGCGACGCAGATCACCGCGCCGCTGCTGGCGCGGCATGGCGGGCGGGTGAAGCGGTGGAAGATGCGATCGGGCATCTCGGCGCGGCAGCACACCGACTTTATGGCGCGGCGGTTCGACATGCTGGTGACCGGCAGCAACATGCTGGAAAAAGAGGAAGGGATCGATCATCATCTGGTCTGCGAGGACCCGTTCGTGCTGATCTTTCCCGCCAGCTACACCGGGCCGACCGAACCCTCCGAGGCGATCCTGCATTTACCGTTTATCCGCTATGGGCTGGATACCGGCACCGGGCAAAGGATCGAGCGGCAGATCACCCGGATGAAGCTGCGGCTGCCGAATTCCATCGAGGTGGATATCACGCACCAGCAACTGACCACGGTGGCACTGGGGATGGGGTGGTCGATCGCGTCGCTGCTGTTCCTCGCCGCGCAGCCGGGGCTGGTGCCGCAACTGCGCGTGGAGCCGATGACGCGCGGGCGGTTCTCACGCCGGATCGAGGTGGTGGCGCGCGCGGGGGAGCTGGCGGATCTGCCGGCGCTGACCGCGAAGCTGGCCAAGGATGTGTTGAGGGATCAGACGTTTCCGCCTTTGGTCGAGCAGTTGCCATGGGTCGAGGGGATGATCGGGTGGCCGGATTGAAGGTTTAAGGGTGAAGTGCGAGGGGCAAACCCCTCGCGCTCCCCGTTCCCTGTCGGCGGTGGGGGGAATGGTGGCGTGGCGCGAGGTGGCCGCGCCGCAGGCTTTGATGGCGGCTTCGCCGCATGGCGCATGGCCGCGGCTGGGCGCGAGGTGGACAGGTCGAGGGAGCGCGAGGGAGCCGCAGGCCGGCGAAGCCACCTGTCCCTCGCATTTCCCCTTTTCTTTACGCTGCCGTCACCAACGCACCCCACAGCCAAGCGGCAAAGCTGCGCCACACCTCGACGCGCCAGCGCGGGCCGGCGGCGCCATCGGTCAGGCGGACGAGGACGATTTCCACCGTCTCGTAGATCGTGCGCGTGCCGTGGCCGGGGGTGATTTTGGCGAGGTCCTGCGGGCAGCCGGCGCTGAGGAGGGCCTCGGCGCGGGGGCCTTCGACGATGAAGCCGAGTGCGCGCGAGGAGATATCGACCACCGCGAGCGGCTGGCCGGCGGTGGCGTTGGCGGGGGTGCCGAGCGAGACCCACTCGTCGGGGCCGAGCATCAGGGCGTAGCCTTCGGCGGTTTCGGTGACGTCGCCGATTTTGGTGGGGAGCGTCAGGCCGGTGGCGGAGGCGAGCAGCGCGGCGTCCCTGGCGCGCAGCGAGAGGCGCAGGGTGGGTTCGGCGACGGTGATCGTCACCCCCTGCCCCGTGTGGCGCGTGCCCGGCTCCGGGGTGGTGAGGACGGCGGCGTCGGACGACGCGGCGGTAAGGTCAGACATCGAGGCGGCTCCCCTTGGGGTCCAGGAACACGGTGCCGGTGACGGTCACGCGGTGGGTGGCGTCGGGCATGGGGATATGCAGCGTCTGACCCATGCGGTCGTGGCCGCCGGCGACCATGGCGATGGCGATCGAGCGGCCCAGCGCCTCGCTCCAGTAGGAGGAGGTGACGTGGCCGAGCATGGTCATCGGGATCGCCTGCGCCGGATTGGCGACGATCTGCGCGCCCTCCTCCAGCACGACGTTGGGGTCCTCGGTCAGGAGGCCGACGAGCTGCTTGCGACCGGGGGCGACCATATCGGGGCGGTCGAGCGAGCGCTTGCCGACGAAGTCCTTCTTCTTTTTCCCCACCGCCCAGGCGAGGCCCGCGTCATAGGGGGTCAGCGTGCCGTCGGTGTCCTGCCCGACGATGATGTAACCCTTTTCGGCGCGCAGGACGTGCATGGTTTCGGTGCCGTAGGGGGTGATGTGGTGCGGCTGGCCGGCCTGCCAGATCGCTTCCCAGACCATGCGGCCATGTTCGGCGGGGACGTTGATTTCAAAGCCGAGTTCCCCGGTGAACGAGACGCGGAACAGGCGGGTGGGGACGCCGCAGATCGTGCCTTCGCGCAGCGCCATGTGCGGGAATGCCTCGGGCGAAAGGTCGATACCGTCGACCAGCGGCGCGATCACCTCGCGGGCCTTGGGGCCTTGCAGGGCGATCACCGCCCACTGCTCGGTGGTGGAAGTGAGCCAGACGTCGAGGTCGGCCCACTCTGTCTGGAGGTAGTCCTCCATCATGTTGAGCACGCGCGCGGCGCCGCCAGTGGTGGTGGTGAGGTGGAAGCGATCGGGCGCGAGGCGGGCGGAAACGCCGTCGTCGCGGATGAAGCCGTCCTCGCCCAGCAGCAGGCCATAGCGGCAGCGGCCGGGTTCGAGCGCCTTCCACGGGTTGGTGTACATGCGGTTGAGGAATTCCGCCGCGTCGGGGCCGACGACCTCGATCTTGCCGAGAGTGGAGGCGTCGAAGATGCCGACCGAGGCGCGGACGGCGCGGCACTCGCGGTTGACGGCGGCGTGCATGTCCTCGGTGCCTTGCGGGAAATACCGCGCGCGGCGCCATTGCGAGACGTTTTCGAACACCGCGCCATGGGCGGTGGCCCAAGGGTCGATCACCGACTTGCGGACCGGCTGGAACAGCGCGCCCTTGTGGTGGCCCGAGAGGGTGCCGAAGGTGGTCGGCGTGTAGGGCGGGCGGAAGGTGGTCAGGCCGACCGCCGTCACCGGCTTCGACAGGCTCTCCGAAGCGATCTGCAGGCCGTTGATGTTGCTGGTTTTGCCCTGATCGGTGGCCATGCCGTTGGTGGTATAGCGCTTGATGTGCTCGATCGAGCGGAAGCCCTCGCGCACGGCGAGGCGGATGTCCTTGGCGGTGACGTCGTTCTGGAAATCGACGAAGGCTTTGAGCTTGTGCGCGGGGCGCGGGGTGGGGAGCGCGGCGAAGGTCTCGCCGCTGCCGAAGGACCAGTCCCCTGCCCCGGCGCCGACGACGCGGGTGTTCTCGAACGGCTGGTCGGGCAGGTACGCGCCCCAGGCGTCGTCCCACTTCATCGTGCCCTTGGAATGGCTCCAGAGGTGCAGCGTCGGGGTCCAGCCGCCGGCCATGAGGAGGCAATCGGCGGGGATGGTCGAGCTGATCGAGCCGGCGGTCGAGGCGGTTTCGACGGCAGTGACTTCGAGGCGGCCCTTGACGCCGATGACGCTGTGCGCGGTCATTACGGTGATGCCCTGCGCCCGCGCGGCAGCGAGCAGGTCGGCCGAGACGGTGGCGCGCGCGTCGATGATGGTGGTGACGTTGACGCCGGCCTTGGCGATGGCGATGGCGTCGGTCCAGCCGCTGTCGTGGGTGGCGACGACCGCCACCGCGCGGCCCGGCGCGACGCCATAACGCAGCGCCAACGTCCGCCCTGCCGAAGCGAGCATCACGCCGGGGGTGTCGTTGCCATCGAACACCAAGGGGCGCTCGATGGCGCCCTGGGCGAGGATGACTTCGCCGGCGCGGAAGCGCCACAGGCGTTCGCGCGGGCCGGTGGCCTCCGAGATGGGCAGATGGTCGGTCAGGCGCTCGGCGGCGGCGACGTAGTTGTCGTGGAGGTAGGCGATGCCGGTGGTGCGGGGCAGCACCTGGAGGTTGGGCAATGCGGAAATGTCATCGTAGGCGGCCTTGAGCCAATCCCAGAGGTCGGGATCGGACAGGGCGCCGCCGCCGATTTCTTCCTGTTCGTCGATCAGGACGACGCGGGCGGCTGGGTCGGCCTTGGCGGCGGTGATGGCGGCCTCGATGCCCGCCGGGCCGGCGCCGATCACCAGCACTTCGCAGTGGGCGTAGACCGCCTCGTAGTGGTCGGGATCGGAGGCCTTCGGGCTCTCACCCAGGCCGGCCATGCGGCGGATGGCGGGTTCGTAGAGCTTTTCCCAGGCGGCGCGGGGCCACATGAAGGTCTTGTTGTAGAAGCCGGCGGGGAGGAACGTGCTGAGGCTGTTGTTCACCTCGCCGAGGTCATATTTCAGGCTGGGGTAGCGGTTCTGGCTGGTGGCGGCCATGCCTTCGTAGACCGGCAGCGCCGGCGCGCGCAGGTTGGGCGTGACCCGGCCGGGGCCGCGATCGATGGTGACCAGTGCGTTGGGTTCTTCGGCCCCCATGCCCAGCAGGCCGCGTGGGCGGTGGTACTTGAACGAGCGGCCGAACAGCGACACGCCATTGGCGACCAGCGCCGAGGCGAGGTTGTCGCCCGAAAAGCCAGTGTAGCCCTCCCCGTCCCACAGCAGGCGGACGGGGGCCTTGCGGTCGATCAGGCCGCCGGCGGGGAGACGATAACCGCTCATTGTGCGCCTCCGAGGTCGGCATCAGAAGGCCCGGTTTCGCCGGTGCGATAGGTGGCGGCGAAACGGTCGGTCACGGTGTCGCGCACGGCGTTGAAGAACCGGCCGCAGCCATGCGTATGGCGCCAGCGTTCGCGATGCCGCCCGCGCGGGTTGCTGCGGATGTAGAGGAAGTTCTCCCACTCGGCATCGGTCAGCGCCGAGGGATCGAGCGGGCGGGCGATATGCGCCTGGCCGCCATAGGTGAACTCCAGCTCGGGACGCGTGGCATCGCAATAGGGGCAGTGGATGAGGAGCATGTCTGGGGTCCGGTTCAGTGCGCGGTGCTTAGTGAGCAACTGCGGCGGCGGCCGCTTCGTCGATCAGGCGGCCATTGCGGAAGCGATCGAGGTTGAACGGGGCGTTGATCGCGTGCGGCGCATCGTGGGCGATGGTGTGCGCAAGGAGGTCCGCCGCGCCGGGGGTGGCCTTGAACCCGCCCGTGCCCCAGCCGCAGTTGACATAGAGCCCCGGCACCGGCGTCTTGCCGAGGATCGGCGAGCGATCGGGCGTGACATCGACAATCCCGCCCCAGGTGCGCAGCATCCGCATGCGGTTGAAGATCGGGAACATCTCGGTGATCGCCGCGAGGGTGTGTTCGAGGATGTGGAACGCGCCGCGCTGGCTATACGAGGTGTACTGGTCGGTGCCGGCGCCGATCACCAGTTCGCCCTTGTCGGACTGGCTGACATAGGCGTGGACGGTGTTCGACATGGCGACGCAGGGGAAGATCGGCTTCACCGGCTCGGACACCAAGGCCTGCAGAGGGTAGGATTCGAGCGGGAAGTTGAGGCCGGCCATCTCCATCACCACGCTGGTGTTGCCCGCCGCCGAAACGCCGATCTTCTTCGCGCCGATGTAGCCGCGGGTGGTCTCGACGCCCTGCACCGCGCCATCGGGGCCACGGCGGATGCCGGTGACGGCGGTGTTCTGGATAATGTCGACGCCCAAGGCGGTCGCGGCGCGCGCATAGCCCCACGCTACGCTGTCATGCCGGGCGGTGCCGCCGCGCCGCTGCAACGCGCCGCCGAGGACGGGGTGGCGCTTGTTCGGGCTGATGTCGAGCGGCGGGCAATAGGCCTTGCATTCCTCGGGGGTCAGCCACTCGTTATCGACGCCGTTCAGCCGATTGGCGTGGATGTGCCGCTTGAAGCTCTGGATGTCGTGGACGTTGTGCGCCAGCATCAGCACGCCGCGCTTTGAGTACATGACGTTGAAGTTGAGGTCCTGGCTCAGGCCATCCCACAGCTTGACCGCATGATCATAGAGGAAGGCGCTCTCGTCATAGAGATAGTTCGAGCGGATGATCGTGGTGTTGCGCCCAGTGTTGCCGCCGCCCAGCCAGCCCTTCTCGATCACCGCCACGTTGGTGATGCCGTGCTTTTTCGCAAGGTAGTAGGCGGCGCCGAGGCCGTGCCCGCCGGCGCCGACGATGATCACATCGTAGGCCGGCTTGGGCGCGACTTCGGGGAAGAACTCGGGCCAGTCCATGTGGCCGTTGAACGACTTGGCAAGCAGGGAAAGGCCCGAGAACCGCACCATGGGTGTTACTTGTCCTGTGCTGCAAGCGCCTGTTCGGAGCGCTCGACGTAGAAGGTCTTGAAGGCGTCGACGAGGTTTTCTTCCAGCGCGTACTGGCCCTGACGATAGCCGTCGGTGAGGATGCCGGCGTGGTTCATTTCGGCCAGGCGGCGGTCCTGCTGGTTGGTGGCGTTCCACACGGCGGTCAGGTTCTCGATCGTGTAGTCCTCGCCTTCGACCGCGTCCTCGTGGACCAGCCAACTGGTGCGGACAAGTGTACGATCGGGCGCAATCGGCACCACGCTGAAGGTGATCACGTGATCGCAGCAGAAGTGGTGCCACGAGTTCGGGTGAGTCCAGATCGACAGGCTGGTCGGCTCGGCATGGTCGATGTTCCAGATCAGTTTTTTCGACGCCGGTTGGCCATCGAGCGTCTGGGAGAGCGAGCCGTTGGCGAGGCCGAGGCGGGCGACGCGGTGCCACCAGCCGTCGGGGAACTCGACCAGATCGTGGTGGATGCCCATGGCTTTCCAGCGCGCGATCTCGTCGTCGGCATCGGCGCCGACGCCGTCCTCGGGGTTGCCCTTGCCGAAGCCGTCACCCGAGAGCGAGTTGAGCAGCTCCGGATGATTGGAGGCGCAGTGATAGCACTCGCGGTTGTTCTCCATCACCAGCTTCCAGTTGGCGGTGTCGATCAGGTCCGACTGGTGCGCGACTTTCAGCTTGTCGACGTTGTAGATCGCCAGTTGCTCGGCGATGTCGTGCTGGACGCGGTCGATCGGCGGGGGATTGTCGGCAAGGCAGATGAACAGCAATCCGCCAACATTCTCCAACGCCACCGGGCGCAGGCCGTGGGCGCTTTTCTCGAAGCCTTCGGGCATGCCGCGCGCGACCATCAGGTTGCCGTCGAGCCCGAAGGTCCAGAAGTGGTATGGGCACATCACGCGCGCCATGCTGCCCTTCTGAGCGTCGCACAGGCGAGAGCCACGGTGGGTGCAGGTGTTGTAGAACGCCCGCACCTCACCATCCTTGCCGCGCAGGAGGATCACCGAGTTGTTGGCCAGTTCGAACACGAAGTAATCGCCCGGCTTCTTCACGTGCGCCACGGTGCACGCATAGAGCCAGACCGACTTCAGCATGACTTCGGTATCGAAGCGGAATGCTTCTTCCGAGACATAGAGGTCACGCGGGAGCGTGTAGCCGGGACGGTTCTGGCCCAACAGGGCGGAAATCGTGTCGAAATGTTGCATCGGTCTAGCTCCGCAAAGCGTTGTTCTCGGGATCGAAAGGCGAGTCGGCGATGACGACTGCCTTGTGGCTGGTGCCGAGAATGACGATATCAACTTCATTGCCGACGACGGCTTGACCGGGATCAAGCATCGCCAAAGCTAATGACTTGCCACAGCGCCAGCCATAGCCCCCCGAGGTGGCGCGGCCAATGGGCTTTCCGTCCTTGAGGATCACTTCCGAGCCGCGCGCGTCGGCATCGGTGACATCCAGCACCTCAAGCGTGCAGAACTGCCACTTGAAGCCCTTTTCCTTGCGCGCGAACAGGCCCTCGCGGCCCTTGTAGGCCGGCTTCTTGGTCGAGATGAAGCGGTCCAGCCCGCTCTCCAGCGCGGCGTACTCGATCGAGAGTTCGCGCGGGATCAGCTTGTAGCTCTTCTCGATGGCCATCGCGGTCATCGCGCGGATGCCGAAGGGCTTGATGCCGAATTCGGCGCCCGCCGCCATCAGCTTGTCGAAGATGTAGTTCTGCATCTCGATCGGGTGGTGGATTTCCCAGCCCAGCTCGCCGATGAAGTTGACGCGCAGGGCATCGACCGGGGCCGCGCCGATGCTGATCCGCTGACCGGTGAGCCAGGGGAACGCGGCGTGGCTCATGTCGGTGTGGGTGACCTTCTGCATCACCTCGCGCGACCGAGGCCCGGCGAGCACCAGCACGCCCATCGCCGTGGTCAGCCGGTCGAAGCGGACCGAACCGTCGTCGGGCAGCGCCTTCTTGAGCAGATCGTGGTCGTGCTTCTCCAGAGCGCCGGCCGAGACGAGGTAATAGCGGTTCGGCGCCTTCTTGTAGACGGTGAACTCGGCCCAGACGCCGCCATCGTCGGTCAGCAGGTACGACAGCGCCATGCGGCCGACCTTCTTGGGCGTGGCGTTCGACAGCAGGGTATCGAGCCATGCCTCGGCCCCCGGCCCGCTGATCTCGCACTTGGCGAAGGCCGACATGTCCTGCAGGCCGACGCCGGTGGTGACGTTCTTGACCTCCTGTCCGATGAACTCGAAATCGTTCGAGCGGCGGAACGACCACTTTTCCTGGATCGGCTCGCCCGGCACATGCGGGTGATTGTGGTTGAGCAGCACGTCGGGGCGGTCGAGGTCGGCGTCGGTCAGCTCGTAGCCCTCGGGGGCGAACCAGTTGGGGCGTTCCCAGCCGAACACACTGCCGAAGACGGCGCCCAGCTTCTTCATGCGGTCGTAGCACGGGGTCTGACGCAGGGGCCGCGCGGCCTCGCGCTCTTCCGCCGGGTAGTGGATCGCGAAGACCTTGGCATAGGCCTCCTCGTTCTTTTCCACGAGGTAGCCCTCGCCCGCATAATCGCCGAAGCGGCGCGGATCGACGCCCATCATGTCGATCGAGGGCTGGCCCTCGACGATCCAGTGGGCGAGCTGCCAGCCGGCGCCGCCCGCAGCGGTGATGCCGAACGAGTGGCCTTCGTTGAGCCAGAAGTTCTTGAGGCCCGCCGCCGGCCCGACGATGGGCGAGCCGTCCGGCGTATAGGCGATGGCGCCGTTGTAGACCTTCTTCACGCCGACTTCACCGAACGCGGGGACGCGGGCCATCGCCGAGAGGATGTAGGGCTCAAGCCGGTCGAGGGCATCGGGGAACAGCTCGTATTCGCTGTTGGCGGCGGGGCCTTTGACATAGCACGCCGGCGCGCCGATTTCGTAAGGCCCGAGCAAGAGGCCACCGGCTTCCTCGCGCATGTACCAGCTCGCATCCGACTCGCGCAGCACGCCCATCTCGGGCAGGCCCTTGGCCTTGCGCTCCATGATCAGCGGGTGCTGCTCGGTGACGATGTACTGGTGCTCGACGGGGATGACGGGGACGTCGATGCCGACCATCGCGCCGGTCTGGCGGGCGAAGCTGCCGGTCGCCGAGACGACGTGCTCGCAGGTGATCTCGCCCTGGTCGGTGGTGACGACCCACTCGCCGTTGGCCTTTTGCGTGATGCCGGTGACAGTGGTGTTGCGATAGATCGTCGCCCCGCGCTGACGCGCACCCTTGGCCAGCGCCTGCGTCAGGTCGGCGGGCTGGATGTAGCCATCCGCCGGGTGCTGGATCGCGCCGATCAGGCCGTCGGTTTCGGCGAGCGGCCAGATCTCCTTGACCTGCTCGGGGGTCAGCGTGTTGACCTCGACGCCGATGGTCTTGGCGACGCCGACATAGTACATGTACTCGTCCCAGCGGTCCTTGCACGCGGCCAGACGGATGTTGGAAACGTTGGAGAAACCGACGTTCAGCCCGGTCTCCGCCTCCAGCGACGGATAAAGCTCAACCGAATACTGGTGCAGCTTGCCCACCGAGTACGACAGGTTGAACAGCGGCAGCAACCCGGCCGCATGCCAGGTCGAGCCCGAAGTCAGCTCCTTGCGTTCGATCAGGACGACGTCGGACCAACCCATGCGCGCAAGGTGGTACAGGGTGCTGACCCCCACCACGCCGCCACCGATCACGACCACACGGGCGGTAGACTTCATCAAGACTCTCCGGCTGGAGCGGCGCATGTTCGCCGCAATTGCGGTATGCCAGTGGGCGGCGCAGACACGCAACGGTGTCGGCGACCCTTTCGCAATCTTATGCTCCAGATTAGACGGAATAATTGTCTACTGATTTTATAATTCTTTTTTATCAATCTGTTACCCCGCTTTTGCCGCGATCCCGTGCGCGGGACGCCCATCGCAGGGTGCTTGCCGAGGCCGCAGCATTGGGGCAGCATCGGTGCATACAAAAAAACGATGACATTCGCGTTCGCAGGGCACACGCGCAAGAATACAAACGAGATCAGAAGGGGTGAAGACCATGATCGAGACCATGAGGGATACCAAATTGCTGCGTCGCAGCACCCGCGCCGGCCTGATGGCCAGCGTATTGGGCAGCGCCGGGATGCTGGCCGCGATGGGCGCCACACCCGTCCATGCGCAAGCCGCCGCGCCCGCCGCCGCCGTCGCACCGGGCGAGATCATCGTCACCGCCAACCGCCGCGACCAGAAGCTGCGCGATGTCGGTATTGCCGTGACGGTGCTGTCATCCAAGGAAATCCGCAACCTCAGCATCACCAACGCCACCGATGTGGTGCGCGCGGTGCCCAACCTGAAGTTCAACGCCTATGGCTCGTCGCAGGTGGTGTTCAATATCCGCGGCGTGTCGCAGAACGACTATGGCGATCAGCAGGAACCGCCGGTCGCGGTCTATCAGGACGACAGCTACTCGGCCTCGATCACCTCGGCCAGCTTCCCGATCTTCGATCTGTCGCGCGTGGAAGCGCTGCGCGGTCCGCAGGGCACGCTGTTCGGCCGCAACGCCACCGGCGGTGCGGTGCAGTTCATCTCCAACCAGCCGACCGACGCGCTCGGCGGCTACCTCACCGGCACTTATGGCCGGTACAATCAGACGATCATCGAGGGCGCGCTCTCGGGCCCGCTGACCGATACGCTGACGGCGCGCATCTCGGGCCAGTATGACCGCGACGATGGCTATATCAAGGACATCACCCCCGGCCAGCCGAACCGTGGCGGCGACAACCACTTCGGGCTACGCGGCATCTTCCTGTGGCAGCCCTCCAGCGACTTCAAGGCCAAGCTGACCTTGCGCTATACCGAGGCCGATCACGAGCGCCAGGCGGGCATCTACACCCTCGCCCCGGCCTGCCCGAACGCCCAGTTCCAGGGCGAGTTCACCGCCGTCGGGCAATCCTGTGCCTATTGGGGCACGACCAACGGTGGCACCGCCAACGGCTATGTGAACCCCGCGATCACCCCCTCGCAGGGCGGCAACCCCTGGGAGACCGCCGGCACCGGCGACGCCTATGTCGACCGCAAGGTGTTCGGCTCCTCGCTGCGGCTGGACGCGCATCTGGGCGCGATCGATCTGACCTCGATCACCGATTACACCTATCTCAAGAAGTACTACATCGAGATGGGCGATGGCGATCCCGAGCAGGCCTATACCGGCACCGGCTCCTCGTCGAACCCCGTGCCGCAATCATGCGGCGGGGCGGCGGCCTCGGTGCTGTGTTATGCCTCGGGCACGGTGTTCTCGCAAAGCGCGCGGACCGATCAGTACACCCAGGAATTGCGCGCCTCGACCAGCTTTGGCCGCAACTTCCTGACCGTCGGCGCCTTCGGCATGCTGATCAACGGCAAGTTCGGCGCCAAGTACGCAACGCCCTTCGATGGCTATGACCCCACCGTCGATTTCACCCAGCGGACTAGCAGCTTCGCCTTCTTCGCGCAGGACGAGTTCAAGATCACCGACACGGTGAAACTGATCGGCGGCATGCGGTACTGGCAGGATCACAAGCGCGCCTATTACAACGCGACCGATCCCGAGGGCCCCTATGCCCTGTCGATGCACTTTGGTCCGGACGGCATTTCGTACACCGACATGAGCGGCACCGTCACCCCGGCGAGCTGGTCCTATGGCAGCGGTGTTGCCTCGGGCGTGACGATCACCCCGTCGGCGGCGCAGCCGACCTTCCGTGGCGTCACCGCGCGCGCCGAACTGGACTGGAAGCCCAGCCCCAGCACACTGCTCTATGCCTCGTACAATCGCGGGTCGAAGTCGGGCGGGTTCACGCTCTCCACCGGCACCCCCTTCCCCAGCCAGTTGATCGATACGCTGAACAACATCCCCTACAAGCCCGAGACGCTGGACGACTATGAGGTCGGCCTGAAGACCAACATCGCCCATATGGTTCAGTTCAACCTCGATGGGTTCTACTACGATTACCATAACTATCAGGCATTTGTGCAGGTGTTCGCGGCGCAGTTGGTGCGCAACCTGCCGGCGATGGCGATGGGTCTGGAAGCGGAGGCCACCGCGCACCCGATCCGTGGACTGACCATCCAGACCAGCGCCACCTTGCAGAAGAGCCGCGTGCATGACGTGTTGCTGCCCGATGGCGCCACCGTGGTGACGCATAACCTGCCGCAGGCGGCTGGCTTCACCGCCAACGCGCTGGCCCGTTACGAGTGGGACCTGTTCGGCGGCAAGGCCTCGATCCAGGGCGACATGCAGTACACCGGCAAGTTCTGCTTCACGGTGATGTGCGCGCCGGTCGAGCAGGAAGGCGCCTATCACACCGAGAACGCACGCATCGGGTTCAGCCCGGCGGGTGGGAACATCGATCTGGCGGTGTTCGTCAACAACATCGCCAACCGCGCCTACCGGGTCTACGCGTTTGACGGGTCGACCTATTGGGGCGATGCGCTGGGCGTCTATGCCAAGCCGCGTACATGGGGCGTGACCGCCACCTATCGCTTCGGCAAGCAGTAACCGATGGCCGGGGGGCGTTGTTCGACGCCCCCCGGTTGACATCTGACCGCGCGCCCGGTCCACGCCGGGCGCGCGGTCAGATGCCGCATTTTCATGTTCAGGAGACTTGGCACCCCATGGCCGATTTCGCCACGATCAACCCCGCCACCGGCGAGGAACTCGCCCGCATCGAGATCGCCGATGCCGATGCGGTGAACGCCGCGGTGGTTAAGGCCGCCGCCGCGCAGAAGCAATGGGCGCGCCTGACCGGCACCGAGCGCGGCCGGATCTTGCGCCGCGCGGTGGATTTACTGCGCGAGCGCAATGATGAACTGGCGCGGCTGGAGACGCTGGATACCGGCAAGCCCTGGCAGGAAACCTCGGTGGTCGATGTCGCCAGCGGGGCGGATTGCATCGAGTATTTTGCTGGGCTGGCGCCGACTTTGGCGGGCGAGCATGTCGATCTCGGGCCCGGCGCGTTTGGCTATACCCGGCGTGAGCCCTTGGGGGTGACCGCCGGCATCGGGGCGTGGAACTATCCGATCCAGATCGCCTGCTGGAAATCGGCGCCGGCGCTGGCTTGCGGCAATGCGATGATCTTCAAGCCGGCGGAACTGACGCCTTTGACCGCCGTGGAGCTGGAGAAGATCTACCTTGAGGCCGGCTGCCCCGAGGGGCTGTTTCAGGTGGTGCAGGGCTTGGCCGACACCGGCCGGTTGCTGACGCGGCATCCCGGCATCGCCAAGGTCTCGCTGACCGGCGAGGTGGGCACCGGCCGCAAGGTCATGGCCGATGCCGCCGCGACGCTGAAGCAGGTGACGCTGGAACTGGGCGGCAAGTCGCCGCTGATCGTGTTTGGCGATGCCGATCTGGATAATGCGGTGTCGGGGGCGTTGCTGGGCAATTTCTATTCGGCGGGTGAGGTCTGTTCCAACGGCACGCGGGTGTTCGTCCATCACAGCGTGATCGCGCCGTTCCTCGCCAAGCTGAAGGCGCGGACCGAGGCGATTGTGGTGGGCGATCCGCTCGATCCGGCGACGCAGATGGGGGCGCTGATCAACACCGCGCATATGGACAAAGTGCTGGGCTATATCGAGAAAGGCCGCGCCGAGGGGGCCGAGGTGCTGACTGGCGGGCATCGCGTGCTGGCCAACGGCTGCGAGAAAGGCGCCTTCGTGGCGCCGACCGTGTTCACCGCCTGCGCCGACGACATGGCGATCGTGCGCGAGGAGATCTTCGGCCCCGTGATGACTGTGCTGGCGTTCGACAGCGAGGAGGAAGTGGTGGCGCGCGCCAATGCCACCGAGTTTGGCCTGGCCGCCGGGGTGTTCACCAACGACCTGACCCGCGCGCACCGGGTGATCGCCGCGCTGGAAGCCGGCACCTGCTGGATCAACACCTATAACATCACCCCGATCGAGCTGCCGTTCGGCGGCAGCAAGCAATCGGGCATCGGCCGCGAAAACAGCCGCGCGGCGGTGGAGCACTACACCCGCCTCAAGAGCGTCTATGTCGCGATGGAGCCGATCAATGCCCCGTATTGAGGACGCGGTGGAGGCCGAAAGCTTCGACTATGTGATCGTCGGCGCGGGATCGGCGGGGTGCGTGCTGGCGGATCGGTTAAGCGCCGATGGCAAGTACACCGTTCTGGTGATCGAGGCGGGTGGCACCGATCAGTCGGTCTATATCCAGATGCCGGCGGCGCTGGCCTATCCGATGAACACCACGCGGTGGAACTGGGGCTATGAGAGCGAGCCCGAGGCCAACCTCAACAATCGCCGGCTGAACACGCCGCGTGGCAAGGGGTTGGGCGGATCGTCGTCGATCAATGGGCTGGTCTATGTGCGCGGCAATCCGCTGGATTTCGAGCGCTGGAACAACGATGATGGCGCGCATGGGTGGGGCTATGCCGATGTGCTGCCCTATTTCCGGCGGGCCGAGACGCGCAAGGAAGGCAGCGATGCCTATCGTGGCGGGGCCAATAACGGTGGGGGGCCATTGTCCACCACCTACGGCACTTTGGACAACCCGTTGCATCACGCGTGGGTGGCGGCGGCGGTGGAGGCCGGGTACTCGATCACCGAGGATTACAACGGCTTCCGTCAGGAAGGCTTTGGCCGGATGGACATGACCGTGCGCGACGGATCGCGGTGCAGCGCGGCAAAGGCCTATTTGCGGCCGGCGTTGAAGCGGCCCAATCTGGCGCTGATCCAGCATGCCCTCACCCGCAAGGTGGTGTTCGAGGGGCGGCGCGCGGTCGGCGTGCAGTTCGAGACCCGCGCCGGGGTGCGCACCGTGCGCGCACGGCGGGAAGTGATCCTCTCGGCTGGGTCGATCAACTCGCCGAAGATCCTGAAACTGTCGGGCGTCGGCCCGGCCGAGGAACTCGCCGCCAACGGCATCGCGGTGGTGGCGGATCGACCGGGGGTTGGCGCCAATTTGCAGGACCACCTCGAGTTCTACTTCCAGATGGCCTGCACCCAGCCGATCACTCTGTTTGGCAAGACCGGGCTGGCGAGCAAGGCGATGATCGGCGCCGAGTGGTTGCTGGCGGGGACGGGCATCGGTGCCTCGAACCACTTTGAGAGCTGCGGGTTCATCCGCAGCCGCGCCGGGATCAAGTACCCCGATATCCAGTACCATTTCTTCCCGCTGGCGATCAATTACGATGGCTCGTCGCTCGCCACCGAGCACGGGTTTCAGGCGCATGTCGGCCCGATGCGCTCGAAAAGCCGGGGTACGGTGACGCTGCGCAGCCCCGATCCGGCGGACAAGCCGGTGATCCGCTTCAACTACATGAGCCACCCCGACGACTGGGCCGAGATGCGCGCCTGCGTGCGCCTGACGCGCGAGATCTTCCAGCAGCCCGCCTTTGCCCCGTGGCGCGGGCGCGAGATCCAGCCGGGGGCGGATGTCGTTTCGGACGAGGCCATTGATGGCTTCATCCGCCAGCATGTCGAGAGCGCGCTGCACCCCTCGTGCACCTGCCGGATGGGACCGGTGGATGATCCGATGGCGGTGCTGGACAACGAATTGCGGGTGATCGGGGTGGAGGGTTTGCGCGTGGTGGATTCGTCGGCGATGCCCTCGATCACCACCGGCAACCTCAATGCGCCGACGATCATGATCGGTGAAAAGGGCGCGGATCATATCCTCGGCAAGCCGCTGCTCGCGCCCTCGAACGAGCCTTATTACGTTGCCGCCGATTGGGAGACAGCACAGCGATGATCGGTGAAGACCATGACATCGCCCTCGCCGCCCCCGGCGATATCCGGCTGAGCGAAAACGCGGCCGAAAGCGCGCAGTTGCACCGCTCGCTCGACTGGAAGGGGGCGTTCTGGGCCTCATCGGGCGTGCCGGCGGGGGTGTTGCTGACGATGGGCGGCATCGCCACGGTGATCGGCCAGCCGTCGTGGGTGGTGTGGATCGTCTCGATCCTGATGGGGTTCGTGCAGAGCTTTATCTATGCCGAGATTGCCGGGCTGTACCCGCACAAGTCGGGTGGGGCTTCGGTCTATGGCGCGGCGGCGTGGCTGCCTTATTCCAAGTTCGTCGCGCCGATTTCGGTGTGGTGCAACTGGCTAGCGTGGTCGCCGGTGCTGACTCTGGGCACGTCGCTGGGCGCGGGCTATGTGATGGCCAGCCTGTTTGCGCCGACGGCGGCGATCAACACCTGGCATATCACGCTGATGGATCTGGGGTTCATCCGCGACGGGCTGACGCTGCGGATCAATGCGGTGGCGATCATCGGCGCGGCGTTTCTGGCGCTGACCTTCGCGTTGCAGCATCATGGCGCGGCGAAGGCGGCCTATGCGCAGAAAATCCTCGGGCTGGCCTGTCTGGCGCCGCTGATTTTGGTCGGGCTGGTGCCGCTGATCACGGGCGATCTGCCGGCGAAGAACCTGTTTCCCTTGCTGCCGCTGATCCACGATGCGGCTGGGCATGCGCATTTCGGCACGTGGGATATGGGCGGAATCACACTGCTGATGGGGGCGATGTTCGGGGCAGGCTGGTCGACTTATGGGTTCGAGACGGCGGTGTGTTATACCCGCGAGTTCAAGGACCCGGCGCGCGATACCCCGCGCGCAATCATCGCCAGCGGGTTGCTGTGCATCGTCATTTTCGCGCTGGTGCCTTTGGCGTTTCAGGCGTCGCTTGGGTTGGATGGGCTCCTCGATCCGCGGATTTACGATGGCTCGGGGGTGGCTTTGGCGCTCGCGCATATCGTCACCAAGGCGCTGGGCGGCGCCACCGGTTACTGGGGCGTGGTGGTGGCCAACGTCTTTGTCGCGATGCTGATCCTGTCGCTGCTGCTGATCGTGATGACCTCGATGATGGGCTCGTCGCGGACGTTGTATCAGGCGTCGGTCGATGGCTGGTTGCCCAAGTACCTGTCGAAGGTGAACGGGCATGGCGCGCCGACTGCGGCGATGTGGACCGACTTTGCCTTCAACCTCGTGCTGCTAATGGCCAGCGACTACTTCGCGGTGCTGATGATCTCGAACGTCTGCTATCTGATGTTCAACTTCCTCAACCTGCAATCGGGCTGGATCCACCGCATGGACCGGCGCGAATGGGCCCGCCCGTTCCGCTGCCCGACATGGCTGTTGGCAACGGGGGCGTTGTTCGGCTTCATCAACATGGCGTTCATGGGCATGGGCGCCGATGTCTGGGGCAAGGGCACATTGCGCAACGGGGTGATCGCCGCCGCGCTGATCCTGCCGGTGTTCCTGTTCCGCCACTATGTGCAGGACAAGGGCGTGTTCCCCGCCGGCATGGTCGAGGCGGGCAGCGAGGGTGTGGATGCACGGTTCTCGCGCCGGGCCGGGTGGCGGGTGTGGGTGGCGCTGGGGCTGTGCGTGGCGCTGGTGGTGGGCGTGCATATGATGGCGCGGTTGCCAGGGTGAAAGATTAAGGGATAGATGCGAGGGGCATTGCCTCTCGCGCTCCCATTCCTTGTCGGCGGAGTGGTGGCCGGGCCACCTCGCGCAACGTCTCCGCGCCGCAGGCTAAATGAAAGCGGCTTCGCCGCATGGCCCCACGGCGAGCGCAAGGCGCAACGAAGACAGGAATGGGGAGCGCGAGGGGTTTGCCCCTCGCGTTCCAACTTGTTCTTCCCGCTCGCGAAGCGACCATGCATTGCGCCCCCCCGCCCAACGCGATAGCGCAACCCGCATGACCGATGATTTCCCCGCAGGCAGCGTCTGGCTGGTGGGTGCCGGCCCGGGCGATCCGGAACTGCTGACGCGCAAGGCCGCACGCCTGATCGCCGCTGCAACGGTGGTGTTCCACGACGCCCTGGTGAGCCCGGAGGTGCTGGCACTGACCGCCGGCCGGCTGGAGCCGGTGGGCAAACGCTCTGGCCGGCATTCGCTGGCCCAGCCCGAGATCGATGCGTTGATCGTCGCCGCCGCCTTGGCCGGCGAGCGGGTGGTGCGGTTGAAGGGCGGCGATCCGGCGATCTTTGGCCGGGCGGACGAGGAACTGGGCGCCTGCCGCGCCGCCGGGGTGCCGGTGCGGATCTGCCCCGGGGTCACCGCCGCCAGCGCCGCCGCTGCCGGCCTTGGCGTGTCGCTGACGCTGCGGGGGCTGGCGCGCAAGCTGACCTTCGTGACCGCGCATGTGAAGCCGGGCAGCCCGGTGGCGCTCGATTGGGCGACGCTGGCCGATCCGCAAGCGACGGTCGCGGTCTATATGGGCAAGGCGGCCGCGGGCGAGGTCTCGCGCGGGTTGATCGCCGCAGGGTTGCCGCCCGAAACCCCGGTGGCGGTGGTGGAAAACGCCAGCCTGCCCGCCGAGCGGCGCTGGCGCACGCGGCTGGATGCCCTGCCGGTGGTGGTCGCGGCGGAGTTGGGCGATGGGCCGGCGCTGTTGCTGATCGGCGCGGCGATGATGGGCGCCACGGCGTAAGCGGCGCGCGGCTCGGCGGGTTTTGCGCGGGGGCGGGGAACTTGTGCCGGCGCGCCGGGGTTCCCTGTGCATCCGCGCAGGAAAAGGACATCAAGCCATGGACGCCGACATCCGCGACACCTTCTGGACAGCGCTCGCCAAGAGCCCCTTCGTGATGCTCCACCCCACCGAGGGCCACCCCGCCCCGATGACCGCCATGCTGGACAAGGACGCGCACCACGCGGTGTGGTTCTTCACCAGTCGCAGCGCCAATGCCGCGATCCCCGGGCCCGCCTCTTTCGATTTCGCCGCCAAGGGGCACGATGTGTTCGCCGCGATCGAGGGCACGCTCCATGCCGAGAACGATCCGGCGCGGCTGGACACGTTCTGGTCGAACGCGGTGGCGGCGTGGTTCCCCGGCGGCAAGGGCGATCCCGATCTGGCGCTGATGCGGTTCGACATCGGGCAATCACATGTCTGGACGGCGGACCTGTCGGTGGCGGGGATGTTCCATCTGGCCACCGGCACGGCGATCCAGCCGGATCAGGCGGGGCGGCACGCGGTTGGAGCGGTTTAAGCACAGGGCAGATGCGAGGGGCGTTTTGGACGCCCCTCGCGCTCCCATTTCCTGTCTGGCTCAGAATGGACCAGCGGCCTCGCGCAAGATTGTAGCGCCGCCGGCTGTACGGCGGTTTCGCCACATGGCGCTTGGCCGATGGCCCCCGCAACGTGGACAAGCCATGGGGGTCCGGGGATCCAGCCCCCGGGAAATGCCCTTGTTTTCAGGTCACATTATCCCCCGGAATGCGGATCGTCGCCACCAGCCCCCCGCCCTCGCGGTTGGCCAGTGTGAGTTCCGCCCCGAACGTGGCCGCCTGTGCGCGGGCGATGGTCAGGCCGATGCCGCTGCCCCCCGCCGGCATGGCCCCCACCGCCACCGTGCCCAGCCGGCGGAATGGCTGGAACGCCAGTTCGATCTGCTCGGGCGGGAGGCCGGGGCCGCGGTCGGCGACGCGGATCAACAGGTCGCGCCTTATCCGCACGCAGCTCAACTCGGCGCTGCCCGCATATTTCATCGCATTGGAGACGAGGTTGTCGAGACTGCGCGCGAGGGCGTTGGGCTTGACCCGTGCGTGCGCGGTGCAGCCGCCGGTGAACCGCACGTCGGCGCCGAGTTCGACCGCATCCTCGGCGATGCTTTCAAGGATCGAATCGATGTCGAGCAGCGACCACGGCTCGTGCGCCTCGCTGCTGCGGGCGAGATCCAACCCCTCGCGCACCAATCCCAACGTTGCGGACAAGTCCGCCACCAGCCGCGCGCGCAAGGCCTCGTCCTCGACCTGCTCCAGCCGCAGGCGCAGGCGGGTCAGCGGGGTTTGCAAGTCATGCGCCACGGCGGCGAGGATCTGGGTCCGCTCGCGCAGCGCCTCGCGCACGCGCGCCTGCATGGTGTTGAAGGTGGACAGGGCCGCGCGCACCTCGCTGGGGCCCTGTACCGGCATCGGCTCCGCATCGGCGACCAGCGAGAACGCCCGCGCCGCCTTCTCCATCCGCCGCAGCGGGCCGGTGGCCAGCCGCGCCGCCAGCACCCCCAGCAGCCCGCTGGAAAGCGCAATCAGCGCGATGTACAAAGGCGCCAGGCCCGGCGGATGAATCTCGTGATCGGGCAGCAGGTGCACCGAGAACGCCCGCCGCGCGCCGGTGTGATCGCGAAACGTGACGAACCAGCAATCGGGCAGCGGATCGTTCTCCATACCCGCCGCGCGCAGATCATAGTTGAACCACGCGAAGCACTGGCGCGCGCCCAGCCGCATCACCGCCGGTGCCGTTTCGGCGCCGATGCGCTCGGCCAGCAGCGCCGAGAGCGCCGGATCGGGGTGCATGGCCCAGCTCGGCTCGGCGGCGGTGGCGCCGAGAATTGCGCCATGCGACAGCAAGCGCTCGGTATCTGCGGGATCGCTGTCCAGCCGGCCGGAGATGTCGACGGCGCTTTCCAGCACGCGCGCCTGCACCAGTTCGTCGTGGCTGAAGTTATTGATCGTGCGCAGCGCGAACAGCGCCACCGCAGCCGATGCCGCCATGCCGATCGCCAGCATCAGCGCCATCTGCCCGGCCAGCGAACCGGCAAACCGGGCGATGCGCCGCTGCACCCGGCGTGACATCAGGCGAACACCACCGGCCCGGGCAGGATATAGCCCTCGTTGCGGACGGTGAGGATCAACTGATCCCCGCCGCCCCCGGCCAGCTTGGCGCGCAGCCGGCTGACCTGGATGTCGATCGAGCGGTCGAAGGCGACGGTGGCGCTGCGCTCGGGCATCAGCTCCTCGCGCGAGAGGACGCGGCCGGCGGCCTCGATAAAGCGCGTCAGCAGTCGGTATTCGGCCGAGGACAGCATCACCACCCGCTCGTCCGCCGCCACCAGCCGCCGCTGGTTGAGATCCAGCCGCCAGTCGCCGAACTTGGCAAACCGGGCGCCGCGCGGACGTGGATCATCGGTGATGCGCGCGCGGCGCAGCAGGTTGCGCACGCGGGCGAGCAGCTCGCGCGGCTCGAACGGCTTGGTCAGGTAATCGTCGGCGCCCAGTTCCAGCCCCAGCACGCGGTCGATCCCGGCATCGCGCGCGGTGACCATCATGATCGCGCTCTGGCACCCCTCGGCGCGGAGTTGGCGGCACAGATCCACCCCGTCGCCATCGGGCAGGTTGAGATCGAGCACCAGCAGGTCCGCCGGCGCGCGTGCCAGCTCGCGGCGCAGTTCGGCGATGCTGCCGACGGCGGCCACCGACTGCGGCTCGCGCGCCAGTTGCGCGGTGATCAGCTCGCGGATGTCCGGGTCATCCTCGATCACCAAAATCCGGCCGCCATCGTGTTCGTTGGTGTGGGGCATAATGACCCAATAGCGCAAAAAGGTTCCCGCAACGCCCGCAAGTTACACGGTGCAACATAAGGCAACCTGCGGCAACCTGACGATACCATCACTGGCTTGCATCTTCATGCCGCAGCGCACAATCGCCGATCATGACCCTTTCCCCAAGGAGCCCCCGGTTGCGCACCCCCTTTGGCCCGGCCGCCATCACCCCCGTTCGTCTTGCCCCGCTGGCCGTCATGGCGCTGGCACTAGCCGGTTGCGGCGGACAAAAGCCCCCGCCGCCCGGCCCGGCCGAGGTCGGCTATGTCACGCTGACCACCCAGCCGGTGACCGTGACCACCGAGCTGACCGGCCGCACCAGCGCCGTGGAAACTGCGCCGGTGATCCCGCAGGTCACCGGCCTCGTCGAGAGCCGGCTGTTCGTCGAGGGCGGGCTGGTCCACGCCGGCCAGCCGCTGTACCAGATCGATCCGCGGCTCTATAAGGCCACGCTGGACACCAGCCGCGCCGAGATCGAAAGCGCCGAGGCCACGCTGGCCACCAGCGCCGCCAAGCTGCGCCGCTATAACGCGCTCTCCGACAAGGCGGCGGTCAGCGCGCAGGATATGGACGACACCCTCGCCGCCCAGCGCACCGCATTGGCCAGCCTGCACCAGTATCAGGCGAGCGCGCGATCGGCGGCGGTGAACCTGCAATTCACCCGGGTGCTGGCGCCGATCACCGGGCGCATCGGCCGATCGAGCGTGACCAAGGGCGCGCTGGTCACCGCCGATCAGAGCACCGCGCTGGCGACGATCACCCGGCTCGATCCGATCTATGTCGATATCATCCAGTCCTCGTCGGACCTGCTGAAGCTGCGCCAGTCGCTGGCCAAGGGCAACCTGATGCCGACCAAGGCCACGGTCACGCTGAAGCTGGAGGACGGCAGCACCTATCCGCTGAAGGGCGAGGTGCAGTTCAGCGAAGTCACCGTCGATCCCACCACCAACGCGGTGACACTGCGCGCGACGTTCCCCAACCCCAACAACGTGCTGCTGCCCGGGCTGTTCGTGCGCGTCGATGCGCCGCAGGGCACCGTGCCGCAGGGCATTCTGGCGCCGCAACAGGGCATCACCCGCGATCCCAAGGGCGATGCCACCGCGCTGGTGGTGGATGCCGGCAACAAGGTGGCGCTGCGCCAGGTGACCGTTGGCCAGGCGATCGGCACGCGCTGGCTGGTCACCAGCGGGCTGCACGCCGGCGACCGCTTGATCGTCCAGGGCACCGACAAGGTGCAGGCGGGCGTCACCGTCAAGCCTGTCGCCGTGAACCTGGGTTACTGAGGCCATGGGTATCTCCGCCTTCTTCGTCCACCGGCCGATCTTCGCGTGGGTGCTGGCCATCGTGACCATGCTGGCGGGTGCCGGCGCGATCATGAAGCTGCCGGTCTCGCAATATCCCGACGTGGCGCCGCCATCGGTGGTGATCTCCGCCAGCTATCCCGGCGCCTCGGCCGAGACGGTGCAGAGCAGCGTCACCCAGGTGATCGAGCAGCAGCTCTCCGGTCTCGACGGGATGCTGTACTTCTCGTCCAGCTCCAACAGCGCCGGGCAGGCCAAGATCACCGTCACCTTCGCCAAGGGCACCGACCCGGACATCGCCCAGGTGCAGGTGCAGGACAAGGTCCAGCAGGCCAATTCCCAGCTGCCCACCGAGGTGCAGGCGCAGGGCCTGACCATCACCAAGGCCAATGCCGACTTCCTGCTGGCCGTCGGCGTCTATGACGGCACCGACAAGAGCACATCCAGCGACGTGGCCGACTTTATCGTCAGCCATTTCCAGGATCCGATCTCGCGCATCACCGGCGTCGGGCAATATACTGTGTTCGGATCGCAGTACGCGATGCGGATCTGGCTGGATCCGGCCAAGCTGGCCGCCAACCAGTTGATGCCTTCGGACGTGGAAAGCGCCGTCACGGCGCAGAACATCGATTTGTCATCGGGCCAACTGGGCCAGAACCCGGCGCCATCGGCCCAGATGCTGAACGCCGTGGTGATGTCGAAATCGCGCCTGCAAACGCCCGAGCAGTTCGCCAACATCGTGGTCAAGGCCAACACCGACGGATCGGTGGTGCACCTCCATGATGTCGCGCGGATCGAGCTGGGATCGCAGGACTATTCGATCAGCGCCAATTACAACCGCCACCCGGCATCGGGCATCGCGGTGCAGTTGGCGCCGGGCGCGGACGCGCTCAAGACCATCGGCCTGGTCAAGGCCGAGGTCGACAAGCTGCAGAGCCAGCTGCCGGCCGGCTATCACGCGTTCTATGCGCGCGACACCAGCACGTTCGTCAAGCTCTCGATCGAGGAAGTGGTGAAGACGCTGATCATCGCCATCATCCTGGTGGTGATCGTGATGTACGTGTTCCTGCAATCCTGGCGCGCCACGCTGGTGCCGGCGATCGCGGTGCCGGTGGTGCTGCTGGGCACGTTTGCGGTGCTCTATGCGGTGGGGTACTCGATCAACACGATGACGTTGTTCGGCATGGTGCTGGCCATCGGCCTGCTGGTCGATGACGCCATCGTGGTGGTGGAGAACGTCGAACGCATCATGGAGCACGAGGGCCTCTCGCCCTTCGACGCCACGATCAAGTCGATGGGCGAGATCGGCTCGGCGCTGGTCGGCATCGCACTGGTGCTCTCGGCCGTGCTGTTGCCGATGGCGTTCTTCGGCGGATCGACCGGCGTGATCTATCGCCAGTTCTCGGTGACGATCGTCGCCTCGATGGTGCTCTCGGTGATCACCGCGCTGGTGCTCTCGCCGGCGCTCTGCGCCACGATCCTGAAGCCCGCCACCAGGCCCGGAGCGGACGGCCATGCCGCCGAACGCGCCCCCCGGCGCGAGGGCTGGCGCGGGCGGATCGATGACGTGATGGTGCGCGTGGACGGCTGGATGGCGGGGTTCAACCGCTGGTTCGACCGGCTGACCAAGCGCTACGTCAAGGCCACCGACCGGGTGATCCACCGCCGCGGGGTGTTCCTGATCGCCTATGGCGCGGTGGTGGTGGTGGTGGTGGTGCTGTTCACGCACTTGTCCACCGGCTTCCTGCCCACCGAGGATCAGGGCCAGATCATGCTGCAGTACCAGTTGCCGCCGGGGGCCACGACCGCGCGGACCAATGCCGTGCGCCAGGTGGTGCAGGACGACGTGCTGAACGGCGAAACCAAGGCGGTGAGCGGGATGTTCGCGATCTCCGGCTTCAACTTCTCCGGCCAGGCGCAGAACGCGGGTCTGGGCTTCTCGGCGCTGAAGAGTTTCGACCAGCGCGGCGATTCCGATCTCTCGGCCAGCGCCATCGCCCAGCGGCTGAACATGGCGTTTTCCAAGATCCGCGATGCCACTGCCTATGTGTTCCTGCCGCCGGCGGTGTCGGGGCTGGGCCAGTCGGACGGGTTCACGTTCGAACTGCTCAATTCGTCCAACATGCCCGAGGACCAGTTCAAGCAAGTGCGCGACAAGTTGCTGATGGCGGCGATGAAGGACCCCAAGCTGGCGCAGGTGCGCCTGGCCAGCCTGCCCGACACGCCGCAGTTGAAGGTCGATTTCGATGACGACAAGCTGGCCGCGCTGGGCCTTTCGGACAGCGATGCCACCAACACGCTGAGTTCGGCCTGGGGCAGCACCTATATCGACAACTTCGTCGATCGTGGCCGTGTGAAGCAGGTCTACATGCAGGGTGACGCGCCATCGCGCATGCTGCCGCAGGACCTGAACAAGTGGTACGTGCGCGCCACCAGCGCCACCGGCGCGGATGGCACCAGCACCATGGTGCCGTTCTCCTCGTTCACATCGATGCACTGGCAGACGGGATCGAACACCCTCACCCGGTTCAACGGCGTGGGCGCGTGGGAGTTCGACGGACAGGCCGCGCCCGGCCTCTCCTCGGGCGATGCGATGAACGAGATCGTCGCGTTGCAGGAAAAGGTCGCGCCGGGCACCAGCTATGCGTGGTCCTCGCTGTCCTATCAGGAGCAGCAATCGACCGGCCAGGCGCTGCCGCTCTATGCGATCTCGATCCTGGTGGTGTTCCTCAGCCTCGCCGCGCTCTACGAGAGTTGGTCGGTGCCGTTCGCGGTGCTGCTGGTGATCCCGTTGGGGGTGATCGGGGCGGTGCTGGCGGTGACGCTGCGCGGGCTGGATAACAACATCTACTTCCAGGTCGGGTTGCTGACCACCATCGGGCTATCGGCCAAGAACGCGATCCTGATCGTGGAATTCGCCGAGGCCGCCCGCCGCGAGGGCAAGGATCCGATGAGTGCCGCCCTCGAAGCCGCGCGCATCCGCCTGCGCCCGATCCTGATGACCTCGATCGCCTTTGTCGCCGGCGTGTTCCCGTTGGCCGTGGCCACCGGTGCCGGCGCGCAGAGCCGCATCAACATCGGCACCGCCGTTCTGGGCGGCATGCTGACGGCGACGGCGCTGGCGATCTTCTATGTGCCGCTGTTCTTCCTGATGGTGGGGCAACTGTTCCACCGCAACGACAGCCAAGCCCCCGCAACCCCCGAGGAAACCGCCTGATGCGCCCCTCCGCTCTCCTCAGCCTGGCGGCGCTGGCAACGGCGCTGGCCGGGTGCGACATGGCGCCGCATTATGCGCCGCCGGCCAACCCGGCACCGCCGCAATGGCCGCAAGGCGCCGCCTATCCCCCGGCGCAGCCGGGACAGGCCGGGTTGCCGTGGCGCCAGGTGTTCACCGATGCCCGCCTGCAAAAGGTGATCGCCACCGCGCTGGCCAACAATGTCGATATCGCCGCATCGCTGGCCAGCGTGACCGAGGCGCGCGCGCAGTACCATGTCGAGCGGTCGTACCAGTTGCCAACAATCAACGGGTCGGCCGACGCCACCGGCACGCGCAGCATCGATGGCCACGCCGCCAACAGCCAGACCTTCGAGGCCGGCGCGGGCGCCAGTTCGTTCGAGCTGGACCTGTTCGGCCGGGTCAAGAACCAGACGCGCGAGTCGCTGGAAACCTACCTCTCGACCGAATCGGGCTATCGCTCGGCGCGGCTGACGCTGGTGGCCAATGTGGCGACGGCCTGGGTGACCCTGGCCGCCGACCGCGATCTGGAAACCATCGAGCGGCAGGATGTCGCCAGCGCCGCGCGCAGCGTGCAGTTGGAGCAATCGCTGTTCGACGCCGGTTTGGCGGCGGGCTCGGATGTCGCATCGGCGCAGGCGACGCTGGAGGGGCTGAAGTCCGATCTGGCGGCGCAAGTGACGTCTGTGGCGCAGGATCGCAATGCGCTGGAGCGGCTGGCCGGGGGGCCCCTGGCCGATGATCTGCTGCCCGCCGCGTTGGGCGAGATCGATGCCGGGCTGACGGTGGTGCCGGCGGGGGTATCCTCCGACGTGCTGCTGCGCCGGCCCGATGTGGTGGAGGCCGAGCACACGCTGAAGGGCAGCTATGCCGCCATCGGCGCGGCGCGCGCGGCGTTCTTCCCGCAGATCACGCTGACGTCCTCGATCGGCGTTGCCTCTACCGCGCTGCGCTCGATGTTCAGCAGCGCGGCGCTGGCGGCGACCGGCACCGCTGCGGCATCGATGCCGTTGCTGGGGGGCACCGCGCCGGGCAACCTGGAATATGCCCGCGCCCAGCGCGATTATGCCCTGGCCGAATACAAGGCGGCGGCGCAGAACGCATTCAAGGACGTGGCCGATGCCCTCGCCCGGCGCGGCACGATCACCGATCAGCGCGGCGCCCAGGACCGCTATGTCGCGGCGGCGAAGCGGGCATGGGATCTGGCCGATGTGCAGTACCGGGCGGGCACCGGCGCCTATATCAACGATCTGACCGCGCAGCGCACGTTCTATGCCGCGCAGCAGACGCGGGTGGCGACCGTGCTGGCCGATCTCACCAACCGGGTGACGCTGTATAGCGCCATCGGGGCGGACGATACGCTGGCCGGCCCGGTGGATGCCGAGGCGGCGCGGTTGTCGAAGCGCGAGCAGCCTTTGGCGAAATAAGGAGAGTGGGTTGCGAGGGGCACGCCCCTCACGCTCCCCGATCCTGTCGACGATGCGCCCCGCCTTCAACCCGGCGGATGGATTGCCTCCGGCGGTGAGGGCGTGGCCTGCCTCAGGCCACCAGCCGCAACGCCGCGCCCCGCTTCGCCGCCAGCGAGGGGTTGCGCACCCCCTCCACCGCCGCGATCGCATCGACCAGATCGCCGTCGAGCATGAAATCCCGCCCCAGCCGCATCGTCGCTACCTCGCCCGGCGCAACGTGGAGGCGCGCCACCACCTCGCCGCGCCCATCGGCACCGGGGACCAGCAGGCCGGCCAGTTCGGTGAACGCGCCGGGATCGTCGACATCGAGCGTCAGCACCATCCGCGCCGCCGCCTTCACTTCCGACAAGGGCGTGGCGCCACGGATGGTCACGCGCGGGGGTTCATCGACGCTGGGGCTATCGAGTTCGACCTGAAGCAACACGCAGGCGCTTTCCTTCGCCCAGCCGACGAAGTTATCGACCAGCGCCTCCTCGAAGCAACTGGCCGAGAACTGGCCGGATGAATCCGAGAAATCCACCACCACGAAGTCCTTGCCACGCTTGGTCTTGCGGCGGTTGGCGCCCTCGACCATCGCCGCCATCACCGCGTTGGCGCGCCCCGCCGCGCCGCCTTGCGCGGTGATACTGGCGTGGCTGCGCGCGCCGTTGGCGCTGGCGACGGCATGCCATGCAGTGACCGGGTGCGCGGCGAAGTAGAAGCCGAAATTCTCGCGCTCCTTGGCCATTTGCTCCTGCCGGCTCCAGGCGGGGACATCGATCAGGCGTACGCCGGGGGCGTTGTCATCGGGCCCGCCGAACAGGCCGCCCTGCCCGCTGACCCGCGAGCGCGCGGCCTCATCGGCCACCGCCATCAGCATGTCGGCATTGGCCAGCACTTTGGCGCGCGAGGGTTCCAGTTCATCGAAGGCCCCGGCGGCGGCAAGGCTTTCCAACTGACGCCGGTTCATCGACCCCTGCGGCACGCGGGCGAACAGGTCTTCGAGGCTGGTGAAGCGCCCGTTGGCCGCACGCTCGGCGACGATCGCGTCCATCGCCTTTTCGCCGACGTTGCGCAGCCCGGCCAGGGCATAACGCACCTGATGCCCCTCCTCGGTCGGCTCGACGGTAAATTCGGCCTCGGAGCGGTTGATGTCCGGCCCGGCGATGGCCAAGCCCCCGCGCCGCATATCATCGACGAAGATCGCCAATTTGTCCGATTGATGCATGTCGAAACACATCGAGGCGGCGAAGAACTCGTGCGGATAATGCGCCTTGAACCACGCTGTCTGATACGCCAGCAAGGCATAGGCGGCGGCGTGCGACTTGTTGAAACCATAGCCGGCGAACTTGTCGATCAAGTCGAACAACTCGTTGGCCTTCTTGGCGTCGATGGCGGATTCGCGCGCGCAGCCTTCAACGAACCGCGCCCGTTGGGCGTCCATCTCGGCCTGCACCTTTTTGCCCATCGCGCGGCGCAACAGGTCAGCGTCGCCCAGCGAGTAGCCGGCGAGGATCTGCGCGGCCTGCATCACCTGTTCCTGATAGACGAAGATGCCGTAGGTCTCGGCGAGGATGACCGAGAGCTTCTCGTGCGGGTACTCGATCGATTCCTGACCGTTCTTGCGCCTGCCGAACAGCGGGATGTTGTCCATCGGCCCCGGGCGATAGAGCGAGACCAGCGCGATGATGTCCCCGAAATTGGTCGGCTTCACCGCCGCCAGCGTGCGCCGCATGCCTTCGGATTCCAACTGGAACACGCCGACCGTATCGCCCCGCTGCAACAGCGCATAGACATCGGCATCATCCCACGCGAGCCCGCCCAGATCGATCTCGATCCCGCGCTGCCGCAACAGTTCGACCGCCCGGCGCAGCACCGACAGCGTCTTCAGCCCCAGGAAGTCGAACTTGATGAGGCCGGTGTCCTCGACATATTTCATGTCGAACTGGGTCACCGGCATGTCCGAACGTGGATCGCGGTACAGCGGGATCAGCTGCGCCAAGGGCCGGTCGCCGATCACCACGCCCGCAGCATGGGTTGAAGAGTTGCGCGGTAAACCCTCGAGTTTCTGGGCCAAATCGATGAGGCGCTTGACCTGTGGGTCCTGATGATACTCACGGCGCAGGTCGGCCACGCCGTTCATCGCCCGCTCCAGCGTCCACGGATCGGTCGGGTGGTTGGGCACCATCTTGCACAGCCGATCGACGTGCCCATACGACATCTGCAGGATGCGGCCGGTATCGCGCAGCACCGCGCGCGCCTTCAGCTTGCCGAAGGTGATGATCTGCGCGACGTGATCGGCGCCATACTTGGCCTGCACGTAACGGATCACCTCGCCGCGCCGGGTTTCGCAGAAGTCGATGTCGAAATCGGGCATCGACACGCGCTCGGGGTTGAGGAAGCGTTCGAACAGCAGGCCCAGCCGCAAGGGATCGAGATCGGTGATGGTCAGCGCCCAGGCGACGACGCTACCCGCGCCCGATCCGCGCCCCGGCCCCACCGGGATGTCGTTGCCCTTGGCCCACTGGATGAAGTCGGCGACGATCAGGAAGTAGCCGCAGAAGCCCATGCGGGTGATGATACCGACCTCGAAATCGAGCCGGTCGAAGTAGGTCTGGCGTTCGTCCGCGGGCAACTCGCCATAGGGCGCCAGCCGCGCCTCCAGCCCTGCGCGCGCCATATCGGCCATCATCGCCGCCTCGCCCGCCACATCGCCGGCCAGCGACGGCAGCAGCGGTTTGCGCTTGGGCGGCGCAAAGGCGCAGCGTTGCGCGACGACCAGCGTGTTCGCGATGCCCTCGGGCAAGTCGGCAAACATCTCGGCCATCATCTTGCCCGATTTCACCCACAGTTCGGGGCGCGAGCGCGGGCGATCCTGCACGTCGATATGCGTCGACCCGGCGATGCACAGCATCGCGTCATGCGCCGGGTGAAAATCGGGCTCGCCATAGGACGCCGGGTTGGTCGCCACCAAGGGCAGGTCGCGGGCATAGGCAAGATCGATCAGCGCGGCTTCGGCGGTATCCATGTCGGGATCGCCATTGCGCGCGATCTCGATGTAAAGCCGCCCCGGGAACAACCCGATCAGCTTTTCCGCATAATCCGTCGCCGCATCCACCTGCCCCGCCGCGTGCAACCGCGCCAAGGCCCCCTCGCCCGCGCCGGTCAGGCAGATCAACCCATCGGCATGCCCCTCCAGCGCGGCCAGCGGCACATGCGGATCCCACGCCAAGGGCCGGTCCAGATGCGCCGCCGAAACCAGATGGCACAAGTTCAGCCACCCCGCCTCGTCCTGCGCAAACAGCGCCAGCCAGTCGATGCGCGGCGCCTCGGCGCCCATGCCGATCGACGCGCCGCCATTCTCGGGCCGCGCCACCGCCAGCAGGGTGCCGATGATCGGCTGGATGCCCTTGTCGCGACACGCCGCCGCGAACGCCGGCGCCGCATACAACCCGTTGCGATCGACCACCGCGATCGCCGGAAAACCGCGCTCCTTGGCCAGCGCCGCCAGCGCCTTGGGATCGATCGCGCCCTCCAGCATGGTGTAGCTGGAGAACACGCGCAGGGGCACGAAGGGGGTAAAAGCCATCTGATATGATTAGGGTGCGTGACAGCCATGTTTCAAGACGCTGGCGTCGCGCGGGTGCAATCGCCTGTGGGCAGGTGTCGCCGGGTGTGGATGAGGCTGGGGACAGCCTGTGGATTGGGTGTGGATAAGTTGGCGGGGCCGCCCACCCGCAACGAGGGCACGAACGGGGGTTTGCCCCTCGCCCTTCACCCTGAAACCTACATCAGCGCCTCAACCGCCGCCGCGATCTTTTCGGGCTTCACCGAGGGCGCGAACCGCCGCACCACGCGCCCGTCGCGCCCGATGAGGAACTTGGTGAAGTTCCACTTGACCTTGCGCGTTCCGAAAATCCCCCGCGCCGCGCCTTTCAGCCATGTCCACAGCGGCGGCGCGCCGGGTCCGTTGACCTCGACCTTGGCCATCAGCGGAAACGAGACACCGAAATTCACCTGACAAAACTGGGCGATCTCGTCGGCGTTGCCGGGCTCCTGCCCGCCGAACTGGTTGCACGGGAAGGCCAGTATCTCCAACCCCTGCGGGCCGAAACGCCGCCATAGCGCCTCCAACCCGGCATATTGCGGGGTGAAGCCGCATTGGCTGGCGGTGTTGACCACCAGCACCACTTTGCCCAGCCGGTCGGCCAGCGGGATGTCCGCGCCGTCTGGCAGGCGGGCAGAGAAGTCGGCGATGGTGCGCGTGTCGGCCATGTCAGCCCTCGCTGAGATGCCCCTCATGCAGTCTTACCACGCGATCCATCCGCGCGGCCAGCCGCTCGTTATGCGTGGCGACCAGCGCCGCCGACCCCGCCCCGCGCACCAGCGCCAGAAACGCCTCCAGCACCTTGTCGGCAGTGGCTTCATCGAGGTTGCCGGTGGGCTCGTCGGCCAGCACCAGCCGGGGGGCGTTGGCCAGCGCGCGCGCCACGGCGACACGCTGCTGCTCGCCGCCCGAGAGTTGGCTGGGCCGGTGGCTCACCCGCGCCGCCAAGCCCAACTCGCCCAGCAGCGCCCGCGCCCGCGCCGAGGCCGCAACCGGATCGCGCCCCGCCACCAGTTGCGGCAGGATCACGTTCTCCTCGGCAGTGAAATCGGGGAGCAGGTGGTGGAACTGGTAGACGAAGCCCAGATGATCGCGCCGCACCTGCGTGCGCGCGTCGGCGTTCAGCACGGCGCAGTCCACGCCGGCAATCTCGATCCCGCCGGTGAAGCCGCCCTCGAGCAAGCCTACCGCCTGAAGCAATGTCGATTTGCCCGAGCCGGATGGGCCGAGCAAAGCCACGATCTCCCCCGGCGCGATGGCCAGATCGACGCCGCGCAACACCTCGATGGTGACGCCGCCTTGGGAAAAACTGCGCTTCAGGCCGCTGAGGCGCACAACCGGATCACTCATAACGCAGCACCTGCACGGGATCGGTACTCGCCGCCTTGAACGCCGGATAGAGCGTGGCGAGGAACGACAGCACCAGCGCCATCACCACGATCGCGACAATCTCCACCGGATCGGCGCGCGCGGGCAGCTCGGTCAGGAAGCGGATCTTGGGGTCCCACAGGTTCTGCCCGGTGACCAGTTGCACCAGATTGACCACATTCTGGCGGAAGAACAGGAACACCGCCCCCAGCGCCAGCCCAGCCCCCGTGCCCAGCACGCCAACCACCGCGCCGATGGCGATGAAGATCTTCAGAATCGACCGGCGCGAGGCACCCATCGTCCGCAAAATGGCGATATCGCGCGTCTTGGCCCGCACCAGCATGATCAGGCTCGACAGGATGTTGAACACCGCCACCAGCACGATGATCGACAGCACGATGAACATCGTCACCCGCTCGACCGCCAGCGCCTCGAACAGGCTGGCGTTCATCGTCTTCCAGTCGGTCACCACGGCGATGCCAGCCAACTGCTTGGCCAGCGGGGCCAACACGTCCGCCGCGCGGTCGGGGTTGTCCACCCGCACCTCGATCATGCCGATGGCATCGCCGGTCAGCAGCAGTTGCTGGGCATCGGGAATGGGCATCACCACATAGGTGTTGTCGTAATCATAGACCCCGACCTCGAAGATCGCGCCGATGCGATAGGCGATCTCGCGAGGGACCGTGCCGAACGGCGTGCTGCGCCCCGATGGATTGATGATCGTGATCGCATCGCCCACCCGCGCGCCCAGATTCTCGGCCAGTCGCGATCCGATCGCCACCGTCTGCGTGCCCGGCTGCAGCGCGTCCATCGATCCCGCCACCAGCTTGGGCTTCAATCCGGCGATGTCCTCCGGTGTGTTGCCGCGCAACAGGATCGCCTCGACCCGTCCGTTGAACGTGGTCAGCAGCGGCTGCTCGATCAGCGGGGTGGCCTTGACCACCCCCGGCACCGCCTGCGTTTCCTTGAGCAATTGCTGCCAGTTATCCAGCCGGCCGCCATAGGCCTGAATCACCGCGTGGCCGTTCAGCCCGGCGATCTTGTCGAACAACTCGGCGCGAAAGCCGTTCATCACGCTCATCACCACGACCAGTGCGGCGACGCCCAGCATAACGGCGGCCAGACTGATCCCCGCGACCAGCGCGATAAACGCCTCGCCGCGTCCGGGCAGCATATAGCGGCGGGCGATGGTCCATTCGAAGCGGGTGAGGAACAAGGGCGTCAGGTCTCGCAGCCAAGGGTCGGGAGGCCATGTAGGCGCCACGACCGGCGAAGGCAATCGCGCGTCCGAAACGGCCCACCGCAGCCTCGCACTGGCGCGCGAAACGCGGTACCGGGACAATTGATCCAACAGATGCCTTGTCATCTGGCTGAAACGTCGCCACATGCGCGGCACGTTCGACCGCCCACCGCCACGGATGCCCCACCGTCGCGCCGAGTCGCCCTGTCCGCCGGTGGCGGCGGCGCTTGGGGGGTGTCCCGGCCCAGATCCGAGTCGCCCTGACATGAACGATTGTTTGAACATCGCCGGCAACGGCCCCGATAACACGCCCTGGGACATCGAGGATGACCACCTCCACGAGGAGTGCGGCATTTTCGGCGTCCTGGGCGCCAAGGACGCGGCGCAGATGTGCGCGCTGGGGCTCCACGCGCTGCAACACCGCGGCCAGGAAGCCGTCGGCATCGTCAGCCATGACGGCCACGATTTCTACGCCCACCGTGGCCAGGGCCATGTCGCGCAAGTGTTCAACTCAGCCGAGGTTTTCGCCGGGCTGCCCGGCACGATGGCATCGGGCCACGTGCGGTACAGCACCACCGGCGGATCGGGCCTGCGCAATGTCCAGCCGCTGTTCGCCGATCTGCATGGCGGCGGGTTCTCCATCGCGCACAACGGCAACATCTCGAACGCGATGCACCTGAAACGCGATCTGGTGCACAAGGGCTCGATCTTCCAGTCGACCAGCGACACCGAGGTCATCATCCACCTCGTCGCCACCTCGCGCTACCCCACCCTGCTGGATCGCTTCATCGACGCGCTGCGGCTGGTCGAGGGGGCCTATGCCCTGATCTGCACCACGGATGAGGGCATGATCGCCTGTCGCGACCCGCAGGGCATCCGCCCGCTGGTCATGGGCCGCATTGGCGACGCGGTGGTCTTTGCCAGCGAGACGGTGGCTTTGGACGTGATCGGCGCGGATTTCGTCCGCGAGGTGGAGCCGGGCGAACTGATTCAGGTCGATCCGCGCGGCACGATCTCTTCGCACCGCCCGTTCGGATCGCCCGCCCCGCGCCCCTGCATTTTCGAGCACGTCTACTTCAGCCGTCCCGATTCGATCCTCGGCGGCCGCTCGGTGTACGAGGCGCGCAAGGCCATCGGCATGGAACTGGCCAAGGAAGCCCCCGCCGATGTCGATCTGGTGGTGCCGGTGCCCGATTCGGGCGTGCCCGCCGCGATCGGCTATGCCCAGCAATCGGGCGTGCCGTTCGAACTGGGCATCATCCGCAGCCACTATGTCGGCCGCACCTTCATCCAGCCCTCGGACGGCGCACGTAACGCCGACGTCAAGCGCAAGCACAACGCCAACCGCGCGCTGGTCGCCGGCAAGCGCATCGTGCTGATCGACGATTCGATCGTGCGCGGCACTACCTCGCTGAAAATCGTGGAGATGATGCGCGACGCCGGCGCCGCCGAAGTCCACATGCGCATCGCCAGCCCGCCCACCGAGCACTCGTGCTTCTACGGCGTCGACACGCCCGAGCGCAAAAAGCTGCTCGCTGCGCGCATGGATCTTGAGGAAATGGCCGCCTACATCAAGGCCGACAGCCTCGCCTTCGTCTCGATCGAGGGGCTCTATCGCGCGGTCGGCGCGGCCCAGCGCATCTCCTCCTGCCCGCAGTTCTGCGACGCCTGCTTCACCGGCGAATATCCCACCAGCCTGACCGATCTGGCCGATCGCGAATCGCGCGTCGGCTCTGCCCCGGTGGGCGCGGCGGACCGGCGCGACTACACCGCGCCTGCGGTCGCACGGGTGGTCTGATGGGGTCGCTGGATGGACGGCTGGCGCTGGTCACCGGCGCCAGTCGCGGGATCGGTGCGGCCACCGCGCAGGCCTTGGCGGCGGCCGGCGCGCACGTCATCCTCACCGCCCGCGATGCCCGCGCGCTGGAGGCGGTGGAGGCCGCCATCCACGCCGCCGGGGGCAACGCCACCATCGCGCCGCTGGATCTCGGCGAGACCGATGCCATCGCCCGGCTGGCAACGGCCGTGGCGGGGCGCTGGCCGGCGCTGGACGTGCTGGTGGCCAACGCCGCCGTCCTGCCGCACCTGACAGGCGTGGCCGATATCGATCAGGCCGCCTTCAGCCGCGCGCTGACCATCAACGTGCTGGCGACGCAGGCGCTGATCGCGCGCTTCGATCCGCTGCTGCGCAAAAGCACTGCCGGGCGCCTGATCGGCCTCACCACCACCGTCGCTGCCCAACCGCGCGCGTACTGGGGGGCCTATGGCGCGTCCAAGGCGGCGTTCGAGGTGCTGCTCGATGCCTATGCGCAGGAGACGCGGGCGATCTCACCCGTGCGCGTGGCGATCCTCAACCCCGGGCCGACACGCACCAAGATGCGCGCACAGGCCTATCCGGGCGAGGATCCGCAGAGCCTGAAATCACCCGATGTGGTGGCAGAGCGGATTGTCGCCTTGGCCGGGGCCGAGTTCGACAGCCCGTTGCGGGAAGCGCTGCCGCGTTGAGGGGATGAAGGAGAAGGGTTGAATGCGAGGGACACGTCCCTCGCGCTCCCTCAACCTGTCAGCGTTGGCTTAACCCTGCCGCCAAGCGCAACGTCGCCGCGCCGCTGGCTTTATGGCCGCTTCGCGGCATGGCGCAACGCTGATAAGATACGCGACACATACAGGAATGGGGAGCGCGAGAGGCCAACCGATTTCTCTTGAGAAATCGGCACGTAGGACGCCCCTCGCATCTGCCCCTTGTTCTTCAACCCTTGACCAACGTCACCTGCACCACATCCACCCCGCCCCCGCGAAACCCACCCTCGCTGTACATCAGGAAGTAGCGCCAGAGCCCCAGGAACCGCGCATCGAACCCCGGCGGAATGCGCCCTTCGGTCACCGCGCCATCGAACCGCTCGCGCCACAGGCGCAGCGTCTCGGCATAGTCGGCGCCGAACCGCACCTCGTCCACCCAATCGAGCCGGTGGAGCACCGCCAGCCGCTCGAGTTCCTGCACCCCGGCCAGCATCTCGCCCGGGCGCACGCAGGTCTGCACGAAATCGGCGCTGTTGGCGTAATCGTTGAACAGGTCCTCGCGCATCGTCACGAATTGCAGCACCGCCCGCCCGCCGGGCTTCAGCAAGCGGCGGATCTGCTCGAAGAACAGCGGCCAGCGCGCGCGGCCCACGGTCTCGATCACCTCGATGCAGGTGACGGCATCGTATTGCCCGGTCACGTCGCGCCAGTCGCAACGCTGGAAATCGATCCGCCCCGGCTGGTGCGTCGCGGCCCAGCGCAATTGCTGCTCGGAAATGCCGATGGCGGTCACGTCCATCCCCGCCCGCGCCATATCCCCGGCCAGAGCGCCAAAGCCGCAGCCGATGTCCAGCACCGTGCGCGCGCCCCCGATCCGGGCGATGATCCCGGCATGCTTGCGCTGCTGGGCGGCGGCGAGAACTGCGCCGCTCTCGCCCGGGGGCACCGCGCCGGCGAAGCGCGCGCCCGATGTGGTCATCGTCGGGTCCAGCCAGGCGGCGTAGAAATCGTTGCCCAGATCGTGGTGATCGCGGGTGTTGCGTAGCGCCCCGCCGCGCGTGTTGCGCCGCAGCTTCTGCGCCGCCCGCATCGCATAGCGCCACGGGCCGTTCGCCCGCGCGGCACGGCCCATGCCCTCCACATTGTCCATATAGGCGGCGAACAGCGTCACCGGATCGGGGCTGCGCCATTCGCCCAGCTCCCACGCGCGATACCAGCCGACCGATCCCGCCGTCACCAGCCGCAACAGCGCGTGCCAGTCGATCAGCTCGATCTCGGCGGCAAAGCCCGGATCGCGCCCGCCCAGCCGGCGTTGGCGGCCATCGGGCAGGGTTACATCGATGCTCCCGCGATCGATGCCGCCATCGATACGATCGAGCACGACGTGCATCCATCCCTTGAACAGCCAGCCCAGCCACACCGGGCCGCCCCCGATCCGCAAGGTGCCTGGCCGTTTGCCGCGAACGGGGACTTGACTGTTCATGCCAGCGATTATGCCGCACCGCAGCGAATTGCGACAGAGTGCTTTTCGCACCCGCACGCATTTTTACGGAGCCGTTCAGCCGCCCTTCAGCACCTGCCAGGCGGCCATTGCCCGCGCCCGCCCCTCGGCATGCCCGATCAGCGGCGCGGGATAACCCAACCGCCGCCGCTCCAGCGGTGCGGGATCATGGATCGCCGCGTCGTCCAGCCCCGCCAGCTCGGGCACCCACTGCCGGATATAGTCCGCCGCTTCGAACTTGGGGCTCTGGGTCAGCGGCGCCATGATCCGCACGAACATGTTGGCATCCACGCCGCTGCCCGCGCTCCACTGCCAGTTGACCGCGTTCTGGCCATAATCGGCGTCCACCAGCGTATCCCAGAACCACCGCTCGCCCAGCCGCCAGTCGAGCAACAGGTGCTTGCACAAAAAGCTGGCGACGATCATCCGCACCCGGTTGTGCATCCAGCCGGTGGCCCACAACTGCCGCATCCCGGCATCGACGATGGCATAGCCGGTGCGCCCGCGTTGCCACGCCGTGAGGTCGGCATCGGCCTGCGCACCGCTGCGCCACGGCAGGTGGGCAAACTCCGGCTTGGCCGATTGCGCGCCATAATCAGGGAATTGCAACACGATGTTGGCGGCATAGTCGCGCCAGCCCAACTCGCTGCGAAAGGTATCTGCGCCGTGCCCATGCTGGCGGTCAAGCGCGTGCCAGATGGTCGCCGGCCCGATCTCGCCAAAGGCCAGATGCGGCGAGAGCCGGCTGGTGCCCTCACGCGAGGGCAGGTTCCGCCTGTCGGCATAGCCGGTGGCCCGCGCCCCGGCAAAGGCCTCCAGCCGGTCCAACGCCCCCGCCTCGCCCGGCGTCCATTCGGTGCGGAACCCGGCGGCCCAATCGGGCGCATGCGGCAACAGGCCCCAGTCGGCGAGATCGTCGCTCGCCGGCCACTGGGCGGGGGCGGGAATGTGCTCAGGTGCGGGCGCGGGATGCGCCGGCGGCATGCGATCGCGCAGCGCCCGCCAGAACGGCGTGTAGATCCGGTACGGCGTCCCCCCTCCGCTCAGCACCGAGCCCGGCGGCGCCAGATAGTTGCCATCGTGAAGATGCAGCCGCAGCTTCCGGCCCACCGCCGCCTCGGCATTGCGCCACCACGGCTCGACATGCGCGAGGGCGTGGATGTCTGTGGCGCCAGTCTCCTCCGCCAGTTCCGGCAAAACCTGATCGCTCCGCCCGCGCCGCAGGATCAGCCGGCTGCCCCGCGTTTGCAAATCGCCTGCCAGCGCCGCCAGCGAATGATGCAGCCACCAGCGACTCGCCCCGCCCATCGCGCGGTGCCTGGCCGTGTCATCGTCGAGGACATAGACCGGGATCACCGGCGCGCCCGTCGCCACCGCAGCGGCAAACGCAGGCTGATCGGCCAGCCGTAAATCGCGGCGCAGCCAGACGAGGATGGGTTGGTTCATCGTGCCAGCGATAGGCGGCCGGGGCGCGGATGGCACGCCGCACTTTGGGGCGGGTTTGGCAGAAAAGGGAAGATACGAGGGGCGCGCCCCTCGCGCTCCCCCAACGTTGTCGGGGTCAGTCTGGGCCGGCTGCGCTGCGCGACGTTGCCGCGCCGCAGGCTATAAAAGTCGCTTCGCCGCGTGGCACCCCGCCGCAGGCAAGGCGCAAGGTGAACAGGATCGGGGAGCGCGAGGGGTTTGCCCCTCGCATTCACCCTTGTTCTTCAAACCCCGGCCAAAGGCCCCTGATCCTCACCCGCGACAGTCCAGGTCTGCCCCTTGGCCAACAGCTTGGCGAGGTTCGCCGACTTGCCCGCGCGCACGCGCGCATCCTGGCCCAGCAGCTCGGCCTCGTACGTCGGGCGCGGATCGTCGTAGATCACGCCCAGCGCCATCGGGAAGGCCCCGAACGGCATCTCGACCAGCATGTGCGCGACGGTGCGGTTGGCCACATCGTGGACCAGCACCCCGGCGGCCTGCCAGTCGGGAGTCCCGTCGTCCTTGGCGACCACATCCACGACCTTCAGCGTCAGCCGCGCCACATCGAGCGCGATGCCCTTGGTGCCCTTGCCGAACAGCATCGGCTCGCCGTTCTTCAGCCAGAGCTGGTGCGAATCGGCCACGCCCTTCTCGACGAAGTCGGCGAAGCGGTCCTTGTTGTAGACGATGCAGTTCTGGAAGATTTCCACGAACGCGGTGCCCTTGTGCGCCTTGGCGGCCTTCAGCACGTCGGGCAGGTTTTTCGAGATGTCATAGGCCCGCGCGATGAACCGCCCGCCCGCGCCCAGCGCGAACGCGCAAGGCAACGCCGGAGCGTCGACCGAACCCGCCGGCGTCGATGGCGACGGCGTACCCACGCGGCTGGTCGGCGAGAACTGGCCCTTGGTCAGGCCGTAGATCTCGTTGTTGAACAGCATCACCTGGCAATCGAGGTTGCGGCGCAGCAGGTGCATCGTGTGGTTGCCGCCGATCGACATGCCGTCGCCGTCGCCGGTCACCAGCCAGATGTCGAGTTCCGGATTGGCCAGCTTGATGCCGGTGGCGAACGCCGGGGCGCGGCCGTGGATCGTGTGGAAGCCATAGGAGGCCATGTAATACGGAAACCGCGACGAGCAGCCGATGCCGGAGACGAACACGGTCTGCGCCGGGTCATTGCCCAGATCGACCATGGTGCGCTGCACCGCCTTCAGGATCGCATAGTCGCCGCAGCCGGGGCACCAGCGGACCTCCTGGTCCGATTCCCAGTCCTTGATGGTGCGCTTGATGGGGGTCAGGTCGTTCATGGGTTGATCGCCTCGATGCTGGGCAACTGGGTGGTGTCGGCGGGCACTTCGCTGCCGCCCGCATCGCCGGGGACGCCATCGAAATAAGTGCCGATCGCCGCCTCGATCTCGGCGATGGTGAACGGCTGGCCGGAGACCTTGGTCAGCGGCTGGGCATCGACCAGATACTGGTCGCGCAGCACGGTCTTGAACTGGCCGGTGTTCATCTCGGGCACGAGGATCTTCTCGTAACCCTTGAGCAGATCACCCAAATTCGCCGGCAACGGCCAGATATGCCGAACGTGAATGTGGGCAACATCCAGCCCGCGCGCGAGGCTCCGCCTCACTGCCTGATGGATCGGGCCATAAGTCGAACCCCAGCCCACCACCGCCAGCTTACCCGAGGTCGGCCCCATCGCCACGTCCTGCGGCGGGGTGGCCTTGGCCACGCCATCGACCTTGGCCTTGCGCGCGTCGGTCTGCGCCTGGTGGACGCCCGGCGAGTAATCGAGGTCGCCGGTATCGATCGCCTTCTCGATGCCGCCGATGCGGTGCATCAGGCCCGGGGTGCCCGGCTTGATCCACGGACGCACGCCCTGCGGATCGCGCTTGTAAGGCAGTACCTGACCCTCGGCGCCGTTGGCCTCCTCAAGGAAGCTGGCCGGGAACGGCGCGTAGGTCGCCGGATCGGGCACCAGCCAGGGCTCGGCCGCGTTGGCGATATAGCCATCGGTCAGCAGCATCACCGGGGTCATGAACTGGGTCGCGATCCGCACCGCCTCGATCGCGCAATCGAAGCAGTCCGAAGCCGAACGCGCGGCGATCACCGGCATCGGCGTATCGCCATTGCGCCCGTAAACCGCCTGATAAAGATCGCTCTGCTCGGTCTTGGTAGGGAGACCGGTCGATGGCCCGCCACGCTGCGAATTGACGATCACCAGCGGCAATTCGGTCATCACCGCAAGGCCCATCGCCTCGCCCTTCAACGCGATGCCGGGGCCGGAGGACGAGGTGACGCCCAACTGCCCGGCATACGAGGCACCAATCGCCGAACAGATCGCCGCGATCTCGTCCTCCGCCTGGAAGGTGGTGACGTCAAACTCCTTGAGCTTGGCGAGATAATGCAAGATCGCCGAAGCCGGCGTGATCGGATAACCGCCGAAAAACATCTTCAACCCGGCCAACTGCGCACCCGCGACCAGGCCCAGCGAGATCGCCTCCGCGCCCGTGACCGTGCGGTACAAACCTGCCGCCGCCGGCACCGGCTGCACATGCTGCTGCCGGATCTGCCCGCCGATTTCCGCCGTCTCGCCATAGGCATGGCCGGCGTTCAGCGCCGCGACGTTCGCCTCGGCCAGCACCGGATGCTTGGCGAACTTGCTGTGCAGCCAATCGATCAGCGGCTGGCGATCGCGGTCGAACATCCACAGCGCCAGACCCAGCGTCCACATATTCTTGCAGCGCAGCGCCTCCTTGTTGCCAAGGCCAAACGGCTTGACCGCCAGCAGGGTCAACGCGCTGATATCGAACGCCAACAGCGTCCACTTGGCCAGGCTGCCGTCCTCGAGCGGATTGGCGGCGTACTTGGCCTTTTCCAGGTTGCGCTTGTTGAACTCGCCCGAGTCGGCGATGATCAGGCCGCCGGGCTTCAACGCGCCGACATTCACCTTCAAAGCCGCCGGGTTCATCGCCACCAGCACATCAGGCGCATCGCCCGCGGTGGTGATCTCGGTGCTGCCGAAGTTGATCTGGAACGCCGAGACGCCGAACAGGGTGCCCTGAGGTGCACGGATCTCCGCCGGAAAGTCCGGGAACGTCGCCAGATCGTTCCCCGCCAGCGCCGTCGACAGCGTGAACTGCCCCCCGGTCAACTGCATCCCGTCGCCCGAATCGCCTGCAAACCGCACCACAACCGCTTCCGGCTGCCCGCCGACCTGCGCCGGGTTCAGATCCCGTGCGCCACCTTCGGCATCAATAGTCGCCATGATCGTCCTTCCGTTGGCAGCCCGGCTCCAGAGCCCGTCACACCGGCCTTCCGGGCGCGTTTCCGGCGCCACGTCAACCGCGCAACGGGGGCCCGCGCGTTACCTTGGCGCTGCCACTGTCGTTCCTGGCCTGCCGGCACAAGCCAGAAAATCTGTTCAGGCACATAGCCCGCCGGGCGCCGGCCCCGGCCGACCGCACCCCACCACAAGCAGGGCCCAGTCATCGAAAGCGGTCCAATCCTGATTTGCCCCGCTAGTCAAGCGGCAACAGACCGCCTATCTGCCGTCGCATGTACATCCCGACGTGCCGCAATTCCATCCGCCCCCGGCGGACGCCGCCCTTTCCCCCCGAACCGCCCTGACGGAGTGCCCGGCATGACCGACCCCGCCACCCTGCCCTATCGCCCCTGCGTGGGGATCATGCTGGCCAACGCCAATGGCCAGGTCTTCGTGGGCAAGCGCATCGACAACCGCGAGGGCGACTTCTGGCAGATGCCCCAGGGCGGCATCGACGAGGGCGAGGATGTGATCGCCGCCGGCTGGCGCGAACTCCACGAGGAGACCGGCGTCACCGCCACGCATGCCACCCTGCTGTCGCAAACGCGCGAGGAACTGCTCTACGACCTGCCCGCCGACCTGATCGGCAAGCTGTGGAAGGGGCGCTATCGCGGTCAACGCCAGCACTGGCTGTTGCTGCGTTTCTCCGGCAGCGATGCGGACGTCAACCTCAATGCCCACAAGCCGGCCGAATTTTGCGACTGGAAGTGGGTGTCGCCCGATGTGCTGCCCGACTTGATCGTGCCGTTCAAGAAGCGGGTCTATCGGTCTGTTCTGGAAGAGTTTCGCGCGCTGCTTTGAAGAAAGGGGCACGCCCCTTGCGCTCCCATAACTTGTCAGCCTCAGCGCTGACCGGCCCCGCCGGGCAACGTTGTGCCGCCGCAGAGGCTATAATGGCGGCTTCGCCGCTGGGCGCAACGGCGCGGGCGTGACACGACGCAGACAGGATCAGGGAGCGCGAGGGAGCCGAAGGCCGGCGAAGCCACCAGTCCCTCGCATTCACCCTTCCCTTCTTATCCTGCGAAGCATTAGCAAAATCAGCCAAACGCACAGCCTTGCGCCTCGCCGCGACCCCCACTAAAGGCCAATCCGAACGCAACTTCGGGGACAACCGCAGATGGCCAAGATCAAGGTAGCCAACCCCGTCGTCGAGATCGACGGCGACGAAATGACCCGCATCATCTGGGAATGGATCCGCGAGCGGCTGATCCTCCCCTACTTGGACATCGATCTCAAGTACTACGACCTGTCGGTCGAAAAGCGCGATGAGACCAACGACCAGATCACCATCGATTCGGCCAACGCCATCAAGCAGTACGGCGTGGGCGTGAAGTGCGCGACGATCACCCCGGACGAGGCCCGCGTCGAGGAATTCCACCTCAAGGAAATGTGGAAGTCGCCCAACGGCACGATCCGCAACATCCTGGGCGGCGTGGTCTTCCGCGAGCCGATCGTCATCTCCAACGTGCCGCGCCTCGTGCCGGGCTGGACCTCGCCGATCGTCGTCGGCCGCCACGCCTTCGGTGACCAATACCGCGCGACCGATTTCAAGGTCCCCGGCCCGGGCAAGCTGCGCCTGATCTGGGAAGGCGACGATGGCCAGGTCATCGACCGCGAGGTGTTCAAGTACCCCTCGGCCGGCGTCGCCATGGCGATGTACAACCTTGACGACTCGATCCGCGATTTCGCCCGCGCCTCGTTCAACTATGGCCTGACGCTGGGCTGGCCGGTGTACCTCTCGACCAAGAACACCATCCTCAAGGCCTATGACGGCCGCTTCAAGGACCTGTTCCAGGAGGTGTTCGACACCGAGGGCTTCGCCGAGAAGTTCAAGGCCGCCAACATCCACTACGAGCACCGCCTGATCGACGACATGGTCGCCAGCGCGCTCAAGTGGTCGGGCAAGTTCGTCTGGGCGTGCAAGAACTACGATGGCGACGTGCAGTCGGACATCGTCGCGCAGGGCTTCGGCTCGCTGGGGCTGATGACCTCGGTGCTGATGTCGCCCGATGGCAAGACCGTCGAGGCCGAGGCCGCGCACGGCACCGTCACCCGCCACTATCGCCAGCACCAGCAGGGCAAGGCGACCTCGACCAACCCCATCGCATCGATCTTCGCGTGGACGCGCGGCCTGATCTATCGCGGCCGGTTCGACAACACCCCGGACGTGGTGAAGTTCGCCGAAACGCTGGAGCGCGTTTGCATCGAAACCGTCGAGAGCGGCAAGATGACCAAGGATCTCGCGCTGCTGATCGGGCCGAGCCAGGCCTGGATGACCACCGAGAAGTTCTTCGAGGCGATCGTCCAGAACCTCGAGACCGAGATGGCCAAGTGGGCCTGATCGCCTGAGCGGCGGGGCCATCGCGCCCCGCCGGCCATATCGAAAAACGCCCGGTCGGCCCCATATGCCCGCCGGGCGTTTTCGCGCCTGCTCCGGATGAGCCCCTAACCCGGCGCAGAGCCCCCCTTCATCGCCGCCATGCGATCCCTGCGCGATGCCTTTCGCGCCGCGCCCTTCCCGTCCCCTGACCACCGGTCGCCGCGCCGGCAGCCGCCTGCGCATCCGGTTGCCCGCGCGCCTGACCCTGCTCAGCGGCGAGTTTTCCGTGCTCCTCGTCAACCTCTCGGAGGAAGGCGCCGGCATCCACTTCACCCGGCCGATCGCCATGCGCGTGGGTGGCAATGCCGTGCTCACCTGGCACAGCTTCGAGGTCTTCGCCGAGATCCGCCGCGTCGATCCCGACGGCTGCGGCCTGCTGTTCGAAGAGCCGCTGTCACGCTCCGACCTGCTGCTCACCCGTACGCTGGACGCCACCACCCGCCCCCCGTCCGAGCGCGAGTTGCAGCGTGACTATGCCCGCCGCTGGGCCGATGGCCACGTCTGACCCCGCCGCCACCCGTTGAATAACCGCCCCACCGCATGTTTCCCTCGGGCGTGAATTGGCCCTAAGCTGCCGCCATGTCCGCAGCCCCCGCATTCTCCGTCACCTCCAGCCTTGGCGATGCCCTGGTTATTCTCGGCGCCGCCGGGATCGTCATCCCGGTGTTCGCGCGCTGGCGGATCACCCCGGTGATCGGCTTCATCATCGTCGGCTTTCTGGTCGGGCCGCACGGATTGGGCGCCTTCGCGTCGCACCACCCCTGGCTCAACGCGATCACCATCACCAATGCTGCGCGGCTGACCCCCTTCGCCGAGTTCGGCATCGTCCTGCTGCTGTTCTCGGTCGGGCTGGAGCTGTCGTTCGACCGCCTGTGGCAGATGCGCCGCCAGGTCTTCGGCCTCGGCGCCGCCGAGCTGTTCGGCGCGGCGGCGTTGCTGGCGCTGGCGCTGATCCTCGGCGGTCAGCACTGGAAGGGGGCGATGGGCATCGGCCTCGCGCTGGCGATGTCGTCCACCGCGCTGGTCCTGCCGATCGCCGGCACGACCACGCCCGTGGGCCGCGCCGCGCTGGCCATGCTGCTGTTCGAGGACCTCGCGCTGGTCCCGGCGATCTTCCTGCTCGGCGCGATTTCCCCGCACACCGGTGGCCATTGGCAGGTCTTGGCGGCGACGCTTGGCTGGGGCGCGGTGGTGGTCGGCGGGCTGATGATCTTCGGCCGCATCGCCCTGCCCCACCTGTTCGCCCAGGCCGCGCGCACCAAGAGCCCCGAGCTGTTCCTCTCGGCCAGCCTGCTGGTGGTCATCGCGGCGGCGCTGGCCACCTCGTCGGTCGGCCTGTCGCCGATCGTCGGCGCCCTGATCGCCGGGCTGCTGATCGCCGAAACCGAGTACCACGCCGAAGTCGAAACCATCCTCGCGCCGTTCCGCGGGCTGGCGCTGGGCGTGTTCCTGATCACTGTCGGCATGAGCCTCGACGTTGCGGTGATCATGGCGCGGCTGCCCGCCATCCTCGGCGCGGCGGCGGGGGTTGTCGCGGTGAAGGCCGCCGTCACCGCCGCACTGCTGCGTGTCGGTGGCCGGCGCAGCGCGACGGCGATCGAGGCCGGCGTGCTCCTTGCCAGCCCCTCCGAAACCACGCTGATCGTGCTGGCCACAGCGGCGGACGCAGGCCTGATCGGCGCCCACACCCAGCATTTCTGGCAAATCGTCACTGCGCTGGGCCTGACGATCACCCCCGGCCTTGCGTGGATCGGCCGCCGCCTGGCGCGCGGCATCGATCGGGGTCGCCCACCCGCCACGCCGTTCAACGCCGACGACCGCCGCGCGGTGATCGTCGGCTTCGGCCGCGTCGGCCGGTTGGTAGCCGACATGCTGCGCCGCCACGACCAGCCTTACGTCGCGCTCGACTCAGACCCGGACCTGATCGCCACCGGCACCGCCGATGGCTTCTCGGTCTTGTTCGGCGACGCCCGCCGCGCGCAGACCCTCACCCGCCTCGGCCTCGACCACGCCACCGCCGTGATCCTGACGATGGACGAACCGATCATCGCGCAACGCCTCGTCCGCCGCCTGCGCGCCCAGCACCCCGACCTGACGATCATCGCCCGCGCCCGCGACGCCAGCCACGCCGCCACGCTCTACCGCGCCGGCGCCTCATTGGCGGTACCCGAGGCGCTGGAGGCCTCGCTGCAATTGTCGGAGGCGGTGCTGGTCGATCTGGGCGTGGCGATGGGCCCTGTGATCGCCTCGATCCACGAAAAGCGCGATGAACTGCGCGAACAGATCATGCAGGAGGGCGGGCTGGACGTGAAACCGAAGCTGAAGACATCGGGGTTGCGCGAAAAGGGCGCCTGAGAGGCGCCGGCATCGCCTCACCCCGCCAGCGCCGCCTTCACTGCCCCCAGCGCCGCCGCCGCCTTTGCCCCATCCGGCCCGCCGCCCTGCGCCATGTCCGCCCGGCCACCGCCGCCCTTGCCGCCCAGCGCCTCAACGCCCACGCGCACTAGATCGACCGCGCTCACCGCGCCGGTCAGGTCATCGGTCACGCCCACGGCAATCGTTGCCCGGCCCTCGACCGTCGTGACGACCGCCGCCACGCCGCTGCCCAATACCTTCTTGGCCTCGTCGATCAAGCCGCGCAGCCCCTTGGGATCGAACCCATCCAACGCCTGCCCGGAGAACTTGCGGCCGCCAACCTCCTCGATCGCAGCGCCCTGCGCCGCACCGCCGTTGCCAGCCAACGCCAACGCCTTCTTCGCCTCGGCCAACTCGCGCTCCAACCGGCGCCGCTCGTCCGAGAGCGCCACCACACGCGCCACCACATCGTCCGGCGTTGTCTTCAACGTCGCCGCTGCGGCCTTCAACTGCTCCTCGCGCGCCACCAGCCACTGCCGCGCACCCTCGCCGGTCAAAGCCTCGATGCGCCGCACGCCCGATGCGACGGCGCTCTCGCCAACGATCCGCAAAAGGCCGATGTCGCCCAGCGCCCGCACATGCGTCCCGCCGCACAGTTCCACCGAATAGAACTTGCCGCCAGCGGCCGTACGGCTGCCCATCGTCAACACGCGAACCTCGTCGCCGTACTTCTCGCCGAACAACGCCATCGCGCCCTCGGCAATCGCATCGTCAGGCGTCATCAACCGCGTGGCCACTGCCTCGTTGGCGCGGATTTCTGCATTCACCTCGGCCTCGACCACCGCAATATCCTCGGCCGTCAGCGCCGTCGGGTGCGAGAAGTCGAACCGCAACCGCTCAGGCGCGACCAGCGAGCCCTTCTGCGTCACATGCCCGCCCAACCGGTTGCGCAGCGCCTGATGCAACAAGTGCGTGGCCGAGTGATTCGCCCGCGTCGCATCGCGCCGCGCGACATCGATCGCCAGGACCACCGCATCGCCGACGCGGATCGTGCCGGCATCGACATGCGCCTGATGCGCGTGCAACCGCCCCAACGGCTTCGAGGTGTCGGCAACCGTCACGGTCAGCCCATCCGCGCCGGAAATCGTCCCGGCATCGCCCGTCTGTCCGCCGCTTTCGCCATAGAACGGCGTCTGGTTGACGATCACGGTCACGTCATCGCCCGCCGTCGCGCTCTCGACCTCAACCCCGCCCTTGACGAGCGCCACCACAACGCCCTCACCCGAGGTGCTGGTATAGCCGGTGAATTCGGTCGCCCCAACGCGTTCGGCGATGTCAAACCACACCTCGTTGGCCGCCGCCTCGCCGCTGCCCTTCCAGGCTGCGCGCGCCGCCGCCTTCTGCCGTGCCATCGCCGCGTCAAACCCGGCGCGATCGACACCGATCCCACGCGCGCGCAGCGCATCCTCGGTCAGGTCGTAAGGGAACCCATACGTGTCATAGAGCCGGAACGCCGTCTCGCCCGACAGCGTACCGCCACTGCTGAGCGTCGTCGTTTCCTCGTCAAGCAGCCGCAGCCCCTTGTCCAGCGTCTGCCGGAACCGCGTCTCCTCGCGCAGCAACACGTCCTCGATCAACGCCTGCGCGCGCCCGAGCTCAGGGAACGCCTGCCCCATCTCGGTGACCAGCGCCGGCACCAACCGATGCATCAACGGATCCTTGGCACCGAGCAGATGCGCATGCCGCATCGCCCGCCGCATGATCCGACGCAACACATACCCGCGCCCCTCGTTCGAGGGCAGCACGCCATCAGCCAGCAAAAAGCTCGATGAACGCAGATGGTCCGCGATGACGCGATGGCTTGCCCGGCTCTCGCCCTCAGCCGCCACCCCGGTCAGGCTTTCCGACGCCCCGATCAGAAACCTGAACGTATCGATATCATAATTGTCATGCACACCCTGCATGACAGCGGCGATCCGCTCCAAACCCATCCCGGTATCGATGCTCGGCCGCGGCAGCCCGATCCGCGAGCCATCGGCCTGCGTCTCGAACTGCATGAACACCAAGTTCCAGATCTCGATGAAGCGGTCGCCATCCTCGTCGGGGCTCCCCGGAGGACCGCCGAAAATTCCTGCACCGTGATCGTAGAAGATCTCGCTGCACGGCCCGCAAGGCCCGGTATCGCCCATCGACCAGAAGTTGTCCGAAGTCGGAATGCGGATAATCCGGTCATCACTCAGCCCGGCAATCTTCTTCCACAGTCCATGCGCCTCGTCATCGGTGTGATAGACCGTAACCAGCAACTTGTCCTTGGGCAGCCCCCAATCGCGGGTCAGCAAGGTCCAGGCATGGGTGATCGCCTGCTCCTTGAAATAATCCCCGAACGAGAAATTTCCGAGCATTTCAAAGAACGTATGATGCCGCGCGGTATAGCCGACATTGTCCAGATCGTTGTGCTTGCCACCGGCGCGCACGCACTTCTGGCTCGATGTCGCGCGCGGTACAGCCCGCTGTTCCAGCCCGGTGAACACGTTCTTGAACGGCACCATGCCCGCATTCACGAACATCAAGGTCGGATCGTTGTACGGCACCAACGGCGCCGACGGCACGATCTCGTGGCCATTGGCACCGAAATAGTTGAGGAAGGAGCGGCGGATTTCGTTCGTCGAAGTCATGGCATCCGCCGATAAGCCAGCAAAACGGCGCCGACAAGCCGGAAGGCCCGATCACCACGATCGCACCCCCCGACAATGCCCATCAAATCACTCGTCGCCGTCGGGACCGGCCATCATTTCGCCTGCCAGACCCTCGGTCTGCCCGCGAATCGCCGCCTCCAGCTTGGCCGCCATCTCGGGGTGATCGCGCAGATACTGCTTGGCGTTCTCGCGCCCCTGCCCGATCCGCACCGAATCATAGCTGAACCACGAGCCCGACTTCTCGACCACCGAGGCCTTCACGCCCAGATCGAGCATCTCGCCGATCTTGGAGATACCCTCGCCGTACATGATGTCGAACTCGACCTGCTTGAACGGCGGCGCCACCTTGTTCTTCACCACCTTCACGCGGGTGGTGTTGCCGACGATATCGTCGCGATCCTTGATCTGCCCCACGCGGCGAATATCCAACCGCACGCTGGCATAGAACTTCAGCGCGTTGCCGCCCGTGGTCGTCTCGGGGTTGCCGTACATCACGCCGATCTTCATGCGCACCTGGTTGATGAAGATCACGATGCAATGCGATCGGCTGATCGAACCGGTCAGCTTGCGCAGCGCCTGGCTCATCAGCCGCGCCTGCAGGCCGACATGGCTGTCACCCATCTCACCCTCGATTTCGGCCCGCGGCACCAGCGCCGCCACCGAATCGACCACCAGCACGTCGATCGCGTTCGACCGCACCAGCGTATCGACGATCTCCAGCGCCTGCTCGCCGGTATCCGGCTGCGAAACGATCAGCTCATCGATATTGACACCCAGCTTCTTGGCATAAACCGGGTCCAGCGCGTGCTCGGCGTCAACGAATGCCGCCGTCCCGCCCACCTTCTGCGCCTCGGCAATCACATGCAGCGCCAGCGTCGTCTTGCCCGAGCTTTCCGGCCCGTAAATTTCAACCACCCGCCCCTTCGGCAACCCGCCGATCCCGAGCGCAATGTCCAGCCCCAGCGAGCCCGAAGAGATCGCCTCGACCTGCATCGCCTCCTTCGAGCCCAGCTTCATCGCCGAGCCCTTGCCAAACGCGCGGTCGATCTGGGCGAGCGCGGCTTCAAGCGCCTTTTGACGATCCATATCGCGATCCTTGCCTTCTTGGATAAGCTTCAGCTGTGCAGCCATGCCCTGGGTCCTTTTCCGTAGATCGCGCAACGGCGGATCGTCAACCGGAGACCCGTGTATTCCATTTGTTCACATAGAACAAGAGCGGAACATCACCCTTTTGCCGCCACTTGTCCCATCACCGCCGCCACCTTTCCGGCAATCTGCTGCACCGAGAACGGCTTGGGCAGGAAATGCACGTCGGACAGGTCGATCTCGCGCCGCAACTGCTCCTCGGCATAGCCCGACATGAACAGCACCGGCATCCCCGGCACGATCTCGCGAATCGCCCGTGCCATTGCCGGCCCATCCATCACCGGCATCACCACATCGCTGACCACCAGGTCGAACATCGCCAGCCCGGCCCCCGCCCGCCCACGCACTTTGTCCAAGCCTTCATCACCATCGCTGGCCACGGTCACGGTGTACCCCGCCCGCGCCAAGGCCCGCTCGGCCACCGCGCGCACGGTGTCCTCATCCTCCACCAACAACACGTCGCCACCCCCGGCCCAGTTCGCGCTTTCCTCCCGCGCCCGCGTCGGCAAAGCCTCGGCCACGCCATGATGCACCGGCAGGTAGATCGAGAACCGCGCCCCTCCGCGCCCCTCATGCACGATATTATCGGCAAAGATGAACCCACCCGATTGCTTCACAATCCCGTAAACCGTCGAGAGCCCCAGCCCCGTGCCCTTGCCGGTTTCCTTGGTGGTGAAGAACGGCTCCCAGATCTTGCCCAGGATCTCCGCCGGAATCCCGCCGCCCGAATCCTCGATAATCAACGCGGTATAGTCGGCAATCGGCAGGATCTCGCTGCGCATCCCGCGCACGTCCGCCGATGTCACGCGCCGCGTCATGATCCGCATCCGCCCCGCGCCATCGCCACGCGCATGGTCCTGCATCGCATCGCGGGCATTGACCACCAGGTTGACGATCACCTGCTCCAGCTGCGTCGGATCCGCCCGCACCGGCCCCAGATCGCGGTCGTGAGTCACGCTCAGCACGATCTTCTCGCCGATCAGCCGCCGCAACATCTGCCCGATGTCAGAGACGATGTCGGGCAACTGCAACACCTGCGGCCGCAACGTCTGCTGGCGGCTGAACGCCAGCAATTGCCGCGTCAAACTCGCCGCCCGGTTCGAATTCGCGCGGATCTGCTGAATATCGTCATAGTCCGAATCGCCCGGCGTATGGCGCAGCAGCATCAGGTCGCAGGTGCCGATGATCGCGGTCAGCACATTGTTGAAATCGTGCGCCACGCCGCCGGCGAGTTGCCCCACGGCCTGCATCTTGGTCGCCTGCGCCACCTGCCGCTTCAGCCGGGTCTCCTCGGTGGTATCGGTCAGCCCCAGCAACACCGCCGCCTCGCCCAGCCCGCGAATGCCGGCCAGCGACAACGTCACCGGATCGTCCGGCTGCGCCGCCAACCGCACCGCCACATCCCCCGCGCCCGACCCCTGCGCATAGCGCCGCACGGCATCGGCCATCGCCGCCTTGTCCTCGCGCACCACCAGGTCGGTCGGATAGGTCGGCGCCGCTGCCCCCTCGCGCCCCGCCGCGCGCATGAACGCCGCGTTGGCGAATAACAGCCGCCCGTCGCGATCCGCCATCGCCAGCCCCAGCGGCAACGTCGCCAGCAAGGCCTCCAGATGCACCGCCGCCGCCGCCACGCGCCCGCCGCCACCCATCCCGGCATTGGCCTCGACCAACAGCATCACCGCCGGCATCGTCGATGGATCCGCCCCCGAGGGCGCATCGGGATCGATCGCGGGCAGATAGAACATCGTCAACGGCGCCGACCGCCGCACATCGCGCGCCCAGTAAATCAGCTCGCCCTCGCCCTGCGCCAGAAACGAGAGGAAATCGCGCCCCACCACCGGCGTCCCCGGCTCGGCGGCTTCGCGCGCGAAGGCGGCGTTCACCGCGCGCACCTCGCCATCGGGATCCACCACCGCCACGGCAAACCCCGCCTGTGCGAGCGCCCGGCCAAACTTGCCATCCAGATGCCGCACCAGATCGGCCAGCGGATCGCCACTGGCAATCGCGGTAAAGCGCCAGACGAGGTGATCCTCCGCCCGCCCCGCGCGCGCCGCCTGCGCGCGCCAGCGCAACCCGGCATAGGCCTCCGCGCCCTCCAGCAGATCGACCTGCGCCGCGCCATCGCGCCAGGCCACACGCCCCGCCCGCGCCAGCCGCTCGGCCGATTGCGCGGTCAGCGGCAAGTGCGGCGGCGCCGCCTCGGCACCAAACCACGCGGCAAACCGGGCATTGGCGCAAACCAGACGCCCCGCACGATCGGTCACCGCGATAACCCCCGGCCCCGGATGCGGCATCCCACCCGCCGCGCCATCGCCAATCTCCAGCGCCGCCACGGTCACAGACCAGTCCGGCTCGGCAAACCCGTCGCCCTCCCCGCCGCGCCGCAACTGCAACAACCCCCAGCCGATCCCGCCGATCCCCAGCAGCCCGGCGCCAAACCCGGCCACCAGCGCCGCCTGCCGCGTCAACACCGCCACGATCAGCACACTGGCCACCAGCGCCCCGCCCAGCCACATCAGTTCCCGCCGGGGATCGCCGCGCACCGCGCCCTGCGGCCTTGCCTCCGCCGTATCGCGGCGCAGGATCTGCCGGCTCATGCTGCGGCCCGCGCCCCGGCCGCGCGCGACAATCTCTGCCGCCGCCGCCGCAGCACCAGAATGCGCCAGACCACGCTCGTCACCGCATAGCCGACCACCGCCAGCACCGTCGCCTCCACCACCAAGCCGCATGCGAATGCCAGCCCACCATGCACCAGTCGGTGGAGCATGTGGCCATGATGATGCGCCATTTCGGCCCCATGCGCGGCCATCTGGTCAATCCCCGGCGAGCCGGGCACCGTCACCGCGTCGGCATCGGCCCGCACGGCGGGGTCGGCAAAGGCGCCCGGCTCGCTGACCATGCCGCTGTGCAACATCACGTCGCCGATCCGCAACGCCAGCGGCCAGAGCACCGCCCAGGTCACCGGATTGCTCAACAAGGTGGCGGCGAACGTCGTCGGCACATTGGCATTGACCAGAAACGCCAGAGCCGGCGCGATCACCGAATGCATGAACGGGATGGCGAACCCCACAAAGATCCCCAACGCCACCCCGCGCGGCACCGACCGTCGGGTAAACCGCCATAGCTCGCCACGCAGCACCAGATGCGCCACCGGCCGCAGCCAGCGGTTGCGCGCGATGGATTCGCGCGTAGGCATATGCCCGGCGACCAGCCGCCGGGCCCTCTCCACCACCATCACTTGTACTCGCGCATGATTCGCGATTGATCGCGCTTCCACTCGCGCTCCTTGATGGTCTGGCGCTTGTCGGCATCGTTCTTGCCCTTGGCCAGCGCCAGCTCGACCTTGGCCCGCCCGCGCCCGTTGAAATAGACGCTCAGTGGCACCAGCGTCATGCCCTTGCGCTCGACCGCGCCGGTCAGCTTCTCGATCTCGCGCTCGTGCAGCAACAGCTTGCGCGGCCGCTTAGGCTCGTGGTTATAGCGGTTGCCATGGCTGAATTCGGGCACGTTGGCATTGACCAGCCACACCTCGCCGTCCTTCAGCTCGGCATAGCTTTCCACGATCGATCCCTGGCCAAAGCGCAAGGACTTCACCTCGGTCCCGGTCAGGCAGATGCCCACCTCGTACACGCCTTCGATGAAATAATCGAAACGCGCGCGCCGGTTCTCGGCAACGGTCTTCTTCTTGTCGAATGCTGCGGGGGTTGGTCTTGCCATGGTTTGCGACATGTAGGCGCGGCAAGCGGCGGGCGAAAGGGGGCTAGGGCGTGTGCCCACCGCAAAGCGTTACCGTTTTGAAGAAAAAGGCCGATCCCGGGGGTCTGGACCTCCGGACCCCCATGACTGCACAGGGCACGCGGGCGCTGCGACGTTGCGCATGGGGGAAGAGGACCAAGATCGCCGATCAGGCGCCTGCGGCAAAGCCGCTTTAAAGCCTGCGGCGCCACACCGTTACGCAAGGCCGCCGGCCAACGCCACGCCGACAAGGAACAGGGAGCGCGAGGGACGTGTCCCTCGCACTTCACCCTTCAACCCTTCACCGCAACCGCACCACGTTATCCGAAGCCCGCGGATCACGCCGATCGCCGCGATACTGGCTCGCCATAGGCTCATCGGCGACCTCGATCACCTGCCCCTCGCCGAACCCGTTAAACCGCGTCCGCATCGCCGCGCCATAGGCGCCCAGCATCCCGACCTCGATATAATCGCCCACGGCAACATGGGCGGGCAGCGCAAACGGCCCCTCCATAAAGTCCGCATCGTCACAGGTCGGGCCATAGAATGCGAACTCGCCGTCGACGCCATCCTTGACCGTGCCATCGGCGGCGATCGCCCGCACCGGGAACCGCCAGCCAACATGCGCAGCATCATAGAGCGCGCCATAGGCCCCCTCGTTGATGAACAGCTCGTTGTCGCGACGCTTCTCGACCTGCACGATCATCGAATTGTACTCGGCCGACAACGCCCGGCCGGGCTCACACCACAGCTCGGACGAATACGACACCGGCAACGATTCCGCCGCCCGATGGATCGCCTGGAAATAGTCCTCCAACGGCGGCGGCTCCATCCCCGGGTAGATCGACGGGAACCCGCCGCCCACATCGATGATGTCCACCGTCACCGCCGCGTCCACAATCGCCGCGCGCACGCGCTCCAGCGCCTGCACATAGGCAAACGGCGTCATCGCCTGCGAGCCGACATGGAAGCAGATGCCCAGCGCATCAGCCACCTGCCGCGTCGCCTGCAACAGCGAGGCGGCATCGACCAGATCGACACCAAACTTCGCCGCCAGCGACAGCTCCGAATACTCCGACGACACGCGCAACCGCACGCACAGCGACAGGTCCTCTGCCGCCGTACCATCGGCCGCCCGCGTCGCCTCGACGATCTTGGCCAGCTCCTCGTGGGTATCGAGGCTGAAGGTCCGCACGCCGTGAATGTGATAGGCCTCGGCAATCGCTGCGGCAGGCTTGACCGGGTGCATGAAGCACAGCGTCGCCCCCGGCCCCAGCGTATCGCGGACCAACCGCACCTCGGCGATCGAGGCGGTGTCGTAATGGGTGATGCCCGCGTCCCACAGCGCCAACAGCAAGTCGGGCGAGGGATTGGCTTTCACCGCATAGAGCGACTTGCCCGGAAACTTCGTGGCGAAGAATCGGGCAGCCCGCTCCGCGGCGCGCGGACGGTTCAGGATAACAGGTTCGTTCGGCGAAAGGGCGCGAACTACAGCCGGTGCATCTTGGTGAATGTGCAACTCAAGGGACCCCCAATAGGCCTTTCGGCCACAACACATAGGACGAAGCTGCCTTGCGGTTTGGAAGTCCCCATGGGGCAGCGGGGGGTCGCTATATGCGAACCGGCATGAACTGCAAGTGAAAACGGGGGCCTCGGGTGCGTCGCTGCGACGGAGCGGCCCCACGCCGGGCCTCGACCCAGCAAAACCGGGCATATGACGAATTTATGACAATCTCGTGACCATAGCCGACATGAGATCGCAACCGCCGCGTCACATCCCGCCGGCCCAAAACGGCACAATTGCGCAGATGTGCCGGCGCTTCAGCTCAACCGGTCGCGGAATGTGTCCCAGCCGAATCGCTTCACGCATTCCAGCGAATCGTCCGCCGAATCCCACAGCCAGATCGAGGGCAACGGCACCCCGTTGAACGTGGTGGTCTTGACCATCGAGTAATGCGCCTGATCGAGAAACGCGAACCGCACCCCCGGCTCAGCCACGACCGGCAGGCGATAGTCGCCGATCACATCCCCCGCCAGACACGAAGGCCCACCCAGCCGCACGGGCACGCCATCCGCCCGCTCGCCCAACATCGCCGGGCGATAGGGCGCCTCGATCACATCGGGCATATGGCACGTCGCCGAAATATCGACGACGGCCACCGGCATCCCGTTGTCCTGCACGTCCAGCACGGTGCCGATCAAAATCCCGGCATCCAGAGCCACAGCCTCGCCCGGCTCCAGATAGAGTTCGCACCCCGTCTCAACCTTCACCGCGCGCAGAAACGCGATCAGTTCCTCGCGCTGGTAGTCGGCACGCGTGATGTGATGCCCGCCACCAAAGTTCAGCCACCGGATCGGCCCGCCATTGGCGGCCAGCCAAGGTGCGATCAAAGGCTTCACCGCCGCCCACGTCCGCGCAAACGGCTCAAAATCCTGCTCGCACAGCGTGTGCATGTGAAGGCCGGTCACACCCTCCAGATGCTCGCGGCGCAACTGATCAACCGGGAACCCCAACCGGGAATGCGGCGCGCAAGGATCGTACTTCGCCACCTCGCCCTCGGGGTGCAGCGGGTTGATCCTGAGGCCCACGTCGAACGCCTCCCCACTCGCCGCCAGCACCGGCGCGAACCGCGCATGCTGCCCCGGCGAGTTGAAGATCACATGGTCGCTGATCGCGCAGATCTCGGCCAGATCCTCGGCCTTGTAACCCGCGCAATAAGTCGCGATCTCGCCGCTATAGTGCTCGGCCGCCAACCGCGCTTCCCACAGCCCGCTGGTGCACACGCCATCGAGGTATTCCCCGATGATCGGCGCCACCCGCCACATCGAGAACGCCTTCATCGCGGCGAGGACCTTCACCCCCGCCCGATCCCTCACATCGCGCAGCACCGCCAGATTGGCGCGCAACCGCGCCGCATCCACCACAAAGGCGGGCGAATCCACGCGCCCCAGATCGAACTGCGCAAACGCGCCCGGATCGCCCGCCTTGGTCTCCATCAGAACGTCACCGGCCCGGCGAGTTCCTCGACCGTCCACGGCAGACCATGCTGGTTCAGCATCGCCATGTAGGGATCGGGATCCATCTGCTCCATGTTGAACACACCGGCACCGGCCCACACGTCCTGCATGATCAGCGCCGCGCCGATCATCGCCGGCACGCCGGTCGTGTACGATACCGCCTGATTGCCGGTCTCGGCATAGGCCTCCTCATGGTCGCAGATGTTCTTGATATAGAACGTCTTCTCGCCGCTGCCGTCCAATGCTTCGCCCGTGGCGATATCGCCGATGTTGGTCTTGCCCTTGGTCGTCGCGCCCAGCGTGCTTGGCTCGGGCAACACCGCCTTCAGGAACTGCAACGGAATGATCTCCACCCCGTTATAAATCACCGGATCGATCCGCGTCATGCCCACGTTCTGCAACACGGTCAGGTGCTGGATATAGGCATCGCCAAAGGTCATCCAGAACCGCCCGCGCTCCAGCTCGGGAATGAACTTCGCGAGGCTTTCCAGCTCCTCGTGGTACATCATGTACATGTTCTTCGGGCCCACGGCCTCAAAGTCGAACGACACCTTCTTGCCCATCGCCGGCGTCTCGATAAACGCGCCGTTCTCCCAATGCCGCGCTGGCGCAGTCACCTCGCGGATGTTGATCTCGGGGTTGAAGTTGGTGGCAAAGGCCTGCCCATGATCGCCGCCATTGCAATCCAGAATATCCAACTGCCGAATGGTCTTCAGCTTGTGCTTCTTCAGCCACATCGCGAACACGCTGGTCACGCCCGGATCGAACCCGCTGCCCAGCAACGCCATCAGACCCGCCTGCTCGAACCGCTCCTGATAGGCCCACTGCCAGTGGTACTCGAACTTGGCCACATCCTTGGGCTCATAGTTGGCGGTATCCATGTAATGCACGCCCGCCGCCAGGCACGCGTCCATAATGGTCAGGTCCTGATAGGGCAGCGCCAGATTGACCACCAGCTTGGGCCCGATCTCGCGGATCAAGGCGGTCAAGGCCGGCACATCCTCGGCGTCGATGGCATAGGTCAGCACCGTCTCACCGGTCCGCGCCTTCACCGACTCCGCGATCGCCTCGCACTTGCCGACCGTGCGGCTGGCCAGATGAATCTCAGGAAAGATCCCGGCGTTCATCGCCATCTTGTGGACGCACACCGAGCTGACCCCGCCCGCGCCGATCACCAGAACCTTGCTCACCGCCGATACTCCATATTTGCCGCCCACTCGGGGCCCGCCCATATAGGGCGCGCGTGTGACATCTCAACTTCGAAGACGGGAAGAAGGAGTGAATGCGAGGGACTCGTCCCTCGCGCTCCCTCAACATTGTCGACTCGGCATTGTCCGGCGGCGTTACGCAACGCGGCACCGCCGGAGGCTATATCTTGCGGCTTCGCCGCGTGGCACATGGCAGCGTGCAGGGCACAAGGTGGACAGGAACGGGGAGCGCGAGGGGTTTGCCCCTCGCACCTAACCCCTTCCTACTTCACAAACAAACTCGCCAACTCAACATGCGTCGACCACCGGAACTGCCCCACCGGCCGCAGCTCGGCCAAGCGCCACCCGGCCGCCACCAAAGTCGCCGCATCGCGCGCCCAACTCGCCGGATTGCACGAGACATAGACGATCCGCGCCACCTGCGATTGCGCCAGCCAGCCGATCTGGTCCCGCGCCCCCGCTCGCGGCGGATCGAGCACCACCCCGCCAAACCGGTCCAGTTCCTCGCCCAGCAACGGATTACGGAACAGATCGCGATGCACCGCCGCGATCGGCAACCGCGCCGCCCCCGCCGCCGATTTACACGCCAGATGCGCGCGCTGATCGGCCTCTGCCGCCAGCACCTTGGCCCCCGCCGCCGCCAGCGCGAACGAAAACGTCCCCAGCCCCGAGAACAGGTCGGCCACCACCGGCACCCCGGCCAGCCACGCGACCGCCGCGCCGACCAACGCCGCCTCGCCATCACGCGTCGCCTGCAAAAACGCCCCGGCGGGCAACGACACCGGAACACCACCCAACGTCACCGTCACGGGCACCGGCTCCCACAGCGGTTCCGGCCCATAGCCCTGATCGATCGTCAGCCGCGCCACGCCATTGGCCTGCGCGAACTCCAGCCAACCCTCGGTCGCCGCCAAACCTTCCACGGTCAGCCCGGACAGCGTCACATCCGGCCCCTGATCGCTCAGCGCCAGCCCGATATCCACCGCCAGCCGCGCCGGACCGCCGCCACCGGGCCCACGCTTGCGCGCCTTGCCGTCCTGCCCGCTGCCGGTCCGCGCCAGCATCTTGCGCAACGGCGCCACCAAGGCAAACAGCTCGGGTGCCAACACCGGACACTCGGCCATATCGACGATGCGGTGCGCCGCCGCCTCGTGAAACCCCACTTCGACGCGGCCATTGACCCGCGCCGCGTGCAAAGTCGCGCGCCGCCGCGCGCCCGCCGGCGAGAGGTGCACCGGGGCAACTGACTCAGGCGCCAACCCCTGCCCGATGGCGCCATGGACCACGCGATCCCGCACGAAATCGCCCAGCGCCGCATCGGACAAGTGCTGCAACCGGCACCCACCACACACGCCGAAATGCCGACATGCCGCCGCCACATGCTGAGGCCCCGGCACCAGCACGCCATCCGCGCCGAGCACATCCCCCGGCGCCGCACCCGCGACATGCCGACCATCGGCGGTCACGCCATCCCCGCGCGCGGCCACCCGCACGATCTCGCCCGGAACGCTCATGCCGCGCGGATCGCTTGCGCCAGCGCCAGCGGCACATGCTCGGCCAGTTGCATCGCATGGAACGCCGGCCCCGCCAGATGCGCCGCCTCGCTCTGCAACCACACACCCTGCGCCGCCGCCGCGAAGGGCCCCGCGCCACACGCCAGCCGGCTGGCAATGCACCCGGCCAACACGTCACCCGTGCCCGCCGTCGACAACCACGACGAAGCGCCGGCATGGGCAATCCACGGCGTCGCGCCATAGCCCCCCGGCGCGGCGATGATCGTATCGGGCCCCTTGGCCACCACCACCGCCCCGGTCGCCTCGGCCAGCGCGATCGCCCGCGCCACCTTGCACGAGGCCACCCCATGCACCGTCGCGCCCTTCAGCCCCCAGGCCTTTTCCAGCGCCACCAGTTCACCCTCATGCGGGGTCAGCACCACCGCGCCCAGCCGTTGCGGCAACAGACCATTGCGCCCCGCCAGATGCTTTGGCCGCAGCAGCATCAACGCATCGGCATCCAGCACCAGCGGCGTGCGCAGCGCCAGCACGGCGTCAATCGCCGCCTGCAACCGCGCCTCGGCACCGGCATCACGCCCCAGCCCAGGGCCGCAGAGCACCGCCGTGTTGCGCGCATCATCCAGCGCCTCGGCCGAAACCACCAGATCGGCCGGCGCGGGCAAAGGCCGCTCAGCGGCGATGCGGACATAGCCCGCCCCCGCCCCCTGCGCCGCCCGCGCCGCCAGCACCGCCGCGCCAGCCATCCGCCCGGCCACCACCGCCAGACACCCGCGCGAGTACTTGTGCGCATCGCTGGCCGGCGCGTCGATCGTGCGCGGCGCGCGCAGCATCCGCCCCGGGCCGAACGGCGCATCGGGCGTCGTGCCCATCTCCACCACGCCGATATCCACCAGCCGCAGCGCCCCCATCCCCGCCACCGCCGGCATCAGTGCATGCGCCGGCTTCCACGCGCCCAACGCCACCGTCAGGTCATAGCGCGGCGGGGTTTTGGTCAGCCAGTTGCCGGTATCGGCATCGACCCCGCTGGGCACGTCCACCGCCACGACATGGCTATGCGCCACCGCCAGCCGCGCGATCAACGCAGCATCGGCATCCTCCAAAGGCCGCGTCAGCCCGACGCCGAACAGCGCATCGACGAACACTGACCCACTGCGCGCCGCCTCCGCCGGCAACACCGGCCCGGCATAGCCCGCCGCCGCCTGCGCCGCATCGGTCGCCGGCGGATGCGGCGCAATCACCGCCACGTTCACCCCGCGCCCGCGCAACACTTCGGCGATCACATAACCGTCACCGCCGTTGTTGCCCGGCCCGCACAGCACCGTCACCGACCGCCCGCCGGCCATCCGCCAGACATACTCGGCCGCGCCCTGCCCGGCCTTCGCCATCAATGTCTCGACGGTCTCGCCGCCAGCGATCAACGCCGCCTCGGCCGCGCGCATCGCCACGATGGAGAGGATCTGATCGGGCGCGACAGGCTCGTGCGAGCGATGGGGCACCGGGCTCAACCCTTGCGCGGCTGGATTTGCGTCACATCACGCACGGCCCCGCGCGCGGCGCTGGTGGTCATCGCCGCATAGGCCTGCAACGCCGGCGAGACCTGCCGCTTGCGGGCCTTCTCCGGGTGCCAGCCCGCCGCATCCTGCGCCGCCCGCCGCGCTGCCAGCTCGGCCTCATCGACGACCAGCGTGATCGAGCGCGCCGGGATATCGATCGCGATCACATCGCCATTGCGCACCAACCCGATTGCGCCACCCTCCGCCGCCTCAGGGCTGACATGCCCGATCGACAGCCCCGAGGTCCCCCCCGAAAACCGCCCGTCGGTCACCAAGGCACAGGCCGCACCCAGCCCCTTCGACTTGATGTAGCTCGTCGGGTAGAGCATTTCCTGCATCCCCGGCCCGCCGCGCGGCCCCTCATAGCGGATCACCACCACATCGCCGGCCACGACCTGCCCGGTGAGAATGCCCGTCACCGCCGCATCCTGACTCTCGAACACTTTGGCCGGGCCAGTGAACTTGAGGATCTTCTCATCGACGCCGGCGGTCTTCACGATGCAGCCATCCACCGCCAGATTGCCGGTCAGCACCGCCAAACCGCCGTCCTGCGAAAAAGCGTGTTCTTTCGAACGGATCACCCCGCCCTCACGATCGAGATCCAATTCCTTCCACCGCTGGCTCTGCGAGAACGCCACCTGCGTCGGCACGCCGCCCGGCGCCGCCTTGTAGAACTCCTGCACCGAGGGCGCATTGGTCCGCGAGATATCCCAGAGGTTGATCGCATCGGCCAGCGTCCGGCTATGCACCGTCGGCAGATCGGTATTCAGCAACCCGGCGCGCTCCAGCTGGCCCAGAATGGCTAAAATCCCGCCCGCGCGGTGGACGTCCTCCATATGGACATCGCTCTTGGCCGGCGCCACCTTCGACAGACACGGCACCCGGCGCGACAGCCGGTCGATGTCGGTCATCGTAAACGGCACCCCCGCCTCATGCGCCGCCGCCAACAGGTGCAGCACAGTGTTGGTCGAACCGCCCATGGCGATATCGAGGCTCATCGCATTCTCGAACGCCCCGAACGAGGCGATATTGCGCGGCAGCGCCGTCTCATCATCCTGCTCGTAATACCGCTTGCACAGATCGACCACGACCCGGCCCGCCTCCAGAAACAACCGCTCGCGATCCGAGTGCGTCGCCAACGTCGAGCCATTGCCCGGCAGCGACAGCCCCAAAGCCTCGGTCAGGCAGTTCATCGAGTTGGCGGTGAACATGCCGCTGCACGACCCACAGGTCGGACAGGCCGAGCGCTCGATGGTCTGCACCTCCTCGTCGGTGTACTTGTCGTCGGCGGCGGCCACCATCGCATCGACGAGGTCCAAAGCGACCTCCTTGCCGCGCAGCACGACCTTGCCCGCCTCCATCGGCCCGCCCGAGACGAACACCACCGGAATGTTCAGCCGCAGCGCCGCCATCAGCATCCCCGGCGTAATCTTGTCGCAGTTGCTGATGCACACCATCGCATCGGCGCAATGCCCGTTGACCATATACTCGACGCTGTCGGCGATCAGATCGCGCGAAGGCAGCGAGTACAGCATCCCGTCATGCCCCATCGCAATGCCGTCATCGATGGCGATGGTGTTGAATTCCTTGGCGACGCCCCCCGCCGCCTCGATCTCGCGCGCGACCAGCTGACCCAAATCCTTCAGGTGCACATGCCCCGGCACGAACTGGGTAAAGCTGTTCACCACCGCGATGATCGGCTTGCCGAAATCGCTGTCCTTCATCCCCGTCGCGCGCCACAAACCGCGCGCGCCCGCCATATTGCGGCCATGGGTCGAGGTGCGTGAACGATAGGCAGGCATGGGCAGAACTCCGGCAGTGGTCTTGGCGCAAGACCAGCGCCCCTACACCCGCGCGCGGCGTTTCGCGAGATTGAAATGAAGGAGGGAAGGCGGAAATGCGAGGGGCACACCCCTCGCGCTCCCATGACTTTGTCGACGTGGGGGCTGACCAAAGGCGTTACGCAATGTCGCCGCGCCGCAGGCTATCATATGTCGGCTTCGCCGCTGGTGCTGCCGCCGCGACCGTGCGCCGCAATCATACGCCACGCCGCCGGCCCACACAACGTGGACAAGGAACGGGGAGCGCGAGGGGCGTGCCCCTCGCATTCATCCTTTAACCTTCCAACCCCACCGCCACCACATTGGCAATCCGCGCCAACCGCTCCGCCCAGACCGCCTGCGCGGCTGCATCGGCGATCTCGTCCTGCCGAACCTCGATCCCCAGATAGGGCCGCCCCTCCGCCTCGGCGTGCCGGTTCATGGTATAGTTCAGCACCCGGCCCGAGTACGGCTGCTGGTCCCCCACCACCACCCCCTCGGCCTGTAACAGCGGAATGGCGATCCGCGCCGCGCGGTCGTCCTCGTTGTACAGCACGCCCACCTGCCAGGGCCGCGCTTCACCGGGCTGCGAGGCCAAGCGGGGCGTGAACGAATGCAACGAGAGGATCAACCCCGCCGGCACCGCCTCCAGTTGCGCGGCCAACGCCGCGTGATAGACCCCATGAAACCGCGCAATCCGCGCCTGATGCCCCGCGTGATCCAGCGCATTGCCGGGGATCGCATGACCGTCGCTGGCGATGGGCACGGCGGCGGGCGCTTCAGGATCGCGGTTCAGATCGCACACCAACCGACTGACATTGGCGACAAAAGCTGCGACCCCCGGCCGCTGCGCCATCACCTCGGCCACCTGCATCACGCCCAGATCGATCGCCACATGCTGGCCCAGCAAAGCGGGGTCGATGCCCAGATCGATGTCATCGGGCACGCGGTTGCTGGCATGGTCGCTGACCACCAGAATGCCGCCGAACCGAGGCTTCCCGATCAGCCGCCACGCCTCGCTCACCGCAACGCCCCCGCCATTTGCCACCACCCCGGCTGAGCCGCCGCAATCCGCGCCGCCGCCGCATCGCGCGCCGCCGCATCCGCCCACAAGGCAAAACACGTCGCCCCAGACCCCGACATCCGCGCGATCAACGGCGCTTCCGCCCGCAACGCCGCCAGCACATCCGCCACCGCCGGACAAATCGCCACCGCCGGCAGTTCCAGATCGTTGCGCCCGGCCAACAACACCTCGCGCGCGGTCCCCTCAGGCATCGCCCCGCGATCCACGGCATCCCACGCGCGAAACACCGGCCCCGTCGGCACCGGCAAGCGCGGATTGACCAGCAAGCACGCCAGCCCCGCCACATCGTTCACCGCCAGAGACTCCAGTTCGGTGCCCGTGCCGCGCCCGATCACCGGCACGCTGGCCACACAAGCCGGGACATCCGCCCCCAACTGCGCCGCCAGATCCAGCCGATCCGCCGCCCCCAGCATCCGCAACACCGCCCCCGCATCGGCCGAGCCCCCACCCAGACCCGCCGCGACGGGTAACCGCTTCTCGATATGCAGCGCCACCGCCGGGGTTTCGCCCCCCGCCGCCAAAGCCGCAGCGCGCGTCACCAGATTGTCCGCCACCGGGCCCATCGCCCCGGCAAACTCGCCGCTGTCAGTCAAGGTGAAGGCCTTGGCCGGCCGCGCAGTGATCGCATCGCCGACATCCAGAAACGCGAACACCGTCTCCAACTCGTGATAGCCGTCCTCGCGCCGCCGCCGCACATGCAGGGCAAGGTTGATCTTGGCATAGGCGATTTCGGCGGGGTGCAGGATCATGGGGGATGCCTTTGGCGGCTTCGCCCGGTGGGATCAAGAAGGGATAGATGCGAGGGGCAAACCCCTCGGGCTCCCATGACGTGTCGGCGTTGGTGCCGGCACTGCCATGTCAGGAACCGTTGAGAGGTCGCATGTCAGTGCCCCGACCAAAGGCCCAGCGCCCTCCGCGAAGCGGAAAATAGCCTGCGGCGCATCCACCTTGCGCCACGCCGCCGGCCCCATGCAACGTGGACAGGAACAGGGAGCGCGAGGGACGGGTCCCTCGCATAACCCCCTTCAAACCTTCACATATTCGGATAATTCGGCCCGCCGCCACCTTCCGGCGTCACCCACTCGATGTTCTGCGTCGGGTCCTTGATGTCGCAGGTCTTGCAATGCACACAGTTCTGCGCGTTGATCTGCAACCGCTTGTCGCCACCCTCACCCACGAACTCGTACACGCCGGCGGGGCAATACCTTGCCTCGGGCCCGGCATAGACCGGCAGGTTGATCCGCGTCGGCACGGTGGGGTCCTTCAGCCGCAGATGGCACGGCTGGTCCTCCTCGTGGTTGGTGAACGAGAACGACACGCTGGTCAGCCGGTCGAACGAGATCACCCCATCGGGCTTGGGATAGGACACCGGCTTGTAGAGATCGGCGCGCCCGGTCTCGCTGGCATCGGTGTGGTGCTTCATCGGCTTGGCCACGCCAAAGCCGAACAGTGTGCGCAGCCACATGTCAGCACCCGCGAGAATGGTCCCCCAGGTGCCGCCGAACTTCGCCACCATCGGCTGGGCGTTCTGCACCAGCTTCAATTCGGTCGCGATCCAGCTCTCGCGCACGGCGGCGTCATACTCGCCCAGCGCATCACCCTCGCGCCCGGCGGCAATCGCGCTGGCCACGGCCTCGGCGGCCAACATACCGCTCTTCATCGCGGTATGGCTGCCCTTGATCCGCGGCACGTTGACGAACCCGGCCGAGCACCCCGCCAGCACCCCGCCCGGGAACGCCAGCTTCGGCACCGATTGCCACCCGCCCTCGTTGATCGCCCGCGCGCCATAGGCCACGCGCTTGCCGCCCTCCAGAATGGCGCGGATCTCGGGATGTTGCTTCCAGCGCTGGAATTCCTCGAACGGAAACACATAGGGGTTCTTGTAATCGAGCGCGCTGACGAACCCCAGCGCCACCTGATTGTTCGCCTGATGGTAGAGGAACCCGCCGCCCCACGAATTGCTCTCGCTCAGCGGCCAGCCCTGCGTGTGCAGCACCCGGCCCGGCACATGCTTGGCCGGATCGATGTCCCACAACTCCTTGATGCCCAGCCCATAGACCTGCGGCTGGCAATCGCGCTCCAGATCGTACTTGGCCTTCAACCGCTTGGTCAGGTGGCCGCGGGCGCCCTCGCAGAACAGCGTGTACTTCGCCAGCAGGTTCATCCCCGGCTGGAAATCGCCCTTCTGGTTGCCTTCACGATCGACGCCCATGTCGCCGGTCTGCACACCGATGACTTCGCCGTTCTCGCCATACAGAATCTCGGCGGCGGGGAAGCCGGGGAAGATCTCGACGCCCAGTTCCTCGGCCTTGCCCGCCAGCCAGCGGCACAGATTGCCCAGCGAGCCGGTGTAATTCCCCTCGTTCGACATCAACGGAGGCATCGGCCAATGCGGCATCGCGAACTTGCCGGTCTTGGTCAGCACCCAGTGCCAGTTGTCCGTCACCGGCGTCTCGGCCATCGGGCAGCCGTCGGTGCGCCATTCGGGCAGCAACTCGTCCAGCGCCTTGGGATCGACCACCGCGCCCGAGAGAATGTGCGCGCCGATCTCGCTGCCCTTTTCCAGGATGCAGACCGAGAGATCGGCGTTCAGCTGCTTCAGCCGGATCGCGGCACCCAGGCCCGCCGGCCCGCCACCCACGATCACCACATCATACGGCATCGATTCGCGTTCGATCATCGCGGTCATCTTTCCCATCCCGGCGCGGGTACGAATGCGCCCTCTTGCGAATTGCCTTGAAAGACCGCCCCGGCAAGGTCAAGAGCATTGCCCCGTGGAACCGCCCGCACGAACACATCAGATCGCCGATATCAGCCGCGCTGTTGCCGGGGCGATGGCGTGGTGGCGCGATGCCGGGCTCAGTCACGACTATGCCGATGCCACCAGCCTGTGGATCGAGGCGGAGCCGGCCCCGGCGCCCTCTGCCGCTGCCCCCAACCGGGGAGCCGCGCCCGGCCCGGCCCCGGTCGATGCCACACCCCCGCCCGCCCCGATCATCGACCGCGCCGACTGGCCGCAGGATCTGGCCGCCTTTGCGCCATGGTGGCTGGAGGACGCATTGCCCGTCCCCGCCGGCGTCCGGCGCGTACCCCCGCGCGGGCCCTCGGGCGCGGACCTGATGATCATCGTCCCCATGCCCGAGGCCGAGGATACCACCGACCTGCTCTCCGGTCCGCGCGGGCGGTGCCTTTCGGCGATGCTGGGCGCGATGGGCATTCCCGCCGATGCGGTCTACCTCGCCAGCGCGCTGCCGGCCTGCGATCCCCTGCCCGATTGGGCGGATCTGGCGGCGCAGCGGTTGGGTGAGCTGCTGGCGCACCACATCGCGCTGGTCGCCCCGCGCCGAGTCTGCGTGTTCGGCCAAAGCATTCTGCCGCTGTTGAACCACGGACCAACGCAAACGACTGCCGATTTACACATTATTAACCAAAAGGGGCCAGCCAACACGGCGGGCCTGCCTCCGATCTTCGGCAGCCCTGACCTCGATCTCCTGGTCAAGCGGCCCGCCCAACGTCGGCGGTTCTGGCATGACTGGCTGGAATGGAGCGCATGAGGGTCACCACCCCCGGCACTCGCGAGGCAGGGCGCGAAGCCACGGCTGCGGCCCATCGTGTGGAACAACGGGGTAAGCCTTTCCGGCCATGATGTGGGGATACAGGACATTGACGGCCGCGTGCGGGGCCCTTGCGGCTCTGGGCGCCGGTGCCCTCGCCGCCCCTGCGGCCCACGCCAACAGCGCGGCGGCGGACTACTTCGTCAGCCGCGCCGACCGCAGCGCCGTCCCCGCCCTGCTCTCGGCCGACGACCGCGCCTATTACACCCAGTTGTTCGGCGCGATCCACACGCATGACTGGGCGACGGTGCAATCGCTGTTCGCGCAGCGGTCCGATGGGCCATTGCACGCCGTTGCCCGCGCCGAATATTTCCTCGCCCCCGGATCGCCGCGCATCGATGCGGACAGCTTGAACACCTGGCTCGCCAGCGGCGTCGGCCTGCCCCAGGCCGAGCAGGTCGAGGCGCTGGCCACCAAGCGTGGGGTCGTCCTGTTGCCGCCGCTGCCGGTGGCGCAATCGCTGGTGGTGCTCCCCGCCGCCCCGCGCCGCACCCTGCCGCGCGATGTGCCCGATGCCGGGCTCAGTCCCGCCCTGGTCGCCCAGATCCAGGACCACATCAAGCGCGACGACCCCGCCGGCGCCAAGATCCTGCTCGATGGCGTCGATGCCAACCTCTCGGCCGAGGCGCGCGCCGAATGGCGCCAGCGCATCGCCTGGAGCTTCTATATCGAGAACGACGACACCGACGCCTATGCCGAGGCGATCGCGGCGGCCCATGGCGGCCCCTCGCCGGCGGTGCAGGCGCCGGTCGGCGGCGTGCCTTCGCCGGCGTTTCTGGCGGAAACCCCGCCGCCGCCCGCCCCCGATTTCACCGCCGCGCAGAACAATCCCGGCCTTGTCGCCGGCGCCTGGACGGCAGAGGGCTGGTGGGTTGCCGGGCTGTCCGCGTGGCGCCTCGGCGATTGCAACGCGGCACAGGATTCCTTCGCTCAGGCCGCGCTCACCGCCGGCAATCCCGAACTCGCCGCCGCCGGGTTCTATTGGCAGGGCCGCGCTGCCGTCCGTTGCCGCGCACCAGAAAAGGCCAGCGCCCCGCTGCGCCGCGCCGCCGCCTATGACGAAACGCTCTACGGCATGCTCGCCGCCGAGCAGTTGGGCCTCAAGCTGCCCACCACCCACGCCGACCCCGATTTCACCGCCGCCGATTGGCAACTGCTGCGCGATACGCCCAATGTCCGCACCGCCGTCGCACTCGCCGAAATCGGCGAGGATGGTCTCTCCGACGAAGTCCTGCGCTATCAGGCGCGCATCGGCGACGCTTCGCAGTTCCGGCCTTTGTCGCGGCTGGCGCGCGATCTCGGCCTGCCGGCGACGCAGTTGTGGATGGCCTATAACGCGCCGATGGGCGTCTCGCCCGCCCCCGCCAGCCGCTATCCCATGCCCAAGTGGACGCCGACCGGTGGCTGGCAGATCGATCCGGCGCTGATCCTCGCGCATTCCTTGCAGGAATCGCAGTTCCGCACGGCGGTGGTCTCGCCCGCCGGCGCACGCGGCCTGATGCAGATCATGCCCGCCGCCGCGCGCGATCACGCCGCCGAACTGGGCTTCACCGGCACCACGATCGACGTCACCAAGCCCGATATCAACCTCGCGCTCGGCCAGATCCACCTTGAGATGCTGCGCAATGCCAGCGCCACGCAAGGGTTGCTGCCCAAGGTCGTCGCCGCCTATAACGCCGGATTGCAACCAATCGGCCGCTGGAACACCCAGATCCGCGCCGATGGCGATCCGCTGCTGTGGATGGAATCGGTACCCTATTGGGAGACGCGCGGCTATGTCGCCACCGTGCTGCGCAACTATTGGATGTACGAGCGCCAGGCCGGCGGCCCGTCGGAAAGCCGCATCGCGCTGGCCGAGGGTATGTGGCCGCTGTTCCCCGGCCTTGGCGCCGCCCACGCGGTGCGACTGGGCAGCGCCGCCGAAACCCATCCCATTACCCAGAGGCTAGCCAGTGGCGATTGACGAATCCCGTGTGTTCAAACCGATCCGCATCGCTCTCCTGACCGTTTCCGACACGCGCGGCCCCGCCGAGGACACCTCGGGCGACATCCTCGCCGCGCGCATCACCGCCGCCGGGCACACGCTGGCCGACCGCGCCCTGCTGCGCGACGATGTGGCCGCCATCGCCGAGCGCTTCACCGCATGGATCGATGCGCCCGATGTCGATGCGGTGATCTCCACCGGCGGCACCGGCCTCACCGGCCGCGACGTCACCCCCGAGGCACTGGACCGCGTGAAGGAGCGCGACATCCCCGGCTTCGGCGAACTGTTCCGCTGGGTCAGCTACTCCACCATCGGCACCAGCACGATCCAGTCGCGCGCCTGCGCGGGCCTTGCACGCGGGACGTACCTGTTCTGCCTGCCCGGCTCCAACGGCGCGGTGAAGGACGGCTGGGACCGCATCCTCGCCGAGCAGCTCGACAGCCGCAACCGGCCCTGCAACTTCGTGGAACTGATGCCTCGCCTGCGCGAGGTGTGAACGGCAAACGCCTCAGGCAGCCGGCTTGGCGCCCTCCGCCTTGGCCTTGTGCGCGTTGTAAAAGGTTTCGGCCGCCCCCAGCGTCTGGTTCCAGGTATCGACCACATCGCTGAAATTCGGCTGGTCGAGCCCGCCCGCCGTGCTCAGGTCATACGTGACGAGAATGCCGCCATCCTTCAGCAACGACATCGTCGAAAAGCGGTGGGCATCGTTCCACTCGTTGACATAGGCCAGGCTATATTCGGGCGCCTTGGTGAAGGTGGTCGAAAACTCCAACGCGGTGCATTTGACCGCCCCGTCGCAATCCTTGAAGAACAGCGTGAAATTGAAACCGCTGGCGGCGGAATCGATTTCGGGCCGGCCATCGTCGCCTTTGGAGAGCTTGGCCTTGAACCCCTGCGCCTGCAACGATGCCACCACGCCATCCGGATTTGACGCGCAGACATAGCCATCGGGGCAGTCATTGCCGGCCCAGGCCGCGCCGGGCAGACCCGCCAACACCGCCGCCGCGCCAAATTGCAGAAACCGCCCCCTCATGCCCCATCCCCCAACGCCGCAACCCACGGCCACCACGCGGATGTCTGCGCAGAATCGGCGCCCACGCAAGCGCCAAATCAACCGGTTCCGGCCCCCGCGCGCGGCAACTTCAACCGCACCAGCAGCCCGCCCAGATCCTCGCTCTCGCCCAGATCGACCGCGCCGCCATAGATCTCCGCCACATCGCGCACGATCGCCAGCCCCAGCCCCGTCCCCGGCTTGCCCGAATCCAGCCGCACGCCCCGATCGAAAATGCGCGTGCGCTCGCTTTCGGGGATGCCGGCGCCGTCGTCCTCGATCAGGATGTGGCAGAACCGCGCATCCGCCGGCTGAGCATCCACGGTCACGAATACACTGCCGCCGCCATATTTCGCCGCGTTTTCGACCAGATTGCCCAGGATTTCATCCAGATCCTGCCGTTCGATCGCCACCGCCACCTCGCGCGATCCATCCAGATCGAAGCGCGTGCGCTCGTGCAGCCGCGTGACCGCGCGGATCACCGCCTCCACGCTCTCCCACACCACCACCCGCGTGCGCGAGGCACTGCGCCGGCCGATCGCCCGCGCCCGCGCCAGATGGTGATCGACCTGCCGCCGCATCACCGCCGCTTCACGCTTGACGGTCTCGCCCAGATCCGGCTCCTGCGCGCTGGCGGCGTTCATCACCACGGTCAACGGCGTCTTCAGAGCATGCGCCAAGTTACCGGCATGGGTGCGCGCCTCCTCGGCCGAGCGCTCGGTATGGGCCAACAGCGCGTTCAATTCCTCAACCAGCGGCTGCACTTCCAGCGGCAGCGGATCGATCACCCGGTTCGCCCCCGCCGCGCGCAAACGCTGGATCGCCAGCCGCACCCCGCGCAACGGCTCCAGCCCGTACCACGTCTGCAACGCCGCCATCGCCATCAGCCCCAGCCCCAGCACGACAAAACTGGCGATCAGGATCGAGCGGATGCGGCTGATCTGCGCGTCGAGCTGGCTGCGGCTTTGGGCGACGATGAACCACCAGTTCGTCTTGCTCCCCGGCAGCACGATCGATCGCTCCATCACCCGCAAGCGCTCGTCGGGGAACTGATCGGTGTCGAAGGTGTGAGGCGTGTTGTCGAAGTGGTTCCAGTTGACCTTCAGGCTGCGGTCCCACAGCGATCGGCTGGGGAAATCCTCGTGCCCGCGCCCGCTGATCTGCCAGTAAAGCCCCGAATTCGGCTCCAGAAAGCGCTGGTCACCCAAGGGCCGGTTGAAGAACACCTCGCCATCGGGGCCGATCTCGGCGCTGGCCACCATCGCGGTCAGCATATAGCCCATCTGATCGTCGAACGAGCGCGTGACCATCCCGGTCAACGTCTGGTCCAACGCGATCCCGCCGACCAGCAGCAGGATGGTGATCCACCCCGCCGCGATCAGCATCATCCGCCGCGCCAGCGATCCGGTATGCGGCACCGGCGCGGGCATGTTCCCGCCCGCGTCCCCAGACCCGTCGCTGGCCAAGCGCGCCCGCGCCTCAGCCCCGCGCCGGCAGCGCCGGATCGTCCAGGCTATAGCCCAGCCCGCGGATGGTGGTGATCACATCGGGGCCCAGCTTCTTGCGGATGCGCGTGACGAACACCTCGATCGTGTTGGAATCGCGGTCGAAATCCTGATCGTAGATATGCTCGATCAATTCGGTGCGGCTGACCACCTTGCCCTTGTGGTGGAGCAGGTAGGACAGCAACTTATACTCCTGCGCGGTCAGCTTCACCGGCTCGCCATCCAGCGTCACCCGGCCCGAGCGCGTGTCCAGCCGCACCGGCCCCGCCGTCAACTCGCTCGACGAATTGCCCGACGCGCGCCGGATCAAAGCCCGCAACCGCGCGATCAATTCCTCGGTCTGGAACGGCTTGGCCAGATAGTCGTCGGCGCCCGCATCCAGCCCCGCCACTTTGTCCGACCACGAATCGCGCGCCGTCAGCACCAGCACCGGAAAGGTCCGCCCCTCCTTGCGCCACATGCCCAGCACGGTCAGCCCGTCGATCTCCGGCAGGCCGAGATCGAGCACCACCGCGTCGTATTCCTCGGTCGAGCCCAGAAAGTGCCCGTCCTCGCCGTCGGTCGACAGGTCCACCGCATAGCCGGTCTGCTCCAGCGTGGTCTTCAACTGGCGGCCCAGCGTCGGTTCGTCCTCGACGATCAGGATGCGCATGGGGGCAGGCTCCTCGTGTTCAGGTGTACGTTCATCGCATGGGCAAAGCGGTTGGGCGCGTCAAGGCATCGGGCGCGCGGCATCCCCGCCGCCGTTCAGGGTGATCGCCCGATGATCGCCCCCGATCGCGCATCGACGTCGACAAAGCTGACCCGCCCGTCGCGGATGAACTTCAGCCGGTAAACCATGGCGTGCTCGTCATACTCCGGGCCAAGGTACTGGGCGCCGGGCATCATCGGCAGCACCCGGCGCTCGATCGCGCGGATGCGCAGGATCGCGCCTTCGCTGACTTCGCGCCGCGCGGCACCCTGGGCATCGCCATGCATCTCGGGATGGAGTGGCGGATCGTCGGCCGATGGGTGCGCCAGGGCGTCCGCCCCCGGCATCAGCACGGCGGTGACCAAGGCAACACAGCGAAGCGACGGCAAGCGGCGGACGGAGGACATGACGGACCGGTTAGTGCATGAGGATTGAACCCGGTGTGAATGTCGTGGTTTCGGGGCGAGAACAAGCGCGAAAGCCCTTCCTTCTTCTCCCCCCCACAGGTAAGCGCCGCTCCATGGCAGCACCGATCCTCAGCTGGGAGGGCCTGGGCCTTGTGCAAGGCACAGGCTGGCTTTTCCAAGACCTCGACCTCAACATCGGCGCAAAGGATCGGCTCGCGCTGATCGGCCGCAACGGCGCGGGCAAATCCACGCTGCTGCGCCTGATCGCCGGCACGATCGAGGGCGACAAGGGCAAGCGCTCGGTCCAGCCCGGCGTGCGCGTCATCACCCTGACGCAGGACCCCGATTTCACCGGCTGCGCCACGCTGATGGACTATGCGCTGGCCGGCAAGGACGCCCCGCCGCGCCACGAGATCGAATCCATCGCCGGCCAGCTTGGCATCGACATGACGCGTGAGGCCGCCACCGCATCGGGCGGCGAGAAACGCCGCGCCGCCATCGCCCGCGCGCTCGCCAGCGAGCCCGACCTGCTGCTGCTCGACGAGCCGACCAACCACCTCGATCTCGCCGCGATCGATTGGCTGGAATCGTGGCTGCAACGCTTCAACGGCGCCTTCGTGGTGATCAGCCACGACCGGACGTTCCTCACCCGCCTGACGCGGGCAACCTTCTGGCTCGATCGCGGTTCGCTGCGCCGGCGCGAGATCGGCTTCGGCGGCTATGAGGCGTGGGAAGACGAAGTCTACGCCGAGGAGGCGCGCAACGCCGCCCGCCTCGACGCCAAACTCAAGATCGAGGCGCACTGGCTTGAACGCGGCGTCACCGCGCGGCGCAAGCGCAATCAGGGCCGGCTCGAAAAGCTGTGGGAAATGCGCGCCACCCGCGCCGCGATGCTCACCCCGCAAGGCATCGCCAAGCTGGGCATCGCCAGCGACGGCAACAAAACCAAATCGGTCATCGTCGCCGACAAGGTCAGCAAACACTTCACCAACCCCGAGGGCGAAACCCGCACCGTCATCCGCGACTTCTCGCTGCGCATCCAACGCGGCGACCGGATCGGCCTCGTCGGCGGCAACGGCGCGGGCAAGACGACCCTGCTCAAACTGCTCACCGGCGCGCTGGAACCCGACGAGGGCACGGTCACCCTCGCCAAAACCCTGAACGCCGTCCTGATCGACCAACAACGCAGCCTGCTCAGCCCCGAAAAGCGCGTCCGCGACATCGTGGCCGAGGGCGGCGACTGGGTCGATGTGCGTGGGCAACGCAAACACATCCAGGGGTATCTCAAGGACTTCCTGTTCGAGCCCAGCCTGGTCGATGCCAAAGTCGGCACGCTCTCGGGCGGCGAACGCTCACGCCTGTTGTTCGCCCGTGAATTCGCCCGCTTTTCCAACCTGCTCGTCCTCGACGAACCGACCAACGACCTCGATCTCGAAACCCTCGACCTCCTCCAGGAGGTCATTGCCGACTACGACGGCACCGTCCTGATCGTCAGCCACGACCGCGATTTCCTCGACCGCACCGTCACGATCACCCTCGGCCTCGACGGCAGCGGCAAAGTCGATATCGTCGCCGGCGGTTACGCCGATTGGCAAAAACAACGCGCCGCCCGCCTCGCCAACAAGCCCGTTGCACGCGCCACCACCTCGGCCACCACCGAAGCCCCCCCGGCGCAAATGCCGCCCAAAAAGGCCAAGCTCAGCTACAAGGACCAGCGCGACTACGAGATCCTGCCCAAGCGGATCGAGGAACTGGAAGCCCAGATCGCCCGCGACGAAACCGCGCTGCACGATCCCAAGCTCTATACCGCGAACCCGCAGAAGTTCGCGGCTTTGACGGCGGCGGTGGACAAGGCCCGCACCGAAAAGGCCGACGCCGAGGAGCGGTGGTTGATGTTGGCCGAGATGGTCGAAGGTTAACAGGCGAAGGCCGGGGGTGGCGTTTGATGTGCCGGTTTTTCGAGAAAAACCGGTTGGCCCCCGGACCCCCATCACTGCATTCGTCGCGCCCCGCACACGGCGGCAGGTCCGCATGGCAAGGTTCAAGATCCCTGCCCGCTGCGCGGGCGGCGCTTCACCGCCATCACAGCGCCGCAGGCTGTAAACCCTTGCCCCCAAGCGCCACGCCCGAATCCAAACATCAAGCAAGACAGTCATGGGAGCGCGAGGGGTGTGCCCCTCGCATTCACCCCTTCCCACCTTCAAACCCGATAAAACCCCGCCACCCGATCCAGCGCCAACCCCAGCACCAGCTTCCCCGACCGCGCCGGCCACCCCAACCCCTTCTCCGCCCCCGCCAGCGACTCCCCCGCGCAGACCACGCGCCACAGCACATCGCTCAACCCCGGCCCCGCCGCCGCCACCGCCGCCTCGAACCGCGCTTTGGCCGCGATCTGCCGCTCCCCCGGCGACAACCCCCGCTCCCCGCCGGAAACGCGCACCGGGTCCCAGCGCATCGTCACCGAGGGCATCATCTGCGCCCGCTCCCAATCCGCCCGCAACCGCTCGCCGGCCTCGAACTGCCGGTCGGACAACATCCCCCGCGCATGCAGCCAGGTCAGCGGCGATTCGGCCACATTCACCGTCACCGCCCGCGCCCCGGCGCCCGGCACATGGCGCGAAGGCCCTTCGCTGGTTAGCTCGCGTTCCACCAGAACCCTGCGCATCGGCGATTCTCCTTGGCTGTACGACTTTGGTGTCCTTGCCAAACCCGCGCACAAGTAGGAAAGCTAAAACCATATCGGTTCACGGATCGCCCACCCGATTCGCGAACGCCGTCAGGGAACGCATTGAAGATGATCAACCGCATCCGCGATATCCGCCGCGAAAAGGGCATGACGCTGGCCGATGTCGCCGCGCGCTGCACCCCGCCGACCACCGCACAGACGATCGGCCGTCTGGAAACCGGCATGCGCAACCTTTCGCTGGTGTGGATGAACCGGATCGGCGCCGCGCTGGATGTGGAACCGGAGATGCTGGTGAAAGGCACCGACACCGCCGAGCCCAAGATCATCGCCCGCCTGTCCGACGCCGGCGCCGAGGCGCTGACCAACCCACGCGACGCCGTCCTGCCCACCGCTCTCGGCAGCGACCTGCCCGAGGCGGGCCCGCTGGTCGCCATGGCGATCGAGGCCAGCGCCGGCGAATACCGCTATGGCGACCAGCTCTGGCTGCGCCAGATCGGCCCCGAAGGCTTCGCCCGCCTGCTCAACCGCGATGTTCTCGCCCCGCGCAGCGGCGGCCGCTTCGCCTTCGGCCGCATGATCGACCGCAACGGCAGCCGCATCGCCCTGCTCCCCCCCGGCATCGGCGCGCGCCAGATCGTCATCGACGCCGCACCGTGGCTGGCGGTGGCGGAAATGCTGGTGCGCCGCCTGTAACCATGCGCGTCCTCTCGCTCAGCACGCTGTTCCCCTCGCCCGTGCAGCCCACGCTGGGCCGCTTCGTCGCGAACCAGATGCGCAGCGTTGCCGAGACCGGCCGCGTCGATCTGGTGATGCTGAACCCGGTGGGCGTGCCGCCATGGCCGCTTTCGCGCCTCAACGCTTACGCCAAACCCGCCGCCTGCCCGCCGACATCCGCGCTGGGCCCGCTGACGGTCCACCACCCGCGCTTCCCCGCGCTCCCCGGCCTCGCCGACCACAACCCGCGCCAGATCGTCCGCGCGCTGCTCCCCCTGATCCGCCGCCTCCATGCGGACCAACCGTTCGACCTGATCGACGCGCAGTTCTTCTTCCCCGACGGCCCCGCCGCAGCCACCATCGCCACCGCCCTCGGTATCCCGTACACCATCAAGGCGCGCGGCTCCGACATCCACTACTGGTCCACCCGCCCCCGCGCTCACGCGCAACTCAGCGCCGCCGCCGCCAACGCCGCCGCCATCCTCACTGTCTCCGCCGCGCTGGGCCGCAACATGGCCGCGCTCGGCTTCCCCGCCGACCGTATCCGCACGCACTACACCGGCCTCGACCGCACCCGCTTCCGCGTCACCCCCCGCGCCGAGGCCCGCGCCGCGCTCGACCTATCAATCCCGGCAAATGCCCCGCTCCTCGTCACCCCCGGCTCGCTGATCGCCATCAAGGGCCAGCGCCTCGCCATCGACGCCCTCACCCACCTGCCGACAGCCCACCTCGCCCTCGCCGGCACCGGCCCCGATGCCGAGGCCCTGCGCACCCACGCCGCCGCGCTCGGCGTCGCCAACCGCGTCCACCCCCTCGGCCAGGTCAGCCACGACGCCCTCCCCACCCTGATGAGCGCCGCCGACGCGGTGGTCCTGCCCTCCGAACGCGAAGGCCTCGCCAACGTCTGGATCGAGGCGCTCGCCTGCGGCACCCCCCTCGTCATCCCTGACATCGGCGGCGCGCGCGAAGTCGTCCGCGGCGCCACCGCCGGTCGCATCGCCGCGCGTGACGGTGCCGCCATCGCGGACGCCGTGCGCGAGGTGCTGGAGATGGGCGCGGCGCAGGACGATGTCGCCGCCACCGTCGCCGGGTTCAGTTGGGAGGAAAATGCCCGACGGTTGATCGGGATTTGGGAAGAGGTGGCAGGGAAAAAAGGGTGAAATGCGAGGGGCAAACCCCTCGCGCTCCCCATTCCTGTCCACGTCGGCGCTGAACAGACACAACAGCGCAAAGTTTCTGCGCCGCAGGCTATCAAAAGCGGCTTCGCCACATCACGCTCCCGGATCGGTCACGCACCACGCCGACAGTCACGGGGTGCAGGGGCCGCCGCCCCTGCCCGCCGGAGGCACCCTTCTGCCCCCCTTCAACTCAAGGCCGCGCGCGTTCCTTGGCCAATCGCTCCTGCCGGTCCTGTGCCGTCTCGGTCGGCACAAAGCTGCCCGACGTCACCTTCAGCCAGATCAGCATCGGCGCCGCCATGTAAACCGAGGAGTACGTGCACACGAAGATCCCCAGGATCAGCGCCGCAGCAAACCCGAAGATCACCTTCGGCCCCAGCACCATCAGCGAAATCAACGTGATCAGCATCGTAGCAGAGGTCATCACCGTGCGCGCCAACGTCTCGTTGACCGAGAGATCGAGCAACTCCGGCACATCCATCTTGCGATATTTCTTCAGGTTCTCGCGAATGCGGTCATAAACCACGATCGTATCGTTCAACGAGTAGCCGATGATCGTCAGGATCGCCGCCACGATGGTGAGATCGAACTCCATCTGCGTCAGCGCGAACATCCCCACGGTCAACGACACGTCGTGCACCAGCGATGCCAGCGCCCCGACCCCGAACTGCCATTCGAACCGGAACCAGATGTAGATCGAGATCGCGATCGCCGCAAAGCCCAGCGCCTTGAACGCCGTCCACCCCAACTCCTTGGACACCTTGCCCGAGACCGAATCGACACCGTCGATCCGCGCATCGGCATGGTCCTGCTTCAGCGTGGTGGTGATCTTCTTGGACATCGCCTCGGCCACCGCCGGGTTATGCTCCGACCCCTCGGGCAGGCGCAACCGGATCGATACCGCGTTGGGCGCACCGAACGTCTGGATGATCGGCTCACCATAGCCCAGCGAACCGATCTCGCCGCGCAAGGCCGCCACAGGGGCGGTTGCGCTCTGGGTAAAGGTCACGCGCACCATCTGCCCGCCGACGAAATCGACGCCGAGGTTGAGGCCGTTGGTGAACACTAACACCCAACTGGCGATCATCAGGATGGTGGAGACGATGGTGGTCGGCCACTGCCACTTCAGAAAGTGGATGTTGGTATGGTCGGGGACGAGTTTGATCAGGCGCATCTGTCGCGGCCCCTTAAATGTGCAGATCCGCGGGCCGCGCCTTGCGCAGCCACAGCGCCACCCACATGCGGGTGAGGAACACGGCGGTGAACACCGATGTGACGATGCCGATCATCAGCACCACGGCAAAGCCCTTGATCGGGCCCGAGCCGAACGCGAACATCAGCACCGCGGCGATGATATGGGTGATGTTGGCGTCAAAGATCGTCCGGCTCGCCTCTTTGTAGCCGGTCTCGACCGCGGCGAAGACCTTGCGCCCGCGCCGCCGTTCTTCGCGGATGCGCTCGTTGACCAGCACGTTGGCGTCCACCGCCGCACCGATCGTCAGCACGAACCCGGCGATCCCCGGCAGCGTCAGCGTGGTGCCGAACACCGACATAATGCCCAGGATCATCAACACGTTGATGGCCAGGGCGATGTCGGCATAGATCCCGAACCGGCCATAGGTAAACGCCATGAACAGCACCACCAGGCCCGTGCCGACGGCCATCGCGATCACGCCCTTGTGGATCGAATCGGCGCCCAGATCGGGCCCGACGGTCCGCTCCTCAATCACCTTCAGATCCACCGGCAGCGCGCCAGAGTTCAGCGAGATCGCCAACCCGCTTGCCGCATCGGCGGTGAACCCGCCCGAGATCCGCGCCGATCCGCCGAGGATCGGTTCGTTGATGTTGGGCGCCGACAGCACCTTGCCATCGAGGATGATCGCGAAGGGATGGCCGACGTTGGCGCTGGTCAACTGCGCGAATTTCTGGCCGCCATCCTGGTTGAAGTTGATGTTGACCACCCACTCGCCATTCTGGCTGTCCACCTGGGCCTGCGCCGAGGTCAACTGATCGCCGTTGATCCCGCCCAGCCGCTTGACCGCGATGCCGCCCGCCGCCGCGCCATGCGCGTTGGGCGCAAACGGCACGATCTGGTCACCCGGAGGCGCTACCCCGCTCGCCACATCCGAAGGCTGCGCCGAGATGTCGACCAGCCGGAACTCCAGCTTCGCGGTCTGCCCCAGCAAGGCCTTCAGCGCGGTCGGGTCCTTCAACCCCGGCACCTGCACCACGATGCGGTTCTGGCCCTCGCGGATAATGGTCGGCTCGCGCGTGCCCAGCGCGTCGATGCGCTTGCGCACCACCTCGGTCGCGGCATCCATCGCGGTGGACACCGATTGGGTGATGCCCTCTTGCGTCGGGGTCAGCACGAAGCGGGTCTGGTCCACCACCTGGATGTCCCAGTCGCGCTTGCCGGTCAGCCCGGCGCCATTGGTCAGCGGCAGGATCAACTCACGCGCGGCATCGACCTGCGACGGGTCGGCAACCATGAAGCTGATCGCACCGTTGTTGTTCGAGATGTCGCCGATCCGCACCTTGCCGTTGGAGAGGGCGACGCGCGAGCGCACGCTCTCCTCCATCGTCTCCAGCCGCTGGTTGACGATCTGCGAAGGATCGGCCTCCAGCAGCAAGTGGCTGCCCCCGGCCAGATCCAGCCCGAGATTGATCTTGGGGTTCGGCAGCCCGGCCGGCCAGTCCACCCCCGCCAGCGAGCAGATCGAGGGCACCGCCGCCAACATGCAGGCAAGCGCCACCAGCCATGTCAGGGCCTGTTTCCAGCGGGGAAAATCGAGCATCGGATCAAAGGCTTTGCGCAAGACGCCCCGACCATCGGCCGGGGCAGAGAATATTCAACGGGCGGAACGCCGGCGTCAATCGTTGGCGGCCGGAACCCCGCCCGGCGGGATCACATCGCTGATCGTCGACTTCAGCGCGCGCACCTTGATGCCCGGCGCCAGTTCAACCTCTGCATAATCGCCATCCACGCGCACCACGCGCCCCAGCAGTCCGCCGCCGGTCAGCACCTGATCGCCCTTCTTGATCCCCTCCAGCTTGGCCTTCTGAGCCTTGGCCGCCTGGGTCTGCGGGCGGATGATGAAGAAGTACATGATCGCGATCAGAACCGGCACGAAGCCAAAGTTCAGCAGCATCGACGACGGCTCGCTCGACGACGAAGCGCCGGCGGCAAACAGATCAAGGGCATTGAGGCTCATGGGATCAGGCACACTTTCACGGAGCAACGCATGGAATCCGGATCGGCGCCCGATGAAGCCCAGTTGCATCCATGTGCATCCATTGCCCCCTCCGGTCGCCAGTCGCCAACGGCACACAACCGGCAAGGCGGAAGGGCGGCATCGGCGGCCCCGGCGCCTAGCAGCAATCATTGCCCAGCGCAACGAACCTCGGCCGCGCGACGGTGATGCAAATTGCCCGCCAAGAGGCGCTTGCATCCCGCGCATTGCGTGCCTATAGGGGCGCCCTCCCGCAGCGGCTTCGGCCAAACGCGGGCCGGTCGGGACGTAGCGCAGCCTGGTAGCGCATCACACTGGGGGTGTGGGGGTCGGAGGTTCGAATCCTCTCGTCCCGACCAATTTATCAATGACTTAGCCGAAAATCTTACCCCGCCGGGGGCGTGTTTTTCGCTCTGGTGGTGCGCTGGTGGTGCAGATTTCTGCCGCAAAAAATTTTGCGAGTATGCCGAATCTTGCCTCTGCGACACGGAATCCCGACTTGCCGAGCGGCTTGCCCATCGATTACGACCCTGCCAGCGGGGGATCAGAATGCCTTCCGACGCACCCTGAAAGGGAAACGGGTTGGCCACTGGAACGCAGGGCGAGTATCTGAAATACGAACGCGCGGCAGCCGCGCTTGCGCATTTCTGCCGCCGCTCCGCTGCCGACAATCCCAAATCCCTGATCGGGGAAAAAGCATATAACGCATGGTTTGATGCTGCGCGCCGCGCGGCGATCAGCAGGCGCAGACGCATGGCGATTTATAGTGTGGCCGGTGGTCTGGTTGCAGTTGCCATCGGACTCGCTCTCCTGCCCTTGCCCGCCATCGTAGCCCTCCTGCCCGCTTTGCCCGCTGGTTGGTTGATCGGCAGCACCATGCGGCGCGGTTATCGAAGCGACGAACCCACGCTTGAAACCCTGATCGATGGCGCAACGCCTGAGGAACGCGACCACATCCTGAACCTTGAGGAATTTTGCAAGCGGGCCGCCAGCGGAAAATTCAGCGTGGTCGAACGCTACCCCGACGGTTCCATCCGCGAGTTGGACGCAGACCGGCTGAAGTGTTTCGCCGCCGATGGCGGCAAATTGCTGATCCTGTCCATCGATCCGGCGGACTGGTTGCTGATCCGGCGCAGA
>Ga0302187_10000018_pt1 | contig 186109 bp, 191 predicted proteins | sample II_Bog_E1_3_FD_202120 | JGI IMG/M metagenome (GOLD analysis project Ga0302187, IMG submission 202120) | Peat permafrost microbial communities from Stordalen Mire near Abisko, Sweden - II_Bog_E1_3 | ecosystem: Environmental > Terrestrial > Soil > Wetlands > Peat | place: Sweden: Abisko...
AGGTTGTGCTGTTTGTCTGGACAGGGTGATACGCTCAGCCTGACCTGAGCGGTCGTCTCCAGTTCAGACGTTGTGGTCAGGGTCGGGTTGAGGTTGCCGCCTCGTCCCGACCCGCTTTTCACCGGGTTCTATCCCGTCGATCTCGCAGCCGCGTCGATCGACACGACATGATCGTTCCCGTTGGCAACGATACCCATGCCCGCCGCATGCTTCCGGACGGTGTCGGAAACGTAGCTGGGCGAAAGATGGGCATAGTGCCGGCGGGTGATTCGTTCGTCCTTGTGGCCGAGGGCCTGCGCAATGACAGCCATCGGGACGCCAGCCAGTGCCAGCCGCGCACCATATGTACGCCGAAGGTCATGGAACCCAGCGGCCGGAACGACCTTCCCCGCCTCACACGCTGCGTTCATGCGCCGGGTCTGCGTGGCGTCATTCCAACGCTTGCCGTCAGGTCCGGGGAATACGAGCGCATCGCCAGGCTTCCCCGCGATCTGCTGCTTGAACAAGGACAGCCCCTCACCTTCCAGATAGCAATCCCGTGGGCTGCCGCCTTTGGTTTCCTGCAGGCGGACGGTATGGGACCGCAGGTCGACGTCGGCGACGACGATCCGGCGCAACTCGCCCCAGCGCGCGCCCGTCAGCAAGGCCGCCTGAACGATGGGGCGGATCTCGGGGCTTGCGGCATTCACCAGCCGCCGGGCCTCGTCATCGGTGAGATACCGCAGGCGGGCGCCATCGACATCCTTGAACGGCTTCACCGACTTCCACGCCTGGTCGTTAGCGATTCGCCCGTTCGCGTAGGCGAGGTTCAATGCCGCCTTCAGCACCGTCAGGATTCGATTCGCCGTTGCCTTGCGCTTCCGATGGGCCTCGGGGGTTTCCAATGGGCGGAATTGCTGATCCGCACCCTTGCGGCTGCGAAGCCGAGCCGGGGCGGCGGCAATCTCTGAATGGAACTTGCGGACCTGCGCTGCCGTCAGCTTGGTCAGCTTCACGTTGCCGAGCGCCGGCCGAATGAACTGCTCGATGCGACGGCGGGTGTTGACAAGATCCTTCTTGGTGAACGCCGCGAGGTAATCGTCGAGCACGTCCCCGACCGAATAGGCCGCCGTGACCTTCACGCCGCCCTCGACCGACTGAAGCCAGCGCCGCGCTTCGTCCTGCGCCTGCCGATAATTAAGGATGCGGACGCCGTCGGCATCAGCGGTGTCGTCCGCCTCACCTAACGTCGCCTTGTTGTAGCCCCCTGCCCGACCCAACGGACGGTGACGCGCGATCCACGTCGCCTTGTTCGCCCCCTTGCGATAGCCGAGGTGGAACCCCTCGCTCAGGAGCATCCAATGGGGTTCGGTCTGCCGCGCCAGACGCGTGCGGGCCGCACGGCTTTCGAGCCGATTGTCGCGCACAGTACGAGCCATATTCCCCTCCGTCGTTACCTAGGTAATGAGTAGGTAATATACATGGCCGGAGGCAGGCGGACAATGGCAAGCATAAATTCAATTATGTCATATATTTACTTTTCCATAAATGTCCGCGGTTGTCCGCATATAGGCCCGTTTCGGCCCTCTCACGGCTGAAACACGAGTTCGATTCTCGTAGGGTCACCAGCATAGAACGCCTTTGGGGGCCATCGCGGCCCCGGCGTAACTCTCCCCTCGCTCATGCATTGCGGCCGACGGCGGGTCGGCTTCAATCGAACAGGCTGCTCAGGCCTTGCTGCTCGGTCTGGTAGGCGCTGGCCACCATCGCCGCCAGCGTTGCCGCCGATGGCTTGCCGCTCGTGGTGGCCGCCGTGCCGGTGGTGGACGGTGTCGCGCCGCTGATCATCGACAGCAGCGAACTCCCGCTAGTGCTGTTGCTGGTCCCCAGCGCCCCGAGCGTGCTAAGCGCGCTGTTGGTGTCGGTGCCGAGCAGGCCGGCGAGCGACGAGGTGGATGACGAGGTGCCGTTGACCAGGCTCAGCACGTTGGCCAACTGGGTGCTGGTCAGTTTCGACGACGAACCGGTGTCGCTGCTGGCGCCGGTCGCAGTGGTGGCATTGGCGCTGGTGTATAGCGAAATCAACGCCCCCAGCGCGGAACTTCCGGACGAGATCGATGTCATGGCCAGGCCCTCCAACAGAGGCGGCGGGCGATGTGTGCCCGCCATCGCCGCTGCCTTACGCCAACGCGGTTGCCAGCATACGCCCGGCCGCCTGCGCAGAACCCCGGATCAGGCCGCCTGCCCGCTCCGCCGGTGCCAGCGGCCGCGGCGATCGATCTCGATCTTGGCATCACAGTTGCGACAGGTGGCAACGTGGGCCTGGCCATCCCATTCGATCGCCCGCCGGCGGGGCCGGTGGCGGTTCAGGCGACACATCAACCAATCAAGCGAAATCACGCGACACCCCTTTTGACGCAGAAAACCGCGTAAAAACCCTTATAAACGATGTCGTATGACAATCCAAAGATCGATATTGCTGGTGATACAATTTGCGACATTTTTTATTGCTTTTTTATTTCGGTCGGAAGCGATGCGTAATAACCTGTAATCCAAGAACTTCAATCTGTTTGAAACCAATGCCGTGCCGACCGACGCCCCAATCGGGCAACGCGGGCCGCCATGCAACATTGCTGGATTTCCGCGCCCCCGCCGTGGCACAAGCGGCGCATGCACCATATCGACACCGTCACGCTGGGCCTGTTGCTGTTCGTTGCCTGTCTGGTCGCGATTCTGTGCCGGAGGCTGGGGTGGCCTTATGCCATCGGGCTGGTGGTGGCGGGGATCGGGCTCAGCCTCGCGGGCGTGCACAGCGGCATCGCGCTCACGCCTGAACTGGTGTTCTCGGTGCTGCTGCCGCCACTGGTGTTCGAGGCGGCGCTGCACCTCGGCTGGGCGCAGTTCCGGCGCGAGGCGCCGCTGGTGCTGGCGCTGGCGTTTGGCGGCACGGTGGTCTCGGCGGCGGTGGTGGCCGGGGCGATGCACGGGCTGGCGCATTGGGGCTGGCCGGCGGCGCTGTTGTTCGGGGCGTTGATTGCCGCCACCGATCCGGTCTCGGTGATCGCGATGATGAAGGAGCAGGACACCCCGCCGCGCCTGCGCTTCCTGATGGAGGCCGAGAGCCTGATCAACGATGGCGCCGCCGCTGTGCTGTTCACCGTGATTGCCGCGTGGATCGCGGGCAGCGCCGCCGGGCCCCAGGGCATCGCCCTCGCGCTGGTGCAGACGGTGGGCAGCGGGGTGTTGCTGGGGCTGGTGGTCGGCGCGGCGATGATGCTGGTGGCGGGGCCCACCGACGATCATCTGGTGGAGATCACGCTGACGATGCTGGCGGCCTATGGGTCGTTCCTGCTGGCCGAGGAACTGCATGTCTCGGGCGTGCTGGCGACGCTGGCGGCGGGGATGCTGGTGGGCAACTGGGGCCGTGGCCGGATGCTGAGCGATGCCGGGGGGCCGGCGGTCATCCGGTTCTGGGATTTCGCCGCGTTCCTGGCCAACTCGGTGGTGTTCCTGCTGATCGGCAGCCGCGAGGCAGTGCAGCCCATCACCACGTTCCTGTGGCCGGCGGCGGTGGGCACGGGGGCGGTGCTGGTGGGGCGGGCGGCGGCGATCTATCCCATCGCGCGGGGGTTTCGGGGTCGGCCGCTGGCGGTCGATGGGCTGACCCAGCATATCCTCGTCTGGGGGGGATTGCGCGGGGCGCTGGCTTTGGCGCTGGCACTGGGCGCGCCGGCCACCCTGCCCGAGCACGATGCCCTGGTCAGCGTGGCCTTTGCGGTGGTGGCGTTCTCGCTGTTCGTGCAGGGGTTGACGGTGCCGATCCTGCTGCGCCGCGCGCGGGCCGCCTGACGCGGCCACCACCCGGCGCGGGGCCGGATGGTGGCGCGCCCGTCAATACCAGTAGTGGTGATGATGGTGGTGGTGGTGGTGATGGAACGCCGGCGGCGGGGGCGGCGGCGGCAGAAACCAGGCGCCGTTCTGCCAGCTATAGCCATGGTGGCGATACCACGAGCGGCTGTGGTGATGATGGTGGTGGTGATGCCGGTCGGGGCCGCCCCACTGCGCCTGCTGGAACAGGGCGCTGTGGGTGGCGGCGGCCTGATCGTCGGCCTGGATGCGGTCGGCGGCATCGGGCACCGGCTCCAGCAGATCCGCATAGGACGCGGCGACGGGCACCTGCGCCATCGCCGGACTGGCGAGAACGGCGCCACCGGCCAATACGGCCAACGCCGCGCCGGTGAGCATAGTCTCCTTGAAGGTCATGGCGGGACTCCTCTTCGATTGTCGTCATCAGGGGGCGTGACACATGTCGCCAAGAGGGGCGGATGCACGACATCCATCCCGCCACCGCGACAGGCGACACCACCTCAACGTACGGCAGGCACGCTTGGGTCCCGCTGAATGTCGCGTGCAAGCGACGTTCAGGCATTTTTGTCCGCTGCTGGCGGAAAGGGGGATCAGTCGGCGTCCCGCGCCTTGGCTCGGGCGGCCCGCGCGAGGTTGCGATAGGTGCCGTCGAACACGGTATTGGTGTCCGAGAGCCAGCGCGTGCCCTCGGCCAGCGCATCGCGGCTGACCGCCATGCGGCGCACGCGCATCTCGCGCTGGGCGGCCTCATCGCCGGTCATGGGCTGCAAGTCGAGTTCGGGGTCGGCGGGCAGCACGGTGAAGGCGATGAACGGCTCGCCGGGGCGGAACACATGCGTGACCCCCGGCGGCGGCGCGCGGAAGATCGCGAAGAAGATCATCGGCCACCAGTCCGCGCGGATCAGCGCCGGGACAGCCAGCGGCGTCTCATAAGTCGGATCGGTGAAATAGCGCGGATGCGGATCGGTGCGCACCGCCCAGCCCGCCGGCACCGCCAGATCGAGCGACAACTGGTACGAATAGTAATCCGCGCCGAACGGCCGGAACGGCGGCCAGGTTGTGCCGGGATCGGGCGCCACGCCCCAATCGGCATCGAGGTGGACATGGCCGTCCACCGTCGTCACCCGCAGTTCGGGGATATCGGGATAGAGCAGTTCCAACCCATAGCGCGCATATTCCGAGAACGGCATGCAGTGCCATGGCTGTTCGTGCATGCCATCGGCGCGCGGCTGGTTCTCGCCGCCCCAGCCGGGGACCTTGAGCTTGATCGGTTGGGGCGCGGGGCGATCGCCATAAAGGCGGTACTTGACGGTGGGCATGGGGGGAGGCCTCGTCTGCGGGGGAATGGGACTCAGCCTAAAGCGCCTGCGCCATACCCGCAACCGCGCCCTCCGCCACGGGATCGGCGCGGGTGAACACCGCCACGCAGCCTTCCATGCCATAGGCCCCGCGCAGGCCGACCATCGCCACGGACACCGCCACATCCTGCCCGCTGTTGCTCAGCAGGGCGCCATCGAAGCGCACGTCGCCGCCCGCCGAGATGACTTGCGCCAATGCCTCGCGGAACGGCGCGCGCGCGTGGCGGGCGACGATATCGATCGCCGGCACGCCGATCAGCCGCTCCTCGGGCAGGCCGATCATCTCGCACAGCGGATCGTCCACCCGCTCGACCGTGCCCACCGTGGACAGCCGCATATAGCCGATCTCGCCGTGAAGGCTCATCGCGCGCAGGATCGCTTCCTTGACGTTGGCCAGCCGGTTGCGCGTCACATCCTCGGTGATGTCGCGCATGACGATGCCGATGCCGTCGGCCAGCGGAAAGACATCGAGCCGCATCCAGTTGTTGGCGCGCAACGGCGATGGCAGATCGGCCGCCACCGGCTCGCCCGATTGCAGGCACCGCTTGATATAGCTCTGGCCCAGGCTGCCGGCGAAGGCGGGCACCGCATCCCACAACACCTGGCCCAGCAGATCGGCCTGCGGCGTGCCGATCATGCTCCACGCGGTGCGGTTGACCGCCAGGATGCGCAGATCGCTGTCGCACAGGATCGTGCCGAGGCTCAGCCAGTCGATGAACGCGGCGAGTGGCTCGGACAAGGGTCCGCTCTCGCCGCGGCTGTCGATCGAGCGGCGGGGGGCCGGCGGCGGGGCGCCGCGCACCAGATCGTCGTAGGCGGCGATATCCAGCAGCACATGCGTGGACCGCCCGTGATGCGTGATAAACACCGGCCCTTCACGCGCGGTATCGCGCCAGTTGCCGAAGTGCCGCACGAAATCGGCCGCCGTGGCCTTGCGTTCGCCCGTCTCGTCCACGCGGCCTGTTCTCCATTGCCGGGCCGCGCCGGTGCCCGGCAACGACCGCATCGGCGACGGCGCAATGCCACCGCTTCTTCATAGATATTTGCGCAATTCCGCCTGCGGTTCACGTTGGAACTGCATAAAAACCGCAGAAACCCGCGTTGCGCGCGATCAACCGCCAGGTTCGAGCGCGATCGTCATCTGCCCTTCCCACACACCGCCGGCGGCAATGGCGATGATCCCCGGCTTGTCGAACACATCGCCGGTAAAGCCGGCGGGATCGCTGTATCCGTGCCACGGCTCGATGCAGATATAGCCGCCACCGGGCTTGGTCCAGATGCCCAGATCGGGCAGATTCTCGAACGTCACGCGGATCTGCGGGCCGGTGGGCGCGCCATAGATCACGCCGCGGCTGTTCAGGCCCAGCAGGAGGATAGCATCGTCGGTGAACAGATCGTCGTGCAGATCCAGCACGCAATCGACGATCGGGCTGGGCCGCGCGCCAGCCAGCAGGCCTGCCGCATCGAGCCGGTGGATCGGTTGGGGCTCATCGGCATCGAAGGTGATAGTGTGGCCGGCGCGCGGCGCCCCCGCCACCAATGGCCAGCGCAACGCCGGATGGAACCCGAAGCTGGCCGGCAGCGGCGCATCGCCCGGGTTCTCGATCCGCGCGGCGACAGTCAGAGCATTGCCGTCAACCGTGAACGTGAGGATCAGCGCGAATTCGAAGGGATAGGCACCGCGCGTGGCAGCATCGGCGGCGAGGCGGAAGCTGGCGCTGGTGGTGGTGTGCGCCACCACCTCGAACAGCATGCGCCGGGCGAAGCCGTGGCGCGCCATGGCGTGTTCCGCGCCCTCGGCGCGATAGTGGCCATCGCGCAGCGTGCCGACGAAGGGAAACAGGATCGGCGCGCGACCGTTCCACACCCGCGCGTCGCCATCCCACTGAAGGTCGTTGCCGGCGCCATCGCGCAGCCACCACAGCTCGGCGCCGAGCGGGTTGATCGCCGCCGCCAGCCCATCGCGGCTGCCGATGACGACGAGATCGGTCTGTGCCGGATCGTGGGGGGCGGCCGGATCGGTGGGCAAAGCGGTCAAGACATAAACTCCATGGGCAGGGCGCGAAGGGGCGGTGCCTTATCGAACGAGACAATGCCGGGGTAAAGGCCGGGTTCCGGCGCGGCGGGTGCTCAGCGCTTGTCGAATGTGACGGAGGCCGGGCCCTCCAGCCAGACCGGCAGGTACAGCCCGTTGGCATAGGCCGCCAGTTGCCCGTTGCGCACCCGCGCCACCCGCGCCGCGATCACGAAATCGCCGAGCCGCTTGTGGGCGATGGCCTTGTGGATCTTGCCCAGCAGCTTCTGGAAATCACGCGCGAAGTTCTGGGTCAGCGCGCCGGCCATCACATCCGAGAACCCCGGGCTGTTGGCGATGGCCAGCGCGAGATCGCTGCCGGCGCTATCGGTGCGGCCGTTGACCGCAAGCTCGGTGAAGTGGACCAGTTGGCTGCCCGGCGCATTCACCGGCCGCGCGACGAACCAGATCCGCCCCGATGTCGCGCCAACCAGATGCGCCGCGCCCGGGCCCTGCACCGGCCAGGTAGCGATATCGGCGCCCACCGCGATCTTGCCCCCCGGCGCGCCATAGGCGGCGATGTGATCGAAATGGACCATCACCGCCCCGGTGCCGGGCAGGTCGAACGGGCGCTGCTCGCGCTTGGCCAGCGCCTTGGCGATCACCGGCACGATCTGGGCATAATCGGCCACCACCGGCACGAACACCCGCACCAGCCCGGTCTGCGGCGGCTGGGGCGCCATGTCGGGCAGCGGCGCCGGCACCGGATCGGCGGGGCGGTGCCCGACCACCGCCTGGGTGAGCCCCATCAGCCCGAGATCGAGCCGCAATTGGTGCCCGACAATGGCATAGCCGCCATAGGACAACCGTTGCGGCACCACCCGCAGCCACACCGGTGGGTTGTCGCCGTTGAGGCTGACGACGGTGAACGCCTTGGCCCAGATGTCCGCGACATGCGCACGCACGTCCAGCTTCGCCAGTTCGGCGGGCAGTTTGCGCTCCAGCTTGGCGGCCACGGGGCGCAGCTTGGCGTCGGCCTTGTCGGTGAAGGTCACGCGGTTGCCGAGGATGTCGATGCCCGGCGGCGTGGTCCAGTCATGCGTCAGGCGGACCCGGCCCGAGACCTGCCAGTCGCGCGCCACGGCCAGCGCGATATGCGCGTGAACCATCGCGTCGCCGGTGGCGGTGGCACTGGCGATGCCGCCGACATGCTGGGCGTGCAGTTCCGCATGGACTGGGATGTCGGCAATGATCTCGCGACCGGCGCCGCGCAGCACGATCGCCCCACGCGTGGCGGTGCCGGCGATCTCGCACTTCAGCTTGGGGGTGATGGCGATCCGCGCGCCGAACAAGTGCACCCGCTGCGGGCCGACGCAGGTGACCCCCGGCTTGTCGATCGTCCACAACTGGCGCGGCACCTGCTGATCGAGCAGGCGTTGCAGGCTGGCCAGATCGGCATAGACCGGCACGGCGATGGTCGAGGTGATCGCTGGGATCTGCGCCTGCGCGGCGGCATGCGGCGGCGCGGCGGGCACCAGATGGCGGCGGAGCACCACGCCGATCCCCAGCGCTATCGCCAAAGCCACCAGCAAGCCCACCGCGCCGCCGATGAACCAGCGGCCCCGCCGTGGCGCACGCATGGCTTCGCCCATCGGGGCATCGGTCGATCGCGGAGAGGTGGCCATGGCTGATCTACGCACCAGCCCACCGCAATGTTCCGCACCTGTCCCGGCGGGCCGGCAGGGAACCGGGGGGCCGCCAAGGCTTTGTTGCAGTGCAGGGATGGGCGTCCACGCCCGCCACCCCGAGGGATCATTCGCAGGAGGACCGCCCGTGTCGCTCGCATTCGCCAGACCTGAACGCATCCACCCGGAAATGGGCACTGTCTTCGATGGCCGGGGCACGCATTTCTCGGTGTTCTCGGAAAATGCCGAGGGCATCGAACTCTGCCTGTTCGGCCGCGATGGTCGCGACGAGGTGCGCTTGGAACTGCCGCATCGCGAGGGGCCGGTGTTCTCCGGATACCTGCCGGGGGTGCGGCCGGGGCAATTGTATGGCTATCGCGCGCACGGCGCCTATGCTCCCGAGCAGGGGCATCGGTTCAATCCCAACAAGTTGCTGCTCGATCCTTATGCGCGTTCGGTGGCCGGGGCTTTGGACTGGAACGATGCCCTATGGGGCTATGATCTCGCGAGCGGCGACGACCTGACGTTCGATGCGCGCGATTCGGCGCCGCACATGGTGAAGGGCGTGGTCGAGGATCCCGACTTCGACTGGGAGGGCGACAAGGCCATCCGCCGGCCGTGGAACGAGACGGTGGTCTATGAGGCGCATGTGCGCGGGTTGACCCAGACCCACCCCGGCGTGCCAAAGCCTTTGCGCGGCACGTATGAGGGCATGGCCAGCGAGGCGGTGCTCGATCACCTGACCGGGCTGGGCGTCACCGCGATCGAGTTGCTGCCAACGCAACTGTTCATCGATGACCGGGGTTTGCTCGACAAGGGGCTGAAGAATTACTGGGGGTACAACACCCTCGGCTTCTTCGCGCCCGAGCCACGGTATTTGCGCGGAGGCGATCTGGCCCCCTCGCCCATCCGCCAGTTCAAGGAGATGGTCAAGCGCTTCCACCGCGCCGGCATCGAAGTGATCATGGATGTGGTCTACAACCACACCGCCGAGGGATCGCAACTGGGGCCGACGCTATCGTTCCGGGGGTTGGACAATGCCGCGTACTATGTGCTCTCGGCCGAGAACCCGCGTTACTGCCATGATGTCACCGGCACCGGCAATTCGCTGAGCGTGGCGCATCCGATGGTGATGCGGATGGTGATGGATTCGCTGCGTTATTGGGTGGAGGTCATGCATGTTGATGGCTTCCGCTTCGATCTGGCGTCCACATTGGGGCGGCAGGGGTTGGCGTTCGATCGCGGCGGGGCGTTCTTTGCGGCGATGGGCCAGGATCCGGTGCTCTCGGGCGTCAAACTGATCGCCGAGCCGTGGGATGTCGGCGATGGCGGCTATCAGGTCGGCGGCTTTCCGCCGCCGTTCCGCGAGTGGAACGACAAGTTCCGCGACACCGCGCGCGGGTTCTGGCGCGGCGACAGCGGTTTGGTGGGCCCCTTGGCCAACCGCCTGCTGGGCAGCCCCGAGCAGTTCAACCACACCGGGCGACCGGCGACCTCCTCGGTCAATTTCCTGTCGGCGCACGATGGCTTCACGCTGATGGACACGGTCAGCTTCAACGATCGCCACAACGCGGCCAATGGCGAAGGCGGCGTCGATGGCCATGACAACAACCTCTCGGACAACATGGGCGCCGAGGGTGCCACCGAAGATGCCGGCATCAATGCCGCCCGCGCCCGCCGCCGCCGCGCGATGCTGGCGACACTGATGCTGGCGCAGGGCGTGCCGATGCTCCTCTCCGGCGACGAGATCGGTAACAGCCAGCAGGGCAACAACAACGTCTATTGCCAGGACAACGCCACGAGCTGGCTCAACTGGGGATCGCAGGACGCGGCGATGGCGGACTTCACCGCGCGGATGGTGGCCTTTCGTCAGGCCCACCCGGTGCTGACCCAGACCATGTTCCTGCGCACCGACACCGGCGATGGCCAGCCGCCCGAGATCCAGTGGCACCAGCCCGACGGCCGGCCGATGGATGGGGAGCAGTGGCAGCAGGAGGGGTTGCGCGTGATCGGGCTGTTCCTCGACCGATCGCTGCGCGAGAAATCCGAAACCGGCGACGCCGCGCGGATCGACGACAGCGAGCGCCCGTTGTTCATCGTGTTCAACGCCGGCGATGCGCTCGATTTCACCCTGCCCGAGGGGACCGCCTGGGCGCGGGTGATCGATACCGCGCGCGACGATCCCTTCACCCCTGCCCCGGTGGAGGGCGCCGCCGCCATTTCGGCGGGCAGCGTCTGCGTGTTCGCCCCCGCCTGATGGAGATGCCGCTGCCCCGCCTCCTGCGCCCCATATGGGGCGGGGTGATGTTCGCCTGGAAAGCGTGGGATCGCGCCTCGCGCAACAATGCCGGGATCGCCTCGGCCTCGATCGCGTTCTTTGGCCTGCTGGGGCTGGTGCCGGCGTTGACGGCGGTGGGTCTGGTCTGCGGCTGGCTGGCCGACCCGCTCGACGTGCTGACCGCGTTTGCCCAGTTCGGCCGGTTACTGCCCGAGGCGGCGGCCAAGTTCATGCTGACCCAACTGGCGGTGGTGCTGGTGGGCGGCAAGACGCGCGGCGCGGTGGCGCTGATCAGCGCGGTGGTCGTCGGGCTCTATGGGCTGATGAACGCGGCGCAGGCGCTGGTGGCCAGCCTGAACCTCGCCTATCGCCTGACCGAAACGCGCGGGTTCATCCGGCTGACGCTGATCAACCTGACCATCGCCGCCGGGTTCAGCGGCGCGGCGGTGGGCATCGTGCTGATGATGCTGATCGCCGGGCGGTTCCATGACCAGCAGATCCCGCTGGTGCACCGGGGGCTGACATGGGCGGTGTTCGGCGCGACGCTCGCGCTGGCGGTGCTGGTGATCGCGCAGATCTATGCGCGCGGACCGTGCCGGCGGCGCGCCAACCCCGCCACCCCGCACCGGATCTATCCGGGGGCGGTGGTGGCGGTGGCGATCGCGTTGGCCTCGTCGCTGGGCTTCGGGGTCTACACCGCGCACCTCGCCCATTTTACCGCGACTTACGGCGTTCTGGGCGGGGTGGTGCCGTTGATGTTGTGGTTCCAGTTGTGCGGCTATGCGGTGTTGCTGGGGGCGGCGGTGAATGCCCGGCTGCGGCCTGGCGGGCACAAGCCCGCCCTGCCTGCCGACTGTGTCCCCTGCCCCGATTCGGGCACGATCGGCGCCTGATCAGGCCGCGCGGCGCGCCTTCTCCAGCTTGCGCAGCGCGATCTGGCGCTTCAACCGCGAGAGGTGGTCGATGAACAGGATGCCCTCGAGGTGGTCCATCTCGTGCTGGATGCAGGTGGCCATCAGGCCTTCCATCGCCTCCTCGTGCGGGTTGCCATGCTCGTCCTGCCAGCGCACGCGGACGGCCGCCGGGCGCTCGACCTCGGCATAGATGTCGGGCACCGAGAGGCAGCCCTCCGAATAGACCGAGAGATCCGCCGAGGGATCGAGGATCTCCGGGTTCACGAACACGCGCGGGTTGCGCTTCACCGGGCGGTGATCGTGGCCACAGCCATCGTCTTCGCACGCCTCGGTGGCGGCGTCGGGATCGGGTTCCTGCAGGTCGATCACCAGCAAACGGATGGGTTCGCCCACCTGCACGGCGGCGAGGCCGATGCCGGGGGCATCGTACATCGTCTCGAACATGTCGGCGATGAGCGTGCGCAAATCATCGTCGAACGTCTCGACGGGTGTGGACACTTGCTTGAGCACCGGATGCGGTGCTTCGAGAATGGGGCGGATCGTCATTCCGGACAGATAATCGTCTGCCGGCCGGCAATCAAGCGCCCCGTCTTCGATCACCCTGCGAGGGACAACCGGCTTTACTGCGCCAGTTGCGTATCCACGCAGTGGCCGTGATGGTCATAGATCTTGAGCCAGCGGCCCTCGACCACCTCAAGGCTCTCGCCCGAGAAGCTCTGGAGATTGGCGAACTTGTTGAAAATACAACGATTCTGTTCGTCGTAGGCCTTGACCCAGCCGCCTTGCTGAATGGCCGATGCGATTGCCATGGCATGTCTCTCCATCAATGCCCCGGTTGATCCGAGTGCTATTGCGAGGAGATGTTAACCGATAGGACGGCGTGCGCGCAAGGCCTGAGCAAGTGTTCCTTCATCCAAATAGTCCAATTCGCCGCCAACAGGCACGCCATGCGCAAGTTGCGTCAAACGAATTGGCAGTTTTTCGAGCTTTTCGGCAATATAATGCGCGGTGGTCTGCCCTTCTAAAGTGGCGTTCATCGCCAGCACCACCTCCTCGATGCCCCCCGCCGCCACGCGCGAGACCAAGGCCGCGATCGACAAATCCTCTGGCCCGATGCCATCGAGCGCCGACAGCCGCCCGCCGAGGACGTGATAACGCCCGGTAAACAGCCGCGCCCGATCGAGCGCCCACAAGTCCGCGACATCCTCCACCACGCAGAGGCTGCGCGAGTCGCGGCGCGGATCGGCGCAGACGCCGCAGGGGTTGGTGGTATCGACATTGCCGCAGGTTTCGCATTCGACCAGCCGGTCGCGCACCTCGGCCAGCGCATCGAGCAGCCCGGCCAGCGCCGTCTCGCGCCGCTTCACCAGCCACAGCACCGCCCGCCGCGCCGAACGCGGCCCCAACCCCGGCAGGCGGGCCAGCGCCTGCATCAATGTCTCGATCTCTTGCGATGCCATCGTGTGGCAGATAGGCATCGCGTTGGCATGTGGAAACCGGTTTTTGGTGGGCACGGGTTCAGGAAAAGGGGCCTCCGGCGGCCAAGGGCCAAGGCCCTTGGATCCCATGACTTTTCGAATTCGGGTGCCAATCCGGCGTTGTGCACCCCCGCGAAGCGGATATTCATCATGCCGCTTCGCGGCGGGCGCTCCATCGCAACCCTGTGCTGCCTGAAATAATGGGATCCAAGGGCCCCCGCCCTTGGCCGCCGGAGGCCCCCTCTCGACTGCGCATTTTCCATTTCGCGCAGATCGCTCTAGGGCGGCGCTTTGCCGACTATGAAAGGGCCCGGGACACATCATGCGCATCGTCTTCATGGGCACGCCGGAATTTGCCGTGCCGGCGTTGCAGGCGCTGGCCGGCGCGGGGCACGAGATCGTGGCGGTTTATTCGCAACCGCCGCGCCCCGGCGGGCGGCGCGGGCGCGAACTGACCCCCAGCCCCGTGCAGCGCGCGGCGGAGGCTTTGGGGATCGAGGTGCGGCATCCGGTGTCGTTGCGCGACCCCGAGGCGCAGGCGGCGTTCGCGGATTTGCACGCGGATGTGGCGGTGGTGGCGGCCTATGGGTTGATTTTGCCGCGTGGCGTTCTGGATGCGCCGGCGCGGGGGTGTTTGAATTTGCACGGGTCGCTGCTGCCGCGCTGGCGCGGGGCGGCACCGATCCAGCGCGCAATTCTGGCCGGCGATGCCGAAACCGGCGTGGACATCATGCGCATGGAGACGGGGCTGGATACCGGCGCGGTGCTGGCCGAGGTGCGCACCAGCGTGACCGGCAAGACGGCGGGCGCGTTGACGGCGGAGCTGGCCGAACTGGGCGCAGGGTTGATCGTGCGGGTGCTGAGCGATCTGGATGCCTTTGCCGAAGTGCCCCAGCCGGCGGAGGGCGTGACTTATGCCCACAAGATCGACAAGGCCGAGGCGCGGATCGACTGGGCCGCCGGGGCCGACCAGGTGTTGCGGCAGATTTTGGCGTTCAACCCGGCACCGGGGGCGTTCTTTGAACTGGGCGGAGAGCGGTTCAAGGTGTTGTCGGCAGATCGACTGGCACTGGATGGGGCGATCCCGCCCGTGTGGGAATGGCCATGTGAACCGGGACTCGTTCTGGATGGGCAATTGGCCATCGGCTGCGGCGATGGCGCGATCCGGCCAAAACGGATTCAACGCGCCGGCAAGCCGGTGATGGACGTGTGGGATCTGCTGCGCGGCCTGACCATCCCCGCCGGGACGCGCCTGCCGTGAAGCGCATCGCCCTGACGCTGGAGTTCGACGGCGGGCCTTATATGGGCCTGCAACGGCAAGCCCATGGCCCATCCGTGCAACAGGCGGTCGAGGAAGCCATCGCAGCGATCCTGGGCGAGATGCCGGTGATGCACGCCGCCGGGCGCACAGATGCCGGGGTACACGCCTTGGCGATGCCGGTGCACGTCGAGATCAGCCGCGACATGACCGCCTTCCGCCTGATGGAGGCGATGAACGCCCGCCTGCGCATGGCCGGCCACCCCATCGCCGCCATCGCCGCGCGCGAGGTGGCCGATGACTGGCACGCGCGGTTCTCGTGCCTGGGGCGGCGGTACCTGTATCGCATCGTCAACCGGCGCGCGCCTTTGGCGTTGCAGCCGGGGCGGGCGTGGTTGTGCAAGCATCCGCTGGACGCCGAGGCCATGCACCGCGCGGCGCAGGCCTTGGTGGGCCACCACGATTTCACCACGTTCCGATCCGTGCATTGTCAGGCCGCGTCGCCGATGAAGACGCTGGACCGGCTGGATGTAGCGCGGGTCGAGACCGCGTTCGGCCCGGAGATCCATATCACCACGGCGGCGCGGTCGTTCCTGCACCATCAGGTGCGGTCAATGGTGGGGGCGCTGTCGTTTGTCGGCCTCGGGCGCTGGGGCGAGGCGCAGGTGGGCGAGGCGCTCGCGGAGCGGCGGCGTGGGGCCTTGCCGTTGAATGCGCCGGCAGAGGGGTTGTATTTCGCGGGGGCGCGGTATCCGGGGTGGGAGGACGGAGAAGGGTGAAATGCGAGGGACTCGTCCCTCGCGCTCCCATTCCTTGTCGGCGTGGCGGTGGCCGGCAACGTGGCGCAACGGTGATGCGCCGCAGGCTTTTAAGGCCGCTACGCGGCGGGTGCTTGCGTTTCGGGCGTGGCGCTATCCTACGCCGCCATCACGCGAAACACCGCGCGCAAGGCACAAGGTGGACAGGAACGGGGAGCGCGAGGGGTTTGCCCCTCGCACCTAACCCTTTTTACCCCTTGCCCACCACGCTCTCGGGCAGATCCTTGCCGAACACCCGCTGATAGTATTCCGCGACCAGCATCCGCTCGGTCTCGTCGCACTTGTTGAGGAACGACAGGCGGAACGCGAAGCCGACGTCCTTGAAGATCGCGGTGTTCTGCGCCCAGGTGATCACGGTGCGCGGGCTCATCACGGTCGAGATGTCGCCGTTCATGAAGCCGGTGCGGGTGAGGTCGGCGACCTTGACCATGTCCGAGACGGTCTTTTCGGGGAGGCCGGTGGCCTTCTTCAGCACGATCTCGGCCTCGACCGCCGCCGGCAGGTAGTTCAGCGCGACGACGATGTTCCAGCGGTCCATCTGGCCCTGGTTGATCGTCTGGGTGCCGTGGTACAGCCCGCTGGTGTCGCCGAGACCCACCGTGTTGGCGGTGGCGAACAGACGGAACCACTTGTCGGGGCGGATCACCCGGTTCTGGTCGAGCAGGGTCAGCTTGCCCTCGGTTTCGAGCACGCGCTGGATCACGAACATCACGTCGGGGCGGCCGGCGTCGTATTCATCGAACACGAGGGCGGTCGGGGTCTGCAAGGCCCACGGCAGCAGGCCCTCGCGGAATTCCGTCACCTGCAACCCATCGCGCAGCACGATGGCATCGCGGCCGATCAGGTCGATGCGGCTGATATGCGCATCGAGGTTGATGCGGATGCACGGCCAGTTGAGGCGCGCGGCGACCTGCTCGATATGCGTGGATTTGCCGGTGCCGTGAAAGCCCTGGACCATCACCCGGCGGTTGAAGGCAAAGCCTGCAAGGATCGCCAGCGTGGTGTCCGGATCGAACACATAGCTGTCGTCGGCATCGGGCACGCGTTCATCGGCGATCGAGAAGGCGGGGACCTTCATGTCGATATCGATGCCGAAGGTCTCGCGCACGTCGAGTTCGGTGTCGGGGGCGGCCAGGACCGTGGTGGCGTGTCCGTGGGCGTGGCGCGGCTTTTCCTGAATCTGGGTCATCGCCGTTCCGACTATACGGCCATCGCGTGCGCTGCAATAATCTTTGCGTACAGGTGACGCGGGCGACTCGCGCGCCGGAGGGGAGACAAACGCAGATGCCGACCGATCCGTCGCAGGGGCCCACAGGCGGCCTGACCCCGCACATCACCATCCGCGACCGCCGCGCGGCCGAGGCGATCGACTTCTACAAGGCCGCCTTCGCCGCCGAGGAACAGGCCAGCGCGCCCACCGAGGATGGCCGGTTGATGCACGCCTATCTCCACATCAACGGCGGCGGCTTGATTTTGAACGACGATTTCCCCGAATTCCATCAGGGCAGCTACAACGCCGTGCCCGGTGGCTTTGGCCTGCACCTGCAGGTCGCCGATGCCGCTGCCTGGTTCGATCGTGCGGTGGCCGCCGGCGCCACGGTGCGCATGGCGTTGCAGGATATGTTCTGGGGCGATCGCTATGGGCAGTTGATCGATCCTTTCGGCATTCAATGGACCATCGGGCAAACCCTGGGGACGGAGAGCAAGGCATGATCATCTATGGCGCAGTGATTTCGCCCTATGTGCGCAAGGTGCACGTGGCGGCGCGGGAAAAAGGCATCGACTACACCGTGGTGCCCGCCGGTCCGGGCAGCCAGGATCCCGGTTTCCTCGCCGCCAGCCCGTTCGCCAAGATCCCGGCGATCCGCGACGGCGATTTCACGCTGGCCGATTCGAGCGCGATCGTCGCGTGGATGGACGCGCACTGGCCCACCCCGGCGCTGATCCCCGCCGAGGCCGAGGCGCGCGGACGGACAATCTGGTTCGACGAATTCTCCGACACCCTGCTGATGGCATCGGGTGGCAAGATCCTGCGGCACCGGCTGATCGGGCCGCGGCTGGGGCTGCCCTGTGTCGAGGCGATCGCGCAGGAGGGCGTAGACGAGCTGCCGCGCTGCTACGCCTATCTGGAGGGCGAGGCGGCGCGCGCCAATGCCGGCAGCGGCTGGCTGGTCGGCGAGACGCTGACGCTGGCCGACATTGCCGTGGCCACCGCGATCCGCTCGCTGGACTATGTGGCGGCGACGCCCGATGCCGCGCTCTATCCGGCGACGGCGGCGTGGCTGGCGCGCGTCCACGCGCGGCCCGGTTGGCAGGCGGTGGACGCGCACGAGGCGCAGGTCGTGGCCGCACTGGGGCTCCGCGCCCCGGCCCCGGTGGAGTAAAGCAGATGAGCGACACCCACGGTCACTGGATCTGGTACGAGTTGTGGACCCCCGAGCCGCCGGCGGCCCGCGCGTTCTACGAAGCCGTCGTCGGCTGGCAGATCGCCCCCGGCGCGGCGCCGACGTTCTATGACATGATCGGCAACGCCGATGGCGGCTTCACCGGCGGCGTCCTCCCGCTCTCGCCCGATATGGCCGCCGCTGGCGCGCGGCCGGGCTGGCTGGGCTATGTCGGGGTGGACGATATCGATGCGGCCGTGGCGCATGTCCGCGCATTGGGCGGCGGCGTGCGCATCCCGCGCATGGAGATCCCCGGCACCGGCATCTTCGCGATGATCACCGATCCCGATGGCGCGCCGCTCTACCTGATGCAGCCGACACCCCCGCCCGGCGGCGGCCGCAGCACCGCGTTCGACCGCGCGCTGCCCGGCCGCTGCGGCTGGAACGAATTGCACGCAGGGGCGATCGACGGGGCGCTGGCGTTCTACACCGCGTTGTTCGGGTGGACCTCGCCCGGCGGCATGGACATGGGGCCGATGGGCACATACCACTTCATCGATCACGCCGGCGATCAAGTGGGCGCGATGATGCAGCAGCCGGCCGGCGTCGATGCCCCGCCGCACTGGAATTTTTACTTCCGCGTGGCCGATATCGATGTGGCGGTGGCAGCGATTGCGGCGCAGGGCGGCGCAGTGGTGAATGGGCCGCATCCGGTGCCGACCGGGGACTGGGTGTTGCACGGGCGCGATCCGCAGGGCGGGATGTTCTGTCTGGTCGGGCGCCGGAACGGGTAACAGGGGTTTTAAGGAAAGTTGACATGCGAGGGCCTCGTCCCTCGCATGTCAACTTCCTCTCAAGCATTCACGCAAACGCCGCCGCCCGCCGCAACACCTGATAGGCCTCGACCACCCGCTGCAACTGCGCCTCGTGGCTGCGATCGCCGCCGTTGTGATCGGGGTGCAGCCGCCGCACCATCTCCGCATAGCGCGCGCGCAAGGCCCGTCGGTCCGAATCGATGCCCAGGCTCATCACCTCCAGCGCGCGGCGTTCCTCCGGCGTGATAGGACGGCCGTCCTGGCGGCCCTGTGGCGCCATGTCGGCGGCGCGGCGGCGGGCACGGGCGGAGATGGCCTCCAGCGGATCGGCGAAATCGGCCCAGCGCGGGGCCGAATCGATGCCGGCATCGGGGCGGAAGGCGCGGGTGCTGCTCTCCCAGCCGGCGATGGGGGATTGCGCGTGCCAGATCTGCTCGGCCGTCATGCCGGCGAAGAAGTCATAGCCGGCGTTGAACGCGCGGATGTGTTCAAGGCAGAACCAGCGGTACTCGCCCGGCCCGTCAAAGCCGGGGGGACGCACACCGGGGGCGCGGAATTCGCCCACCTCGTCGCAGCCGGGAGCGCTGCAGGGCCGCGTCGCGCCGCGCACGCGCCCGTGGAACCGATCGTGCTTCAAACCCGTCTCCGAACGTCGGGGGCAGGCCCCGGAAAAAGATACACAATGCCGTCGATGACGCTAAAACACCACCCGAACAGGATGAAACGACATGACCGGACCGATTGCCCGCGAGATCACCGAACTGCTGACGGCGGCCTTTGCGCCCGCCCGGCTGGAGGTCATCAATGACACCGCCAACCACCACGGCCACCTGGGCGATGACGGCAGCGGCGAATCGCATTTTATTGTGGTGATCGAAAGCGATGCCTTCAAGGGGGCAAATCGGGTGCAGCGCCAGCGCATGGTCAACGCCGCGCTGGGCGACATTCCGGGCCAGCGCGTGCACGCACTGGCCATCAAGGCCGGCGCGCCCGGCGAGATCTGAACCGCGCGCATGGGGGAACGGGCATGAATATCTTTGCTGAATTGCTGGCCGAGCATCCGTTTCTGACATTCCTGATCGGGGTGGCGGTGATCGTCGCGCTGAAAAGCTTTGGCATCAATCAGGAATACCAGCGCGGGGTCATCTTCCGCCTGGGCCGGCTCGCCGAGACCAAGGGGCCGGGCTGGTTCTGGCTGATCCCCGTGGCCGACCGCGTGGTGAAGGTGGACCTGCGCGTCATCACCACCGCGCTGGCCACGCAGGAGACCGTCACCCGCGACGGCGTGGCGGTGAAAGTCAACGCCGTGCTGTGGTTCCGCGTGGTCGATCCGGCGCGCGTCATCACCAGCGTCATGGACTGGGATTCGGCAGTCGTACAGGCGGCGGAAACCGCGCTGCGCGACGCCATCGGCCAATCCGACCTCGACCAACTGCTGAAAGACCGCATCGCCATCAACGCGCGACTGCTCGACCTGCTGCGCGGCACTTGCGAGAAATGGGGCATCGTGGTGGATGCGGTCGAAGTCAAAGACCTCGACATCCCCGAGCAAATGCAGCGCGCCATCGCCCGCGAAGCCGAAGCCATCCGCGAAAAACGCGCCCGCATCATCAAGGCCGAGGGCGAGGCGGTGGCCTCGAAAATGCTGGCCGAGGCGGCGACGACCATTGCAACCGCCGACGGCGCTCTGGAGTTGCGCCGGTTGCAGACGCTTTCCGAGATCGGCGCGGAGCATAACTCAACCATCGTGGCGATGGTGCCGGTGGAGTTGTTGCAGGCCTTGCGGAAGGTGGCGTCAGGGGATTGAAGGCAGGAAGGGTGAAATGCGAGGGGCAAACCCCTCGCGCTCCCATTCCTTGTCAGCGTGGCGGTGGCCAACGGTGTTACGCAACATTGCTGCGCCGCAGGCCTTTCATGCTGCTTCGCCGCGTGCGCAGGATCGCCTGCGTGGCGCAATAGCAACCAAGCGCAACACCGCGCGCAAGACGCAACGCAGACAAGTCATGGGAGCGCGAGGGACGAGTCCCTCGCATCTGTCCTTTCTTTGAAAATTCCCACTCACACTGATCCCATTTCCCGCCCACCCGTTCGCTTGCCCTTTCCCCCGCCCCGCCGTAAGGCGCATCCGCCATGACTGACCCCCGACCGCTGACGTTCGCCGTGCCCAAGGGCCGCCTTTTGGATGAGGCGCTGCCGTTGATGGCGCGCGCCGGCATCGTGCCCGAAGCGGAATTCCACGATCCCAAGTCGCGCGCCTTGTCGTTTGATACCGAGCCGAGCGATGGCTGGGCCAATGGGCTGCGGCTGATCCGCGTGCGGGCGTTCGATGTGGCGACGTTTGTGGCGCATGGCGCGGCGCAGGCGGGGATCGTGGGATCGGATGTGGTGGACGAGTTCGCCTATGCCGATCTGTACGCGCCGGTGGATCTGAACATCGGGCATTGCCGCTTGTCGGTGGCCGAACCGGCGGGGGCGAGCGAGCACGACCGCCACGCCAGCCATCTGCGCGTCGCCAGCAAGTATCCCAACCTGACGCGCAAGCACTATGAGCGGCTGGGCATTCAGGCCGAGGTCGTGAAGCTGAACGGGGCGATGGAACTGGCGCCGGGGCTGGGTCTGGCGGGGCGGATCGTCGATCTGGTCTCCACCGGCAAGACGTTGAAGGACAACGGGCTGGTCGAGACGGCGCGGATTCTGGACGTGTCGGCGCGGCTGATCGTCAACCGCGCGGCGTTCAAGACCGATGCGCGCGTGGGCGCGTTGGTCGATGCGTTCCGCGCTTTGGCGGGGGTGCCCGCCTGATGCGCCGGCTCGATTCGCGCGAGGCGGGGTTTGCCGAGGCCTTTGCCGCCATCGTCAGCGACCGGCGCGAGAGCGATGGCGATGTGGGCCGCGATGTCGCCGCGATTCTGGCCGAGGTGCGCGCGCGCGGCGATGCGGCATTGGTCGATTACACAGCCAAGTTCGATCGCTGGACGTTGGCCGATGAGGCCGATTGGAAGATTGCACCCGAGGATTGCGCGGCGGCCTTTGCCGCGTTGACGCCCGAACTGCGCGGGGCGCTGGAGACGGCGGCGACGCGCATCCGCGCCTATCACGCCGCGCAACTGCCCGAGGACCGCGACTATACCGATGCCGCCGGGGTGCGGCTGGGGGCGAAGTGGCGCGGGGTCGATGCGGCGGGGTTGTATGTGCCCGGTGGGCGCGCGGCCTATCCGTCGTCGCTGTTGATGAACGCGATTCCGGCCAAGGTGGCGGGGGTCGAGCGCCTCGTCGTGGTGACGCCGACGCCCGATGGCAAGGTCAACCAACTGGTGCTGGCCGCCGCGCATCTGGCCGGGGTGGACGAGATCTGGCGCGTGGGCGGGGCGCATGCGGTGGCGGCGCTGGCCTATGGCACCGCACGCATCCGGCCGGTGGACGTGATCACCGGCCCCGGCAATGCCTGGGTGGCCGAGGCGAAGCGGCAATTGTATGGCGTGGTCGGCATCGACATGGTGGCGGGGCCCTCGGAAATCCTCGTCATTGCCGACGCGCAGAATGATCCGCGCTGGATCGCCATCGATCTGCTGTCGCAGGCCGAGCATGACCCGGCGGCGCAGTCGATCCTCATCACCGACGATGCCGCCTTTGCCGATGCCGTGGCGGCGGCGGTCGAGGCCGAACTGCGCACGCTGGCCACCGAGGCGGCGGCGCGCGCGAGTTGGGACACGCACGGGGTGATCGTCACGGTCGCCTCGCTCGATGAGGCCCCGGCGCTGGCCAATGCGCTGGCGGCGGAGCATGTCGAGATTGCGACCGACACGCCCGATGCGCTGTTCGCGCGGTTGCGCCACGCCGGTTCGGTGTTCCTGGGCCGGCATACGCCCGAGGCCGTGGGCGATTACGTCGCCGGGCCGAACCATGTGCTGCCCACCGGGCGGCGCGCGCGGTTTGCCAGCGGGCTGTCGGTGCTGGACTTCATGAAGCGTACCAGCTTCATCGCATTGGATGCTGATTCATTGGCCAGGATTGGCCCCGCCGCCGTGGCGCTGGCCGATGCCGAGGGGTTGCCCGCGCATGGGCGCTCGGTGTCGGTGCGCCTCGGAAACGGCTAACGGGAAACTGAACATGACCGACGATTTTGACAACGAGGGCACCGTGCCCCTGCCCCCCATCCCCAAGGTGACGCCGAAGAAGGGTCAGGCCCGGGCCGCCGCACGCCTCGCCGCCGTGCAGGCGCTTTACCAGCGCGACATGGAGGGGACCGAGCTGCACATCCTGCTCGACGAGTTCCACCGCCACCGTTTGGGCGCCGAGATCGAGGACATGCAGTTCGCCGAGGCGGAAACCGCGTTCTTCGATGACGTGGTGCGCGGCTATGTGGCGCGGGCCGAGGAGATCGACTCGCTGCTCTCCAGCAAGCTGGCCGATGGCTGGCGGTTGCAGCGGCTGGACAAGACCATGCTCCAGATCCTGCGCGCCGGGGCCTATGAATTGCTGGCGCGGGCCGATGTGCCCACCGCCGCCGCGATCAGCGAATATGTCGATGTGGCCCACGCCTTTTTCGAACCACGCGAGGCCAAGTTCGTCAACGGCGTGCTCGATGCGGTGGGCAAAGAGGTCCGCAGGTGACCGGCGGAAGCCACGCAAAGGTGCGGCGATAAGCGGCCCCGATGGCGAGGCGGCGTTCATCGCCGCCTTGCGCGCGATTGCCAGCACGCCCGCCGCGCGCGGCCTGATCGACGACGCCGCCGTGATCCCCATCGGCGGCGAGGTCATGGTCGCGACTCACGACATGATCGTCGAGGGCGTCCACTACCTCGCGGGGCAGGATCCGGCCGATGTCGCGTGGCGGCTGGTTGCGACCAACATTTCCGATCTCGCCGCCAAGGGCGCGCGGCCCTTGGGCGTGTTGCTAGGCGCGATGCTGGGCAGTCCGGAGGAGAACGCCCGCTTCATCGCCGGGCTGGGCGAGGCGCTGGCGGCCTATGACACCCCCCTGCTGGGCGGCGATACCGTGCGCGGCACGCCGCAGCGCAGCTATGGGTTGACCGCCTTGGGATTGGCCACCCACCGCCCGGTGCCGGCGCGCAGCGGCGCGCGCGTGGGCGAGGCGCTGTGGATCACCGGCAAGGTCGGCGCGGCGATGGCCGGTTTTGAGGCGTTGCAGGCCGGCTCACAGGACAGCGCCCTGACCGCGCCCTATCGCCGCCCACAAGCGCGGCTGGACGAGGGGATCGCCTTGGCCCCTCACGTGGGGGCGATGATGGACGTCTCGGACGGGCTGCTGATCGACGCGGCGCGGATGGCGCGGGCCTCGGGCGTGACGCTGGCCATCGACAGCGCCGCCGTGCCCATCGCTGTGGCCGAGGCGCGGCGGGCCGATGCCTTGCGCTGGGGCGACGATTACGAGTTGCTGTTCACCGCGCCTGAGGGGGTTGCGTTGCCTGTGCCGGCTGCGCGGATCGGGTCGGTCGTGGCCGGGGATGCCGGGTTGTTGCTCGATGGGCAGGCTCTGGCCGCCGGCGAGCGGTTGGGGTGGGAGCATTGAGCAAGGTTTGAAGGGATAGATGCGAGGGGCAATGCCCCTCGCGCTCCCGTTCCTTGTCGGCGTGACACTGGCCAAGACCCTTGCGCAAGGTTGTAGCGCCGCAGGCTTTATGGCGGCTTCGCCGCAGGCGCGCCGGATCGGCGGGACGCTCGTCATCAGGCGCTCCAGCGCGTGCAAGGCGCAACGTAGACAAGTCATGGGAGCGCGAGGGGTTTGCCCCTCGCATCTATCCCTTCTTCCCCCCTTTTTTCCGCATCAAGGCGTCCCGCCGCGCAAACCTTAACCCCTTGCACACCACCGCATCCCCTGTACGCTGGGCCTCACGGGACATCTCCCGCGACAGACGGGAGGCCCGAGCGGCCGGCGTCCTGCTGCCCGCGCGCAAGAGAGGATGAGACCCGTGAACTTGATCGCGACTTCGATCGGATTGGGTGCGCTGGCGGTGCTGTACGGCGCCGTGACAGCCAGGCAGGTGCTGACCGCGCCCGCCGGGAACGCCCGCATGCAGGATATCGCCGCCGCTATCCAGGAAGGCGCCCAAGCCTACCTCAAGCGACAGTACACCACGATCGCCATTGTCGGCGTGGTGGTGGCGGCGGCGGTGTTTCTCGCGCTGGGGGGGATCGCGGCGATCGGCTTTGTGCTGGGCGCGGTGCTGTCGGGCGCGGCGGGGTTCATTGGCATGAACGTCTCGGTGCGGGCCAACGTCCGCACCGCCGCCGCCGCCGAGCGCGGCTTGCAACAAGGCCTGACGCTGGCGTTCCGCGCGGGTGCGATCACCGGCATGTTGGTGGCGGGGCTGGCCTTGCTGGCGATTGCCGGGTTCTTCTGGTGGCTGACGGGCCCGGCCGGCCATGCTCCGGGCGAGCGGGTGGTGATCACCGCGCTGACAGCCTTGGCGCTGGGGGCATCGCTGGTGTCGATCTTCGCGCGGCTGGGCGGCGGTATTTTCACCAAGGCGGCGGACGTGGGTGCCGATCTGGTCGGCAAGGTCGAGGCGGGCATCCCCGAGGACGATCCGCGCAACCCCGCCGTGATCGCCGACAACGTGGGTGACAACGTCGGCGACTGCGCCGGCATGGCGGCCGATTTGTTCGAAACCTATGTGGTGACGGTGGGCGCGACGATGGTGCTGACCGCGCTGGTGCTGAAGGCCACGCCGGGGCTGTTGATGCCGATGATGAGCCTGCCGCTGCTGATCGGCGGGGTGTGCATCGTCACCTCGATCATCGGCACATATTTCGTGCGGCTGGGGCGCGGCGGCAGCATCATGGGGGCGATGTACAAGGGCTTCCTCGTCACCGCGGTCCTCTCGGTCCCGGCGATCGGCTGGGCGATCCATACGGTCGTGGGCGATTTCGGCACGCCGATCGGCGGCACCACGATCAACGGTGGGGCGTTGTTCCACAGCGCCCTCGTCGGCCTGGTGATCACCGGCCTGATCATCTGGATCACCGAATACTACACCGGCACCAACTTCCGCCCGGTGCGCTCGATCGCGCTGGCCAGCGTGACGGGGCACGGCACCAACGTCATCCAGGGCCTCGCCATCAGCATGGAGGCGACCGTGCTGCCGACACTGGTGATCGTGGCGGGGATCATCGTCGCGTTCAAGCTGGCCGGCCTGCTGGGCATTGCCTATGCGGCGACGGCGATGCTGGCGCTGGCGGGGATGGTCGTGGCGCTGGACGCCTATGGCCCGGTGACGGACAATGCCGGCGGCATCGCCGAGATGGCGGGCCTCGACGATGCCGTGCGCGAGAAGACCGACGCGCTGGACGCGGTGGGCAACACCACCAAGGCCGTGACCAAGGGTTATGCGATCGGTTCGGCGGGTTTGGCGGCGCTGGTGCTGTTTGCCGCCTATACCACCGATCTGCGGGCGTTTTTCCCGGCCTTGACGGTGAATTTCAGTCTGGAGAACCCCTATGTGATCGTCGGGCTGCTGCTGGGGGCGCTGTTGCCCTATCTGTTCGGATCGATGGGGATGACCGCCGTGGGCCGTGCCGCCGGTGATGTGGTGCGCGACGTGCGCGAGCAGTTCGCCGGCAACCCGGGCATCATGGCCGGCACCGTGCGGCCCGACTATGCGCGCACCGTCGATCTGGTAACGCGGGCGGCGATCAAGGAGATGATCTGGCCATCGCTGCTGCCGGTCTTCGCGCCGATCGTGGTGTTCTTCGTGATCCGCGCCGTCGCTGGCGAGGAGAACGGGTTTGCCGCGTTGGGCGCGCTGTTGCTGGGGGTGATCGTCAGCGGGCTGTTCGTCGCGCTGTCGATGACCAGCGGCGGCGGGGCGTGGGACAATGCCAAGAAATACATCGAGGATGGCCACTTCGGCGGCAAAGGCTCCGACGCGCACAAGGCGGCGGTGACCGGCGACACGGTCGGCGACCCCTACAAGGATACCGCCGGCCCGGCGGTCAACCCGATGATCAAGATCACCAATATCGTCGCGCTGCTGCTGCTGGCGGCTCTGGCAGCCAGCAAGGTCGCGGCGTGACGAGGGGCACCGCCGTGGTCTGAACACGCGGCGGTGCAGGCGGGGCGCGGCCTTTCCGGGCCGTGTGCCCGCGGGGCGGCGCTCCGGGGGTTGGTGGTGGCCTCCGGGGCGTCTGCCGAAAGGCAGGAGGATAGAGGCGAGGGACTCCTCCCTCGCATCCTCCCCCTCGTCACCCAAACCGCCGCAACGGCATCACCTCGTTGGCGGAGACCAGTTCCGCATCATGCCCCCCGCCCCGCACGCGCAGGACAAAGGTGTTCGACGCGCTATCCAGCACCGACGACATCCGCATCAGCCCATCGGTCTCGGCGCGCACGCGGCCGGCGGCGGTGCCGGCCTCATCCGATGCGTGGGCGACTTCGGCGATGTTGCGCTGGGCCTCGACGGTGCGCATCGATGCTTCTTCCATGGCATGGGCGATGGTGGTGGCGGCTTCCTGCTGGGCCAGAACCGATCCGGCGATCGCGCGCGAGATCCGGTTCATTTCGGAGACGATGCCAGCGATGTCGCGCATCGCGCCATCGGCCTGATGGGTGGCGGTCTGTACCTCGCGGATCTGCGCGGCAATTTCGGTGGTGGCGTCAGCAGCCTTGCCGGCCAGCGTCTTGACCTCACGCGCGACGACCACGAAGCCACGCCCGGCCTCGCCGGCGCGCGCGGCCTCGATGGTGGCGTTGAGGGCCAGCATGTTGGTCTGGCTGGCGATGCCGGAGATGGTCTCGACGATCTGGCCGATACGCCCGGTGGCGACGGTCAGCGCGGCGATCACAGTGTTGGCCTGATCGACGCGTTCCACCGCATTGCGGGTGGTATCGGCGGCGAGCCCGGCCTGATGGTTGATCTCGGCGATCGAGGCGGACAGTTCCTCGGCGCTGGAGGCGACGGTCTGCACGTTGCGGGCGGCCTGATCGGCGGCGCTGGCGGCAGCAGTGGAGCGGCGGCGGTTGTCGTCGGCCAACCCGGCCAGCGCGCCCGAACTCGATTCCAGCGCCCCCGCGGCCGATCCGACTTGCGCCACAACCCCGGCGATCTGCCCTTCGAAGTCACCAGCCAGCCCCGCCAGTGCGGCCTCACGCTCGGCCTGGGTCCGGGTGCGTTCGGCATCCTGCGCGGTGCGGGTGGTTTCGGCGGCCCTGCTCGCCGCCTCGACTTGCGCGACCAGCGCGTGGCTCTGGCTGAACATCGCGTGGAGGCGGATCGCGAGATAGAAGGTGCCGCCCAGTTCCAGCACCACCACCGTCGCGTGGATCAGGAAGCGCGGCCAGTCCGCGCCGTTGGGGAACACATAATAGGGCAGGAAAATGTTCAGCAACAGATGCTGCGCCGCCGTGTGCAGCGCGGCCACCACCAGCGTCGCCCAGCAGAAATAGATCAGCAGCAGCGCCCCCAGCACGAAATAGAGCATATGCGAATCGGACTGATACCGCGTGCCACTGCAGGCATAGATCAGGATGTCATAGGCATTCATCATCGCCACCGCGACGATCAGCCTCGTCGCCAGCGTGGCCGGCGCACGCACCACCGCCATCGTGGCCACCACCGCACCCGCCCCGGTAATCGCCACCGCCGCCAGCACACTGTTGCCCGCCAGCCCGGCGACGATGCCGTTGAAGGCCACCATCAGCCAGGTGAAGGCGCAAAACAGCCGCCCCGCCGTCTCGCGCAGGGCGATAAGAGCGGGCACATCGGTATCGGTGGAAGGAAGCGAAAAGGCCATGATGTGCCTACCCTTGATCAGATGAAGGGGTGCCCGTGGCGCAGCCGCCCGCGAGTACCGGATTGAGAACGAACAGCGCCCCGCGCCCCCGCAACCGCGCGGCGAAATGGATATCGCCGGGCACCGCCGGCATCGCCACCGCCACCCATGGCGCGCGCCCGAACCGTTGCAGGCGGCCACCGGCGCCGGTAACAGCGGCAATCGCGGTGGCGGCGCTGGTGCCGGGGGCGAAGATCGCGGCGACGGCGCCATCGGGCGCGGGGTTGAGCGCCGCCATCGACAGCACCGCCAGCAAGCTGAGCCCGAAGGCCAGTGCCACGCCCCAGGCGCCCGCGTGCGCGGTTCGCTGCGGGGTGGAACGGTGATCCTTTCCGAACGCGCGCGGGCGTGCCCGCGATGGTTGCGTCATGTTGCCTACCCGATGTTATGCCTTTGTCGGGATTGGCTATAGCAGGGCGGCATCAAGGCCCGTTGCGCACCGCCCCCGTGGATCTACCCAAGGGCAGGCGCAGACTCAGCCCGCAGGGTGATAGAAATCATACACCGCCCGCGCGACCGCCTCTGACACGCCGGGGGTGCGTTTGAGGTCCTCCAGTCCGGCGGCGCGCACCCGGCTGGCAGTGCCGAAATGGAGCAGCAGCGCACGTTTGCGCGCCGGGCCGATGCCGGGGATCTCGTCCAGCGGACTGGCGGTGATGGCGCGCGCGCGTTTCTCGCGGTGGGCGCCGATGGCGAAGCGGTGGACCTCGTCGCGCAGGCGTTGCAGGTGGAACAACACCGGCGAACTGACCGGCAACTGCTTTTCGCGACCATCGGGGAAGTGGAACACCTCGCGCCCGTCGCGACCGTGGTGCGGGCCCTTGGCGATGGCGATCAGCGGCACGTCCTCGATGCCCAGTTCCTCCAGCGCGTCGCGGACGGCGCGCATCTGGCCCTTGCCGCCGTCGATCAGGACGAGGTCGGGCCAGATGCCCTTTTCGCGCTCGGGGTCGTCCTCCTGGGCGCGGGCGAAGCGGCGGGACATGACCTCGCGCATCATGGCGAAGTCATCGTCGGTGGCGGCCTGTTTGATGTTCCACTTGCGGTACTGGCCGGTCTGGAAGCCCTCTGGCCCCGCCACGATCATCGCGCCCAAGGCATGCGCGCCCTGGATATGCGAGTTGTCGTAGACCTCGACGCGTTGCGGTTCCTCGGCCAGTTCGAGGAAATCGGTCATCTCGCGCCAGACTTTGGCCTTGGTGCCGGTTTCGGCCATGCGGCGGTCAAGCGCCTCCACGGCGTTGCGCGTGGCCTGCTCGACGAGGCGTTTGCGCTCGCCGCGCTGGGGGACGAGGATGTCGATTTTCGCGTTGCTGGTCTCGCCATGGCGCGCGCCGAGTTCGCGCAGGGCTTCTGCCAGGAGGTCGCTTTCTGGCAAGGCGCGGTCGAGCAGGAGCGTGCGCGCCGGCGGCACTTCCTCGTAGAACTGCGCGAGGAAGCTTTGCAGCACTTCGCCCTCGGTCAGGTCCTCGGTGTGGGTGGGGAAGAACGCGCGGTGGCCCCAGTTCTGGCCGCCGCGGATGAAGAACGCCTGGATGCCGACTTGTCCGGCCTTGGTGGCCATGGCGAAGATATCGGCGCTGTCGATGCCCTCGGCGTTGATCGCCTGGCTGCCCTGGATGAAGGTGGCGGCGCGCAGGCGATCGCGCAGCATGGCGGCGCGCTCGAAGTCGAGCGCCTCAGCGGCCTCGGCCATCTGCGCCTCGATCTTGCGCTGGACGCCCTGCGAGCGGCCGCCGAGGAAGTCCTTGGCCTCGCCGACCAGTTCGGCATAGCCGGCGGCGTCGATCCGGCCCACGCAGGGCGCCGAGCAGCGCTTGATCTGGTACAGGAGGCATGGCCGGTCGCGGCGGGAGAAAAAGCTGTCGGTGCAGGAGCGCAGCAGGAACAGCTTTTGCAGCGCGTTGATCGTGGTGTTGACGCTGCCGGCGCTGGCGAAGGGGCCATAGTAGTTGCCGGTGGAGCGGCGCGCGCCGCGATGCTTCATGATGCGCGGAAAGTCATGATCCACCCGCAACAGGATGAACGGAAACGATTTATCGTCACGCAGCAACACGTTGTACGGCGGCCGGAACCGCTTGATGAGTTGCGCTTCGAGCAGCAGCGCCTCGGCCTCGGAATTGGTGGTGACGATCGTCATCGACCGGCACTGGCTGACCATCCGCTTCAGCCGCAGCGGCAGCCGATCGACCTGCGTATAGTTCGCCACCCGGTTGCGCAGCGCCCGCGCCTTGCCGACATAGAGCACATCGCCCTTCGCATCCTGCATGCGATAGACGCCGGGGCGCGTCGGCAGCGTTTGCAGCACCTCGCGGATCGCGGCGACGCCGACCTCGATATCGAACTGGGCGTTGCCGCGCAGCGTGGAGGTGGCGCGGTCTTCGTTGAAGCGGTTTGAGTCGCCGGGGGGGGAGGACGTGTTTTCGGACATGGGATGGCCCATGTAGGCGGGACGAGGAACGGCCACAAGAACAAGGGAGAAACGCAGGGGCCTCGGCCCCTGCACCCCATTCCGTCTTCCGGCGCCAATCGCGCGCCTGCGGCACCACCGCCTGGGATACGCCCGACAGTGCCAAAGTCATGGGGGTCAAGGGGGCTGCCGCCCCCTTGGTTGCCCTTTACTTAGACGGCCCGCACCATGACCAAAGTCTGGTTGAGCAACTGATAGGCGATCTCGCCGAACGTCACCGGCCCGGCGATCTCGCCGATCGACTGGCCCTCCAGCTTGCCGAACAGATAGTTCAGGATGCAGTTGCAGCCCATCACCAGTCCGTCGGTCTCGCGCCCGGCCAAGGCCTCGCGGAAGGCGGCGGCGTAATCGGCCACCGGCTTGGCGAAGCTGTAGTCCACGCCCGGGAACACCGGCGCGTAAAGCTCCACGGTGCCCTTTTCGGCATCGACCGTGCGGATCGACGCGTTCAGATGCGCCCCGGCAAAGTCGCCCACCAACGGCAGCGAGCCGTCGGTGCGGTCGCGCTCCACGACGACGTCGTAGAACTTGCGGCGCTCACCGGCCACTTCGCACCATTCGGGGGCGAAACCGGTGTCCTCGAAACGGATCACGGCGGCGTCATCGGGGGCGAACAGGTTGACGATCTCGACTTGTGCCATGTGGTCGTCGGGGAACGCCACGTTGGCGACCACGACATGATCGCGATGCGCGGTGGCGGTGCGGCCATCATAGACCAGCGCCTCGGCCCCGGCCTCGTTCAGATCGACGCCGGCGATCCAGCCCACCGCCGGGCGCAGGAACGCCGCCGGGTAGCTGGAGGCCTCGTTGGCGAAGCGGGTGTGGCAGGTGGAGCCGAACGGCACCACGGTCAGCGCGAAGCCGTTCTCCGGCGCATCGCCCGAGACGCGCTCCAGCTCATCCGGGCCATAACAGGCGAACGAGACATCGCCATAGGGCGACAGATCGGTGACGAACAGCACGTCCGAGCCGATCGTGCGGCTGCCCTCGGCGGCCATCACATAGGGGGTGGTGCCAGCGATCCAGTTGCCCGCGGGCAGCTTGTCCAGCGCCTGGGGACGACCCGCCAGCGACAGGTGCGCGCCCGCGCGGATCAGATCGGCCACAGCGTCAACCGGCAGCAAGCCGTTGACGTGCTGGCGATCAAAGGCTTGCGAGTTGTGCGATTTCATTGGCGAGTCCTCGTTCCCACTTGGAGAAATACTCGTGCAGATCGGCGGCTTTCTTGCCCACCGGGTCCGTGCTGCGTTCGAGCCGTTTGATCATCATCTGCGTGCCGAGGTGATCGGTGCGCAGCCGCGACAGACCTCCACTGGCAAGTCGTTGCCAGCAGGGGGAATTTGCCGATGGCAGAGCCATACGTTTGCCCTCTCCTTGTTTCTCAGGGGTTGGTGCCGAAATAGGCGCGCGAAATTGCCAATCCGGCCATGCGCGGCTCCGCAAAACTACAGTTTCGGGCAAGCGACGCTTGAACTTGCCGGCGCCCTTCCCATTTGCCGTCGAAGCCGCTATGGCCCGCGCGCCGGCATGATGCCGCGCCTGTGGTTCCTCGGTCGGGCGCCATGGCAATAGAGATCAGACCGATTGCCCTCCAACCGATGATCAATCCGGCCGGGGCACACCAGGGAAAGTAGACAGACGGCGGATGGCGAAAGAAGAACTCCTTGAAATGCGCGGCCAGGTGGTCGAACTCCTGCCCAACGCGATGTTCCGCGTGCGGCTGGAGAACGATCACGAGATCCTCGGTCACACGGCAGGCAAGATGCGCAAGAACCGCATCCGCGTGCTGGTGGGTGACGAGGTGCTGGTCGAGCTGACCCCCTATGACCTGACCAAGGGCCGCATCACCTATCGCTTCATGCCGGGTCGTGGCGGCCCCGGGTCGTACTAATCAGGGCATCGTGCAAAAACTTGGGAACCGGTTTTTTGCGCCAACGATGCGACCGACAGGGATGACATCGTGAGCGATTTTGCTCCGGCGCTGGTGCTGGCTTCCTCCAGCCCCCGCCGGCGCGAGCTGCTGGCGCGGCTGGGGGTAACCCCGGCGCGCATTGCCAGCCCCGATATCGACGAAACCCCGCGCCCGCGTGAGGTGCCGCGCGCCTATGCCCTGCGGCTGGCCTGTGAAAAGGCGGCGGCGGTGATGCGGGCAGAGGGCGAGGTCGTGCTCGCCGGTGACACGACGGTGGCGCTGGGGGCCCGCATCCTCGACAAGGCCGAGACGCCCGAACAGGTCGCGGCGATGCTGCGGCGGCTCTCCGGGCGGCGGCATCATTGTATTTCGGCGGTCTGCGTGATCGACGCCCGTGGCGTGGCGCGGCACCGTGTGGCCGACACCGTCGTTGCCTTCACCCGCCTGTCCGAAGCCGAGATCGCCGCCTATGTCGCCAGCGGCGAAGGGCTGGGCAAGGCGGGCGGCTATGCCATCCAGGGCCGCGCCGAGGCGTTGGTGCGGTTCATCTCGGGCAGCCATTCGGGCGTGATGGGCCTGCCGCTGTTCGAGACGCGCGCCTTGTTGCGCAGCGCCGGCCTCCGGCTCGGCTGACCCCGCATGATCGTGGAGGAATGGCTCGTCGAACAGGGGATCGGCGAGAGCCGCGCGCTTGGCCTCCGTGGCGGTGAAGTCGTGGCGGCAAGGCTCGATTGGGGCGGCGTGGCGGCGGGGCTGGTGGCCGATGTGCCGTTGATCCTGCGCCCCAAGGGATCGCCGCGCGGCGTGGTGCGCTTTGCCGATGGCAGCGAGGGCCTGATCGACCGCCTGCCCGCCGATGCCGCCGAGGGCGCGACGATCCGCGTCGAAGTGACCCGCGCCGCCATGCCCGAAACCGCGATCGACGGCGCCGCCGCGCGGCGTAAATCCGCCCGGTGCCGGCTTTCGACCGCTGCCCCTGCCCCCGCGCCGCCTTTGGCCAAGGCCCTGCCGGGGCGGGTCCGCCCGGTGCGGCGCTTCCCGGCGGGGCTGTGGGAGGATGTGTGGGGCGAGGCCTGGGGGGGCACAGTGGCCTTCCCCGGCGGCACCTTGCTGATCTGCCCCACCCCGGCGATGACGCTGATCGATGTCGACGGTGATCTGCCCTTGCGCGCTTTGGCGCTGGCGGCGGCGGGGCACGCGGCGCAGGCTTTGGCGCGAATGGACATTGCCGGTTCGATCGGCATCGATTTCCCCACGTTGTCCGAAAAAGCCGACCGCCGCGCGGTGGACGCGGCGCTGGAAGATGCTTTGGCCGATTGGCCGCACGAGCGGACGGCAATGAACGGCTTTGGCTTCGTGCAGATCGTCGCCCGCGCAGAGCGGCCCTCGCTGCCGGCGATGCTGGCGGCCGATCGCTATGGGGCGGCGGCACGGATGCTGCTGCGCCGCGCCGAGGGCGTGGAGACGCCCGGCGACCTCGAACTGACCGCGCCGCCGGCAGTGCGTGCGGCCGTGCGCCCGGCATGGGAGGCGGCTCTCGCGCGACGGACCGGGCGGCGAATCGGCTGGCGCATCGATCCGGCACTTGCGCCGGAGGGCGCTTTCGCGCAGGCGATCGCCCCGTGACCAAAGCCCCCACCAAACCCTGCCCGGTCTGCCGCCGCGCGCGCGCCGAAGCCTATGCCCCGTTCTGTTCGGCGCGTTGCCGCGACCGCGATCTGCTCCAATGGCTGGGCGACGGCTATGCCATCCCCGGCCCGCCCGCCGATCCCGAGGCCATGCCCCGCACCCACCAGCGCGATGATGACAGCGATGTGTAATTGAGGGCTTGCCAAGCGCGGCGCGCTTCGCCATAGGCGCCCGACCAAACGCAGACGGCCCCCTTTCGGAACCTTTCCGGACTGGCCGCGGACGCGATGCCCGGGTAGCTCAGTTGGTAGAGCATGCGACTGAAAATCGCAGTGTCGGCGGTTCGACTCCGTCCCCGGGCACCATTGGCCTTCCAAATCAACGAAAATGGCGCTAGAAACCCCTGAAAATCAGGAGTTTCCTGTGATACCCCGAGTTTGGGCATCACATATAAATCCACCAAAAACCACCTACGTCCAACCCATTTCGGGGTATCCAGACGGGGTATCGGGAACCTACGGGGTATCGACATGCCACTTAGCGATCTCGTCGTGCGCAACGCAAAACCGCGCGAGCGCGACTACAAAATGTTCGACGAACAACGCCTCTATCTGCTGGTGAAGGCAAACGGCACGCGCTGCTGGCGGCTTGATTACGATGCTGGCGGCAAGCGGAAGACGATGGCGCTCGGCACCTTTCCCGAGGTGACCTTGAAGCAGGCGCGCACCCTTCGCGATGAAGCGCGCGATAATTTGCGATCCTCGGGCGATCCGAAGGGCCAAGCCGAACCGGAGCGGAAATCGGTAACCACCTTTGGGACGGTTGCCGAGCAGTGGCTTGTGACGCGCGTGATCCCGGAATCCGCGCAAGCAACGATCGAGAAGACCGAATGGCTGCTTCGGTTCGTGGTAAGCCTCAATGATCGCGACATCACCACGATCGAGGCGCCCGAGGTGCTCGAACTGATTCGCCGTGTGGAGGCTCAAGGGCGCCATCATTCAGCCCGCCGCCTACGCACCGTTTGCTCTCGGGTCTTCCGCTTCGGGATCGCCAGTGGGGTGGCCCTGCGCGATCCATGCGCCGATATCGCCGGCGCGCTCATGGTAGCCCCAAAAGAGAAGCACCGCGCTGCACCCCTCACCCCCAGTGCGATAGGCGCTCTTATGCGCGCTATAGGCGAGTACAAGGGGCATCCCGCCGTCGGGGTCGCCATGAGGTTCGGTGCGATCACGTTCGTGCGGCCTGGCGAACTGCGGATGGCCACCTGGTCGGAAATCGATCTCGACCAAGCCTTGTGGACGATCCCCGCCGAGCGCATGAAAATGAAGCGGCTGCATTACGTGCCACTCAGCCGCCAGGCCGTCTCATGCCTAGAACGCCTCAAGACGTTCTACGAGCCGAAGGGTTTGCTGTTTCCGTCGCTGCGATCTGACCAGCGCCCGATCAGCGAGAACACCGTCAACGCAGCGCTGCGCAATCTGGGCTTTTCCAAAGAGCAGGCGACGCACCACGGCTTTCGCCGCATGGCATCAACCGTTCTGAATGAGGCTGGTTGGAATTTCGACTGGGTGGAGCGCCAGCTTGCTCACGTCGAGGAAAACAAGGTTCGCGGGGCTTACAACGCCGCCGAATATCTCGAGGGGCGCACGCAGATGATGCAGGCCTGGGCGGATATGTTGGACCAGTTCGAGAACGACGATCTGATCGGGTGACGGTAGCTGCCGGAATCCTCGGCGCAGTGCTGGTCTAGCATTCCTGTTCTGGATTTCTACCATCACCCGATCAGATCTAGCGACCCGCAGTCCGGGGAATTGAACCCCGGCACGATGAACACCGTTGGTTGGTTCAACTTCTCCCGCTGAATTACCTGCGGGTCGCTAGAAACCTATATGCCCGGATGCCGGCGATGGGAAGCCGGGCGCTCCCCTGGATACCTGCCGACTGGCCGACACCTTGTCCCCGTGGGGTGCCGTAAGCCCTGTCTAGTGGGGAGGCTCACCTCTGAAACTGGTTGATCCGGGTTTTACGGTCTTATCCCAGATCTGTCGGCGAAGACCCTTGGCATCGTGCCCGCCTTTCCTCGCCATCGCTCCTACATCCTCCACCCATCGCAGGGTGGCCAACAGCCGTTCGCGATTTGAGTTTTATGCCAACCAATAAGATTTATGTCAACTAAAAGGTGATAAAAAAGAAAGGCCACCAGAGCGGGGGCATGCTCTGGTGGCCTAGTTCGGGAGAGGATGCGCTGCTAGCGCGAATCAGTCTATAGCCCATTTTTGAGCGTAGATAAATAGGTTGCGTGTCACTTTTTTGGTGACTATGGTCAAAAACATGTTGGCCGAAACCCTCATGCGTTTGCCGGACGTGTCCCGGTGTGTCGGATACCGACGCAGCATGATTTATCGCCTGATCGATGAAAAGCGCTTCCCCAAACCGCTGAAACTCGGCCGTGTTTCCGTCTGGCGGAAAACTGAGATCGAACGGTGGATCAGCGATCGGATCGCCGATGCCGTCACCGGATGACGAGGCCGTCGACTGGGCTGTTGCGAATCCTCTCCCCAAAAGAGGTCGCGGCCGCCCGCGCAAAAATTCCCTCCCGGAAGTAGATATTGACGGCATGCCCGCGCCGTCGAAGCGCCCCGATCGCATGGAGCGCATCCTCGCGCGCATGGGCGACGACGTTGATGAGGAACAGGTCCGCACATTCGCAGTGCGCGCGGAGTCGTTGTCGTCGGGCGTCAATATCGCTTGGCTCGCTTCAGCCTTTCGCGTGGACAGTCGCACCGTTCGGAAGCGCCTGGCGGGCCTGAAGCCACTCGCGATCAGCAAGGGCAACCGCGAGTTGTTCGACTTCGTCCAGGCGACCACGCTGTTGGCACCCCCGGATCCCGACAAATTTGCGCGCTGGATGCGCGGTCTGCGTACCAGCGACATGCCGGTCCAATTGCAGGACACCTACTGGTCAGCAATGCGCAAACGGCAAATCTGGGAAGAGAACGCTGGCGAACTCTGGAAAACCGATGCGGTGTTCGCGGTACTTTCCGAAATGTTCAAGACGATCAAGGGATCCATGCAACTATGGGTCGATAATCTTGATCCAGATGGCGAAATGCCATCGGAAGCCCGGGCCAAATTCCAGGTAATGGTCGATGGGCTGATGGACGAAATCTATCAGCAAATGGTCTCGCTGCCGGGACGTAAGCAGACTCCGAGTTCCATCAAAGACCCCGAAGTCATCATTAATCAGATTGCCCCGGACCCAGTTCTTTTGCCGGAAGATGAGGATCTGATCTGATGGCGTGGGCCTATTATAATGAGTTCGATCCCCATGCGGCCGAGTGGCTTCGCGGTCTAATCACGCGTGGGTTGATTGCGCCCGGCTATGTTGACAACAGATCAATTGAGGACGTCAGCCCTGATGACCTGCGAGAATTCACCCAATGCCATTTCTTTGCCGGGATCGGCGTCTGGTCTTTTGCTCTCCGATCCGTTGGTTGGCCAGACAGCGCTCCCATCTGGACAGGATCCTGTCCCTGCCAGCCTTTCAGCGCGGCAGGCAAGGGAGATGGGTTTGCTGACGAGCGGCATTTGTGGCCGACCTGGTATTGGCTCATCCAACAGTGCCGTCCTGCAATCGTTGCTGGAGAGCAGGTTGCGAGCAAGAACGCAGAAGTTTGGGTCGACCTTGTACACGCTGACTTGGAAACCTTGGACTACGCCTTCGGGTGTGTCCCGTTTCCGGCTGCGGGCATCGGCGCGCCGCACATCCGAGACCGGAACTACTGGGTGGCCTACTCCATTGGTGAGCGATTCAATCAAGGGCGGTCTGGTGTCGCCGCGGAAAAACGCGATGGCGCTCCCAGAGACGGTGCCATTGGCCGGTTGGCCATGTCCACAGGCCAGGGATTGGAAGGGCCGACCGAATGCGGGGCCGCACGATCGGGGAGCGAAGGGGCCACCATTGAACGAATTGGTGGTATTGGCAGGCCGGCCGACCACACGCAGCGAGGACTCGGAGTCCTCGGGGGCCCGGTGGTCGAGGGGCAAGTTCGACACGTTGACTTCGGTAGCGACGCATCTGGCGACCCCGGCCCGACTAACGGTTTCTGGCGAGATGTTGACTGGCTCGGATGCCGGGATGGAAAGTGGCGGCCAGTTGAACCCGGCACATTCCCTCTGGTTGATGGGGCTGCCTTCCGATTGGATAGCGGCGGCACCTTTGAAGGCAAATCGCGCCAAGGGCTCCTCAAAGGTGCCGGCAACGCGATCGTCGCGCCCGCAGCAATGGCGTTCATCCTCTCCGCAGTTGAGGCGATTGGCGATCTTGCTCGCCTTGAGCTTGTAAGCGACGAGGATCTGATCTGATGGGGGCATATGTCTCCCTTGAGCATCTGATCGCTCAGGCGGCGAGCATGCTTCGGCCGCCTGAGCGCGTCACCGTGGCTGAGTGCGCGGAGCGTTATCGCTTCCTGAACAACCAAGGGTCGTTCGTCGGCTACTGGGACAATACGTTTGCCCCATATCTCGTCGAACCGATGAACGAGACCACCTCGTTGGACTTCACCGGCATGATCTTTGCCGGGCCGGCGCGTACCGGCAAGTCTGATATGTTTTTCAATTACTTGCTGCACACTGCCAAGTGCGATCCGGCAGATATGATGCTGCTGCACATGACGCAAGCGACGGCCCGCGACTGGTCTCTCGGCGATCTTGCACGCGCTTTCCGCCATTCCAAGGCCTTGGGCGAATTGCTGGTCCCCGGCCGGCAAAACGACAACGTGTTCGACAAGTGGTTCAAGTCGGGAATGCGGCTGCTGATCAAGTGGCCGACCATCAATGAGCTATCGGGCAAGACTGTCCCGCGCCTGTGGTTGATGGATTACGACCGCATGACGCAGGACGTCGACGGCGAAGGTAACCCTTACGATCTGGCCCGAAAGCGCGCCACGACCTTCAAGCGGTTCGGAATGTGCGTCGCGGAGTCCTCGCCCGGGTTCGAGATCAAGGACCCCAACTGGCTGGCCAAATCCGCGCATGAGGCACCCCCTGTTGACGGAATTCTCGCCCTCTATAACCGCGGTGATCGCCGCCGCTGGTATTGGCCATGCCCGCAGTGCAACGAGAAGTTCGAGGCCAATTTTTCGATGTTCGATTACCCCGACATCGACACTATCGACCTGCTGGAAATCGCTGAGCAGGTCACCCTCCCCTGCCCCCATTGCGGTTACCCAATTCCCCCGGCGCTGAAGCGTGAACTGAACAACGCTGGCCGGTGGATCAAGGATGGTATGATCTGGCAACCCGATGGCGAGATCGTCGGGCGCCCGCGCCGCACGGATATCTCGAGCTTCTGGTTGAAGGGGCCGGCGGCAGCATTCCAGGATTGGACATCGCTGGTCCTCAAATACCTGCAAGCCAAGCAGGATTTCGAGAACACTGGGTCTGAAGAATCGCTCAAGGTCACCACCAACACCGATCAGGGTGATGCCTATATTCCCCAAGCGTCTCGGCTCGAGCGTCTGCCAGAGCATCTCAAGGCGCGCGCGAAAGATTGGGGTGGCACCGCAGACGACCCCGCCGTGCCGCTGGGCGTGCGCTTTCTGATCACCACCGTCGATATCCAGAAAAGCGCATTCGTCTACCAAGTGCATGGTTTTGGCGAAGGGGGCGATGTCTGGATCGTCGATTCCGATCGCATCACCCGGTCAGAGACCCGCATCAACGATCGCGGAGAACGCGAGTTGCTCGACCCGGGGGCCTATCTGGAAGATTGGGATGTCCTGATAGAAAAAGTGATCGAGCGCTCCTATCCACTCGCGGATGGGTCGGGCCGGCGCATGTCGGTCAAGGCGATCGGTTGTGACTCGGGCGGCAAGGCCGGCGTCACCGCGAACGCATACCAGTTCTGGCGCAAGCTGCGGGACACCCGCGAGGATCAGGCTTCGATCCGGTTCCAACTGCTCAAGGGTGAGCCGAGCAAATCCGCGCCGCGCGTCCACGTCGGATACCCGGACTCTCAGAAGAAGGATCGCATGGCGCTCGCCCGCGGCGATATCCCAGTGCTGTTCATCAACTCGAACCTGATGAAGGACGTCGCGGCAAATCGGCTTGGCCGCGAGACACCCGGCGGTGGCATGGTGAACTTTCCGCACTGGATGCCCGACTGGCTGTATTCCCAGCTTTGCGCCGAAACGCGAACGGACAAGGGCTGGATAAAAATCGGGTCGCGGCGCAACGAGGCATGGGATCTGCTCTATTACGCTTATTCCGTCGCGTTGAACGGGCGCCAGGTCTCCCCCAACCTCGATCATATCAATTGGGAATATCCCCCTGGCTGGGCCGATGGCTGGGAGCAGAATGATCTTGTGTTCGCCGAAAATGCGGCCAAGCCGTTTGACAGTCACCAAAAGAGTGATATTAGCCTAGAAAGTCTCGCTTCCCAATTGGCGTAAGGAGCACGCCGCGTGCAGAGCACGATTGCCCAATTGCTGTCGGAAGCGCGTGAGGCCTATCATCTGTTGATGACCGGCCGCTCGGTGGTTATGGTCAAGGACCAGAACGGCGAAACCGTGCAATATACGCAGGTTAACGCCAATAAGCTGCAAGACTACATTACGTCCCTTGAGGACAAATTGAACCCGCATAGCCGGGTCAATCGTCCCATGCGGCCCTGGTTCTAAGCGATGCTCACCCAGGAAGATCATGACCTGATCGGCCCCCCGCAAGTCACTTCTTTCGTGACCCCCCGGCAGGATGGGCCCGACATGATGGTCGGCGGTGCCTATGAGGGCGCCCAGCGTTTCGACGAGACCCTGGCCTTGTGGCAGCCATCGCTGACCTCGGCCGATTTCGATATCCTGAACGATAAACCGTTGCTGGACGCCCGCGTGCGCGACAGCATCCGCAACGACTCCTACGTGTTCGCTGGTTCCGAGATCCACAAAGACAACATTGTCGGATCGCATTACCTGCTGAACTGCCACCCCAATCTCGAGGTGCTGGGGCTGGATTCCACATGGGCCGAGGAATTCCAGCGCGAGGTTGAATCGAAGTTCCAGGTTTGGGCCGATAGCCCCAGCCATTGGATCGATAAAACCATGGCCCACGACTTCACGTCGATGGTCCGCATGGCTGCCGGCCTGATGGTGTCGGGCAGCGAGATCCTCGCCTCGTCCGAGTGGATGAGCGATGGGCGTCCGTTCGGCACGGCGATCCAGATGATCGATACTGACCGGCTGTCGAACCCTTACGGCCAGTGGGATAACCCGAACCTGCGCGGCGGGGTCGAGAAGAACAATGATGGGGTGCCGATCGGATACCATATCCGCAAGGCCCATCCCGTTGACTTTTCCTCGATCGCCAGCATCGACGCCTACACTTGGCAGCGGGTGCCTGCCCGTGAGCCCTGGGGGCGCCCGAAGGTCATCCACATTGTCGATCGCTGGCGCGTCGATCAATCGCGCGGCGTTTCCACCATGGTTTCCGCACTCAAAGAGATGCGGATGACGAAGCGATATCGGGACGTCGTGCTGCAGAATGCCGTGGTCAACGCGACGTATGCGGCCACGATTGAATCCGATTTGCCGAGTGAAACGGTGATGACACAGCTTGGGGGCGGCAACGTCTCGGAAGTCGCGTTTGAGAAGATGATCACCCAGTACGCGCAAGGTTATCTCGCGGCGGTGGGGGCCTACGCGAAGGGCGCCAAGAACATCGCGATCGACGGGGTGAAAATCCCCCATCTGTTCCCTGGGACGAAGCTGCAACTTCGTCCGGCCGGCGGCAGCGATGCGATGGGGACGAACTTTGAAGCGTCCCTGCTGCGCTATCTCTCGGCCAACCTCGGCGTCAGCTATGAGCAGCTTTCGCGGGACTATAGCCATGTCAATTATGCCTCGTTCCGCGCGGGAGCGGTCGAGACGTGGAAGGGCATGCAGTCCAAGAAGCGGCGGGGCACCGACGCTTTCGCCAACCAGATATACCGCCTGTGGTTCGAGGAAGCCGTCAACGCAGGCCAGATCACGTCGCTGACCCGCAAGTGCCCGTCGATTTATGATGCCAACGGGCGGCTCGGCCTGTTCTTCGACGCATACACGCAGGCCGAATGGATTGGTGCGAGCCGTGGCCAGGTAGATGAGCTTAAGGAAACGCAGGCCGCGATCCAGCGCATTATTTTCGGCATCTCGAGCTATCAGCGAGAGGCGGCCCGCCTCGGTATGGATTGGCGCAAGCTGTTCGCCCAGATCCAGCGCGAGCGCGAGATGATGGACAAGTTGGGCATCCTGCAAAACGTGTCGTCCGACATGATGAACGCCACCACCGGCACACTTGGCCAGCAAGACAGCGGGCAGAGCGCCAGCGGTTTCCAGGGTGGGAAGGCGAAAGGCAAGAGCAATGGATGACTTCCGTCTCATGGGTCACGACTCGCCGTTGGTTCTCAAGCGCGATCCTTGTCGCCAAGTTTTGGACGTAAGTCAACTTTTGCGTGACACTCGCCACAAAGATTGCATTTCAAAGCAAGCCGCGGGAGGTGCCCGTGGGCGTTGATGCTTTCCTCTCGTCCTTCTCTGGCTCGGTCGCATTGGTTGCCGCAGACCAAGCCTCGTGGCTCGCCGATTGCTCGCAAAAGCTGGCGATTATGGACCATGGACTTGAGATGCTCGCCGCTGGTGGCAGTACCGATGATGGGTTTTGGCCTGCGGCCGATGATTGGCGCGCGCAGTACCGTCCGTATAATGTGCAGGATGGTGTGCTCACCATTCCGGTGACTGGCACACTTCTGAACGGCTTCAGTTATTCGACCCCCTGGGCCACGGGTTACCAGTACCTTTCGCGCGCATGGGACCGCGGCATGGCCGATCCCAATGTGAAGGCTGTGCATCTTTCAATCTCATCTAGTGGTGGTCACGCCGCCGGCAATTTCGATCTCGTCGACCACATGGTCGCGACCAAAACGAAGCCCGTACTCGCCAGCGCGGAGCCGGCCTATTCCGCAGCGTACAGCCTGGCGACCCCGGCCGATTGCATTTCGGTATCGCGCACCGGCGGGGCGGGTTCGGTGGGTGTCGTTACCGGACACATGGATGTGTCCAAGGCGATGGACAAGGCTGGGGTCAAGATGACCCTGATCTCGGCTCCCGAGGGTGGCGATAAGACCGCAGGCAGCCCTTATGCCCCGCTCGGCGACGATCATCGGGATCGGATGCAAGCCAGCGTCGACGAACTTTATCAGCATTTCGTGGGCCTCGTGTCCCGGAATCGCAGCATGGACGAGACGACCGTTCGGGACACGAAGGGTAGGACTTTCACTGCTGCGCAAGCCCTGTCGAACGGTCTCGCTGACACCAGCGGCGCGCCGGGCGATGCCATGGCCAAATTTCTGGCCGATCACCTCGCATCTGACGATGGAGAAACCGAAATGTCCAATCAGAGCAGTGGGACGGTCGATCAGGCCGCCCATGATACCGCCGTCGCGTCCGCGCGCGCCGAAGGTCACGCCGCCGGCGTCGCCGAAGGCACCACCGCCGAACGCACCCGCATCGACGCGATCCTGAACAGCCCGGAAGCCCAGACGCATCCCGCACTCGCCCGCAAGATCGCATTCAAGCAGACGATGAGCGCTGCGGATGCTGCGTCCTTTATGGCCGATCTGCCTGCGGAAACCCCTGCCCCGTCGGCAGCCGCGCCGGTTGCGGCGGTCCCGGCTGCCGATCCGCCGGTCAGCGCGCACGCCAATTCCAACTTCGCCGCGGCCATGGGCGCCACCGGCGGCGCAGGCGTCACGCCTGGCGGCCCCGAAGCGCGGGTTGAAGATCCCGATGACGCCGGGAGCGCGCTGAGCGCCGCCGCCGCAATGGGTATCCCCGGCCTCCGCAGCACCCAAAAGCTGAAGGACGGCCCCACCCGCTGACCAACTGGGCAGTCGAGTCACTCTTTTCGTGAAGGATGAGCCAAATGGCACAGGTTACCATTCCCTATCCGGTTCTCGGTCAGGCGAGCTTCCAGCAGACCGATACCTGGCTGCAGTCGTTTCTGCTCGCCGGGTCGGACCTCCCGCTCAAGTCGTATCCCTACCCCGTGGCCCCGAACACCACGATCGCTCAGTTTCAGGTCGTTGGCCTGAATGCGGGCGGCCAGCTTATTCCGGCGGTGAAGGGCGTCACCCAGGCGATCGGCGTCGCCTCGGTGCCGATCGTCACGGCCGCTGGCGATTCGAGCGAATCCATTCCGGTCTACTTCTCGGGATGCTTCAACGGGAACGCCCTTGTCTACGACGCTTCGTACAACACGCAGGCGTTCCAGCAGGCAGCCTTCGCCGGTGCGCCGACGCCCACCACCATCACGGTGCGCTGGCGCCCGATTCAGCCGCAGCCCTGATCGACAATCACTCTTTTCGTGAGGAGTCTATAAAATGACCACTGGTGCCACGGGCGTGACGATCGCCCCCTATTCCGCCACCAACCCGTTCAATCTCTGGTCGCTGCGCAAGTCGATCGGCGTCATGCGCGACGTCCTGCCGCGCTTCACCTACTGGCTGGACATGTTCAACCGCCAGGTGAACAGCATCGACGAGTGGATCGATTTCGAGAAGCTGCCCTATCAGAATCGCAAGCTGGCGCCGTTCGTGCTGCCCAGCGGCAGCGGCAAGCCGGTCTATACCGATCGGGCGAACGGCTACCGCTTCAAGCCGGCCTATATCAAGGTCAAGGACGCCGTTGATCCGGCGCGCGTCATGTCCAAGATCCCCGGCATCGACGCGATCCTCGGCACGGATACGCCGCTGACGCCCGCCCAGCGGCGCGATGCGCTCAAGGCGGGCATGACCGCCCAGCACTTGATCACCATCCAGCGCCGTTGGGAGTGGATGGCCGCGCAAGCGATCATCTACGGTCAGGTGACCATTGGCGGCACCGAGGAATATCCGCTGACCACGGTGAACTTCGGCCGGAACGCCAATCAGAGCGTCGCCCTCACCGCTGGCTCGTTTTGGGGGACTTCGGGTATCAGCATCCTGTCGATGCTGCAGACCTGGGCTGACCAGATGATGAAGCCGACCTACAATTCGGATGGCACCGGCGGTTTCGGCGGCTTCCCGATCCGGCTGACCGTCGGCACCTCGGCGTGGCAGGCCATGCGCAGCGATCCCGAAATCCTGTCGATGATGAACAAGTTCTACCCGAATACCGGGATCGACGTCCAGCGTGCGCTGGTGTCGGGCGAGTTCGTCACGAAGGTTGGCGATCTGCCTTTTGGTGGGCCCACCGGCGCGGTGGTCGAAATCTGGCTGTATCGGGACAGCTATGTTGACGATACCGGTGTGGAGCAGCCGTTCCTTGCCCCCACCGATATCGTGCTTACCGGCCATCCGGATGCGATCTCGGGCCATCGCTGCTTCGGGGCGATCGTCGATCCCTATGCCAACTGGCAGGCGCTCGATATCTTCCCGCGCAATTGGTACGAGCCGGGCGACCCCGCCGTCGAATACCTGTTGCACCAGTCGGCCCCGCTGTTCGTGCCGGTCAACCCGAACGCGACGTTCCGCGCGACGGTGACCGCTTCGTAATTGCAACCCAACTCGGTCAGCATTGACTTGCTGACTGAGTCAACTTTGAGGTGACTTATGCCCCTTTTGTTCATCAAGCATGTGGTCTACCATTCGGATCCGGAGACCAAGGAACTGAAGATCCTGCAGCCCGGCGCGGTCCATCTGGTCGCGGCCGATCACGTCAGTCATCTGACGAAAGCCGGTGCTGTGCGCGAGCCGACCGATGAAGAAGTGCTGATCTACCGGGCGACCCATCCGGAGAAGACGCTTGATCCGGCGCTGGCCGCTGCGGCGGACTTGAAGCCCACCTCCACCGATGCCCCCGCTGCTCCTGCGGCGCCTGGCACCCCGGCGGAACACGACGACCTCGTCTGATGGTGCCAATCCGCACCATTAAGCGGAACGCACGCCGGGATCTCCATCATCGTATGGCGATCCCGGTTGTGTACCTGCGAACCCTTTCCGCCGCCCCTGTCCTATTGCGCGTGCGCTTGCACAACCGGTGGGATCGCATGGGCGACGTAAAAGGCTCGCGCCTCTACCCTGCCGAGATGGAGAATCTGGCGCCCCGGGCGGTGTTCGATCTGGATGCGATCCCGACAGCCCAAATCACCAAAGGGGCAATCCTGTCATTCGAACAGGGCGAAGCCTATACCATCGATCATACGCTGCCGCCGGACGACCGGTTCCAGCATGTGCAGATCGCCCCGATGATCAATGGCGCAGCCAATGGGCTGCCCTATCCCTCGGAAGATGGCGACCAGATCGTCTATCCCGGAAACGGTGTCTGATGGCGAAAATCACCATCTTCAATACGGCGGGCTCGCGCTACGGCATATCAATCTCTGGGATCGAGGCCTTCGACGCGATCGATGACGTGGCGCAGCATCATCTTGTGAGCGCGCAGAGAGCGGTGAACAAGGCTCTGGACTGGACCCGCACGCGCAGCGCCGAGGCCATCCGAAGCCAGGTCGCCTTTCCCGCCAGCTACTTGAATCCGGCGGAAGGACGACTGATCGTCAAGGCCTACGCCTCGACGGCATCGCTGAGCGGCCGGATCGGCGCGCGTGTGGACCCCACCTCACTCGCGCGGTTCGTCAAGGGCAATCCCAAGCCGGGGGCCCCCGGGGGTGTCACCGTCGAGATCAAGCCGGGTCGCGCTGTCGTTATGCCGAAGGCCTTTCTCGTCAGACTGGCGAACGCGAACATGGGCCTCGCTGTCCGGAGCAAGGGGCCGCCCGCTGGCGCATACCTGCCGAAGGCGTTCAGCAACGGGTTGTGGCTGCTCTACGGCCCCAGCATCAGTCAGGTGTTCGATGGGACACGCGCCGAGGTTGCGCCGGCTGCGGCTGAGTTCCTCGAGCAGGAATACAATCGACAGATGGATCTGAAGCAATGAGCATGCTGATTCCAATCAAGCTGGCCACGCTGATGGGTCTGACGGCGTTGCTGCAAGGCATCACGCCGGCCGCCGGCTATCAGCACGATCTCTCGGACTATGTGGATACCAACGGCGACACGCGCCCCAGAGTGTTCCGCGGCCGAAATGTGTTCGGCATGGACGACCCGCTGCCGATGCTTTCGATCCTTGAGGAACCGCGCCCAGAGTGGGGGTTTGCTCCCGAGTTTTCCGGGTTGGGTGCTGGCCCATGGCCATTGTTCGTTCAGGGATTCGTCCAGGATGATCCGACAAATCCGACCGATCCCGCCCACTACCTGATGGCCGATGTGAAGAAGTGCCTCGCGCTCCATCTCAAAGCGGCCTTGGGATCGGGGAATATCTTCGGGGTCGGCCGCGCGGTTCGCTCCTACAAAATCGCTACCGGCGTCGTGCGGCCGCCGGACGATGTATCGGCCATGGCCAACTTCTTCCTGCCGCTCACCCTCGAGTTTTTCGAGGATATGACGAGCCCCTTTGCCTACCCCTGAAATCACGTTATGGGTGATTTCACTATCAAGGAGTGACCGTTATGCCTTCCATTCTGACTCCCGTTGTCAACAACTATCGGACTGGCCGCGGTGCGGTCTTCTTTGATGCCTTCGCCCCCGGAACGCAGAGCCTCACAGGCGAAATGTTCCTCGGCGACTGCAAGGGCTTCAACGTCGCGATCAAGACGACCCAGACCGATCACTACCAGTCGACCGGTGGCGTGAAGGTGATGGATGAATCTGCTGCGATCCAGGCGGACGCATCGGGCCAGATCCAGAGCGAGAACGTGGACGCGAACCAGCTTTCGCGCTTCCTTTTCGCTTCTGGTGGTCCCCAGACGATCACGCAGGCGGCCGGCGCTATCGCCCCGGAGCAGATCGGCCCGGTGCTTCTCGGTGCCTACTATCAACTCGGCCGGGCCGGCGGCGCCAACCCGGTGGGCGTCCAGTCGCTCAGCACCGCGACCAAACCCGTGGTGAAGAACGGGGCCGGGACGACGACGTATGTCGAAGGCGTGGATTACCTGGTCGACTATACGATGGCCCGCATTCAGCCCCTTCCTGGCGGCTCGATCACGTCTGGGGAAACGCTCAGTGTCGGCTATTCGCTCCTGGCAGTTTCCAAGACGCGGGTCACCGCCGGCACCAAGCCGATGGAGGGCGCCGTGCGCTATATCTCGGACAACAGCACCGGCTCGAACGACGTCTGGTATCTGCCGTGGGTCAAGCTGGTCCCCAACGGCACCTATGACGCGATTGGTGACAAGTTCGCCGAGATCACCTTCGACTTGAAGGTCTTGCTGCTCAGCAGCGCTAGCACCTTCATGTTTGTCGATGGTATCGGCGTCTGATCGGAGCGGGCTCGTGGGACTTGCGCACCTGACAAGCCGCACCGACAAGGTCGAACTCCTGAACGGGGAATCATTCTCCGTTCGGGGGCTCGGCTTCCTCGACATTCAACCCATTGTCCAAGCAAATTTCGAGCCTCTCGCCCTGTTGTTCGACAGGTTCTCGAAAGGCGGTGTGCCGGGTCTGCTGACCGATACCGCCGTGATGATCACAGCCATTGCCCAGGTGGCTCCCGCAGCTTTTCGACAGATCGTTGCCGCTGGCGCCGATGAGCCGGACGTCAATCTGGTCGACCTTCTGCCGATGCCTGCGCAGTTGGAGGCGCTCGAAAAGATCGCGATGCTCACGTTCGAAGGGCACGGCGGCGTAAAAAAAGTGGGCGAGATGGTCATTCGGGTACTGGACAGTCTCAGGGTGACGATGGGGAGCTTCTAACCCTCGACACCTGGTTGTGGGGTTTTCGCCGCCAAGTCAGCCTGTTGCTGGCCAACGGCCACCCTGCCGCCGCCACGTACCCCCTCGGTTTGCTGAATGAAGAATGTGACCTCGTCGTCCAAAGGCTGAACCGCCAGACGGTGACCGAGGCAATCCTTCTGCAAATGGCCGTCTCGTCGTTGTTTTCTTCCGAGGGTGGGGACGTATTTAGTAAGCAAATCAGCAAGTTGATGAAGGACTGAACTATGGCCTCGTCCCAGCGCGATATTGAACTGGTCATCCGGGCGCGGGACGAGGCAACCAAGGCGGTGAACGCCGTTGCCGAGGCGCTCAAAATCCTGTCGGGCGTCCAGCAAGACGTCGGGAACAGCGCGCAGCAATCGGATGGTCAACTCGGGCGCCTCGGCGAAGCCTACAACAAACTGTCGCGTGAGATCGAGGGGCTCAAGGCGCTCGAAACCGTCGTTGGCCAGATCGACCGGGCATCGGGGGCGATGGAGCGCCTCGAAAGCTCCGTCGCGTCTGCGAATGACCGCGTTGCCGACGCCGGCGCCAAGCAACAGGAATTGGCCCAAGCCGGTAGCCGACTGGTCGCTGAGTCCGAGCGGGTCAAGGTTGCGCTTGAAAGTGAGCGGGCCGCCGCCGCCCAGTTGGAGCGTCAGCACCTCGGCTTGCAGATCCAGATCGACGCAGCCGCCAAGGGGTTCAATCGACTCGTCGGCCAGATGAACCGGGCAGACAATGCGTCTGAGAAGCAACGCCAAAGCTATCGCGAGCAGCTTCAGGCGATCTTGCCGTTGGTCGAACAGCAGGCCGTCCTCGAGCGCCAGCAAGCATCGCGCGCGTCGGCGGTTACCGGGCTTGAGCGGCAATACGCCGGGCTTACCGCCGAAATCGGATCGAATGCCCGGGCGGCCCTGAATGCGGAGAACGCAAGCCGCAAGGCGGCCATCGCGCAGGAAGCCATGGTTGAAAACCTGGCCAAGGCGCGCACGGTGTTCGACGAGTTGCGGGGCGCAGGCGACGCAGCATCGCATATGCTCGGCGGTGTCGCGCTCAACGCTGACGCCGTCGCGACGGCGATGCAGACCGCCGCAAAGACGGCGACCGAACTGCGGTCGATCATGGAACGTCAGGGCCCTGTGCAGGGGGTCTCATCACCTGTCCTCACGGGGGCTGCTGAGGCCAAGGAAAAGTACCTCGTTTATCGCCAGGCGCAGGACGAAATGCGGGCCTTGGCAGTCGCCATGCGCGAGGCCGGAACGGCGACTGTGGAGCAGTCTGGCGCGTTCGAGTTGGCCCGCGCCCGCGTGATCGAGACCAAGGCGGCTTACGACGCGCTGCGCAATTCGGTTACCGAAATCCCCAATCGTCTGGGCGTCCTCGCGGAGAAAGAGCGAGAAGTCGCCGCAGCCTTGCGGGCCACTGCGGAAGCCTCCCGCGCCAGCGCCGCGATGGCCGCGCTGGATTGGGAATCGCATCAGGTCGAAATGACGTTCGCGGCGCGCGCCCGGGAGTCGTATGTGGCGCTGGCCGCAGCGATCCGCGCCAAAATGGCCGCTGAAGTTGAGGCGGCCGGGGCGTCTCGGTCGGCAGCCAATTCGAGCAGGGAATCGCTGAGCCTGTTCCAGCGCCTTCGTGGCGAAGTGCTCGGCCTGGCTGCGGCATATGTCGGGTTGCAGGGCGCGCTGGGGGGCTTGCGTGCGGTGATCCAGACCGCAGCAAACTTGCAGCAGGCCCAAGGGCAACTCGTCGCGGCTTTCAATGGCAACGAGGGCGCCGCCAAGCAGGAAATGACCTATGTGCGTGGCGAGGCCGAGCGCCTGGGCTACGAGCTTACCTCTCTGTCCTCGGAATATGCAAAGCTCGCTCTTGCCGCCAGCGCGAGTAATATCTCCGTTGGCACGACGCGCAACCTGTTCACCGCGCTGGCTGAGTCTGGCCGCGTCGCCGGCTTGACGACCGCACAGTTTGAGCGGGTGCTGTTCGATTTCAACAAGATGGTCGAACTGGGCAAGGTTGATGCCCGCGATTTCAATGGCGTGTTGCGGCAGATCCCGTTCGCCGCGCGATCGATGGCCGAAGCGCTTGGTTTGTCCAACGACGAATTCCGCAAGATGCAGCGGAGTCCGGAAGGTATCGCCGCCAACGAAAAGGTGATGAACGAGTTCGCGAACAAGCTGCGCGAGCATTTTCAGGACCGGTTACCTGCTGCGCTGCGGACCTTCAACGCAGAGTGGGGCCGCTTTCAGACCACCTTGCAGGAGTCCGAAGAGACCGTAGCCAAATCCGGATTCATGGACGCGCTGGCCGCAGGGCTCGAGCGATTGAACGCCTATTTCCGTTCGGATGAGGGGCAGCAGTTTTTCCAGAACCTTGGCCGCGCGCTGGGCAACCTGACGAATATCCTTGTCTGGTGCCTCGATCATTTCGGCACCTTGTTCGAGTTGTTCAAGGCGTTCGTCGCGATCCGGATCGGCGCATTCTTCTATGCCCTCATCCCGCAGATCGTCGAACTTGGCGAAGCCCTGATGGCGGCGGCCAGCGCATCGACGGCTCTGAGCGTGGCGCTCGGCGGTATCCCGCTCCTGTTCGGCGCCATCGCGTTCGTCGCCATGTCGGCTGCCGGCAAAGTGGTCTCTGGCGTCAGCGACATGACGCAGGCGTTTGACGAGCATAACCGTCAACTCGACAAGGTGCAGCAGGCCTGGGCGGATGCCGGCGGCAAGGCCGACGTGTTCCGCCAGAAGCTCGGCGACCTCACGCAGACCGAACTGGTCAGCCAGCAGGTCAAGCTGCAGGATGCCCGCAACGAACTCGTAAGTCGGCCGATCATCAACCACTCGGATAGAGAGGATTTTGCATACGCGCCGACCGCGACGATCAACCAGGTCCAACGACTGACGGAGCAACTCAAGAGCGGCAAGCTGTCGGCCGACGAGTACACCCATTCGATCGACAACCTCGTGCAGCATGCCGGCCTGCCGCAGAACGTCGGCGCAAGTTTCATTGCCTGGGGTCGCAACATCGGCGATGCCAACGACAAGCTGCGGCAGAACAAGGCGCTGATGGACGCCGCGCGCGGGACGATGACGGATGCCGATCGGGCGGTACTCGGATTGACCGACAGCTTCGATAAATTCGGCGGGTCAATCCCGACGGACAAGGTGAACGAGTTCAGCAAGGCGCTGAACAACCTGAAGAAGGACATCCCCGAACTGCGCGCTGAGGCTGAGCGCGCTCAGGCTGTATTTCAGGCCGACCAAGACCTTGAGCAGGCCCAGCAGAAGGCCGGCGCGATCACAGATCCCAAAGCGAAAGCCGCAGCACTCGCACAGGCCCAGGCGCTCCATGATCGGGCTGTTTCAGACATCAATGGCGCCTCGGCGGTGCAGCAGGCACAGGACGGCAACCGCGCGCAATACCTCGCTTCCGCGCGACGGTATGTCGGCGATGACGAGCACAAAGACCGGCGCGGGCTTGAGTCGCTCTTTGCGTCGTCCGGTCAGTCCCTCGATCCGGAAAAGGTCGCGTGGTGCGCGGCATTCGTGAATGCGATCCTGCATCAGAATGGTGCGCCGGGCACGGGCAGCCTCGCTGCGCGCGATTTTCTGACATACGGATCCAACGTCACACCGAAAGATGCGGAGCCTGGCGACATCGTGGTGCTGAAGGGGGCTGGCGCACACGGGCACGTCGGCTTTTTTGACGGCTATCAGGGCGACCGGGTGCGAGTGCTTGGGGGCAATCAGGCTGGCGGCAAGGTATCTGAAGAGAGTTTCCCCGCCAGCGCTGTGCTGGGCTTCCGTCGTGCTCCCACCCCCGCCGAGCAGGCCCAGACCCAGTCGAAGAACGACAGCGAAATCGACGCTTTCCACCAGTCGGTGACGGATGGGATCGCCAAGGCGGTGGCGGATTCCGCAGCCCTCGGTATGTCGCCGCGCGACTTGTTCATCCAACGCCAGATGGACTCGTTCGATAAACGCATCGCGGACTCACAGAGCGGAAAAGGGGGCCGCGAAGCCGCCCCTATCACTTGGGGGGCTGGCGAGCGGGAGAAGTTGGCGGGCACCTATGGCCAGCTATTCGACAACACACATCGCGACGAGGAACGCAAAAAACTCGAACAGTTGCAGAACGAGGAGGCGTTGGCGACGCAGAATAGCCAGCGTCTCACGGCGCCGCAAATGGCAGCCAACCGGCTGCGAACTGAGGGTGTCTGGAATTTAGACCATGCTGGCAACCCAACCGACGAGTTGGGCCAGCAGGCATTGCAGGTTTACACCTCGCAGTTCCAGCGTCAGTTGACCAAGCAGAACGCCGACAGCATGAGCGGTCTGAGTGGTCAGTTGACCGAGGCGCGTAAGGCGCTGACCGACGGCTACAAGAGCGGTGACGAGGGGGAAATCAAGTCCGCGCGCAAGGATATCGCGGATCTCAGCGCGCAACTCAAGGCGGGTTTGCCCGATGCCATCGCCTACTTCAAGGCGATCGGCGATCAGAAAACTGTCGCCCAGCTTGAGGCGATTCACAATCAAATCAATAACTTGAAAGTTGATTTGATCGATTCGAAGCAGGTGAATTCCGACATCGCCGGCGGCCTCGTGAGTACGTTCAACGCCGGCGCCAAAGGCGTCGCGCAGTTCGCGCTCGGGCTGCGTGGTGCATCGAATATCTTTCGCGAAATGCGGAATGCGTTCCTGCAGTTTGCCAGCGACTTCCTGCTGAAAATTGCGGACATGATCATGCAGACCGAGATCTTGAAGGGCTTGAACGCCCTGGGGATCGGGACCAGCGTGAGCAATGGCGTCAACGCGGCTGCCGGTGGCGGGTCTGGCGGCGGCCTGGGGGGGCTGGGCGGCCTTTTGGGATCGATCCTCGGCGGGGGCGGCGCGGGGGGCGCTGTGGCCGGCGGTGGTATGGAGTTGGGCTCCATTTCTGCATCAGGTCTGCCGAGCGCACTGGATGCGTTCACCATCGCCGCGCCCGTCATGCACACAGGCGGAATCGTTGGCCGCGCCGCCGCCATGCGCTCGATCAGCCCTGCAGCGTTTGCCGGCGCCTTGCGAATGCACGACGGCGGTATCGCGGGCGTCGCCCCGGACGAATATCCGACGATCCTGCAAGAGGGCGAAGAGGTGTTGAAAAACAGCAGCCCCCGCCACATCGGCAACATTGCCGCCACGATGGCCTCTGCCCAGAGCGCCGCGCCGAACCTCAAGATCATCAACGCGATCGATGCTGGCCATATGCTCACCGAAGCGCTGGCCACGCAGCACGGTGAGCGAGCCATCGTCAACCACTTCCGGAAGAATTCTCGGACGATCAAGAAGGCCCTCGGCTGATGACCCTTCCCCTGTTTCCCGGCCGGGTAAACTGGTCCTCATCGCTCAAGGTTACCCGGGAATATCGGACGACCGTACAGATCAGTCGCTCAGGAAAAGAGCAGCGCCGGGGGCTACGACTCCGTCCGCGCAAGACCCTCGAGTTCGATTTCCTGACGATGCCCGCCTACACCCGGCAGATGATGGGATGGCTCAAGGCCAATATCGGCCAGGATATCTTGGTCGCGGATGAGAGCCGCCGCGCCGTGGTGACGACGGGGTCAGCAGCAGGGACGAACGGGACCATCGCCACCGGGACCACACCCCCTTGGCTTACCGGGGTTGTCGCGGCGCGCGTACCCGGCGCAGACCAATTCCTTATCGACGTCGCGCCAACCGTTGGTGGCTTCACCATCGTGGGTGCGGCCCCCGCCATCCCGGCGGGCACGTCGCTGTATCCTGCGCTGCAGGGACGGTTCCCCAGCACCGTCGATATCGAACTTGTGACAGACGGCGTGGTCTCCGGATCGATCACGTTCAATGTGACTCCGCTGACCGAGGTCGAAACCAATCCGGCTGCGGCGCCCGTGGTATTCAATGGCCGCGAGGTTTTCCTCATGCGCCCGAACTGGATGACGAACCCCAAGGTCACATTCTCGAACGACTACGAGACCGTCGATTACGGCTATGGCGCATTGGCCTATTTCAACCCGATCTCGTTCGTGTCCCGAGCGCAGCAAGCCTCGTACCTGGCGATGACGCATCAGCAGATGGTGGCGATCGAGGACATGTATTTTCGCCTGCACGGGCAACTCGGCGAATTCCTGTTGCCCACCTGGCAGAACGATATCATCCCTCAAGCACCGGTCGCGGCCGGGGCCACGAGTTTCCTGGCCCCAAGCGACCTTTATACCGACTTCGTTGGTGATACTGTCTTTGACGCATTCTGCGCGGCCTATGGGGACGGCAGCTATCAGTTTGGTCTCGTGACAAGCATCGGGCAAAACGGCAGCTTCGCGCAGATCAACATCGGGGCCACCGCATTGTGCAGCCCGGCCGGTGCGACGACGAACTCTGCAGCGGGGCTCGCGCGGGCGCTGGACAACACGGTCACCTCGATCTCGTGGATGCCGGTCCATCGGTTTGCCTCAGACAAACTTATAAGTGAGTGGATCACCGATAGCGTTGCGCAAACGCAGCTTTCCGTTATATCGTTGCAAGATCTTTCGCCGGGGAAATAGCGTGACTTTCGGAGACATCGAATCCTCACGGCAAGAAGCCATTCCGTATCTTCTGATGCTTTTTACCTATGGCTCGAATGTAAGCGATACCTATGCCTATACGACTTCGGAAGATCCGATCGTTTATAATGGTATAACTTATGTCCCCGCACCATTGAGCGATGACGCTTTCACCGCATCCGGCTCACTTGATAAGGCCGCGATCGATATTAAGCTGTCAAAATCTCTCTCCATCCTCGAACTGTTCACCGGTTATCCGCCGTCTAACGCAATCACTATTAGCGTGTTCATGGGTCATTATGGTGATTCGAACGCCAATTTGATCTGGCCCGGGCGCGTTCGGTCGGCGGCGATCAACGATGATGAGATCACGTTGACCTGTGAACCGATCTCGACGTCGATGATGCGATCTGGATTGCGACGCCACTGGCAGCGCCCTTGCCCGCACGCCGTCTATAGCCAGGGCGACGGCTTGTGCAACGCATCGCAGGCGGCATTCACCGTCAGTGCGGCAGTTACGTCCGTATCTGGTCCATACATCGCGCTGCCGGGTGGATGGAATGGCGCATTTGCCCAAGGAAACTTCGTCAACGGCATCGTCAGTTGGACCAACGCCGCGGGCCGGACGGAATACCGGATGATCCTGACGATCGACAATGCCAATCAAATCTGCCTCGATAGCGATTGCCCGACGTTGAGCGCAGGCATGACGCTGCACCTGTCCCTCGGTTGCGATCACTCGACGGATACGTGCCAGAACGTGTTCAAAAATATCAATAATTTTGGCGGCTGCCAATGGATTCCGCTGGTCAATCCGATCGGCATTGTGAACAACTTTGGTTGAGGTTCGGCTATGCCCGTTTGGTTGATCGGCGTTCTGATTTCGGTGGCGCTGGACGTCATCGCTTATCTAATCGCCCCCCACAACGAAACGCCGCAAGGTGTTCAAGACCTGCAAGCCCCCACCGCATCGGCGAACAAGCCGGTCTATGTGCTGTTCGGATCGGCGCGGATCATGGACCCCAACGTGCTCTGGTATGGGCAGGCATCGACCAACACCTACACCACGAGTGGAGGTAGCGGTGGAAAGTGAGACCGACCCGATCATCACCATCAACGATGCCCGCAAAGCCGGCTATTGCGTCAACGGGATGCGGAAATGGGCGCGGCACCACAACCTTGATTTCAAGGACTTTGTAAAGAACGGCCTACCGGCCAGCAAACTATTGGCGACAGGCGATCAGCTTGGAATAAACATCGTCAATCGAGCTAAGGACAAGTAAATGGGCGCGATGGGTAAAAGTGGTGGCCAACAGGTTACCGACTATTACATGTCGGTTCATTTTGGCATTGCGATTGCAATGGATGCCCTGACCGGCGTTTATGTAAACAATAAAACCGCATGGGAAGGTCTAGCAACCACCAAAACCACCATAAACATCAATCTACCCACGCTGTACGGCGGCAACACGATTGGCGGGGGTCTGGTTGGCAATATCGATTGGTATCCTGGCGCGCCAGACCAGCTTATTTCGGCGGACTTCGCGACGTTGTTGGGGGGCACCCCCGCCAGCATGCCTGCCTATCGCGGTGTCGCAACGGCGCTGTTCTATGGCTCGACGGCTGGCGAAGGCTTCCTGTGGACGTCCAACAACCCGGTCATCGCGCAGAACGTCGATTTCCGCGGCTACCGCTTCCCGCCAGCACCGGCTTTGGATCAAACACTCGCGCGGATCCCGGCGGCCCTCGATAGCGGCTACATCGCAGATACGACGTCGACCAACACAGCCAGTTCCGGCGCAGGATCCCCAGCCACATCGTCGATCTTGGCGTCGATCGCCCGCGCGATGGTCGGTGCCAACATCGTCGGTAATGCTGCGGGCATCGGCGCATCAACCACCGATGCCGCCTCGCATGCCGCCAACGCGATCAATGCAAGCTCACAGTTTTTCAAAGCCGCGGCCTCGGGGAACGTCATCACGGTCACCGAGAACAACACCAGCAATGCCTGGGTGAACGCCGTTCAGCCGGTTGCGGATCCCCAGTATCCCTATCGCGCCAGCACGGGCAACAGCACCGCCGGCTTCAGCTACTTCTTCGACATCACCGCCTTCGGGTCGCCAGGCAACGACGCCAACTCCGGACTTCAGGATGGCCCGTCGGCGGGCGTCGCCACGCTCACGATCGAGCAAGTACCGGAAACCGGGATGACCTTCTCACTCGGGCCGGAAGTCTACACCTTCACGAGTTATCCTGGCGATGACGCCAACCCCGCGTTCATGATCTATGACGTTTTCACCAACACCGACTGGGGTATGGGCTACCCGGCGGCGGCCTTGGACACGGCGGCCTTCAACTATGCAGCGTCGATCTTGTTTGGAGAGTCGCTTGGGCTATCGAAGGTTTGGAAAGTCGAATCAAGCATTGAGGATTTCGTAAATGATATTCTCAATCACATTCAAGGTGTGACTTATCTGGACCCTAAGACTGGTCTGCTGTCCTTGAAGTTAATTCGCGGTGATTATGCCATCTCTGATCTTCCAGTTTATGGACCGGATCAGATCAAAATGACCAACTATCAAAAAAAGCAGTGGCCAGAGACGATCAATGAGATCGTCGTTTCTTGGACAAACCCAGTCACCGAGCAACAGGAAAGCGTTTCCTGCCAGAACCCGTCGAACATCGCGATGCAGCAAGGACAGATTGTTAGCGACAAGCGCAATTTTTCCATGGTTCGCAATGCCCCCCTCGCAGCAAAATTAGCTGCGCGCGAATGTCGCATGGTTTCTGCCCCGCTCGACTCTTGTGAGATCGAGGTTGATCGTTCGGCCTGGGCGTCGGTGCCGGGTAGCTGCATCGTGATCAACTATCCCGAGAACGGGATCGTGGGGGGCGTCTTCCGGATCGGCCGGGTGGACTATGGAAGCCTGGACTCGCCGGCGATCAAAATTTCGCTGACCCGCGATATCTTCTCCCTCACCCCGGCATCGCTGTCGGCGCCAACATCGAGCCAATGGACGAATCCGAGCACCGCGCCGACCGACCTTCCGCTGGTTGACCTGTTCACACTGCCCTACTTTTTCCAGACAAACACAAATCTGCAAACGTCGATCCAGAGCCTTGCTTATCCCGAGGTGCTCGCCGCCGCCGTCGGTTACGCGGCCAACAGGGATTATGTGTCGTTCGACCTTTACGGCGAGACGACGCTTTCGACGGGGGCGACCACCTGGGCCAACTTCGGCACAAAGACGCTGGTGGAATGCATGCCCTCGCCGGCACTGAACGCCGAGGCCACCACGCTGATTCCGGTGACGGTGTTCCCCGATACCGCGCGGGCGCCGATCGCCGGGGGCTTTCTGCTGATCGGCACCGGTGATGGTGCGCAGGAAATGTGCCAGGTGGTATCCACCGATGGCACCAATTATACGATCAATCGCGGGATGCTCGACACCGTTCCGCAGGCGTGGCCGGCAGGCACCAATATCTGGGTGCTGAATGCCGGACTGAACAACACGGACGGCGTCAATATCTGGTCGGTAGGTGAGCAGGTCACCTACAAGCTGCTGCCGCGCACCTCACAGGGCGTGCTGGCGCTGGCAGCAGCTACCCCGCACGAGATCACCATGACCGCGCGCCCGTGGTTGCCCCTGCGGCCGGCAAACGTCCAAGTGAACGGGGTGGGCTTTGGATCTGAGCCGATCGGCACCGCCACGAACCTGACCATCACCTGGTCCACCCGCAATCGGACATTCGAGGATGGGCAAGCACTGCCCTGGACCTCGGGCCCGGTCGCGCCGGAATATTACCAAGAGACGGTCGTCACCGTGTTCGACCAGAACGGAAATCAGGTCTACCAACAGGGCGCGCTCTGGACTGAAAACGAGTTGGTTTTGCCGGTCACCTACTTCGCGAGGTACTCGGCGGTCAAAATCGTCGTGTCGTCGCGCCTTAACGGCGACCTTGAATCACTCTTTGGTTGCAACGTCACCATTACCGGGCTGCCGGCCGACGGGAACGCTGCGTTACCGCCCGCCCCGCCCGCCGCGACACCCCCACCCTCCCCCATCGCGGCGCCCACCTCGGCGAAGTGGTCGGTTGCCGGCGGCGCGGTCACCGATACGTCGGGAAATTCTATCCCGGCCCTCGTCATCAGCGGTACTCCGGATGCCGCAAGCGATGCCTTCCTGGTCGTGCGATATCGGGTGACCGGGGCATCGAACTGGACAGATCACCCCCTGATCACGCTGTCGAATGCTACGATCACCGCGAACATCACCGGCGTCGCGGCCAGCACACAGTACGATGTCCAGATCGCGTATCAGGCCACCTATGGGTCCGACGGCTACATCATGAGCGAGTGGCTGACCGTGGCCGGATCTCCCGCGACCACGGGCGCGGCGAACGCTGCGACGGCAACGACTGCTGGAAGCGCCGGGGCGATCGGCAATACGACCGCCGACCAATTGGCAGTAGCTTTGGCCAATGCGACGTCGATCGCCAATGCGGCGGAAAGCGCTGTGACCACCGGAGTCGCAACCGCCCAGGCCATGGCCGCCCAAGCCGTCTCCGATGCTCAAGCCGCGCAAACCGCGCAAACCGCAGCCGCGCAAGCCGTCTCGGAGGCTCAGGCGGCCCAGTCCGCTGCCACGGCGGCAACCTCGCAGGCGGAATCAGCCTCAAGCGCTGCCACTGCGGAGGTCGCACGCGCCGAGGCCGCCGAAGGGTCGCTGACGCAGCAGATCGTCAATCTGAGCCAGACCGTCACCCAAAATGCCAACACGGCGGCGGCTGCGGTTTCCAGCGAAGCGGTGGCCCGCGCAGATGCAATTGAGGGTGTGGCCGGTCAGATCACAGCCGTCCAGGCCAGCTATGACACCCTGTCATCCCAGGTCACCAATGACGTGGCGACCTTGACCAATGCCAACAGCGCAACGGCAACGCAGGTTTCGGCGCTGTCCGCCTATGCAACACCCAACCAAAACCTGCTGCCCAACCCGACAGGGGTGCTGGGGACACAGGGATGGAGCGGACCGTCGGGGTGGGTGTCTTACCACAGCCCCTCGGTGGGGTATATCTTCGGCAAAAACTACTCGGGGACACCAACCAACGGGGGCTACGATGCGTGGACGAGCGACCCCATCCCGATGGAGCCGGGGCCGTTTACGATCTCCGCCCATATCGAGAGCGCCGGCATCACTCCGCCCACGTCGGGCGATCGTCGGGGCGCCGTCGTTGCACTCGAATTTTACGACTCCGGTGTGAACTATCTCGGCGAGATCGACATCGCCTATAGCCCTAACACGGCTACCAATGGCCGAGCTTCGGGCACTGGGACATTGCCGGCCAATGCCGTGTCGGGCCGGGTGATCCTGTTCACTCCGCCGGGCACATCGTTTGCGTCGGCGGCTTTGTTCAATGTTTGGCAGATCAAGGTCGAACATGGCTCTGTGGCTACCGCGTACACCGACGATACTACGGTCGCCGCGATCAATGCGACGGTCGAGAACAATCAGACCACCCAAGCAACCGAGAACAGCGCGCTCGCGGCTCAGATCAGCGCCGTGCAGGTCAATCTCGGCGATCTGACCGGCACCGTCAGCAACAACGCGACTACCGCCGCGAATAACAATTCGGTCTTGGTCTCGCAGGTCTCCACCCTGCAGGCTTACGCCACCCCTCGTCCAAATCTGTTGCAAAACCCGACCGGTGCGCTGGGCCTGGCATCGTGGGTCGCCCCCGCTGGATCTGGCTGGGTGGGGTACACAAACCGAGACCTCGGAGGGGTATTCGGTCGTGATTTTCACGGTGCCAACCTCGCTGCCGGGGATGTCCTGTCGAGCATCCAATATGCTACCTACGCTGGGCAGGTGTTGACGCTTTCGGGGATGTACGAGACGCACGGTCTAATCCCGGCGACGACAGGGGACACCCGTGGTGCGATCGTCGGCGTGGAATGGTTTGATGCCTCTGGCAATTACCTGGGCGAGTTCAACCTACCGCTGGCGCTGAATACCCAAACGACGAACCGACAGGCGGCCACGGGGGCAGCGCCCGCCAATGCCAATTACTATGTGGTTCGTTTCGGTGCCGTCACAGGCACGACTTTCGCCGCGAACAGCGCCGGGATGGATGTCTGGCAGCTCAAGATTGAAGAAGGGCAGCCCGCTACCGCGTATACCGACGACGCGACCGCCGGCGCGATCAATGCCACCGTCGAGAATCGATCGATAGCCCAGGCAAACGCAACCTCCGCCCTCGCGTCGCAGGTTACGGCGCTCGCCGCGACGGTCAACACGAACGCTTCGGCGTCGGCGGCGGCTCTCTCCAACGAGACGACCGTGCGCGCGGCTGCGGACTCTTCCCTGTCCTCGCAGATCAGCACGCTGAACGCCAACTATGGCAGCCTGTCCGCGCTGGTGGGCAGCAACTATACCGCTCTGGCGAATGCAAATGCCGCTACCGCAGCATCGCTGGCGACGCTGCAGGCCACGACCAATGCCAACCCCAACCTGCTGCAAAACCCGACCGGCGCGCTTGGCATGCAGGGTTGGACATCTGGGGGACCGACCGCGATCAGTGCCCAAGTCGGGAACTATGGCGAGGGCGATTATTTTCAAACACCCACCGGATCAAGCGCTTCCGGCGTCCTTTGGTATCAGGATGTCGCTTATAGCGGCACCGGACCGCTCAGCATCCAGGCCGAACTATTCGCCGGGGGTTTGACCCTCAACAGTGGCACAGCGGCACAGGTTCGATTCTACATCGAATGGCTCGATTCCAGCCATGGCCACCTTGGCTATTCCGCAGTGGCGGCAGTGGCAGCGGGGCAAGACTGGGCCGAGGTGCAGATCCCCAACCAAACGCCGCCGGGCGGCGTGGCCTATGCGCGCGGCGTTATGGATATCTGGGGCAACGGGGCTTGGACCAACACGAATGCAGCATGGCGCCGGCTCAAGGTCGAATCTGGGACCATCTGCACGGCCTATACCGACGATGCGACCGCCAGCGCCATCAACGCCACGATCACCGCGCAGAGCGTTGCCCAGGCCAGCGAGAATAGCGCGCTGGCGGCCCAGATCTCGACGTTGTCCACCAACCTGGGCAGCTTGTCATCGACGGTCAGCAACAACTATTCGTCGCTGACGACTTCGATCAACACCACCGCCTCGCAGCTTTCGACGCTGACCTCGACGGTGGGCGGCAATTCAGCCAACATCACCACGCTGCAGTCGACCACGGCATCGCTGAACGGCGCGCTCTATGGCACCTGGGGCGTGACCGTGAATGCCAACGGCGCGATTGCCGGCATGGTGCTCTATGCGTCGAGCGGCAACACCATAACCAGTTCGGTGGTCTTCGACGCTGCCTCGTTCATCATTCGATCGTCGGCTAACCCGACGATCACGCCGTTCTATTACGACGCCACCAGCGGCACGCTGTTCTTGCAGTCGATCACGGTCAACACGATCAACGTGGCTAATAACGCAATAAGCAATGTTAACAATTCATTTACATCAGCACAGACTAACATCGCAGGCAACGCCACATCCACCATACAAACTTTAACTATAAGCGCTTCCGGTTCTCCAATTATTGTTTTGTTTGGCACGCAATTTAATACGTCTGGACAGGCTAACGTAACTCTAAAACTTGACGGAACTGCAATCTATGTTGGGGCAACGACCTCTACCACGACTTCTATGTTTGCAGAAATGACCATCAGCCCGGCGGCGGGCAACCGCACGCTGACCCTTGAGGTTGCCAATTTGCTCACCACACAGGCTCGGTGTGCCAATATGTCAATCACAACCATCGAGTTAAAAAAATGAACTATCTTGTCTATGACAGCATCTCGGGACTCGTGCTTCGCGCTGGTATTTGCTCCGATGCCGCCCACGTTCAGTTGCAAGCGCAAACCGGTGAGACGGTCGATGCTGCGCCGCCGGCCGATGTGACGGCTGATGGGTTGTGGCAATGGACCCCCTCCGGTTATGTCCACAACGCTCCGCCGGCTCCGACAATCGCCGAGTTGTCCGCCTATGCCAGTGGCAAGGCCTCTGCGATTCAGTCGGTGGCCCGTTCCTATACCGGGGGCACGACAAGTCTTGCCTCTGATGCCAGCGCCGCCTCACTTGCCGATTGGCTGGCGCTCCAGCAGTGGGCGTCGCTCAATCCCAACGCCACGACCAACTGGGTGGCGAACGATGGAACGGTCACGCCGCTGCCGGCAGTTGCGATCACACCGATCGCAACTGCGGTGGGCATTTATTCGCAATCGGTGTGGCAGACGCTCGCTGGCATCCTGACCAGCATCGCCGGCGGCACGATCACAACCATGGCGCAGATCGACAGCGCGCCCTGGCCAACCTGAAGGAGAAGAGCAAATGGCCGATACCACCACTACCCCTGCGTCGACCCCAACACCACTGTCTGCGGCCGAGCAGCAGACCCTTGAGAGCCTGCAAGCCCGCCAAGCGGCGATCACCGCCGCGCAAACCCTCGCGACCCAGCAAGCCCTTCTGGCGGCCCTGACGCAAGTGGGCGCCGCACTCGGCACATCAGCATCCTGGCAGACGATGGTCGATGCCCTTCAGGCTGCCAAACCCAACCTTGACGCCGAGATGGCCGCGCGGGTCGAACGGATCTGCATCTTTGCCAACAACGACGCACAGGCGATCTTCGCAAAGATCAAAGCACTCGGCGGCTGACACGTTTCACTTGCGGCGCCATCCCCAAACTGATAGCGGAGTCACGTTTTTAGTGACTCCGCTATTTTTGCGTTTGAGACCGCGATATGCTGAACACCGACGCTTTTCCCGCGTGCCTCGCAATCCTGCTGTCGCCGGCCGACGAAGGCGGCTTCGCGAACGATCCGCAGGATCCCGGCGGCGCAACCAACCATGGGGTGACCATAGGCGAATGGTCGCACTACGTCGGGCACCCCGTCACGGTGCAGGACATCAAGAATCTGACACCGGCCATGGTGGCGCCTCTCTACCGGACTGACTTCTGGTCGGCGCTGGCATGCGACAAGATGCCGGCGGCGCTGGCCCTCTGCGTGTTCGATTTCGGCGTCAACGCTGGGCCGCATGAGGCCGCCGTCGCGCTGCAGCACATCGTCGGCGCGATGGCCGACGGGCGGATCGGCAACACGACGCTCAAGGATATCCAGCAATACGCCGCCGCATTCGGCCTGAACAGCCTGATCGACAAGTATCAGGCCGCCCGGGCGGCTTTCTACCACACCCGGCCAGGCTTCCCCCGCTTCGGCGGCGACTGGGAGCGCCGCACGGCCATGATCACGGCAGCCGCGAAGGGGATGATCAAGTGACCAACGTGAAGCAGGCGCTCATCGCCGATCTCAAAGCGGCAGGCCAGCGGATCATCCCCGCGCTTGAGAGGATGAACCAACCCTCGTCGTGGGCGGCATATGCTGCTGTCGCCGGGGTGCTCGGCTTCAACCAAACCCAATATTCCAAATTCGCGATCGTCGCGTCCTGCGTCTGCGGGCTGATCGCGACCGTGCGCAATGACAATTCCGGCGCGCCGCCGGCCGCCTGATCGAGACCGCTGCCACCCCGCCAGCGCGCAGAAGCGGGGCTTTTGGAGAATACCCATGTCGCTCATCACTGAAATCGAGAGCTTTTTCACCAAGACCGCTTCGGCCGAGGCGCCGATCGTCAGTGCCACCACTGCCACGGCGCTCAAGGCGTTTGGCTCGTCGACCGCCGCGCAGGCCGTCGCGCTGCTCAAGCAGACCGATATCGGGACCGCAGTGGCCAATGACGTCTCGGCGGTCGAGTCGACCGGGCAGACCGGCGCGGAAAAGTTCGCCGCCGTGCTGGCGAACACCGTCCCGCTGGTGCTGAAGTATATCACCGGCGGCGGCATCGCGGCGCTGGAATCCGATGTCGTAGGCATTGCCTCGAGCCTGGTCCAGACGGTCTACACCGATGTCGCCGATACCGGCTTTGGCAAGATCGGCGCGGAACTCGTCGATCTGCTGACCGGCAAAAAGACGGCCTGAGCCCGTGTGGGGCTCCATCATCTCCTTCGTCGCGGGGCTGGCGGGCAAATTGCTCGCCAGCCTCTTCGGTAAGAAGGACCCTACCCCGGTCGATCTCGCCGCGAGTAATGCGACGAACCAAACCGAACTCGCCCAGCAGGAGACTGCCAATGCGATCGAAACTGAAGCTGCTCGCACTCGTACTGCCGCCGATGCTGTCGTGCTGCGGGAGTCCAGTGAGCCAAGCACCAAGCCCAATCCTGTCGGCACCGCCCGCACAGCCCTCGACGACGACGCAGAAGGGCACTGGCGGGATTGACCCGCTTTGCGCTTCGTTGTCCCCGGTGTCACTCAGCCACGAGGATACCGAGGGAACCAAGCAACAGGTGATCGTGCTCAACGCGATCATCGATAAAGCGTGCGGTGCAGCGAAATGACGGACCCGATGTCGTTTGGTCAGTATATATCCGTAGTGGTGGTTTCTGGCGCTTTTGCCATCGCTGGATCGTCTGGTTTGTGGGCTTTTGCCAGCAGCCGACTCAACCGCCGCGACACTGAGCGCGACAAGCGCGCTCAGGAAGAACGGGATAAACACGACCAAACGATTCGGGATATCTCCGAGTTGCGCACGATGGTCGTGCGCCTTGAGGCACAGATCGATGCCATGGGGGTGGAGTTCCCCCACCCGGAATGGACCCGGGATCCCTACACGCAGGAAATCATCGAATGCAACGCCGCATGCCGGCGCACGTTCTTCCTGCCGGTGGGGATCCAAGAGGCGATCGGCCAAACCTTTGAAACAGCCGAGTTTGTGCCGGATGCGGTCAAGTTGATCACTCTGGCCGATCGAGATGCCATGATGCATGGTGCAGCAGTCACCATCTGCCGCCCTCGTCCCGAAATGCAGGAACTCTGTTTCATCGAAATGGTGGGCGAAACCCGTGGGCGCAAACGCCAGGTCATCAAAGGTTTCGCGATTCCGACGTCCCTGTTGTTCTCGGGCGAGATCGGCGCGTTGATCGATCGCATTCAAGCCGAGCAAGACATGCGACTGAAAGTCTCGGCGGCGGGCAGTCCCGCCGCCTAATGAGATCATTTTACGATGTGCAGCGCGACTTTCGAGGTGGAGGGTGGTTCTGTCGCCGTACTCCCCGCCTCCTTTTCGAACACCAACTGCGTCGCGAGTTCGGTGAAAAATCCAATCTGCGTCGCGTCGATATCCCCAAACCATTGGCGAACAAGGCCGATCAACAGCGATACATCGCTGCTATCGCGCATTGATCTAACGTAGAATTTGGCAAGACGTTCGCCATCGGCCGCGTCTATAGTCCAATCTTTTTCGCTATTGTCAGTCACATTTACCCCCGAACGTAGAGTATAACCCAGTCTCGCACCCCTCGCGTTCGTTGCGCGCGATGTTTAATGCTCTGCTAAGCGACCATTAAATCAATGAAAAATCCTCCGCACTCAAATAGGCCCCTCCTGTTCGCTGATGCGAGATATTGGCGTAAGCCTCTATCATTTCGATCCCAAAGAACTTGTAATCATTGGCTAATGCCGCCTTACCGGTGCTTCCGGAACCACAGAAAGGGTCCAAAACGGTCCCCCCGGGCGGCGTTACAAGCCGGCATAAATACTCCATTAACTCGAACGGCTTCACCGTTGGATGGCTATTGTCGCCGCCTCGATCTGCCTTTGATGCTTTGGCGCAGTAGAAGAAGCGGGCGGCCGAGCCACGGTCCTTGCGCGGAATCATCTCGGTGCCGGGTGCCCCACGGCGCATCTCACCATAGGTGTTCTGGTTCTTCCGGCCCTCACTGCTGCTGCTGGTGCGGGCCAGTTGACCTGGGGCATCCGGAAATGCAGCCAATACCTCGTCGCTCCCATCGTGGATGACGTTGGCGGGCCAGCGGCCTGCCAACGCCTCACCCACATATTCAGGTCCGAGAACCCGGCTGGCGTCGATGTTGAGCGCCCCAGTCCCCCAGCGCGCCAGGTTCGCAGCAACGGACTTCTCGCCGAGTGGCTTGCGCGCGAGGACGATTGGTTCGTGCGCCGGCTTGAGAGCCGTACCCCACCCCTCCCACCGACCGTTCTGATTGTGGGAGTGGGGGAACCCGGAACCATAGATCCATTCGAGGCTGCCGATCGGCTGGCTGGAACCGAGCAGGCGCTCGAATGCTTTCGCCTGATCCGCATCCAGCGATTCCAGGAAAGCGCGCGCCATATCGTCCGCGCTCAACAATTCGAGGATGCAGTCTCGCACCTCAAACCCGGCATCCTCGATCGCGCAGGCCATCCGATGATAGGTGCGGGATCCGCCAAAGGCGACCAGATGGGCGCCTGGCTTCATCACCCGCAACACCTCGGCCCAAAGTTCGGGCCGGAATGCGATGTCGCCGCCGTCCCATTTCTGACCCATGAACCCGCGCGAACGGCGGGCGAACAGTCCGTCTGTCCCATGCTTCGCCGGCGCGGCATCGGTGGCCCCGAACCGCTTCACAATGCTCGTCAGATGGTATGGCGGATCGGTGACCGCAGAGGCGAACGTGTCGCTCGGTATCTGGGCCATCACCTCCATGCACCCACCGTGGACAATCATCAGATCAAATCCTCGTCATCTGCCGTCAGGGACGGCGCGGGCGCGCCTATCTTGGTCGCTGCCGCGTAACGCCGCACGATGTCTCGGGACTCGCGTTCCTCATTGATGAGAACCGCGCGCAAGGCATCGACCGGGTCATCGAGCCACTGGTCTGCCCCCATGCAATGATTGGTTGCGCGGCCGTTGCGATAGGTGATCACCGCGCACCACTTGCCATCGCAGCAATTCATCTGAATTGCGCCATCGCGCAATAATGTTGCACGCAGCATGTCCTCTAATGCAGTCGTCATATGAGGTCTTCATCCTCTTGCGTGAGGTGTATGTTCCCATTACGTTCCGTGTAGGAAAGTGAATTCCCCATAGCAGACGGAATCCTGTCGTCGACGAACAACGCCTCCAAATGCGTGTCTGCAATCACCCCGGCATCCGCGCTGCGTCGATAGGCATCCTTGCATGCTGCGATCGGGTCGCGCCCAAAGCCCGTCTCCCGAGGGATCGGGATATATGGGGCGCTGAAGCGATCCTTCAGCGAGAAGGCGGTCGCCCGATATCCTCGGCCGCTCTTGGTGATCTCGTCGATGTAGAAATTGGCCTTTCCACATTCGGCGTGGAACTGCACCCATCCTGGGGTCTTGCGAGCAGCCTCAATCCGCGAATCTGGGGCCCACATCAGGCTCATCAGAACATCCCTAGAGCAGTCTTATAGAGTTCGAGAATTTCGTTCTCTTCGCGGCGATCGTCGGGCTTCATCCTCCTGAGCCGGATGATCTGGCGTATCTGCTTAGTGTGATAGCCGACCGCTTTGGCCTCGCCGTAGACATCCTTGATATCGTCGTTGATGCCCGTCTTTTCCTCTTCCAAGCGCTCAATACGCTCGATCAGTAGGCGAAGGCGCTCGTCACCAGCCTCGCTATTGTCACCAATGCTGCCAGATTCGTCACCTTTTGCCATTGTGTTAAGTACCTATTTTTTCGAGTCGAATCACGTTATAGGTGATTAGACAGGAGTTAAAGGATAATGTTCTCGCGTTCGATCAACTCGCGTTCGGTCAACTCGTCGATTTTGGCAAGAACGTGCGGGGTGTAGAGGCGCGAGCCGTCGCGCGTGTAAACGGTATCCCAGAGCCCCCGCAGCGCGTATTTCAGCAGCGAGTCGCTCGAAAATTCGTTCTGCTCGATATAATCGGCCATGCGGATCGCCGGCGGAAACGTGTTGGGCGGCGGTCCAAACTCCCCGCGCATCGTCGCGAAATGCCGCGCCTTCTCAAGATCCTTCAAACCGTCCTTCCGCATATAGCGCGAAAGGTACTTGAGGACCGAAAAGGCATCAGCATCCCAATGGTTCGACATCGCGAACACGCGCGGTTGGATCGCCATTCCAAGATAATGCGTTCCACCGATCTGCGTCTTGGCTGTCATGAATCGTCTCCTAGAACTGCCTGGCGCTCAGCGCTGGCGGGGAGCGTGATAGGAGAGCACATCCTGCGCCCGGCAGATCTGCGCCGGGGTGAGCGGACCATGCGTCCGATTGGTGCGCAAAATGGCCAGATGCAGGTCATTGCTGCAGTTGCGCAGCCCTTGCAGCATGGCGCGATCCTCATGCGTGAAGATCGAGTTCGGACAGTCGGCCATCAGCGCTTCTTCCCTTTCGACGCGAATTCATGATGTCGGCCGCACCAATCGGTGGGCCTGACGATTGGACTGATGGCGTTGCCGCCAGTCTGCGGCACCACCGTCGGCGGATCAAAACGGCATCGCAGAAACCCGTTGGAATCGGCGAATTTATACGCGCACGTCGCGCAGACGGCGTCCGGGTTACGCTCCATGGTTGAGCACCTTCATTGTTGCGTTGACCAGATCTCGCGGGGTGCGCGATGTCTCGATATCGACGGCGCGGAGAGTCACGCCGAACTTGTCTTCGATATCGAGTTCGACCGAGTAGATGCCGAAATCGTGCAGCGCGAGGTCCGAGAACAGATCGTCATCCAGGTCGACGGACTTTGCCCCCTTCCCGGCGAATTCCGCATGCTTCGCCACTATGCCGACGATCGCCGCCTCGACTTGGGCAAGGCCGAAAATCTCGGGCCCTTTGGCTAAATTGTCCATTTTATCACCCTTTTAGTGATATGCGTCAAAACGGCTTTCCGCCGTCCTTGGCCAGATCATCCACAATCAACTGCCAAAGCTGATATCCGCGGCGCGACGTGAGGCCGAGCCATTGGGCCGCCCCAGAGATAGAAAAGCCGTCTGAAACCAGTTGAGCGAGATCGCTTTTCCTCGCATCCACGGGATGCGGGTCAGAAATACGTGGCATCCGCAACTCCGATGAGCGATTCGCGTGATGGCAAATTAATCACGTAAAACGTGACTTATGTCAATCAGCCGTTTCGTTGCAAATCACCATTAACGTGTGTAATGGAATCGGAATTTCCGCCCCTGTTTCCTGGAGATGGAACCCATGCGACCTATCCGACCCTTGCTCTCCGCATTGGCACTTGTGGCCTTTTGCGCACCCCCGGCATTTGCACAGGACGTGGGGGCCGACATCCCCATCACCTCGGCCTGGACCGACATCACAGTCCTCTACCCATCGCTGGCCAACACGCCGGTCTATGTCCAAGACAAGTCGTCTGCCACCGCATTTGTCGCCTTTTCCGCGAGTGCAACGCCACCCGGCGGCGGCGGTGTCGTGCTTCTTCCGTCGAACCAACCTTTCACTGGCCAAGGCGCCCATATTTGGGTGCGATCCGCCTACGGCACCACCGGCGCCGTCAGCGCAGGCATTGCACCCATTGCCACCTCCCAGGCGACAGTTGTCACCACCGGGCCGCTTTCACAGTACGCATCCGGAACCACTGTCGACATGCGCAATTACAGCGTGATCACTTTGAAATGCTACGCCGCGCCATCGGCGGGATCTGCATCAATCAGCCCGGATGGAACCAATTTCTATCCGCAGACCGTAGTGCTCAACAATGTTTCCGGCGTATCGGCGACCCAAACTATCAACGCGGTTGGCACCTACACGGAACCGGGTGGTGGTTATGCAAAGTTCACGCTCACGGGCGGGTCCTGCTATGTTTCCGGGAGCAACTGACATGAAAACTATTCGGGCAACTATTCTCGCAGCAATCGCTCTCGGGCATTCAGCAGTCGCGTTTGCGGGGACTGATCTGGTCGCGCAAGGCCTTGCTGCGTCAGCGCAAACGACTGCAACGGCTGCCCAAACCGCTGCCACTGCGGCCCAAACACCCACGGCCACGGGATCTACCCTCGCCCGGACCCTCTCCGATCGGTTTGCCGACAGAATCAATTGCAAGGACTTTGGCGCGATCGGCGATGATACCGCCGATGATACTGCCGCCTTGAATGCCTGCATTTCGGCATGGAAAGCCACTCAGATTGTACCGGGTGGGTATCTCCAACCATACGTTCCGGTCACTTTACTTGTGCCCAAGGGGCGATACAAAATCACGAGTGGCCTAAACTTTACCAATGTTCAGTCTTTCTCGGCAAAAGTTGTGTTCGATGGGGCTGTCATCGACTGCCAGTATGGTGGGCGAACCTGCGTCGATTTCCTTGGGTCAGTTCGATTTAATGTTGATGGACTTCATATTCTCCAATCTTCGTCGACGACGATGCCCGCAACGGGGGTGCAGCTCGGACGCATTTCCGCAGCCGTGGCCGATCAATTCGAGTTCAAAGATCTAAATATTCAAGGGTATTTTTCCCAAGCCCCGCTATACAATTTGGCATCCGAAACGGATACGTTCTATCACCCGGTCCTTTTTAACTACAGCACAAGTTCCACCGCGCATGATGTCATTCTTGATGGTTGCAACTACTGGGGGGCGACGAGTGCATTCGTGACTGAAACGCTCAGTGTTGGCGCCTGCAGCAGCTTCGACGAAAACACATTCATCGGCGGCTCGCTTGTCATGTATCCCGGCGCTGCGGGACAGTCTGCCGTGTGGGAACAGGCGACTCTTCGCGCCAGATTTATCGGATCGTGGTTGAGCGCACCATACGGCTACGGATTTACTATCTTCTCTCCGTCGACCAGTGTGCCCACCGAAGAATTATATGCCGACATTCATATGGAAGGAAATTCGCAGCTTGCCGATGCCTTCTATATCGATGCGCCGGCATCGTCGCAGGTGAATATTTTCGGCTTGACTTACATCGAAGGTACGAGCCGCAAGACTGATGCAATCTTTAAGCTGTCGCCGAATGTGACTGCTGTTCATCACGCCACGAATTTCAACATCAGCATCGCGTCTGAAGGTAATGCGATCACCTTCCTGTCGGCTGCCGACACCGCCAAGTGGCAGGAAATGGTGGGCACCGTGAACCTGTCGACCGTCAACATCACATGGAACGTGCCGGCGGGTATTTTTCAAGGCTGCTATGCGCTCGTATCAACCAAGGCTTGCAACACCAACGGCCTCACGACCTTGACAGGGGGACTCGCTGTCTCGGGCACGGTGTCGGGGACCGGGCTCTCAACCTACCTCGCCGCGCCGCCCGCGATCGGCGGCACGACGCCTAGCACGGTGGAATTGACCAACCTTTATGCCAGCAATGGCCGACTGCTCATCTCTTCCGGGGCACCATCCATCAACTCGGGCTTTGGCACGACTCCATCGATCGCAGTCGGGTCCAGCGGACTGGCATTTGATGTCAATGTGGGGACCGGTGGGACGGCGACCAGTGGCACGATCAATATGGGAGCCACCTCCACGAATGGCTGGAACTGCCATATCAACGACTACACCTCACCGACGCTACCGATCTGGACCAAAGTGACGGGAAAGACCACAACCTCGATCACGGTGTCGGCGTACAATGCATCCGGATCGCCTGCCGCTTGGAACTCAGGGGATGTTCTGAATTTCCTTTGCGCGGCCAAGTAAATCCAGTCTGACGGCAATCAGTATCAATACAGATATTGATTGCCATCAACTTCTGTACACTTTGCCCATGCGAACCATTTACCGAATCTGGCGGAGCGCTCTGACGCTAGCCGTGAACAATCTGGCCAACATCCTGCCAGATGATCCCATCAGCACGCGCCTGCGGCCACAACTCTGGCGGCTGCTCGGCAATCGGATCGGTCCAAAGGTCACTGCCAACGGGGGTGGCTTTTGCAACGGGCGCGGGCTCTCGATCGGCAAAAACACCTTCATCAATCGCGGCGTCTATTTCGACTTGTCGGCGCCTGTGACGATCGGGGCAAATATCTCCGTTGGCAATCATGTGCGATTCGTAACGACCGGTCACGAGATCGGGTCGATGCACAAGCGGTGTGGGGCCGCCAAACCAGCACCGATCAAAGTTCGGGACGGCGCATGGATTGGGGCCTGCGCGACCATCCTGCCGGGTGTTACGATTGGGAAAGGCGCCGTCGTGGCAGCGGGCGCGCTCGTCAACCGCGACGTTCCAGCGAACGTGCTGGTGGCAGGCGTTCCAGCAAGGATCGTCCGAAATTTGGATGCCGCAGTGGTCGAGATTCCCAATAAGGCCAGCGTGGTAGCCTAGCTACCTTAACGCGGAAATCGTGCCCCGGTTCATGGCAGATTTCTCCATTCGGGCAGCACCGTCTCGAACTCCCAAATGGCGCACAGATCGCCTGGCCCAAGCATCTCGCTGGCAATCCATCCGCCATTCGCCGCAGGACGGAAGTCTCCATGACGGAGTGAGTACAGCCAGGTGACCGAGGTCAAGAAGTGGGGATGAAAGGTAGCAGGGACAGTGCCCACAACGCGGCCACCTTGCCACACGTTGACCCGAACGCCTGACTGACTATGACCGATCTCGTCGAGCAATCGCGCGAGTCCCCGGCGGCGAACCTCTCGCCCAGCAAATGCTGCACGCATGCCATCGGGGAACGCGACCCGCACGACGTCGTTCATCTCGTCCTCGAGGGAGGTGATGACCCGGAAGCCGTCGCTCATGGTTGACCACCCCAGCCGCCATATCCGCGGACCAACTCAAACACCGTGCGCTCCCAACCATCCGGGCCGTAGTCTTCCGGATGGCCGACTGCGACCTTATTGGTCAGTCGGCGCACCAGGTAACGCATGCTGATGCCATAGGTGGAAGTGGCTGTCGCCGATGTGCTGTCGGGATTGAAAGCGTTCATTGACGCGAGCACTGAACGCTGCACAAACACGTCGAGAAAGGTCGTGCCATCAGCCACGCTGATGCGCTTCCCGTCATCCGGGCCGCCGATCAACAGAACGTCGAAATTGCTCATACCAATCCCCTGCACATTTGAGGTGCCGCGACGATCCCGATCGGAAATCGCGGCTGAAAAGCCTTCGGGAGTGGGGCGGTAATCATCGTGACCGTCTGCCCAGATCCAGTCCACATCCCGATCGTCTTGATCTTCCCGGCGCCACGGCAATGGCGGCAGTAGGTCGACGACTTGCCATGGCCCGTGCCGGCGCACGCCGGACATTCGTGCGTGCTCGGGAAGACCGTCGACGTGCGGATCTCGATCGCCGCGAAGTCAAAGGTGCGTTGGCGGCCCTGCCCGAACTTCTGGCGCATCTCGTCATAGAGGTCGGGGGCGCATGTGATGGTCTGGGTCATAGCCCGGCCTCCTTGATGCGGGTAGAAAGAACACGGACAACAATGTCGCGCGCAACGTCTACGCGCACCATGATCTCACTGTCATACGTGTCTGGGTTGCGTCCGTCGTAGATCAGGAGTTGTTTAACAACCTCATCGGCGACATTATCGCACAGGTCGGCAGGCACGGCGATGGTGGGGGCTAGTGCATCAAGACGCGCTTGCACTTCGGCATCCATGCGATCCCACTCGTCGATTACTTGCGTCCCGCCGGCAGCTTGTTCGATCATAATCGCCAGCGCCTCGGCTTCGGTCAGGCGGGTCCAGTCGGCGCCGTCGAGGTGACCGCTATCTTCCCACGCGGCGAAGCGCTTAACGCCGAGGTCACATTCGAAATCGAAACCCTTGTCGCGTTCTTTGCGCACCTCATAAGGCTTCCCCGGCGTCAGGTACTCCCGTGCGTCGTCGGGCACTTCGCGGGACATGGCGTAGGTTTTAGTCATGGGTGGTGTCCTTGGCTTGGCTTGGATGCAGACAACTGGCGGTGGCGTTAGTCCGATTGGGTCGAGCGGGATCATTCCCACCTCGAAGCGCCAGCGGCTAACTCCTCCACAATTTCCACAATGAAGGGCGTCGATGTCAGGATCGGTCTTGCTGTCGAAATGCCAGCCATCATGCAACTGCACCCACTGCTTGCACCATGGGCAAATCTGGATGCCGCCAAACATCCACAATGCCCGCCGCTTATCTCGCTCATGCAACCACTTCGATACGGTGCGTTTCGCTCGTAACATAAGATCACCCACGGCCCGCCTCCCCCGTCTCGCGGTGGGCGGTGAGGGCGGCGCTGGCAGTGCTGCTAATGTGGTGTAAGTTACGCCACCAATCACCAGATTCATCAAATGGTTCTGGTGTCGCTAGCCGCTCGATTTTTGCCAAAACCCCCGCCAGCGCATCGGCCTTGGCGCGGAGGGTGGTGATCTCCGCGCGACCATCAGCCAAACCGCGATCATACCCAACCTGCTCGGCAGCAATCAGTGCTTGGTCATGCCGGCAGCGCTGTTGATGAAATGCCTTCGCTGCATCAGTGGACTCCTGATGAACTGACCACATCGCATCGTCTGCCTGCCGCTCGGCATCGCGCAACGCCTTGATCAAACCACCTTCTGCGCCTTTGATCAGGCATGCTGGCGTCTTGCCTTCGTCAATGCCGAAATGCAGACCAGCCTCTTGCCGATCCGTGAAAAGTTCACCGCAATGGAAGCAGCGCCAGTCGATCACCTCACCCACGGCCCGCCTCCCCCGTCTCGCGGTGGGCGGTGAGGGCGGACGTGACTTCCGCGTCTGTTTCGGCGACATCGCGGACAGGATGACCCTGTAGCAGCAGGTAGAAGTTTCGATGCAGCCTCTCCAAAGCCCCCGCCAGCGCATCGGCCTTAGCGCGGAGGGTGGTGATCTCCGTATCCCGCTCGGCAAGGTTGGCCCGCAGCCTGTCCACCTCGTCCAGAAGGGTGGGGGCGGCGTTGACAGCGGCGACGATCAGTGCGGCATTGGCTTCGGCGCGTTCCGCGTCAAGCGCGTCAACTTCCGTTGGCAATAGGGTAGCGCACGCCACCAGACCGTTAGTGGGCGTGTGCATGGGCGACCCGTCAGCATCAAGTCGCAAGCCGATGATGCAAACTCGGTCGAGGGGATATTCAGGCTCAAAATCCAGCGCGAACCAAGGCAGCGGTGTCCCCGTAACCAGTGCCTTCCGCAGCGCGTCGGTGTCAGATGCCCCGCCATGCGCTATCACCTCGCGGACGGGCGCTGCAGACCACTGCACACCCGCAGCGTAGATAGCCTGATTGATATGTTCGTCGGTCGGGGCTTCGATAGACGCCGTCACGCTTCATCCTCCCAGATCGCTGCCATGATCTGCTGCACCGGCCGCCCTGGCGCCGCGTCGGCGAGCGCATCCCAGTTGTCGAGGAACCTGGCGGAATCGGCCCCGTGGGCGAAGTGAAGCGCCTTCTTCAGGCTAACCCGATGCAGCGTGATCGAGCCGTCCTGATGATAGACAACCTCAAAATCACCGAAATACTGAATCCGAGTGACCGGGCTTGGCGTCGCATAGTTCGTTGCCATTGGTTCAAACTCACGAAAAGAGTGATTGGAAATTTCAGCAATACGTAATATAATTGCTAAAATACGTCACTTTACGATACGCAAGTGGTTGACCGTCGCGTTCGGGCAGCGCGCGCCCATCCGGAATTCGATCACCAACTCGGTCGCCCGGCACTTCACGCACTGGTGATCCGGTCCAATGATGTGCTCACCCCTGCGGATTACCCGGCGCATGGGCGACGGCTCCATCGGTCAGGACCTGTGATGCCCAACGAGTGTCGTCCATGCGGCTTCGTCGATCGCCTTGATACCAAGTTCGACGGCCAGATTCGTTTTGGAACCCGCCCCAGGTCCGACAACGAGCAGATCCGTCACCTTGCTGACCGAGCCGGTCACCCGCGCGCCCAGGGCTTCCGCCTGCGCCTTGGCTTCGTCACGGCTCAGCGTTTCCAGCTTGCCCGAGAACACGACCGTCTTGCCCTCGAGAGGCTTGGATGGTTTGGTAGCCGGGGGAGTCCAATGGCGACGCCCGCGCTCGGCCAGGTGCTCATGCAGCCGGCGGGTACGGCGGTTGATGGACGCCGGGACGCCGAGCATCCGATCGGCATGGTTCAGGGCGGCATAGGTCCGATCGCGCATCCACTGCTTCGCCGTCATCTTGCGGCCATGCAACGTCTTGTTGACCGGTGCGGCCAGCGCTTGGGTGACGTTCGGCCGCGCGGTGGGCTTCGCCTCGACCTTGGACGCTGCGCGCCAGGGCTTGGGTTGCTTTTTGAACTTCGGGTGGACGCATGCGTCCTTGAGATTGGTGATGCCCAGCGTCGAACCGCGACCGCCGAAATGGACTGACGATCCGTCACGGTGCTTTCGGGCGCTGCGCGGAACGTCGACGCGGGTGTCCTCATCGAAGACCATCCGAACGGTGCGGGCGATCGTGCGCGTGAAACTGCTCATAATTAGATTCCTTCCAACAAAAGAGTGACTAGACCGCCCAACTATTCGCCGAGCAGTCGTGCGATCTGGTCGTGGGTGAAACCGATATCTGCGGCGAACCGGTCGCACGGGTCAGCAGCCCCAAGGTAGCGCATCTCGACCGGGCGCTGCTCGGCCAAATAGACGTCCCGCGCCGCCCGCATCCCGTTGGACCAACCGCGATCGAGATAGAACACCGCCCGGTCGGCAACACGGCGCCAGGCGAGGCCGGCCCGGATTCCCCACTCGCGTTCGGATGGGATGTCGTCGTTCAGGATGCCCGGCTGCGTGTAGAGCAGATGCGAGGCGATCGGAAATTCCCCGCGTTCGAGGCTGTCCCGCACCGCGCGGCGCGCATAGGCAATGTTGGCCTTGATATCGCCAGCATAGGGGCTTTCGATGATGACGAGGCTCATGCGAGCGGGTCCTTCAGGTAGATGCGCAGCACCCCGATGCGGTGGGGAAGCGCCATCCCTTCGGCAATTGCTCGCGTACGAAAGGGATACCCTATGATATCCGGATAGACATTCTTCCAGGCATCGGGTTCGCGGCGCACGCGATAGCGGCGGATCGTGAGATTCCCTGCGTCCCCCCAAAACCATGACTGGGCGGAGATAAACGAACATGCGCTGGCGAGAATGATCTCACCGCCGATGAGTTCTAAATCGACCAACTCATCAGGTAGCACAGGACACGGACCGGGCGTGTGTTCGATCCACCTCATTTGGAGCGGCCCAGCAGGCTCAGGGAGAGGATAACCGGCGGCTGGCCCTCTTCGGCCGGCGAGATCTCGGCATGCACCTCGACGGGTTCGACCACCCGGGACACACCAAGCGCCGGCGAACTTGTCAGCAGCAGCCCCAGCGGCCCAACCCAAATCCGACTTTTCATCCGGATCTCCTTCGAATCAACCTGCGATCGGTATGTCTCGGGAGTCGTTTGCAGTCAACTTTTTAGTGACTCTGATTGCCAATTTGGTGACGCAGATGGGTCAGGAAATCCGCGCCACGCTGCACGTTCTTGAAAAGGTGGATTTCGGGCGCCCCATCTGTGCGCGGCTCGATCACCGTGACGATCGACTGGCCGCGCTTCTGCTGCACGAACTGCTTCTTGAGCGCGTAATCGTCGACCATCTTGTAGCCCCGCGCGCGGACCAGCGTATATTCGTGGCCGGCGGCCAACTCCCCCTGCCCCGTCGCCCAGGTGTGCTGATGGAATCCGAGGTAGATATCTGATTGCTCGTCCATCATGGCCGCCCGCTTGAGCCCGTGGAGTTCGTTGTAGATCGAGGTGCCCTTGAAATCGTGCCGGGCCCAAACCCGGCAGACTCCACCACATGGGGATCGCAGTTGCAGCTTGGCATCCCAGTCGCGCATCAGGACCTTCTGCGGGTTGGCGCGCGTGAAAATGTCATAGCCGTAATTCCAGACGTCGTGATTGCCGAGCAACCACAGCAGCCAGCGGATGCCCAGCTTGTTCATCAGCCAGTCGACATGCTCCCACGCCTCGGGCTGCGTGACGTTCTGGAAAGCATGGAGCTTCTCGAGCCGGCCGACCCAATTGTTGATGCTGTCGCCGCCATTGGCGCCGTAAAGGCCCGGCGTGCGGGCGACGATCTCGCCGTGCTCGCGCAGCAGCGCCAGATCGCAGAACGGGTCATCCATATGGGGATCGCCAAACCAGCAGATCCCGTAGGGCCCGCTGATCGGGATGCGGACTTCCTGCCAGGACTGCGCCTGAGCGTGCGCGATCCGCTGAGCATTCCGGCGAATGTTCATCTCGAGCCGTTCCTCGAACGGCAGATCGGGCTGCGGCAATTCGGCCGGCACAACTGCGGGCGTCGGGCCGTCAAACATTGCCGCGCCGCGTTTGATTCGGTTCTGGAAACCCGCGCGCGATAGGTTCAGCGCTGCGGCCGCCCTGGTTTGGTTGCCGTCAAATTCGGCGAGCTTCGCCATCGCGGCGTGGTAATCGTCGAATGTGAGCGGCGGCGTGGGCATTGGTGGGCCTTTCGGTTGATGGACCACCCCCGCGCATCATCGCGGCTGGGGTTGACCCACGGTGACAACAGCGGTCGGCAATTCGACCCGCGTGATGGAGATCGGCGTTTTGAGGCTGACGTTGGCCATCGCGCTGACGGGCTGCAGGATAGACCGGGTCACGAAGCGGCCGGTTGTGACGGCGACGGTGAACGGCATCAGATCAACCGGAACAGGATCGGATCGGCGCTGAATGTCCCCTGCGCGCCCTTGTAGGAAATGCGCAGTTGCCAGGCACCTATCGTCGGAGGGTTGGAGTTCCCGCGGCAATCGCTGTCGAACGGAAATGGGGCGATCGGTGCAGGGATGCCGTAAGTCGCAAGCAGAATCCAATCGGGCGACAGGCCATCCTGCGGCGGGTTTGTCGTGGTTGCCCAAGTGGAAGTTTCACTCGTGATCGTGAACTGCCCGGGCGATGCATCCTGGTCGGAGGTGGCCACCGTCACAGGGAAGGAGTTGATGCCATCCGGCGCCACGATCTTCGCGCTGACCGTCAAACCTGCGGCCGTCAGACTGACCGCTTGGCCCGATGAATCCTGATAGGTGCAGTTCGCCAGGAAGGTGTCGCCGAACGGGATGGCTGGCAATGGCAAGGCGCTGATCCCCTGAACGCAGGATGTGCAATCATGCGACCGACTCGCACCCATTCACCTGAGAGTCAACAAAAAGGTGACTGAACAACCAGATCTTGTGGAAACAGCGCGCCGGGGCCTTTCCATTTTTGAACTTTCGTGGGCCCCCATTTGGACCCCGGACGCCGGTTGGACACGAGAGTCTCTATGCGACGGAGGATTTTCCAGCCGACCTGGAACTGTCCCCAAATCGGCTGCAGAGATTCCAGCTTATCGAGCCTGCCGCCGGCCGGTCACGGGCATTGATTTATATCAATATGATTAGAATACGAATGATATTGGCGCAAGCGGTCCCGTGGCATGGGTGCCCGACGGCGGCCGCGCATACGAAAACGCCCGACGGCGGGGGCCATCGGGCGTTTAGGCGAATGAGATTGGGAGGGGGTTAGGCGAAGTGCAGCGCCAGAATCCAGGCTAGGGCGATAAGCGCAATCAGCGATAGCGGGGCCAGATTGGACGGACTGCCCGCGCTCTTGCGCTCTTGCGGCGGCGCGCCCGGTGGAATGAACGGCGCCCGGTCGGGTCCGTCAATCGGCGCCAGGGCGGCGCGGGGCGCGGTAATCTTGACCACTTGCACAGGCGAGGGCGTGCCATCGGCGCCGATAACCGAAACCAACGCTTGCCCCACGCCTAGCCGGCCGATCATCGCGCCAGCATCGATCGCGGGATTTATCGGCAGGGTTTCCGCCGCCGCGCGCATCGCCCGCATATCGGCCACCGTGGCGCCCCGGAGTCCGTGCTGGATCCTGTGCCCTAGCTGCGCAAGGATTGGCGCCGGGATATCGGCCGGCGACTGACTGGCAAACCATAGCGACGCGCCGCGCGACCTGATCAGGCGCACGATACGTTCAACGCGCCCTAGCAGCGCCGGGGGCAATTCCCCGAACGCCAGGTGCGCTTCATCGATCACGATTGCCAAGCGCGGCGCGCCGGCATCGCCGATTTCAGGCAAGCCGCGCCAGGCTGACTCGAGCAAATGCAAAACGGCCGCCCCATAGAGCGCGGGGGACTCGTAAAGCCGGCGCGCGTCGATAATCGTCGCGCCGGGCTGCAGCATATCGGACAGGCCAAACGACGGGCCCCCGAACAACTCGCAAGGGGCCTCTTCAAGCCGCAACAGCGCCCGGCGGATCACGCCTAGGCTTGCGGGCGTTATGTGCCCATATCGCGGCGCCAGGGCCTTTCGGCGGCTTTCCAGCTCCCCCAGGGCCGCCTGCATATCGGCAAGCGTGGCTAGTGGGCGCGCGTGATCGCGGGCGAACGCATAGAGGATATCGAGGGCGCCGCTTTGGGCATCCGATAACCCTAGAGCGCGGGCCATTGCATCCGCGCCCATATCATCGGCACGGATGGAAAAGCGCGCGCCAGCCGCGCCGCCGTCGGGCGCGTAAAACCGGCATTGGATCGATCGGGCGAGCCCGGATAGGTCCCCCTTCACGTCGATAAGGCAAACTGGCACCCCGGCGACCGCGAATTGTTCGGACAGGCGGGCGATTGAATAACTCTTGCCTGTGCCAGTGGCCCCGAAAATCCCGCCATGACGCGCGGCAAAGCGCGCGGCAATTGCTACCGCGCGCCCCTTGGAGTCCGTGCCGATCGGGTAGGCGTTCATGCGGCAAGCCCCTGTTCAAGCCAATGCGCTTGCGTCACCACTTTCACAAAAACGGCGATATCGCGGCCCGACACTGATAGCGTCAACCCCTTAGCCGCCGTTGGCCCTTGCGCGGCGCCCCAGATGGCCGCCGCGCGTTCTGCTATCATCCGCTTGGCAAACCCAAAGCTCCCCACGCATGATACCCGGTTGATTTCGGTCTCTAGCGCGGCTTTGAGTTCCCGACGAGTCTGCACCCGTATGATATCCCATTTCGAATAGTAAGCGAACGGGCCGTCGGTTCCGGACGTAATGGCGAAATAACGATAAGGATTCATGGCAATTCACCTTTTGCGTGATTTGAAGTTATTCCGAATGCGGCGTGGCGCGGTGGATGACGCAAAGAACCGTGGCGACTCCCGTGCCGCTTTCCTTGAACGCGCCAGCCGGGAGCGGTTCAATCGTGCCCCCTTGCGCATCGATCCACGCGCGGAAATCCGCATATCGCCGATCCTGCCGGAAGGTGACACCGGCCCCCATGATGGCGACAAGCGCGCCGCCCGGCTTCACAAAGCCAAATGCGTGCCGGACGTGGTCGCAATCTTGCCCCTGTTCAAACGGCGGATTCATCAAAACCGCGTCAAACGGTTCGGCCGGCGGCGCGGCTTCCATGAAATCTGATTGCGTGACCGCGTGGCCCTTCAGCCGCAAAACCTCGCAAAGGCTGGCGTGCCGCTCGATGCAATCGACAACGTGCCCCGCATCGCGCGCCGCATCCGCGATTGCCCCGCTCCCGGCGCTAGGTTCAAGGATCCGGGCGCCGGGCAATAGATCAGCCTCCCGGATCAGCCGCGCGGCAAGCGGGGCGGGCGTTGGGAAATAGCCGGGAATCTTGGCAAATTGCAGGGACTCCACCTTGCGGCGCAAATCCTCTTGGCGCTCCCGTTCCCCGTCGCGCGGGGTTTTCAGCAACCCCCAAAGCGCCACGGCCCCCGGATCATCGGGCAAAGCGGGCGCGCCAGTGCAGCGGCCGGAGTTGTAATAGCCGCCGGCATAGTCGATGCGCTCGCGCGAGAGTCGCAGTATTTCGGCTTTCGTGGCCACCTTGGCCAGGGCCGCCGGAACCGTGCCTGCATCATGGCAATCGGCAAGTGCCCGCATCGCAGCTTGCGCGCGCTCGAGTTGCGCCCCCTCGTTTCGCGCGTTGCCGGCTTCCCGCTGGCGCTTGGGGGTGTTTGTCAAACGATCAGCGAAAGCGCGATCGATATCCGACTGCAGATTGTCGGCCATCGTGCGCAGCTTTCCGGCAGGATTGGGCGCGGCGCGCGTGACAGGTGCGGCGGCTTCAGGTGCGATCGCACTATCAGCGCCGACGAAATCCCGTGCGGCGGCTTCCGATTTGAACGCGAAACCGCCGGGAGTCTTGCCCCAAGGGCGACTCCACCAACCGCCAAGCGCCTTTGCCACGTCGCGTTGCGCCTCCCATTGGTCGCGTTCAACCCGCGCCGCCGGCACCGCAATCCACATATCAAACCCGCCTTTCGTATGGGCGTGCCTCTTGATTGCGAAGGCGCCCGACGGTTCGGCCGCGCTGATCGCAGCAACGCGCGGCGCGGGGGACGGCTCGCACAGATGAAATTCGCCCTGGGGGCAACCATCGGCACCCTTGCCGTAGAATTTCACCTTGCGAACGCTCCAACCGTCCGAGTCCCGCCAGCCGCTTTTCAGGTAATAACCGTGGCCCATTGAATACTTTTCGCGATGTTCGGCGGATTCGGGCGCATCGGTCAAATGGGCGGTTTCCGGGAAGGTCGCGGCGCACTTGCGCAATTCGGGAAATAAGTCCCGCGTGTGGCGTGAAAACCCGATAATCACGGTGCGCAACGTGGTATGGCCGAAATAGTCAGTCATGGAATCGGATTGATCTTTGACTTGTTCGGCCACGATAGCAGCTTGCGCCCATTCGGGAACCTTGGCGCGCGCCTCGGCACGAAAGGCGGCCGCGCGTTCGGCGCGCTCGATTTCGGCCAACTTGGCGCGCTCCCGGCGCGCATCGGTTTGCGCGTTCGCAGCTTCCACCCATGCCGGAAGATCCAGGCAATCGGGCATATCGGCGGCGCGGTTGCGCCAGCGCTGCACCATGGACTCGCCCGCATCGGTATAGTGGCCCTCAAAAACCACGCGGATTCGTTTGGTCTCTCGCACCATAGCGCCCGACCCAAGGGAAAAGATATTCGAAGGTTCGGCGCAGATCGCGGCGACATAGCCCAATGATCCGGTTTCACTGATAACGGCGGCGCCAATGTAGAAAGGCGCGTCGGGTTTGCGGTTAGTGTTTTCCATTGTTCAGGTTCCTCTATATTACAGATTGTTGGTCGTTCACTAAATGAGTGATTGTTATTTCAGCGTTTCGGGGAACATTTCCAGGGTTAACGGACAACGATAGTGCGAATCCGCGTATACCTTAAGGTAATTCTCCCAGCATTCGCGCGCGCTTGCGTCGATATTGCCAAGTGCGTCGGGAACAAGCGACGCAACGGCCGATGAATTATCCACAATGCATCGCGCGTAATCCGGATTTTCTTCCATCAAAAGCGCCAGCTTTTCGGCGGCGTGCTCTTCAATTTGCGCGCTCACCTTGTCCCAGTTGACGCAATCAGACCACGCGCGATAGATTTCTTCATTCGAATCGCATTTGCCGTAAATCAGCATATCCAAGCTATCGCCATGATCCTGCAAATCATCGGCGAGCTTATAGGCAACGAATGCACGAACAAGCGTCCCGCATTCGTGCAAATCCCAATCGCGGATAGGCTTTGCCAGCCAATTGGCGGGATTGTTGTCATAGAATGATATAAAACCGTCATAGCTTGTATGACGCGCCTTGATCGCATCCGCCAATATCTTGCGCGATTCTTCGGTTTCAATCATCGCGCTATAGATAAGCCGGATATCGGAAAGCCGGACATAGGAGTCGATTTCATCGGTTCGGAAATTATATTCACGCGGGGATATCATCCGGTCAAACTTATGTGTGACAGGGCGCGGCAATTCTTGTGAAACGATATGCCAGAACGAGGACTCATAATCCCGCGCGATAACCTGATATGCGGCGGAATAGTCGCTGCAATCCATATAGATTTCGGCCAGCTTGTCGCCATCGGGGCGCAATTCTTCCGGCAATTCATTGGCGATATCGCCGTTAAAGCCGCCCCAATCGTCCTGCCGATATTCAACTTCACGCCGTTCGCATTCGTCAACCTCTTGCGACCATATGGATTCATAGAAACCCGAAAACGGGATATTCACTTTCAAATAGATGGGCTTTGTCACAACTCGATTCCTTATCCCGAATGTTGTGCAGTCTCGTTTTTCGTGACTTGCGGTTAGAAGTTTGCGGCCGCGAATTGCTCCATGCTCTGGCAATGATACTCGCCAGCCGGATCACGGAACCGATACGTGAACGAGTCGGCGATTTCGGCGCGCCGGGCCAACGCATCGCGCCAGCCGCGCAAATGGCTTTTGACGCTGGCACGCAATGTCCGGCAGATGGACTCTGGCATGCGCCCGTTAGCGGATCGCGAGGCTTGCCGAATGTCCCGTATCAACTCGCGCGCCGCCGCGCGATCGGACTCCGCTTCGCCGTGCAATTCTTGCCACTCTCGGGCGAGTTGACACGCCTCCCGATAGTCGCGCTCTTTTTCAGCATCGTTTTCAGCAAGAGAGTCGGCCAAAAGCGCGACCTCGCGCTTATCTACGTCGCGCATATACGGATGCGCGTTTGCACGTCCATATTCCAGGGCGCGCAAATCCAGGTGCGCCGCCGGTTCCCCCGACATATCGGACCATCCGCGCCGCCCCTCACTTGCGCCGGCGCGATATCCGGCAACATAGATCGCGCGGCGCTTGCGCGCCGGGAACTGATAGACCGCACCGCGATAGACGGACTCTTGAAAGTCATCCGTGAACCATCCCTGATGGCCGATGGATTCGGCCAATTCATCGGCAAACCCGACAAACCGGAGTCCGATATCTGCCGGCCGCTCCACCCACGCGAGTCCGTTGGCATCAACCGTGCCCACATTGCGCCCGATGCCGCGCGGATATCCACTTACGCGCAACAGGCCAGCGCGCGCCACCTCTAGCGCTTTGGCGGCGCGATATCCCATTTCACGGGCGCGGCGATAGTAGCGCGCGACTTTGTGCAGTTCAGGTTCACCGCCACCATAAACCGCGCATTTGCCCGGTGCAGTCATGGCGTAGGCTTGCGAAAGCGTGAGGTTTTCCATGATCAAGACTCCTTAAAATGTGCCGTTGATTCCGCGAGCGTGCGAAACGCGCCCGCAATCGACGAACGGGGGAACCGGCAAACCAACCGCGTGCCAATCGCCGCAAATCCGTTCGGTAAGGATGGCGCGGGCCTCGGCCAATGTCTCAGCACTGACAGCATGCCAGCCGGAACGCTGGCGCCCGTGCCACGGCGAAAGGGTGGACTCGTGTGAGTAGGCGGTGAAGCCATGCTTGCCCCGCGAATAGGCGATGCGAATTTCGCAGTTTGCCATGATCAGGACTCCGATCCGGAATGGCGCCCCGTCGCTGCGCAAATTGCTTTAAGCATATCCTTATTCGCGTGCCAGAATGCCAGCGCGGCGGGGTCCATTTTGGCAATCGTCGCATCGCTATATTTCCACCACTTACGCAAATCGTGCGACTGACACCCAATCGTCATTTGCGAGTCGTTGATTGTAATCAACCAACATAGGCCAGCAATAAACAAAGCGTCATGAGTCATCACGCCGCCCCGCATCACGCCGCCCCGCATCTCGCCGCCCCGCATCTCGCCGCCCCGCATCACGCCGCCCCGCATCACGCCGCCCCGCATCTCGCCGCCCCGCATCTCGCCGCCCCGCATCACGCCGCCCCGCATCTCGCCGCCGTGCATCTCGCCGCCGTGCATCACGCCGCCGTGCATCACGCCGCCGTGCATCTCGCCGCCCCACATCTCGCCGCCGTGCATCACGCCGCCCCACATCTCGCCGCCGTGCATCTCGCCGCCGTGCATCACTGAAAAACCGCAAACCTTCGCGCGGGGAAAAATCCAGGCTTCGGAGTTTTGCGGAAGGTTGGACTCTTTTTCGATCCAGCCACCCAAATCGCCAGATAGGACTCCGAATTTGGGCAAGTCTTTAAGGGCTTTGATTTGGTGCAGTTTACGGCCGTAAAAGTCACAAGTCATTTCTGTCATTTGGTAAAGCATGATTAGGACTCCTTGTGCTTGATTACCGTGACGCGGATCACGCGCGGCGGAATGTTGCGAATTTCGCGCGATGCGACACCCCAAAGGCGCCAAATCTCGCAAAGGGTGAATGCCAGATAACCGGCTGCGCCGAACAACGCGGCAAGCTCGATAAGCGGGCGTATCGTTGCGGTGGACATTGCAGTGGGCTCCGAATCACTCGTTTGGTGTTAAATCACTCTAACGATGCACGCCCCATAAAGTCAACATTTAGGTGACTGGCGTCACGGGAAACTAGACAAGCGTGGATGCGCTGCAGCCCTCGGCAATCCCAATAGCTCGCCAACCCGGCAAACGGGATGCGTAACAATAAAACAAAGAAATGATTTATTGTTTCAAGCGCGCACCTGGTCGCCATCGGCCCTTCAGCGTCTCAGGTGACGCGATACCCCGGCAACTGGAATCAAAGTGAAGCAATCCGCACCGCACGGTTGACGGATGGCGGACCCTCTTTGCCGTGCCGGATGACCTGCAACCGGGATGCTTTGGATACCCCGTGAAATGGAATCCAATTGCGGGGGCTCGGTGCGTCCCCCGGTGGCTTGGGGTCCTTCCACCGGGCACCCTCCGCGGCGGGGCTAGCACCGACCGCGTTTCTCAAGGCGTTCCAAAATTGCCGATCGCTGTTTTTATATTACGCGGAAACGCCGAATGCCGTAATTTTAGGGTGGGACAAAGCGGGACTCCCCCGTTTGTCCCGCTTTGTCCCACCTCTGAGCACCAAAATCGCCCTGTTTTCGGGTCGCCGAGCAGCCGACACCCCCAACATACCCCATAATGTTCGTTTATTTTTCATCCAAGCAACATAGTTTCACAAAAAATTCTGTTTTTGATTTTTTCGGGTGGGACAAAGCGGGACAGTCCCGGGACTCTCGGAAGAGTCCCACCTGCCAAGCATCCGGGCTGCGTGGGACAACCGCGCCGGTTCCCCCCGTAGGGGGGACCTGCGCTGTCCCACCGGCTTGGACCGCAAAATCGTAAAAAGATTCGACCGTTCGCGCCGCCCCGGTGCCGGTCGACCCCATCGCAACAAAAAACCCCCGGTCTGCACCGAGGGTCGAAGGGTTTTCGAATTTCCGAATTTCTAGATTAAATCGTCGTCCAGATCGAACCCAGACCACTCGTCCGCTGCGGAGTCTATCGAATTTTCAGCCCTGAGCGCCGCTGAGAGGTGAATCACCTCGTTTACGCACCTGAGGTGCCCCTGCTTCACCAACGCGCTGTACGCCCGGTTAAAAGCGCGCTTCCTGCTTTGCGGATCTTCGGCTGCGCTGACCTCCCGACCGTCGATGCAGGCGGTGCGCAAAGCCAATTCCGATATCGTGATTCCGTCGTCGGAATGTGTGCGCAAGATTTTCAGGATCGATCGTTCGGCGGGCGCCAGACGGATCGTGTTCGGCGTCGCCCGCGCATCCATTTCCTCGGCGAGCGCATAGGTGATCGGATCGCCATCCTCATCCAGACCCATTTCCTCGACAGCGATCTTGAATGCGATGTCGCGGTCGATCGAGCCGTTGCGGTTTTTGGTCAGCGTGCCACGGACGATGCCAAATTCGTCTTTCGCCTGCAGCCACATCGCCATGTCGAGCGCGCCGTTCAGAACCGAGTGACCGCGCGGCGTGCCGCCGGCCGTTTTCGTGTCATGGTGGATCAGCACCACCGCGGCCCCGTGCTTGGTCAGCTTCCGGGCAATGGCGACGACGCGCCCCATCGACTGTGCGTCGTTTTCCTCAAGACCGGGAAACGCCATCGCCAAGGTGTCGATGAAGATGATCTGCGGCAGATAGGATTTCGCCAGCGCGCGCACGGCCTTCAGGTCGCCCGACTCTTTGATGAACAGATCGCTGACCCCGCCGATCAGTCGGAAGTCGTCAGCCTTGCCGTGCCGCCGGCGCAGCGCGGACACGCGCCCCTGCATGCCGTGGGCATCTTCGGCCGCGATATACAGAACCTTGCCCGGCTTGGTCCGCATGTTGAACGCATATTCGCCCTGGGCAACGCGATAGCCGAGATGCGGTGAGATCAGCGATTTGCCGGCGCCCGGCGCGCCGAAGATGCAGGCGACGTCACGCGGCGCCAGCATCCCTTTGATCACATAGCCGCGTGACGGTGCGTTTGCGCAGTCATCGGGTCCGAAATCCCAGATCGCCGAGGTTGCCGGCGCGGCTGGGGTGGCATCGCCATAAATCCCATCCTCGTCGTCATCTTCCTCATCAAGTTCGGCAACCGCCGTGGCGATGATTTTGGCGTCCTCGTCCGACAGTTCATCGGTGTCATCGTCCCGCAGATCGCCGTAGGGGTCTTCTTTTTCCAGAGCGCGGACGACCTGAAGCAGGCTGGCGAAGGTTTTCGGGCTGTCGGTGCCCTTGAAGCTCTCCCATTGCTGGCAGAGCACGCGCTCATCAAATTTGGCGCTCTTTTTGCTGAATTCCCGCCACTTCTCAAGGCCTGCGTCGGTGCCTTCATACTGGTGATGCAGGGCCATCCCGACGTCGCGCCACTCGGTGCGATCCTCGCAAAAGTTGGCCGGCAGGGCGCCCAGCACCTTGTCGATTTGCTCGTCAGGCAGATCGAGAGGCCGCATCGCCGCGACGATGAGCAGTTCGTCATCCTCATCGTCGACCGCCTTTTGCGAGGTGCGAACCTGCCAGGCGCGCATCCGCTCGAGCGGGACGATCGGCCCGTGCCCCATGGCGACATCCAACCAGTCATATTCGCGTTCCCAGACATAGGGCAGCCCGGTGTCTGGGTGGATCGATGGTGGCAGCGCGACCTGCTTGCCCGTGCCGAAGAGTTCGATTTCCCAATGGCGATGTCGCTTACCGGCCGCGTCGACGAAGAAACCCTCGGACTGCGCCAACTTCTTCGACCGCCAAGGTTGTTCACTCAAAAAGTGAACGTGGCGCGACAGGCCGCCCGATCCAGAGCGAACGCGCGGGTAATTCGTCTGCCAATCGGGGAGCAATTCGGTGAGCACTGCGTGCGCTTCAGCCGCGTATTCGGGTGTCCGAATGTCAAGATCGAGAGCGTAGGCATAGAGGCCGCCGATCCGGGAATACTCGCCCAGGCGCAGGCCGATGTTGTTGGATTTCCCGGGGCGGCTGGCGCGCAGGGCATCGAAAGTGTTGATTGGCGCCGTGGACCAGTCGTCGCTAATCGGGTTCTTTCCGCGCGGCGCCAGCCAGTGCAAAGCACCGCCATTTTCAATGAGCGCGCGATTTTCCTTGAGCACTTCGCCCGGCCTTTCGTGAGTGTTTTCAGCGCCCTAAAGGGCGAAAATCATCACTTTTGGCCGACGGGAATGACAAAACGGCTCACGTCCTCGGGTTTGATGCGGGAATCCGAGGCGCCGACGATCCGCGAGGCCCCGCGCGGGGTCAACCGGTCGCTGCGCAGCCACTTATAGACGGTCTCGGCGCTCACATCGATCATGTCCGCAAACCGGTAGACGTCGAACCGGTCGCCACGTTCCGTCCGGATCTTCGGAAAGCTGGCATTCAGCAGCTTGTAGAGATCGGTTTCCCAGAAGGGCGTTTTTTGATCGGACATTGTGGTCTCCATGCCGGGTGGTCCCTTGCATCGCCTACTAGGGTCGCCCCCGCTACGGGTCAATTTAAAAGTGATCCGTCTCACCTTTTTGTTGACTTGAGATGCGAATCGACGGATGAAGCCCCTCGTCACGCTGACCGCGACATCCACCAACGGGAGACTTCCGAATGTCCCTTGAAGCCGCACTTCTGGAAAACACCGCCGCCCTGAAAGAACTGGCCGCCGAGCTGCAGGCATCGCGCGCCGAGCGGAAGGATCTTCTCGACAAGGTGGGCGCGGGCGCTCTGGCCCAGGCCGGCGCGCCGGTCGCCGAGAAGCCCGCCACGCGGCGCGGCCGCCCGGCGAAGGAGCCCACCGCCGGCCCGGTGGAAGCGACCGATGCCAAGCCCGCGCCCGTGGCCACCACCAAGCCGGACGCTGCGCCGGCCGCGACCAGCGCCACGTTCGAGGGACTGCGCGACGCCGCGCAGGAGTTCCTCGGCATCGTCGACCCGGATGCGAAGGTGAAGCGCCGGGAGTTCGTGACCGCCGTCATGGACGAATTGGGGGTCGACGAGGTGGATGGCAAGCGCCGGATCACCAATGCCGCAGAGGGCGACCGCGCGCAGATCATCGCGTGGTTCGCCGAGTTCGCCAAGAACGGCAAGGTCAACTTCTCGGCCTATTCCGAGCCTGCGGGCGACGACGATGACGATCTGGTCTGACGGTTTCTGACCTGTCTCCGTCAGACTGATGACCCCGGTGGCCGAGGTCCACCCCCTTCCAAAGCCACCGGGGGCTTTCATCCCAACAGTTCAGGAAATCCCCACAATGAGCAAGAGCCGTGAAACGGCTGCCCGTCTTGCCGGGCAGATCGAGAAGACTTTTGGCGAACGCGGATCGGTCTATGGCGATCCGGAGGACAATTTCTCCAACATCGCTGGGTTCTGGAATGCGTGGATCCATGCGCGCTACAAGCCGGGTGAACTGCCTTTGCTCGACGCTTTCGACGTCGCGCACATGTCTTCACTGATCAAGAAGGCGCGGCTGGCCCATAGCCCCGATCACGAGGATTCGTCACTCGACGATGCGGTTTACACGCTGCTCGGCACCGGGATCGGCGATGACATGGTGAAAGGCGCCTGGGGCAAGCGGGTTGCCGCGTGGCGGGATATCGATCGCGCCATTCGTGATGGCGAGACCCCCGCACCGATCGAAGCCGAGCCGCCCGCTGATCCGGCGAAAACAGCCGCTGATGCGTCGGACATCATGGCCATCCTGGAAAAACAGTTCCTCAACGCCCGCTATCCGGCGTTCAATATCAAGCCGTTGAAGCCCGGCGAGCCCCTGGCTGCGAAACCGCCCCTCTGTCCTGATTGCGGCATCCAGCATGATACCCGTCGGATCAGCGAGATGACGGCGAAGGAAATGGCCAATGCGCTCCGCCATCAGATCAACCCGGATTTGGCCGGGGCCAAGGTCTGGTTGATGAAGCGCTACATGCCCAATTCGCGCGATTTTACGCCGTTCGAGGGCGATCTCGAATGGCTCTGCGAAATTGCGCAGACGAACTGGGCCACCGATCGCTCGATCATTTTCGAGTTCGACCCCCGCCCCAATGTCGCCGGCAGCGTTCACTGATCGGCGGATCACCCAATGGCCCTGCACGCGCGCATTGGACCTTCGTCTCTCAAGGCGACGAAACTTTGCCCGGGCAGGGTCGCGGCGAACGAAAAGGCTGAGCGCAAGCCGAGCATCGAAGCCGCCGAGGGGACGTTCCTCCACGACATCGCTGCCGCCTGCCTTGATCTGGATCTCGATCCCTTTGACTTCGTTGGCCAGACCCGCACGGTTGACGGGTTCGAGTTCACGGCGACTGACGAACTGGTCGAGTGCATGGTTCGCGCGCTCGACTGGATCCGCGATCAGGATGCCGAACTGTTCGTGGAATGCAGGGTCAATCTCGACCCCTACATGCCCGGCCAGTTTGGCACCCTCGACGTCGCCATACTCGTGCTGCTCGACGATGGGCGCTGGCGGCTGATCGTCTTCGACTGGAAGTTCGGCATGGGTATCTGCGTGCCGATCGTCGGCAACTACCAGATCCGGGCTTACGCCATCGGGTTCATCGAAACCCACCTCAAGCCTCGTGGGATCGAGGTCGACGAGGTGATGATGATCATCGAACAGCCACGGCTGGCTGGAGCACCGCGGTTCTGGGAACCCTGGACGATCGATGTTGCCGAATTGATGACCTTCGGCGCCGAGATGCGCGAGATCTACGACGCGGCCAACAAGCCCGACGCACCCCGGATCGCGGGCAAAGAGCAGTGCCGATTCTGTGCCGTCGGTAAGCCGGGCGGCTGCAAGGCCTATGATGATTTCCACTACGAGATTGCCCAGACCTATTTTGACGATGACGATGTCGACGAGGACCGCGCGCCGCAGGAGGTGCCGTATGCCGGGCTGCCGCCAGCGCGCGCGTCCTACCTCATTCGCCATCGCACGATGCTGGATTCCTACCTGAAGAAGCTCGAGGCCGATGGGATGTTGCAGGCGCTTCACAACAATGCGCCTCCGGGTCTCAAGGCAATCGACGGTCCGCAGGGGGATCGGCAGTGGGTCGATGAGAAGAAGGTCGAAGCAATGCTCGTCAAGGCGCTGGATGAAGCCGCCTACACGAAAAAGCTGATCGGCCCGGCTGGCGCCGAGAAGGTCACGAAACCGGGTCGCAAGAAGGCCGGGCATCCGGATCTCTGGAAGGACCTACAAGCCCAGATCACCCGCGCGCCCGGCAAGCCGATGCTGGTGCTGGCGTCCGACCCACGCCCTGCGAAGGTGCTCGCGGAGTCCCTGCTCGATGAAGAAGATGATGACGATTTGATTTGAAAGTGGAGAACGAAGATGGCCGAAGAAAAGAAAGAGATGAACATTCAGCTTATCCTGAAGGATATCCGGATCAGCTACGTTCACCTTTTTGAAGCACGTTATTACAAGGATGATGTCACCGGCCGCGAAAGTTGGAACCAGGAACTCGAAGGGCTTGTTCCCAAGCGCTTGCCTGACGCTAGCAAAAACCCACAGGTCGCCCAGATCCAGAAGGCTATCAAGGACGCCATCGCGGCGCGATGGCCTGGGGGCGATAAAACGATTCCTGCCGAGCGCCGCTGTTTCGTCGATGGAGAGCCGATCGATCCAGATTCGATCGACGAAGATACCGGCAAGGGCGTGCGCAAGCCGCTGCGTCCGGAAACCGAGGGCATGATGCTGCTGCGCTGCAAGTCGAAGGCTGATGGCCCGACCAGCGGCCCTGTGCAGATCCTCGGGCCGAAGAAGACGGCCAAGAATGACAAGGGTGAGCCAGTTTTCCCGAAGCTGAAGCAGTCGGATGGCCTGATCTACAGCGGTTGCCGCGCCAATCTCGTCGTCACGATCTACGGCTACGATGGCAAGAAGAACGGCAATCCAGACCGGGTCAATTGCGCCATCGAAGTGGTCCAGTTCAAGGCTCATGGCGAGCCGTTCGGACGCAAGCAGGTCGATGCGAACAACCTGCTCGATGAGGAAGACGACGATGAGGACGGCGCGCCCGCCGGCAAGTCGGGCGGCACCATCGACGATGATGACGACGATCTAGTTTGAGATCGGGCTGCCGGCTTCGTGGGGGAGCCGGTGTGCAGCGCGAAGCCGGGCCGCGCGCCCACAGCCCGGCACCATAGGCGATGGAGTTAGATATGAACGGGCCGTTCTGGATCACCAAGTATGCCCTGAGTGGCGGCATCGAGAAGATCGGCGCGGCCAAGACCGGGATCAGGGAAGGAGTTCTTCTGGCCAAACCGAGGGGCCATATCTTCGACGCTATCCTGTATCTCGGCAAGAACATCTTCGACAACGAGGCCGACGCCAAGGCGGCTGCCGAAGCGATGCGCGAAAAGAAAATCGCGAGTCTCAAAAAGCAGATCGCCAAGCTGGAAAAGGTGTCTTTCTCATGAAAGACGTGATGGTCGACCTCGTGGTCCCGGCGTTCCTGTGGCCGATCATCGTGCCGTTTGCCTTGCTCGCGTGGCTGCGGGAGCGCTATCGGTGATCCGCCGTGGAAGCATTCGGTGCAGCTATTGCGGCAGCAGCCTGCATTCAGCCGATTATTGCCCGAAGTCGCACCGGGGCCAAGCTGGCCGAGCGCGCCTGCACTGCTCGTACTGTGGCGGCCGCGACCATAATCGGGATGCCTGCACAAAAGCGTGGCCTGGCCCGAAACCCGTGCGGATTTATGACTGATGGCCGACACCCTGATCTCCGATACCGAATGCTATCCTAACCTGTGGTCGATCGGATTCCAGCGCGCGACCGACCACAAGACGTTGGTCATGGCGAAGACGCCGGGCCGCGAATTGAACCGTGAGAAGTTGCGCCGCCTGATGCTCGGCAACTGCATCGTGACCTACAATGGCCTCGGCTATGACCGGGCGATGATCTGGGCCGCCATCAGCGGCCTGTCGAACGAACGCCTCAAAGAAATGAGCGATCGGATCATCCTCGGGCGCGTGCGCTGGTGGGAAACTGAGGATGTCCTGAACGAGTTCGTTCCGGGCTTCGGGCGCATCCCCTATTCCGATTTCATCGACCTGATCGAGCCGCAGCCGAACGCAGTGGCCAACCTCAAGACGCTTGGCGGCCGGCTGCATGCCCCGAAGTTGCAGGATCTCCCATACACCCCCGACACCGTGCTGACCGACGACCAGATCCGCAATGTCCTGACCTATATGGTCAACGATCTCGATACGACCCGGCTGCTCTGGGAATCCCTTGCTGAGCCGATGGCGATCCGTGAGTCAATCACTGCCGATATCGGAGTGGACGTCCGATCCAAGAGCGACACCCAGGTTGGCTTTGCCATTCTGAAAAAGCGGATCGAGGATCAGATCGGCCGGCGACTGCAAAAGCCCGGCACAATGGCTGGACACAAGTTCCGTTACGAGGCGCCGGGCTTCATCCGCTTCAAGACGCCCGAAATGCAAGCGCTGCTGGCGCGGATCCTCGAACACGATTTCCGGGTGAAGGCTGACGGAAAGGTCGACCTGCCGGCATTTCTCGAGAAAGAGAAAATCGTCATCGGCGGCATGGCCTACCAGATGGGGATCGGTGGTCTCCATTCCACCGAAGCCAACCGCTCTGTCTACTCAGACAACCAGTTCGAACTGATCGACGTCGACGTTGCCTCGTTCTACCCGGCCATCATCCTCGGTCTGGGCCTCTATCCGCCCGCCATGGGCCCCATCCTGCTGCAGGTCTATTTCCAGATCCGTGCCGAGCGCATCGCCGCCAAAAAGGCCGGATTGAAGACAAAGGCCGAGAGCCTCAAAATCAGCCTCAACGGGTTCTTCGGGTTGACCAGCAATATCTGGTCACCCGCCTACTCGCCGCCGATGACGATCGCCATCACGCTGACCGGGCAGTTGGCGATCCTGATGATGATCGAGGCCGCCCACCTTGCCGGGATCGGTGCCGTTTCGGCGAATACCGATGGTGTGACCTTCTTGGTGCCGCGCGAGCAGTCGAACGAGGTTGCCGGCGACCGGCTACTGGATCGGCCGCCATTTCTGGAAAACAGCCTCCCCTGCCTGAAGGACATCACCGACCAATGGGAGGCGCGGACTGGCTTCGATCTTGAGTTCGTCAAATACCGCTCGCTCCACAATCAGTCCGTGAACAGCTATTTCGCGATCAAGCCGGACGGCAAGGTCAAGCGCAAAGGCGCGCTGGCAAACCCCTGGTTGGACCCCAAGGCGATCCGAGAGCGCCTGATGAAAAACCCCAAGATGACGATCTGCGCGGATGCCGCGATGCAATACATTCTGGATGGCACACCGATCGAGCAGACTATCTTGCGGGCGACCGATTTCACGCAGTTTATCACGGTGGTCAATGTGAAAGGCGGCGCGATTTGGGGCGGCCGGGAGATCCCGTCAAAGGGCAAAAAGGAAGACCCGGCCGAGTTTGAGGCCCGGATCGCCGTCAAGGATTTCGATTTCCTGGGCAAGGTGGTTCGCTATTACTGGGGCCAGGGTGGCGCGCCGATCTACTATCGGACACCACATGAGACTACCGGCAACTACAAGAAGGTGAGTGACAGCGATGGCGCTCAGCCGTGCATGCAGCTTCCTACCCACTTCCCTGATGATCTGAACTTCCAGGCCTATATCGACGAAGCCCACAAGATTTTGCGTGAGGTTGGCATCCACGATTTTGCATCGCCCACTCTTGTCGAGGCGCCTGTTTGGGTTCAAGAACTAGTCACTCTTTTAGTGACTCACGGAGTTTAAGGTGGCACGCGAAATCGTCCTTGAGGATCAGATCGTCGCCTATGCCGAAGCCTGCGGCTGGCTGGTCCGGAAGATGATCTATCCTGGGCGCCGCGGCTGCCCGGATCGCTGGTTTTTCAAGCACGGGGCGATCGTCATCATGGAGATCAAGCGCGCCGGGCGCCCCGCGCAGCCTGATGGCAACCAGGTGCGCGAGCACCGGCGCCTGCGAGACCATGGATTCCGGGTCCATCTTGTCAACGACTTCGAAACGGCTCGCGCACTCCTGGATGCGGCCGCATGACGCCGGCAATGAAAACCGCACTCGCTTGGATGCGAGAACATGGCGGGGATGCGGCAGTGGCGAAAACCCGAGCCGGCGGCCGCGTCTACCTTGCTCAGGGTGAGTCTGGGCCGTTCATGCCGACCACCGCGAATAATCTTATCGAGGCGGGAATCGCAGAATATGTGCGGGATCCCAAAGGCCAAATCACCCGTTTTCGGTTGATCCACTGATGTTCACTGACGAACTGCTCTCTGTCCTTTTTCTCGACACCCTGGTCGATGACGACGCCCCGGAGATCCCCTCCGATGGGATCGAGCGCCTCTCATGGAGCAAGCTGCGACCCTCGCAGCTTCGGGGGGTCCAATTGATCGAGCAGTGCTTTGCCCCGGTCGACAAACTCCCGGGCGTGCTGATCGCGTTTCCCTGCGGCGGCGGCAAGACGGGTGTCACCCTGCAGGCCCTCCGCCGGCTGCTCGATCGCGGGGAGGTGCTCAAGCCGCTTATCATAGCCCCTCTTCTGGTCGCCCAAACTGGGTGGCCCGATGAGCTTGGCGAATGGGAGGAAACGCGCCAAACCACGTTCACCCTGCTGCGCGTGGAAGATGACGACACCGAATTGGTGGCCTATTCCGACCAGATCTATCAGCGCGCGTTGCGACGATACCAAGCGGTGTTCGAGGCGCATGTTGCGCGGGAGCCGGCGCTGAAAGCCACCCAGGCCCGCGGCGCAGTGCGGTTTCGTTGGAAAGAGCGTGCAATAGCTCGGCGCAAGGACAAAGAGCCTCTGCTACAATCGCCAGGCGATCTCGCAGGCAAGATCCGCGATTTCTACGCCCTCCGGTTCAAATATGCCAAGCTGGCGCGCCTGGCCGCCCAGGACACTGAACTGCATATCGTCAACAAGGAGGCGCTCCCCTGGCTGTGGGATCATTTCGGCGCCGGGCGGCGGTGGCCTTATGACGCGCTGATCCTCGACGATCTTCGCGAAGGGCGGTCTGGCCGCAAGCGTGTGAACCGAGGCCGATCGGACGAAGGCAAAGCGGCCCCATTGTCGCGCTTTGGTATCCTCGCCCGCGCGCGCAAAAAGGTGAAAGCCACCATTCAGTTGTGTGGAACTCCCACCCCTCGAGGACTCGAAAACGTGTGGGGACTCTCGTATCTCGTGGATTTGGGCGAGAGATTGGGGACCGACAAGAAAGCATTCATGGATAGGTGGTTCTGGTCAAATACTTACACAAGAGAAACCAAGCCGCACGATCACTCATTCAATGAAATTGTTGACAAGATCCGCGACATCATGTTTTCGGTAAATCCCGATGAACTAGCCGCAGAGCTTCCGGGCGATCCGATCATCAATCCAATTCGCGTAAAATTACCGCGTAAAGTATTGAATGAATACAAGACATTTGAGCGACGCATGGTATCGGAGCAGTACGATGTTGAAGCGGTTAATGCCGGTGTTCTTCATAATAAGTTGCTGCAATTTGCGAATGGCAGCATGTATCAAGAGGACGGATCTGATATTTGGATACACGATTGCAAGATCGAGGCCCTCAAGGAACTCGTTACGGGACTTGATGGCATTCCATTGCTTGTCGCGTACACCTATCAGTTCGACGTCGAGCGCATTTGCAAAGCCTTTCCAAACGCCGAAGTATTAAAGCCAAGCAACGCGATCGATATCAAGCGTCGCTGGAACGCAGACGAAATACCTATCCTTCTGGCGCACCGCGCGTCTGCTGGTCATGGTCTAAACCTGCAGAAGGGCGTTGGCCAAATGTGCGAATATGGCCTCACCTCGGATGCTGAACTTTTCGCGCAATTTCTCTTCCGCCTTCAAAGGCCAGGGAGAAAGCACCCTGTCATCAATCACGTACTTATTGCCGAAGGTACGATCGATGAAAAAATCTATCCGATGTACCTCGATCCCAAGTTGGCGACGCAAAATCGCTTCCTAGAAGCGATTCGGATTAACCACGATTTGAGTTGACCACCCCCTAGATCCGTGTCAATCAAAAGTTGACCCGAGCCAATTAGAGTGTCTCGGGAAACTGACACTGCACGCGGAGGTTGTGGGGATGTTCGAAGTGATCGAGACGCCGAAAGCGCCGGTGGTTCGCCATCCGGGTTTCGCCAAACGTCTTGCCCAATGCCTTGACACGAACCCCAATGTCCCAGACTTTGGCGCCGGCCGTCAAAAGTGGCTGGTCGACGAGTTCGAGAAAAAGGGCATCACGATCAGCCCTGAGACCATCCGCAAGTACATTCGCGGTTGGATCAAACCGACCCCGAACAAGATGCGGATCTTGTCCGACATCCTTGGCGTGCAGCGGGGCTGGCTCGAGGCGGGCGAGGATAATGGGCTGACCAAGCGCGATCTGATCGTCCGCGGCCGCCAGCTTTCCGCCTCAACCCACATACTCGCTGCTCATGCGCTCCTGGCCGGTCACAACGTCTCCTTCCCCGACGAAGACGATCGCCGCGCGCAGCGCGATCATATCGATTTGTATATCATTGCCCGGGGTGGACGGCACTATTCCTGCCACGCGACAACGGGGCGCCAGCAGCCGAACGGGACGGTTATTTTCGATGTCCCGGTCGAGTTCGACAACGCCCAGCAGATCGGAGTTGTAGCCGCCGATGAGGGTTTTTCCGTCCGGTTCGTGAGGCTGTCTTACGAGACGATCGAGAAATTCCGCGCCCGCGCTGGTCATATCGAGGTTGTGCTCACTGAAGAAGAGATTGCGGAATACGAAATCAAGTCACTCGATGAGAGACTCTGACGGGGTATCATGCGGGGTATCCGCCGAGATTGTCCAATAAAAACAATCAATGCGGAGACGTCCCCGGGCACCATCGTTTTATCATCCACCACCGATGTTATCGATCCGCCATGCGCGGGAACGATCGGCCGTTTCGTGCGTAGATCGCTGCATTGCCCCGGCGCCTTGCGCCCGTGTGGCCGTGCGCCTTTCGCCACCAGACAGGATCACACCGCCGATGCCGACCGTGCGACAAAAGCCGCCATGCGGCACGCATACGTTGCGAACGGCATTGGTCTTTGGCCCGATCCGCACTAGCGTGAACCTGTGCTGACCCCGCCCCGTTTCCCCAGACCGCGCCGGCGGATCGCCCTCGCCATGGTGGTGGCCTTGGCCTGCGCCGGGTGCAGCATGCCCGATGGCGGCGCGGCACTGCGGCTGGCCGCGCCCCCGGCGGTCGCCGCGCCCGCGTGGTGGGTGGCGACGGGCGATCCACTGCTGGCCGATCTGGTGGCCGAAGGGCTGGCCCATGCGCCGCCGCCGGCCATACCGGCACCGGCCCGCATTGTCTGGCCACACCGCGCGCCCGATGCCGCGACGCTGCGCGCCCGCGCCGAAGCGCTGGCCGACGCACGGGCGCAATTGGCACAAGCGATCGGCCAGGCCTATCTGGAGGCGCGGCGCACGCAGGCGCATGTCACCTTGCGCGGCGATGCCGTCGCGGGCCTGCGCGACAATGCCGAAATCGCCGGTTTCCGCCGCGAGGCAGGGCTTGTCTCGGCGGTCGATACCGGGCTGGCAGGGGTGCTGGTCGGGCTGAACGAGGGCGCGATGCTGGCCGCGCGCGCCGATCGCGATGCGGCGGTGGCGCGGCTGGCGGATCTGATCGGCGATGCCCCGGGGCCGCTGACCGCGCGGATCGAGGGCACGGCGGCGCTGCGGGTCTATGATCCGTTGCCAGAGGCGCCGGCGTGGCCGGCCGATCTGGCGCGCACGCAGGACCGGTTGATCGCCGATCTGGCGCATCACCACATCACCCAGGCGCAAGTCGATGCGGCGCTGGCCGGCCATGCCGCGCCGGCCGCCGCCATGGCCGATGCCGCCGCGTGGCAGACCGCGCAGGACCACGCCCGCGCCGGCATCGATGCCGCGCAAGTGGCGCTGAACGCCGCCCGCGCGCGGCTGAACGCGGCCACCGCCACCAGTTCCGCCGCCGAAGCCACTGTGGCCGACGCGCGCCTCGCCTATCGCGCCGGCAAGGAGGCGATGGGCGGGCTCTATGTCGCCGAGGCCGGGGCGCTCGCCGCGCGTGAGGCGCTGGCCGATGCCGGCGTGGCGATCGATGCGGCGCTGTTGCGGCTGTGGGCGGCGCAAGGCGCGGGTGCCGCCGATGCACCGCCCCCCACGCCGGGCGCGCCATGACCGATCACGAGATCGACGATTTCCTCGGCGCGCGCCCGCGCCACCGCTTCGCGCACTGGATCAGTCTGGCGGCGCTGGTGGTGGCGGGTCTGGCGGCCTTCGTGCTGCTGGTGCGGTTCTATGACGGGCCCGATCAGCCCTGGTACACCGCCCCGATCGAGCGCGCCGACCTGACCCCGCTGCTCACCGCCGACGGTACGCTGGATGGCGACGGCGCCGCCACGTTGCAGGCCGCCGACGATGGCGTGATCGCCACGATCGCCGCGCCCGGCGATGGCGCGGTGGCGGCCGGCCAGCCGCTGGTCACCTTCGATACCGCCGCCGTGCGCGATGACGCCGCCATCGCCGATGCCGGCACCCACGCCGCGCAAGCCGCGCTGGATGCCGCGCAGGCCGATGCCAACGATGCCCGCGCCCGCCTCGCCCGGTTTCAGGACGTGTGGCAACGCTCCTCCGGCCGCGTCCCCGCGCAGGACGAGATGGACAACGCCCGCGCCGCCGTCACCCGCGCCGAGGCCGCGCTGGCCACCGCCACCGCCGGGCTGGAAGCCGCGCGTTTCAAGGTGCAGGCGGTGCGCGATCAGGCCGCCGCAACGATCCTGCGCGCGCCGTTCGCCGGCTATGTCACCGCGCGCAGGGCCTTGCCGGGCCAGCCGGTCCATGCCGGCGCGCCCTTGCTGACCATCGTGCCCGGCCTCGACCGGCTGGTCATCCATGTCGCGCTCAGCACGGCCGAGGCAGTGCGGATCAGCCCGCTGGCGCAGGCGCGCGTGCTGGTGGGGTGGATGCCCGAGGCGGGGCGCACGGCGACGCTGAAACGCATCGATCCGGTCTCGGATGCGGCGCGCGATGTGGTCTATGCGCTCGACGGATCGGCGGGAACGCTGCGCCCGGGGATGGCGGTGCGGCTGGAGATCCCGATGCCGGTGCGCGCGCAAGTGCTGGTGGTACCCAATGCCGCGCTGGCAGTGGCGCCGGGAGCGGCCGGCGCCGGGCGCAGCGCGATCTATGTCGTGGGCGACGACCGCCAGCCGCGCGCGGTGCCGGTGGCAGTGGGCGGCACCGATGGCAAGCGCACCGAGGTCGAGGGTGTAGGGCTGGTCCCCGGCATGGAGGTGATCACCGGCGCGCGCGGCACCGGCGACGTGCCACCGGGCGCCATCCCGATGGGCCGGACTGCACCCGCGCTCCACCTACCGTTCGGAACGAAACCCCACTGAGGCGATTTCGATTAAAGAGATGACCATGCCCCACCATGACGACACCGCGCACCCTTTCAGCGAAACCATTACCCGCCGTGGGGCGGGATCGCTGATGCTGGCGCTCGCGGCCCTGACCGCCAGCCCCGCGCGGGCGTTGGCCGAAGCCGCCGGTCCGTTCGGCCCGCCGCGCCCATTCCATCCCGATCAGGTGGTGGCGCTGGCCAAGGCGCTGGCGGCGCGCCCGTTCGTCCCCCAGCCGATCCCCGCCTCCGCCGCCGCCGATTACGATGCGCATGTGAAGCTCGCCTATGGCCAGGCGGCCGAGCTGCCCGGCCACATCCGCCTGTTCCCCGCCCGCCGCGATATCGGCGCCGCAGCAGTGGGCATCCACATCGTCAACGCTGGCAAGGCGCGAACGCTGATCGATACCCATGGCCTGTTCGGCGGCGGCGGCGCGGTCGATCCTGCGGGTTTCCGGGTGATGTTCCCTGATGGCCACGCCGATTGGCTGGCCTTCCTTGGTGCCTCGTACTTTCGCGCGGCGGGGCGGCTGGGGCAGTTCGGGCTCTCGGCGCGCGGCATCGCGGTCGATGCCGGCATCGATCATAGCGAGGAATTCCCCGCCTTCACCCAGTTCTGGATCGAGGCCCCGGCGGAGGACCGCCTGCTGATCCACGCGCTGATGGATGGCCCCTCGCTGACCGGCGCTTACACCATCGACACCACGCGCCAGCCCGACGGCGCAGTGCAGGACATCACCGCCACGGTGTTCCTGCGCCGGGATATCCGTCGGCTGGGCTTCGCGGCGATGTCCAGCATGTATGTCGCGGGCGAGGATGGGCAGGGCCAGCGGCTCGACTGGCGGCCGGAGGTACACGATTCGGATGGCCTCTCGATCATCGATGGCAATCGCGAGCGCATCTGGCGCCCTCTGGACAACCCACCGCACGAGCCGCGCACCAATGCCTATCACGTCGACGGGGTAAAGGGCTTCGGCCTCCTGCAACGCGACCAGAACTTCGACCACTATCAGGACGACAACAGCTTCTTCGACCGCCGCCCCTCGCTCTGGGTCGAGCCAAAGGGCGACTGGGGCGCGGGCGCGGTGACACTGTTCGCCTTCCCCAGCATCTCGGAAAACGTCGACAACATCGCCTGTTTCTACGTCACCGACGCACCCGCCAAGGCCGGCCAGCGCCGCGACATCGCCTATCGCCTGACCTGGGGCTCGACCGTGCCGGGCGGCGACGACAATGCGGTATGCACTGCCGTGCGCATGGGCCCCGGCGGCGTGCCCGGGGCCGATCCGATCGCCGGGGCCACACGCTATGTCTTCGAATTCGCGGGTAAATCCTTGGGCGGTCTCGGCCGCGACAGCGGGGTGGTGGCGATAACCAACCTGCCCAAAGCAGCGGTGCTGCTCAACGCCTCGGGCCCGATCAACACCCGCGATGCGATGTGGCGGGTGGTGCTGGATGTCCGCACGCAGGATCTGGCGCAGGACAACTTCCGCCTGTTTCTCCAAAGAGGGGGCGGTGCGATCAGCGAAACCGTGATCAAAAGCGTGAGGCCATGATCGAGCCACCGATGCTCCCCCCCGAGGCCCCGCTGGCGATGCCGGTGCAGCGCCTCGACGGCGTCCCCCCCGCCGCGCGCGAGGTGGCGACCCGGCCCGAAGGGCTGTGGGTCAAGCGGTTGCTGCTGATCATGCTGACGGCGGTGGTATCGCTGGCGGCATCGGGGGCGATGCGCACGGCGTTTTCGCGCGATGGGCTGGGCGTGTTCGATATCCTGTTTTTGCTGACCTTCGTGCCATTGTTCAGTTGGGTCGCGTTCGGGTTCATCTCCTCGGCGATCGGGTTCCTGCAACTGGTGACAGGGACGAAGCCCGGTTTCGTGCCAATGCCCCGCGCCGCCGCACCGCTGACCACACGCACCGCGCTGCTGGTGCCCGTCTACAACGAGGAGGTGGAGGAGGTTTTCGCCCGCGTCGCGGCGATGTCGGCGGCGATTGCCGCAGCCGGCGGCACCGGCCATTTCGATGTCTTCATCCTCAGCGATTCCAACCCCTTCCACGGCAAGCGCGAGGAAGCCGCGTGGCGCGCTGTGGTCGAGACCGCGCCGATCCCGATCTGGTACCGCCGGCGCGAGGAGAACACCGCGCGCAAACCGGGCAACATCGCTGAATGGGTCCGCCGGTTCGGCGCTGCTTATGAATGCATGCTGGTGCTCGATGCCGACAGCATGATGAGCGGCCGCACGATGGTCGGCATGGCGGCGGTGATGCAGGCGAAGCCCTCGATCGGCCTGCTCCAGACCGTACCGATGATCATCAACGCGCGCACCTTCTTCCAGCGCTGGATGCAATTCGCCAACGCCGCCTATGGCCCGATCGCCTCGACCGGGCTACTGTGGTGGTCGGGATCGGAATCGAACTTCTGGGGGCATAACGCGATTCTGCGCACGCGCGCCTTTGCCGAAAGCTGCGGCTTGCCCGAATTGCCCGGCGCGCCCCCGTTCGGCGGGCATATCCTCAGCCACGACATGGTGGAAAGCGCCCTGCTGCGCCGGCGCGGCTGGGCGGTGCATATGGTCATGGTCGAGGGCTCCTACGAGGAGTTCCCGCCCACCATCGTCGACATGGCGATCCGCGACCGGCGCTGGATGCAGGGCAACCTGCAACACCTGCGGCTGCTCTCGGCCTCGGGCCTCGCCGCAACCAGCCGGCAACATCTGATGATCGGCGCGGCGGCCTATCTCACCTCGCCGGGCTGGCTGCTGATGCTGCTGACCACGGTGGCGCAGGCGCTGGTCGCCAGCGACCGGCCGATGACGCGGCAGATGCCCCCGGCGGTGCTGGTTCTGACGGTGGTCATGCTGTTCGGGCCAAAGCTGCTGTCGCTGGGATGGATATTGGGCAACGGCCCACGGCGACGCGGGTTTGGCGGCACATGGGCGGTGCTGGGCTCGGTGATGGTGGAGATGCTGCTGGCGGTGCTGCTGGCGCCGGTGACGATGGTCACCCAGACCAAGGCGCTGGTCGGGCTGGTGCTGGGCATCCCCGCGCACTGGCACACCCAGAATCGCGAGTCCCAGCGCATCCCGCTGCGCGCGATCCTGCCCGATCTGCGCGAGCATCTGCTGCTCGGGCTGGTGTTCGCGGGGGTGGGCTTCGTCAATGGGGTGACCGCGCTGTGGCTGGCGCCGCTGACGCTGGGGCTGGTGACCGCGCCCTGGCTGATCAGCCTGACCTCGGCCAGCCCCGATCCCGCGCGCGGCCCCGGCGGTCTGTTCCGCGTGCCGCCGCCGCATCTGGGCGCCGATCCGGAACCCACGCCGCCCGATGCCGCGCCGGCCGCCGATGCGGTGGCCCCCAATGCGCTGGCGATGGCCGCAGACTGGCAACTCTCGCAAGGCTGAAGCGGGCAATCGTCGCGACAATGGCCCCAATGCCCGTGCGGCGATACAAATTATGACTGGCCCCGCCCCCCCACCGCCGGTGTATCCCCGCTCTCGCGACCGACGTTTCGAGAGGGTTGATTTCGATGCTGTTCACCTTGTTGGCCGCGGCTGCGCTGCAGTCCGCGCCGCCCACCGATGCCGCCGACATGCCGCCCCCGCCGCCGCCCGGCGCCGACGGCCCGCCGCCGCCGCGTGCCCCCCGGCAACAACTGTTCATCGCCCCCTCGGGCGCGCCGTTCCATGGCGATCCGCGCGGGCCCAGCCCCAAGGAGGCCTGGTTCGCCCAGGCCGACGCTAACCACGACGGGCGGCTGGATGCGCAAGAATTCACCAGTGATTTCGTGGCTTTCGACGCCACACTGGATAGCAACCACGATGGCGTGATCGATGCCGGCGAGATTGCCGCCTATGACGCATCGATCCCCGAGTTGCATGCGCAACCCTTCGGCGGCCACCACCGCGAAGGCCATCCCGATGGTCCGCCCCCCGGCGCCGGGCAGTTCACCCCGCCCCCCCCCGGGCTGGCGCGGTTCGCGCTGTTGCCCGATGCCGATCCGGTGGCGGCGATGGATGCCGCGCACGCCGGCCGCATCACCCGTGACGACGTCGCGGCGGCGGCACAGGCCCGCTTCGCCGCGCTGGACACCGCGCATCGCGGCTATCTGACGCTGAAGGACCTGCCCGAAACCTGGATGGAGGCCCGCCGCCGCGAGATGCGCGCGCGGATGGAACAAGGCGGCTGGGGCGGTGGCCACGGCGGCGGCTGGGGCCACGGCAATGGCGGCCCCGGCGGCGATGGCGGTCCCGGCGGCCCCGGCGGCGACATGCCCGGCATGCCGATGCCCGGCGGCGGCGATCCCGGTGAAGGCGGGCAATAAAACCGCCACCCGCCGAACCCTGTGTTTCCCAAGGCCAGCCCTGCCCCGCGCCGGGCTGGCCGCCTGCATGACGGCCACACCATGACCGCCTTTCCTGTGTCGCCCCGCGGCACGAAACCTGCCCTGCTCGCGATCGGCCTGCTGGCCTTTGCCCCCGGCCTGCGCGCACAAACCGCGCACCCGGCCGCCGATGCCGCCACCGCCGTGCCCAAGCCGCTGCTGGATATCGACGGCAAGCCGATCATCGTCGATCCGGGCGAGATCCTCGTGCTCTCGCATCAGCCGGTCGGCCATGTCGACGTGCCGCAGGCGCCGATCGCCACCTTCGACGAGGAGGACATCGCCGCCTATGGCGTGGACTCGATCGAGGACCTGCTCGATGCGATCAGCCCGGAGACCAACACCGGGCGCGGGCGCGGCGCGACGATGCCGGTGATCCTGGTCAACGGCCGCCGCATCGCCTCGTTCCGCGAGATCCACGACTATCCGCCCGAGGCGATCCTGCGCGTGGAGATCCTGCCCGAGGAAGTGGCGCTGCGTTACGGCTTTTCGCCCGATCAGCGCGTGGTCAACTTCATCCTCAAGGATCACTTCCACGCCAAGACCGCCGAGATCGAGGGCACCGTCCCCGATCAGGGCGGTACCGTCACCGGCACGGCGCATGCCTCGCTGCTCAACATCAACCACAACCGCCGGCTGAACGTGGCGCTGAAGGCCACGCACACCACCCCGATGACCGAGGCCGCGCGCGACATCACCCAGGCGGCCGGCAGCACCCCGACCGTCGCCGGCGACCCCGATCCCGCCGCCGCGCGCAGCCTCGTCGCCACCAGCAGCAGCTATAACGGCAACCTCACCTGGACGGTGCCGGTCGGCACCGGCCCCGATGGCGGCACGCTGGCACTGAACAGCGCCTTCACCCATGCCACCAGCACCAACCTCAATGGCCTTAACACCGTCACCCTGACCGATCCCGCCGGCGACAGCGCGGTGCGTACCTTCCCCGGCGCGCTGACCGTCGCCACCCGCACCGAAACGGTGCAGGGCGGCGCCGCGCTGAACAAGGATCTGGGCAAGTGGCAACTCGCCACCACGGTGGACGATACCTATACCTTTACCGCCAGCGAGACCGCCAACCGCCTCAGCACCACCGCGCTGGCGGCGGCGGCGGCGGCGGGCACGTTCGCGATCGACGGCACCCTGCCCAGCCTGCCGGGCGCCGGCATCACCCACGTCACCACCGCCAACAACGCGGTCACCTCGCTGGCGACGTTGATGGGGCGGCCGGCACAACTGCCTGCGGGCCCCTTGGCGCTGACGGTGAAGGCGGGGTTCGCCTATACCTCGCAGAGCGGCACCAGTTCGACCGCGATGATCGTCCCCACGCTGGAGCGCGGCGATGCCAGCGCCGGCTTCAACATCGCCATCCCCGTCACCAGCCGCAAGTCGGGCTTTGGCCCCAAGGCGCTGGGCGACATCACCCTGAACGTCAGCGGCGGCGGGCACCGGCTCTCGCAATCCGCCTCGGGCTGGCTGAGCAACTGGAGCGGCGGCGCGACCTGGGGCCTGACCGAAAAGCTCAACCTGCAGGCCACCTATATCTACAACGAGACCGCCCCCAGCCTGGCCAATCTCGGCAGCCCGAACACCACCACCTACAACGCCTCGGTCTATGACTTCACCACCGGCAAGACCGTGCTGGTGACCGAACTGGCCGGGGGCAACCCCAACTTGCGCACCGAAACCGAGCACGACATCAAGCTGGGCGCCAACTGGACCCTGCCGTTCCTGCAGAACTCCAACGTCATCGCCGAGTATTTCAACAACCGGTCGAACAACGTGACCTCCTCGTTCCCGCTGCTGACCCCGACGATCGAGAGCGCCTTTGCCAACCGCATCACCCGCGATGCCGATGGCGAGATCACCCAGCTCGATGCGCGCCCGGTCAACCTGGCCGAACAGCACGAGGTGCGGATCCGGTATGGCATCAACTTGTTCGGCAACATCGGCCGGCCGCTGCCGCCGGTGCGGCGCCGGGGCCTGTTCGGCGGGCCCGATGGCGGCCCGCCCCCCGGTGGCCCGCCTCCCGGCGATGGCCCGCCCCCGGGCGAGGGCCATGGCGGTGGCTTTGGCGGCGGGCGCGGCGGCGGTGGCGGCTTTGGCGGCCCGCCGGGTGGCGGCGGTGGTCCCGGTGGTGGTGGCCCCGGCGGTGGCGGCCCCGGCGGTGGTGGCAGCCGCGCGCGCTATCCGGGCCGGTGGAACCTGGCGATCTATCACACCGTCCAGTTCGTCGATCGCGTGAAAGTTACCGATACCGGGCCGACACTCGATCTGCTCCACGGCGATGCCCTGTCCAGCACCGGCGGCGTCGCGGTCCACACCGTCGAGGTCGATGCCGGCGGCTTCTACAAGGGGTTGGGCGTGCGGCTCAACGGCACCTGGACCTCGGCCACGCATGTCAACGCCACCGGCGCGCCGGCCTCGTCGGGGCTGCGCTTCGGGTCGCTGGCCAAGTTCAATTTGCGCACGTTCCTGGATTTCAACCAGAAGCCCGCGTGGACCGCGCATCTGCCGTTCCTGAAGGGCGCGCGGATGTCGCTGATGGTCAACAACGTGCTGGATTCGCGGCAGAAAGTCACCGATTCCGCCGGCCAGACGCCGATCGCCTATCAGCCGGACCTGATCGATCCGCTGGGCCGCGTGGTCGGCGCGGAGTTCCGCAAGCTGTTCTGATGGGTCGCCCGGCGCTCAGGCGCCGGGGAGCGCCTGGTTGGTGGCGGTCTGCGTCTGGGTGGAGATGTTGTTCCAGGTCGACTTGATCTGGCCGGCGAAGCCGTTCAACCCGACCAGCATGGCAAAAAAGATCAACCCGAGCATCAGCCCGTACTCCACCGCAGACATGCCGCGCGTGTCGCGTAACAGGCGGATCAGCAGCTGCATCGTGGGCGTGGCCTTCCCTGCCCGGTTCGGGCCGGTCAGACATGCCATTCAGCGGTTAACAACCCGTTTAGGAGCTTTTGCGTGACCGCGCTCCGTCCGGTGGTGGCGGTGGCGCTGGTCGATCGCGCCGGGCGGGTGCTGGTCCAGCGCCGCCCGGCCGGCAAGCAGCACGCCGGCCTCTGGGAGTTCCCCGGCGGCAAGGTCGAACCGGGCGAAACCCTGGCCGCCGCCGCCGTGCGCGAGATCGACGAGGAACTCGGCGTGGTGCTGCACGCGGCATCGTTGGAGCCGGTCAGCTTTGCCGAAAGCGGGGGTGCGGGCGGCGGTATCGTGTTGATGTTGTTCATGGCGCGGGCATGGCGCGGTGTGCCGGAGTGCCGCGATGCCGATGCCCTCGCGTGGGTGGCGCCGGGGGCGCTGGCCGATCTGGCGATGCCGCCGCTGGATATTCCCTTGTCGGCGGCGCTGGTACGGCGGCTCGAAACCGGACCGTTCGGAGAAAATGAAAAAAGTGACATTTAGGCGCTTGCCAACCCGAAATGATGCCCCTAGAGGAGCGCCTCCAACGCACCCGTAGCTCAGCTGGATAGAGCATCAGACTACGAATCTGAGGGTCGGGCGTTCGAATCGCTCCGGGTGCACCATTTTCTTGGTCGCATTTCAATGCGTTGGTGGTGAGGGTCGGACCGACGGGTCCGGCCCTCTTCGTTTGTGGCAAGCGCATGGGCAGCATGGCGATCATGCGGATGCGCCCAAATCGGAAGGGGTTGCCGGCGTCGCACTCTCCCTTGCGCGTGCGGCCTGGTGTACGATGCTACCATGTAAACAACCTATCGCATGTGGCGCAGCGCGTTGACGCGCGCGGTCAACGGGTTGGCCAACCTGCTGCCCGATGACCCGATCAGCATCCGCCTGAGGCCACAGATCTACCGGTTGCTAGGCAACCGCATCGGCCGAAGGGTGACGATGAACGGCGGGGGCTTCTGCAACGGCGGGCGCCTGGCGGTCGGGGCGAACAGCTTCATCAACCGCGGCGTCTATTTCGACCTGTCAGCGCCCGTGCGGATCGGTGCGAACATCTCGGTCGGCAATCACGCGCGCTTTGTCACCACCACGCATGACATCGGCCCGCCGGCCAAACGCTGCGGCGCGGCGCGGCCGGCCGGCATCACCGTCCACGATGGCGCGTGGATCGGGGCCTGCGTCACGGTCCTGCCCGGGGTTACGATCGGCCACGGTGCCGTTGTCGCCGCCGGTGCCTTGGTCAACCGCGATGTGCCGGCCAACGTGCTGGTGGGCGGGGTGCCCATTCGTATCATCCGCGATCTGTCGCCATCGGCGGCACCGCACCCTTCGGCAATAGCTGTCGCGCCGCTGGCCGCCCATTGACGGTGCAGCAGGCCGCGCAGCCGGCCAAAAACCGCCTTCGCGGCCCCTGCCTAGCTATAAACCCATAGCGATTCAGCGTGGATGATTTACACCCGCCTTGGGACATCGCCAAAGGGGGCATGGAATGCGATACTGGTTGTTGGGCGCCGGCATGACGCTGGCTGCCGTGGGATTTCTGGGGGCGCTGATCGAGATCATCGGCACCGGCCTCAATTTCTCGGAATTGCTCAGCGGAACCAATTCCTTGTCGGATTCGCAGTTGGCCTTGCCCAAGATCGTGTTCTTCAGCGCGGCGATGGTGGCCGGTTCGGTGTTCATCGTCGGCGCGCGAATCATTTCGCACTTGCGCCGCATGTACGAGAAATAAGTTCGACGCCCGGCCCGGCCCCGTGTGGGCTGGGCCATGCCAGCCGTCACCCGGCCAAGGCCAGCCAGCCCGCCACCTCGGCCACCACTTGCGTCGCGCCGAGCACATCGCCGGTCTGGCCGCCGATCTGGCGCCGGGCGATGCCGGCCACCGCCGTGGCCGCGATGCCCATGCCGATCGCCACGCGCGCCGCAACGGCCCAAGGCAGCGCCAACCCCAGCGCCGCGCCGCCGATCGCCAGCGCCACGCAAACCCGCCACGCCCCCACGCCCGCCGCCGCCCGGCCCAGCCCATCGGCCCGCGCCGCCGGCAGCAGCGCCAGTACCGGCACCATCGCCGCCCGGCTGGCCACCGCCAATGCCACCACCGCCCCCGGCGCCTGCCCGGCCAGCAACAGCCAGCGCAGCCCCAGCCCCAGCCCCAGCGCGATCGCGCCATAGGAGCCGAGCCGGCTGTCCTTCATGATCTCCAGCTTGGCCGCGCGGGTCTGGCCGCCGCCGAACCCGTCGGCGACATCGGCCAGCCCATCCTCGTGCAGCGCCCCGGTGGCCAACAACCCCGCGCCCAGCGCCAGCCCCGCCGCCACTGCCGGCGTCCATCCGGCCCAGCGCCCCGCCACCATCACCCCGGCAATGATCGCCCCCACCGGCACGCCCGCCAGCGGATAGGCCCAGGCCGCCGCGCCCAGCCCCGGCACATCACCCCGCAACCGCCCCGCCGGCAACCGCGTCAGCAGCATCAGCGCCACTTGCACCTCGGCCACCCGGCGGCGCAGCATCGTCACGCCTCGCTGACCCCGGCCTCGCCAAAGGTCGCCATGCCGTTGTGGCAGGCCAGCGCCGCGCGCACGATGTTCAATGCCAGCGCCGCCCCCGATCCCTCGCCCAGCCGCATGTCGAAGTCCAGCACCGCCCGCTTGCCGAGCGCGGCGATCAGCTTGCGATGCCCCGGCTCGGCACTGGCGTGGCCGATCAGGCAGTGGTCGAGCAACCCCGGCGACACGGCATGCAAAGCCGCCGCCGCCGCCGTGCAGATGAACCCATCGAGCAACACCGGGATGCGCAGCCCCCGCGCCGCCAGCACCGCGCCGCAGATCGCCGCCTGCTCGCGCCCGCCCAGCGCCGCCAGAATGGCCAGCCCCGCCGCGTCCCGGTGCAACGCCAATCCGCGCTCGATCACGTCGGCCTTGCGCGCCATGCCCGCCGCATCCGATCCGGTGCCCGGCCCGACCCACTCCGCCGCCGCGCCGCCGAACAATGCCGCCGCCAAAGCCGCCGCGATGGTCGAATTGCCGATCCCCATCTCGCCCAGAATCAGCACATCGGCGTCAGGGTCCACCGCCGCCGCGCCGCGATTGATCGCCTCCAGCGTCTCGGCCACGGTCATCGCCGGGCCTTGGGTGAAATCCTGCGTAGGCCGGTCCAGCTCCAGCGCCATCACCCCCAGGTCCGCCCCCGCCACCCGGCACAACTGGTTGATCGCCGCCCCGCCATGGGCAAAGTTCGCCACCATCTGCGCCGTCACCGCCTGCGGATAGGGGCTGACCCCCTGCGCGCACACGCCATGGTTGCCGGCGAACACCAAGGCCTGCGCCTGCCCCACATCCGGGCCGCGCCAGCCGGCGAAAAACACCGCGATGTCCTCCAGCCGGCCCAGCGAACCCGGCGGCTTGGTCAGCGCGTTCTGGCGCGCGCGGGCGGCGGCAGCGGCGGCTTCATCGAACTGAGGCGCAGTGGCGGCAAAGGCGGCGATGGCATCGAAATCGGCAAACATCATTTCACTTTCATCGGCAGTCCGCAGACCGCAAGGATCACCTCATCGGCGATGGCCGCCACCTGTTGATTGAGCAACCCCGCCGCATCGCGAAACGCGCGGGCCAAGGCATTGTCGGGCACGATCCCGCCGCCCACCTCGTTGGTCACCAGCACCACCGGCGCGCGCTGTGCCTTTAACACCGCGCACAACGCATCGGCCGCCGCCGCCCAATCCGCCTCGGCCAGCATCTGGTTGCTCAGCCACAGCGTCAGGCAATCGACCAGCCGCACCTGCCCATCGCTCTCGGCCAAGGCCCCCGCCAGATCGAGCGGCGCCTCGACCGTGCGCCAATGCCCATCCCGGCGATCGCGGTGCGTGGCAATCCGCGCCGCCATCTCGGCATCGAACGCCTGCGCGGTGGCGATATAGACCGCCCCGCCCCCCGCCGCCAGATCGAGCGCGCGCCCTTCCGCGATCACGCTTTTGCCCGATCGCGCGCCGCCCGTGACCAAAACGATATGCCCCATTGGCCCCCTGCCAGATTGTCCTCTTGCGAAGGACGGCCAGAGAAACCAGAAGCGCGCCCAACTCAAGCCCGGATTTTGCCACGTTGACGATAGACGCAACCGACCTGCTGATCCTGCGCCACGCCCCGGCGATGGCCGAAGGGCGCCTTGCGGGCCGGCGCGACGTGCCCGCCGATCTGGGCGATCCGGCGCGGCTGGCGGCACTGGCGGCGGCGATCGGCCCGGTGGCGCAGGTGATCGCCAGCCCCGCCCAGCGTTGTGTCCAAACCGCCCGCGCGCTGTGGCCCGATGCCGCGATCGCCACCGATCCGCGCCTGTGGGAGCAGGATTTCGGCGCTTGGGAGGGCACCGTCCCCCCCGATCTCGGCCCGCTGCCCCGCGCCGATCTGGCCGCGCACACGCCGCCGGGCGGCGAGAGCTTCGCCGCGATGTGCGCCCGCGTCACCCCGGCGTTGCTGGACCACGCCGCCCGGCCGGGCCGCACCGTCATCGTCGCCCACGCCGGCACGGTCCGCGCCGGATTGGCATTGGCGTTGGGCGATACCGCGGCGGCGATGGCCTTTGTCATCGATCCGCTGTCGCGCACCCGTCTGATCCCGGCGGGGGGTGATTGGGCCATCGCCGGCGTCAACCTGCCACCCCCGCCATGCTGATCGGCCCCGCCCAAATGGCCATCGCCTTGGCCATCGACGCGGCCATCGGCTGGCCCGATGCGCTCTACACGCGGATCGGGCACCCGGTCGTCTGGCTGGGCCGGCTGATCTCGGCGGGCGACAAAGCCCTGAACCACGACACCGCCGCCTTCCCCCAACGACGCCTCAACGGCACGGCCCTCGCCCTCGCGATGATCGTGCTCTGCACCGCGCTGGGCCGCCTGCTCGACGGCGGGCCGGAAGGCTGGCCGCGCATCGTGATCGGCGGCATCCTCGCCTGGCCCCTGGTCGCCGCCCGCTCGCTCCAGACCCATGTCGCCGCCGTCGCCCGCCCGCTGGCCACCGGCGACACCGAGGGTGCCCGCGCCGCCGTCGCCATGATCGTGGGCCGCGACACCCGCCCGCTGGACACCGCCGGCATCGCCCGCGCCGCTATCGAGAGCCTCGCCGAAAACACCTCCGATGGGGTGATCGCACCCCTGCTCTGGGGCGCGGCATTCGGCCTGCCCGGCATCATGGCCTACAAGGCGATCAACACCATGGATTCGATGATCGGCCACCGCACCCCACGCCATCATACCTTCGGCTGGGCCGCCGCACGGATCGACGATCTGGCCAACCTCATCCCCGCGCGCCTCACCGGGCTGCTCTATGCGCTGGCCAGCCGCCGCCCGCGCGCCGCCCTGCGCGTGATGGCACGCGATGCCCGCCACCACCGCAGCCCCAACGCCGGCTGGCCCGAGGCCGCCTGTGCCGGGGCATTAAACATCCGCCTCTCCGGCCCCCGCCTCTATGCCGAAGGGCCCAGCAGCGACCCGTGGCTGAACCCCGGCGCGCCCGATCCCGATGCGGCATCACTGGGCGCAGCCCTCGCGCTCTACCGCCGCGTGGTGCTGATCGCCGCCGCGCTGCTCCTCGCCGGAGCCTTGGCCTGATGCGCGACCACGGCGGCAACCTCGACGCGGCGATGGCGCATTACGGCGGCGACGACTGGATCGACCTCTCCACCGGCATCAACCGCGTGCCCTGGCCCGTCCCGCCGCTCCCGCCCGAGGCATGGCAAGCCCTCCCCACCGCCTCGGCCCGCGCCGCGCTGTTGCAAGCCGCCGCGCTGGCCTATCGCACCACCGCGCCGATCGTCGCGCTCGCCGGGGCGCAGGCGGCGATCCAGTTGATCCCCCACTTGCGCCCGCCCGGCGTGGCCCGCGTCCTCGGCCCCACCTACAACGAGCACGCCGCCTGCCTCGCCGCCGCTGGATGGCAGGTGGATACCGTGGCCAACCCCGAAGCCCTCGCCGGCGCGGATCTGGCAGTGGTGGTCAACCCCAACAACCCCGATGGCCGCACGCTCGACCCCGCCGATCTGCTGACGTTGAGCGCCCAAACCGGTCTGCTGATCGTCGATGAAAGCTTCGCCGATCCGGTGCCCGAAATGTCGCTTGCCCCGATGGCCGGCCAACCGGGCCTGCTGATCCTGCGCTCGTTCGGCAAGTTCTACGGCCTCGCCGGCCTGCGCCTCGGCTTCGCGCTGGGCGACCCGGCGCTGATCGCGCAGATCGACGCGCTGGCCGGCCCATGGCCGGTCTCGGGCATCGCCATGGCCGTCGGCGCGGCGGCCCTGACCAACCGTGCATGGGCCACCGCAACCACCGCCCGCCTCGCCACCGAGACCTTGCGCGCCGATGCCCTCGCCGCGCGGGCCGGCTGGCGCCTCCAGGGCGGTACCCACCTGTTCCGCCTCTACGGCACCCCGGATGCCGCCGCCGCGCAATCCCACCTCGCCCGCGCGCAGATCTGGAGCCGCATCTTCCCGTGGTCACCGCGCCTGATCCGCCTGGGCCTGCCCGGCACGACGGCGGAATGGCAAAGACTGGAGGAGGCGTTGGCATGACCCTGACCTGCACCCCGGATGACGCCGCCGCGCTCGACCGCATCCTGCGCTGGCGCCGCGATGTGCGCCATTTCCGCCGCGAACCCATCGCGCCCGAGACCATCGCCCGGCTCGAAGCCGCGATGGACCTCGCCCCCTCGGTGGGCAATGCGCGGCCATGGCGGGTGATCCGCATCGACGATCCCGGCTTGCGCGCCACCGTCCGCACCAATTTCGAGGCCGCGCGCACCGCCGCCGCGCAGACCTACCCCACCGAACAACAGGCCGACTACGATCGCCTGAAACTCGCCGGGCTGGACGCCGCGCCGCTGCAACTGGCGGTTTTCACCGTGGTTGATCCCGCCGCCGGCCACGGCCTTGGCCGCCAGACGATGCCCGGCACCGTCCACGATTCCACCGCCATGGCGATCTATACGCTGTGGCTGGCCGCGCGGGCGGAGAACATTGGCCTCGGCATGGTCTCGATCCTCGATCCCGCCGCGATCGAACGCCTGCTCGCCGTCCCGCCGGGTTGGGCGTTTGCCGCGTGGCTGTGCCTCGGCTACCCGCAGTTCGATGACGACACCCCGCTGCTCCACCGCGAGGGGTGGCAGGAGAACACCGCGCATCGTTGGGACCGGCGTTAGGTTTTTACGGGAAAGGGGCCTCCGACGGCCAAGGGCGGGGGCCCTTGGATCCCGAATTTTTGGTGGCGCGCCGAGATTGCGATCAAGCGCCCGCCGCGAAGCGGCTTTGCAAATGGCCGCTTCGCGGCATGGCATCGCCGGCGAATCGGCGCAAAACGCCAAAAGGAATGGGATCCAAGGGCCCTCGCCCTTGGCCGCCGGAGGCCCCTCTTCCCCTGCCTACCCCGCCATCCCGATCAACGCCGCCACATCGACATGCGCCTCCAGATGCGCGGCGAGGTCATCCAGCGCCGCCTCCACCCCCGCGCCATAGCCGCCCACCGACACCGCCCCCAAGCCCGCCAGAAACGCCGCGCGAAACCCGTCCGCCGCAAACAACCCGTGGAGGTAGCTCCCGGCTATCCGTCCATCGGCGGACACCGCGCCCTCGGCCCTGCCATCCACGGTGGCAAAAGGCCGCCCGCAATCCGAGCCTTCGGTCGCCCCGATGTGGATCTCATAGCCCTCGACCGCCAGCCCGCTGCCCGCATGCACCGCGCGCACCCGTGCCAGCCGCTTGTCGGCGCGCATCGTCGTCACGACATCCAACAGGCCCAGCCCCGCCGTCTCGCCCGCAGGCCCCTCGATGCCATCGGGATCGCGCACCCAGCGCCCCAGCATCTGATACCCGCCGCAGACCCCCAGCACCCGCCCGCCGCGTCGCACATGCGCGGCGATGTCGATATCCCACCCCTGCGCGCGCAAGAACGCCAGATCGCCGCGCGTGCTCTTGGTGCCGGGCAGGATCACCAACGCCGCATCCCCGGGCAAAGCCTCGCCCGCGCGCACCATCACCACCTCGACATCGGGCTCTGCGGCCAGGGGATCGAGGTCATCGAAATTGGCAATCCGCGAGAGCACCGGCACCGCGACCTTCACGCGCCCACCCTTGGGGCCACTGCGCAAATCCAGCGCATCCTCGGCCGGCAAGCGATGTGCGCCCGCAAACCACGGCACCACCCCCAACCCGCGCCACCCGGTCCGCTGCGCGATCAACCGATAGCCTTCGTCGAACAACCGGGGATCGCCGCGAAACTTGTTGACCAGAAACCCGCGTACCAAAGCCGCATCCTCCGCCGCCAGCACCGCCTGAGTCCCCACCAGTTGCGCGATCACCCCGCCGCGATCGATGTCGCCGGCCAGCACCACCGGCACCCCAGCCGCCGCTGCAAAGCCCATGTTGGCGATGTCGCCGGCGCGCAAGTTGACCTCCGCCGGGCTGCCCGCCCCTTCCACGATCACCAGATCATGCGCCGCCGCCAGCCGCCGGAAACTCTCCAGCACCGGTGCCATCAACCCCGCCTTCATCGCCGCATAGTCGCCCGCGCGCACGGTGGCCACGCGCCGCCCCTGCACGATCACTTGGCTGCCGGTCTCGCTCTCGGGCTTCAGCAGCACCGGGTTCATGTCGGTATGCGGCGCAATGCCGCAGGCCAAGGCCTGCAACGCCTGCGCCCGCCCAATCTCGCCGCCATCGACGGTCACGGCGGCATTGTTCGACATGTTCTGCGGCTTGAACGGAGCCACGCTCAGCCCCCGCCGCACCGCCGCCCGGCACAACCCCGCCACCAGCATCGACTTGCCAACGTTGGAGCCGGTGCCCTGAATCATGATCGCCGGCATGGCCTGAGTTAAAACTCCACGCCCGCTTGCGCCTTGATCCCGCCACGGAACGGATGCTTCACCAAAGTCATTTCCGTCACCAGATCCGCCGCCTCGATCAAGCCCTCCGCCGCATTGCGCCCGGTCAGCACCACATGCGTCATCGCGGGCTTCTCATCGCGCAGGAACGCCAAGACCTCGTCCAAAGGCAGATACTCGTATCGCAAGGCGATGTTGATCTCGTCCAGCAACACCATCCGGTTGCGGGAATCGCGGATCAAGTCCTTCGCCTTCTCCCACCCCGCCCGCGCCAGTTCGATGTCGCGCGCCTTGTCCTGCGTTTCCCAGGTGAACCCCTCGCCGCTGGCGTAAAACTGGCACAGATCGGCGAAGTGGCCCTCGATCAGCCGGCGCTCGCCGGTGTCCCACGCGCCCTTGATGAACTGTACCACCGCGCAGGGCATCCCATGCGCGATACAGCGCAGGATCATGCCAAAGCCCGACGACGACTTGCCCTTGCCCTTGCCGGTGTGGACGATGATCAGGCCTTTTTCGCCTTGCTTGCCGGCCATGATCTTGTCGCGGCTGGATTTCTTCTTCGCCATCTTCTCGGCATGGCGGGCAAGGTCGGCGTCTTCGGTCATCGGGCTATCCTGCAACGGGGGGCCATCGCTTGACACTTCGGGCCCGCTGGCGCAATCCGCCCGACGCTGGTTCCTGCCCCACCGGGCAGGCTAAGAGGGAATGCGAAGGGCCACAAACCCCACCGCAGCCGCCCCCGCGACCGTCGCCGGACAAGGCGCCCCAATGCCACTGGCCCCACAAGGGCACGGGAAGGCGGGGCCGCCGAGGGTGCCAAAAGCACCCATGTCCGTCAGCCGGGAGACCTGCCAGCACGATGAAGCATACGGGCAGACGGGGTGTTCTGCGGCCGGCGAAGGATGCGCCAACGCCCTGCCGGGGCGCGCGGCGTGCCCATGCCGTCCTCTGGTGGCCCCGCTGCGAGAGAGGCGAGATCCGTTTGAGCACCCCCCGCACCACACTCCACGTCTGCACCACCTGCCGCGCCGGCGAGCCGGTCGAGGAGGGCAAACCCGTCCCCGGTGCCCGCCTCGCCGCCGCGCTGATGGCCGGCGTGCCCGAGGGCGTGGACCTGCGGCCAGTCGAATGCCTCTCGGCCTGCACCAACGGCTGCGCCATCGCCTTGTCGCGCCCCGGCGCATGGACGTACGTCTACGGCCGCTTGACCGAAGCCGACGTCCCCGAAATCCTGCGCGGCGCCGGGCTCTATGCCGCCAGCGCCGACGGCATCCCGGCGTGGCGCGAACGCCCGGCGATCTTCAAGAAGCAATCCCTCGCCCGCATCCCCCCGCTGGAGATTTAACCCATGTCGCTTGAGAAAATCCCGGTCACCGTCATCACCGGCTTCCTCGGCGCGGGGAAAACCACGCTGATCCGCCACTTGCTCGCCAATCCCGGCGGGCGGCGGCTGGCGGTGCTGGTCAACGAGTTCGGCACCGTCGGCATCGATGGCGATATCCTCAAGGGCTGCGCCGACGACAACTGCCCGGAAAACGCCATCCTGGAACTCGCCAACGGCTGCATTTGCTGCACCGTCGCCGATGACTTCATCCCCACGGTCGAAAAGCTGATGGCACTGCCGCAACGCCCCGATCACATCCTGATCGAAACCTCCGGGTTGGCGCTGCCCAAACCGCTGCTGAAAGCCTTCGACTGGCCCTCGATCCGCAGCCGCATCACCGTCGATGGCGTGATCGCGCTCGCCGATGCCGAGGCCGTCGCGGCGGGCCGCTTCGCGCCGGACGTGGCCGCCGTCGATGCCCAGCGCGCCGCCGACGACAGCCTCGACCACGAAACGCCCTTGTCCGAAGTGTTCGAGGACCAGTTGGCCTGCGCCGACATCGTCCTCCTCACCAAGGCCGATCTGGTCGATGCCGCCACGCTGGACAAGGCCCGCGCGGTGATCGCCGCCGAATCGCTGCGCCCGCTGCCGATGCTGGCCGTCACCGAAGGCGCGATCGACCCGGCGGTGATCCTGGGCCTCAACGCCGCCGCCGAGGACGACCTCGCCGCCCGCCCCAGCCACCACGACGGCGAGGACGGCCACGAGCACGACGACTTCGACAGCACCACCATCGACCTGCCCGAAATCACCAACATTGCCGTGCTGGTCGAGGCCGTACAACGCCTCGCCCGCGAACAGTCGATCCTGCGGGTGAAGGGCTATGTGGCCGTCGCCGGCAAGCCGATGCGCCTGCTGCTGCAAGCCGTCGGCGAGCGCGTGCGCCACCAGTTCGATCGCCCGTGGAAAGCCGGCGAACGCGCCACCCGCCTCGTCGTCATCGCCGAGCGCCACCACCTGAACCCCGCCGCCGTGCGCGCGATCCTCGCCCCCCCGGTCCCCGCCGAGGGATAGGCCGCGATGCACGTCGTCTTCCGCGAAGCACGTGGGCTCGAAGACACCGAGGTCGCCACCGACCTCGGCCAGAGCCCCGCGCCGCTGGTGGTCCTGTCCTTCTCGGACAGCGACCTCGGCGCCTTCGCGGCCGGCTGGCACTTGTCGCGCGATGACGAAAAGCGCGACCAGCAGAATCAGCAGCCCGCAGCTTTACCAGCCCTGCGCCTCGCCAACCTCGTCCTGCTCAAACACCCGCTATCGGTCGACACCTACATCGAACGCACCCTCGGCGAAGCACGCGGCATCCTCGTCCGCCTGATCGGCGGGGCGAGCTATTGGCCCTATGGCCTCTCGCAACTTGCCGAGCTGGCGCGGGCCAGAAACATCGCCCTTGCCATCCTCCCCGCCGATGGCCGCCCAGACGTGGCGCTCGACGAAGCCTCCACGCTCCCCGTCGCCTCCCTGCGCCGCCTGTCGGCATGGTGCGAGGCGGGCACCGCGCAAGCCGCCCACGCCGCGCTCGCCGCACTCGCGCAGGCCGCCGGGCTGCCCGCCGCGCCGGTGCCCGATCCCGCCCCGCTGCCCGATTGCGGCTGGTACACGCCGGGCCTCGGACCCACCCCAGCACCGCCAGCGGGCGACCAGCCCCTCGCCGTCATCACCTTCTACCGCGCCTACCTGACCAGCGCCGATACCGCGCCCATTGATGCGCTGATCGCCGCGCTCGCCGCCAAAGGCTTCCGCGCCGCCGGCCTGTTCATCCCCTCGCTGAAAGCCCCCGGCGCGGCGGCATGGACCGCCGCAGCGCTGGCCGCCCACGCGCCATCCGCGATCATCAACGCCACCGCCTTCTCCGCGCGCGACGCCGCCGGCACCACGCCGCTCGACGCCCCCGGCTGCCCGGTGTTCCAGATCGCCCTCTCCTCCGCGCCCGAAGATGCATGGGCCGAGGCCGAACGCGGCCTCTCGCCGGCGGACCTTGCCATGCACGTCGTCCTGCCCGAGGTCGATGGCCGCATCTTCGCCGGCGTCGCCAGCTTCAAGGCCCCCCTCGCCCCCGACCCGGACCTGCAATTCACCCGCGTCGCCCACCGCGCGTCGCCCACGCGCATCGCCGCCGTCGCCGACAAAGTCGCCCGCTGGCACCGCCTACGCACCACCCCTGCCGCGCACCGCCGCGTGGCACTGATCCTCTCCACCTACCCCGGTCGCGCCGACCAGATGGCCCATGCGGTCGGGCTCGATGCGCTGGCCAGCGTGGAGGCCACCCTGCAAACCCTCGCTGAAAATGGCTACCCCATCGCCCCCGGCGCGCCGCTCACCGCGCTGGCCACGCAGCGCCTGACATGGCCGCTGGCCGAGTACCGCGCGGCCCTCGCCCACCTCCCCGCCGCCCTGCGCGACGATCTCACCGCCGCATGGGGCCCGCCCGAAGCCGACTCCGACATCCACGACGGCCACATCCACTTCGCCGCCCTGATGCGCGGCCAAACCCTGATCGCGCTGCAACCCGAACGCGGCACCCCCGCCACCCGCGACGCCGACTATCACGACACATCGCGCACCCCGCGCCACGCCTACGTTGCGTTCTACCTCTGGCTGTGCGCCCAAAACATCGACGCGCTGGTCCACATGGGCGCGCACGGCACGCTCGAATGGCTCCCCGGCAAGGCGGTCGCGCTCTCCGACACCTGCTGGCCGGAAGCGCTCATCGGCCCCACCCCGGTCATCTACCCCTTCATCGTCAACGACCCCGGCGAGGCCGCGCAGGCCAAACGCCGCATCGGCGCGATCACCCTCGGCCACGTCCCGCCGCAGCAAATCGCCAGCGCCACCCCCGACGCCCTCCTCCGCCTCGAACGCCTGCTCGACGAATACGCGACCGCCGAGGGCCTCGACCCGGCCCGCCGCCACCGCCTGATCGCCGCCATCCGCGCCGAGGCGCAGGCCGCCGGCGTCGAAACCGACCTCAACCTCGCCCCGGACGCCAGCGCCGCCGAGGCCATCGTCCGCATCGACCGCTTCGTCTGCGACATCAAGGAAAGCCAGTTCGGCGCCGGCCTCCACATCTACGGTCAGGCCCCCGGCGAAACCGCCGGGCTGCTCGCCGCCCTCAACGGCCAGCGCGTCCCTGCCGGCCCCTCGGGCTCGCCCGCGCGGGGCCGCGCCGATGTCCTGCCGACCGGCCGCAACCTCTACGCCATCGACCCGCGCGCCGTGCCCAGCCGCCTCGCCCACGCCCAAGGCGTCAAACTCGCCGAGGAACTCCTCCGCCGACACTTGCAGGACCACGGCGACTGGCCACGCGGTCTGGTGATCGATCTCTGGGGTTCCGCCTCGATGCGCACGGCGGGCGAGGAATTCGCCATGGCGCTGCACTTGGCCGGCGTCGCCCCGCGCTGGGATGCCGGCAGCGAGCGCGTGAGCGGTTTCGAAATCCTGCCGCCCATGCTGCTCGATCGCCCGCGCATCGACGTCACCCTGCGCGTCTCCGGCCTGTTCCGCGATGTGTTCCCCAGCCTCGCGCAACTGTTCGAATGCGCCGCCGACGCCTTGGCCGAACGCACCGACGAACCGTTCGAAGACAACCCCTACCGTGCGCGCTCTCCGCGCGTGTTCGGCCCCAAACCCGGGCTCTACGGCCTCGCCATGGCCGACCCCGCCGACCATTTCGGCGACGCGGCGCGCATCGCCGCCGGCGAAGCCTGGCTCGCCGCCAGCGCCTGGACCATCGACCAACACGGCAACGCCGCCGAAAACCGCCCCGCACTCGAAACCCGCCTCACCTCGGCCGACGCTTTCGCGCACATTCAGGACCTGCCCGAAACCGACCTGCTCCTCGCCCGCGACTATGCCGCGCACGAAGGGGGCATCGCCGCCGCCATGGCCGCACTGGGCCTGACCGCCCCCGCGCAATACCACATCGACGCCACCCGCCCCGATGCGCCCAAAGCGCGGCCCTTGTCCGAGGAAATCGCCCGCGTCGTCCGCGCCCGCGCCGCCAACCCGGCATGGGCGACCGGCATGATGGCCCACGGCTTTCGCGGCGGCGCGGAAATCGCCGCCACGCTCGACAATCTCGCCGCCTTCGCGCAACTGACCCGCGCCGTCCCCGCGCATTTGTTCGATGCCTACCACGAGGCGACGCTGGGCCGCGACGATCTGGTGGATTTCCTCGCCCGCGAAAACCCCGCCGCGCTGGCCCGACTGCGCGACTGTTTCGCCGCGCTGGCGCAGGCCGGCCTCTGGCAAACCCGCCGCAATTCCATCGCGGCCACGTTGCCATGACTGCGCCCCAGATCAAAGGCTGGTGCCCCGGCGCGCTGCGCCCGATGGAAAGCGGCGACGGCCTCGTCGTGCGCGTCCGCGTCCCCGGTGGCCGGCTGACCGCGCATCAGGCGCAATCGCTCGCCGCCCTCGCCGCCACCCACGGCAACGGCCTGATCGACCTCTCCGCCCGCGCCAACCTGCAACTGCGCGGCGTCCACAACCACGCCTTATTGCTCGAAGGCCTCGCCGCCCTCGCCCTGCTCGATCCCAACCCCGCCGCAGAGGCCCGGCGCAACGTCCTCACCGCCCCGTTCTGGTCCCCCGGCGACGACACCCCCGCCCTCGCCGCCGCACTGGAACAAGCCCTCGCCGCCAGCGACCTCGCCCTGCCCGGCAAATTCGGTTTCGCCATCGACACCGGCCCCGCGCCCATCCTCGCCGCGTCCAGCGCCGACATCCGCCTCGAACGCGGCCCCCTAGGCCTGCACCTGCGCCCCGACGGCGCGCACCACGCCCGCCCTGTCACCCCCGCCGAGGCGATCCCGGCAGCCCTCGCCCTCGCCCACTGGTTCCTCGCCAGCGGCGGCGCTCAAAACAACCGTGGCCGCATGGCCGCGCTGATCGCCAGCGGCACCCCGCTTCCCGCCGGCTACATCCCCGCGCCGAACCCCACGCCGGAAACGCCAACTGCCGGTCCCACCGCGCAAGGGTGGCTGGTGGGCCTGCCGCTGGGTCGGATCACCGCCGCCACCCTTGCCGAGATCGCCACCGCCCCCATCCGCCTCACCCCCTGGCGGATGCTGCTGATCGAAAACCAAGCCCCACCCCCGCTCCCCGACCTCATCCTTCACCCCGACGACCCGCGTCTGCGCGTCACCGCCTGCCCGGGCGCGCCCGCCTGCCCGCAGGCGCACGCTCCCGTGCGCGACCTCGCGCTGCGCCTCGCCCCGCGCGTGCCAAAAGGGCAAACCCTGCACCTCTCCGCCTGCGCCAAAGGCTGCGCTCACCCCGCCCCCGCCGACTTGTGCCTCACCGCCACGCCGCATGGCTTCCTCGCCGCGCGCCACGCCAAAGCCGCCGACGCCGCCACGCCGATCACCCCCGACCAAATCCCCAACTGGATCGCGCAAAGCTGATGCCCCACACCTATGAACAAGACGGCGCGGCGATCTACGCCCAGTCCTTCGCCACCATCCGCGCCGAGGCCGACCTCGCCCGCTTCGATCCCGTCGAGGAACAAGTCGCCGTGCGCATGATCCACGCCTGCGGCATGGTCGATCTCGCGCGCCACATCCAGTTCACCCCCGGCATGGCCGCCAGCGCCCGCTCCGCGCTGGCCAACGGCGCGCCGATCCTGTGCGATGCGCGCATGGTCTCCGAAGGGATCACCCGCGCCCGCCTGCCCGCCAACAACCCGATCATCTGCACGCTGCACGATCCCCAAATCCCCGACCTCGCGCGCGCCATTGGCAACACCCGCAGCGCCGCGGCGCTCGAACTCTGGCGGCCTCATCTCGCCGGCGCGGTGGTCGCCATCGGCAACGCCCCCACCGCGCTATTCCACCTGCTCAACATGCTGGAGGACCCCGCCTGCCCCCGCCCCGCCGCGATCATCGGCTGCCCCGTGGGGTTCGTCGGCGCGGCGGAGTCCAAGGCCGCGCTGATCGCCGCCCCGCCCTGCCCGGCGGTCATCGTTGCGGGGCGCTTGGGCGGCTCTGCCATCACGGTCGCCGCGATCAACGCGCTGGCCACCACCCGCGAATAGAGGCCCCCATGCATAAGATCATCTGCGTCGGCCTCGGCCCCGGCGACCCGGACCTGATGAGCGTCCGCGCCCACCGCCTGATCGCCGGCGCGCGCCACATCGCCTTTTTCCGCAAGGCCGGGCGCGCGGGGCAGGCGCGCACCATCGTCAACGGCCTGCTGCACCCCGAAGCCATCGAACACCCGATGGAATACCCGGTGACGACCGAAGTCCACTTCGCCACCGCCGATTACAACGATGCCCTCGCCGCGTTCTACGACGACTGGACCGGGCGCCTCGCCGCGCTCGCCGCCACCGATGATGTCGTCGTCCTGTGCGAAGGCGACCCGTTCCTCTATGGCTCGTTCATGCACCTGCACGTGCGCCTCGCCGCCCGCTGCCCGATCGAGGTCGTCCCCGGCATCCCCGGCATGGTCGGCTGCTGGAACGCGGTGGGCGCGCCATTCACCTGGGGCGACGACGTGCTCAGTGTCCTCATGGGCACACTGCCCGAGGCCGACCTGACCCACCACATGCGCGCCGCCGACGCCATCGTGGTGATGAAGGTCGGCCGCAACCTGCCCCGCGTCCGCCGCGCGCTGGCCGCCGCCGGGCGCCTCGACGACGCCTGGCTGGTCGAGCGCGGCACCATGCCCGGCCAGCGCGTCCAGCGCCTCAGCGACTGCGCCGAAAGCGAAAGCCCCTACTTCGCCATCGTCCTCGTCCACGGTCGCGGGCGGCGGCCCGTATGAGCGGATCGGTCACCGTCGCCGGCCTCGGCCCCGGCCACAGCGCCCTCGTCACCCCCGAAGTGACCGAGGCCCTGTCGCGCGCCACCGACATCCTCGGCTATATCCCTTATGTCGCGCGCATCCCCGTGCGCGCCGGCCTGACGCTCCACCCCTCGGACAACCGCGAGGAACTCGCCCGCGCCGCGCACGCGCTGGACATCGCCGCCGCCGGGGGCCACGCGGTGATCGTCTCCTCGGGCGACCCCGGCGTCTTCGCCATGGCCTCTGCGCTGTTCGAGGCCCTCGAAGCGGCGCCCCAGCCTGTCGCGATCCAGATCCTCCCCGGCATCACCGCCATGCTCGCCGCCGCCGCGCGGGCGGGCGCGCCGCTGGGCCACGACTTCTGCGCGATCAACCTGTCGGACAACCTCAAACCCCTCGCCACGGTCGAGCGCCGCGTCCGCCTCGCCGCGCAGGCCGACTTCGCCATGGCGTTCTATAACCCGCGCAGCAAAAGCCGCCCGCACCAGTTCGCCCGCGTGCTCGACATTTTGCGCGAGGAATGCGCGCCCGAACGCCTGATCACCTTCGCCCGCGCGGTCAGCACGCCCGAGGAAACCCTCACCACCGTGACACTGGCGCAAGCCACGCCCGAAATGGCCGACATGCGCACGGTCGTCCTCGTCGGCAACAGCCTCACCCGCCGCGTCGGCCCGTGGGTCTATACGCCGAGATCCGCCGGATGACCCAGCCACCCCATCACCCCCGCAATATCGGGGAAAACCAGCCGCGCCGGCACCCATGGCCGCGCCACCATAATCACCGGCAGCCCCAGAATCCGCGCCGCCACCAGCTTGCCCGCCGCGCCCGCGCCGCCGGCGTTCTTGGCGACGACATGCGTGATCCCGTGGCCGCGCATCAGTGCCAGATCGCCCTCGGCGGTAAACGGCCCGCGCCCGATCACCGCCCGCGCGCGGGGCAAAGGCAGCACGCCGTCGTAAGGATCGACCAGCCGCAACAGATACTCCAGATCCCCGCGCCCGGCGAAGTCGCCCAGATGCTGCCGCCCGATGGCCAGAAACACCCGCGCCGGTGCCTCGGGCAAAGCCACCACCGCGCCCGCCATATCCGCGACCTCGCGCCAGTCATCCCCCGGCCCTGCGACCCAAGCCGCCCGCTCCAGGGCACACAACGCCACCCCCGACATCCGGCAGGCCTCGACCGCATTCCCGCTCATCCGCGCGGCAAAGGGATGCGTCGCATCCACGACATGGGTGAAACCCCCTTGGCGCAAAAACGCGGCCAAACCCGCCGACCCACCAAACCCGCCAACCCGCACGGGCAAAGCCTGCGCCGCCGGCACCAGCGTGCGCCCGGCATAGGCATAAACGCCCGAGACCCCCGCCACCGCCATCCGCGCGGCCAACAGGCGGGCATCGGTCGTGCCCCCCAGCAACAGGACGCGCGGCGTGGCTAAGGCGTGGCTCTCGATCATCGGCATCGGCGATAGCGCCGAGACGCTCCCCCCCGCAAGCCACGCGGCATTGGCCGCCGCGCGCCATGTGTTCGGCGCGCCCCGCCACCTCGCGCTGGCGGGCCTGACCGACGACCCCCGCGCCCACCCCTGGCCCGTGCCGTTCTCTGCCGCCCCCGTCCTCTCCCTGCGTGGCACGCCGGTGGCGGTCCTCGCCTCGGGCGACCCGTTCTGGTTCGGCGCGGGGGCGGTGCTGGCGGCCTACCTCACCCCCGGCGAGTGGCACGCCCACCCCGCACCTTCCACCTTCTCGCTCGCCGCCGCGCGTCTGGGTTGGCGGATCGAGGAGACGCCCTGCCTCGGTCTCCACGCCGCCCCGTTCGAGCGTCTCGTCCCCGTCATGGGCGCGGGACAACGCGCGATCTGCCTGCTGCGCGACGCCGATGCGCCCGCCGCATTGGCCGCATGGCTGACCGCGCGCGGCCTTGGCGAGACGCAGATCACCGTGCTCGAAGCCCTCGCCGGCCCGCGCGAACGCATCCGCACCGTCCCCGCCGCCACCTTCGCCCTCACCGATATCGCCGCGCCGGTTGCCGCCGCCCTTGCCTTCGCCGGAGCCCCCGCGCTCCCCCGCGCCAGCGGCCTCCCCGACGACCTGTTCCAAAACGATGGCCAGATCAGCAAACGCCCAATCCGCGCCCTCGCCCTCTCCGCGCTGGCCCCGCGCCCCGGCGAACGGCTGTGGGACCTCGGCGCCGGCTCCGGATCGATCGGCATCGAATGGGCCTTGGCTGGCGGCCACACCATTGCCGTAGAACAAAGCCCCACCCGCGCCGCCAACATCCGCGCCAACGCCATGACGCTAGGCGTCGCCTACCGCGTCGTAGTGATCGAGGCCGACCACACCGCATGGCTCGCCCAAACCCCGCCCGCGCCAGACGCCGTGTTCATCGGCGGCGGCGCATCCCCGGAGCTGCTCGACCAACTGTGGGCGCAGCTCCCCCCCGGCACCCGCCTCGTCCTCCACGGCGTCACGCTCGAAACCGAAATGCTGCTGGCCGAGGCCCACGCCCGCCACGGCGGCGACCTGCTGCGCATCGAACTCGCCCGCGCCGAACCGCTGGGCCGGATGCGCGGCTGGGTGCCCGCCCGCCCCGTCGTGCAATGGAGCGTCACGCGATGATCGTTGCTGGTATCGGCTTCCGCGCCCAAGCGACCACCGCCGCGCTGCGCGCCGTCCTGAATGCTGCACAAAATGCTGCACCTGCCGGCTGCAACATCACCGCCCTCGCCGTCTTCGCCGAGAAGGCCGACAGCCCTGCGCTCCAAGCACTCGCCCGGGACACCAACCTCACGCTCCACGCGCTCACCCGCGACCAGATCGCCCAAACCCCCACCCCCACGCAAAGCCCGCGCATCCAAACCCTGTTCGCCACCGGCTCGCTGGCCGAGGCGCTCGCCCTCACCGCCGCCGGGCCCGGCGCGCGCCTCATCACCCCCCGGCACACTTCGCCCGACGGCACCGCCACCGCCGCACTCGCCGAAAGCCTTACCCCATGACCGTCCACTTCATCGGCGCCGGCCCCGGCGCGCCCGATCTGCTCACCCTGCGCGCCGCGCGCCTGATCGCCGCATCGCCGGTGTGCCTCTATGCCGGCTCGCTCGTCCCTGAGGGCGTCCTCGCCCACTGCCCCGCCGACGCACGCATCGTCAACACCGCACCGCTGTCGCTCGACGAGATCATCGCCGAGATCGCCACCGCCCATGCCGCCGGTCACGATGTCGCGCGCCTGCACTCGGGCGACCTCTCGGTCTGGTCGGCGATGGGCGAGCAACTGCGCCGCCTGCGCGCGCTCGACATTCCCTTCACCATCACCCCCGGCGTGCCGTCGTTCGCCGCCGCCGCCGCCGCGCTCGAGGCCGAACTCACCCTCCCCGGCGTCGCGCAATCGCTGGTCCTCACCCGCACCTCGGGCCGCGCCAGCGCCGTGCCGCCGGGCGAAACCCTCGCCGCCTTCGCCGCCACCGGCGCGACGCTGGCCATCCACCTGTCGATCCATGTGCTGGACGATGTCGTCGCCCAGCTCACCCCGCACTACGGCGCCGACTGCCCCGCCGCCGTTGTCTGGCGCGCCAGTTGGCCCGATCAACGCATCGTCCGCGCGCCCCTCGCCCACCTCGCCACCGCCATCGGCGACGGCATCGACCGCACCGCGCTGATCCTCGTCGGCCCCGTCCTCGCCAGCGACGATTTCGCCGAAAGCCGGCTCTACGCCGGCGATTACGACCGCCGCTATCGCCCCGTCGGCACCAGGCCAAGGTTCCCGGACAGCGGCGTGAGCCGCGCGGACACCAAAGAATGACCCCCGGCCTGATCGTCTCCGCCCCCGCCTCGGGCGCGGGCAAGACCATGGTCGCGCTCGGGCTGATGGTGGCCGCGCGCGCCGCCGGCCTGTCGGTGCAGCCGTTCAAGAACGGTCCCGACTACATCGACCCCGCGTTCCACGCCGCCGCCGCCGCGCGCCCCGCCTGCAACCTCGATTCATGGGCGATGGACCGCGCCCAGATCGCCGGCCTGATCGCATCCGCGCCCCCGGCCGACCTGATCATCGCCGAAGGCTCGATGGGGCTGTTCGATGGCGTCGCCAAGCCCGGCGCGGCGGGCCACGGCACCAGCGCCGAACTCGCCGCGCTGACCGGCTGGCCGGTGCTGCTGGTGCTCGATGTCTCGGGCCAGGCGCAAACCGCCGCCGCCGTCGCCGCCGGCCTCGCCCATTTCGACCGTCAAGTCCCCATCGCCGGCGTCATCCTCAACAAAGTCGCCAGCCCCCGCCACGAGGCGCTGATCCGCGCCGGCATGGCCCGCGCCGGTCTCGAAGTCCTCGGCGCGCTCCCCCGCCGCGCCGACCTCGTGCTGCCCGAACGCCACCTCGGCCTCGTGCAGGCGGGCGAACACGCACATCTCACCGAAACCCTCGACACGCTGGGTGCATTCGTCGCCGCCCACGTCGATCTCCCCCGCATCCGCGCGCTGACCGCCGGGCACCTCGCCCCCGCCCCCGCGCCGCGCATCACGCCCCCCGGCCAACGCATCGCCCTCGCGCAGGACGCCGCGTTCTCGTTCGTCTACCCGCACCTGCTGGCAGGCTGGCGGGCGGCGGGGGCGGAAATCCTGCCCTTCTCCCCCCTCGCCAACCAGGGGCCCGACGCCACAGCCGACACCTGCTGGCTCCCCGGCGGCTACCCCGAACTCCACGCCGGCGCCCTCGCCACCGCCGACACCTTCTGCGCACAACTCACGCACTTCGCCCAATCCCGCCCGGTCCACGGCGAATGCGGCGGCTACATGGCGCTGGGCTCGGTGCTGATCGACGCCGCCGGCACCGCGCACCGGATGGCCGGGCTGCTGGGCGTCGAAACCTCGTTCGCCAAACGCCGGATGCACTTGGGCTACCGCCACGCCACGCTCGCCGCGCCGATCCCCGGCCACCCCGCCGGCGCGCAGCTCCGCGGCCACGAGTTCCACTACGCCACCATTCTCAGCGAGCCCGACGAACCGCTCGCCACCGTCACCGACGCCAACGGTGACCCCGTCCCCGAAACCGGATCGCGCCGGGGCCTCACCACCGGCACGTTTTTCCATCTGGTGTCCGCCGCATGATCGACCTCATCCTCATCGGCATCGGCACCGGCAGCCTCGATCACCTGACGCTGGGCGCGATCCGCGCGATCAACGCCGCCGACCTGATCCTCATCCCCGAAAAAGGCCCCGACAAGGCCGACCTCGCCGACCTGCGCCGCACGCTCTGCGCCGAAGTCCTGACCAACCCCGCCACGCGCCTCGCGTCGTTCACCCTCCCCACGCGCGACCCCACGATCCCCGACTACCGCCAGCGCGTTGACCAATGGCACGACGCCATCGCCCACATCTGGCGCGACACCATTGCCGCGCACCCAGAGGCCCAAACCGTCGCCCTCCTCGTCTGGGGCGATCCGGCGCTCTATGACAGCACCCTGCGGATCGCCGCGCGCCTGACCGACACCTCGGTGCGCGCCATCCCCGGCATCATGTCGCTCAATGCGCTCACCGCCGCCCATGCGATCACGCTCAACGAGATCGGCGCGCCGTTCCTCGTTACCACCGGCCGCCGCCTGACCGACGAGGGCTGGCCTGCCGGCATCGACACGCTGGTGGTCATGCTCGACGGCGACACCGCCTTCCGCCACCTCGCGCCTGAAGGGATCACCATCTGGTGGGGGGCCTATGTCGGGATGCCGCAGCAATGCCTGATCGCCGGTCCGCTCACCGAAGCCGCGCCGCGCATCATCGCCGCCCGCACCGCCCTGCGCGCCCAACACGGCTGGATCATGGACTGCTACCTGCTCCGCAAAGCGGGTTAGCGAAACACGACCCGCGCCACCGCCACATAAAGCACCATCGTCAACACACACCCGCCGCCGAGCGCAGGCCAAAACCCCACCCCCTGCCGCAGCAACGCCGGGATCAGCAGAAACATCGGCAACGACGGCAACACGAACCAGAATGTCGCCTGCGCGTGCGCGGCCATGTTGGCCGCATCGGGCCGGTCATGCCACAACCACACCATCCCCAGCACCGAGATCAACGGCAACGCGGCAATCAGCCCGCCCAGCCCCGGCCACCGCCGCGCCACCTCGGCCACCGCCACCACGATGGCGCCCGACAGCGCCCCGCGCACCAGCAATTGCGCGATCATCCCCGCACCACCTCCACCTCATCGAGCCGCCGCAGCCGATAGACCAGCCACGACACCCCCCACGCCCCGACAAACAGCCCGATGATCACAAACCCCAACAGATTGAACCGCCCCGCCAGATCGCCGGCCAGATCCCACACCGGCCCCCGCCAGCGCAACTGCCCGGCAACCAAAGCCAACGTCTCGATCCCCCCGATCACGATCGCCACCAGCGCCGCCACCAGCGTGATCGTCATGTTATAGTACAGCTTGCGGATCGGCTTCACAAAGGCCCACTCATAGGCCCCCAGCATCATGATCCCGTCGGTCGAATCCACCAGGGACATCCCACAGGCAAACAGCGCCGGAAACAACAGCACCACCTCCAGCGACATCCCCCGCGCCGCCTGCGCGGCGGAGAGGCCCATCAGCCCCACCTCGGTCGCGGTATCGAACCCCAGGCCGAACAGGAACCCCAGCGGCGCCATGTGCCAACTGCGCGTGATCAGCCGGAACAAAGGCCGCAACAGCCGCGCCATCACCCCCCGCCCGGCCAGCAACATGTCGAGGTCCTCCTCGACATAGACGCCCCCCGCCAGCACCTGCCGCCACGTGCGCCAGACGCCGCGCAAGATCATCAGGTTCATCGCCGCGATGGCAAACAGGAACCCCGCCGATACGCAGGTCGACACCAAGCCGCCCACCGCGCGCCAGGCCTCGATCCCCTGCGCCGCACTGGCGGTCAATGCGATCAGCACCGTCACCACCAACACCACCGCCGAGTGCCCCAGCGCGAAGAAAAAACCCGTCGCCACCGGCCGCTGGCCATCCTGCATCAACTTGCGCGTGACATTGTCGATCGCGGCGATGTGATCGGCGTCCACCGCATGGCGCAGCCCGAAGGCATAGGCCAGCACCGCCGTCCCCATCAGCGCCGGATGGCCCCGCAGCGCCACCAAAGCCCAGACCCACACCGCCACATTCGCCGGCACCAGCACGGCATAAAGCCCCGCAATCCGCCGCCGCAACCCCGCCTTGCCTTGCAAAACCCGTCTCCCGCGCCGAACGTATCAGGCGCAACGGGGCATGGCCGGGCGCGCGCCCAACCCACCGCGCCCGCAGGCCGACGCAACAGCGCCCGCAGGAACGGCCCAAGCGGCCCCGCCGCGTGTCGATCGTCGCCCAGACGGACACATGACCGCGCCCCGGCCACCCCCTGGGCCGCGGCAACAGGCGACAGACGCCGGCAGGTCTCCTGGCTCACGGGTCGTCGCGCGCTGCACGGCCTTCCCGGGCCTCGCCGTTGCGGCGTCCGGTCCAGTGGCTGCCCCGCCGCCTGTGGGCAGGGCGATGTGACAGCGCGCTCTCCGCTGACAGTTGCAGGGACAGCCGCGGCATTGGGGACCAACCCCCTCACCGCATTCCCTTTCAAGCCCTTTCGGGCACCGGCGCGTCTATGCGATGGCGGTCAGAGCCGCCCTCGCCACAAACGATAACGCGCGCGGCACCGACTGGCAAGCCGGCCCCGCGCGCGTCAAAGCTGCGAACATGTCAGGCGAAAACGCGCGTGACCTTCGGCGCCACCAACACTGTCGCGCCCACCTCTGGCGGCGGCAAGGCGGCATCGCTGTCGATTTCGATCACCCGGTCGATCCCGGCCAGATGCCCCTCGATCCGCCAGACCGCGCCCTTGCGGAACACATTGGCCACCGCCAGCGGAGCACCGCGCTCGCCGATCTCCAGCTCATGCGGCCGCAGATGCAGATCGCCCCCGCCCGCGCCGAACAGCCCCGCCGGCAACAGGTTGGTCTCGCCGACGAACCCCGCGACAAACGGCGTCGCCGGGCGGGTATAGACCTCCTCGGGCGTGCCGATCTGCTCGATCTGGCCGTTGTTCATCACCACGATCCGGTCGGCCATTTCCAGCGCCTCCTCCTGATCGTGGGTCACAAAGATCGAGGTCAGCCCCATCCGCCGGTGCAGATCGCGCAGCGCCCGCCGCAGATCCTTGCGCACCCGCGCGTCCAAAGCACCGAACGGTTCGTCCAACAGCAACAACTGCGGCTCGATCGCCAGCGCCCGCGCCAACGCCACCCGCTGCCGCTGCCCGCCGGACAACTGCGCCGGCAAGCGGTCGCCCAGCCCCTCCAGCCGCACCAGCCCCAGCAGCTCCTGCACTTTCGCGCCGATCTCCGCCTTGGACAACCGCGCCCGCCGCCGCCGCACGCTCAGCCCAAAGGCCACGTTCTGCGCCACGGTCATATGCCGGAACAAGGCATAGTGCTGAAACACGAAGCCCACGCCCCGGTCCGCCACCCGCGTCGCCGAGACGTCCTTGCCGTCGAACAGCACGCGCCCGCCGTCCTGCTGCTCCAACCCGGCGATGATGCGCAGCAGCGTGGTTTTGCCCGACCCCGAAGGCCCCAGCAGCGCGATGAACTCGCCGTCACGGATTTCCAGATCGGCGCCATGCAGCGCCGGATATGCGCCAAACCGCTTGTTGATGTTCTCAAGAGTAATCAATGTCTGCCTCCCGCATGGAGGTTGAAGCGCCATTCGAGCGCCGTCTTGGCCACCAATGTCACCAGCGCCAGCCCGGCCAGCAGACTGGCCACGGCAAAGGCGCCGACGAAATCATATTCGTTATACAGGATCTCGACATGCAAAGGCATGGTGTTGGTCTCGCCGCGGATATGCCCCGAAACCACCGAAACCGCGCCAAACTCGCCCATCGCCCGCGCATTGCACAGCAGCACGCCATAGAGCAGCCCCCAGCGCACGTTGGGCAAGGTCACATGCCAGAACGTCTGCCAGCCACTGGCGCCCAGACTGACGGCGGCCTCCTCGTCATCGCGCCCCTGCGCCTCCATCAGCGGGATCAGCTCGCGCGCGACGAACGGAAAGGTGATGAACACCGTCGCCAGAATGATCCCCGGCACCGCGAAGATGATCTTCACGTCATGATCGCGCAGCCAAGGCCCCAGCCACCCCTGCATGCCGAACAACAGCACGAAGATCAGCCCCGAGACCACCGGCGACACCGAAAACGGCAAGTCGATCAACGTGATCAGCAGGCTCTTGCCCTTGAACGAGAACTTGGCGATCGCCCAGCTTGCCGCCAGCCCGAACAGCATGTTGAGCGGCACCGAAATCGCCGCCACCAGCAGCGTCAACCGGATCGCCGCACGCGCATCGTCGCTGCTCACCGCCGCGCGCCAGACGGCCAAGCCGCCCTTGAACGCCTCCATGAACACCACCGCCAGCGGCAGCGCCAGAAACAGCGCCAGAAACACCAGCGCCACACCGATCAGCAAAACCTTGGTCGGCCCACTCTCGGATGTCGCGCCCGCGCGCGCCAACAACCCACGGCGTGCGCCGCGCACAACCAGAGCGCCGCTCATGCCGCCCTCCGCCGCGAAAACGCCTGCAGCGCATTGATCGCCAACAGCACCAGGAACGAGACCCCCATCATCACCACCGCAATCGCGGTCGCGGCGGGTACGTTATATTGCTCCAGCTCGGTGACGATCAGCAAGGGCGCGATCTCGGTGACGCCGGGCATGTTGCCGGCAATGAAGATCACCGATCCATACTCGCCCACCCCGCGCGCGAAGGCGAGAGCAAAGCCGGTCAGCAGCGCCGGCAGGATCGCCGGCAGGATCACCCGCACGAACGTAAGCAACCGCCCCGCACCCAGCGTGGCGGCGGCCTCCTCCACGTCCTGGCCCAGATCGCTCAGCACCGGCTCCACCTGCCGCACCACGAAGGGCAGCCCGATGAACACCAGCGCCAGCGTGATCCCCAGCGGCGTGAACGCCACCTTCACCCCCAGCGGCGTCATCACCCGCCCCACCCAGCCATCGGGCGTGCACAGCGCGGTCAGCGCGATGCCGGCCACGGCGGTGGGCAGCGCGAACGGCAAATCCACCACCGCGCCGATCACCCGCTTGCCCGGAAACGAATACCGCACCAGCACCCAGGCCACCAACAGCCCGAACACGCCATTGACCACCGCCGCCGCCAGCGCCGTGCCGAACGTCAGGCGATAGGCCGCCAGCGCCCGGTGCGAAAAGCCGACCTCGGCAAAGCCCTGCCAGCCAAGGCCAGCCGCCTTCAGGAACAACGCCGAAAGCGGGATCAGCACGATCAGCGTCAGCCAACCGACACTGGCGCCAAACGCGAGGCGAAAGCCCGGCAACACCGATGGCTGGCGCCATCTGTGGCGGGGCGAAACAGGTCTATCCGTCATCTGCAGTGGTCTGCTCGATCGGAGGGAAACAGGGCCGGCCACGCCGGACCGGCCCGCGCGGATCAATGTGCCGAGATCTGATCGTAGATCCCGCCGTCATCGAAGTACTGCTTCTGCACCTTGCGCCAATCGCCGAATTCCGCCTTCACGGTCAGCAGCGGCAGCTTGGGGAACTGGCCCGCATACTTGGCGAACACCGCCGGGTTGCGCGGCCGGTAATAGTTCTGCGCGATGATCCCCTGCGCCCATGGGCTATAGAGGAAGCGGAGGTAGGCATTGGCCACGGCGGTGCTACCATGGCGGCTGCTGTTGGCGGTCAGCACCGCCACGGGCGGCTCGGCCAGGATCGAGACCTTGGGCACCACGACCTCGAACTTGTCCTTGCCCAGCTTGTCGGCGGCCAGCAACGCCTCGTTCTCCCACGCGATCAGCACGTCGCCGATGCCACGCTCGACAAAAGTGGTGGTCGAACCGCGCGCGCCGGTGTCGAGCACCGGCACATGGGTATAAAGCGTCTTCACGAAGGTGCGCGCAAAGGCATCGCCGCCGGGCTGGTGACGCGCCCAGGCCCAGGCGCCGATGAAGCTCCAGCGCCCGCCCGAGGATGTCTTGGGGTTCGGCGTGATCACCTGCACGCCTGGCTTGATCAGGTCGTTCCAGTTATGGATGCCCTTGGGGTTGCCCTTGCGCACCAGGAACACCACCGTGGAATAATAGGGCGACGAATCCGAAGGCAGCGCCTTCTGCCAATCGGGTGCCAGCAAGTGGCCCTTGTCGGCCAGCACGTCGATATCCGAAGCCACGCCCAGCGTCGCCACGTCAGCATCCAGCCCGTCGAGGATCGAGCGGCTCTGCGCGCCCGAACCGCCATGGCTCATGCGGAAGGTCACCGTCTGGCCGGTGCGGCTGGCCCACCACGTGGCAAAGGCCGGGTTCACCGCCTGATAGAGCTCACGCGTGGGATCGTACGACACGTTGGTGATCTGGACCGGGGCCGGCGCGGCCAGGACCGGCATGGGCAAGCTGGCGGCGGCGATGGCGGCGGCAATGACGAAACGGCGTTGCATGTGAGGGGACCCCCTTGGTGGAGCCCCAGATATAACTTTATCGATAGAGTAGACATTCTAGGAAATCTGTCGGGCGGTAAAGGCAGGCTTGGTCGCCCCAACCGCCCAAATCGCTTGGTGGAGATGCGACATCACCGCCATCCCGCCGATTCGCGCCCCATGGCTGGCCTGCGCCCGATCGCCCCTGCGCGCGCCACAGCCGCCAGAATTCACCCGGCGGCACCCATGCTGCACCCGCGAATGTGGCTAGGCAATGTTAACCAACCATCCGGTTGAAACAGCGCAAAATCCCACCTGCAACGCAGTCGCAGCAAACGCCGCAACACACATTATCCCCCGCAAGCCGCCGTTCCGGTTGAATTTTATTTTGCTGACGGGTGGACCTGAACCGTCCGCCCTTACGCTCCATTAAGGTTTTCTGCCTAGGTCTGACTGCGGGTCGGCTGGGTAGGGTGACCTTGTCGATATCCCGTTACACACATGGAGACTGGTCATGAACGTTCTTAACAAGCTGATCCGCGACGAAGCCGGCGCCACCGCGATCGAATACGGCCTGATCGCCGCCCTGATCGCCGTCGCCGCGATCACCGCCATGTCGGGCCTCGGCAAGCAGTTGCAGACGACCTTCAACTCGACCTCGTCGGCGATGTCGGCTGGCCAGGCTGGTTCGTAAGACGAACCGGAAGGCCGCGCGGGTTCGCAAGACGAACTCACGCAAGGCTTGATCGAAGAGGGCGCCGGGTCAAACCGGCGCCCTTTTTCGTGCGCCCACCGCCGATGCCCTATCGGGCTTCTACCTATCCGGCCGGCAAATGGCCGTTCGTCGTTGTGGTCTAATCTGGCGCGGTCGCCTGTCGGGACGGGTGAATTCGGGGCGGCAGAACACCAGACAGGAGACGAACCCATGACCTTCCTCAACAAGCTGCTGCGCGACGAAGCCGGCGCCACCGCCATCGAATATGGCCTGATCGCCGCGCTGATCGCGGTGGCCGCGATCTCGGCCATGTCGGGCCTCGGCAAGCAGTTGCAGACGACCTTCAACTCGACCTCGTCGGCGATGTCGGCCGGCAACGCCAGCGCCTGAGCCAGGCGCAGAAAAAAGGGGCGTCGGAGCAATCCGGCGCCCATTTTTTGATTCAGAAGAAAAGATGCAATGCGAGGGGCAAACCCCTCGCGCTCCCATAACGTGTCAGCTTCAGCCCACGCCGCAACCTTGCGCAACATAAAAGCGCCTCAGGCTGTAACGGCGGCTCTGCCGCAAAGCACCACGCCCGAACCGGCACGCAACGCAAAAAGGAACGGGGGTCCGGGGGCCGCCGCCCCCGGCCTTCCCCTTTTTACCGCGCGCCGATTCGCAGGAACCGCTCGGCCCGCCGATCCTTCAACGTCGCCGTCGGCACCCGCGCCAACCCGTCCAGTTCCTCGCCGATCGCGCTCGCCAGCGCGGCACAGGCCGCCGCCGGATCGCGATGCGCGCCCCCCACAGGCTCCGGCACGATGCGGTCGATGACTTTCAGCTCGAGCAACTGCTGCGCCGTCACCCGCATCGCCTCGGCCGCCTCGGGCGCCTTCTCGGCCGTGCGCCACAGGATCGACGCACAGCCCTCGGGCGAGATCACCGAATAAACCGCGTGCTCCATCATCAGCACGCGCTCGGCACTGGCCAAAGCCACCGCGCCGCCCGAACCGCCCTCACCCACGATCGCCGCCACCATCGGCACCGACAGGTTCAGACAGGCCTCGGTGCTGCGCGCGATCGCCTCGGCCTGCCCGCGCTCCTCGGCCTCGACGCCGGGAAATGCGCCCGAGGTATCGACCAACGTCACCACCGGCAGCCCGAACCGCCCGGCCAGTTCCATCAGCCGGATCGCCTTGCGATATCCCTCGGGCTTGCCCATGCCGAAGTTGTGCTTGATCCGGCTGGCGGTATCGTTGCCCTTTTCGTGGCCGATCAGCATCACCCGCCGCGCGCCCAGCCGGGCAAACCCGCCGACGATGGCGTTATCCTCGCCATAGCAACGGTCGCCGCCCAGCGGCATGAAGTCCTCGAACATCATCGAGACATAGTCGACAAAATGCGGCCGCGACGGATGCCGCGCCACCTGCGTCTTCTGCCACGGGGTCAGCCCGGCATAGGCCTGCGCCAACATCGCCGCGGATTTCTTGCGCAGCTTGTCGATCTCGGCGGCGATGTCGAGATCGCCCTCGGCGGCGGTGACGGACAACTCGGCGATGCGCGCCTCAAGCGTTGCGACCGGCTTTTCGAATTCCAGATAGGACACCATGGGGCACAGCGCCTAATGCCCCCATGCGCATCCGGCAAGAGGCTGTGCGCGGTTCACCCCCGCCATTGCGCCAGAGGATGCCGCTGATTCACCAGTTCCACCAGCCGCGATGGCTCCACATGCGTGTAGATCTGGGTCGTGGCGATATCCACATGCCCCAACAGAGTCTGCAACACCCGCAAGTCCGCCCCGCCCGCCAGCAGATGCGTGGCAAAGGCATGGCGCAACACGTGGGGGCTGACCCGCTCCGGCGCGATCCCCGCACGCAGCGCCAGCGCGCGCAGCAACTGAAACAACCGTTCGCGCGTCAGATGCCCCTGTTCGGCATGCGAGGGGAACAGGAAGCGATGCGCCAAAGCCGTGCCCTTGCCCGCCCCACGCAACCGCACCCACCGCACCAGCGCGCGCATCGCCCGGTTGCTGACGGGCACCATGCGTTGCTGCCCCCCCTTGCCGGTGATGGTCACAAACGGCGCATCGCGCGGCACCGCGTTCAACGGCAAACTCACCAGTTCCGTCGCCCGCAACCCCGACCCATAGAGCATTTCCAGCAGCACCAGCGTCCTGAGCGGCCCGCGCTCATCCCCCGCCGCTTCCGCTTCGGCGGTGGCGAACAACAATCCCACCTCGTCATGGCTGAGCAAACGCGGCAAAGGCCGCCGCGTGCGCGGCCGCGCCAACCCGGCGGAAGGGTCGTCCTTGCGCAACCCCTCGTCCACCAGAAACCCGTAAAATTGCCGCAACGCCGAGAGTTTGCGCGCCACACTCGCCGGCGACAACCCCGCCCAATGCCCGCTCAGCGCCTCCAGCGCCTCGACCCCGGCCCCCGCCAGATCCCCGACCAGTTCCGCCGCCCCCGCCAGATCGCGCCCATAGGCCGCCAGCGTATTCGCCGCCGCCCCCCGCTCCGCCGCCAGCATGGCGAGGAACGCCGCCACCTCGGGCGATACCGCACGCGCCTCCGCCGGACGCCGCCCCATCAGCGTCGCACCCCCCACAAATCCAAGCACCCGATCGACCTGCCTCGACCTCTCCTCGCGGGACGTACAGCGACAAAACCAACGACGCTCAATTGCCCACCTTCGCCCCGTCAACCGCCAGGTGGACCTGAAGCCACCGCACGTAAGGAATGGGCCGATTGGCGTTATCGATCAAAGGCATGAATTTCATCGTGGCGGCATTGGCGCAGATCGCCTTGGCAATGCCCTTTGCTTTTGGATCACCGTCGGATGCCGCAACACATTGCGATACCAGCCCCGCTGTATCCACTGCGACTCCGACCCGAGCATCAGCAGTGGCCTCATCTCCGGGCAGTTGCGCTGAGGTCAGCACGAGGTCGGGATCCTCGCTCGGTTTGGGCAGACCCTGCAACGCATCGGCCGCCGAGTAATCCTCCTGATATGCGGCGATGTGCGGTTTGATCAAAGCCGCCGCTTTCGTCCCGTCGCCGAGGGTGCCCGGATCAAACGTAAGTTGGGCCAGCAATCCACACACCCGGTCCGCCAATTTCGCATCGCCAACCTGATGCAAAACCGCACACTTCATAAGCCGCCCATTGGCACCAATGACCATCTCGACCGTTGCCGCCCCACTTTTGACGTCCTTGGTATGTTCCTGAAGATACCGCGCCGCGTCAATCCCGAGATTTGGCACGGTGAGTCCAGACGCAGCGGCGAGGATCATCAAAATCGGCATGACATCGCTCCGCAGGACAAGGGCCTCAGATGACTGGCAACGCAGCCAAAGCCCCGGCCCATTTTCATCCCGACATTGCATGACAGTGCCATTGGGGAACGTCAAACCGTCTGCCGCTCCGCCGCCAGCATGGGCAAAAACGCTGCCACCTTGGCCGGATCATCCCCGCACGATAGCCACGAAACGCACGTCGCACACCCTATTGCTCACCCCGCCGGCCGCGGCGGCACCGGATAGACGATGAAATCGGCATGGCGATCGATCACGGGGGGCGACTTCGCCGCGTTCACCGCAACATCCAGCGCCCCGATGGCCGCTGGCGGCAGCGCGAGACCATGCTCTGACGGATGCGCCGGCGCCTTCATCGGATAGTCCTGACCCGGCGTCGTGGTCATCTCGATATGCGCGCCCAGCAAAGCCCGAATGCGATGCGTCGCCGCAAACGCCGCCAACCGGTCGGCACTCGCCCGATAGGCATCGAACTGGTTCACCGGCACATAGAGCCGCCCCGGATAGAGCATGTCCCCCGAAAACAGCAGCCGCGTGCGCGCGTCATAGACCATGATATGCGCGGACTCGTGCCCCGGCGTCGGGATGATGTCGACCACCCGGCCGCCCAGATCGAACCGCCCCACCTGCCGGGGCCAATCGACCAAGCCAAAATACGCCGCCACCGCCTCGGGCTGCAACCCCACCACATCGGTGTCGGCCCGGTCGCGAAATTCGTCGTCGCCGGCATGATGGTCGCCATGCCCATGCGAGTGCGCCACCACCAGATGGACCGCCCGCCCGCGATGCCGCGCCTGCCAGTCGGCGATCACCCGATCGACGGCGGGCCGGATCTTCAACCCACCGGCGCCCGTATCGATCAGCAAGGCCTTGTCGCGCCCGAACAACAAATAGAGAAACAGCGCCTCGAAATTGGTCTTGACCGATTGGCGGATGACGAAGGTATCCGCATCGATCGCCTGCACCTGGGTTTCGGGCTCGTCCGCCGCCGTGCCATCGATCCAGTGCGCAAACGACGGCCCCGCCGGCGCCGGTGCGGCGGCGGCAAGCGACAACGCCCCCGCCGCAACCACCCCCGCACAATGCAACGCGGATTTCAACGAGAGAGCTGTTTTCATGCCACGAGGATGGTGCGTATTACCAAATTGGTCAATCGTATTAACACCGCCGTCTCGCACACCCGCCCCGCAACGAATCAACGGCATCGCCAGAAGCGGCGCCACCATATCGGCGCCATGCCCATCGCCGTCATGTGACATCGTCTCGGATGATCGGTTCGCCCCCATCTGACCCCAATTGCGCGTTCGACACGGGCTCGCGTTACGACAAACCACATCGCGCCTGACAGTCGGGCGTGCTAAGATGATGCATTATATTTGTGCCTGCTTGCGCAAATGACCCGTTTGTAGATCTCTCATCGCCCAACTTCGCTGTTAGAATTCGAAAGGTCAGCCATGCCTCTCAATCGCCGCTTGTTACTTTCGATTGCCGCACTGTTGCCGATCAGCAAGGCCTCTGGCCAAACCTTTCCGCCACCTGTCCCGGATGTGCCCACCAGTGAAATCGCGAAATCGAAAATCGCTGAAAAGAATGCGGACATTATCAGGCGTCAGAACGATATTCAAAATGGCGGCGACTTCCATGCAGCCGCCGAATTTTTCGCAGAGGACACCCGGAACCACGGCGTTGCTGTCGGACGGAAAGGCGTTCTCCGCGTACTCACCGATATATTCGCGACCTTCCCCGATTTTCACTCTGAGATTTTCGATGTGATGGCCGTGGACGATATGGTCGTGATCCGCACGATCAATACCGGCACGCACAAGGGGGTCAGCAAGATCCCTTTCAACGGCGGCCTGCTTGTTGGCGTGCCGCCCACCAACAAAAAATACAAGGTTCAAACCATCCATTGGCATACCTTGAAGGATGGCCTGATCGTCGAACATCGCGCCAACCGCGATGACATCGGGATGATGCAGCAACTTGGCTTGCTCCCCATGACCACGCGATACGATCTGCCCAAAATCTCCTGACGGCATGAGTTCCGTTTTTGAGGTCGCCCGTGCTTGCGGCGAAACGGTGGGTGTCCCGCCCGGCAGCCGGTGGTCCGAATGGGCCACCGGCAACCCCAAATCACCCCCGCGCCACCGCCTCCGCCGCGATCATCCGCGCCTCGCCGCCCAGCCCCACCCGGTTCAACGCCGCCACGATGTGATAGAGATAGCGCGGCGTCATCCGCCCCCAGCTATCCCCCTGCATCCCCAATCCGGCCAGCAACGCCACCAGCTCGGGATTACCCACCGCCGCCGCGCCGTCGATGGCCTGGGTCCACCGCGTCGCCGCGGCGAAATTCACGCCCAGACGCCCCGCCTCATCATCGCGCACACCCGCCGAAATCCGCCCCAACCCGGCCAGACCCGCCACCAGGAACGCCGTCTTGCGCGCGCCGCTGCTGGTATCGGCCTTGCGATAGGTCTCCAGGGCATCGCCATCCACATCGCCATGCGCCACCGGCGCGGCCAGCGCCAGCAACGCCCAGCCCTGCGATCCGGCCTCGCACACGCCCGACCAACGCATCGCGTTGCCATCCAGCCCGGCGGCCAGCATCGATGCGATCAGATCCCCCGCCGCCGATGCCATATCCGCCGAAACCGGCAACCGCGCGGCGGCATAGGCGGTCAACACCATGCGCCCATAATGCACATCGTCGGCGGCGCCATCGCCCCACAACGCCTGCATCGCCTTCAACCGGTCCGCCGGGCTGGCCGCCACATAGGCATCGCGCAACTGCAAGGCCCGGTCCGCCGCGCCTCCGGTCACATCGTCATCGGCATAGATCTGGCTATAGAGATCGACCATCGCGGCGGATGACAACACCCCCGCCGCCCCGGCCCGATCCGAAGCATCCGCGCGCAGGCCCAGCCCCACCATCGGCGCCAGAGCCGTGACCTGCGGATAGTAGACGTCATCGGCGGGCACCAGCTTGGCCGGCGGCGCCACCCCGGTGGCCATCGCGAGGGCATAACGCCAAGGCGTCATATCCTCCACGCCGTCCCACGCGATGCTGACCGCGCGCCGCCCATGCCCCAACGCGCCCGCGTATTTCTGCGCCAGCCGCATATCCACCGCCGGCATCGCCCCCACCCAGACCATGTGGTCCAACTGGGCAAACCCGCCCGTCGCCGCGCCAGAGGCCACGCCGCAGATCGCGCGCATCATCTGCCACGGCGCATCCTTGCGCGCCGAAGGGTTCATCGCCACGATCGGGCAGATCCCGGTAAAGTCCCCGGTCAGCGTATAGGCATCGATCGCCGCCGCCGTCAGTTCGGGCGAATAGGCATCGGGATCGACATCCTGCACCAGCGCACGCGCCGCATCGCCCTCGCCCATCCGCGTCAGCAACGCCGCGCGCATGGCGACAAACCCCGCCGGATCCATCCCGTCGGGCGCATCCAGCCGCGAGGCCAGCGCCCGCCGCAACAGCACATGCCCCCAGCGCGAGACCAGCCGCCCATGGTTGCCGGCAATCGCCGCCCCCACCAGCCCGGCATCCTGATGCACCAGCGATTCGCCGGCCAACCCGCCCTCGCTCTCGTCGATCAGGCCGTTGCGCCGCAACGCCCGCCGCGCGTTCTCGGGGATGTCGGTCTTCGACCGCAGGCCCAGCAAGGTATCCAACTGATCCGGCGGCAAAGCCATCAACTGATCAAACGAGTTGATCCCCGCCGGCAGGCTCACCGCCCCGGCCGAGATCGGTCCCGCCACCGCCACAGGCGCGGCCACCGGCACCGAAGGCGCCACCGAAATCGCCGGCGCCGCCAACCGCTGCGCCGCATGCACCGGGTCGGGATCCACCACCAGCCGCCGCTGCTGCTGGGCATGGACGGGATCGGGATCGGCCAACCGCCGCGCCGCATGCACCGGATCGGGATCCACCGGCCGCCGCACAGGCCGCGCCGCCGGCCGGTCGAACCCCGGCGGCAACAGCGATTCCGGCCCCTGCGCCACCGCCGCGCCACTCACCAGCGCCACCACCGCCACGCCCGCCAGCCAAAACGGCCTCATTGCGCCACCCCTGCGGGCACCGCCACCGGCACCGACATCTCATGCACCGGCTGCGGCCCGCCCGCGCGCCACGCCGTGCCCAGCACCGCCACGCCCGCGCTCAACCCGCACACCGCCAGCGTCACCGCCAGCCAGCGACCGCCTGTCCGGTCCTTGCGCGGCCCCGCGCGCTTGATGATCACACTCACGCCACAACTCCGTCCGCGTCCCCGCGCAAGCGTCGCGGTCGGGGCGCGGCGATGATCGCGCGCCCATGCTTGCATCGGGGCTTAGCAAACGTATAGGCGTGGGCGCAATGGAGCTCGACCCCAACCCACGCCTGCCCGAGATCGCACCGCCCGTCGCCGATGGCGTGGTGGCGGCGGCACTGGTGCGCCGTCTGGACCGGCCGGTGGTGCTGGTGGGCATGATGGGCGTGGGCAAAAGCAGCGTCGGGCGCAAACTGGCTGCGGCATTGGGCTGGCCCTTCGTCGATGCGGATGACGCGATCGAGGCCGCCGCCCAGATGACCATCCCCGAAATCTTCGCCAGCTTCGGCGAGGCCGCCTTCCGCGATGGCGAACGCCGGGTGATCGCCCGCCTGCTGGCCGACGAGGCGCAAGCCCCCGCCAGCGGCCCACGCGCGCTGAAAGTCATTGCCACCGGCGGCGGCGCCTTCGTCAATCCGGAGACGCGCGCGCTGATTCTCTCGCGCGCCCACGCCATCTGGCTCGATGCAGAGCTGGATACGCTGGTCGAACGCACCGCGCGCAACCGCAACCGCCCGCTGCTGCAATCGGGCAACCCGCGCGAGATCCTCGGCCGCCTGCGCGCCGACCGCGCCGAACACTATGCGCAGGCGCCGATCCACATCCTCAGCGGCAACGCCCCACAGACGCGCACCACCGCGCGGGTGATGGCGGCGATCCACGATCACCTCGATCGGCTGGCCGCGCCCCCGGAGACGCCATGACCACGATCCCCGTCGATATCGCCGGCCGCCCTTATGACGTCCGTGTCGCCCCCGGCCTGCTGACCAACTTCGCCGCCGAAGCCGGCGCGCGCCTGCGCAAAGCGGTGGTGCCGATCGTGACCGACGCCAACGTCCACGCCGCCTGGGGGCCCGCGCTGGAAGCCTCGCTGAACGCCGCCGGCAAAACCCCGGCATGGCGCATCCTCCCCCCCGGCGAGGCCACCAAGAGCTGGGCCGAACTCACCGCACTGGTGGAATGGCTGCTGGACCTCGGCGTCGAACGCAACGACCACGTGGTCGCCCTTGGCGGCGGCGTCATCGGCGATCTCACCGGCTTTGCCTGCGCCATCCTCAAACGCGGCTGCGGCTTCATCCAGGCGCCCACCTCGCTCCTCGCCCAGGTCGACTCATCGGTTGGCGGCAAGACCGCGATCAACACCCCGGCGGGCAAGAACCTCGTCGGCGCCTTCCACCAACCCGTGCTGGTCCTCGCCGATCTCGATGCGCTGACCACGCTCCCGCCGCGCGAACTCGCCGCCGGCTACGCCGAAGTGCTCAAATACGGCCTGATCGACGACCCTGACTTCTTCGCCTGGTGCGAGGCCAATGCCGCCGCCCTCCTCGCCGGAGACGCCCCCGCCCGCGCCCATGCCGTCGCCACCTCGGTCGCCGCCAAGGCGCGCATCGTCGCCGAGGACGAGTTCGAGACCACCGGCCGCCGCGCACTCCTCAACCTCGGCCACACCTTCGGCCACGCGCTCGAGGCCGAAACCGGCTTCGGCCCCCGCCTGCTCCACGGCGAAGCGGTCGCATTGGGTTGCGCCCTCGCCGCCCGCTTCAGCGCCCGCCGCGCCCTGATGCCGCACGCCGAAGCCAACCGCATCGTGGCCCACCTCGCCGCCATCGGCCTGCCGTCACGCCTGACCGACCTCGGCCTCAACGCCCCCGCCGAGCGCCTCGCCGCCCACATGCTCCACGACAAGAAAGTCGACGCCGGCCGCCTTGCCTTCCTGCTTATGCGTGGTATCGGCCAGACCTTTCTGACCAAAGACGTCACTCTTGAAGAAGTGACCACCTTCTTGTCGGAAGAACTGCAAGGCTAGAACACCAGCCGATTCTTGATGGCGCCGGGCCGCCGCAAAGATATTCATCAATCGATGGACCCCCAGCCTCGCTCGAGGCATTACATGATTCAGCGGAAACGATTGCGCTCACGATCCTCTGTCCACCGGAAGAGGCGTCAGACGCATCCAACGTGCCGCAAGGGGGAACGAATTGACGATGTCCTGCCCGAACCACCGCCCGATTCACCCCCTCAATCCGCAAGCCCGGGCATGAGCGGGATCGACGCTCAGCCCGATGGCCAGCCCCCCCCTTACACCGATGCATCACACGATAGCCGCGTCGCCATGGCGTGGATTCTGCACTCGCTGGACGTCACCTTGGCCGCCACGTGGGCGGATCGCCTGCTGAACCGCTTCGGCACCATCGCCAGCGTCCTGGCCGCCGATGTCGACAGCATCGCCGATGCGCTCGATGGTCGCCACGACGCCGCGCTCTACATCTACCGCTATCGTGCCGTGATGATCCACGCCGCGCAAAGCCAGTTGGCCAGCACCCCCATCGTTCAGAACTCGGACCAACTCGTCGCCTTCCTGCGGTTGGAAATGGGCCACCTGAAACTGGAACAGATCCGCGCCCTGTTCCTCGATAGCCGCCAATGCCTGATCGCCAACGAAGTGCTCGCCACCGGCACCATCAACGAAGTGCAACTCTACCCGCGGCAGATCGCCAAACGCGCGGTGGTGCTCGATGCCGCCGGGGTCATCCTTGTGCACAACCACCCTGCGGGAAACCCCAGGATGAGCCCCGCCGACCGCGCGATGACGTTCGCCGTGGACGAAGGCTGCCGCGCCGTCGGCGTGTGCCTGCACGATCACCTCGTCATCGCGCGCACCGGCCATTCCAGCTTCCGGCAGGATAACCCGCTCTGGGCGCGGGGCTGACCGGGGCACGGCCTGCACAAGAAGGCATGCGCAGGGTAGCGCCCGGTGGGAGCGGACCGTCCGACACGACAGTCATCGGGACGGACGAAGGCCCTCACGGCTGGGCGGAAAACAATCCAACGCATGATGACCAGCAGGAAGACGGAGCGGAGCACATATCCATCGATCCGCGTCCCCGCGCGGCGCAGGATCATCAACGGGATGAGCAACGTGATCGGCCTGCGCGCAGTGTCTTGCGGCGATCTGGCCGGCTGCCCGCCGTTGAAGGGCAACAACAACCTGTCGATCGTCACCGAAGCGGTGCGACGGATGGCCGGATGACGTTCATGGCTGGTCGATAGAATAACCGCAGGTCAGGCAAGAGCCCTGTCCTGTACCCGCACGTCGTTCGGCGGAGACATCATCAATCGAACCTAGCAGCAGGGCCAGTCCATGCGGCTGGCCCTGCTGCAACGCCTTATTCCAGCTCCAGGATCACCGCATCCACCGCCAGGCTCTCACCCGCCTTGGCGTTGACCTTCTTCACCGTCGCGGACTTCTCGGCGCGCAGGATGTTCTCCATCTTCATCGCCTCGATCACTGCCAACGGCTGCCCGGCTTCGACCTTGTCCCCCTCGCCCACGTTCAGCGAGACCAGCAGCCCCGGCATCGGACAGATCAGGAACCGCGAGAGATCCGGCGGCACCTTCTCGATCATGTGCGCCCGCAGCGAGGCCACATGCGCCGGCAAAATCTCCAGCTTGTGGATCGCCCCCCGCGTGGTCACCTTCAACCCGGTGCGCGTCGGCTCGATCTTCAAGGTCAGATCATCGCCATCGACCTCAGCATGCACCAGCCGATCCCCCGGCGTGTACTCCATGGCGAGGCCGATGTCGGCACCATCAACGGTCACCTCATCGGTGCTGACCACCACGTCATGGACCACGCCGGCGATCTTGACGCTCCACGCGGCCGGCGCCTGCAACGTGCCGTCCAACTGCTGGTCCACCTGCCGCGCCCGATCCGCCCGCGCCGAGGCGACAAACCCCGCCACACCGGCGATCCGCGCCAGCAACTCGGGCGAGGCCGCCGCCCCATGGAACCCCTCGGGATATTCCTCGGCGATGAACCCGGTGGTCAGTTCGCCCGAGCGAAACCGCGGATGCTGCATGATCGCCGAGACGAAATCGATGTTATGCCCCAACCCCTCGATCTCGAAGGCATCCAGCGCCGCCACCTGCAAGTCCGCCGCCTCGTCGCGCGTCTCGCCCCAGGTCACCAGCTTGGCGATCATCGGATCGTAGAACATCGAGACTTCGCCGCCCTCATAGACGCCGTCGTCTACGCGCACACCCTCAACCCCGCGCCGCCCGTTCTCGGCGCCATCGTCGGCCCAACCCGGCACCGGCGGCTGATAGCGCACCAGCCGCCCGGTCGAGGGCAGGAACCCCCGATAGGGGTCCTCGGCATAGACGCGGTTTTCGATCGCCCAGCCGTCGATCTTGATGTCGTCCTGCGTGAAGGCGAGGCGTTCGCCGTAAGCCACGCGGATCATCTGCTCGACCAGATCGATGCCGGTGATCGCCTCGGTGACGGGATGCTCGACCTGCAGCCGGGTGTTCATCTCGAGGAAGTAGAAGCTTTCACCGCTCGGGTCCGCGCCGCTGACGATCAGTTCGACCGTCCCCGCGCTGTAATAGCCCACCGCCCGGCTGAGCGCGACGCACTGCTCGCCCATCGCCTTGCGCATCTTGGGCGTGACGAACGGGCTGGGGGCCTCCTCGACGACCTTCTGGTGGCGGCGCTGGATGCTGCACTCGCGCTCGTTGAGATAGAGGATGTTGCCGTGCTGGTCGCCGAGGATCTGGATCTCGATGTGGCGCGGGTTGAGGATGAACTTCTCGATGAACACGCGGTCGTCGCCGAACGAGTTCAGCCCCTCACGCTTCACCGCCTCAAAGCCCTCGCGCACGTCCTGCTCGGAATAGGCGAGGCGCATCCCCTTGCCGCCGCCGCCGGCCGAGGCCTTCATCATCACCGGATAGCCGATCTCATCCGAGATGCGCACGGCATGCTCGGTATCGTCGATCTCGCCAACGAAGCCTGGGACGACGTTGACCCCCGCCTTCATCGCCAGCTTCTTCGATTCGATCTTGTCGCCCATCGCCGCGATCGCATTGATGGGGGGGCCGATGAAGGCGATGTTTTCGCGGGCCAAAGCCTCGGCAAAGCTGGTCCGTTCGGAGAGGAAGCCATAGCCGGGGTGGACCGCATCGGCCCCGGTCTGCTTGGCGGCGGCGATGATCTTGTCGGCGATCAGATAGCTCTGCGCGGCCGGCGACGGGCCGATGTGCACGGCTTCATCCGCCATCTGCACGAACGGCGCGCGCGCGTCGGCGTCCGAATAAACAGCGACCGTGGCAATGCCCATCCGCCGCGCCGTCTTGATGACGCGGCAGGCGATTTCACCACGATTGGCGATCAGGATTTTCTTGAACATTCAACCCCTACCCTTTGAATACCGCCAAGCGGCAAAGATTCCTATGCTGATCACAAGCAACAGACTTCCGGGAAATAGCATCGCTTTGATCAGGCCATCATGTTCGCAACCGGTGCCGTCATCATGTTTTGTGCAGTCGCCCAAAGCCGCAGCAATGCCGCAGACGACCACGAAAACCATTCCGACCAACCCAAGCGCAAAACACCCCAGCCGTGCTGCCGGACGCTCGGGCCGATCGGTGAAACTCACTCCGCCGCTTCCATCTTGAAACACCCCTTCGGCATCCGCTCGGCCTCGACCTCGGCCTGCGTCTGCTCCAGCCGCATCGGGCGCATTCCCAGCTTCGCCAGCATCGCGCCATCGCGGTCGTCGCCGGCATTGGGCGCGGTCAGCAGCTTGTCGCCGGTGAAGATCGAGTTCGCCCCGGCCATGAAACACAGCGCCTGCGTCGCCTCGGACATGGATTCGCGGCCGGCGCTCAAACGCACCATCGACGCCGGCATCGTGATCCGCGCCACCGCGACGGTGCGCACGAACTCGATGTCATCGATCTTGGCCAAGGGCGTGTCGGCCAGCATGTCGCCCAGCACCGTGCCCTTGACCGGCACCAGCGCGTTGATCGGCACCGATTGCGGATGCGAGGGCAACGTCGCCAGAGTATGCACAAACCCCACGCGGTCCTCGCGCGTCTCGCCCATGCCGACGATGCCGCCGCTGCACACGTTGATCCCGGCGCGGCGCACCTCGCCCAGCGTGTCCAGACGATCCGCCATCGTCCGGGTGGAGATGACGTCGCCATAGCGCTCGGGCGAGGTGTCGATGTTGTGGTTGTAGTAATCGAGGCCGGCGTCGGCCAGTTCATCGGCCTGCGCCGCCTCCAGCATGCCCAGCGTCATGCAGGTTTCCAGGCCCATCGAGCGCACGCCCTTCACCATCTCGACGATGGCGGGCATGTCGCGGGGCTTGGGGTTGCGCCAGGCGGCGCCCATGCAGAAGCGCGTGCTGCCCGCATCCTTGGCGCGGGCGGCGGCCTGCAACACGGCCTGCACTTCCATCAGCTTGGTCGGCTTCACGCCGCTGTCGGCCTTCACCGATTGCGAGCAATAGCCACAGTCCTCGACACAACCGCCGGTCTTGATCGACAGCAGCGTCGACATCTGCACTTCCGCCGGATCGAACCCCGCCGCGCGGTGGGTCTCGGCGGCGCGGAACACCAGCTCGGTGAAGGGCAGGTCGAACAGCGCGGCGATCTCGTCACGGGTCCAGTCGGTGCGGGGGGCAATAGTCACGCGGCGTTCTCCATCGTTTGCCGGCGCGCGGCCCACGTGGCCAGCGGCGCGGCATAGTGCGGTGCGGCCCGCCGCTCGAACTCCCCGGGGTTGGGGGCCGAGGCAAGGCCGCTCACATTCGCCGCGATACGCGCGATTGCGCCCATGCTCAATGTGCCGAGCGGTTGGACGGCGATGCCGATGGTGAACAGGATGGCTTGGCTCTGCGGCAGGCGGCGCAGGGTCTGGCGCTCGCAGCGGATGAAGAGGGTGTCGCCGGCGTTTTCGGGCGTGACATGGGCAAAGCGCTGGGCGGGGTCGTCCTGAGGCATGTAGCGGGGGTGGTCGTTCGCCACGACGAACCAGTTGGCGCGCGCGAAGATCGGCCCGGGGGTGAGCTGCGCGAGGAAATGATCGACCCCGGCGGCGAGTTGCTCGGCATAGCCGTGGATCGGGGCGTGGATCGCCAGCATCGGCAGGCCCAGCTTCTCGGCCAACGACCAATCGGTGGGGAACCCCAAAGCGCCGGCGGTGAGGCGATAGGCCCCATCCGCATCGGCCTGCATTACGCAGAGGTCCTCCCACACGGCGCGCGCAGCTTCAGGCAAAGTGGGCCGGCCGGCGACCAATTGCGCAGCCTCGGCAGCGGCAGGTTCGGCACCGGGGAGCACCGCGATCGCCTCTGGATGCGCGTCGAACACCGCCGCGCGGGCGGCTAGATCGGCACCCGGCCACAGCCATTCGTCGGCATGCACGCGCGCGAGACCCATGCGCAACGCACCGGCGCCGCGCCCCGCAGGCACGAGATCCTCAACCGTGAAACCCAGCGCCATCGTGTCAGTCCGCGCCCGCCAGTTCGCTGCCGACCGGCGGCATGTTGTGGCCCAGCAGGCGCAGCACGTCCGCCGCGCATTCCACGACGTTCGAGCCGGGGCCATAGATCCCCTGCACCCCCGCCTCGCGCAGGAATTCATAGTCCTGCGGCGGGATCACGCCGCCGGCGATGACCTTGATGTCGGGGCGTCCGGCCTCGCGCAGGAGCGCGATCAGTTCGGGGATCAGCGTCTTGTGCCCCGCCGCCAGCGACGAGGCGCCGACCGCATCGACGTCCTTCTCCAGCGCCAGATCGCGGGTTTCCGCAGGCGTCTGGAACAATGCGCCCGAGATCACCTCGAAACCCATGTCGGCAAAGGCACTGGCGATGACATTCGCCCCGCGATCATGGCCGTCCTGTCCCATCTTGGCGACGAGCAAGCGCGGCTTGCGGCCCAGCCGGCGGCCCACGGCCTCGACGCCATCGACCACCTGCGCCCAGCGCGCGTCGCCGTCATAGGCGCTGCCATAGATGCCCTTCACCGGGGTCGGCTGAGTGCCATAGCGGCCGAAGACGGCCTCCATCGCATCGCTGATCTCGCCGAGGGTAGCGCGATACCGCGCGGCCTCCACCGCGAGTTCGAGCAAGTTGCCGGTGCCGCGCGCGCCCTCGGTGATCGCCTTGAGCGCGGCCTGGCACTTGGCCTCGTCGCGGTTGGCGCGGGTGGTGCGCAGGCGGGCGATCTGGCCCTCGCGGACGACGTGGTTATCGATATCAAGCGTCTCGAGCTTGTCCTCGGTGGCAAGCCGGTATTTGTTGACGCCGACGATCACGTCCTCGCCCCGGTCAACGCGGGCCTGGCGGCCGGCGGCGGCCTCCTCGATCATCGCCTTGGGCCAGCCGGCGGCGACGGCCTTGGCCATGCCGCCTTCGTCAGCCACGCGATCGATGATGGTCTGTGCGGCATCGACCAGTTGCTGGGTCAGGCTCTCGATGTAGTATGAGCCGCCCAGCGGATCGACCACCTTGGTCATCCCGGTCTCTTCCTGGATGACGATCTGGGTGTTGCGCGCGATTCGGGCGGAGAAATCGGTGGGGAGCGCGATCGCTTCGTCCAAAGCATTGGTGTGCAGCGATTGCGTGCCGCCCAGCATCGCCGCCATCGCCTCGATCGTGGTGCGGATGACGTTGTTGTAGGGGTCCTGCTCCTGCAACGACACGCCGCTGGTCTGGCAATGGGTGCGCAGCATCTTGCTGCGCTCGTCCCTGGCGCCGAGTTCGGTCATCGCCCGGTGCCAGAGGACGCGCGCGGCGCGCAGTTTGGCGACCTCCATGAAGAAGTTCATGCCGATGGCGAAGAAGAAGCTCAGCCGTCCGGCGAACTTGTCGATGTCGAGCCCGCTGGCCACGCCGTATTTCACGTATTCGATGCCGTCGGCGATGGTGAAGGCCAGTTCCTGCACCTGCGTCGCCCCGGCCTCCTGCATGTGATAGCCGGAGATCGAGATCGAGTTGAATTTCGGCATCTCGCGCGAGGTATAGCCGAAGATGTCCGAGATGATCCGCATGCTGGGTTCGGGCGGGTAGATGTAGGTGTTGCGGACCATGAACTCCTTGAGGATGTCGTTCTGGATGGTCCCGTCGAGCAACTTGCGATCGACCCCCTGCTCCTCGCCGGCGACGATGAAGAAGGCGAGGATCGGGATCACCGCGCCGTTCATCGTCATCGAGACCGACATCTGATCGAGCGGAATGCCGTCGAACAGGATCTTCATGTCCTCGACCGAATCGATCGCCACACCCGCCTTGCCGACATCGCCAACCACGCGCGGGTGATCGCTGTCATATCCGCGATGAGTGGCCAGATCGAAGGCGACCGACAGCCCCTTTTGCCCCGCCGCCAGATTGCGGCGATAGAACGCGTTCGATTCCTCGGCGGTGGAAAAGCCCGCGTATTGCCGGATGGTCCATGGCCGGCCCGCATACATGCTGGCGCGCACGCCGCGCGTGAAGGGCGCAAAGCCGGGCAGGCCGGGGTCCACCGGCGCGTCCTCCGCCGTGTACAAAGGCTTGACCGCGATCCCCTCTGGCGTGTGCCAGGTGAGGTCCTTGCCTTTGACTTCCTTGGCGGCGGCGGCCTGCCATGTGTCGAAATCGCTCATCATGCCCCCCGGAATGTGGGTTTGCGCTTTTCGGCAAAGGCGGTGATCGCCTCGCGAAAGTCGGCGGTGCGGCCCATCTGCCGTTGGTTGTCGCGTTCTGCGCCCAGCGTTTCGGGCAAGCCATGATCGAGCGCAAACGCCACCTGTCGGCGGATAGCGCCGATGGCCTTGGTCGGCCCGGCGGCGAGTTTGGCGGCGATGGCCTGCGCGGTGGCGAGCACCTCGCCATCGGCGACCACCCGCGTCACCAATCCAGCGGCCTTGGCCTCGGCGGCGGGCAGGCGCTCGCCGAGCAGCGCCATCTCCAGCGCGCGGGCGCGGCCGAGGCTGCGCGCCACCAGCCAGGTCGCCCCGGCATCGGGCACCAACCCGATGTTGACGAAGGCGAGCAACAGGTAGGCGCTCTCCGCCGCGATCACGATGTCGCCGGACAGCGCCAGCGACAACCCCGCCCCCGCCGCCGGCCCATTCAGCGCGGTGACGATCGGGATCGGCAACGCGGCCAGCTTCAGCACCAGCGGGTTGTAATGGGCATCGATCAGCGCGCCCAGATCCTCGGGCAGGCCGCCATCGCCGGCGATATCGGCGCCCGAGCAGAAGAACCGCCCCTCACCGGTCAGCACCAGCGCGCGGACGCCTTCGGCCACCGCCGCATCCGCCGCTGCGCCGATCTCGTCGAGCATCGCCGGGATGATCGCGTTCAGCTTGTCCGGCCGGGCGAGCGCGATGGTGGTGACGTCGCCCGCGCGCGTGACGGTGATCGACTGGGGCATCAATGGGCCTCCTTCGGGGTTTCCATGATCTCGGTCAGTTGCCCGCCCATGTCCTTGGGGTGCAGGAAGAAGATCGGCGTCCCATGCGCGCCGATCCGCGTCGGGCCGAGGATGCGCTTGCCGGCGCCTTCGAACCAGGTGCGGGCGGCGGCGATGTCGGGCACTTCATAGCAGATGTGGTGCTGGCCGCCCTGTGGGTTCTTGGCGATGAAGCCGGCGATCGGGCTCTCGGGGCTCAGCGGTTCGATCAGTTCGATCTGCGTGCCGCCAGTGCTACCGGGGGTGCCATGTTCGCCGGGGGTCGAGACGAACGCCACCTTCACCCCCTGCTCTGGCATGTCGAAGGGTTCGGTGATCGTCTCGGCGCCCATGACATCGCGATAGAACGCGATGCTGGCGGCGATCGAGGGGGTGGCCACCCCCACGTGGTTGAGGCGGCCCAGTTTCATGTCAGCCCTCCGTCCGCTCGATGACCAGCGCGATGCCCTGCCCGCCGCCGATGCACATCGTGATCAGGCCATAACGCCCGCCAGTGCGCGCCAGTTCGTAGGCCGCCTTGATCGTCAGCATCACGCCGGTCGCGCCCACCGGGTGGCCCAGCGAGACGCCCGAGCCATTGGGATTGACCTTGGCCGGATCGAAACCCAGCGCCTTGGAGACGGCGGCGGCCTGTGCGGCGAAGGCCTCGTTGCTCTCGATGACATCGATGTGATCGAGGTGGAGACCGGCGCGTTGCAGCGCGATCGGCACAGCCTTGATCGGCCCCTCGCCCATATAGGCGGGATCGACCCCGGCATGGCCCCAAGCGACGATCCGCGCGAGCGGTTTCAGCCCGCGCCTGGCGACTTCCGCGCCGGTGGCCAGCACCACCGCAGCCGCGCCGTCGTTGATGCCGCTGGCGTTGCCGGCGGTGATCACGCCGTCCTTCCTGAACGCCGGACGCATCGCGCCGAGCGTCTCGACATTGGTGTCGGCGCGGGGGTGCTCGTCGGTGTCGAAGCTGACGGTGCCCTTGCGGGTCTTGATTTCCACCGGCAGGATCTGATCCTTGAACCGGCCATCGGCGATGGCGGCGGCGGCGCGCTGGTGGCTGGTCACGGCCAGCGCATCCATCTCCTCGCGCGTGATGCAGTGGCGGGCGGCGACGTTCTCGGCCGTGATGCCCATATGGTACTCGTCGATCGGGTCCGAGAGGCCCATCACCAGCGCGTCTTCGAGCGCGATGTTGCCCATCTTCTGGCCCCAGCGCGAGGCGTGGTCATGGAACGGCACGCCCGACATCACCTCGGCGCCGCCGGCCAGCGTGATCGACGCCTCGCCCAGCATCATGGTGCGCGCGGCGCTGATGATCGCCTCGACCCCCGAGCCGCACAGGCGGTTGAGCGTGAGCGCGGGGGTTTCCTGCGGCACGCCGGCCTTGAGCCCGATCACGCGGGCGAGATAGGCGTCGCGCGCCGAGGTCGGCATGACCTGGCCGAAGACGACGTGGCCGACGTCGCCGGCGGGGATGCCGGCGCGGGTCAACGCCTCGGCGGCGACTTGCGCGCCGAGGTCGGCGGGCTTGAAGCCTTTCAGCGCGCCGCCGAAGTCGCCGATCGCGGTGCGGACGCCGCTGATGATGTAGATGTCGTCCATACTTTTGTCCCGATCCTTATAGACCAAGCCCGTGGGACTGCGTCACGGCCGCCCAGAAAAACAGGCAGCCTGCACCCACAAAGATCAGCCCCATCACGCCAGCAACCAGAGTGCCGCTGACCGTTACCCAGATTTGGACCGGCATTTCCTGCCGGCGAATTTTGACGCCGTACCTGCCTTCGGCGACACCCGTCCGGAATTCGCGCCACGCGGCGCGCGGGCAGTGGATCGCCAAGACAAGTCCAAACAGACCCATCAGCGCCGCTATGATGACGTCACGGCTCACAACGGAATATTATCGTGCTTCTTCCAAGGGTTCTCCAACGACTTGTTGCGCAGCTTCCTGAGCCCCAGCGCAATCCGCCGCCGCGTCGCATGCGGGTGGATCACCTCGTCGATAAAGCCCTTGCTCGCCGCCACGAAGGGGTTGGCGAAGCGGTCCTCGTATTCTTTGACCTTCTCGGCCTGCTCCTCGCCGGAGAGGCCGCGGAAGATGATCTCCACCGCGCCCTTGGCCCCCATCACCGCGATCTCGGCGGTGGGCCAGGCGTAGTTGAGATCGCCGCGCAAGTGCTTGGAGGCCATCACGTCATAGGCACCGCCATAGGCCTTGCGGGTGATGACGGTGATCTTGGGCACCGTCGCCTCGCCATAGGCGAACAGCAGCTTGGCGCCGTGCTTGATGATGCCATTGTGCTCCTGCGCGGTGCCGGGCAGGAAGCCGGGCACATCGACCAGCGTGACGATCGGGATCTCGAACGCATCGCAGAAGCGCACGAACCGCGCCGCCTTCTTCGACGAGTTGATGTCCAGCACCCCCGCCAGCACCATCGGCTGGTTGGCGACGAAGCCCACCGTCTTGCCCTCGATGCGGCCGAAACCGACGAGGATGTTGCCCGCGTGCGTCGGCTGGATCTCGAAGAACTCGCCCTCGTCGACGATCTTGCGGATCACCTCGTGCATGTCATAGGGCTGGTTGGCGCTGGCCGGGATCAGCGTATCGAGGCTGGCATCGGCGCGATCATAGGGGTCCGAGGTCGGCCGCTCGGGTACCCCGGCGCGGTTCGACAGCGGCAGGTAATCGAAGAAATCGCGCGCCGTCAGCAACGCTTCAAGGTCGTTCTCCAGCGCCAGATCGGAGACGCTGGTCTTGGTCGAGTGCGTGACCGCACCGCCCAGTTCCTCCTGCGTCACGACCTCGTTGGTCACGGTCTTCACCACGTCCGGCCCGGTGACGAACATGTACGACGAATCCTTCACCATGAAGATGAAGTCGGTCATCGCCGGCGAATAAACCGCGCCGCCCGCGCAAGGCCCCATGATCAGGCTGAGCTGCGGCACCACGCCGCTGGCCAGCACGTTGCGCTGGAAAATCTCGGCATAGCCGCCCAGCGACGCCACGCCTTCCTGAATGCGCGCGCCGCCCGAATCGTTGATGCCGATGACGGGCGCGCTGACCTTCATCGCCATGTCCATGATCTTGCAGATCTTCATCGCGTGGCGTTCGCTGACCGCGCCGCCGAACACGGTGAAATCCTGGCTGAACACGAAGACCAGCCGGCCGTTGATTGTGCCGCTGCCGGTGACCACGCCGTCGCCGGGGATGGTGTTGCCGGGCATGCCGAAATCGACGCAGTTATGCTCGACGTAAGTATCGTATTCCTCGAACGATCCCTCGTCGAGCAGCACGTCCAGACGCTCGCGCGCAGTCAGCTTGCCCTTGGCATGCTGGGCATCGATGCGCTTTTGCCCCCCGCCCAGAACGGCGGCGGCACGGCGCTTTTCCATTTCGGCAATATTCGCGGACATCCCAGACCCTCTCGTGAGCCAAGCCCCAGAGGCAAGCGATGCGTCAGCACATCGCCCCCCTCGCTGCGCCTGCTAAGCCACGGCAGAAGGGTCCGCGTCAACAACTTTTAATCGACCGGTTAAAAAGAACAGGGCGACGATGAAACGCTGGCTTTTCCGCCCCGATCATTTCATCAGCACGAGTTCCTCGGCCATGCTGGGGTGCAGCGCGACGGTGGCATCGAAGTCGGCCTTGGTGAGGCCCGCCTTGACCGCGATGGCGATCGCCTGACAGATCTCGGGCGCCTCGGGCCCGATCATGTGGACGCCGAGCACGCGGCCCGATTTGGCATCGACCACCAGTTTATAGAGCCCGCGCTCGATGCGGTGGGCGAAGGTGTTCTTCATCGGGCGGAAGTCGCTGGTGAAGATATCGACCTCGAACCCGGCGGCGAGCGCGGCGGCCTCGGTCAAGCCGACCGAGGCGAGCGGCGGCTGGCTGAACACCGCGCTGGGGATATGGTCATAGGCGACCGAGACATCGCGCCCGCCGAACACGCCGTCGGCAAAGGCCTGACCCTCGCGGATCGCCACGGGGGTCAGTTGCACGCGATCGGTCACGTCGCCCACGGCATAGATCCCCGGCACCGCGGTGCGCCCGGCGGGATCGAGCACCGGGATCTCGCCATTGGCGCCGAGGTGCAGGCCGACGGTGTCGAGGCCGAGGCCATCGGTCTTGGGCTTGCGGCCGGTGGCGACCAGCACCGCGTCGGCGACGATCGGCGGCTCGCCCCCGTTGAAGTGGACGGTGCGCGCGCCGTTGTCGCCCAGTTCCACCCGCGCGATCGGGCTGTTGAAGCGATAGGCAATCCCGCGCGCCAGCGTGATCTGCATCAGCCGATCGGTGATCGACTGGTCATAGCCGCGCAGGATCTTGTCGGAGCGGTTGACGACGGTCACCTCGCACCCGAGCGCGTTGAAGATACCGGCGAATTCCAGCGCGATATAGCCCGCGCCCTGGATCACCACCCGCTTGGGCAGTTCGGGCAGGTGGAACACCTCGTTGCTGGTGATGCAGTGTTCGTTGCCGGGGAAATCGGGCAGCACCGGCCAGGCACCGACGGCGATCAGGATGTTTTTCGCGGTCACCTCGCGCCCGCTGGCGAGGCGGACGCGGTTGGGGCCGACCACGGTGGCGCGCTCCAGAAACCGCTCGACCTTGTTGTTGTTCAAGGTGTTGGTGTACAAACCTTCCAACCGGTCGACATCGGCCAGCACGGTGTCGCGTAGCACGTTCCAGTCGAACGTCGCGCCCTCGATGGTCCAGCCCATGCGCCGGGCGTCAGCCAGTTCATCGGCGAAGTGCGAGCCATAGACCAACAGCTTTTTCGGCACGCAGCCCCGGATCACGCAGGTGCCGCCGACGCGGTATTCCTCGGCCACCGCCACCCGCGCGCCATAGGCCGCCGACACCCGCGACGCCCGCACCCCCCCCGATCCCGCGCCGATGACGAAGAGGTCGAAGTCGTAGGTATCGGTCACAGGGGGGGCCTCGCGGTGGTGGGTTGCGCGGGGGATATGGGCGAGCCGGCGCGTGATTGCCAGCCGGGAATGGTTATCGCGCTGATCGGTTCAGGCAATCACCGGGGCGACCACCGCGCCCAGCAGCCGCACCGCGTCCGCCGGCGACAACTCCACCTGCAACCCGCGCTGGCCGCCGTTGATGAACACGCGGGGCCAATCCATCGCGCTCGCCTCGATCGCCACGGGCACGCGGCGCATCTGGCCAAACGGGCTGATCCCGCCGACTTTGTAACCGCTGAGTTTTTCCGCCTGCGCGGGTGGCATCATCGCGGCAGACTTGGCCCCGAGCGCGGCGGCGAGCTTCTTCATCGCTATCTCGCGATCGGAGGGCAGGATCACGCAGGCCGGCTTGCCATCGGCCAGGACCATCAGCGTTTTGAGCACGCGGGCGGGATTCGCGCCCAAAGCCTCCGCCGCCGCGAGGCCGATGCGGTCGACATCGGGGTCGTATTCATAGGCGTGGAGGGCGAAATCGATGCCGGCCTGCGTGAGGGCGGCGGTGGCGCGGGTGGCTTTGGCCAAGAGGAACGTCCAGAAAAGAGAGAATGCGAGGGGCTAACCCCTCGCGCTCCCATAACCTTGTCGGCGTTGGCGCCTGACCGCAACCCTGCGCAAGGTTGATGCGGCGCACCCCTCTATAGCGGCTTCATGAACAAGGCCGCGCGCGATTGCCTGCCGGGAATGGTGATCGCGCCGATCAACCTCAGCAATCGCGCGGCGCGACTATTTTTCCGGAATTCGCCACTTGATCGTCATAGTAAGGCTCGACTCGATTGGCTGGCCGTTGGCACCCAGCGCCGGGCGATAAACAGCATAGCGCACCAACCGCTCGCAAGTGCCTGCATCGAGTTCAGAATAACCTGTTCCTGCCGTCACCTCACATTGATGCGCCCTGCCATCAATGCCGATAGTCAGGCGAACTGTCACATCGCCTTCGTGGTGCTGGCGCAAAGCTTCGCCCGGGTAATCGAGCTGAATATTTGGCGTCGTCGGCGGCGTCACAAGTTGGGACAAGGCTGGCTGACTCGATGGTCGCCCTCGACGGAATTCCGGCACTTTGATGACGTCTCCAGCATGCGCCGCTGCCACCGGCAATCCTACCGTCACCGGTGGCAGATCCATTGGAACTGGCATGCCTCCCCCCCTTACTTGATCCCCGCCGCCTTCAGCAACGCCTCGGTGCTGGCGTCGAACGAGCCGCCCTTGTCCATCGACTTGGCGATTTCCTTGCCCAGTTCCACGCCGAACTGATCGAACGAGTTGATCCCCAGCAGAATACCGTTGGCGAACGTGCGGTGCTCGTGGAACGCGATCAGCGCGCCCAGCGACGCCGGGGTCAGGTCGTCCAGCAGGATGGTCGCCGAGGGGCGATCCCCCGGATAGGCGCGGGCTTCGGCCAGCTTGTCGGTGCCTTGGGCGGGCTTGCCCGCCATCAGCGCCGCGCCCTGGGCGAAGCAGTTCTGCAACAGCGTGCGGTGATGCGCGGGATCGAGATTGTCGCCCGGCGCGATGCAGGCGATGAAATCAACGGGCACCAGCACCTTGCCCTGATGGAGCAACTGGAACACCGCGTGCTGGGCATCGGTGCCCACGCCGCCCCAGGTGATCGGCGCCGAGGGGCCTTCCAGCAACGCGCCATCGATGGTCACGCGCTTGCCGTTCGATTCCATCTCCAGTTGCTGGAGGTAATCGGGCAGCAGGTCGAGCCGCTGGTCATAGGCGAAGCAGGCCCGCGTCTGGGTGCCGCGCAGATGGGTGTAAAGCAGATCCGCCCAGGCCGCGCGCAGCGGCAGGTTGGCCAGGCCATCGTTGTCGCGGAAGTGGCGGTCCACGGCGGCGGCGCCATCGAGGAAGTCCTGGAAACCGTCCCAGCCGATGGCGACGGCAATCGGGAAGCCGATCGACGACCACAGCGAATAACGCCCCCCGACGCTCTCCGAGAAGGGCAGGATGCGGGTTTCATCGACGCCCCACTCCACCGCCTTTTCCGGATCGGCGGTCAGCGCGATGACGCGGCCGTAAGGATCGGCCACGCCGTTGTCCTCCAGCCACTCGATGGCCGACTGGGCGTTGATCATCGTCTCGGTGGTGGTGAAGGTCTTGCTGGCCACCGCGATCAGCGTGGTTTCGGGATCGCACCAATCGAGCGCATCCTCCAGCGCCACGCCATCGATGTTCGAGACGATGTGGACATCGATCCCGTCCTCGCCGCCGCCCAGCGCGTCGACGCCCAGCCGCGGCCCCAGCGCCGAACCGCCGATGCCGATCGAGATCAGGTACCGCACCTCGCCCAGCGTGCCGGCATAGATCGCATCGACCAGCCCGCGCATCCGCAGCTTCAGCGCTTCGGCTTCCTCGACGCTGGTTTCCTTGCCGACGCCGCGCAGCGCGGTGTGCTCGACCGCGCGGTCCTCGGTGGTGTTGATGTGCTCGCCATTGAACATCGCGGCGCGGCGGCCGTGAAAGTCCATCGCGGCGGTCAGCTTTTCAAAGCCGGCGATGTGCGCGGCATCGAGGTGGGTCTTCGACCAGTCGAACAGGATCTCGCCCTCGGGGATCTCCAGTTTCGCCGACAGCAGCCCCACCCGGCCGGAATCGGCGGCGAACAGCTCGTTCAGGCGGGGGCGCGGCAACGCCTTCAGTTCGTCCCAGGCGCTGGTGGCGGCAGTGGAATCGGTCACGGGAACATCCTTTCGATGGGTGGGCGCGGGGATCCCCGCACCCACAGTCGCACGCGATTGCGACACTGACGCGAACCCGCCGGATGCCGCAACACTTCGTTCGCCGCCTCCATGGCACGGGGCCGCGCGCGATGCCACGGGTGCGGCGCAAAATCGTGGCGGGCGCGGCGCTCGTTCGGTTTAATTCGCCAGATCGCCTGCGGGTCCGTCGCAGTTTGTGCCATGCCGGGGGCGCGTGGCGGCAATGCGGGCTTGACGCCGCGCGGGGGCTTCCACAAGGACTGGGGCGATGAACGAAGCCTCCACCCCTCGCGATCCCGCCACCCCCCCTGCCCCGGTGCATCCCGTCGCCGCGAAGAAGGAGGAGAGTTTCCTCGCCTTTCTGGTGAAGCTGGTGTTGCTGGTGGTGGTGTTCCGCAGCTTTGTCTTCTCGCCGTTCAACATCCCCAGCGAATCGATGCTGCCGCGGCTGCTGGAGGGAGATTACCTGCTCGCGGCGAAGTGGCCTTATGGCTATACCTCGAATTCGCTGCCGTTCAGCCTGCCGCTGATCCCCGGGCGGATCCTGCCGCACCAGCCGCACCGTGGCGACGTGGCGATCTTCAAGGCGCCGGCCGACCTCAGCCAGGACTGGATCAAGCGGGTGATCGGCCTGCCCGGCGACACGGTGCAGATGATCGGCGGCCAACTCTATCTCAACGGCGTGCCGATCCCCAAGGTGCGCGAGGCGGATTTTATCAACCCCGTCACCCCCAACATGATCGCGACGGCCAAGGCCGAGGGACGCGACCCCTGCGTCAACATCGCGCTGCACACCCGCCTGCCCGATGGCAGCGACGCCTGCCGCTATCCCATGTACCGCGAGACCATCCCCACCGGTGATGGATCCGCGACCAAGAGCTATGACGTGCTCGACATGGGCCAGATGCCGCAGGACGATACCGCGCCCTATCTGGTGCCCGAGGGCGACCTGTTCATGATGGGCGATAACCGCGACAACTCGACCGACAGCCGCTTTCCGGTGACGCAGGGCGGCGTGGGCATGTTGCCGCAGGAAAACCTCGTGGGCCGCGCGACGCTGATGATGTGGTCCACCGACGGTTCGGCCAACTGGTTCCTGCCGTGGACGTGGTTCACCGCCGCGCGCTGGCGCCGCATCGGCGGCACGTTTTGACCGCGCAGAATGACCTGCCCGCGCCGACGGCCGAGCTGCTGGCGCGCATTACCGGGACCCGCGATCTCTCCGCTCCCGTCTGGGCCGAGGCACTGACTCATGGCAGCTTTGCCGCATCCCCGGCCAGCACCGCGCGCGATTATCAGCGGCTGGAGTTCCTCGGCGATCGCGTGCTGGGGCTGGTCATCGCGGAGTGGCTGCACGCGGCCAGCGACGGCAACGAGGGCGCGCTGTCGCAGCGGTTGAATGCCTTGGTCAGCCGGCAGACCTGCGCCACGGTGGCGCGCGCCAATGGCCTCGGCCCGCACGTGCGGCTGGGCAAGCAGGCGCGCGACGATGGCGCCGCCGACAGCGACAACGTGCTGGGCGACGTGATGGAGGCGCTGATCGGCGCCAGTTTCCTCACGCGCGGGTTCGAGACGACGCGGGCGATGGTCCGTACGCTGTGGGCGGACGTGTTCGCCGGGCGCGCGGGCAAGGCCAAGCATCCCAAATCGGCGTTGCAGGAATGGGCCGCGGGCAACCGCAAGAAAGTGCCCGAATACCGCCTCGTCAGCCGCGAAGGGCCCGACCATGCCTCGCGCTTCACCGTTTCGGTGGGGGTCAAGGGCGTGGGCGAGGTCGAGGCCACCGGCACCAGCAAACAGGAGGCGGAAACGGCCGCCGCCGAGGAATTTTTAAGGCGTTTCGGATGAATGATGTGACTTACGGCCCTTCGCGATGTGGCCTGGTGGCGGTGATCGGCGCGCCCAACGCGGGCAAATCGACGCTGGTGAACGCCCTCGTCGGCCAGAAGGTGGCGATCGTCAGCCCCAAGGCGCAGACCACCCGCGCCCGGCTGATGGGCATCGCGCTGGAGCAGACGCCGGCCGCCAACGCCCAGTTGATCCTGGCCGACACGCCGGGGATTTTTGAACCGAAGCGGCGGCTGGACCGCGCCATGGTCAACGCCGCCTGGGAAGGCGCGAGCGAGGCCGACGCGATCCTGCTGGTGGTCGATGCGGCGCGGAAAAAGCGTGAGGCGCTGGGGCCGATTCTGGAGTCGCTGAAGGGGCGGCCGGAGCGCAAGCTGCTGGTTTTGAACAAGGTCGATCTGGGGGCCAAGGAGCCGTTGCTGGCATTGGCGCAGGAACTGACTGCCGCCGTCGATTTCGCCGAGGTCTATTTCATCTCGGCGCTGTCGGGCGATGGCGTGGCGGGGTTGAAGGCGCATCTCGCCTCGCTGATGCCCGAGGGGCCGTGGCATTTCCCCGAGGATCAGGTCTCGGACGCCTCGGAGCGGTTGCTGGCCTGCGAGATCACCCGCGAGCAGTTGTACCGCCAGTTGCATGACGAGCTGCCGTATGATTCCACCGTGCGGCCCGAGAGCTACACTGTGCGCAAGGACGGCTCGGTCGAAATCCGCCAGCAGATCGTCATCGCCCGCGACAGCCAGAAATCCATCGTCATCGGCAAGCGCGGCGCCAAGCTGAAAGCCATCGGCGAGGCGGCGCGGACTGAGCTGAGCGAACTGCTGGGGGTGCCCGTGCATCTGTTCCTGCATGTGAAGGTCGACGAGGCATGGGCCGATGCGCGCGAGATCTATGAAGAGATCGGGTTGGAGTGGGTGAAGTAGGTTGAAGGGTTAGATGCGAGGGACTCGTCCCTCGCGCTCCCTGATCCTGTCCACGTTGGCGCTGGCCGGCGGCGGCGCGCATCGGGGCACGGTTCAGACGCGGCCTTCCCCGCACGGCGCCTGCGGCGAAGCCGCCTTATCGCCTGCGGCGCGGCCACCTTGCGCTTGATAGCAGAGTAGCACCTACGTGGACACGCTGGGGGAGCGCGAGGGGCGTGCCCCTCGTATTTCCCTTTTCTGTCAACGCTTCAAGCAATCCCCCCAGACATCGATCGTGTGCGCATCGAACAACGCCTCGGGATAGCGCACCGTTTCCCACAACCGGCACCGGCGCGTGTAGGCGTGGACCAGAGCCGCGCTGCGGGCGTTCTCCTGCAACGCCGGCCAATCGTGATAGGTGATCACCACCGAGGGCCGCCATGCCAGATCGCGCGCGGTTTCGGCGGCGGTGTCGTGGCCGCTCGCATTGTCCTCGGCCGGGAAGTAGAGGTGGAAGTTGTCGAGCAAGGGGCTCGGCGGCCAGACGCCCATCAGCCCGTAGAGCGCCATCGGCCCTTCGTAGACCAGCACGCGCGGGGCCGGATCGCGGGCGCGGATCCGGGCGATGACGCCGCCGATCACGGCGCGCGCGCGGGCGGGACGGCTGAAATCGAGCGCGCTGCTGCCGACCACCAGCGCCGCTATCGCCGCGACTCCGGCGATCAGGCCCCAGGGGCGGCGGTCCATCGCGAAGCCCGCCGCCAGCGACGCAGGCAGCATCAACGGCAGCATGTAGTGGAGGTAGAAGCTGGGCGGCAGGCACACGCCGATGGCCGACGCGCCGAGCCACAGACCGGCGAAGCGACGTTCGGCCCGCCCGGCCAGCGCCAGCCCCACCGCCGCCAGCACCAGCACCGGCGCGGCGAGCTCGACCAGCGAAAGGACACGGCCGGCGGTGCCGGCGATGACGTAACCGCGCGCGAGGTTCGAGCCGAAGGCCCCGGCGATCATGTCGCCCAGATGCCCGACCGCCGCGAAGGCCAGCGCGAACAGGGCATAGGGCGCGATGCCCGCCGCCTTCATCGCCAGGGTGCGCCGCGTCAGCGCCGGCCAGCCCGCCCCGTCCGCGCGCATCCGCGCCAGCGCGTAGAGGCCGAGAAACGCCGCCTCGGGCAGGGCGGAGGGCTTGAAGGTCAGCGTCAGGCCGGCGAGCGCCATCGCCGCCGGCAAGGCCCATGACTCGCGGACAGTCCCCTGCCCGCGCACCACCAGCCATGCCGCCAGCGCCATGAACAGGTTGTAGAACACCGGGGTCTGCCCACCCTGCCCGCCGAACATCGGCAGCGCGGCGAGGTAGAGCACGCCGGCCATCAGCGCCCCGGTCGGCCCCATCATCTGCCGCGCGGTGGCGCGCAGCACGCAGGCGGTGGCCCAGGCCGACAGGCACGCGGCGATCTGGAACCCCAGCACCCCGCGCCAGACCCCGGTGATCGCCCAATAGAGCAGGAACAGCCCCGGCCCCTTGCGATCCCATACCCCGACGTAAGGCAGTAGCCCGTCGTGCAGGCGCAGGCCGGCGTCCCAATAGAAGTACTCGTCGTTGAAATAGGCGATGTCGCCGAACACCGCCGCCCGCGTCAGCAGCGCCACCGCGCCCAGCACCAGCGCGGCGCGCAGGGCCTCACGCCGCGCGTCTACCACGTGACGTTGACTTGGCCCGGCGGCAGGGGCGTGGCGGGGCTCCAGGCGCTCTTGGGGATGCAGCAGACGTCGCCGCTGCGCAGCGCGAAGTGGCGCAGCCGCGCCGGCACATAGCCGCAGCCGGTGATCAGGCCGTCCGAGCGGATCTGGTGCAGGTAAACCAATGGATCGGGCACCCCGGCGTGCCATGTGCCGAACACCGAGATCTGGTGCTGGGGGCGGAAGCTGCGCATGTAGGCGAAGTAGGTCACGTCATCGACGACCAGCGCGCGCATGCGGCGCCCTTCCGGGGTCAAGCCGCCCGGCGCGATGCCGCAGGCGCGGCCCAGCGCCTCGATCCGGGGGCGGGCCCGGGCCCAGCCGTACAGGGCCTGCGAATAGGGCTGGCCGGGGATCCACGCGGTCGCGCGGGCGGAGCGGAGCAGCGACGGCGTGTAGGTGGTGGCGAGGACGGCGGTGCTGATCGCGGCGGCGGCGATGACGGCGGTGACGCTCCAGGTGGCAGCGCGGGCCAGCCAGCGCGGCCAGACGCCGGCGCCCTCACCCGCCGCGAGCACCAATGCGATGACCACCAGTGGCAGGACGAAGCTGGCGTCGTAGACGTTCTTGCTGGTCTGGGTCAGGCCCCAGATCTCGACCAGCGCCAGCAGGCCGGGCGCGAACCACAGGCGCGGCGCCAGCAGGCAGCGCCAGCCGCCGCCATCGCTGCGCGGGCGGCGCCAGCGGCGCCACAACCCGATGCTCCACAGCGCCATGGCGATCACCACCGATGGCACCCAGGTGCAGTACAAAACCCCGCGCCAGATGTTCATCTGCAACTGGGTCACCGCGCCGGGCAGCAGCCAGTCGGCCATCGGGTGCACCGCCGGGGTGGCGAGGCGGACATAGGCGAGCAGGCCGGGGGTCTCGATCAGCACGCGCAGGGCATCCAGCGGCGAGCGGCCGTCGGTGAGCATGGCGACGATGTTCTGCTTGGCGATGGTGGCGCCGAACGCGGGGTTGGCCGGGCACGAAAACCGCTCGAGCCAGTAATGCATCGCGGTGAGCGCGAGCAGCACGGTGGTCGCCACGCCGACCCAGCGCAGCGCACGCCCGCGCCAGTCGCCCGGCACATGCACCGGCGCATCGTGATGGCCGATGCACAGGATCGCCAGCGCAAACACCGGCGCCAGCAGCGTGCCCTTCATGTGATAGCTGAACGCGACGATGGCACAGGCGATGACCAGCAGGATGGCGCCGGCCAGCCGGCCGAGCGTGCCCCAGCCGCGATCCGCCGCCGGGTCGCCGTGCCCTGCCGCCGGGCCACGCCGGAACGCCACGCGCAGCGCGCAGAGCACTGCCAGCAGGATCGGTTGCTCGGGCCGGCTCCACACCAGCAGCAGCGGCGTGGCACCCAGCGCCAGCAGCGCCAGCGCCCAGCCGCGCCGCACCGCCGCGCGCGCCGCCACGCCCGGCACATGGATCGCCGGGGTGGTGCCGGTGGCGGGTGTTTGCGCCTTCTCGCTGCCGGCCAGCTTCCACAACAGCCAGGCGATCACCAGCGCATAGCCCACGCCCGAGAGCCGCACCCAGAACGGCGCGGCAAAGCCGATGTTGAAGAATGCCGAGTACCACCGCGCCGGCCACATGAACCACGGCGGAAACGCCAGCGTGTTCGGCCCGCAGGTGTCGTTGCCGAGCTTGTCGAAGCCATCGAGCGAGAACCGCTCGGAAAAGCGCCAGGCGACCTCGTCGCTGTAGACCGGCACCAGCAGGCCGAACACCAAACCCGCGACCAGCACCAGCGCCGCCGTTACGGCCAGGCGGCGCGGCCAGCGTACTGTCGGTTCGCCCGTCTCGATCATCGCTTGCGCCGGTGCCCCCCCCTCATGCCGATGCGTCTGTGTGGGGGCTCTAGAGCATCGGAGGGGGCGGTGGGAGCGGTTTTTTATGGGCGTGGAGGGAGGAAGGTAAAAGGAAATGCGAGGGACTCGTCCCTCGCATCTTCCCTTTTACGCTTTCACCCTGCCGCCTTGGCCTTCGCCGGTGCCTTCTTCGCGGCGGGCTTGGCTTTGGGTTTGGCCGCGCCGTCGGCGGATTTGGCCTTGGCGACGGGCTTTTTGGCGGGGGCCTTTTTCGCCGGAGCCTTTTTGGCTTTGCCCTTGGCGGGGGGGCCCTTGGCGGCGCGGGCGTCGATCAGGGCGATGGCGGCTTCGGCGGTCAGGGTCTCGGGCTGGGCGTCCTTGGGTAGGGTGGCGTTGGTGATACCGTCGGTGACATAGGCGCCATAGCGCCCGGCCATCAGCTTGATCTCGCCGCCCGTGGTGGGGTGCGGGCCGAAGGTTTTCAGCGGCTCGGCGGCGGTGCGGGTGCGGCCACCACCGGCGGCGGCCTCGGCAAGTTTCATCACGGCGGCGTTCATGCCGGTTTCGAACACGTCGGACGTGGTTTTCAGGCGCGCGTACTTGCCGTTGTGCGCGAGGTAGGGGCCATAGCGGCCGATGCTGGCGGTGATCGGTTCCTGGGTTTCGGGGTGCGGGCCGATGGTGCGCGGCAGGCTCAGCAGTTTGCTGGCCCAATCGAGCGTCAGTTCGCCCCCATTTGTCTCCAAAACGTCCTTGGGGATCGAGGCGCGCTTCTTGGTCTCGCCGTCCATCATCTCGATATACGGGCCGAAGCGGCCGTTGTGGCGGGTGATCGCCGCGCCGGTGACCGGGTCCTTGCCGAGTTCGCCTTCCTCGCCGGTGGCTTCGGCGCCACCGGGTTGGGCGAACTTGCGGGTGAACTTGCACTCCGGATAGTTGGCGCAGGCGATGAAGGCGCCGTATTTGCCGCCGCGCAAGCTGAGGCGGCCGTTGGCGCGGCCCTCCGCCGCGCATTGCGGGCAGGCGCGCGGGTCGGCGCCGTCTTCGCGCGGCGGGAACAGGTAGTCGCCGAGGAATTCATCGAGGGCCTCGGTGACCTCGGAGGGCTTTTGTGCCATCACCTCGTCGGACTTGGGCTTGAAATCGCGCCAGAAGGCTTCGAGCACCGCCTTCCAGCCGGCGCGGCCGCCCGAGACGTCGTCGAGTTCCTCCTCCATGCCGGCGGTGAATTCATAGGCGACGTAGCGGGGGAAGAAGCGTTCGAGGAACGCCGTGAGCAGGCGCCCGGTTTCCTCGGCGAAGAAGCGGTTCTTTTCGACGCGGACGTAGGCGCGGTCCTTGAGCACCTGCAAGGTGGCGGCGTAGGTCGAGGGGCGGCCGATGCCGAGTTCTTCGAGGCGTTTCACCAGCGACGCTTCGGAGAAGCGCGGCGGGGGTTGGGTGAAGTGCTGCGAGGAGTCGACCTGTTCCTTGGCCGGCATGTCGCCCGACTTCATGTGGGGGAGCAGGCCCTCGTCATCGTCGCCCCCAATGTCACTGGCGGCATCGGGTTTGGCGTCGCGGCTCTCGTCGTAGACGGCGAGGAAGCCGGGGAACTTCACCACCTGGCCGGTGGCGCGCAGCGCGGTCTGGCCGGTGCCGTCGCGCAGGGTGACGCTGGTGCGTTCGAGTTCGGCGCTGGCCATCTGGCTGGCGATCGCGCGCTTCCAGATCAGGGCGTAGAGCCGGGCCTCGTCGCCATTGCCGTAGGTGTCGCGGGTGAATTCGGTGGGACGGATCGCCTCGTGCGCTTCCTGCGCGTTCTTCGCCTTGGTGGTGTAAACACGCGGTTTTTCGGGGCAATAGTGGCCCGAGAAGCGGTTGGTGATCTCCACGCGGGCGGCGGAGATGGCGCTGTGGTCCATCTGCACGCCGTCGGTGCGCATGTAGGTGATCGCGCCGGCCTCGTACAAGGTTTGCGCGACGCGCATGGTGTGCATGGCGGAGAAGCCGAGCTTGCGCGCGGCCTCCTGTTGCAGGGTGGAGGTGGTGAACGGGGCGTAGGGATTGCGGCGGACCGGCTTGGTCTCGACATCCTCGACGCGGAAGGCGCCTTGTTCGACGGCCTGTTTGGCGCGGGCGGCGATGCCGGCCTCGCCGAGGCTGAGTTTATCGAGTTTGCGCCCTTCGAAGTGGATCAGGCGGGCGAGGAAGGCGGTGCCGTCGTGGCGCATGTGCGCGGTGACCTGCCAGTATTCCTGGGGCTTGAACGCCTCGATCTCGCGGTCACGCTCGACGATCAGGCGCAGGGCGACCGATTGGACGCGGCCGGCGGATTTGGCGCCGGGGAGCTTGCGCCAGAGCACCGGCGAGAGGGTGAACCCGAACAGGTAATCGAGCGCGCGGCGCGCGAGGTAGGCATCGATCAGGTCCTGATCGAGTTCGCGCGGGTGCTTCATCGCCGTGGTGACGGCTTCCTTGGTGATCGCGTTGAAGGTGACGCGCTCGACCTCCTTGGGCAGCACGCGGCGCTTGGCCAGCAGTTCGCGCACGTGCCAACTGATCGCCTCGCCCTCGCGGTCAGGGTCGGTGGCGAGGATCAGGCGGTCGGCCTGTTTGGCCAGATCGCTGATCTCGCGGATGCGGCTTTGTTTGTCGCCGTACAGCTCCCAGTCCATCGCGAAGTCCTCGTCCGGGCGGACCGAACCGTCTTTCGCCGGCAGGTCGCGGACGTGGCCGTAGGAGGCGAGGACGCGGTAGTCCTTGCCCAGGTACTTCTCGATGGTTTTCGCCTTGGCGGGCGATTCGACGATGACTAGCTGCATGGGTGTTCCGGTTGCTCTCTCACGTACGTACGCGATGGTGGCGGGGTGAACGCGGCGGCGTCAAGGGGGGCGTTCATGCGGCGCGGCTGACCCGGCCACCGGGGTGGCGGTGGATCAGGGCGGCGAGTTCAAGCTCGATGAGGGCCATCTGCACCTCGGCGGTGGGGGCGGCAGCGAGGCGGATCAGTTCGTCGACCGGCATCGGGACGGGGCTGAGCAGGGCAAGCAGGGCTTCGGCGAGGTCGGCGGGGGGGAGGTTTTCGGACGGGGGTGTTGGCGTCGGTTCGGCGCGGGCGTCATACCGCGCGGCGCCGGTGAAGCCGGTGAGGAGTTCGATCACGTCCTCCGGGTCCTGCACCAGAATGGCGCCATCGCGGATCAGGCCGTTGCAGCCACGGCTGCGCGGGTCGAGCGGGGAGCCGGGGATGGCCATGACTTCGCGGCCCATCTCGATCGCCATCGTCGCGGTCAGCAGCGTGCCGGAGCCGGGGGCGGCCTCGGCGACGACCACGCCCAAGGACAGCCCGGCGATCACCCGGTTGCGCGCGGGGAAGCGGCGGGCGATCGGCTCGGTGCCGCAGGGGACGTCGCTGAGCAGGAGGCCTTCGCGGGCGATCTGTTCCTGCAGCGCGGCGTGTTCGGGGGGGTAGGCGATGTCGATGCCGCTGGCGATGACGCCGATGGTGGGGCCGTGGGCGGCGAGCGCGGCCTGATGCGCGGCGGCGTCGATCCCGCGCGCGAGGCCGGAGACGACCGCGTGGCCGGCGGTGGCCAGCGTCGCGGCGAACTGGCGGGCGAGACGCAGGCCCGCCGGCGAGGCGTTGCGCGCGCCGATGATGGCGATGGGGTTTTGGGCGGCCAGCGCGGGGTTGCCGCGCGCGACGAGGATCGGGGGGGCGCCCTCGATCTGGTTCAGCAGCGGGGGGTAATCGGCGGTGCCGTGGCACAGTGGGCGGGCCTTGGCGCGGCGGATGCTGTCGCGCTCGGCGCGGGCGGCGGCGGGGTCGGCGAGGCTGGCGCTTTTCGCGCGGCCGGCGCGGGCGACCAGCGCGGGGAAGGCCGCGACGGCGGCCTGCGCGGAGCCGGCGGCCTCCATCAGGTGGCGGTAATTGAGCGGGCCGATGCCGGGCGAGAGCCACAGTTGCAGGCGGGCCAGCACTTCGGCTTCGGGCAGGTGCGCGCTCACTTGGCGCCGATTTTGGGCTCTGTGCCCGCGAGCAGGCGGGCGATGTTGGCACGGTGCTGGATGATGACGATGGCGGCCATGACGGTGAGTGCGAGGCCGATCACAAAGTAAAAAATCCGATCAAACATCTGAAAGAACGAGCCGGGATCATCAGACGTGGTAAACAGCACAAATGCCGCCACGGGTGCCGCAATCGCGCTCGCCATGCCACCGAGCGAGGAGACACGGGTGAGGCGCGCCGTCAGCAGCCAGACGATGGCACTTGCCAAGCCAATCCGCCAGTCGAGCGCGAAACTCACACCCAGCATGGTCGCCACGCCCTTGCCGCCGCGAAATCGCAGCCACACCGGGAAGCAATGGCCGATGAGGACGCTGATCGCTGCGAGGCAGATGGCATCGAGGCCGCCTGTGGCATCCCCCCACAGCGCCCGCGCGATCAGCACCGCCGCCGCACCCTTGCCGCCATCGAGCAGCAGTGTGGCCGCCGCCAGCCCCTTGCGGCCGGTGCGCAACACGTTGGTGGCGCCGATGTTGCCCGAGCCGATGCTGCGCAGATCGCCCGCGCCGCCCAGATGTGTGAGGATCAGGCCGAAGGGGATCGATCCCAGCAGATAGGCGAGGACGGCAGCCTCGATCAGAACGGTCGGCACTTCGTCGTCTCCCCCATGTGCGGCCCGGCGCGGATTAGCGCGGTGCGGCGCGAATGTCGAAGGGCAACATGCGCGCCGCGCCTCTTGGCAGCGGGCGCCGCATCGGCCTAGAAGCCATGCCGTGCACGCCCCGATCCCCTCACCCGCTGTTCCTGCCCTCGCCGAGGCCGAGCGCCCGATCCTGTTGTTCGATTCGGGCGTGGGGGGGTTGACGGTGCTGGCCGAATTGCGCCGGGTATTGCCGCAGGCGCCGGTGATCTATGCCGCCGATCTGGCCGGGCTGCCCTATGGCGACAAGACCGAGGCGCAGATTGCCGCGCGCGTCTCCGGCCTGTTGGGGCGGATGACCGAGCGGTTGCGGCCAAGGCTGGTGTGCATCGCCTGCAACACCGCATCGACCATCGCGCTGGCCAGCGTGCGCGAGGTGCTGGAGGTGCCGATCGTCGGGACTGTGCCGGCGATCAAGCCGGCGGCGGCGATCACGCGGACCGGCGTGTTTGGCTTGTTGGGCACGGCCGCGACGGTGCGCCAGCCCTATGTCGATCGGCTGGAGACGGAATTTGCCCAAGGGCAGACGCTGATCCGCCATGCCGCGCCCGCGCTGGTGGCGGCGGCGGAGGCCAAGTTGCGCGGCGGCACGCCCGATCCGCGCGCGATTGCCGAGGCGGTCGAAGGCTTGCTGGCCCATCCGCGCGGGGGCGAGATCGATACGGTGGTGCTGGCGTGTACGCACTTTCCGCTGGTGGCGGGCGAGCTGGCGGCGGCGTTCGGGCGGCCGGTGCGGTTCATCGATGGCGCGGGGGGGATCGCCCGGCGCATCGCCGCGCTGACCGAGGGGCAGGCGTTCCACCGCAGCGCCCCCGACCGGGCGATCACCACCGGCGATCCGGGCGATCTGGCGGCGCTGGCCGGGGCGCTGGCGGCGCATGGGCTGGCGCCGGGCGAGCGGTTTTGAGCCGGGATCAGGGTTGATACACAGGCGGGCAGTGACCGGACCCTTGCCTTGAAGCGCTATGGAGCAGGACGCGATCCTTCAGCGAGGCTGCCTGTTCCATGTCCATCCGCACCCGTACCCGCCGCGGCGGCACCATCATCGCCGTTACGGTCCTGATCGCCTTCGTCATCGCCGGGGTGGGTGTGGAGCGCATCCGGTTCGGCGGCCCGATCCACCAGCGCAACCAGTTGCTGAGCGACCTGATCGGCGACATCCTGCCGCCGCCCGAATATGTGATCGAGGGCTATCTCGAAACCACCATGCTGATGGCGCACCCGGAGGCCCTGGCCGCGCACAAGGCGCATCTGGCCGACCTGGAGCAGCAGTTCAACGATCGCGAGACCTATTGGCGCGGATCGGATCTGGCCCCCGAGGTGAAGCAGATCATGATGGCCGAATCGGGGCCCACCGGCCACGCCTTCTGGCAACAGGTCGATACCCGCGTGGTGCCCGCCATCGCCCAGGGCGACATGCCCGCCGCGCGGCTGGCCTATGACCAGTTGGGCGCGATCTATGCCGCGCACCGCCATGGCATCGATCACCTCGTCACCGCCGCCAATGCCGAACAGGCCCGCACCGCCGAAACCAGCGCCACCGTGCTGGCCATCACCGTGGCGGTGTTGCTGGTGATCGGGGTGGTGATCATCGGGCTGATCCTGATGGCGATGCGCAGTCTGGCCCGCACTGTCGTCGATCCGATCGACCGTATCGCCTGGCAGTTGCAGGCGATGACCGATGGCCAGTTCGACATCCCGCTGGACACCCCCGCCGGCGACGACGAAATCGCCGCGATCCAGCATGCGGCGATCACTTTCCGCGAGGCCGGGCGCACCCGCCGCGCAGCCGATCAGGCCCAGGCGCAAGCGGTGACGGCACTGGCGCAGGGGTTGCACGCGGTGGCCGCCGGCGACCTGACCTGTCATCTGCCGGCGCCGTTCGACGCGAGCTATGAGCCGCTGCGGCTGGCGTTCAACCAATCGGTCGAGCGGCTCTCGGGGTTGCTGGCGACGGCGCGGATTTCGGCCGAGCATGTCGCCAATGGGGCGAACGAGGTGCGTGCCGCCTCCGACGATTTGGCCAACCGCAACCAGCAACAGGCCGCCGACTGTGAGGAATCGGCCAGCGCGCTGGAGCAGGTGGCCGAGATGGTCAACCAGTCCGCGCACGACGCCCGCGCCGTGCAGCGCGAAATCGCCACCGCCCGCACCGAGGCCGACGAGGGCGGCGCCGTCGTGGCCCGCACGGTGGAGGCGATGGCCGGGATCGAGCGTTCATCGCAGGAGATCGGCCAGATCGTCGGGGTGATCGATGGCATCGCCTTCCAGACCAACCTGCTGGCGCTGAACGCCGGGGTCGAGGCGGCGCGGGCGGGCGATTCGGGCAAGGGCTTTGCCGTCGTCGCCAACGAGGTGCGGGCGCTGGCGATGCGTGCGGTCGATGCCGCCAACGACATCCGCCGGATCATCACCGCATCGGGCCGGCAAGTGAACGAAGGGGTGCAACTGGTCGGCGCCACCGGTCAGTTGCTGGCGACGATCGTCTCACGCGTCGGCGCGATGAGCGACAACGTCAACGCCATCGCCGACAGCGCCGAAATGCAGGCCGATTGCCTGAAACAGGTCAGCACCGCAGTGATCGGCATGGACCAGTTGACCCAGCAGAACGCCGCCATGGTGGAGCAGGCCACCGCCGCCGCGCGCAGCCTGGCCAGCGAGGCCGATACGTTGAGTTCATCGGTCAACCAGTTCCGGATCAACGCCGACATGCCGGCCCCGCTCCGCCGCCGCGCGGCGTGACGCGGTTTGCCCGGTGTCAAAGACGCGGACCGACCTGAGACCTAATGCCCACTGGCGCTTTGCCGAGGGCGCACGTATATGAGCCTGAATTCCGACGCGACACCGGATGGATTTCGCCACCCGGCCCCCCGCGCCGCAGCCACGGCAGTACGACGTACAGGGCATTGCGCAGTGATGGGGCTGAACGCGTGAACTACGAACAGATCTTCGATGCCGCGATTGACCGCCTCCATGACGAGGGCCGCTATCGCGTGTTCATCGACATCCTGCGCAACAAGGGGGCCTATCCCAATGCGCGGTGCTTTGCCGGGCATAACGGGCCCAAGCCGATCACGGTGTGGTGCAGCAACGATTACCTGTGCATGGGCCAGCACCCCAAGGTGATCGCCGCCATGGAAGAGGCTTTGCACGACGTGGGTGCGGGCAGCGGCGGCACGCGGAATATTGGCGGCAACACGCATTACCATGTCGATCTGGAGGCCGAGCTGGCCGACCTGCACGGCAAGGACGGGGCGTTGCTGTTCACCAGCGGATATGTGTCGAACGACGCGACGCTCTCGACTTTGGCGAAGATTTTGCCGGGGTGCGTGATTTTCTCCGATGCGCTGAACCATGCCAGCATGATCGCCGGCATCCGCAACTCGGGCGCGGAGAAGAAGGTGTGGCGGCATAACGATCTCGCCCATCTCGAGGAATTGCTGGCCGAGACCGATCCGGCTAGCCCCAAGCTGATCGCATTCGAGAGCGTGTACTCGATGGATGCGGATGTGGCGCCGATCCATGCGATCTGCGACCTGGCCGAGAAGTACAATGCGCTGACCTATATCGATGAGGTCCATGCTGTGGGCATGTATGGCCCGCGCGGGGGTGGCATCACCGATCGCGACGAGGCCGCGCACCGCATCGACATCATCGAGGGGACGCTGGGCAAGGCGTTTGGCGTGATGGGCGGCTATATCGCCGCGGACCAGCGGATCATCGATGTGATCCGCAGCTATGCGCCGGGGTTCATCTTCACGACCTCTCTGGCGCCGGTGCTGGTGGCGGGGGTGTTGGCCTCGGTGCGGCATCTGAAGTCGTGCAGCGACGAGCGGGATGCGCAGCAGGCGGCGGCTGCGTTGTTGAAGCGGTCGTTGGCCGAGGCGGGGTTGCCGGTGATGGCATCAGAGACGCACATCGTCCCGCTGATGGTGGGCGATCCGGTGCGGGCGAAGAAGATCTCGGACATTCTGCTGGCCGAGTATGGCGTCTATGTGCAGCCGATCAATTATCCGACCGTGCCGCGCGGGACCGAGCGTTTGCGCTTTACCCCGGGGCCGATGCATACGGCCGAGATGATCGGCGATCTGACGCAGGCGCTGGTGGAGATCTGGGAGCGACTGGATCTGGAAATGGTGCGGGCGGCCTGAAGGTTTGAGGGGTTAGATGCGAGGGGCACGCCCCTCGTATCCTCCCCTTCCCCCTTCTTCAAAAATGATGCGTGCACAAGGCCAGCAGCAGGATCAGCGGCACCGGCACACCAACAAACCACAGCAGGATGGACCGCATCTTCGCTCTCCGTCACAAGGCCGCCGGGGCTTGTGACCCGGACGGGGCGGCCGCACCTGCGGCCGCTTGTCGCGTGGTGAAACGGTGCGACCCCGCCGCAGGTTCCCCGATCAGCTTTCGCGCACGACGGCGAAGGGGCCCCAGGACTGGCTGACGGGCATCATCTCCATGCGGTTGATGTTGAGGTGCGGCGGGCAGTTGGCGGTCCAGTAGAGGATCTCGGCGATGTCCGCGCCGGTCATCGGGTTGGCGCCGGCGTAGAGCTTGTCCGAGGCGTCGCGGTTGCCTTCGGTGCGCACGAGGGTGAATTCGGTTTCCACCATGCCCGGCTCGATCGAGGTGACGCGCACACCGGTGCCGGCGAGATCGCTGCGCAGGCCGAGGCTGAACTGCTTCACGAAGGCCTTGGTGCCGCCGTAGACGTTGCCGCCGGGGTACGGGTAGGTCGCCGCCACCGACGACAGGTTGATGATCCCGCCCTTGCGTTCGATCAACCGGGGGAGGAGGTGGTGGGTGACCTCGACCAGCGCGCGGATGTTGGTGTCGATCATCGTCTGCCAGTCGCCGACGCGGGCCGATTGCGCCGGGGCGGTGCCGAGCGCGAGGCCGGCGTTGTTGACCAGCAGGTCCAGCCCCGCGAAATCGGCGGGCAGGGTATCGAAGGCGGCCTGCATCGCCGCGTTGTCGCGCACATCGAAGGTGGCGGGGTGGAAGCTGCCGGTGGGCAGTTCGGCCGCCAGCGCGGCCAGCCGGTCGGCGCGGCGGCCGGTGCCGATCACCCGCCATCCGCCCGCCACAAAGCGCCGCACCGTGGCGGCGCCGATGCCCGATGTGGCGCCGGTGATCACTGCTGTCCTGGTCATTAAGGGGAACTCCGCGGCTCTGGGGGAATATTATGAGATGCCCTTCGCGGCCGCCGCAAGGCCGCCGGGCACCGCCACAGAGGTTCAACGCGATGCCCGCCACGTCAACCCCCGATCCGCGCGCGATGCCGGCCTTTCCGGCGCCGGCGTTACCGCCATTGCCGCCGCAACGCCGCGTGATGCGGCCGGGGGCCCGTTTACCTTGCGCGCCGGCTATGCGACACATGGGAGTCATGGATCCCCTCGCAAACCTCCGGGACTATTTCGAAAAATCCCCCGTGGCGCTGTCGCTGGCGCAGGCGGAGGGCGATTACACGTTGACGATGGTCAACGGCCGGTTCGGCGCGGTGACCGGCTATGCCGCGGCGGAGGTGATCGGGCGCAATTGCCGCGTGCTGCAGCAGGACCCGCGCCTGCCGGTGGGCCGCAACCGCGCGGCGCGGGCGCGCATCCACGCATTCCTGCAGATCGATCGCGTGGCCAATGTGCGCTGCGTGCTCGTCAATTTCCGCAAGGACGGGACGCCGTTCGTGAATCTGCTCTACATGTCGAAGCTGCGCGATCTGGGCGGGCAGGTGCGGTTCCTGTTCGGATCGCAGTTCGATATCAGCCGCGCCCAGCCCGACTTGCTGGCCGACTATGACCGGGATCTGGGCGACGCCTTGGCGCGGATCGGCCCGATCGTCGCCGACAGCGGGCTGGTGGTCGAGGGCTCCCTGATGTCCATCGCCAACAGCGCGGCGACGATTGCGCAGGCGCGCTTCACCCTCGCCCATCTTGATGACGCGGGCACCGCATGACCGCGCCGGTGCCCGATGCCGTGACTGTACTGGCGCCGCCGATCGTGGGCATCGGCGCCTCGGCCGGCGGGCTGGAGGCGCTGCGCGATCTGCTGGGCGCGGCGCGGATGCCGACGGGGCTGGCGCTGGTGATCGTGCAGCATCTCGATCCCAACCACGAGAGTTTGCTGGCGCAATTGCTCGACCGCTGCACCGATCTGGAGGTGTTGCAGTGCGAGGGCGGCGAGCGGCTGGAGGCGGACCGGGTCTATATCATCCCGCCGGGGCGGGGGCTGGCGGTGCACGACGGCGTGTTGATGCTGACCGATTTCGCCCAGCCGCGCGGGCTTCGCCGGCCGATCGACGATTTCTTCATCTCGCTGTCCACCGACCAGCAGGCCAATGCGGCTTGCGTGATCCTCTCCGGCACGGGCGCCGATGGCACCACCGGGCTGCGCGCGATCAAGGAGAACGGCGGCGTCTGCGTGGTGCAGGAGCCGACCAGCGCGCGCTATGACGGGATGCCTTTGTCGGCCGTGGGCACGGGGCTGGTCGATTTCGTCAAGCCGCCGGCGGAGATCCTCGCTTGCCTGGGCGCGTTCTTCGCGCGGCGGCAGGGGCGCGGCGACGACGATGCCGCCGCGCAGCAGGCCGAAGTCGTGGCCGACCATGTCGACGCATTGTGCCGCGTGTTGAAGGATGCGATCGGGCACGATTTCTCGGGCTACAAGCGCTCGACGCTGGTGCGCCGGGTGGAGCGGCGGATGCACGTGCTGGGCCTCGCCACGGGCAGCGGCTACCTCGCGCGGGTGCGGTCCAGCCCCGGCGAGTGCGAGGCGCTGTTCCGCGACCTGTTGATCAACGTCACGCGGTTTTTCCGCGATCCGGAGCTGTTCGAGGTGTTGCGCGCGCGGGCGATCGCGCCGTTGGTGGCGGAACGCGCGGCGGACGAGGATTTGCGCGTGTGGATCTCGGGCTGTTCGAGCGGCGAGGAGGCCTATTCCATCGCGATGCTGTTCGCCGAGGTGTTCGAGGCGGCGGGGCAGCCGCTGGCGGTGCAGATCTTTGCCACCGATATCGACGAGCAGATGTTGCAGATCGCGCGCGAGGGCACTTATCCCAATGCGGCGATGGCGGATATCCCGGCGCGGCTGCGCGACCGCTATACCATCCCCCATGCCGAGCGGTTCACCATCGTGCCGGCGATCCGCGACGTGATCCGCTTTTCCAACCACAGTCTGGTCAAGGATCCGCCGTTCTCGCGGATCGATCTGGCCTCGTGCCGCAACCTGCTGATCTACTTCGACGAGCGGTTGCAGCAGATGGTGTTGCCGTTGCTGCACTATGCGGTGCGGGCGAACGGGTTCCTGTTTCTCGGGCCATCGGAGACGATCGGGCAGTTCGACAGCCTGTTCCGCGCGGTGGATGGCAATGCCCGGCTGTTCCAGCGCGCGCCGGGGGCGCCGCGTTATCCGATCGAGCTGCCCGGCGAGCCCGGCCCCGCCCCTGCCCGTCGCCGCGCGCCCGCGCGCGACCGCCATGCCCCGCCACCCACCGAGCAGACCGCCGCGCAGAAGCTGCTCGACCGCTATGCCCCGCCGAGCGTGGTGATCGATAACGAGGGCGCGATTCTGGCGGCATGGGGGCAATTGAGCCGCTACTTCGATTTCCCCGTCAGCCGGGCGGGCGGGATGAGTGCGTTCATGCTGGCGCGGCCGGGGTTGCGGGCGGTGCTGGGGCCGTTGCTGCGCACCGCGCGCGATGACCGCCGCCGCACCGCCACGCGCGGGGTCTCGGTCGACACCGGATTTGGCATGCAGCCGGTGGACGTGATCTGCGATCCGCTGGACGAAAGCACCGCATTGGTCGTGTTTCGCGAGGCGGGGGCCTTCGTCTTTGCCGAGAACGACGACATCGCCGAGATCAATCCCGAGGACGATCACCTCGACGTGCTGGAGGAGGAACTGCGCCTGACGCGGCACCGGCTGCGCAGCACGGTCGAGGAGCTGGAGACGGCGAACGAGGAGCTGAAAAGCTCCAACGAAGAAATGATGTCGATGAACGAGGAGTTGCAATCGACCAACGAGGAGCTGACCACCGTCAACGACGAGTTGAAGGCCAAGGTCGAGCAACTGTCATCCGCCAATGCCGATCTGCGCAATTTCTTCGAGACGACGGCGCTGGCGGTGGTGGTGCTCGATGCCGACCTGCGGGTGCGCAATTACACCGAGGCGGCGACCGCGATCTTCCCGTTGCAGCCCGCCGACCGGGGGCGCCCGCTGGCCGATGTCACCAGCCGGCTGGCCGACGACCGCTATCTGGACGAGGCGCGCGGGGTGATGGCCGGCGGCGCATCGGTGCAGCGCCAGATCCGCACGATCGACGGGCAGCGCACCTTTGCCATGCGCGTGCTGCCCTATCGCGGGTCGGGCGGGATGGTGGATGGGGCGACGCTGCTGTTCGCCGATGTGACCGAGGCGCTGGCGCTGGAGGGCGAACTGGCCAGCGAGCGCGGGCGGCTGGACCTGGCGTTGCGCGCGGGGCGGATCGGCATCTGGGAATTCCGCCGCGCGGCCGATACCGTCGCGCTGGATGCGGTCTGCGCCGGGTTGCTGGGGCGCGGCGGCGCGGGGATGCGGCCCAGCGCCGCCATCGTCGAGATGATCGCCGCCGAGGACCGCGCGGGCGTCTGCGCCGCGGTGCGCCACACCCGCGACGCCAACGACGAGATCGAGACCAGCTTCCGCATCCGCAGCGAGGACGGCCAGCGCTGGATCAAGGCCATCGGCCGCATCGCCGGGGGTGCGCCGGGCAGCCCGGTGGTCGGCGTCGCCATCGATGTGACCGCCGAATATACCCTGGCCGAAACGCGCGAATTGATGCTGCGCGAGATGAACCACCGGGTGAAGAACCTGTTCGCGGTGATCGGCAGCATGATCGGGCTGGCGGCGCGGCGGTTCGATACAGTGGATGCCCTGGCGCAGGATATGCGATCGCGCATCGCGGCTTTGGGCGCGGCGCATGCCTTGGCCGCCACCGACCGCGACGAGGATGGCGTGGATCTGGCCGAGCTGGTGCGGACCACGCTGGAGCCCTATCGCGAGGCGGCGGCGGTGACGATCGAGGGGCCCGCCGTGGCGGTGCGTCAGCGCTGCATCTCGCCGATCGCGCTGATCCTGCACGAGTGGGCGACCAATTCGGTGAAATATGGCGCCTTGCGCGCGCAGGACGGCGGGCGGATCACCGTCGCGTGGCACTGGGGGCCGGGCGGGCTGATGCTGGAATGGGGCGAGCGGCGGGGGCCGGCCGATCACGCAGAGGCCCTGCCCGCGCCGCCGCGATCGGGGTTCGGCACACTGATGGTCGAGGCATCGGTGCGCCAGTTGGGGGGCGAATTGACCAGGCCCGATGGCGCCGACGGCTTTGCCGCCGCGCTGCGCCTGCCGGTGGAGGTGTTTGCCGATGACTGACCTGTTGCTGCTGGCCGAGGACGAATTGTTCGTGGCCATGGATGTCGCCGAGATCGCCGAGGGTGTCGGCTTTGCCGTCGATGGGCCGCACGAATCGCTGTCCGCCACGCTGGCGGCGATCGGCAGCGATCCGGCGCGGTTTCGTGCCGCCATCCTCGACGTGCGGCTGATCGATGGCGAGGTGTTTCCCGCCGCCGACCGTTTGGCGCAGGCGGGGGTGCCGATCATCTTCCACTCGGGCCATGCCAGCGGGGGGGCGCTGGTGGCGCACTATCCGGGGGCGACGATCTGCGCCAAGCCGTGCCAGCCCGAGGCGATCGAGGCGGCCTTGGCAAGGGTGAAGGGGTGAACAGGGGAAGGGCGGGGGGGGTTAACCCCCCCCCCCCCCCACAACACCCACAGCGGGAGGGTTTAGGCGGG